>OAVS01000012.1_pt1 | contig 210676 bp, 173 predicted proteins | sample 1550601 | NCBI WGS metagenome assembly OAVS01 (sample SAMEA2580093, study PRJEB22360) | human gut metagenome | biome: human gut; feature: human-associated habitat; material: faeces | place: Denmark | collected 2008/2010
TGCTAAATCCATAATGATTCATTTTTATATATGGCAAAAATATAAGAATGAAAAAAGGGCGACAAGATAGAATCGCGGAGACGCTTACATATGCAATACGATGAATGTAATGATGAAAAACTCTACCTTCACCCGTAGAGAGCTTATTTATCAGGAGTTCAGAAGAAAGGTGAAGGAGAATAGAGAAATGAGTTTTTTGTAGGAGAAGTGTGAAACTTCTTTTAGTATAAGTAAAAAGTATAGCTTTAGAGAACGGAAAGCTTAGCTTTAGGTGGGCAAAAGCTATGCTTTAGGAAGAGGAAACAATCTATATGTGAAATAATCATGAATATATTCATTCTGCTTAAAATTGGCCAAAAGCATGTTTCTTTTAAATAAGAAAAGGGCTGTTTTTAGTAAGTTGAAGTTTTAGACAGCCCTCAATTCTTTTATTTCTTATAAACCAACTTGCTCGGAACTCCCTCCCCGAACAAATTATCACCCAGCGTCGTAATCTTATTTCCGGTAGCCAACACATAGCGGAGATTATCGCATCCCATAAAAGCACCGAACTCAATAGCCGTTACACTGGCCGGTAATTCCAGCGTGCCGCACAAGCGACCGCAATTACTAAATACACGCTGTCCGATTGATTTCAGGTTATGAGGTAATTTCATATTCAGCAGATACTTCTTTTGCGAGAAAGTGAAGTCGGGGATAGCCGTTGCATTCGTCTTGGAAATATCAACCGATACGAGATTCGGCATATAATCACGGATAAGTTTGAAGTCAGCGTTATCCAGTTTCCCTTCAACGGTCAGGAAGTTGATGTCTCTGGGTTGCAGTCCGGCTTTCAGGATCTCTTCTTCCAGTTTACCCATTGCCCCCACTTGCAGGGTAGTCTCTACCGGTTCGCCTTCGATAAAAGCAAAATTCTGCCATCTGTCCTTGTAGCGGTAAGAGTCGCTGCTTCCCAGAGGGACGAAGATGGCGGTAACGCTGTCTGCCAATGCTTCCGGCAACAGGTTGGGAGCTGTCTTCTTCCGGATCTGACAGATTTTCAGATTCTCGCAACCTTTGAAGGCGGCATCCTCTATATTCTTCGTTTTCTCCGAAAGAATCACTTTCTCCAGAGTGGCTTTACCTTTGGTCACTCCGCCTACCACATTCGAGAAAGCATAGGCAGGGATGAAGTTCGGCATATAAATGTAGAATTTTCCATTGGGATAAGTACCGGCTTTTCCGCTGTACATCTTGATTTCTGCGTTCGAAATATCCAATACTTTCAGATTGGCAAATTCGTCACGGAGATGCCGGAAGTCCTCTGCATTCAGTTTTCCGGTCAGTGTGAGGTGGGTGACACTGTTGGCTTCCTCTTCAGTCATCATGGAAATCAGCGTACCGGGCTTACTCACATAATACGTCTTACTCACTTGGGCGGCGGCTCCTAATGCATTAGCGGCCAGTAAGAAACTTATCAATAGTAGTTTAATTTTCATAATTTTGTAGATTTGTTCTGACAAATATAGGAAAAATAGAGAATACATGATGTTTTTTTATGTTTTATATCTAATTTTGTAGCCGGATTAACAAATTGTAAAAATGGAGGCAGACAACATAGATGGGAAGAAAGAACCCAAAAGACTTCCTGTGTGGGCATGTATCTCGCTGTTTATTGTGGTACTTTTCATATTTATTGGATTGTATGGGACACTGGTTAGCGGAGGCTTGTCGTTGGTTCTTGGAGTGGAGGCTCGTCATCCGGGAGTAGTAGGGTATATTTTCGTGGAGGCCAGTATGCTTTTGGCTGTTCTTACTGCTGCCGTAATCTTGCTTCGTCTCGAACGTCGTCCGTTTTCTGATTTGGGACTTTCTTTAAAAGGACATGCCAGTGGACTGTGGTATGGACTTCTGATGGCAATCTTGCTCTATTTGCTGGGTTTCGGAATCTCTGTTGTTTTGGGAGAAATAGAAGTCACCGGTTTTCAGTTTAAGCCGTTGGATTTATTGGGGTCGTGGGTGTTTTTCCTGTTAGTGGCGTTGTTTGAAGAAATTCTGATGCGCGGCTATATCCTCGGACGTCTGCTTCATACTAATATGAATAAATTCCTGGCGCTCTTCATCTCGTCGGCATTATTCGCGTTTATGCATATCTTTAATCCAGAAATAGCTTTCCTACCGATGCTTAATCTCTTACTTGCCGGTATGTTGCTGGGTGCTTCCTATCTTTATACCCGGAATCTGTGTTTCCCTATCTCGCTTCATCTTTTCTGGAATTGGATTCAAGGCCCCATCCTCGGTTATCAGGTAAGCGGAAACAACTTCACCACCAGTATGCTGACTTTGCGTATGCCCGAAGAAAACGTACTGAATGGCGGAGCCTTCGGTTTTGAAGGCTCGCTCATTTGCACAGTACTTATGATTGTTTTTACGATTCTGATCGTGTGGTGGGGAGAAAAAAGGGAAGCAATTAGTCTTGCTGTACCCCGATCATACTAAGCTGAATCCGTTTCCGGTCATAATCTACATTCATCACTCTGACCATGACGTGTTGATGGATGGATACCACTTCCGTTGGATCGGAAATGAACCGTTCCGCTAATTGCGAGAGGTGCACCAATCCGTTCTCCTTAATACCTATATCGACAAACGCCCCGAAATTGGTGATGTTGCCTACAATGCCCGGAAGAATCATTCCTTTGCGCAAATCGGCTATGGTGCGCACGTTCTTGTCGAATTCGAAGACTTTGATAGCCTTACGCGGGTCACGTCCCGGCTTGTCGAGTTCCTGCAGAATGTCCTGTAAGGTGGGCAGACCGACGGTAGGTGTGATGTAGGCGGAGATGTTAATCTTCCGGCGGAGTTCCTTGTCGGATATCAGTTCGTCGATGGTACATTTCAGGTCTTTGGCCATTTGCTCTACGATGTGGTAGCTTTCCGGATGCACGGCGGTGTTGTCCAGCGGATTCTTGGCTCCGGGGATGCGGAGGAATCCGGCACACTGTTCGAAAGCCTTGGCACCCATGCGAGGAACTTTCATCAACTCTTTCCGCGAACCGAAAGCTCCGTTTTCCGCCCGGTAGTTGACGATATTTTGAGCCAGTTGCGGTCCCAGTCCGGAGATATAAGTCAATAGATGGCTACTTGCCGTATTCAGGTTTACACCGACCAGGTTCACGCAATTCTCTACTGTCTGATCGAGCGCTTTTTTCAGCTTTGTCTGGTCTACATCGTGCTGGTATTGACCTACACCGATGGATTTAGGATCTATCTTTACTAATTCTGCCAACGGGTCCATCAGGCGGCGGCCGATGGAGACTGCTCCACGCACCGTTACGTCATAATCGGGAAACTCGTCGCGGGCAATCTTCGAAGCCGAATAGATGGAAGCTCCCTGCTCACTGACTACAAACACGGGTATCTGGCGGTCGAAACTCTGGCTGTTGATGAAATCTTCTGTCTCACGGCTTGCTGTTCCGTTGCCAATGGAGATGGCTTCTATCTGATAGGCCTCAATCATCTTACGGAGTTTGGAAGCAGCTTCTCCTGTTTTGTTCACCGGAGGATGCGGATAGATATTCTCATTATGCAACAGATTGCCTTGTGCGTCGAGGCAGACAACTTTACATCCCGTACGGAATCCGGGGTCGATGGCGAGCACCCGTTTTTGTCCCAATGGAGGGGCGAGAAGAAGTTGGCGGAGGTTCTCGGTGAATACCCGGATGGCTTCCTCGTCGGCTTTTTCTTTGGATTGAGCGGCAAATTCTGTTTCGATGGAGGGCTTGAGCAGACGCTTGTAGGCATCGACTGTGGCTTCGTCCACCTGCTGGCTACACTCGTTGTTGCCACGTACGAACTGACGTTCCAGGCGTTCGATACATGCCTCGTCGTCGGGATTGATGGATACTTTTAGCAGACCTTCCGACTCTGCCCGGCGGATGGCCAACAGGCGGTGGGACGTGCAACGTTTCAGTGCTTCGGAGAAATCGAAATAATCCCGGTATTTTGCCGCTTCTTCCTCTTTTCCTTTCACTACTTTGGCACTAATCTCTGCCTGGCGGCTGAACTGATTACGTACCGCGTTGCGGGCACGTTCGTCCTCGTTCACTTGCTCTGCAATGATGTCACGGGCGCCTTTCAGGGCATCTTCCACATCTTTCACGTCTCCTTTCACGAAGGAGGCAGCCTTGGTACTAAGATTGTTTTCCCTTTGCAACATCAGGATGGTGGCAAGCGGTTCCAACCCTTTCTGGCGGGCTACTTCAGCACGTGTCTTCCGCTTGGGTTTATAAGGAAGATAAATGTCTTCCAGTTCCGTCGGATTCCAGGTGTCGTTGATACGTTTCTCCAGTTCGGCAGTCAGTTTTCCCTGCTCGTTGATGGTGCCGAGAATCGTTTCTTTCCGTTTGGCTATGTCGCACAACTTATCGTGTTGCTCTTTTATTTGCTCTATCTGCACTTCATCCAGTCCGCCGGTGGCTTCTTTACGGTAACGACTGATGAAGGGAATCGTAGCACCTTCACCCAAAAGATGGAGCGTACTACTTATTTGTCTTTCCGGTATACCCAGAAAACCGGAAATCATCTTGTGAAATAATTCCATAATTTGTATTTTTTGAGAGTAAATGAGCGACAAAAATACATATAAATCTGCTAAACCCGACAAGTTTTACTATATTTGCAACTCAATTAATGAATTAACACATCAAAACTGCATAATTATGCTGGGACGTCTTGGATATCTTTTTATCTGTTTCCTTTGGCTTCTGCAGTCAACGGAAGTATTGGCTGTCTCTAAAGATAAGAAACCTATTCTGATTATTTGCTCTTATAATCCGGCAGCGCACCAAACTTCGGTCACTATTTCCGATTATATGGATGAATATAGTAAGTTGGGAGGACAGCGCGACATTGTCATCGAAAACATGAACTGTAAAAGTTGCTCGGAGGCTCCGTTATGGAGCGCGATGATGGCGCAGATTCTGGCTAAATATCAGGGAGAAAAGCATCCGGCACAAATTATTTTATTAGGACAGGAAGCGTGGGCTGCCTATTTGTCGCAGAGGGATGAAATGCAGGTGAAAGTGCCGGTGATGTGCAGTCTGGCCAGTAGTAATGTGGTGATATTGCCAAAAGATACGGTGGAAAACCTTGATTGCTGGATGCCCGAATCTGTCGATATCTTTGAAGATCATCTGGATATTCCCGAACTGGAATCGGGATTTATCAATCAATATAATATAGAAGGTAATATCTCCATGATTCAAGCTTTCTATCCGAAAACAAAACACATTGCCTTTATCTCGGACAACACTTATGGCGGAGTGACTATGCAAGCGTTGGTACGAAAAGAAATGAAGAAGTTCCCCGATCTGGATTTGATTTTGATGGACGGCCGGAGACATTCTATTTATACCATCGTTGAGGAATTGAGACAGCTGCCCGAAAATACGGTTATTCTGGTGGGAACGTGGCGTGTGGATATGAACGAGGGGTATTTCATGCGGAATGCGACGTATGCCATGATGGAGGCTACTCCTACCATCCCGGCTTTTACTCCTTCATCGGTGAGCCTTGGATATTGGGCGATAGGAGGAGTGCTGCCCGATTATCGGAAAGTGGGAGGAGAAATGGCTATGGAGTCCATACGGATGGATCAGCACCCGGAGGATACGGGGAAGCATCTTTCGATCATTGGCTCTAAAGCGGTATTGGATAGCCGGAAGGTGAAAGAGTGGGGGCTGCGCCCAAGCGTGTTGCCTTTTAAAGTGCAGCTTGTCAACCAACCGGTTTCGTTCTATCAGCAATATACTTATCAGATATGGTCTGCTTGTGCTTTGTTCGTGATTCTGGTACTTGGCTTATGTATCTCTCTTTTCTATTATTTCCGTACGAAACGTTTGAAAGACGAGCTTCTGAAATCGGAGAAGGATTTGCGTGTAGCGAAAGACAGGGCGGAAGAGTCTAATCGTCTGAAGAGTGCTTTCCTTGCCAATATGAGTCATGAGATACGGACGCCGTTGAACTCGATTGTCGGCTTTTCGGATGTACTGGCAATGGGCGGTAGCACGGAGGATGAACAGCAGTCTTATTATAAGATTATCAAAACCAATTCGGATTTGTTGCTTCGTCTGATTAATGATATTCTCGATCTTTCACGTCTGGAGGCGAACCGGGTGACTTTGACGTGGGAGGAATGTGATGTGGTGCAGTTGTGTAGTCAGGTGGTTGCCTCTGTTAGTTTTTCACGGCAGTCGTTGGACAATCAGTTCTTGTTTTCCACTTCTTTTGAAACTTTCCGGATGGTGACGGATGTGCAGCGTATGCAACAGGTAATCATTAATCTGCTGTCCAACGCCGACAAATTTACGAAACGCGGGAAGATTACCTTGGACTTTTCTGTGAATGAGGAAAAGCAAATGGCTATTTTCTCGGTAACGGATACCGGATGCGGTATCCCGAAAGAAAAACAGGGACTTGTGTTCGAGCGTTTTGAAAAGCTGAATGAGTACGCCCAGGGAACCGGATTGGGATTGTCTATCTGTAAATTGATTGTGCATAAATGGAGAGGAAGTATATGGATCGATCCTGACTATACCGGTGGGGCACGGTTCGTATTTTCGCATCCGCTAAATATAGAAAAAGAATGAAACGAATAGGATTTATTTATGGCTTGCTTTTCTGTCTCGTACTGTCTGTTGCGGCGCAGGAAAAGGTGGTGAAGCTGAAGATTGTGGAAACGAGTGACGTACATGGTAATTATTATCCTTACAATTTTATAACCCGCCACGAGTGGAAGGGTAGTCTGGCACGTATTTATTCTTTCGTGCAGAAAGAGCGTGAACAGTATAAAGAGAATCTGATATTGCTGGATAATGGTGATATTTTGCAGGGACAGCCTACTGCCTATTACTATAATTATATAGATACGGTGTCTCCTCATCTTTGTTCGGAAATGATGAATTTCATGAAATATGATGCCGGTAATATGGGGAACCATGATGTGGAAACGGGACGTGCTGTGTTCGACCGTTGGATAGCCACTTGTGACTTCCCTGTGTTGGGTGCCAACATCATTGATACGTCTACGGGAAAACCCCATCTGGCTCCTTATAAGGTGTTGGAACGTGATGGCGTGAAGATTGTGGTATTGGGTATGATTACTCCTGCCATCCCTGCATGGCTTTCTGAAAATCTGTGGAAAGGCTTGCGTTTCGACGATATGGAAGAGACGGCACGCAAATGGATGAAGATTATCCGTGAAAAAGAGAATCCGGATTTGGTGATCGGGTTGTTTCATGCCGGACAGGAGGCTTTCAAAATGTCGGGCAAATACAATGAGAATGCTTCTCTTAACGTAGCGAAGAATGTGCCGGGATTCGATATCGTGTTAATGGGGCACGATCATGCCCGCGAATGTAAGAAGGTGATGAATGTAGCCGGAGATTCGGTGTTGATTATCGATCCGGCCAGCAATGGAATTGTATTGTCTAATGTCGATGTGACCTTGAAACTGAAAGATGGAAAGGTGCAGAGCAAGGACGTCAAAGGGGAGTTGACAGAAACGGAAGCTTACGGAATCAGCGAGGATTTCATGAAGCGTTTTGCTCCGCAATATGAGACGGTGCAGAAGTTTGTATCCAAGAAGATCGGCACTTTTACCGAGAGTATCTCTACTCATCCTGCTTTCTTCGGTCCTTCTGCTTTTATTGATTTGATACATACTTTACAGCTCGATATAACCGGAGCTGACATCTCTTTTGCCGCTCCGCTTTCGTTTGATGCGGAGATAAAGAAAGGGGATGTGTTTGTCAGTGATATGTTCAACTTGTATAAGTATGAGAATATGCTGTATGTGATGACGTTGTCCGGAAAGGAGATTAAGGATTTTCTGGAGATGTCTTATTATATGTGGACGAACCAGATGAAGTCACCGGAAGATCATCTGCTCTGGTTCAAGAAGAAACCTCGGGAAGGTGCGGAAGACAGGGCTTCTTTCCAGAACTTCAGTTTTAATTTCGACTCGGCTTCCGGCATTATTTATACGGTGGACGTGACAAAACCGAAGGGAGAAAAGATTACGATTACGAGCATGGCGGACGGTTCTCCTTTCCGTATGGATAAGATATATAAAGTGGCCTTAAATTCTTATCGTGGTAATGGTGGTGGAGAACTGTTGACGAAAGGATCGGGTATTCCGCAGGAGGATTTGAAGGACCGCATAATTTTCTCTACAGATAAAGATCTTCGTTTCTATTTGATGAATTATATCGAAAAGAAAGGTACGATGAACCCCAAAGCCCTGAATCAGTGGAAGTTTGTTCCGGAGAAATGGACAGTGCCGGCTGCCCAACGTGATTCTGTATATTTATTCCGGTCTGTTCAATAAGTAACTAAAAGTGTTCATTATGTCTGATAATACTCTTGAACGGCTTGTATATCTGATTAAATGCTGGTATATTTGTCGCAAAAAAGAGAGAGTATGTATATTCAAAATGTTCCCAAAGTAGGTATTTCTTCGGTAGTTCATTCTAAACATATAGATTCTGGCAACATTGATGTTGTTGATAATGATATAGCGCTCTTCGATACGGAGAGCGTTATATCGTTGTATAATGGACCGACTAAACTGGAGGTGTTGACGGTAGGTCTTTGCCTGGAAGGTACTGGTACTTTTAATATTAGTTTACGTGAGTTCCAACTGTTCCCCGGATTAATGGTGATCGCGCTGCCTAATCAGATTGTCGAACAGCGGTGTTTCAGTTCCGACTTTAAAGCGATATTCTTTGCTGTGTCGAAGAACTTGTTGGAGACATTGCCTAAGATCAGTAATGTGCTTTCCTTATTCTTTTATCTGAAAGATTACCCGTGTTTCAATCTTACACCGCAGGAGCAGGAGACTGTGAAGGAATATCATGCATTTATCAGAAAACGGTTGAAGAATAAGGAGGCTTTATATCGTAAAGAAGTGGTAATGGGCTTGATGCAAGGGTTCTTTTTTGAACTTTGTAATATCTTTACCAATCATGTGCCAGCCAATGCTACTACCATGAAAAATAAAAGCCGGAAAGAATATATTTTCGAACGTTTTTATGAGTCTTTAGTGGAGTCTTACCAGTCTGAACGGAGCGTGAAATTCTATGCTGACCAGTTGTGTCTGACGCCGAAGCATCTTTCGGGAGTAGTAAAAGAGGTCAGCGGAAAAACGGTGGGGGAGTGGATAGACGAACTGGTGATTCTGGAAGCGAAAGCACTTCTGAATTCTTCAAGTATGAATATACAAGAGATTGCCGATCGGCTGAATTTTGCCAACCAGTCGTTCTTTGGAAAGTATTTCAAGCATTACACTGGTATGTCTCCTAAAGAATACCGGAAAAGCCGCTAAAATCATAGAACACCGGAGCGCACGCGGCTTAGTGTTTCCGGTGTCATCAAAAGATAAGAGGCGATGTGTGCCAGAGGTGCACGTTTGATAATTTCCGGATGTGTTTCGAGCAAGAGGTTATAGCGTTCGCGGGCGGATTCAAAGCGCCAGGAGTCTGCTTTAATCTGTGACACAATCAAGGAGTATTCCAGTATCTTTTGGTAGAACATATTGATTTCCCAGTTCTCTTTTGCCAATTTTTGTATCATGTCGCGAGGGAACAGGTAGATAATGGAAGGTTCGAGGGTTTCCACGATTAGCCGGGTGGGTACTTGTTTCAGAAAACTCTCAATGCACATCACGATACATCCTTCGTATGAGAAATGTTCGGTCACGTCTTTCCCATTCTTGTAATAGTACTGCCTAAGCATCCCTTTGCCGACAAATACGATTTCATGAGCTACTTCTCCTTCATTCAGCGCTATTGCTCCTTTGGGAAATTCTTCACGAATCAGTATACTTTCTATCTGTCGTCTTCCTTCTATACTCATTTCCGGAAAGCGGGAATTTACAACAGCATTTACAGTCTCTCTTAATAATGTATCCATGTCTTTTCTGTCTTGATGTGTGCAAAAATACTAAAAACGGTTGACATAAATCAAGTGTGGTATAAAAAAGATGTATCTTTGTCCGCAAAATCAAGAGGTAAGATGATAATGAATAAGATAATAGGCTTGGCAGTGTTGCTGTTCTGTTTGAGTGGTTGCGTAAGGGATAATGATGCTATTTATTATCCGGTTGGCAACGTAGATGTGGAAAGAGGCGGTCCGGCTTTGGAGGCTGGAAAGGGTGATTTAATAACCCGTAGTTACAATACCGAAGATTATGTGCTGGACACGCTTGCGCAATATCCGGGTGATCCGACGCTTGGTAAACTGACATTCATGGTCAGTCTGAAAAACCGGTTGGCAGATCAGGAGGTGAGTGGCTTTAATGGTGTCGGTCTATCCAAACTAACGATGAGTCTTGGATATAAAGACGGCAACTATCCGGCAGAAAGCCAGGTTCCTGTTTATACTTCGTCCGACGTGACTGCCAGTTATGCCATTAAACTTCGTTTAAAGGGAGAATTGACTTTAACAGGAGACGAATGGATGATTGACTATATTTATGCTCAATTAGCGGGTTTATTCCAGCCTTATCCTCCTACGTCTTTCCCGGAAGTGTTTATGTGTAAAGGGGGTGAGCAATCGTATGCAACGTTCGATTCTTTTCGTAGAACCTGGACATTTGATATTACTTATGATCGTTCCAACCTTTCTTTCAGCCAACTGTATTTCAATCTGTTTGTGAATCTGGCAGGACAGAAAAGGGAGGATAGAGTCCGGTTGAGGATTGATAAGGAATCTTATTTCGAGATCTATAAAGAAAAAGAGGAAATGTAGTTAAACTGCATTTCCTCTTTTTCTTTGGTAGTGGGTACGAGAATCGAACTCGTATTACATGCGTGAGAGGCATGTGTCCTAACCGTTAGACGAACCCACCGGAGTTTGATAGATTTAAAAAGAGCCAAGTCTATAAAACTTAGCTCTTTTTATTTTGAGATTTTGCGGAAGCTGGGGGATTCGAACCCCCGGTACCCTTACGAGTACGTCAGTTTAGCAAACTGGTGGTTTCAGCCACTCACCCAAACTTCCTTGAACCCGCATTCTCTCTCAAATGCGGTGCAAATATAGGGGGAACTTTTGGACTACGCAAATCTTTTAGCAAGATTTTTTTTACCTGTTTTTTGTGAAATGAGATAACCTGCTATGTTTCAAATGTTAAACGGAAGAAATTTTTTTCGAAAGCTTTTAATTTTTATCGATGGAATGGGAACTTGAAACATATTGACGCTATCCGCTTATTATAGTGACGGTATCTTCATGGGATAGGGTAAACATCCGGATGGGATAGTGACGGTATATTTGACGTGAGAAAAGAACATAAAAAAAGGCTATCTATCCCAGACAGCCAATCTTTTGTTAACCTTAAATCTAATACTATGAAAAACACAGTACAAATATACGGACTTCTGTCGAATTTGCAAATAAAACAAGAAAAAAGAGATGTTTTATAACATTGATTAAATATTTGATTCTTCAATTCTATTTTTATTAAGACTTTCAGCGTTTTGAACACTATATTCCCAATATTTATCACATAATTTCAGATAACTGGTCTCGGCACTTTTGCCTCCTAAAGAAATGGCATACATTTTTGTCTGTTTTGCTTTTGCATGTTCTATGGTCCGGGATAGCAGTTTATCGACTGGACGCATCTCAAAATCCGATACGGTGATGATGTCTGCTTCCATATATCCTTCTTCGCTGATCTTTCGCAAAGCATGTGTGATGACTGGTTCCATATCTGTGCCACCATGAAAAGATTGGCTTAGAAAATCGACAAGGCGATCGAAACTACTCCCTAAATCGGTTATTTCAATACACTCGATATCATCGGAGAAGAGGATGACGTAACATTTCCGATGTTGTACTTCTGTCAATTCGGCAATGGCAAGTAGAGTAGATTTTGCGATTCTTTCCCGTTCGCCTGCCATAGAACCGGAAGTGTCCAGGCAAACGATGAAAGGACCTTCAGCTTCTTCGGAAACTTCATTTCCTACTGTTTTCTTATCATTGATGGTTTGTTTCTCGTGCGATTGATAATCGATGACTTGTAGTCTCTTCTCTATGAAACGCTCGAAAAATATGGGTTGCAGGTTCTTTTCCGCCAGATAACAATATTCCAGAGGGAGAAGACTATTCAAATCGTTTCCTTCACAAATGCCTGCAATATCACTTCGGGTGGCATGAGATATAATTTGTTCCCGGTGAATACCTGCGGTCATTTTGAAACGTTTCCGGCTACTTTGGTGTTTTTTGCCTAAGATTTCTACCAGTTCGCGGATAACGGGATTTCGTTTGATCGTTTCTTCGTATTCTAAAATCTGTTCCGCTATCTGTTTATGATTGCGAAGTAGCCAGACGAGGCGTGAGCCACCGCGTACCGGAAGATTTTTGGCTAATGCCAGTTGAATACGGTAGAAATCCTCACAGAGTTGCTCGATATGTTCCATCTGATAGTTGAACTCATTGTTCGAGAGTAGCGTATGCCACTTGTCGAAAAAAAGAGTCCGCAACGCTTTCCATTCTTTGGAACGCGGGCTGATTGCATTAAAACGTTGGAGGTAGTATTTTACGTTGAGGTCTACCAGGTGATATTTCATGGAGAAGGGGTATGCGCTGTTTTTCAGGAATTGAAGAAACTTTGCGTCCGATGCTTCATTCATTTCATGAAAGTATTCCCATTGCGATGCATAACGGGAGTAGAAATCTTGCAGGGAGGGTTGTGTGTGACGAAAATACAGGTGAATGTCCGCATCCAGTTCTTCGGGACGGATAATCAGATTGTGTAGTTGTTCGTCATACACCTCATAGGCTATTCCCTGCAATTTTTCGTAATAAATGTCTTGCAGGTGTTTGAGCCTAATACTCTCTGTTCTCTTGTTCATGGGCATGAGCGATGATGCGAAGTTCGTTCCGGTAATTCTCTATGATATGTGCAGTCTCCCCTAAGATTCGCTTGATCTTGCTTTTTTGCGATGAGCTTAAGAAAAGATGTTCCTTTGTATATGCTGTTTCCCGCTCGGAGATTGTTTTATATTCTACCTCCATTTGGTGAAGTAAATCTATCACTTCCTGCAATGTAAATTCGAACGGAGTGCTGTCGTCCTGTTGTGCTGGCAAAGGTTCGCAATTATCATAACATAGTAGTGGATACTCTTGATTGTTGACGAAAACGGATCGTTTCCCTTTTCGGAGGGAATAAATATTCTTTTGTGCAATATTTCTGTTCTTTACAAAATCATAAGCTTTCAGGATTTTGTTGACCGGACGGAATTTATCCTGCTGAATATAAAACAATCGGTTACTGTCTTTCCTCAAAGACTGGTAGTCCGAAGCAAAGATGAGTAAATTTCCGGCAATGTGGTAACCTTCTATGCGATGATAGAAGGTATCTACGACCTGGATTCCCGGATCGCTAAGTTCCCGTAGGCTGTGTTCGGACTTCATGTTTTCTTTCAGCGTATCCAGTTTCTGTTCCAGTCGTTTTTCTCCCAATAAATATGTATTGATTCCCCGTGCAATCGACTGTTCCACTATGTTTTCGATGATGGGGAGCTGCGAAACTTCATCCCACAGGCAGGCGCTCATCAGCAGGCAGTCGGAGAAGTGAATTCCCGGAGATTCATTCAGATAGGCTGAGGTGCGGAGCAGGCCTACTATTTTTTTCCAACGGCGGTCGGATATATAGATGGGAGGGGTGTTTTCATCCCGTCCCGTATTATATTGTTCGATTTCTCGTTTAATATTGTGAATCAGCTCGAAGATGGTATAGTGGATGCCTACTTTCTCACTTTCAGCTTGTATTTGATTGTATAATTCATCGTCTACCTGGAGTTTTGCCGGGATTTCAGGTTCTACTTCCCGTGTAGAAGAAATCATCTGGTCGAAAGCATATTCCTGTTCAATGCATCCGACAAACTGGCGGATCAGGAAACGGTCGTATAAGGCTTCCAGTCCTTCACCCTTTGCGGGTAGTTCGTTGGATGCGGCAATCAGCGCTTTCAGAGGAACACGCACCGTAAACTGCCCGTTGCGATATATCTTTTCATTGATTACCGTCAAAAGAGAATTTTGGATAGCAGGACCGGCTTTCCAAATTTCATCCAGAAAGACAATCGATGCTGTCGGCAAGTATCCTTTTGTAATGCGTTCGTATGTATCTTCATCTTTCAATTTTGAGATGGAGACGGGGCCGAATATTTCATCCGGTGTACTGAAACGGGACATCAGATATTCAAAAGCATCCGCATCTTTAAAAGCCAGCTTGAGCCTGCGCGCCACTAAGCTCTTGGCTACTCCCGGAGGGCCCAATAGAAAGATACTTTCACCTGCCATGGCAGATAATAGGGAGAGTGCGATGGTATGTTCTTTTTCGAATACTCCCTCATTGAGGGATTTCAGCAGTTGGGTGATATGGGATTTGATTGACTTCATGCGACAGATGATTTCATGTGTTGTTAGCAGGAGGCAAAGATACAAGAATTCTTTGAAATAGACTTCATTGGGGGGATTTACCCCTAGATTTAGGCAATTTCCTCCCGATAAGTAGGAGTTTTCAGTTTCATAAGGAAAATTCATTCTCTACTTTTGTTCTATCGAAAGATAAATGATAGATAATAATTAGAGAACCGTTAAAAATATAAGGAATATGAAAACGAACACATTTAAATACTTCGGTTTGGCTTTGATGGCTATATTGATGGTAAGTTTTACCTCTTGCGAAGTGGAAATAGACAGTTTCTATGATGATGATAATAATGGTGCAGGATACTATAATCGTTCGGCTGATTTGTGTAGCCGTACCTGGGTTAGTTTCTACCGGGACATGGACGGTAACTATTGTCGTCAGGAACTGGATTTCTTTTTAGATCGTACGGGAATTGACTATATACGGGTGGAATATCCTAACGGAGCAGTAGAGCAGTATGAATATAATTTCCGTTGGAGCTGGGAGAATTATGCGCAGACTTCCATTCGTATGTCATACGGACCGAATGATGTTTCATACCTGGATGATGTGTACATCGGTGGAAACAGGTTAAGCGGTTATCTGGACGGACGAAATAACTTTGTGGAGTTTCAGGGGAAATGATGAAAGATAAAACGGAAAGAAACAGAGGGAAAAAGATCGTTTGAGGGATAACAAGATGCAGGTGAAAAGAGAAGGATAAGATAGTTAAGATAGAAATAGGATAGTTATTAGGAACAAAATAATAGGTAACGGAGTAAAAGGGTAATCAATAAGATTTCAGGATATATGATTCAGGGTATAAATAGGGCGCGAAATGAAAGCTTAAAAGTTTTGAACCGGACTAAATAGTTTTTATCTTTGCGCCCTATTAGTTTTTATATACATGGAGTGGTTATATAGTCTATTTCTCGAACATTCTGCCTTACAGGCTGTTGTGGTACTTTCATTGATTTCTGCCATTGGTCTGGGCTTGGGAAGAGTGCATTTCTGGGGAGTTTCCCTGGGAGTCACTTTTGTTTTTTTTGCAGGCATCCTCGCCGGCCATCTCGGGCTTTCGGTCGATCCGCAGATGTTGAACTACGCAGAAAGTTTCGGACTAGTCATTTTCGTTTATTCTCTCGGTTTGCAAGTCGGTCCCGGTTTCTTTAGCTCTTTCCGCAAAGGAGGGGTGACATTGAATATGCTGGCATTGGGAGTTGTTCTGTTGGGAACGTTGTTGACGGTGGTGGCCAGTTATGCGACAGGTGTCTCTCTTCCTGATATGGTTGGTATCCTTTGTGGAGCAACGACGAATACTCCGGCGTTGGGAGCTGCACAACAAACATTGAAACAGATGGGAATGGACAGCAGTACTCCTGCTTTAGGATGTGCGGTAGCCTATCCGATGGGGGTAGTTGGTGTAATCCTTGCCGTTTTATTAATTCGCAAAGTGCTGGTTCGCAAAGAAGACTTGGAGATAAAAGAGAAAGACGATGCGAACAAAACCTACATTGCAGCGTTTCAAGTACACAATCCTGCTATTTTCAATAAAAGCATCAAGGATATAGCTCGCATGAGTTACCCGAAGTTTGTCATCTCCCGCTTATGGCGTGACGGACATGTAAGTATTCCGACTTCTGACAAGATATTGAAGGAAGGTGACCGTTTGCTGGTGGTAACTGCGGAGAAAGATGCTTTGGCCTTGACCGTGCTTTTTGGTGAACAGGAAAATACGGATTGGAATAAAGAGGACATTGACTGGAATGCGATTGATAGTGAATTGATTTCGCAGCGTATTGTCGTTACCCGTCCCGAATTGAATGGTAAGAAACTCGGTTCACTCCGGTTGAGAAATCATTATGGGATTAATATCAGCCGCGTTTATCGGTCGGGTGTGCAGTTGCTTGCTACTCCGGGATTGGTACTTCAATTAGGAGATCGTTTGACGGTAGTGGGAGAGGCTGCTGCTATTCAGAATGTGGAGAAAGTACTTGGAAATGCTGTGAAAAGTTTGAAAGAACCCAATCTGGTTGTTGTGTTTATCGGCATCGTGCTTGGTTTGGCATTGGGGGCTATTCCTTTCTCTTTTCCGGGTGTCAGTACTCCTGTGAAGCTGGGATTAGCGGGTGGACCGATTATCGTTGGTATTCTTCTGGGAACTTTTGGACCGCGGATACACATGATTACTTATACCACCCGTAGTGCGAATCTGATGTTACGTGCCTTGGGACTTTCCATGTACCTTGCTTGTCTGGGACTGGATGCCGGAGCTCATTTTTTCGACACCGTATTCCGTCCGGAAGGTTTGTTATGGATTGCTTTAGGGGCCGGATTGACTATTGTTCCAACCGTACTAGTCGGGTTTGTGGCTTTCAAGATGATGAAGATTGATTTCGGTACTGTATCTGGCATGTTGTGCGGAAGTATGGCAAATCCGATGGCACTGAACTATGTAAACGATACAATTCCCGGCGACAACCCATCCGTGGCCTATGCGACCGTTTATCCGCTGTGTATGTTTCTGCGGGTAATTATCGCTCAAGTGTTGTTAATGTTCTTGTTGAATTGAGAAATAATTGTAAATAGTAAAATTGTAAATAGAATGACTGCTCAAAGTAACATAACTCCTGAAAGCATTGTGAGTGATCTCCGTTACCTACAACTGCTTTCCCGAAGTTTTCCTACCATTGCCGATGCCAGTACGGAAATAATCAACTTAGAGGCTATCTTAAATCTACCTAAAGGGACGGAACATTTCCTGACTGATATTCATGGAGAATATGAAGCTTTTCAGCATGTACTGAAAAATGCTTCCGGTGCGGTAAAACGTAAAGTAAATGAAATATTCGGCAACACTCTTCGTGAAGCTGAAAAGAAAGAAATCTGTACTTTGATTTACTATCCCGAAGAGAAACTGCAATTGGTGAAGGCCCGTGAAAAGGATCTGGATGATTGGTATCTGATTACGCTGAACCAACTGGTGAAAGTCTGTCAGAACGTGTCTTCCAAATATACCCGTTCGAAGGTTCGTAAATCACTGCCTGCCGAATTCTCTTATATCATTCAGGAGTTATTGCACGAATCGTCTATCGAACCGAATAAGCATGCTTATATTAATGTAATTATCAGCACAATTATCACTACGAAGCGTGCCGACGATTTCATTATCGCTATGTGTAATCTGATTCAGCGCTTGACTATTGATTCTCTTCATATCGTAGGTGATATTTACGACCGTGGTCCCGGTGCGCATATCATTATGGATACATTGTGTAATTACCACAATTTCGATATTCAATGGGGAAATCATGATATTCTCTGGATGGGAGCAGCTTCCGGTAATGATAGTTGTATCGCTAACGTGATACGTATGTCTATGCGCTATGGTAATCTGGGGACACTTGAAGACGGATACGGAATCAATTTGCTTCCATTGGCTACTTTTGCAATGGATACGTATGCCGATGATCCTTGCACGATTTTCATGCCGAAAATGAACTTTGCCGATGCTCATTATAATGAGAAGACTTTGCGTCTGATTACTCAAATGCATAAAGCCATTACCATTATCCAGTTTAAGCTGGAAGCTGAAATCATCGACCGCCGTCCGGAATTCGGAATGGCTAATCGTAAACTTCTGGAGAAAATTGATTTTGAACGCGGCGTCTTTGTATATGAAGGAAAAGAATATGCTTTGCGTGATACCAATTTCCCGACTGTAGATCCGGCAGATCCTTACCGACTGATTGAAGAAGAACGCGAATTGGTAGAAAAGATTCATTATTCATTTATGAATAGTGAGAAATTGAAGAAGCACATGCGTTGTCTGTTTACCTATGGCGGCATGTATCTGGTTTCAAACTCGAATCTTCTTTATCATGCTTCTGTTCCTCTGAATGAGGATGGCAGCTTTAAACATGTCAAAATACGTGGTAAGGAATACTGGGGACATAAATTGCTGGATAAAGCCGATCAATTGATCCGTACCGCTTATTTCGATGAAGAAGGAGAGGAGGATAAGGAATTTGCTATGGATTATATCTGGTATATGTGGTGTGGCCCGGAAGCTCCTTTGTTTGATAAAGATAAGATGGCGACTTTTGAGCGTTATTTTGTAGAAGATAAAGAGTTGCATAAAGAAAAGAAAGGCTATTATTACACATTGCGTAACCGGGAAGATATTTGTGACCAGATTTTGACAGAGTTTGGAGCTTCAGGGCCTCATTCGCATATTATCAACGGTCATGTGCCTGTGAAAACGATTCAGGGAGAACAACCTATGAAAGCCAATGGCAAGCTTTTCGTTATTGATGGTGGCTTTTCAAAAGCTTATCAGCCGGAAACGGGAATTGCGGGGTATACGCTTGTTTATCATTCTCATGGTATGCAACTCGTACAGCACGAACCATTCCAGTCTCGTCAGAAAGCCATTGAAGAGGGGCTTGATATCAAATCGACCAACTTCGTTCTCGAATTTAATTCGCAACGAATGATGGTGAAAGATACCGATAAGGGAAAAGAACTAGTGACTCAAATACAGGATTTGAAGAAACTGCTTGTTGCTTATCGTACTGGTCTGATAAAAGAAAAAGTGTGATAGATTGAAATGATAAGGGCTTAAAACCATCATTTATCATTTGATAGTTTTAGTAATGCTTAAAATATAGTGTCTTTATTTACTTGATACATAAGGAAAAGTGCAATTCATTATTAATATTGAATTGCACTTTTATTATTAATGCCCGTTATATTCCATACTATACATATCAAAGCCTTTGGCCCAATAGTCTCTTTGGATTTCTTTCAGTGTGAATCCTTGCTTTTCGTAGAATTTATAGGCTAATTGTGAAGTTCTAACGGTTATTTTTTGAATACCATCAATGGACTTTAATATTTCAATTCTATATTTTAATAATTGTGCTCCTAACGATTTGCCTTGGTACTGGGGATGTATGATATCCCAACTTATTTTTCCGCTGGCTTTATCCTTTGTAAAATTTATTCCGCCACAGCCTACAACCTTCTTGTTGAGTAATAGAACAAAATAAAGTTCACGTTCGCTATCCAGATAGTTACTAAAATCAGCTTCTTCTTTCGGTGCAAAATATGCAGGCGTGTTCTGTCTGATTAAATCTATTACAGCATTCTTATCTGTTGGCTGGTATTCTCTAATTGTAGTTATGTTCATCTCAACGTTCATTGTAATTTTATTTAGAAAAGAACAATGCCTGCTTCTATAATCGCTCCTTTATCGTAATTGCTTGATTTATTATAGAATCTGGTTAGCCCATAACCGCCTGTTGCAAAGATACCGAACTTCCTGGTAAATTGATATTCCAGATTGGCACGTGCCTGCAATGCATATAAACGTTTCGGAATCACCTCGTCTTTGTTATCGAAAGCCTCGATATGCTGGTAGCCAAGGTCTCCGCTGATGGATAAGCCTTTGTAAAGAGTGAAGGACAAGCCAGCACGATAGGATGCACTTGCCGAAAACTTATCATTCAATCCCTGATACATGGAGCCGATTCCCAGAATGGTATAAAACAATTGGTTCTTGAAGCGTACACCTATATTGGCAGGCGTAGCATTTCCACCATACACCATCATTTGCACTCTTGTATCAGGATTCGCATTAACCAATCCGAGTTGGAATCCCTTCATATCTTCCTTGTAATAATTGACAAGGCCAATTTGAAGCCCGCGGGCCTGCGTTGCATAATTACATAATGCTATTTGTACCCCATTCAGTTTCGATGCGGTTATATTGGCAATTCCTGCCATCTGCAAGCCGTTCATGTGTTCGCCTACTACATTCAAAAGTCCGGAAGCCATCAAGCCGCCGAAACTCTGCCCTGTAATATTTGCCGCTCCGGAAAAGTGTAGCCCCGAAGCCATATTGCCCGTCACATTCATGAAACCGCTAATCATTAACCCCGAGGTATTATCTCCTCCGATACTGGTTAAACCGGATATGATTACTCCTTGTGTTCTGTCGCCAGTGATATTTACTAGTCCGGCAGCAGAAAGCCCTACGGTGTTGTTGCCGCTGATATTACTGATACCGGCTAGCTGGACACCCCTCATTGTTCCACCTGCCAGATTGGCTAATCCGGTGATCTGTACTCCGTTCATGTCACCATGTACCACACTTCCCAATGCATTGATACCCACACCGTTCAAGCGATTCATTGTAGACAGGAGACCGATGTTCACATAAGTCGTCTGTGTACTGTCATGCGGTTGCGTACAAATATCTTTCCAGATAGATATATTAATACCTGCACTCTTGTTCTGTGCCGGTAAACAAACGGCAGTCATTAGTATAGCTGCCGTGAATATTGTTTTCTTTATCTTCATTCCTTTCTCTTTTCGGTTTAAGTAATATCTCTATGCAGCTAACTTTATATTAGCCTTTTGCTTCCTGGTATAAATAACGTTTGATACTCTTCTTCGGTGTCTTTTCGAATTCTTCCGGATAGATTTTCATCTTGGATATTTGGCTGTAAGCCGGTAGCGTATCATTCAGTGCCACACGGTTTTCTTCCATTATTTGCTCGATGTCTTCATTCTTCAGGCCATGAGCGAAAGCGTCGTCAAAATCAGGATAAACAAGTCCGACAAGTTTTTCGTTTTGCTGAACGATAATACTTTCAGCCACGTATGGCAGGTTGTTCAATTTATCTTCAATTTCTTCCGGGTAGATATTCTGTCCGCTGGCACTCAATAACAGGTTCTTGCTGCGTCCTTTGATCGTAACATTTCCTTCGGCGTCCATCAAAGCCAGGTCACCTGTATGCAGCCATCCGTCTTTGTCGATAACTTCCTGGGTAGCTTCTTCGTTTTTGTAATATCCCAACATCACATTCGGACCCTTACATACGATTTCGCCAACAATGTTCTCGGGATCAGATGACAACACTTTCACATCCATACGTGGTACAGCTTTTCCGCATGAACCCGGCTTGAATCTTCTCCAATCCTCGTAACAGATAATCGGACCACATTCCGTCATTCCATATCCTACTGTATAAGGGAAATCAATCATTTTCAAGAACTGTTCTACTTCCTGATTGAAAGCAGCACCTCCTACTATAACAGCTTTGAAGTTTCCGCCAAATGCTTTAATCATTTCTTCGCGTACCGTTGCTTTTATCTTGTCGTTGATGATAGGCACTTTTAGTAAGATCTTCATTGCAGGAGTTTCCAATTTCGGAAGCACGCTCTTCTTGATGATTTTTTCGATGATAAGCGGTACGGCAACAATCAGATTAGGTTTCACCTCTTCGAAAGCCTGGAAAATGATTTTCGGACTCGGCATGCGAGTAAGGAAGTAGATGTGGCAACCCACGGAGAACTCATAAAGGAATTCGAAAGCCAGTCCGTACATGTGTGCCATAGGGAGCATGGATACGATCTTATCTCCGGCTTGCAGGTCTAATACTTCAAAAGCAAATTTGGTATTCGACCACAGACTGCGATAGGGGAGCATTACTCCTTTCGAGTAACTTGTTGTTCCTGAAGTATAATTGATAACAGCCAGTTCTTCCGGTTCATCCTTATGATAAGAGATATGCTCTGTGCGGAAATTCTTCGGATATTTTTTGCCGAACATTTCGTTCAGGTGTTCGCGTGCATAAGTCAGTCGTTCGCTGCGTGACACTAGCAGGGTGAAGTCGTTCATCATCAGGATACCCTCCAGTAGCGGCATTGCCGACTCATTCAGGTTTTCCCATACCATATCTCCTACAAGCAGTAATTTTGCTTCGGAATGGTTGACGATGTTATGTATATTGTCCGCTTTAAATTCATGGAGGATGGGTACAACAACTGCCCCATACGTCAGTGTAGCAAGGAACGTGACTCCCCAATGAGAGCTGTTTCTTCCGCAAACAGCAATCTTATCTCCTTTGCGGATTCCACTTTCTTCAAAAATGATATGGAGTTTTTCGATCTTGCGAGCTACGTCTTTATACTGTAAAGTTGCACCTTTATAATCGGTCAGGGCATCCAGGTCCCAATTATTTTTGATACTATTCTCAATGTAGGCTATAAAACTTTGTTCCATTGTTTTGCACATTTGGTATTAATTTGTGCAAATATAGCAATTATATTAAGAATGAAGAATTAAGAGGGAAGAATTTTTGGAAATGGGGGAAGGGCGATGTAGTGAGATTGCGACAGGCTGGTAGGAGGAAAGATTATGCTTATAGCTAATTTCATTATGCTATAATCAAAAAAAATATGCTATAAGCAAAAATAATTCTGCTCATAGCATATTGATTGATTCTTTAAATTCTTATTTCAAGTACCATTCGTACATTCTTTGTACGCCTTCCTCGATTTCAATTTTATGGTGCCACCCCAAAGAGTGCAGTTTCGAAGGATCGGTCAGCTTGCGCATAGTGCCGTCCGGTTTGCTGCTGTCGAAGGTCAGTTTTCCTTGATACCCTACAGTTTCTACAATACGTTCGGCCAGCTGACGGATGGTGATTTCCTTACCAGTGCCGATGTTGATATGGCAGTTGCGGATATCTTTGCTGCCTTCTTTATAGGTATCTTTGAAGTCTACGTGCTCCATTACGAAGACGCTGGCATCTGCCATTTCTTCGCTCCAAAGGAACTCGCGGAGTGGAGTACCTGTACCCCAAAGAGTGACTTCTGTTTCGCTGATTCCGTATTTTTGCAGAATAGCCAGGATTTCTTCTTTCGGACTGTCGCCATTTACACCTTCCACCGGACGCAGATTCATATCCTTGCGTACAGCTTCCCAGTTTCCTTCTTTCAGACAGTGTGCCAGATGAATCTTTCGGATCATGGCAGGCAGTACATGACTGCGTTCCAAGTCGAAATTATCATTCGGTCCGTAAAGGTTTGTCGGCATCACAGCGATGTAGTTCGTTCCATATTGCAGGTTGAAGCTCTCGCACATTTTCAGTCCGGCAATTTTGGCGATTGCATACGGCTCGTTGGTATATTCTAACGGTGAAGTAAGCAATACATCTTCTTTCATCGGCTGTTCGGCATCGCGTGGATAAATACACGTACTACCAAGGAAGAGCAACTTCTTTACATGGTGACGGAAGCTCTCTCCGATGATATTCTGTTGAATCTGCAGATTCTTATAGATAAAGTCGGCACGGTAGATGCTGTTCGCCATGATACCACCCACAAAGGCAGCAGCAAGGAATACATATTCCGGTTGTTCTTCATCGAAAAAATTACGGACAGCCATGCCATCCAGCAGATCAAGCTCTTTGTGAGTGCGGCCTACCAGATTGGTGTATCCTTTATCCTGCAAATTCTTCCAGATAGCAGATCCCACAAGTCCGCGGTGTCCTGCTACATATATCTTTGCATTCTTTTCCATTCTATTAGTAAAGCAAGTTTTAATGTTTGGTAGCAATCATTCGTCTCACTTTCTCCATATCGTGGCGAACCATGATACTTACCAGTTCTTCGAATGATGTTTTACGTGGATCCCAGCCCAACAGTGTTTTAGCTTTAGTCGGGTCGCCCAGCAATTGTTCTACTTCCGATGGACGGAAATACTTCGGATCAACTTCTACCAGAGATTTTCCGGTAGCTACGTCGATACCTTTTTCATTTACGCCTTCACCTTCCCAACGAAGCTCGATCCCTGCTTCTTTGAATGCTAACGTTGCGAATTCGCGCACCGTGTGCATTTCTCCAGTAGCAATAACGAAATCTTCGGGAACATCATGTTGCAGGATCAGCCACATACATTCGATGTAATCCTTGGCATATCCCCAGTCGCGAAGAGAATCCAGATTACCCAGGTACAGTTTGTCCTGTTCGCCCTGTGCGATACGTGCGGCAGCAAGCGAAATTTTACGGGTAACGAACGTCTCACCACGGCGTTCGCTCTCGTGATTGAACAAAATACCGTTTACTGCAAACATACCATAGCTTTCGCGGTAGTTTTTAGTAATCCAGAAACCATATTGTTTGGCTACCCCATACGGAGAACGGGGATAGAATGGAGTTGTCTCTTTTTGTGGAACTTCCTGCACCTTACCGAACAATTCGGAAGTAGAAGCCTGATAGATGCGGGTTTTCTTTTCCAGTCCCAGGATGCGTACAGCTTCGAGCATACGCAACGTGCCGATAGCATCTGCTTCGGCAGTGTATTCCGGAACGTCGAACGAAACCTTCACGTGGCTTTGAGCTGCGAGATTGTAGATTTCATCCGGTTGCACCTGTTGAATAATACGAATTAACGAACTAGAATCTGTCATATCCCCATAATGCAGATTAATCGTACGTTTCTGTTTCATGTCGCGCACCCACTCGTCAAAATACAAATGTTCAATACGTCCTGTATTGAACGAAGAAGAACGACGGAGTATACCGTGTACTTCGTAACCTTTTTGCAATAGAAATTCGGCAAGATAAGAACCATCTTGCCCGGTGATGCCTGAAATTAGGGCTTTTTTCATACGCTAATTATTTATATAATTGAAAATGTGGGTGCAAATGTCGGCATTTTTTGTGACCCAGCCAAGTGACTTTCCAATTATTTTTCAGCACAGTCATTCAGCACGGTTTTTTCCCATTATTTTGTCGATAATCAAAGCGATAGCTCCGTCTCCCGTTACATTGCAGGCAGTACCGAAACTATCCATGGCGATGTAAAGCGCAATCATCAAAGCTTGTGCCGATTCGTCGAAACCGAGCATGGATTGTAGAATCCCCAGGGAAGCCATGATTGCTCCACCCGGAACTCCCGGAGCAGCTACCATAGTGATACCCAGCATAAAGATAAACCTGGCAAACAGGGGGAAGTCGAACGGCATTCCTTGCATCATCATCAATGCCAGTGCACAGGCTACAATTTTCAGTGTACTGCCCGATAGATGGATGGTGGCACATAGCGGAATCACAAATCCGGCTACTTCAGCAGATACTCCGTTCTTTTTGGTCTGTTCCAGTGTCACGGGAATGGTGGCTGCAGATGATTGTGTACCCAATGCCGTGAAGTAAGCGGGCAGCATTTTGCTAAGCAATTTGAATGGATTTCTATGCACAAACAATGCCGCAATGGAATACTGAAAAACCAACAGGAAAATATGAAGAACGAAGATGACTCCGATAATTTTAATAAACACCATCAGGATAGAATATACTTGTCCCGAATGTGTCATGTTGAGGAATATGCCGAAGATATAAAGCGGCAGCAACGGCAGAATGACGGCACTTATCATTCGTACGATAATTTCCTGAAAATCACGTGCCACATTTTTCAATGCGTCGCTGTTGAGTGACGCCAGTCCTAACCCCAGTGTGAAAGCTAAAACCAGAGCTGTCATTACGTTCATCAGTGGCGGAATGGAGACGGAGAAGTAGGGGAGGATTCCCTGCGCTTCGCTTACTTCTTCAAGTGGTGCACCCGGTTCGATGAGCGAAGGAAATACTGTGACTCCTGTGAAGTAGGAGAGAAAGCCTGAAAAAAGAGTAGCGAAGTAGGCGATCAAAGCTGTCACGAGTAGCATTTTTCCTGCGCCTTTTCCGATGTCGGCAATAGCCACAGTAACCAGTCCGACGATAATCAATGGGATAGAGAAATTGAGAAATTCACTGAAAATACCATTGAACGTAACAAATATTCGCACTAGCGGAGCCGGGAAAACTGTGCCGATGGCAATACCCAAAATGATGGCGATAACGATGCGTGCCAACAAACCGATTTTGATCTTCTTCATCCTTGATTTTATTTGTAGACTACAAAAATAATGTTTTAATCTAAAATCTTGCGAACAAATGTGCATTTTAAATGTTACTAAGATAAAGAATATTCAAAATATACAAGTTATGGCAAATCAGAATAAAACAGATATCGGACTTATCGGCTTGGCTGTGATGGGCGAGAATCTTGCTTTAAACATGGAGAGTAAGGGATGGCACGTGTCGGTATATAACCGTACTGTTCCCGGAGTAGAAGAGGGGGTGGTAGAGCGCTTCCTGAATGGTCGTGCAAAAGGTAAAAACATCGAAGGATTCACGGATATAAAGGCATTTGTAGATTCGATAGCTATTCCCCGTAAGATTATGATGATGGTTCGTGCCGGAAGTCCGGTAGACGAACTGATGGATCAGCTTTTCCCGTTGCTTTCACCGGGAGACATTCTTATTGATGGCGGTAATTCTAATTACGAAGATACCAACCGTCGTGTCCAACTGGCGGAATCAAAGGGATTTCTTTTCGTCGGTAGCGGTGTGTCCGGTGGTGAGGAGGGAGCCTTGAATGGCGCTTCTATTATGCCCGGCGGTTCGGAAAAAGCATGGCCGGAAGTGAAACCGATTCTTCAGAGTATTGCGGCAAAAGCTCCGGACGGCACTCCTTGTTGCCAATGGGTGGGTCCTGCCGGCTCCGGTCATTTTGTGAAGATGATTCACAACGGTATCGAATATGGTGATATGCAACTGATTGCCGAAGCCTATTGGGTGATGAAAAAGTTGCTTGATCTGACCAATGAGGAAATGGCTGATGTCTTTGCCCGTTGGAACGAAGGCAAACTTCGCAGTTATCTGATTGAAATCACCGCCAACATTCTGCGGCATAAAGACAAATCCGGAGGTTATCTCATTGATAAAATTCTGGATGCAGCCGGACAGAAAGGAACCGGTAAATGGTCGGTTATCAATGCGATGGAACTCGGTATGCCGTTAGGGCTAATTGCCACGGCGGTATTCGAACGAAGCCTTTCTTCACAGAAAGACTTGCGTCACTTGGCTTCCAAGCAATTCCAGTGTCAACATACACAACCTATATATAATAAGGCGGAACTCGTAAAGAATATTTTTTCTGCTCTTTATGCTTCCAAACTCGTCTCTTATGCCCAGGGATTCGCCGTGTTGCAACGTGCTTCCGACGCTTTCGGCTGGCATCTCGACCTGGCTTCCATTGCGCGTATGTGGCGTGGGGGATGCATCATCCGCAGTATATTCCTGAACGATATTGCAGCTGCCTTCGAAGCCACCGACAAGCCTAAACACTTGTTGTTGGCTCCTTATTTTAAAGAAGAAATGAAGACATTGCTTCCCGGATGGAAGAGCCTGGTGGCGGAATCCATGAAAGAAGAACTTCCCGTTCCTGCTTTCTCCTCTGCCCTCAACTATTTCTATTCGCTCACTTCTGCCGATCTGCCCGCCAACCTTGTACAGGCACAACGTGATTATTTCGGTGCGCACACTTTTGAGCGTAAGGATGAGTTGCGCGGACAGTTCTTTCACGAGAACTGGACAGGCCACGGAGGAGATACGAAATCGGGCACCTATAATGTTTGAGTAAACCTATAATTCATATTTAGAAATTAATAAAGTGGATAAATTTGCAATGATAATTTTCGGTGCGTCAGGTGATTTGACCAAGCGTAAGCTGATGCCTGCCCTTTACTCCCTCTACCGTGAAAAACGGTTGACCGGAGAGTTTTCCATATTGGGTATCGGGCGTACGGTCTATTCTGACGATAACTACCGTTCCTATATATTAGAAGAACTACAACAGTTCGTCAAGTCTGAAGAACAGGACACAGCTCTTATGGCTTCATTTGTCTTCCATCTCTACTATTTACCGATGGACCCGGCAAAAGAAGAAGGTTACCCGCAACTCCGCCAACGTCTGGTTGAATTGACTAACGAGGTAGATCCAGACAATCTGCTGTTCTATCTTGCCACTCCGCCATCACTTTACGGAGTAGTGCCCATCTATTTGAAAGCTGCCGGACTTAACACTCCCCACTCGCGCATCATCGTTGAGAAACCTTTCGGCTATGATCTCGAGTCGGCACTTGAACTGAATAAAACGTATGCCTCTGTTTTCAATGAGCATCAGATTTACCGTATCGACCATTTTCTCGGTAAGGAAACGGCCCAGAATGTACTGGCTTTCCGTTTTGCCAACGGTATCTTCGAACCTCTTTGGAATCGTAACTATATTGACTACGTAGAAATTACAGCCGTAGAAAATCTGGGTATCGAGCAACGAGGCGGGTTCTATGAAACGGCAGGTGCGCTGCGGGATATGGTGCAGAATCATCTGATACAGCTCGTGGCCCTTACGGCTATGGAACCGCCTGCTGTTTTCAATGCAGACAATTTCCGTAATGAAGTGGTGAAGGTCTACGAATCTCTTACTCCATTGAATGATGTAGATTTGAACGAACATATTGTTCGCGGACAATATACAGCCTCCGGTAGTAAAAAAGGATACCGTGAAGAAAAAGGAGTGGCTCCCGATTCGCGTACGGAAACTTATATTGCCATGAAACTGGGCATTAGTAACTGGCGCTGGAGTGGCGTTCCGTTCTACATTCGTACAGGTAAACAAATGCCGACGAAAGTAACGGAAATCGTTGTTCATTTCCGGGAAACACCTCACCAGATGTTTCATTGTGCTAGTGGCAACTGTCCACGGGCTAATAAATTGATCCTTCGTTTGCAACCGAATGAAGGAATTGTGCTCAAAATCGGAATGAAAGTCCCCGGTGCAGGTTTCGAAGTCCGCCAGGTGACGATGGATTTCAGTTATGCACAGTTGGGCGGTGTGCCTAGTGGTGACGCTTATGCCCGTCTGATAGATGATTGTATCCAGGGCGATCCGACTTTATTTACTCGAAGTGATGCAGTAGAAGCCTCATGGAAATTCTTCGATCCGGTGCTCCGCTATTGGAAAGATAACCCTGATGCGCCTCTTTACGGTTATCCCGCAGGTACGTGGGGACCTTTGGAAAGCGAAGCAATGATGCACGAACATGGGGCTGACTGGACGAATCCTTGTAAGAATTTGACAAATACAGATCAATATTGTGAATTATGAAACTATCAGTTTTTCCCTCATCAATTGAAACTTCACGAGCATTGATACTCCGCCTGGTGGAAATCATGAATGAAGAGCCGGACAGAGTGTTCAATATCGCAGTTAGTGGTGGTAATACCCCTGCTCTGATGTTCGATTTATGGGCGAATGAATATATGGAAATTACTCCTTGGGACCGTATGCGGATTTATTGGGTGGATGAACGTTGTGTGCCTCCCGATGATTCGGACAGTAATTACGGAATGATGCGCAACCTTCTTTTGGGTATCACTCCTATTCTCTATGAGAATGTATTCCGTATCCGTGGAGAGGCAAAGCCTGCGAAAGAGGCGGTTCGTTATTCGGAGTTAGTCCGGCAGCAAGTGCCGTTTAAGCGTGGTTGGCCGGAATTCGATATTATACTGTTGGGAGCCGGAGATGACGGACACACTTCTTCGATCTTTCCCGGGCAAGAAGATTTGCTGACTTCAAACTCTATTTATGTGGTCAGTGCACATCCCCGTAACGGGCAGAAGCGTATCGCAATGACGGGATACCCCATTCAGAATGCCCGCTATGTCATTTTCCTGATTACCGGAAAAAACAAAGCCGATGTAGTAGAAGAAATCTGTAATTCGGGAGACACTGGTCCCGCAGCCTATGTGGCTCATCATGCGCAAAATGTAGAACTGTTTATGGATAAAGGGGCTGCCGCATATATTGAAGATCCTAATAAAAAGATGAGTTAGAACAGAACTATTTCATTGACGAAACTAATAGAAAAAAAAGAAAAATATGAATCCTTATCAACATTCATTTGGTGGTAATATCCCACAAGACGTAGCGGGGAAACAAGGCGAAAATGTTATTTTTATTGTTTATACTTTAAAAGATTCGCCTGAAACTCTTGACAAAGTAAAAGATGTGTGTGCCAATTTCTCGGCCCTGATTCGCAGTATGCGTAACCGTTTTCCTGATATGATGTTCAGTTGTACCATGGGATTTGGAGCCGATGCCTGGAGCCGTCTTTTCCCGGAACAGGGAAAACCCAAAGAACTGAAAACTTTCGAAGAGATAAAAGGCGAGAAGCATACGGCAGTTTCTACTCCGGGCGACTTATTGTTTCACATCCGTGCAAAACAGATGGGATTATGTTTTGAGTTTGCATCTATCATCGATGAGAAACTTCAAGGCGTGGTTGAACCTGTCGACGAAACTCACGGTTTCAGATATATGGATGGCAAGGCCATTATCGGCTTTGTGGATGGAACGGAGAATCCGGCGGTTGATGAAAATCCCTATCATTTTGCAGTTGTAGGAGAGGAAGATGCTGATTTTGCAGGAGGCAGCTATGTCTTTGTGCAGAAGTATATTCACGATATGGTTGCGTGGAACTCCTTACCTGTGGAAGAACAGGAGAAAGTGATCGGGCGTCGTAAGTTTAACGATGTCGAACTGTCTGACGAGGAGAAACCTCAAAATGCGCATAATGCCGTCACTAATATTGGTGATGACCTGAAAATAGTGCGTGCCAATATGCCGTTCGCCAATACGTCTAAGGGAGAATATGGTACTTACTTCATCGGCTATGCAAGTACGTTCACTACTACCCGGCAGATGTTGGAAAGTATGTTTATTGGCAATCCGGTAGGCAATACCGACCGTTTACTGGACTTTAGTACAGCAGTTACGGGAACACTTTTCTTTGCTCCTTCCTACGATTTGCTAGGTGAACTGGGCGAATAAAAAATAAAAGACTGGGGGAGTATTACACTTTAGTAATCTCCTCCACTACATATTGGTCTTTTACTTTCTTGCAGGTACATACGAAGAATTCCGGATGTTTCAGAGCTCCTTGTAAAGTATCAGGAAGAATCATTTCTTTAGTACGACGGTCCATTGCAACCGTTGCATACAGGATACCTTCACTCTCGCATTTCTCTATTAATGCACTTTTTAGTTCTTCTACGCTATATTCCATTTGTGTGATCCTTTGTCGCTGCAAAGTTATGGAAAATATGTATATTTTGTGCAATTATATTCCTGTAATAAATAAAAAAAATAGCTCCCTAGTTCGTCCGCCGACGAGGGAGCTATTAACACAAAAACTAAACTAGACTTAACTAAACTATTCTATTCTTGGAATTTCACAATCCCTTTCTGTTCGTTGCAAAGGTAGATATAAAACGGGTTTTGACAAACTATAATCGACAAAATTCACTTTTTTACCGATAAATTCATGAATAATTAGCTCCTTTCGTCAAGAAAAGTCTGAAAAACTTGCTTGTAACTATCGCTGATAGGAATATATGTCTTGTCAAAAACAATACGCCCGCGATCGATCACACGTATCTTATCTTTTTGTACGATGAATGAGCGGTGCACGCGTATGAAACGGCTGGAAGGTAAAAGTTCCTCCATTGCTTTCATACTCATCAGTGATAGAATAGGTTTGGAAGCATCTTCCGTATATATTTTAATATAATCTTTCAGTCCTTCGATATACATGATTTTCTTCAAGTCCACTTGCACCAGTTTGTAGTCACTTTTCACAAAAATACTGTCTATCTCTTCCGGTTTCTGTACAAGTTCGAACCATTGAAGGGCCTTGTTGGCAGCTTGCAGGAAATCGACATAGGAGATTGGTTTCAGCAGGTAGTCGAGTGCATTGACACGATAACCGTCGATGGCATACTGTCCGAAAGCGGTAGTAAACACAATGCGGGTGTGCGGATCTACCATCTTCGAAAACTCCAAACCATTAAGCTCCGGCATCTGGATGTCCAGAAACAGGAGATCGACCTCTTCGCCAGGCAATTCTTTCATTGCCTGAACCGCACTGGAATACTTTCCTACGAGTTGCAGGAACGGGGTTTTATTCACGTAACTCTCTAACAAGCTAAGAGCTAACGGCTCATCGTCAACAATTGCACAACGTAACATCATACTATTTTATATCTAAAGTTTTTATATTCAATGTTTTGAAATCTACTCTCTGATCTTGATACTTAATTTCGATTCATATACTTTTTCATCTTTTGAGATACCTTTCGACCAGGTATAAGCCCCGGGATAAAGAATCTCCAACCGGCGGCTGACTTGCTCCAGTCCCACACCCGAGCCACTTTTATCCTCCACTGTCTTTGGATGATTACTGTTGCGAATTTCGCAAATCACTTCCTTATCATTCTCCGAAAGATGAATACTGATGAAACTCGATTCAGTAGGGGAGATGCCATGCTTGAAAGCATTCTCTATCAATGAGATAAAGATAAGCGGAGCAATAAGCGTCTGACTGTCAGGCTGAATATCAAATTTAGTAATCATCTGTACATTGGCCGACAGGCGGATGCGCATCAGTTCAATGTAATTTCGGATAAAATCAACCTCTTTACAGAGAGGAACGTACGTTTGTTGGTTATCATATAACACATAACGAAGCAGTTTGCTCAACTCCTGAACTGCTTGTTGCGCTTTGTCCGAATCAAATGCAATCAGTGCATAGATATTATTCAGGGTATTCAGCAGAAAGTGAGGGTTCAGTTGGTTTCGCAGATTTTTCAGTTCCGCTTCCGCACGGTTTCGTTCCGCCTCTTTGCGGGCAGCTTCATTTTGCGTCCATCGCGCGCTCATACGGATAGCGGCACTTAGGCCGATAGTAAATACGAGGCTCAACATATCTCTAAGGAAGAATAGCCATCCCGGAGGCATACCCGGTCTTTTGGCTTTGGGTGCAAATGACGGATCGAATGTCAGGCTTTGCCAGAGATGTAACAAAATGCCGATGACACATAAAAAGATAATGTTGTAGACGATATATCTTTTGGCCTGACTCTGAAACAGATAACGAGGAACAAGAATGAAATAATTCACGTAGAACGCAATCATAAAAGAGAGTGGTACAGCAAGATGGCGTATATAGGCCATCCAGTTAATGTTCCCGTTTCCACGTTCAACGAAGAAGAACGGGAAACCGAACATAATCCCCCAGCTGATAATGTGTATCAGTATCTCCAGGGGACGACGTGCGGATGTAAAGGTTTGTTTCATAAAGACAAAGATAATTTTTTTAATTGACAACCGACGGTTGTCAATCAATTATTCGTATCTGATGGCTTCTATCGGGTCTAAATCAGCTGCTTTCTTAGCCGGATACCATCCGAAGAAGACGCCCGTAACGGTACATACTGCGAAGGAAAGGAATACACTCCACGGCTGGATATAGATAGGCCAATGCGCTACGCTCTTGACAATCCAGCTAGCCCCGCAACCGATAATCACTCCGATGATACCTCCTGTGATACTAATCATGATGGCCTCGATAAGGAATTGGCTTAGAATATCGACTCCACGTGCACCGACAGACATACGCAGACCGATTTCACGGGTACGTTCCGTAACGGATACATACATGATATTCATAATTCCGATACCACCTACTACCAATGAAATACCTGCGATACAAGCCAGCAGGGTTGTCATCAAATCGGTGGTTGAGTTGAGCATTGTACTCAATTCCTGTTGGGTACGGATAGTAAAATCATCGTCATCCGAAGCTTTCAGTTTATGGTTGCGACGGAGGATCGTACTGATTTCGTCAGTAGCATAATCCGTCATATCTTCGGTAAGGGCGGAGGCAAACACTCCCTGCAAATACGTGACGGCAAGCAGACGTTTCATCACTGTGGTGTATGGTGCAAGCACTACTGCATCCTGGTCTTGTCCCATGGAGTTGTAGCCTTTGGCTTTAAGCACACCTACCACACGAAGCGGTATTTTACTGAAACGAATAATCTTACCTACCGGATCACTTCCGTCCGGAAAAAGATTGTCTACTATAGTCTTTCCAATCACACATACTTTCGCCGAACTCTGTATGTCGGCCTCTGTGAACATCTCTCCGTTTTCAACAGTCAGCTGGCGGATGTCGAGGTATTCTGTTCCGACACCGTTCACGGAAGCTGGGTAGTTGTTGTTTCCGGCAATGAGTTGCCCCGATGATGAAACATTGGGACTGATGGCGGACAGGAAACTTGTCTCATCACGCAAGGCTTCGTAGTCGGCAAGCTTCAAGGTTTGCATAGCAGACGGGTCTTGGCGGACACCTCCACGCATATCGGCTCCCGGATGAATCATAATCATGTTCGATCCCATTTCGGAAATCTGCTGCTGGATGCTTTTCTTCGAACCTTGTCCGATAGCCAGCATCGTGATGACAGAAGCAACACCGATAATGATACCGAGCATGGTGAGAAAAGCACGCAGCTTATTGTTCGCCAATGCCCGGAGAGTTATCTTAAATAAATTAGTTCCATTCATAATGAATAATTTGCTAATTTGTCTATATACTAATGGGGCAATTTCCTGAAGGTATAGTCACCCAACCTGTTTATTGTACAGCAATCGGCACATTAGTATATCGGCACATTGAATAATTATTAATCCTCGTCGTTTTTCGGCAATGCGGCCAGCGCTTCGGCAGCAGACAGAATTTTCGGATTGGTTGTATCTTCTATAACCTGACCGTCACGCAGACGGATATTCCGGCTGCTATATTGCGAAAGTTCGGGATTATGTGTTACAAAGATAATCGTACGTCCCTCTGCATGAAGCTTTTGAAACAGTACAAGTATTTCGAAAGAGGTACGGCTATCGAGGTTTCCGGTCGCTTCGTCGGCAAGAATCACTGCCGGATTGTTGACCAATGCGCGTGCGATGGCAACGCGCTGCATCTGTCCACCGGACATCTGGTTGGATTTATGTTCCAGACGGTCCCCCAATCCTACAGCCTGTAGGGATTCGATGGCGCGGCGACGGCGTTCGGAAGCGCTCACGGCAGAGTTGTACATAAGCGGTAGTTCCACATTTTCTACAGCCGTCGTTTTAGGTAACAAGTTGTAGCTTTGGAACACGAAGCCAATCTTCCGGTTTCTTAGTACTGCACGTTGAGGCTTGCTCATCGTACGTACGGGAATATCGTCGAGCAGATATTCTCCACTGGTCGGGGTGTCCAGGCAGCCTAATATATTAAGCAGCGTGGATTTTCCCGAACCGGAAGTCCCCATGATGGTAACAAACTCTCCTTCATTGATATTGAACGAAACGCCCCGCAATGCGTGGACGGTTTCGTCGCCTACCTGAAAGTTACGTTTGATATTTTGTATTTCAATTACTTTTTTCATCGTAAATAATGTGTTAATGTGCCAATAACGGATTGGCACATTGAATAATTATTTTTTCTTCTTACTTCCCGGAGGGCCAGGCATGAACGGACTTCTTTCTCCGCCACTTTCCTGATTTCCTTCAGCAGCCACATTTTCACCGGGCATTGCTCCTATGGTAGCTTCGGTCACTACTTTTGTTCCTTCGGAAATGCCACTGATAATTTCTGTAGATATACCGTTGCTGATTCCTACTTCTACCGGATGAGCGGTGAATGTGGTTCCTTCACGAGTCCAGAGTTTATGTTCGCCTTCGCAATCTTTTACGATGTCATTATTACCGATTAACGGTTTTTCAGGTGTGAATCGCAGTGCTTTGTTCGGGACAGACAACACATCCTTTTTATCAAGAATATAGATCGTGACATTAGCTGTCAAACGAGGTTTCAGTTTCAAATCAGGGTTGGGAGCAGAGATTACAACTTCATAAGTAACTACTGTAGTGGTGGTGCTTGTACTGCTCGTACTGCTTGCATCTCCCAGACGAATTTGTGTAACTACGCCTTCGAATACATCATTCGGATAAGCATCTACCGTGAAGCTGGCACGCTGGCCTTCTACTACACCGCCTATATCAGCTTCATCCACATCGGCTACTACCTGCATCTGTGTCAGGTCGGCAGCAATAGTGAACAGTGTCGGAGTTTCGAATCCGGAAGCAACGGTTTGTCCTGCTTCCACATCACGGCTGATGACTACTCCGTCAATCGGTGAGGTGATAGTAGCATAAGCCAGGTTACGTTCTGCTTTTGCGAGCGATGCCTTACTGCTATCATAGCTACTTTTCGCTTTCTGATAGTTGTAGAGGGCCTGTTCGAAATCCGTATCACTAATCAGTGACTTTTCGTGTAAGCCTTTGCTACGTTCATAATTCTTCTTCTGATATTCATATTCGGCTTTTGCACCATCGTACGTTGCCTGTTGTGATGCCAATTCACTTTGCAATGTGGCACGGTCCATTTCGGCAATCAACTGTCCTTTGGTTACTACCGAGTTGTAATCTACGTAAATCTTGTCGATGATACCGGAAACCTGCGTACCGACTTCTACTTCCGTCACCGGTTCGATGGTTCCGGTAGCAGTGACCGAATTTGAAATATCGCCTTTGCTCACGTAGGCAGTGGCGTAGGTGACTTTGTGCTTGGCCGGTGAACCTGCAAAGAACCAGATTCCTGCACCTGCTACCACAACGACTGCCACAGCGATTAAGATAATCTTTTTCGTTTTCATTCGTTTATTATGCTTTTATTTATAATGCTAATTGATCTCCCTGATAGAACTTCAGCAACTGCGTATTCAGTATGGCCATATATTTGGCTTGAAGCTGTTCCTGCTGTGCTTGTAGCAAGTTGTTCTTTTCAGTAAGAAGTTCTATGGTATTCTTCATTCCCAGATTAAACTGTTCGCTAATCAACTCATAGCTGATTTGTGTACTCTTCAACTTCTCGTTTGCTGCTGCATAACGTTGCTGTGCACTGTTAGCATCCAGCCAGAGTCCTTCGATGGTCTTGTACAGAGTTTTTTGTTCGTCAAGCAAGGATAACATGCTCGTCTCGTATTGCAATTTTGCTTTCTGTACGGCACTTTTAGTTTGACGGTTATTGAAGATCGGCACACTGACAGACAATCCGATCGAATTGTTCCATCCGTTTTTCACTTGCTCTCCGAAAGTGAAGTCGCTGCCGCTGGTGTGGTTGGTTCCGATTCCTGCGCTAAGGCTGATTGTGGGCAAATAACTTGATTTGGCAATACCGATACCCAGTTCGGAAGCCTCTACATTAAGTTTGCTAGCTTCAATCTCCGGGCGAAGACTCAATGCACTAATGTACACATCTTTTTTGGTAGGCAACGGAGCCAGTACATTTTCGTCGGACAGGGCAGGGAGGTAGATGTTCATTTCATTCTCCCCATCCAGTTCGAGCAATTGTTTCAGTTGTAATTTGTAATCTTCAAGAGTGGCTTGCGCTGTGACAAGTTGGTATCGGTCTGTGCTCACCTGCGCTTCCAGTTGGGCGAAGTCGCTTTTAGCAATACTTCCGGCGTTCAGAAGTTCCTGTCCGCGGTCACGCTGCGCAATAGAGACTTGCAGGGTACTTTCGTTTACTTTGACAGACTCGGCTGCATAAAGAATCTGGATATACACTTGGGCGATAGATTCCTGAATGTTATTTTCGGAAGTCGCTACGTCCAGTTCGGCTACCTGATTGTTCAACTTTTCCTGCTGGATGGTTTTCAGTCTTTTATTACCATTATATAGAGTCCACGACGCATTCAGTCCATAATTACCATTGTAGCTCGTTTTACTATTGCTACTGATAATTTCGCTGCCGCTTACCCGACTACTCGTCTCCTGATACGGACGATTCACCACCTGCTGGCTGGTAGAGAACGAAAGACTGGGAAACAAGGCAGCCTTAGCTGTCTTTACATCAATCTGCGTGCTGGCCGCAGTGATCCGGTTCTTGCGAATCGTGATGTTCTGCTCTTTTGCGTAGTCGATGCATGACTGCAAATCCCATTGAGCCGGAATTTTCGTTTCTTTCAGCGTATCGACTTGCAGCGGAGAAACTTGGGCAGATATGCCGGACAGCATACCTGCTCCAAGAAATGTCATCACTGTCAATCTTCTTACATTTATCATATTCATACTTCTATTGATTTACTGTTAGCGAAGGTACGTACATATTATATATGCCGCAAAAACGATAGACGGATGACGTAATTTCGCCGTTAAATGTTTTTTTTCTGTCGATAGGCAGGTTTTTGAAGAAAAACACAACAAATCACACAACTTTTTTGACTAGTTGTTTGTTTTAATTATAAAAAATGTATATTTGTACTCATTACAAATTATAACGTCAACATATGAAGAATACACTGCTTACGATCTGGAACTTCTATTTGGAGGGCTTCCGTAGTATGACCTTGGGGCGTACCCTGTGGGTTATCATTCTGCTGAAATTATTCGTTATGTTCTTCATCCTCAAAATGTTCTTTTTCCCTGATTTCCTCCGTGACCATCCTACGGATGACGACAAGGGAACATACGTGGGAAACGAACTGATAGAACGTGCCATCCCCGGTAAATCTACTGATTTTTAACTCTTAAACTACATAGGATTATGATTGAAAGTATTGACACCTCGCTGATCGATTGGTCGAGAGCCCAATTTGCGATGACAGCCATGTACCACTGGATTTTTGTTCCTCTCACACTCGGACTGGCAGTGGTGATGGGAATCATGGAGACGCTGTATTATAAAACAGGCAATGAATTTTGGAAAAAGACTGCCCAGTTTTGGATGAAACTCTTCGGTATAAACTTTGCCATTGGTGTGGCAACCGGTTTGATTCTGGAGTTTGAGTTCGGTACGAACTGGAGCAATTATTCGTGGTTTGTAGGAGATATCTTCGGTGCTCCGTTGGCTATTGAAGGAATTTTGGCATTCTTTATGGAAGCCACATTTATCGCCGTCATGTTCTTTGGGTGGGGCAAAGTAAGTAAACGTTTCCATTTGACTTCTACCTGGCTCACAGGCTTGGGAGCTACGATTTCTGCCTGGTGGATTCTCGTAGCCAACGCATGGATGCAGCATCCGGTAGGCATGGAATTCAATCCTGATACAGTTCGTAATGAGATGGTAGATTTCTGGGCAGTGGCTACGTCACCTGTAGCGGTCAATAAATTCTTCCATACGGTATTGTCCGGCTGGGTGTTGGGTGCTATTTTTGTAGTCGGCATCAGTTGTTGGTATCTGCTGAAGAAACGTAATCGTGAGTTTGCGCTTGCCAGCATCAAGATTGGGGCGATTTTTGGATTAGTAGCATCGTTGCTTTCTGTTTGGACAGGTGATGGTTCCGGTTATCAGATTGCCCAGACGCAACCGATGAAACTGGCTGCTGTGGAAGGTCTGTATGAAGGCGGCACTAATGTAGGTCTGGTTGGAATAGGAGTGTTGAACCCGGAAAAGAAGACTTACAACGATGGGAAAGATCCTTTTCTCTTCCGTTTTGAAATCCCCAGCATGCTTTCTTTCCTTGCAGAACGTAATGTAGACGGCTACGTTCCTGGTATTACAAATATCATCGAGGGTGGTTATCAACAGAAAGACGGATCGACAGCTCTTTCTGCTGCCGAGAAGATAGAACGTGGAAAAACGGCTATCGGTGCATTGGCTGCCTATCGTGCAGCAAAGAGTGCAGGACATGAGGAAGATGCTCAAATTGCATATAAAGTATTACAGGAAAATATTCCATATTTCGGTTACGGATATATCAAAGATGTGAACCAACTGGTTCCGAATGTTCCTCTGAACTTTTATGCATTCCGTGTAATGGTAATCTTGGGCGGATACTTCATCCTGTTCTTTATTGTCGTTCTCTTCTTTATCTATAAGAAAGATTTAAGCCAGATGCGTTGGATGCACTGGATTGCTCTGCTGACAATTCCTTTGGGATACATCGCCGGACAAGCCGGATGGGTGGTTGCCGAATGTGGGCGTCAACCGTGGGCTATCCGTGATATGCTGCCGACAATGGCTGCCATCTCCAAACTGGATGTAAGCTCTGTACAAACGACTTTCTTTATCTTCCTGCTCCTGTTTACAGTGATGCTGATTGCAGGTGTCGGAATTATGGTAAAGGCTATTAAAAAAGGACCGGAGAATTGATAATTACCTATTACTCATTACTTAATATTTTAGCTATATGTATATATTTTTGCAACAATATTGGTGGCTTGTCGTTTCCTTGTTAGGAGCCATACTCGTGTTCTTATTGTTTGTACAAGGAGGTAATTCTTTGTTGTTCTGCTTGGGTAAAACCGAGGAACATCGTAAGATGATGGTGAATTCTACCGGACGTAAGTGGGAGTTTACGTTTACTACATTGGTTACATTTGGAGGAGCTTTCTTCGCTTCTTTCCCCTTGTTTTACAGTACCAGTTTCGGCGGTGCATATTGGCTTTGGATGATTATACTTTTCAGTTTTGTATTGCAGGCTGTCAGTTATGAGTTTCAGAGTAAAGCCGGAAATCTGTTAGGTAAAAAGACATACCGGACTTTTTTGGTGATTAATGGAGTGGTAGGTCCTGTGTTACTTGGTGGGGCAGTGGCTACTTTCTTTACCGGTTCTGATTTCTATATTAATAAGACCAATATGACAGATACCATTATGCCGGTAATCAGTCATTGGGGAAATGGCTGGCACGGATTGGATGCACTGACCAACATTTGGAATGTTATTCTTGGATTGGCTGTCTTCTTCCTTGCCCGTGTGTTGGGATCTCTCTATTTCATTAATAATATTGATGATAAAGAGCTGACCGATAAATGTCGTCGTGCAGTACGAAATAATACAGTTTTGTTCCTTGTATTCTTTTTAGCATTTGTCATTCGTACATTGGTATCTGATGGTTTTGCCGTTAATCCGGATACACAGGAAATTTATATGCAGCCATACAAGTATTTCACTAACTTTATCGAAATGCCGGTAGTGCTGGCTTTATTCCTGATTGGTGTGGTACTGGTTCTTTTCGGCATTGGAAAGACATTGCTTAAAAAGACGTTTGATAAAGGAATCTGGTTTACGGGAATCGGTACGGTACTGACTGTTTTATCTTTATTGCTGGTAGCAGGGTACAACAATACCGCTTATTATCCGTCATATACAGACCTGCAAAGCTCATTAACTTTAGCCAATAGCTGTTCCAGCGAATTTACACTAAAGACAATGGCCTATGTCTCTATTCTTGTTCCATTCGTAATTGCATATATTTTCTATGCTTGGCGTAGTATCGATCGTCACAAAATTACCGAGAAAGAAATGGATGAAGGAGGACACTCATATTAATACTTTGTCCACATAGAATTTCGAATTGAGATTCTTGTAGGAACAAATAAACTCCCCTTATTTAATTCTTTATGTCATGGTAGAGAAGTTAAATGAGGGGAGTTTTATATATAAGCCTTTTCTATCTTTTCGGATATATCGCTTTTTATTTATTGACTATATTCTCCGGTTTTCCGGTAATGTAAGCCTGAAGGTTACTGATTGCAATATTCATCAGACGTTCACGAGCCTCGATGGTTGCCCAGGCAATGTGCGGAGTGATGTAGCAGTTCTTTGCAGTAAGTAATGGATTGTCGGCACAAGGTGGTTCAGTAGAAAGCACGTCTACTCCGGCTGCATAAATCTTGCCACTGTTCAAAGCGTCTGCAAGGTCTTGTTCGTTGATAAGCGGGCCGCGACCGGTGTTGATTAAAATAGCTGTCGGCTTCATCATACCCAAACGGCGTGCATTTACCATTTCGCGTGTCTCCGGAGTAAGCGGGCAGTGCAAACTGATAATATCACATTCGCTGAACAACTGATCTAAATCCATCTTCTTGATTTCCGGTGGCAACTGGAAGTGAGATTTAGAAGTCAATGCATACACTTGCATACCGAAACCGATAGCAACGCGCGCTGTGGTATATCCGGTATTTCCCAGTCCTACCAGACCGATTTTCTTTTCCCGTAGTTCCATCAATGGAGTATCCCAAAAACAGAAATCCTTGTTATTAGCCCAACGACCTTTATGCACTTCTTCAGAGTGGTGTTGCACTTGTTGAGTGATGTTCAGGATATGCGCAAATACCATTTGAGCAACGGAAGCAGTGCTGTATGAAGGAATATTAGTAACGACGATTCCCCGTTCTTTTGCAGCAGCTGTGTCTACCACATTGTATCCGGTAGCCAACACACCGATATATTTCAGTTCGGGCAGTGCAGCCATGTGGTCTGCATTGATGATTACCTTGTTAGTCAGAATTGCTTCTGCACCGGCTGCACGTTCTAATACCTCTTCCGGAGCTGTACGATCATAAATTGTACATTCTCCAAGCACCTTCATACCTTCCCAGGATAAATCTCCGGGATTGGCGGCATAGCCGTCTAAAACTACAATCTTCATTTCAATTTCAATATTATTAGTATGTTATAATGTTTCCTACTGCTTTATTGTGCTTTTAGCTTTTCTTACAGAAGGGAGTGACTTATTTTAGGAACGCTTATTTCTTAAATTTGTCTCCCCACAACTGTATCATTCGCTCGGCATGTTTCTGTTCTGCCGGATTGTTTTGCGGTTGCCATATCCGTTTGTCTTTCAGCTCGTCCGGAAGAAATTGCTGTTTGACAAAGTTACCTTCATAGCTGTGCGCATATTTATATTCCTGTCCGTATCCCAACTGTTTCATCAGTTTGGTCGGAGCATTGCGCAGATGCAAGGGCACAGGCAGATTACCGGTTGACCGGACTAGCTCTAATGCATCGTTAATCGCACTGTATGCCGAATTACTTTTTGGACTGGTAGCCAGATAAATCGTTGTTTCAGCCAAAGGAATCCGTCCTTCGGGCCAACCGATTTTCATCAATGTATCAAAGCACGCATTAGCGAGAAGCAATGCATTCGGGTTTGCCAGACCAATATCCTCGGCAGCCGAGATCACCAGTCGGCGGGCAATGAAAGCCGGATCTTCGCCTCCTTCCACCATACGGGCAAGCCAGTAGATCGCTCCGTCAGGATCGCTGCCGCGGATAGACTTGATGAAAGCCGAGATAATGTCATAATGCATCTCTCCATCCTTGTCATAAGCCAGTGGATTCTGTTGCAAGCGTTCGGTCACCATTTCATCGGTGATGACAACTGTTTCCTCCGTCTCCGATTGCACAACAAGTTCCAATATATTAAGCAGCTTGCGGGCATCTCCACCGGAGAAGCGCAACATAGCTGTTGTTTCTTTCAATTCAATTTTTCGTTCCTTCAGTATGGCATCTGTGGTGATGGCACGTTGCAGAAGTTCCAGCAAATCTTCTTTTTCCAAAGATTTGAGTACATAAAGCTGGCAACGGGATAGGAGAGGGCGGATGACTTCGAACGACGGGTTTTCCGTTGTTGCACCAATCAGCGTGACTGTTCCGTTCTCTACAGCTCCCAACAGTGAATCCTGCTGTGACTTGCTGAACCGATGGATTTCATCGATAAACAAAATCGGGCTAGACTGCGAAAAGAAACGGTTGCTCTTGGCACGGTCTATCACTTCGCGCACATCCTTCACACCCGAAGTTACAGCACTCAAAGTATAGAAAGGCGTTTCCAGTTTGTTGGCAATAATCTGTGCAAGAGTCGTTTTACCTACTCCGGGAGGTCCCCAGAGAATAAAAGAAGAGATGCGTCCTGCGTCAATCATCTTCCGCAAGATGGCTCCCGGTCCAACTAAATGTTTCTGACCGATATATTCATCCAAAGTTTTTGGCCGTAACCGTTCTGCTAAAGGTTGCATAATTTTTTAGAATACCATTAATACCATGAAACGAATACCGTTTTTGTTGATACCCGGATTATCACGATAAGTGAAACGATGTACATATTCAACGTGCAGCAACTTGAAAATGTTGTAGATACCTACACTTCCTTCAATATAAGGCACTTTCGGGTCCATCACGAAACTGGTGAACTTACCGTCGCGTGTTGGGAAACGGAACAAATCGGGATTGTTGCTCTTAAACGGATTATTCTTATCCGTCAATGTTCCCCACAAAGCGCGTATGCGGAACATTTCCCTCCATTTCAAATTCTTGATAAGAGGAATACGGTTGAATAGTTTTCCATTCATATCATAAGATAATGACATGGAAGCGTAACGGTCGTTCAGGAATTCCATGTTATTAATCAAGTTGAACGTTTCGCGCTGGGTGATGTAGGACAAGTTAGCTTCCGGCAAGATCAACAACGGGAAAGGAACTGTGTTCCATTCTGCGCCTGCTTTCACGCTACAATCAATCTTTCCCCAGGAAGCGGGGAGCCAGAAACGTTTCCATACACTTGCTTCCGTACGGTTAAAACTATAATCTCCACCTAGTACTCCTTTGAAACCCATGGCATGAGTCAGGGTAAAGATAGGAGCATCCAGTGATACAGGTACGCGGCGTTGTTTGGAGTTGACAAATGATTCGCCCGGAGCATAACGCAGTGTCAGACTCGCTTCCGAAGTCGTGACATCATGCACACGGGTTTGCGCGGCATCATTGCGCAGATATTCCAGTTTGCCGGTAGGCTCGTCGTTACGATGGCGCAGCATGGCTTTCACTCCGAATCCTGTCAGCGTTTCAAGTTCATAATTAATGGTGGCATCGCGCATATACGACATCTGGTCTACTGTCGTTGTTTTTACCGACAGGAAGATATTGTCTTTATCTGTGAACAGGAATTTATCCATCGGAGACATTACGTCATAACTGTACGAAGCCGAAAGATAATGTTTCGGGAATTCCCAGACAACATAATCGCGTTTATTGAATGAATAAGTCACCGTACCGCTATATTTCCAGCGTTTGTCTTTCAGACCGTAAGCTCCGTATCCGTTCAAGAACCAGTGTTTGTGGAAATGAGCTGTTGTCATGCCGCTTAACCGGAAACGGGTACCATCAATGTAGTTGCTCGAAATCATGGTGTTGATAGGACCGATATCCACTTTGCTCGGATGGCCTTTGCTTCCTGTTTCCACAAAGTTTTCGATCAGCGCTTTCGCTCCGAAGATGATGTATTTGAATCCCGGTATCTGTTCGAGGCGGTTAACGAATACATCCATCGAACTTTCTTTCTTCGTCAGCGGTACTTGACGAACACTTGCCCAATACTCATCGCTTTTCGAAAGCATATCCGCTTCTTTTATCACGCTGCCTTTCAATCGGAACAGTCGTTGTTCGATAGGATCGAATTTATAATTACTATATTTCGTAGTTCGTTCCACCTGCAATCCGCCTGCTGTTTTGTTGGAATTCCAGGACAGGTCTACGGTCATGTCATCATCCGCCAATACCCAGTTTCCGTTAGGGAGTTGCTCGTATTGTTGCACGATGTCCATACGGTTGACGAAGTTTACTCCGGTCTTTTTAGGCAGGTTCATCGTACATTTCTGAACGGCATAAGTAGAGTCGTTCAATACATACAGATGTCCGGTGAATCCGAAGTCCTGCGAGTTTTGCGGAACAAACGTGAGGTGAACACATTCGCGCTTGTTTACCATCAATGTGTCCATCAGATAATATTTATAAAATGAGATGGCATTGTTACCGATCGGACTGACGAAACGCTGCTGGAGCAATCGGATATCGTCGTCGTAGATATTGATGTCGGCAAATACGTCTTTCAATACAGTGCCGAGCATATCTCCAGTGGAGAAAAATTCTTCTATACCATTGGAATTCTTTCCTTTGATAATCGTTTTCTTGTTTTCGGGATTTTTGCGGTAGATGGTTTGCGAGGACGTTTCCTGTACGGAAATAGGGAGAATCAACTTATTGGTTGTTTCCGACACTTCCACCTGATCTCTTAAAAATGAATATTTCTTGTAGATACCTTTTTCGAGTTTTTCCGGTGTGAGGTCGTTGATGGACATTTTCATCTTCTCGTACTTGTCGTACTGATAGTACTCGTTCACTTCGAGGACTTGTGCCTTTTTGTGTTCGATTACCTTCTTCATGAACTCCACTGCCGGATTGTTCTTGCGGGAATATTTCTCCTTTTGAGGCTTCACGATCACTTCGTTCAGGAGCACATTGTCCGGAGCTAACTTAACGTTCACTGTCTGATTGTTGGAACCGACTCGAACCGTTTTACTGATATAACCTACAGCGGAGAACACCAGTGTCCCTCCGTTTCTGCGGGCTTCAAGACTGTATTCTCCGTCAATATTGGTGATAGTACCCATATCTCTCTTTTCTTGGTAGTAAACAGAGATATACATCAATGGCTCGTGGGTAACCGAATCAGTGACTACCCCTTTAATTTGCTGCGCAAAAGCATTGGAAGCTACCAATACGAGTAAGAACAGTATAAGTATTTTGTTATATCGTTGTATCATAACGTTTGTAGTAGGGCTGCAAAGTTAACAAATAACTCTAAGGATAACAGAATATATAACTTTTTTTACCCATCGTTTTTGGTTGTTTACAAGCATATATCGCCCGGTAATCCAAGGAATATTCCTTTGTTAATCCTTTTGATAAGGCTGTTTCAGCACTTTGTTCTCCCGGTCCCGATATTTGAAACCTTTGCTCTCGTTGTAGGGCACTTTTTGTTTCGACACTTGACACTTTTTGTTTCCCGGCATGAAACTGTTGGTTTCTCGGTGTGAAACACTTTGTTTCCCGGTGTGAAACTATTAGTTTCAAGGCGTGAAACTAACAGTCCCATGCCGGGAAACGGAATGGAACATGCCGGGTAAATGTTATTTGCTCGTAAGTATCTGTACAATACGCTCTGCGGTACGTCCGTCCCAACGTTCGGGAAGTTCGCCACGTTTCCATTCACCGTGCATCAGTGTATCCATGGTTTTGGCAAGCAGGGCAGGATCTTCTCCGACAAGTTCGTTGGTTCCCATGCGCCACGTTTCCGGATGTTCGGCATACGTGTTGAGTGTGATACAAGGAATACCCAGGAAGGTCGCTTCTTCGGCTACGTTTCCTGAATCTGTTATGATTCCTTTTGCCTTGTTTATCAGATAACCGAAGAACAGGTAATTCTGCGGAGGCATTATGTGGAGGTTCGGAGCTTCGATGCCTAATTCTTTGATGGCATTTCGTACGTATGTGTGCAGCGGTGCTACGATAGGCATACCGGCAGATTTTTCAATGATTGTTTTCAGCAACTGACGCAGATTCTCTTTGTTGTTTAGCAATACGCGACGGTTGAGGGTGAGCAAAAGATAATTTCCTTCTTGCAGTCCCAAGACAGAGAACCATATCGGTTTGAGCAAGCGGTTCCGGTTGTAGCGGATGGCATCAATCAGAATGTTGCCTACATAATATACGTTTTCGCTTTCCGTTCCCGTCTGGTTCAGGTTGCGGTTGGCAACCATGCCGGCTGTGAACAGATAGTCGGATAGTCCGTCTGTAATCATGCGGTTGACTTCTTTCGGCATTTTCATATCGAAAGAACGGGTTCCGGCTACGAGATGTGCTACCTTGATACCTTGTTTCTTGGCAACGATGGCACAACTCATGGTTGCGGTCAAGTCGTCTACCACAAGGACTACGTGTGCCGGATTCTCCGTCAGCTCCTGTTCGAAGGCTACCATGATTCCGGCTGTCAAACTCGTTGGATTACTACTTTCCACTCCCAGATAAACATCAGGAGCTTTCATGTCGAGGTCCGAAAAGAGAGAAGCATCCAGACTTGTATCGTCTTTCCTTCCTGTATATACCAGTCGGTAAGAGATACTTTTACCCAGCGCCCGTGCGGCTTCAATAGCGCGTGTAATGGGAGCTATCTTCATAAAATTGGGGCGTGCCCCCGCAACAATTGTTATTTTCATATTGTTTCTATCTTATTCGGTTTAATTCGTGAAGCAAAAGTACATTTTCTTACGGAATTTATTCGTTACTTTGCATACAAAATAACAAATATATGCCCACATTCGTTCAAATTCTTGATTTTATAGGCACATTTGCCTTTGCTATTAGTGGTATCCGGCTAGCTTCGGCGAAACGTTTCGACTGGTTCGGCGCTTATGTGGTAGGACTTGCTACGGCTATCGGCGGCGGTACCATCCGTGATGTACTGCTCGACGTGACACCGGGATGGATGACTGACCCTATCTATCTGATTTGTACTGGGCTGGCTTTGTTGTGGGTAATCTGTTTCGGACGCTGGCTCATCCGGCTCAATAATACTTTCTTCATTTTCGATACCATTGGCCTGGCACTGTTTACCGTGGTAGGTGTAGGCAAGAGTATTGCTTTGGGTTATCCTTTCTGGGTGGCGATTATCATGGGTAGCATTACGGGAGCGGCCGGTGGAGTGATTCGTGACGTATTTATCAATGAAATACCTCTTATCTTCCGAAAAGAAATTTATGCAATGGCCTGCGTTGTAGGCGGTATTGCATACTGGCTGTGCGACGTTGCAGGTCTGGAATCATACGCCTGTCAGTTGATTGGCGGACTGGCGGTATTCCTGACCCGCATCTTAGCTGTCAAATATCACATTTGCCTACCTATATTAAAAGGTAGTGAAGAGCCGGAAGAATAAGGATGGCATTATTTTTCCTCCTTTATATCCAGTTCTCCTTGAAAACTAATGGACTGACGGTTTTGCATATTGACATCGATACTTGCCGAACCATTGGGAAATACTTTGGCTCTGAATTCATATCTGTCTTCAGGATTACGTGCGACGAACTTGATAACGGCATTCCCTTTTTTATCCATTTCCACATTATATTCTTTGAGGATGGTTTTGAAGTTAAGTCCGTCACCTCCGCCATACGGAATGCTATAAGCCCGTCCATAATAAGGCAAGTAAGAAATAACCGAATCATTTCTGATTGTCAGTGAGTAGGAAGATGTCAAAGGGATGGAGCGTCCGCGCATCGGCATGGCAGTGTTGACATCTATCTTGTAATTTTCAGATTCAATTAGTTTCATTACTGCTTCTTTCTTCTGTTCCTTCTTTTCCTTTTTACTTTGTTGAGCCGAAAGGGTAGGGATGCCCACTAGCAAGGCTAGTAACAGCATAAAGATTTGCTTCTTCGTTCTCATATCAGTTTGCATTTAGGTTGATGTATATATGTATAACAATCAAATATACTAAAAAGACAGGGATACTTCTGTTTCTTTTAATGAAAATTAAACAGAACCCCCTGTTATTTATGAGTTTAGCCCGATTTAGAACTGTTCCAGTATTTCGATTCGTTTTTCGATGGGAGGATGAGTGGCAAACAATCCGCTAAGTCCGCTGAATATACTTTTAGATGCCTTTTGGGGGTTCTGAATAAATAATTGTGCCACGTCTTTCCTTTCTACTGCTTCGATAGCGGGATCTGCTGATATTTTGCGGAGAGCGTTGGCCAGTGCCAACGGATTCTTCGTCATTTCTGCCGAACCTGCATCTGCCATATATTCGCGTTTGCGTGAGATGGCAAAACGCATCAGGCTTGCAAAAAGATAACCGATGGCGGCTATCACTAAAGCAATAAGAATAAAAAGAACCACACCGCCGCTACCTTTACTATTACTACGCACGCGTATGTGTGTAATGGCATAAAACGTGATTTCTGTCAGCATGGAGAAGATACCGACAAAGACAATGGAAATAATCAGCAGGCGTACATCGCGGTTGCGGATGTGACTTAGCTCGTGCGCGATGACTGCTTCCAGTTCCTCATCATTTAGTTTCCGGATGATGCCCTCCGAGAGAGTAACGGTGTATGTGCGTTCGTTGATACCGCTGGCAAATGCATTCAGGGAACTGTCATAGATGATATTGATTTTCGGCATTTTCATGCCTTGAGGCATACAGAGGTTTTCCACTAGATTATAAACTCGTTTATTCTCCTGACGGTTCAGCGGCTTGGAGCCGGTGGCGGAATTGATAATGCTTGTGTTAGCCCAATAGGCAATCAGAAACCAGATTAATACAATCCCCATGGTATATGGTAACGAAGAGAAGAAGAAATGATTGACTATTGGCATCATTTCGACTTCCATATCCTCTTTATATCCCATAAAAGTCAGCAGGTAGCAGGCCAAATAGAGGAGTGCTGCCACGAGACAGGGAAACAGGAATAGTAGAAACGCAGAGCGCAGATTATTCCGGCTCTGCTGTGTTTGGATTCCGACGTATTGCATGCGTGTTCGACTTTTGTAATTGGATGGACGGTGTATATAAAGGTTTTAGAAACTAATTTTGGGTGCCTGCTCCAAATTCGCACGTTCGTTTTTCCCCAAGTCGAACATTATCTCTCTTTGGAATCCGGTCATTCCTGCTACGATATTCGACGGGAATGTCTGCACGGCGTTATTGTATTCTTTAGTGGCCGAGTTGAAGTAGCGGCGAACAGCAGCCAGTTTATTCTCTACGTCAGAAATTTCTTCCTGTAATTGCAGGAAATTCTGATTAGCTTTCAGATCGGGATAAGCCTCGAGAGTAATCTTCAATCCAGCAAGAGCAGAGCTTAACTGGTTTTCGGCAGCTATCTTATCATCAATCGTTTTTGCGCCAACTGCACCGTTACGTGCCTGAATCACTCGATCAAGCGTTTCCTTTTCATGTGCGGCATATCCTTTCACGGTGTCTACCAGTTGGGGAATGAGATCATGGCGTTGTTTCAACTGTACATCGATGTCGGCAAACGCGTTTTCACGATTGTTTCTCAATTTCACTAATGAGTTGTACATGGAAGCAAAAATGATGCCCAGCAATACAATAATCCCTACAATAATAAGTATGGTCATAGCTTTTTGTTTTATTTAATAATATAAAATCAAAAGTAATCTATTTGGTTCTTTTAACCAAGTAGTAGGGGGTAAATTTCGCAAATACCACCTAAAAACTATCAGAAAGCACCTAAAATCTGTCATTTGATAGAATTAACCCCCAAGAAATGACAAATTTTCCCCTGCTGGATACACAAAATACCTTTAAACTTGCAAATGTCGAGAAAAAACGAATATTAACCATAAAACCATTAAAGTATGAAAAGTTTAAGTTTCAGAAAAGATTTAATTGGAGTACAGGAAGAGTTGTTTCGTTTTGCTTATAAATTAACGGCCAACCGTGAAGAAGCAAATGATTTATTGCAGGAAACATCTTTAAAAGCATTAGACAATGAAGAGAAATATGTTCCGGACACAAATTTCAAAGGATGGATGTACACAATCATGCGTAACATCTTTATTAATAACTACCGTAAAATAGTACGCGATCAGACCTTTGTTGATACCACCGATAATTATTATCACTTAAATCTGCCACAAGATTCAGGATTTGAAAGTACCGAAGGTGCTTACGACCTGAAAGAGATGCATCGCATCGTCAACGCACTCCCCCGGGAGTATAAGATTCCTTTCTCCATGCACGTATCAGGTTTCAAATACCGTGAGATTGCAGAGAAATTAGGATTGCCATTAGGTACAGTGAAGAGCCGCATATTCTTCACACGTCAACGTTTACAACAAGAGTTGAAAGATTTTGTATAAATGAGGATAACGCATACAAACAAGCTTATAAGCAAAAGGAGCAAGGGGATAGATCCTCGTTGCTCCTTTCTTTTTATTTATGATTCAATTATCACTTGCCTTTCTTGTTTTTGCTTTTTTTCTTTTCTACGGCTTTTTCTTCAGATGGAAATTTAGGAACCAGATTCATCAGCCGTAATATCTGATTTTGTCGTTTTAATATGTATGACGAAGGTTTCGCCGAGTTAAACCGTATCGGATTGGGCAGAGTAGCGGCGATAAGTGCGCATTGTCCCCGGGTCAACTGGGCAGCTGTTGTTCCGAATTTGACCTTTGCGGTAGCTTGCGCGCCGTAGATGCCATTTCCCATTTCTATAGAGTTGAGATAGACTTCCATGATTCGTTCTTTCGACCAGAACAGTTCGATGAGAAACGTAAAGTAGACTTCGAGTCCCTTGCGTACCCACGAAGATTGCGGCCATAAGAACACATTCTTGGCTGTCTGCTGACTAATGGTACTTGCTCCGCGTTTCCGTTTGCGTGTTTCGTTCTCTTTCATCGCTTTCTTGATTTCTACAAGATCGAATCCGTTGTGTTCGGCAAAACGGTTGTCTTCGGAGGCTATGACCGCCATCGGCAGGTTGGGAGATATCTTATCAAAAGAAACCCACGTGTGCTTCCACGTGGGTTTATCTCCTGAAAAAATCTGCTGAACACTTCGGATAACCATCAACGGAGTGACATAAACTGGCATAAACCGATACACAATCACTGCCAACAGAGTGGATGCAAAGAAGAAAATCAGCAGGTTGCGCGTATAGCGCAGAATTTTTTTAATTAGCAGCTGCTTGTGCATCTTTAATCATTTGTTCACTTGCGTACATGTATACTTCTACACGACGGTTTTGTTCGCGACCGGCAGCAGTATCATTGCTTGCAACGGGATCGCTTTCACCCATTCCCTGTACACTTTTGATCTGATTGGTGGAAACACCACAACTCAACAAATAACTAGACACGCTCTGTGCACGTTCTTGTGACAAGTTCAGATTTTTCTGCTGGCTTTGTGCGGCAGTGCTGTTTTTCCAGCCCTGGTTGTCAGTGTATCCGTAGATAGACACGTCCATATCCCGGTTCTGATTGAGCACATTGTTGGCAAACTTGCTTAAAGCAGATTTAGCAGCAGCACTTAGATTTGCATTACCGGTAGTGAAAAGAATACCCGAGTCGAATGTTACTTTCACGGCTTGCAATCCGTTGTTGTCTGTTATCTGTTCTACTTGTGCGCCTTCAATTTGTTTTGCTTCTGCTGCTGCTTTGTCCATCTTCTTACCGATAAGAGCACCCGTACCTGCACCTACTGCCGTACCGATAGCAGCACCAATAGCGGCACCTTTACCTTTACCGATAACACCTCCCAGGATTGCACCCAGTGCAGCACCCGAACCACCACCGATAGCAGCACCTTTACCAGTGTTGTTCATACTTCCACAGCTACCAAATATCATGGCAATACTCATGAAGAGAACCATAAATTTCATCTTGTTCATAATGTTGATGTTTTTTTAAATTGGTTTATAAATAATGTTTTTATACGAATCGCTTCGTATTATAAATAACAATGCAAAGATACATATTATTTGGCAAGCATGTACTTTTTAAGTTAAAATAACTCGGATGAATCCCTTTGTTTGTTAATAAAGGAAAACGAACGTTATCCTTTTATTGTTGAAGGAATACTTAAGCACTTCTTTTTGATAATAATGAACCAACTCAAAAGAATTAAACCTTTGGCAACGGTGGTGACGCAGACTGCCCACCAGATTCCTTCCACTCCCATACCCATCCGTACAAACAGGATAGCAAGCGGAATACGCATATAGTTGCAACTGATGCTGATAATGGCAGGGGGTATTGTGCGGCCGATGCCGTAGAAAACTCCCTGCATGGTGATTTCGAGCATCATAAAGAGCTGGGAATATCCGTCGATACGAAGGAATACACCTCCGGCTTCATAAGCAGCCTGTTCGGGCACGAATATGGCGAAAACTTCGTTTCCGAAGAAAACGAATAGCAAGGTACAGAGTGTACCGAAGATTCCCGTCATCCATAGGGTAGTGTACCAGGATTTAAGTACCCGTTCGATTCGTCCGGCAGCATAGTTTTGGGCGATGAAGGCACTTAGTGCGGTGGAGAATCCCTGTGAGGTGTTCCAAGTAATTGCTTCGATTTGTCCCCCGGTGGTGAACGTCATTAAGCCGATGTGCCCTCCCTGTTCGGAAGCGGTGCGGCAGAGGAACATGTTGACGAAGGCAAACAATGTATTTAAAGTCGCTACGGGTAATCCAAGTTTAAGGATTCTCCGCGTGTACTTTTTCTTTAGCCGGGTGAAGAAAGGGAAACCGCCCAGCAGCGCATCCCTGCAACGCAACTGATAGACGAAAATCAGGAAAACACTTGCTTCTGCAATCCAGGTGGCGTACGCCGCACCGTTTGTTCCCAGTCCGAAACCGAATATAAAGAGTGGGTCCAGAACGATATTCAATATCAACCCTGTGCCACTGATAAAGAACGGGACTTTGCTGCGTCCTGCTGCATTATAAATTCCGGTGAAGGCAGCGGAAAGGAAAACGAAAGGTAATCCGGTAGAAACAATCCGCAGATATTGAATGGCATTGACTGTGATATGTTCCTCAAGTTCATAAATACGTATGATAGGTTCTGCAAATATAAAAAGGAGTCCCCCCAGCAAATGGAAATAATCAAAGCAATCGTAATATTATGAGACGCGAAGCTGCGGGCATCTTCCTGGCTTTGCGCACCGATGGATTGTCCGACACTCACTTCAGATCCTACCTTATTTAATAAGGAGATAGAACCGGACATCCACGTCAGGATTCCGACAGAACCGATAGCGGCTACGGCTTCACTTCCCAACCGTCCTACCCATGCCATGTCTGTGAGACTATATGCCATTTGAATAAACGACGTTGCCATGATCGGCATTGCCAGATTAAACAGTTGACGATTGATAGGACCTTGTGTCAGATTCTTTATTCCTTGCATATAATTTTTCTAATCGAAATGGGGTGCAAAGATACGTAAAATTACTATCTTCGCACATCTAATTATTCATTAATCAAAGTATATAGATACTATGAAACAGAAATTTTCCACTATTTTTCTCCTGTTGCTTCTCTTGCTAGCAGGTTCACGGGTGGTAGCACAGAATGCTCCGAAGCCTTTTGATATCGAACAACCTTCACTTCGCGTATTCCTTCCTGCGCCGGAATTGGCAACGGGGCGTGCTGTGGTTGCTTGTCCGGGTGGCGGATATTCGCATTTGGCTTTCGAACATGAAGGTTGCGACTGGGCACCCTATTTCAATAAACAAGGTATTGCATTGATTGTGCTGAAATACCGTATGCCGAAGGGGGATCGTACATTGCCCATTTCAGATGCTGAAGCGGCAATGAAAGTTGTGCGTGACAGTGCTGATGTTTGGAATCTGAACCCGAATGATATAGGCATCATGGGCTCTTCTGCGGGCGGACATCTGGCATCCACTATTGCTACTCATTCCAACCCCGAGCTTCGTCCGAACTTTCAGATTCTTTTCTATCCTGTGATTACGATGGATAAATCATATACCCACATGGGGTCTCACGACAATCTTTTGGGAAAAAATGCTTCTGCTGAATTGGAAACGGAATATTCCAATGAAAAGCAAGTAACGAAAGATACGCCACGTGCTTTCATTGTATATAGCGACGACGATAAGACCGTTCCGCCCGCTAACGGGGTTAATTATTATTTGGCTCTGAACAAGAATAATGTGCCTTCGGTACTTCATATTTATCCTTCCGGTGGACATGGATGGGGAATTCGTGAGGGTTTCCTTTATAAGAATGAGATGCTGGATGAACTGACGTCTTGGCTCCGTAGCTTCAAAGTGCCCCACAAAGATGCTATTCGTGTAGCTTGTATCGGCAATAGTATTACGTATGGCGCGCGCATCAAGAATCGCAATCGTGATAGTTATCCTGCTGTGTTGAGTCGTATGCTGGGAGAAGCTTATTGGGTAAAGAATTTCGGAGTAAGTGCCCGTACTTTGCTGAACAAGGGAGATCATCCTTATATGAATGAAAAGGCTTATCAGGATGCGTTAGCTTTCAATCCCGATATCGTTGTCATCAAACTGGGTACGAATGACAGTAAATCGTTCAACTGGAAGTATAAAGCCGACTTCACGAAAGATCTTCAAACAATGGTTGATGCTTTCAAAGCATTGCCTTCCCAACCGAAAATTTATCTTTGTTATCCTTCCAAAGCCTATCAGACCGGAGATAATATCAATGACGATATAATCTCTAAAGAAATTATTCCGATGATAAAGAAAGTTGCTAAGAAAAACAACCTGTCCGTCATCGATCTTCATACGGCAATGGACGGAATGCCCGAACTATTCCCGGATAAGATTCATCCGAATGAAGCAGGTGCCAAAGTGATGGCAAAAGCTGTTTATCAGTCCCTGAAAAAGTAAAATAGAAACACAATAAATGCAGAATATCCGGTTGGAACAATCTCTTTATGAGAAAGTTTCAACCGGAATTTTTTTAGTTTAACGACGAATAAACTTCTTATAATATGCTAAAAATATAACTTTCTGAAAGTCTGGTTTATGGGTAATCCGTATTTTTGCGCCCGAAAAATAATAAAATGATAAATAGCGTTATGAATAGACTACAAGATTTTACCTTTTTCTCGCAGTTGATGGCTAACGCTAATATGGGATGGTGGAAAGCCAATTTATCAACTGCGAATTATGAATGTTCTGACTTTATAGTAGAGTTATTAGGTCTGGATCAGACCGGAATTATTAGTTTTGAAGATTTCAATAAACGTATTCAGAAAGAGGAACAACTTTCTACAACTGTTCATTCCTATGGTGTGTATCAACGGCCGGAGGTGGTGTATTTGCTTGATACGGTGAAAGGACCTGTTTGGGTACGTAGCAAGGTATGTTTTCAAGAAACGGATGAAAACGGAAACGAAATCATTTATGGTATATCCGAAGTGCAAGATGGTCCTGATATGGCATCTGCTTATCAAGCTTTGCAATACAGTGAGCGTCTCTTATCTAACATTTTCAAGTATTTGCCTATTGGTATCGAATTATACGATATGGATGGGGTATTGGTGGATTTGAACGATAAGGAATTGGAGATGTTTCATATAGAGAAGAAGGAAGATGTATTGGGTATCAATATTTTTGAGAACCCTATTTTTCCGAAAGAAATGAAAGAACGGCTGAAGAAAAATGAAGATGCCGACTTTACTTTCCGTTATGACTTCTCGAAGGTTGGTTCGTATTATCAGAATACCCAGAAACAGGGCACAATTGATTTAGTGACTAAAGTGACTACATTATATGATAGCGAACACCAACCGATAAACTATCTGTTGATTAATGCGGATAAGACAGAAACAACGGTAGCCTATAATAAGATTCAGGAGTTTGAGGAGTTTTTTGAACTGGTCGGTGATTATGCCAAGGTCGGTTATGCCCACTTCAATGTTTTGAGTGGACACGGCTATGCCCAAAAAAGCTGGTACAGAAATGTGGGTGAAGCGGATGAAACTCCGTTGTCCGACATCTTTGGCACATACCAGCATTTCCACCCCGATGACCGTGCCTTGTTGATTCGGTTTTTGGACGACGCACGAAAGGGGCTTACTACCAAACTTAGCAAAGAGATGCGTGTCCTTAGGGAGGATGGCACATACACATGGACGCATGTCAATCTGTTAGTAAAGAAATATGCCCCGCAAGACCGGATTATCGAAATTATCAGCATCAATTATGATATCACAGAACTGAAAAGGACAGAAGAAATGCTTGTCAAGGCACGTGATAAAGCTGAAGCATCCGATCGGTTAAAGTCTGCTTTCCTGGCTAATATGAGTCACGAAATCCGTACTCCTTTAAATGCTATTGTCGGCTTTTCAAGCCTGTTGACTAGTACGGAAAATGCAGCGGAAAAGGAACTATATAATTCTCTGATTGGACATAACAACAAACTATTATTAAATCTGATTAATGATGTAATTGATCTTTCTAAAATAGAATCCGCTTATCTGGAATTGCGTCCGGACTGGGTTAATCTTACCGAGCTTCTTGACGAGAGTGTAGCGGAGTATGCTCATCAAGTACCATCCGGCGTTGAACTTCTGACTAACTATCCGGCACATGATTCTCTGGTAGAACTGGATAGCCTGCGTATCAAACAGATCTTGAGTAATTTTCTTTCGAATGCCTTAAAGAACACTACCACCGGACATGTGGAAGTCTTCTATGAGGTAGACCACCAATCTGTCAGAATCGGTGTTAAAGATACCGGTCGGGGCATCCCGCAGAATATGCTTGAAAAGATATTCGAAAGGTTTGAGAAGTTGGATTCCTTTGCTCAAGGGGCCGGTTTGGGTTTATCTATCTGCAAACTAATCGTTGAGAAGATGAACGGGCGGGTATTAGTTGATTCCCAACTGGGGATCGGTACTACTTTTGTAATCGAACTGCCGTGTCGTTCTATGCTTGTTGAGTAAGTATATGTGAAGAATCTTAAAAGAAAAATCCCTTGATAACGACTGATTATCAAGGGATTAATTTTGTTTTTGTGATCCGCCTGGGTCTTGAACCATGCGGTTCACAAGTCTTAAAATCAATATTTTAGCGTACCTTAATCTTTAAGGGGGTACGAATTAGGCACTTTTTTCAAAGAGCATTTGACTTCCCTTGTCAGGATTGTGTCTGCCTTTATCTTCGGTTCAAAGATACCACTTTATTTTCAAACACGCAAATCATTGACAATAAATCTTCTGCGGTTAGTGCAAGGTGCAAGCTATATATATAGATATACTTGCACCTTGCACTAAAAATTGATTTTCTTATGATGTTTACATTGGAACCAATATCTTTGCTAAAGAATTTAGAATTAGCAAATTTCATAAAATGTATATAGAATACAAACCAAATATATTGCTTACACCATATATAGAAACCTATTGGACAACAGATGAAATTGTTTCAGACAAGCAAACTTTACGTGTTTTGCCTGATGGCAGCGTAAATGTATTATTCAATTTAGAGGAAAATGAAGATAGTTTTATAAAACCATTTATTCCATACATAATAGGTGTAAAAACAAAATTCACAGATGTTATACATGAAAAAGCTGATAGAATGATAGGCATACGTTTTCGTCCATGTGCAATTTCTGCTTTTACCAAAGTACCGATCTATGAATTTAATGATTGCCGTATAAATACAGATTTGTTTCCATCATTATTCTCGGATTTTAACCCTGAAAAATTAATAGAAACAAGTAACCGAATAAGCCAACTAGGATATATAGATAATTATTTATTGAGTAAGTTAGATTATTTGCATGACATTAATAAACAAATTATATATATTGCAGAATATATTCAGGTTACCAAAGGTATAGTACCTATTAATGAATTATTAAATAAAGTTTGCTTAAGCCAACGCCAATTTGAACGAAGCTTTAAAGATTTGACAGGAATGACACCAAAAATGTTCAGTGCCATTACTCGTTTTTCTGCATCAGAAAAATTTATAAGGCTTCATCCAGATAAAAGTTTATTTACCATAGCTTTAGATTGTGGATATTACGACCATAGTCATTTAATACGTGAATTTAAGCGTTTTAGTGGCGTATTACCTCAAATGTTAATGTCGAATTTATACACAACTTCCCCACTATTCCCATATTATCTTTGTGCCTCAAAAAAATGGCAAGAATATGCAAGGTAATAATTCAGACACAATCAGTGTATTAAGAGAGGGGAATATGGTAAAATCCCTTGCTAAAATGGGATTTCCTATGGTGATTTCCATGTTAATTATGGCGGTTTATAATATTGCAGATACGTTTTGGGTATCTCATTTAGGAACGATTCCTATTGCCGCTGTTTCTATTGTTTTTCCATTTACATTAGTATTTACAGGTATTGGGTTGACCTTTGGTGTAGGTGGTGGAGTATTTGTTTCTCGATTATTAGGAAAAAAGAAAGTGGACGAAGCAAGTATCGTAGCTTCTGTTTCTGTTTTGTCTGCACTTTTATTGGGGGGCATTGTTATGGTTCTCTGTAACTTATTCATACACCCAATCCTCAATTATATAGGAGCAGACAGTGCAAGTCTTGACACAGCCGTTGGTTATGGACGATTATTTACCATTAGCTGTACAATTGGAGCATTCAATGTGGCATCTGCAAATATTTTTGTTTCTCAAGGAGCATCTAAAATATCTGCAACGGCAATGATAACAGGGGCTGTAACCAATATGGGACTTGTTCCTTTATTCATCTACACTTTGGGGTTAGGTGTAAATGGTTCTGCTTATGCAAATATTATATCTCAATCAATAACAGCTTTAATTTATTGTTGGCACTATAGCCATAAAGCTACCGTTAAGGTATCTTTGCGTTTATTTAATCCAACTTTAACTATATATGCAGAAATATTAAAAGTTGGAGTGGCAATGTTCTGTTTGCAAATATTTCAAGCAGTATCAATAGGTTTGATGCAGAAAGCAAGTTCTAAATATGGCAATGAAGCTATTGCTGCTGTTGGCATTGTCCTGAAAATTGTTACGCTTGGTTCTAATGTTGTTTACGGTTTTGTCAAAGGATTTCAACCTATTGCTGGATATAATTATGGCGCAGGCAATTTTCAAAGACTTAAAGAAGCTCTATTGTGGTCGCTCGTACTTACGACTTCGTATTGTATAATATGGAGTATTCTCATCTTTTCATACTCAACCACTATTATTGGGTGGTTCGGAGAAGATGTAAAAATGCAACAGATAGCAGCAAACGCATTAAATGCTAGCACAATTATGTTTTTCACATTGGGATTTCAATTTGTTTATGCTGCATTTTATATGTCAGTAGGCATGGGATTCCGTAGTTTTCTGCTCAATATTAGTAGGCAAGGAATTATGTTTATTCCTGCTATATTGATACTACCTACTTATTGGGGATTACAAGGTGTGCTATACACGCCAATGGTAGCAGATTTCTTATCAGTATTATTGACTTTATTTTATGCTTTTAAAGCTAAATCAATTTATGGGAATAAAAAAGAGGTTGAAAATATAGGATAATATAAAAAATGCTATGATAAATCATGGAAGAAGTAGATGAAATATTGGAACGAATAGAGGTCGAGATTTCTAAAATCGACCTTTACGACTATGATATTATCGAAACTTCTCTTTCAATGGTACTTCGATTACAAGATGTTCTAACCGATTTGAGAAACCAACTACAAACCTATGTGTTTTCTTCAAAAGAGGAAGAAATATTTTTTTTCAAAAATCAGAAGCCGGAATTATTAGGTCGGTTACTGTATTTCCATAAAATATACCGTATTGAAACACAATGCCCGACAGGGAGTAATGAAGTAATAAGACTATATATCAACAAAGAACTGGATAGTCTGACTTATTTTTTCAACCGTAATTTGGACTTTTATCAATACTATCGTTCTCATTCAACTATCCATGATGAACACTATTTTTTACGTGGCAGAACGGATATTCGTCTATGTACCGACAGTGCGCAATTCGACAAAGACCCTAACTTTTCGACAGGTTATGATTATAAAGTTGCAAAAATACTAGCTAATGAAATGTTGCGTATCTATCTGAACAAGAAATTGCAGAAACTCGAAAGCGAAAGTTATATAGAGAAACAACAAGGTATTAATTCGAAAGTACCTGTTCGTTTCACAGGGAAGAAAGCTGCACTGATAGAACTTGGCTATGCTTTGGTTTCTTCCGGCGACATTAATCATGGAAATATCGAAATCAAGGAGTTTATGAATTTCCTTAGTACAATGTTCAATATAGATTTAGGTGGCTATTATGATGCGTATATCGCCATGAAAGAGCGCAAAGACAGGACTTTTTATTTGAACAGGCTGATTGAGGACCTGACAAAGAGAATGAATGAAGATGATGCAAAATAGATAAGCATCTCTTTATCAATAAAGTAAAATACCGTGTCGGTATGAACACGGTATTTTTTTTATTTTTACTAAAAAGCCCGTTTTAGTACTCAATATCTAATGAAAATATTTAAAAAACTCCTGAAAACAACCGAAAAATATTTTTACCATGACGGTATGAACCATGACTTTTAATCTTTCTCATATTCCGAACTTTGCAGCAAACCAATAAGTTAGCAATATGGATGTAATAACGATTGAATCAAAAGCCTATAAAGAAATAGTGGCTAAAATAGACGTGATAGCCAACTATGTATTTTCACTGGAGGACACGAAAAGCGAAGATGAAATCTGGGTGGACAGTTACGAGGTCTGTACGTTCCTCCAAATCAGCGACCGCACCTTGCAGCGTTTACGGGCAAAAGGTGTAGTAGCTTTCTCGAATATCGGTGGGCGATACTATTACAAGATAGGCGAACTGAAACGCCTGCTGGAAGAACGCCTGATAAAAAGCAATGACGAATGTATGCGTAACCTGATAACCAATCATGAATTATATGCTAAAGAAAGAGGAAATACTAAGCAGGACAAATAACGGGCTTTCCGTGTTCAAACACTACCTGCCCGGCAACTGGCGTATAGGTCGGAACTTCCTCAATCCGCTGTACGAGGACAGCAAGGCTTCCTGCAACATCTACTTCGACCGCCATAGCGGTATGTATAAGATGAAAGACTTCGGCAACGACAATTACAGCGGCGACTGCTTCTTCTTCGTGGGGCAACTGAAAGGGTTGGACTGTAACCGGGCTTCGGACTTCATCGAGATACTGGAAACCATCGACCGGGATTTGGGGCTGGGCTTATCTTCCGGGACACCCGTTCCTATATCCCAGACTGCCGACAAACGTATTGCGGCGAACACACCTGTTGAACCGTCCGAAAAGCCTGTCAAGCCTTACCAGTTCAGGGAACAGAAATTTTCCACCGCAGAAATGGAATACTGGCGGCAGTACGGCATCACTCCCGAAGTGCTGGAGCGTTACAAGGTCTGTTCACTCCGGGAATACAGCAGCGAAACGGCGGAAGAGAAACCATACGCCTACACTTCATCGGTGGCAGAACCCATGTACGGCTACAAGGGCAAACAGTATATCAAGCTGTACAGACCTTTTTCCACGCCCCGTTTCCTATATGGCGGCAGCTTCGGGGAAAACTACTGTTTCGGGCTGGAGCAACTGTCCGCCAAAGGTGATACACTGTTTATCACGGGTGGCGAGAAAGACGTGCTTTCACTGGCGGCACATGGCTTCCATGCCATCTGCTTCAACAGTGAAACGGTAACTATACCGTCCACGCTGATTTATCGGCTGACGTTCCGCTTCAAACACATTGTCCTGCTTTTCGACATGGACAAGACAGGCAGGGAGAGTTCAAGCAGGCAGGAAAAACTATTGGAAGAATTTGGCGTGAAACGTCTGTTACTCCCGCTTCCGGGCACGAAAGAGGAAAAGGACATATCGGATTATTTCAAGGCAGGGAATACCCGTGAAGATTTCCTGAAACTGTTTGTCAAATTTTTAGACGATTTATATAGCGACACACTGATTATGCTTAAATCATGCGAGATAGACTTCAACAACCCGCCCGTTAAAGCGCAGGTCATCATATCGGCGGGCGATGTTCCACTGGGAACGCAAGGCAACCTGTTTGGCATCACCGGGGGCGAGGGAACGGGCAAGAGCAACTATGTAGCCGCAATCGTGGCGGGCTGCATCTGCCCGGAGGGTACGGAAACAGACACGCTGGGCATACGGATAACCGCCAACGTCAGGCACAAGGCGGTCTTGCTTTATGACACCGAACAGTCGGAAGTACAGCTTTTCAAGAACGTAAGTAACCTGCTGGCACGTGCGGGACAAAAGGAAAAGCCGGAAGAACTGAAAGCGTTCTGCCTTACGGGAATGTCCCGAAAGGAACGGTTGAACGCCATAATACAAAGCATGGATAAATTCTACTACCAGTATGGCGGCATCCAGTTGGTTGTCATTGACGGTATCGCCGACCTCGTAAAGAGTGCCAACGATGAAGCGGAAAGCGTGGCGGTGATAGACGAACTGTATCGGCTGGCAGGTATCTACAACACCTGCATACTTTGCGTGCTTCATTTTGTCCCGAACGGGTTAAAGCTGCGTGGACATCTGGGAAGCGAACTGCAACGAAAGGCGGCTACCATCCTGTCAATCGAGAAAGACGATGAACCCACGCAATCGGTAGTGAAAGCCTTGAAAGTAAGGGACGGAAGCCCGCTGGACGTTCCGCTGATGCTTTTCGCATGGGACAAGAAAGCCGGGATGCACACGTACCGGGGCGAAAAGCCACGTGAAGAAAAAGAAAAACGCAAGGAAAGGGAACTGGTGGGTGTAGCCCGTGATATTTTCGGGCGGCAGACACACATCACCTACATAGACCTTTGCGAACAGTTACAACAGGTACTGGACATCAAGGAGCGGACAGCCAAGAACTATATCCGTTTCATGCGGGAGAAAGAAATCATCCTGAAAGACCCGGCAAACCAGAGTTATTTCATGATAGGTCTTATTTAATTTCAATCGGGGGTAGCTTATGTATATAAACAATGACAACTTCGTGGCATGGATGGAGCGTATCATGGACAGGCTCGACATGCAGGATAAAAAGATAGACCGTCTGATGAACAGCCACAACTGCCTGAACGGTGAAAAGCTGCTCGACAATCAGGACTTGTGCTTTATGCTCAAAGTGAGCGTCAAGACCTTGCAGCGTTACCGGAAGAAAGGCATATTGCCCTATCTCCTGCTGGACGGGAAATATTACTACCGGGCAAGCGACATACACAGGCTTATTCGTGAGCGCACGGATTAGACAGTGTTTTTATCATCGTTCAATTTAGTTAGTCTTTCCTGCCTTGTTGTGATAACACGGCAGGATTTTTTATTGTATGCCATGATTTCTCAATGATTTTCACTACATTTGCAAAAGTAACATAAGAGAATAACGGCGATTGAACAGCTTCGGCTGTGATTTCGTCTTTATATATAACATAATACATAAGCGTTCCGCCGAACGTCCCGATGCGAAAACTGGCACTTTTCAAAATGTGGGGATATTCAGCGCAGGATATGCTATGCTTCGTCATAGCGTGGTCTTGCCTGTTTCCACATTTGGGTATGCCAGTACCTCGCATTGAAGCAGTGTAAGAGCCACGCTTCTTTTTTTGGTACTGGTGGACAGTTAAACACGAATATTAAACTGTTAAATACCTGATAGTATGAAACAAATTAAAGCGCACATCGCCGTATCTCTTGACGGGCATACAGCCACGTTGGACAAGGAACTGGACTGGCTACCCGATGCAGTGAAAACAATCGTTGGCAAGCAATATTTGGAAGCGGATTGCCTGCTTATGGGAGCAAACACCTACAACTACATCTTTGAACATTGGGGCGGGTGGCCGTACAAAGACAAGCGGTCTTTTGTAGTGTCCCACCACGACACCAACGTAACGCCGGACTGCGGTGTGGAGTTCCTGACCGAAGAACCGCTGCAAAGGGTTTATGAACTGAAACAAACGCATGATATACTGGTGGTGGGTGGCGGAAAACTGATTACCTCGCTGATAAAAGCCGGACTGCTGGACAGTCTGACAATCTATACCGTTCCCGTCATGGTAGGCAAAGGCATCGGCTTTATCGGGGAAACATTCGGCTCACATTGGAAACTCTCGGAAAGCAGGGTGCTGGATAACGGGGTGGTCTGTTCGACCTACCTGTTTGGCGGGAGCGTATAAAAAATGCGCCCGGTTCCCGCCGGGCGCAACCACTAAAATTTCAATTATCATAAGTGGCAAAACCTATCACAATGAAATTTCAGCGGCAAAGATAGGCTATTTCTTCGGTTTCCCTTTCTTTTCGGGGAATGAAAAACCGACATTGAACTGTTCGTCCAGCACAAGCGAGGCATCGAAAGCCTTGCCGTTCTTGCCCTTGAAGCCCTTGATTAGCCCGGTCTTGCGTTTCGTCACCAGCTCGACAATCTGCTTGTCGGAAAGCTGCTTGTCGCACTTGTTGCGGAATATGGTAAGCGTGCAGTCCACGTTGGAACACTTCGCCACTTTCGGGTAGAACAGGATGCGCCCGTTATTGCATTTGGGGCAGGGACAGGTTTCACCAGTAGCGACAGATAGCTGCACCGATAGCAGTTCTGTGGTGATTTGCGTTGCGTACACCTCGATACCCTTTCGGAATGTGTCGGCATCCATACTGCCCGCTTCTATCTTGGAAAGGGCGGTTTCCCACATACCCGTCATTTCGACATCGGCAATCTTCTTGTCCTTGACTATCTTGTAAACGGCAAGCCCCTTGTCGGTAGGCACAAGGTTCTTCTTCTCACGCACGATGTACTGGCGGGTGAACAGCGTTTCGATAATCGCCGCACGGGTGGCGGGCGTGCCTATCCCGGCATCTTTCAGGCTGGCTTTCAGTTCGGCATCTTCCAGTTCCTTTCCGGCGTTCTCCATTGCGGCAAGCAGGCTGCTTTCCGTGTGCAGCGGTTTCGGCTTGGTCTGCTTCTCCAACAGTTCCACGTTGGAAATCGGCAGGCTTTCGCCCTCTTGAAGCGGCGGCAGGCTGGCGGCTTCTTCATCACCGCCCGTTTCCTGCTCGCCGAACACGGCACGCCAGCCTGCTACTTTCATCACAGACCCTTTCACCGTGAAGTCGGTATCTCCAGCCGACAATATGGCGGTGGTAACGTCTTTCACGCACTTGCCCGAAAAGGCTTCCAGCATACGCCCGGCTACCAGCTCGTAAACCGCCCGCTCGTCTTTGGAAAGTTCGCCGGGCAGGTTCTCGGTAATGATTAAGGCGTGGTGGTCGGTCACTTTGCCGTCATTCACGCTGCGGCGGTTCAGGGGTGTGCCGTCCAGCCCGGCGGCATACCCGGCAAAGCGGGGGTATTGCCCTAACAGGGCGACACGCTCCGGCATTTCATCGAAAACGTCCTCTGATATATAGCGGCTTCCGGTTCTCGGATAGGACATCACTTTCTTTTCATACAGGCTTTGCGCTATGGAAAGCGTCTTGTCAGCCGAAAAGTTCAGCTTCGTGTTCGCTTCCTTTTGCAGCGTGGTAAGGTCGTACAGAAGCGGCGGTTCTTGGTTGGCTTCTTTCCTCTCAACGGATTTCACGGCAAGTTGTCCGGCATCCTTAACCCGTTGCAGGGCGGCTATGGCTTCGGGCTGCTGTTCCCACTTGGCAGTCGTTTGGGCGGTGAAACTTATTCCCCCGCTGGCGGTCGCCGCTTTGAGTTGCCAAAACTTGGCGGGTACGAAATTCTTGTTCTCCAAATAGCGGCTGCATATCATCACGAGCGTGGGTGTCTGCACCCTGCCCAGCGAGAACACGCCCTGCCCGGCGGCAACGCTCAACGCTTGGGTGGCGTTTATCCCTATCAGCCAGTCCGCTTCGCTGCGGGACTTGGCAGAGAAATAGAGGTTATCGTAACGCTCTCCCGGCTGCAAGTTATCCAGCCCCTCACGGATTGCCTTGTCGGTAAGGCTACTTATCCACAGGCGCACAAATGGTTTCCGACAATTCAGGTAATGGAAGATGTAGCGGAAGATTAGCTCACCCTCACGCCCGGCATCGGTGGCGACAATAATCCGGTCGCACTGGTCGAACACTTCCTTTATCACTTTCAACTGTTTCAGCACGCCGGGGTCTGCCTTATAACCTTTCTCCGCTTTCACCTGACGGGGGATTAATTGGAAATCGGGCGGCAGTATGGGCAGGCTCTCCCTGCGGAAGTTCGCCACGCCATAGGCTTCCGGCATGGCAAGCTGGATTAAGTGGCCGAACGCCCATGTCACCATATACCCGTTGCCGGAAAGATAACCGTCATTACGCTGGGTCGCACCGATGATGCGGGCGATGTCCTTTGCCACGCTGGGCTTTTCTGCTATCAATGCAATCATAATTCTTTACTTTTTAAGGTGGGTACTACATTTTCATTCCTCTGGACTTCTTGGGTTTGTCCGCTTTCAGGCTCTTGTCCTGCTTCTCTTTCTGCTTGGCGGTGGGCTTGTCCTGACCCTGTTTCAGCGGCTCTTTGCCCTGTTTGGTGGCTTCGTTGGTCTTGCCCTCCGAATTGACCGCTACCTGCGTCCGGCTCTCGGCGGCGGGGGTAACGTCTTTCGGCTGCACCTTGTCGGGGGATTTGCCCTGTGCGCCGGGCTGCACATGACCGTTGAACTCAACGCCCTTGCCGTCCTTTATCCCGACTACCTGCTGCTCTGCGGGCTGCTGCCCCTGCTGCAAGAACTGGACGGCAGACCTCGGCAGGAACTCCAAGCCACGCTCCACCGCACTGACCTGCAAATAGGCACTGCGCTTCGTGCCGTCCCTGAATTGCAGGTTTTCCATTTTCACCGCTTGCCCGGCTTCAAAGGCGGCTTTCTGCTCCGGGCTGACTTGCACGCCGCAAATGGTGTCGGGGCATTTCCACTTGTCAGCCCGCATATACTCCAGTTCGTGCGTGTACCTGTCCCGGCTGACGAACACGGGGATTTGCCCGCCGCTTTTCGGGTCTTTGATTTCAGCGATGCCGCCCAAGTTGCCAGTGCCTTGCAAGTTACCCTGTTCCTGCTTGGTGAACCCGTGTTCATGGAACGGGCGTTGCAACAGTTTCTCGTCCTGCTGCACGCCGTGCAGCTTGGGTACTACCGTACCGTCCTTAGCCTGATAGAAAGAGAGCTTGACATCGGTAGGTTTGAGGTAAAAGCCGCCCACCGTCCCCGAAACGGTGTAGGTGTTGCGGGACTTGTAGCCACGCATCACCCGGTCGAAGTCCTTCGTGTTTTTCAGGGTGTCGGCGGTAATACCGACTTTCTTCAGGTTCTCCCAGTCGATTTTTGCCGGGTCGAAGCGGTAGCCCTGCTTGAACTCGTGGAAGTCGGGCTTCGGAACTCGTAACATTTCAGCCCGCTTGTCACCCTCCGGTGTAGGGTTGCGGTGGTTGTCCTCGATTGCCTTTGCGTCCTGCTCCGCTTGGGAAGCCTTGACACTGAAAAGTTCCAGCCCGGAAGTATCCTGAAACTTGCGGAAGAAATTGGAAATGAAGTTGCTGAACACATCGCTGTTCTTGTCCACCTGCATGAACTCGCCGCCCTGTGTCGGTGGTACGGTCTGCAAATTGCCCTCCTTGTCGATACCCTTAACGGCACTCACCTTTCCCTGCTGTTTATCCAAGACCAGCAGCACGTCTTTTTCCTGCCCCTCTGCGGGCGGGGTCATTCTGTTTGCCATAAATAATTGGAATTTTAGTGGTTACGGGAATAGTCCCGTCCAAAGGTAGCGACTAAATATGCTATATTTGGATAGGCAGAAAGAGGTGTCCGAATTTGTCCTGAACTGTCTGAATTTGTCCGGGTGGGGTAATTACTGCGAGCAATATTCGCAGAATTGAAAAGGGCATAAAAAAAGAGAGTGATTGATTTCACTCTCTTTCGATGAACCCTTTGTGAACCCTTTTAATGGTTTTCAAATGCTTGTTAAACAGTAAGTTTTGCATTTTATAAAAGCAAAAACATTCAATTATGAACCCTTTGTGAACCCTTTAAGTGTATAATGAGTGCCTTTTCCTGTTGTTCCTTGTATTTCCAGCCAGTTATCCAGTTGCGACAAAATTCGATAAGCAGTAGTTTTACTGGTATTTAACAATTTCTGCACATCTGAATTATTTATACTTCCATTTTGGGCGGCATACTCAATAATGGGTATATACCTTTCATCCACCCGCTGCGCCAATAGCTGCGAACGTATATCGGTATAATAGGTAATCATCAGACCGCTTAACATTTCAAGTTTGGGCGGCAACAACTTGTATGCGCTGACAGCTTCCAAGATACGCTTGTAGCCACGTCCCCAGCTTTCAATATCCCCGCTTCTGAAAAAGGCGTTGGCGATTAACGGATTATAAGGAGAGGACGGGTGGCTTTCAAAAAGTTTTTCAGTCGTCCAGCTTTCCGGCAACTGCCCGGCGTTCCAAAAGGTGATATGGTCGGGGAACACACTAATCTGAATGGGTACGGCACTGGCATAGTCTTTATGTGCCACACAATTCATCAGTGATTCCCTGACAGCTTCCACCGGGAACTGCGGTGTTTCACGCCGGGAAATGCCCTCGTATGAAATGCGGTAAATCAGGTATTTGGTCTTTATCAAATCCATTGCCTTATCCACCTGTTCCATTAAAGAGCCGTGAACCTCGTCCTGAAACTCCAAGTTACCCTTATCATCCCGGAAGAAACCTATCTTGATATAAGCCCCGGTTACAAAGCGTTCGGGGTCGGGGTGGAACAACAGCAAAGCGGCACGGGTCGGGCGGTTGGTTTGGGTGTCAATCAGCCGCAAATCGTGCAGCAAATTTTCGGTAGTATCTTTCAACACATCTTCGTCCACACGCCCGCTTCTCGCCGCTTCCTTGCGGAAACGGTCTAATGCGCCGGGGGAAAGTTCCTCTATGCCTGCCCACTCTATGGGAAACTCGTCCCAATGCCTGCCAGTACGTTGCAGGATAAAACGGTTCAACGCCGCACCTTTCAACTCCTGTTTCGTGCTGCCGCTGCGATAGTGGTACTGACCTTTATAATTGATAGGATTGGAATAAGGCGGTACGTCAATCTCAATATATTTCAGCCCGTTTTCTTCCAGCAGGTTCACGTCCACGATGATACCCAGCACGTCACGTACTTTGTTCGGTATGTCCTCCAGCAGTTTGTCGGCATCGGCAACGCCGACTACCTTACCGTTGTCATTCATACCTATATATATCTTGCCGCCTGTGGCGTTGGCAAAGCCGCATATCCATTTCAGATACTCGTCACGCCAGCTTTCTTTCCATTCCGTATTTTGGTTTTCATTCATAATCATTTCTTTGTCTGCAAAATTAGTAAAAATACTGTCTGTCAGGAAAGAATATCGGTTATTCTTCCTCTTTTATCAAGTGGCATAGCTCCGGGTCGTTCTTAATCCGTGTTATCTCGTCCTCGACAATCTGCCGGACTTCCTGACGGATGCGGTCATAGTTGGCTTGTATCTCCTCCTGCATCCGGTCGTTGCCGTCCTTGTCGGTGAAGTCGATTATCTGCGGCAACTTCACGTAACGGGCGGTTTCCCGTTTCACCTTTTCATTGTCCACCACGATTTCACAGTGGAAAATCTTCTGCTCTATCCGTTCATCGAAATTGTCTGCCACAGCACCCACGAACATACCTTGCGTGAGGTTGGATATTTTGCTGGCGGGTATCAGGCTGTCCATTTGGGTGCTTATCGAGGTGGATTTCTCCCGCTGGTTGATTGTCATGCTCTGCCGTTTCTGCAACACCTTTCCGAAACGTTCAGAAAGGATTTTTGCCGTTTCACCGACTACCTGACCGCTGAACACGTTGCCCACGGTATTTTGTATCACCCGGCTTTCCTTGTCCCCGTAATCACGGGTAAGCTGGCTGTAATCCTGAAAGCCCAGCAGAACCGCTACCTTGTTGCTTCGTGCGGTTGCAATCAGATTGTCAAGCCCTCGAAAATAAATCGTTGGCAGCTCGTCTATTATCACCGAACTTTTAAGCTGACCTTTCTTGTTTATCAGCTTCACTATTCTACTGTTATATAATCCCAGTGCTGCCGAGTAGATATTTTGGCGGTCGGGATTGTTGCCGACAACCAAGATTTTAGGCTCTTTCGGGTTGTTGATGTCCAGTGAAAAATCATCGCCCGTCATTACCCAGTAAAGGGCGGGTGAAATCATCCTTGAAAGCGGGATTTTCGCACTGGCAATCTGCCCCTGCAACTGCTCTTGGGCATCTGATTCCCAAGCATCCACGAACGGGGAAAGGTAGTTTTCCAGTTCGGGGTAGCTGCGCAAAATGGTGAATACATCGGCGTATTTCTTGTTCAACAGTTCAATGGCATGGGGGAACGTGCAATACTTACCGTCCTGATAGATACGGAGATACCAAATTATAGCCGCCAAAAGAATAATCGGGCTTTCCACGAAGAAGTCGCCCTGCTTGCTTATCCAGCTTCGATTGAGGTTAAGCATTATCGTGTAGCTGGCTTCATAGGCATCCGCAATGTCCGACATGAAGCTGGCGTTTATCGGGTTGCATCGGTGGCTCTTGCGGGGGTCGTCAAAATTGATAACGTAAAATTTCGGCTTGACCTTGTAGCCGTCCAAGTGGTTAAGCAAATGATTGTAAGCGATTTCCGACAAATCGGGAAACTTATAATCATAACAGTAAAGCGCAAAACCTTTCTCAATTTGCTGTTTTATGTAACTGTTTACCACCGCATATGACTTGCCGCTACCCGGCGTTCCCAGTACAAGACTGGCACGGAACGGGTTTACAACATTTATCCAGCCATTATTCCATTTCTTCTTATAGTAGAACCGGGTAGGCAGATTTACCGAATACTCGTTCTCGATAAGCCTTGTTTCCTGCTGGAAACTTTCGTTTTCCGTGTTAAAGACATCATCCATGAGGTTGTTTTTCAGCAACCGGGACATCCACGTACCCGCCATGAGCATACAGATATAGCCCACCGACAGCGTGGCGATATAAAACACGGTGTCCGCCGTATGTGGCAGCGGAAGTTCCAGCAGCCACCAGTTCAGAAAGAACAAAGTTACTCCCGCCGCAAGGCTGCAATGTATCTTCGTCCACGTTATTTTTTCCTCTTTCACGCCCTTAGTGCCGATGCACGACAGGGCGAGGAACACCACCGCAAAAAGTTTCGTCCAAAGGGCGGACGAGAACAGCCCGGTCGTGCGCTGGAAGTTCCACAGTATCTTGTCTATCACCTCAAATGTCACTCCCCATTCTTTCAGGGTGGAGTAACAGAACCAGTACACGTTTATTCCCACGAATAGAATACTGACAGCCCGCATAAAGTCCATGACCCGTGCAAGCCCTCTCAAATCATCTTCCTGTTGCATGATTGTAATGTTTTTTAAGTTAGTCAATGCGCCTTGTGCGCTTCTTTTTCTTCTTTCTCTTTTGGCGGGTGGTGTCTTGCGGCTCGTCACTGCCTGATGCACCGCCGCCCAGCAATCCGCCGAAAGCACCCAGCACGGAAGCCACCCCCGGAACGATATCGGATTTCGGCGTGAAGCCCGGCTGTTCCTGATGCGTGGATTGTTCCTGCCGTATGTCCGCTTTTCTTTCATCGGAATACAAATCGTTGAACACGTTCGCCGAATACTCCTTGCCCAAGCGTGAACCGTTCAGCACCACCCGGTTGTCATGGTCGATGAACGTAACGCCATAGATGCGCCCGCTGTCGTTCTGACGGAATACAACGTCAATGCCCTGCTTCCTTAGTTGTTGTTCCAGTTCCTTGCGGCTGCGGGCGGTCTGCATGGTAGTGGCTACAATCTTCCGGGTGCGCTCTTTCAGTTTTCCGTTCTTGATTGCTTCGCCCGATTTCTCCATTCTACGCTGCACCGCTTCATAGCCCACCGACTTGCCGATGCGGGAAGCCTTTACCGGGTTGCCCGCCTTTTCGCCCTTATCATTGGTCGCAGAATAGACAATGCCCTGATAAGATTTGCCGTTTATCTCTCCCTTGACTTCCTCGGTGCAAATATTATAGGTGGCAAGCAAAGCCTTGTATTCCCCGAACGACTGGAAGCGGTAGCCATAGCAAGCCGCTTTCACGGTATTGCCGATTTGGTGCTTCACGTCCCCGGCGGCATAATCCACCTTTTTAAGTTCCGGGCGTTCGGCACGCTCCTTTCGCTCTGCCGGGTGCAGGTTGTATTTCTTCTCCAGTTCACGGGTGATTTGCTTGCTGCGCCGATGCTCGAACCTGTCATTCAGCGGTCTGCCGTTCTCGTCCACCCGCAAGCCCACGATATGGATATGGTGGCGGTCAATGTCGGTATGCTTGTACACCAAATAAGGCTGGTCGCCATAGCCCAACTTCCGCATATACTCTTTGGCAATGTCGGAAAGCTGCTGGTCGGTCAGCACGTCTTCCGGGTGCGGGTTTATGGAAATATGAAGTATCGGCTTCTTGGTGGATAGCTGGACGGGCATCTGCATCTCAAAGCTGCGCATACACTCGCCGATAGAGAAATTCCCGTCCTCGCCCAACAGCATCCGGTTGGAGAAAAGCACCTTTGCTTCCTCGCTGTCCACCTTGTTTTGGTTGTAAGCCAGTGCGCCGAACATATTGCCGCCCGTGCTTATTTTGGCAACCATAGTTCCCTGCACTCGTTTGTCAGGTCGATAACCTGACGGTTTAACACAGCCAGTTCGGTGGTCGCTTTCTCCAGTTTATAGAGAAAAGCCAATGCCTTTTTCTCGGAAAAGTTGCCGTGCAACGCCTTTACAACTTGGTTGTAATTGACCGCTACCGCCCGGAACTGGGCGTAAAATTCGGTCAAGCGGGCGCAATACTCGACCGCCGACTTGTCCACTTTCACCACCCGGAACGGCTCGCCGAATAACCGGGCGGCGATGAAACGGGACTTGCTCGTAACGCCCGACTGTTCCCACTGCGAGAGGAAACGGGCGTTCTCCCGGTCGTTCAGGTAAAGGACATGGCGATGCTTCGCCGGGTCTGCGAGGGCGGGGCGACCGCCCTTGTTAGGTTTTCTTGTTTCCATGCTTCTTTGGATTAAAAAATTACGACTTCGGAGTGATTTTTACCCCCGCAAGGGGCAAGGCGTTTTCAGGCACGGAAAACGGTTCTATGTGCCATAGAACACACCTTGCTATTTTCTGACGAAAATCGAAATCCGTCACGGACGGATTGGGGTTAGCGTGAAGCGATAAGCCCTGCTGTTCACCAGCCCGGTTTTATACCTCTGCCCCTTGCGGTTCGTTACTCCGCTGCAAAGTAACGGTGATTTATAATGCTGTAAAATAGTCGGTTGGTGGACAAAATGGGACAGCGCAGGACAAATCGGGACACATCTGAAAACGGATGTTTTTTCTCCTTTTATTTGCAAAAGATTTCAAGATTGAAAGCCATATTTCAAGCAAGAAAGCAGGATTTCAAGAAAACGTGATTGCAGGATTTCAAGAAAGAATGAAAGCTGGAAAACAAGATTGAAATAAAACAATCTTTCAAGATTGCAATATGGAAACAAAGAAAGCTATATGGCTGGATTGATTGAAAGCAATAAATAAATCTATCAACCAATAATGAACGAAAGCAATATGGAAAACGAGAAAACACCCCTTTATGTCGCCTTTTCCACCCAAAAGGGCGGGGTCGGCAAAACAACCTTTACCGTGCTGGCGGCAAGTTACCTCTATTACCTCAAAGGTTACGATGTGGCGGTGGTCGATTGCGACTACCCCCAACACTCCATTGCCGGGATGCGAAAGCGGGATGCCGAGCAGGTCGGGGCGGATGAAGATTACAAGCGCATGGCGTATGAACAGTTCACCCGGCTGGGGAAGAAAGCCTACCCGGTGCTGTGCAGTTCACCTGAAAAGGCGATTGCAACGGCTGACGAACATATAGCCGCCGGACACGTGCCGGATATTGTCTTTTTCGACCTGCCCGGCACGGTGAACAGCGAGGGCGTGATAAACTCCCTTGCGGGCATGGACTACATCTTCACCCCCATTTCAGCCGACAAGGTGGTGCTGGAAAGCAGCCTGTCGTTCGCAATGGCTATCCAAAAACTACTGGTGAGGAATGAAGCCTGCCGACTTGCCGGGCTGTACCTCTTTTGGAACATGGTGGACGGGCGGGAGAAAACAGACCTTTACGCCGCCTACGACAAGACGATTAAGGAACTGGAACTGCCGCTGATGAAAACCTTTATCCCCGATACCAAACGCTACAAAAAGGAACTGGTAGCGGATAAAAAGGCGGTGTTCCGCTCCACGCTCTTTCCCGCCAGCCGCCCGCTGGTGAGGGGAAGCAACTTGGAAGAACTGATAACCGAAATAACGTACTACATCAAATTAAAATGATATGGCAAAGCAAAGCGGCGGGATGCCGAAGATAGACGAGGATTTCATGAAAGAACTTATCTCGCAAGGTGTCCCCAGTAAACAAGATAATAATAAGACGAATGATGTACCGCAAGAAATACAAACAGAAACGGTGCAAGTAGAGAAACCGACACCCCGCAAGCGCAAGGGCGGTTCGGGCGACTACCGGGAAACCTACTTTCAGAAAGTGGAACTGGCAGACCGACAGCCCTTGTACGTGAGCCGTACCACGCACGAGAAGCTGATGCGTATCGTGACGGTGATAGGCGGGCGAAAGGTGACGGTAAGCAGCTACGTGGAAAACATTCTGCTGCGCCACTTCGAGCAGTACCAAGACGAGATAAACGCCTTGTATGAAAGCCACTTCCAAAAGCCCTTTTAGCTATGGTAGCCTATTGCATATTAACCGGGCTTTTGGTGTACTACATCGCCTTGTGCCTGTGGTATCGCTACACGGACAGCCGGACATCACCGGGCAGAACGGATGATGCGCCGCTTCCACGAAACGGGGTTTCAGGCTACACGCTGATAGGTGAAAGCCGATACAAGGGTGGACTAATCGGGACAGCGCAGGACAAATCGGGACACCTCCCGCAAGCGGCTGAAAATGATACTATTTTTGCGCCGCAGGCTGACGGACTACCGGAAGAAACGCCCGGTTACGAGAATGACGAACCCGACTACGAGGACGAGGAAATAGCCGGGTACATGGACGGTGACGATGATACCGGGCGGGCTACGGGCGTGAGCTTTGACGAACTGGGCGAAGCGGTACGCACGGCGAACGCTGACAACCCCACCGAAGCGGAACAGCGGCAAGCCGCCGGGACGCTGGCAAGTATTGAGGGGACGAACCTCTACGATGCAGTGGTGGAGAACATCAACGGCGGGCTGGCAAAGGTGGCTGAACTGCTGGGACGCAACGAAGCGGAACTGGCTACGGTTGCTCCTGCCGGAACTGGCAACATAAGCAAGGAACACGAAGCGTTCGACATGAACGATTTCCTATAATATAATAATGTGTAACAATATGAAGCAACGTGATTACGGTTGATTGGCAACCCAAGAACCAACAGACGGCATCCGTGCCGCAACCACTAAAATTTCAAATTATTCACCAGCCGGGAAAGGCGGACTTCCCACCCGCCGCCCGGCATTAAAAACAAATCACAATGAGAAAGAAAATCTTTTTGTCGGCGGCTATCCTTGCCGCTGCGGTAAGTGCCTACGCACAGGGCAACGGGCAGGCGGGCATCACCGAAGCCACGAACCTAATCACAGGGTATTTCGACCCCGGAACAAAACTGGTGTACGCAATCGGGGCGGTCTGCGGCTTGATTGGCGGGGTAAAAGTGTATAACAAATTTTCAAGCGGCGACCCCGACACCTCAAAGACCGCCGCCAGTTGGTTCGGGGCGTGTATCTTCCTGATTGTCGCCGCCACTATCCTGCGGTCGTTCTTCCTCTAAACCAGCGGCTATGTCTGAATATCCGGTAAACAGGGGTATCGGGAAGCCGGTGGAGTTCAAGGGGCTGAAAAGCCAGTACCTCTTTATCTTTTGCGGCGGCTTGCTTGCCGTCTTCGTGGTGTTCATCGTCCTGTTCATGGCAGGCGTGAACCAGTGGATATGTATCGGTTTCATCGTGTCGGCTTCGCTGCTGCTCGTGTGGCAGACGTTCCGGCTCAACGCACGGTACGGCACGCACGGGCTGATGAAAGCAGCCGCACGCAAAAGACACCCACGCTTCATTATCAGCCGAAAGGCGATACCCCGGCTGTTCAACTACAAAAGAAGAAAGGAAGAAAGAACATGAGAAATACATTAAAGGCTACCACGCTGGAGAGGAAATTTCCACTTTTGGCGGTGGAGAACGGCTGCATCATTTCAAAGGATGCGGACATAACGGTGGCTTTCTGCGTGAAACTGCCCGAACTGTTCACCGTCACCAGTGCCGAATACGAAGCCATACATTCGGCGTGGTACAAGGCAATCAAGGTGCTGCCCGACTACTCCATAGTACACAAGCAGGACTTCTTCATCAAGGAGAACTACCAGCCCGACACGGAAAGGGACGAGCTTAGTTTTTTAAGCCGCTCCTTTGAACGGCACTTCAATGAACGCCCGTTCCTGAACCATTACTGTTACCTGTTCCTGACGAAAACGACAAGGGAGAGAAGCCGCCGACAGAGCGACTTCTCCACCCTCTGCCGGGGCAGGATTCTCCCTCGGGAGATAGCCGACAAGGAAGCGGCGGCAAAGTTCATCGAAGCGGTCGGGCAGTTTGAAAGGATTATGAACGACAGCGGTTTTGTCACCCTTACCCGGCTGGCGGCATCGGAAATCACCGGGCAGGACGGAAAGGCGGGCATCATCGAGAAATACTTCTCGCTCTCGCAGACAGATACCACCTGTCTGAAAGACATCGGGCTGTACCCGGAAGAAATGCGTGTCGGGGACGATATACTGTGTCTGCACACGCTTTCGGACGTGGAAGATTTGCCCGGAAAGGTCGGGACGGACTGCCGATTTGAGAAGCTGTCCACAGACAGAAGCGATTGCAGGTTAAGTTTTGCCGCCCCGGTGGGCGTGCTGTTGTCGTGTAACCACGTCTATAACCAGTTCATCTTCATAGACGACCACGCCGAAAACCTGAAGAACTTCGAGCAGACCGCCCGGAATATGCAATCGCTCTCCCGCTACTCCCGTGCCAACCAAGTGAACAAGGAGTGGATAGACGAGTACCTGAACGAAGCCCACAGCAAGGGGCTTATCTCGGTGCGCTGCCACTGCAACGTCATGGCATGGAGTGACGATAGGGACGAACTCAAACGCATACGCAACGATGTGGGAAGCCAGCTTGCACTAATGGAGTGCAAGCCACGCCACAACACGGTCGATACGCCCACGCTCTTTTGGGCGGGCATACCCGGCAACGAAGCCGACTTCCCGGCAGAGGAAAGTTTCTACACGTTCTTGGGGCAGGCTCTCTGCCTGTTCGTGGAAGAAACGAACTACAAAAGTTCGCTTTCGCCGTTCGGTATCAAAATGGTGGACAGGGTGAGCGGTCGCCCGCTGCACATCGACATATCGGATTTGCCCATGAAGAAAGGCATAACGACCAACAGAAACAAGTTCATACTTGGACCGAGCGGTAGCGGGAAGTCTTTCTTCACCAACCACATGGTGCGCCAGTATTACGAGCAGGGTGCGCACGTGCTGCTGGTAGATACGGGTAACAGCTACTTGGGGCTGTCCCAACTTATCCACAACCGCACGCACGGCGAGGACGGGATTTATTTCACCTACACCAACGAGAACCCGATAGCGTTCAACCCGTTCTATGTCGAGGACGGGGTATTTGACATCGAGAAGAAAGAGAGTATAAAAACCCTTATACTCACCCTGTGGAAGCGGGACGATGAAGCCCCCAAGCGGTCGGAAGAAGTGGCGTTGTCCAATGCGGTAAGTGCCTATATCGAACGTATCACGGGCGACAGGTCGGTAACGCCCTGCTTCAACACGTTCTACGAGTTTGTCCGGGATGATTACCGCCGACAGCTTGAACAGAAGAACGTCCGGGAAAAGGATTTTGACATAGACAACTTCCTGAACGTGCTTGAACCATATTACAAGGGTGGCGAATATGACTATTTACTGAACTCCGACAAGGAGCTGGATTTGCTGCATAAACGCTTCATTGTCTTTGAATTGGACAACATCAAAGACCACAAGATTTTATTCCCGATAACGACCATTATCATCATGGAAGCCTTTATAAACAAGATGCGCAAGTTAAAGGGGATAAGGAAGTTAATACTAATCGAGGAAGCGTGGAAAGCGATTGCGTCAGCGAACATGGCGGACTACATAAAATATCTGTACAAAACCGTCCGAAAGTATTTCGGGGAAGCGATTGTGGTAACACAGGAAGTGGAAGATATTATTTCTTCGCCCATAGTGAAAGAGAGTATCATCAACAACTCGGACTGCAAGATTTTGTTAGACCAGCGAAAATATCTCAACAAGTTTGACAGCATACAAAACCTGCTCGGACTGACCGACAAGGAGCGTTCGCAGATATTGTCTATCAACATGGCGAACCACCCCGGACGGAAGTACAAGGAAGTTTTCTTCTCACTGGGCGGCACGCAGTCGGCGGTATATGCCACGGAAGTTTCGTTGGAAGAATATTTCACGTTCACGACAGAGGAAAGCGAGAAAATGGAACTGTTCGCCCTCGCCGAGAAGCTGGGCGGCAACCTTGAACTGGCTATCAAGCGGCTTGCGGAAAGCAAACGCAATCCCCAATCATCAACAACTTAAAAATTAGGAACATGAAGAAAACAATTCTCCTTATGGCGGTATGCCTTTGCTTCATCGGCAAGGCATCCGCCCAATGGGTGGTGTCAGACCCCGGCAACTTGGCACAGGGTATCATCAACACCACCAAGCAGATAGTGCAGACTTCCACCACAGCCAAGAACACGCTGGACGGCTTCATGGAAGCGCAGAAGATTTTCCAGCAGGGTAAAAAATATTACGATGCGCTCAAAGCGGTGCATGACGTGGTAAAGGGCGGTGTCAAGGTGAAGAAGTCCATTGAACTGGTGGCGGAAATCTCCGAAATCTACGTGCGCAACTTCCAAAGTATGCTGGAAGACCCGAATTTCACGCCTGACGAACTGTCGGCAATCTCGTTCGGCTATGCCAAGCTGATGTCGGAAAGCTCGGACGTGTTGCAGGACTTGAAGAATGTAGTGAACATCACGGGTATGTCGCTGACGGATGCCGAACGGTTGGCTATTATTGATAATGCCTACCGAAGTCTATTGAATTACCGCAACCTCGTGAACTACTACACCCGCAAGAACATATCCGTGTCCTACCTGCGGGCGAAGAAGAAGAACGACACCGACCGGGTGCTGGCTCTCTACGGCTCGGCGGATGAACGCTACTGGTAACATATAAATCACTATGCCTATGTTATTAGCAGCAGTGGATTTTGACAACCTGCACCAAGTGTTGCGGGTGCTGTACGATGAAATGATGCCCTTGTGCAGCAACATGACGGGGGTAGCGAAAGGTATTGCCGGATTGGGGGCTTTGTTCTACGTGGCGGCAAAAGTGTGGCAGTCGCTCGCGCGTGCCGAACCCATAGACGTGTACCCGCTCCTGCGACCCTTTGCGCTGGGGCTGTGTATCATATTTTTTCCCACGTTCGTGCTGGGGACTATCAACACGGTATTGTCGCCAGTGGTAAAAGGGTGCAACCAGCTTATGGAAACGCAGACTTTCGACATGAACGAGTATCGGGCGCAAAAAGACCGACTGGAATATGAAGCCCTGATGCGAAGCCCCGAAACAGCTTACCTCGCATCGGACGAGGAATTTGACAGGCAACTGGAAGAACTGGGCTGGTCGCCCTCCGACATGGTGACTATGACGGGTATGTACATGGACAGGGCGGCGTACAATATCAAGAAGTCCGTCCGGGACTGGTTCAGGGAGTTGCTGGAAATGCTCTTTCAGGCGGCGGGGCTGATTATAGACACGTTGCGCACGTTCTTCCTGATTGTGCTTTCGATACTGGGTCCGCTGGCGTTTGCGATTTCCGTCTATGACGGTTTCCAAAGCACGCTGACCCAGTGGATTTCACGCTATATCTCCATTTACCTGTGGTTGCCCGTGTCCGACCTGTTCAGCAGCGTGCTGGCACGCATACAAACGCTGATGCTCCAAAAGGACATTCAGGAACTTTCAGACCCGAATTTCATTCCTGACGGGAGCAGCACCGTGTATGTAATCTTTATGATTATCGGCATCGTGGGCTACTTCACCATTCCCACGGTGGCAAGCTGGATTGTGTCGGCTGGCGGCACGTCCGCCTATAACCGCAACGTGGCACGGGCGGGGTCAATCGCCGGGGCTGCGGTCGGTGCGGCAAGCGGGAAAGTAACCGGAAAACTACTCAAATAACCAACATCAAAATTTAATATATGGAATTTAAATCATTAACGAACATCGAAACGAGTTTCCGGCAAATCCGGCTCTTTGCGCTGGTATTCATCTGCCTGTGCGCACTGGTGACGGGCTTTGCCGTGTGGAACTCGTACAGCTTCGCCGAAAAGCAGCGGCAGAAGATATACGTCCTCGACAACGGCAAAAGCCTGATGCTGGCACTCTCGCAGGACATGGCACAGAACAGACCCGTGGAAGCCAAATCGCACGTGCGGCGTTTCCACGAGCTTTTCTTCACCTTATCACCCGACAAGGGGGCTATCGAAAGCAACATCAAACGCTCGCTGTTCCTCGCCGACAAGACCGCTTTCAACTATTACAAGGACTTGGCGGAAAAGGGCTACTACAACCGGGTGATTTCCGGAAACGTCACGCAGACGGTGGAGATTGACAGCGTGAAATGCGACTTCGACCAGTACCCCTACAAGGTGAACACGTATGCCCGCCAGTTGATTGTCCGGGAAAGCAGCCTGACGGTGCGAAGCCTTGTGACCTCGTGCCGCCTGCTCAACGCCACACGGAGCGACAACAACCCGCACGGCTTCATCATCGAAGCGTTCACCATTACCGAGAACAAGGATTTGCAAACCGTTAAGAGATAGCCGTATGGAAAGGAAACGAAACTATATCGAACAGGTGCAGGACTGGGCGGACGACTGCCTGCGCCGAATGTGCGGACGGATTACGCCGGGCAAAAGGCTGGCGGTTATCCTCGTGATGTTCTTCTTTTTCGGCGGCTTGTCTATCTACATCACCGTTTCATCAATCTACAATATCGGGAAACGGGACGGCAGGCGGCTGCAAATAGAACATATCAAACAACTGCCATTGCAAGGCAATGACACAATCAACAGTATCAACCCCTTAAACAGACCGGAATATGGAAGAAGTACAGAAGAATGAGAACGGCACGACCGTACCACAGACGGACGGGAAGCCTGAAAAGGAAAAGAAGCCCAAACGGGAACTTACTCCGCAGCAGGTGCAGCAGCGCAGGAAAATGATAGTCTTCCCGCTGATGTTCCTTGCCTTTGCCGGGTGCATATACCTGATATTCGCCCCCTCCGGCAAAGAGGACGTGAATGTGGAAAGCGTGGGCGGTTTCAACGCCGACATCCCCCTGCCCGCAGAGGACGGGATTATAGCCGACAAGCAAAAGGCTTACGAGCAGGCGATGCTGAACCGCAAACAGCAGGACAAGATACAATCCTTGCAGGACTTCGGTTTCACGGGGGACGATGAAACGGAAGAACCGCAAGCGGAAATCGACCTGATGCCGGAAGAAGATCCGAAGCCACAAAGGGGCGGCGGTGCTTCTTATTCGGCAAACGCTTACCGGGACATCAACCGCCAGTTAAGCACGTTCTACGAAACGCCCCCAGTGGACGAGGAAAAAGAGGACTTGAAGCGGCAGGTGGCGGAACTGACCGACAGACTGCAACAGCAACAGAACGCCACACCTACGGCTGACGACCAAATGGCACTCTTGGAAAAGTCCTACGAGCTGGCGGCAAAGTACATGAATGAGGGCGGGCAGAACGGGCAGGTGGCACAAGTGCCTGTTGCCGGGACTGTCACCCAAAAACCGCAAGCCCAGCCCGTGCAGGCAATCCGGGAAACAACCGTATCGGGATTGCAGCAACCCATGAGCGATGCCGACTTCATCCGGGCTTACAGCCAGCCACGAAACTACGGCTTCAACACGGCGGTAGGCACGGGCTACGCTATGGGCAGGAACACGGTAGCCGCCTGCATCCACCAAGACCAAACCCTGACGGACGGGCAGGCGGTGAAACTCCGGCTGCTCGAACCCATGCAGGCGGGCAGCATCGTTGTGCCGAAGAATACCCTTGTGGCGGGGACGGCAAAGGTGCAGGGCGAACGGCTCGACATACTGGTGTCCTCGATTGAGTATGCGGGCAACATCATCCCGGTGGAACTCGCCGTGTTCGACACGGACGGGCAAAAGGGGCTTTCCGTTCCGTCCTCTATGGAGCAGGAAGCGTTCAACGAAGCAATGGCGAATATCGGAAGCGGGCTGGGAACAAGCATTTCCTTTGCCCAAAGTGCCGGGCAGCAGGTGGCTATGGACGTGACAAGGGGATTGCTGCAAGGAACGTCCGGTTACCTCGCCAAGAAGTTCCGAACCGTGAAAGTAAAGCTGAAAGCAGGCTATAAAGTCATGCTTTACGCCAAACAACAATAACCATTTTATCAACCACTAAAATTTCAATTAACGATGAAACAGATTTTTGTAATGTTCGCCCTCCTGCTGGGCGTATGTGCGGCAAACGCACAGGAAACCGACACCGTGAAGTATGCGGCGGGCAACGACTTGTACCGGGGGATTACCCGGAAACTCCCGTACCGACAAATGGTAACGCCCTACGGCGTGGAAGTGACCTTTGCCAAGACGGTGCATATCATCTTCCCCGCCGCCGTCCGCTATGTCGATTTGGGAAGCAACCACATCATAGCGGGCAAGGCTGACGGTGCGGAGAACGTAATCCGGGTGAAAGCCACGACAGAGGGCTTTCCGGGCGAAACGAACTTCTCCGTCATTTGCGAGGACGGCAGTTTCTTTTCATTCAACGCCAAGTATGCCCGTGAACCGGAAATGCTCAACATCGAAATGAAAGACTTCTTGGAGAACGAGGACACCAGCGACTTTTCGCATACCCGCATGAACATCTATTTCCGGGAACTGGGTAATGAAAGCCCGCTGCTGGTGAAGCTGATAATGCAGAGCATCTACAAGAACAATGACCGGAAAGTGCGCCACTTGGGTAGCAAGCGTTTCGGCATCCAGTTCTTAATCAAGGGGATTTATACCTATAACGGGATGCTCTACGTGCATACGCAGACGAAGAACAGTTCCAACGTGCCTTTCGATACCGATTTCATCAAGTTTAAGATAGTCGATAAGAAAGTGCCCAAACGCACGGCTATTCAGGAAACGGTACTGGATGCGGTACGCAGCTACAACGAGGTGATAGAGATTGCCGGGAAATCGACCGTGCGCACGGTGTACGCCCTGCCGAAGTTTACCATTCCTGACGACAAGCTGCTGTTGGTGGAACTCTACGAGAAGAACGGCGGGCGGCATCAGGTTATCCGGGTGGAGAACGCCGACATCGTGAACGCAGAAGTGATTAATGAGCTCAAAATCAAATAGGGAATGAAAAGACACATCTTTATAATGATGCTCTTTGCGCTGTGCCTGACCTCGTTTCAGGCACACGCACAAAGATACCTGCCGGGCATGAAAGGCTTGCAGGTAACGGCAGGCATGGCGGACGGGGTGCATTGGAACGCCAATACGGATTTTGCCTACCACATCGGGGCGGCGTACAGCGTTTACACCAAGAACGCCAACCGCTGGGTGATTGGCGGGGAGTACCTGCACAAAAAGTATGACTACAAAGATATGAGAATACCAGTCGAACAGTTCACCGCAGAGGGCGGCTATTACCTGAAATTCCTATCGGACAGGCGAAAGACCTTTTTCCTCTCGCTGGGAATGTCGGCACTCGCCGGGTATGAAACAAGCAACCGAAGCGAAAAGCTCTTACCGGACGGCTCTACCTTGCTGGATAAGGACTGCTTCGTTTACGGCGGTGCGCTGACGCTGGAACTGGAAGCCTACCTGACCGACCGGGTGGCTCTGCTGCTGAACGCAAGGGAACGGGCGTTGTTCGGCTCGGACATAGGCAAGTTCCGCACGCAGGTATCTGTGGGACTGAAATTCATTATCAACTGACCGCTATATAATAATGTATATGAAGAATGTAATGTATAAAATCAACATGGGCTGCTACATCGTGGCCGCCCTCGTGCTTGTCACCGCCTGTAATGACAACTTGGATATTCAGCAGGCATACCCGTTCAGCATCGAAACGCTGCCAGTACCCAAAAGGCTGAAAGTCGGGGAGACCGCCGAAATACGCTGCCAACTGGTGCGTGGCGGCTATTACCAGCCGACTACCTATCAGATAAGGTTTTTCCAGCCGGACGGCAAAGGGAAATTAGAAATGGATAACGGCACGGTGTTCCTGCCCAATGACCTTTACCCGCTGGAGAAAGAAACGTTCCGGCTATACTACACATCGGCATCGACAGACCAGCAGACGATTGACATTTATGTAATTGATAGCTTTGGACAGGTGCAGCAACTTTCGCTATCGTTCAATAATGATAGGAGCGAAAACGAATAAACTGTTTTGAATGAATATGTTAATAAACACCCAGCAAAATATTGCTGGGTGTTTTATTTATGAGTAATTTTGTGCAGAACTACAAGTTGTAGTCCAAGGTTACACTCTAAAGGCTTGTGAAATGAAAGATTTAATACCTTTATCCAAAAAATATTTCGACATAATAGCTCTGTTCTCAAGAGAACCTTTTGTTAAGTTGATTACAAAAGAGTTGGAGTATTATACAGATGGTAGCAATTTGATTGGTTTTATTTGTTTGGATTTAATTGATAATAATTACTCTGCTGGGATTTTATCAAGAGATAAATCTATGCAATACAGAGCAGTGAAGGTTAATGTTGATATGCAAACTATTATAGAAGCAAGAGAATGGATTAAGAAATCATTTAATGAGGACAATATTATTCAACACGATAATCATAGTGATTACTTCGATTTATTCAAAGATTTAAATAATGAAAAAACAATACATCCTCATTATAAATTGCTAAAAGAATCTGATTTTTATTCAAGTGCAAAAGAAGTTATTAAAGAAATATCATACCACTACAAAGATATTGACGGAAATTTTATAGACCAATTTCAATCATTAAATGGCTTTGATTCTCGCATTTTTGAATTATATCTATTTTGTTTCTTTAGAGAACAATCTTTTTCCTTTAAAAGAGATTTTGAAGCCCCTGATTTTATTGTAAATAAAATGGATAATGAAATTGCAATTGAAGCAGTAACAATAAGCAGGAAACCTGAAAATATAAAAAACATCACCGATTACACGCCTAAATCACCGGATGAAATAAATTCGGAATTAGAAAATAATGTTCCTCTGATGTTTGGAAGCGCAATTTATGATAAAGTAAAAAAGAAATATTGGGAAAAGAAGCATGTCCAAAATAAACCTTTTCTTATAGCTATTGCAGATTTCCATGACACGATGTCTATGACATGGTCATTTAATTCATTGGTAGAATATTTATATGGATATAAGTACAACGCCTACAAACACTCAGAAACAGGAGAATTAGTTATTAATCCGGAAAAAATAGATTTTTTCCAAAAAAGTAATGGTACACAAATTCCTGCTGGATTTTTGTTAGATGAAGCTAATAAAAATATTAGTGCTATAATCTTTTCATCAACAGCAACATTATCTAAATTTAACAGAATAGGCAGACAAGCTGGAATGGGTAATGGAAATAGTTTATTAGTACGCGAAATGACAATTTATAATCATGATGAAAATGCTGATAAGCCTGATGTTGTCGTTTATTCTGTTGATGAGAATGCTAATGAAACATGGAGTGAAGGAGTTGTGATTTACCATAATCCACATGCCCTATATCCATTAGACCCCACATTATTTAACGATTCTGTCGCACAATGTTTTTTTGATGTGGAAAGTAAATTAGTACGAAGTTTCATGCCTAAAATTTTCCCTTACTCATCACATACAATAAATATGAAGCCAACAGATTCTCTTAAAGAGAATGAGAAATAAATATATATTAGAGAATAATGGAACAGGTTTCTTTGCTACTTTCTTTCCCGGCACTCATGAAAGAAAGTGGCGGCGGCAAATAGCCGCCGTTCTCTATCAACTGGTTTTAAGGCTCTTTATGGATGTGTATTTCTCTAACCACACCTTTACCTGTTCCATATTGTATTCGCCCGTAATGATTGCCGTATGGTCGTTTATGGCTACAAACCGGACACTCTCGTAACTGTTTACCCAGCCTTGCAGGGAACAGACACCCCACGTTTCCACATCTTCAAAAACACTGCGGTCTATCCGGCTGATTGGCTCGCCGAAAACTACCGTCATTATCTGAAAATCCGGTTTGTCCTCCAACAGTTGCAAATGGTGCAACGTGCCGAACTCGTCAGTTTTACGCCCCCACGCCCACACATCATTATACAAATCATTGCCCCACTGGTGCGGGTGGTCGAAACGGACTTTGACCTCTATGATGTGTTCGTTTTCTTCTGTGTCCTCGATAACGCCCGTTACCATTAAGCCCGTAAAAATGCACTCGCAACGCTTACCAATAAGCTCCTTGTTTACTTCTGTCGTTTTCATGTTCCCAAAATTTACTTATTTATTACTCCGTTCTTTCTTCTCTATCCACCCGTCACGCCTGCGGCGGCACTCGTCCAGCGTTTTGGCTACCGTGCTGAAAAGTTCGCCGTCCGTGTGGCGGTAGTCATATTGAAAATAAATCTGTTCCCTAAAAGCCCCTAAACGGCATTTCACGAACTTTTCTTCTCCCGGTGTTTGGGTAATGCTTACCCCGTTTTTGTTAAGTGACTGCATGATGTCCTATTTTTATGGTTATAATATCAGTAAGAAAAGCAACGACAGGAAAAGCAGAGCCACGCCCAGCGCATAAACGGCTGAAAGGCAGACACGGAGCAGGATACAGGCGGCACGAAATAAGATATACGCCGTTATCGCCGTGCCTGCTCCGGCTACGCTGGTGAACCGCCATGCAAGGCAGAGCAGCAACACCCGCCAAAGGATTTTATAAATGCTTTTCCGTTTCATCGCTTGGTTGTTTTTAGCGGGCAGGGCTTTGACACCCCGCCCGGATTGGTTGTTATGTCGCCCGGAATACAAAGCCGTCATCAAACCAGTAATCGCACATAAACAGGTCACGGGCAAACTTTTCATAATCGAAATAGGTCTTTGCGAACTCCGGCAGGTCGTAACATTCCTCAATAATTTCATAGGCGAAATCTTCTTCATCGTCATATTGCCCCCGATACTCGTCCCGGAAATCACGTACAAGGTCGTCCGCATCTTCCTCGCTCAAATCATGGCTTTTGTAGTTGCACCACACGAAAAAGGCTTCCTGCTCGGTGTCGTCCAAATCCTCTACCGCATCACGCAGGGCAAAGAAGTTTTCAGAAATCCAGCTTTCGCCGATTAAGCCCTCCGGCACGTTCTCCCAATCCTGAAACATATATTCCGCATCTTCCTCGTCCTTGTGAAGTTTCCGGCAGGCTTCGTAAAATTCTTTCTTGTCCGAATAGTCCGACAGGTCGAGCCATGCGCCGGACAATGAACCGTTGTTATACTTGCCGTAAGTGCCTACATAAACGCTTGCTGCTGATAATGTCGTTGCTTCCATATTCCTGTAATTTTTTAAGTTTTTAATTTTATGCGGATTCGAGAGGTGAGGGAGTTGAAGTTTCACTGAACTTTTTTCCTGTTTCCCGTAAATCCGACTTTTTTTTTATGCGTCTTCCGGTCGGGTCGGTCGTTTTCGTTTCACATAGGCTCAAAAGGGTAGTGTTTAGAGTTTGCAAGGTTTTGGGCAAAAAATACCTCGCAGGGCAGGGAAGATTTTTTCGCCAAACCGGAACGGCTCGACCTTGCAAAATCGTGAAGAACACGTAACTACCTTTGCCTATTGAAATGATAAAAACGGCTGTCCCGGCTGGGAGACTGCATAATGAGGAAGATTTACAGATAGGGAAACAGGGAAAAAGTGCTTGTTCCCTTTCATCCTTTAGGGAACACTCCATGCGGGCGGGAAAGGCAAGGGTATGGCAAGTTCATCTTGCGGTACGCTTGTGCGGGTTTCCAACGGCTCTTTTCACGAAATACAGTCAGCCATGCCACGCACGGCTGGCGTTTCGGGGAATGTGCCAGTTGGAAAAGGATATAAAAATGCGGATAGTCGGTGGACTGCCCGCAAGGTGATAGAATACACTTTGGTAGAATATAGCTTTTTAGAATGTTATATAGACAAAATCCATTATACAGATTACCTGTCTTTTAAGAATTTAAATAAATTATTTAAATTGATACCAATACCTCCCACATTGGGTTCAAGAATTAATGTATCATTGAGAATTTTACCAGCACCACCTTTTAATTCTTTCTTTACTTTGAAATCCTGAATAGCCTTCTTTTCTTTAATATCTTGAAAAATCTTTTCAAGAAGAACTACAACATCTTGAGGTCGCTGACAGATTTTGCGTATTTCTAAAAACACAAATTTATCTTTGGGAATATTCTTTCCTTTTAGTTGCTTATTATTTCCGTCTATAAAGTATTTCGGATGAAGGGTAGTTATCATTAATGCTGGTAATAAATCTAATGGGTCTATGCCATTTATAGACTCCCAAGACATTAATTCCGAATAAAAATGACTACCTGCCATTCCCTGTATAACCACAGAATTATTATTAGCTGCAAATTCTGCTATTTTATCAAAATTTTCTCTTAAAGTGTTACCTATAGGTTCATCCCAATTATAATAATCCAAAATGTACAAATAATAATTTTTAGAAACGCTATCAGGTATTTCTGCTAATGTATGAATTTTCAATCCCATATTGTTACTTGCTTTTAGAGTACAAAGATATGCTTTATTTATCAATAGCTTACTTGTATTTAAGATTATCTTCGAAATCACTAAATTATTATGTGTCATTTCGTTACCGAAATCGTTACCTATTTGTTAACTGAACGGTCATAGGTAACGAAACCTATCGGACGGCGTTCTTTTTGCTGCTGCGACTGGCTTAGAAGCTGGGTAAGGGCTTGGTACAGTTCATTGAACTGCGCATCGGTGCTTACCTCCAGTTCCTCAATGCGCTTTAGCAGTTCCTCGTAACCGATTACCATTTGGCGCATGAGGACGAAAGCCCGCATGATTGAAATGTTCACCTCTATGGCTACTTTGGAACGGAGAACCGAAGAAAGCATGGCTACCCCCTGTTCGGTGAAAGCCATAGGCGGGGTGGGCGTGTGACGGATGTTGTCAGGGAACTTATCACAATTTGTGATAAGTCCTAACCACTCGTCTTTGTTCAACTCAAACATGAAATCACTGGGGAAGCGGTCTATGTTACGTTTGACCGCTTGTTTCAAAGCTCGTGTTTCCACTTGATAGAGTTCTGCCAAATGCAAGTCAAGCATCACCCGGTAACCTCTGACTTCAAAAATCTTGTTTTGGATAATCTGCAAGTCCATAATCTTATTTTTTTTAAGTTAGTATTTATATGACTGATATTTTTCTGTTATTTAGCTTGTTAGCTAAAATGTCCATATCCTCGCTAAGTTTAGTATCTATGATTTTTGCGTAGATTTGGGTAGTTCTTATGTTGGTGTGTCCCAACATTTTGGAAACGCTTTCAATGGGTACGCCATAACTTATGCTAAGGGTCGCAAAGCTGTGTCTCGCAACGTGGAATGTGATTTTCTTATTTATTCCGCAAACAGTCGCAATCTCTTTCAGGTAATCATTCATCTTTTGATTGCTGATGACTGGTAGCAGTTTACCATTAGGTAGCTTCCCGTCATATTTCTGCAAAATGGATTTGGGTATATCCAGTAATCGAATATTGGACGTTATGCTTGTCTTATGTCTTTTCTTGATTATCCACAAATTACCGTCAAAGGACAATCTTATATTTTCAGGTGTCAATTCGCATACGTCCACATAAGAAAGTCCAGTATAGCAACTGAAAATGAATATATCACGAACCTGCTCCAGTCGCTTGCTGGCGAATGTCTTTTGATATATCCGGTCTAATTCTGCCTGTTCAAGAAAATCCCGTTCTACATATTCAAATTTCAGTTTATATGCCCCAAATGGATTAAAAGTAATCAATCCCAAGTTGTGGGCAAACAGAACAACAGTTCTGAACCGCTGTATAAATTTCATGGCTGTATTGTGGGTACACGGGTAATTCTCCCGGATAAACAGGTAGAAGCCCTCAATAAACACGACATTTATTTCCCGAAAGGTAATATCCTCCACATTATATTTATTGTGGATATATTCGGCAAGGCGATTTTTGGTAAGTTCATAACGGGTATATGTCTTTTGCGTGGCTGTTTTTCCTACTTTCAGCGCATATTGTTCATTATGCTGGGAAAATACCTGTAAGAGAGTTTTTGCTTTTTCCTCTTTACCTAAGAACACATTGCGTACTTTCTCTGCGGTTACATAGCTGTCCCGTTTTAAAATGGTCTGATAGTGTCTGTGCAAGGTAGCCTTGATGCTATCCAGCATTTCATTCATGCGGGTAAATTCCGCTCCTCTGCCATTTACCTTTCCGGTTTTGGCAGACCAGTTTTTAGGATTAACTTCAAGTTTGGTGTTGAATTGGGCTAATTTCCCGTCAATGGTAATACGTACCATGATTGGCATATTACCGTTCTTTTTCACCTTGTCCCGTTTCAGGAAGAACAATACTCGAAATGTTGATTTCATACCTCATTGTTTTAAGTTACAAAACTAGTTTTATTAACTCATAATGAGATAAATGCAGGGTCGCCAAATCCCGACAACATTTCGCCATTTTCCGACAAATCGTACCCCTTTTTGAAGAATCTTGTCGGGGGTACGAATAAGGCACTAATTTTTGTCTGTCAGTGACCTTTTCGTGGCGGTCAAGGTAGCCAAAAGACAATAAAAAAAGCCCCACAAAATATTGATTTTGTAGGACTTGTCTTTTTGTTGTCGCCTTTTGGCTTTTCTTTTGGTGATCCGCCTGGGGCTCGAACCCAGGACCCCAACATTAAAAGTGTTGTGCTCTACCTGCTGAGCTAGCGAATCGGTCCTTCAGTGCTTTCTTTCGAATGCGGGTGCAAAGGTAGAACATTTTTTTATAACTCCAAAAGAATTCAAACATTTTTCTTATCTTTGTGCCATTATCAACAATATATAATCATACGTATGGCTGCTGACGATAAAAAAATTATCTTCTCGATGGTGGGAGTGAGCAAGGCTTTCACCCCCAATAAGAATGTGCTGAAAGACATTTACCTGTCGTTTTTCTATGGAGCGAAAATCGGTATTATCGGTTTGAACGGTTCCGGTAAATCAACGTTATTGAAGATCATCGCCGGTTTGGAGAAATCCTATCAGGGAGAAGTGGTGTTCTCTCCGGGATATTCCGTGGGTTACTTGGCACAGGAACCTTATTTAGACAACACAAAGACAGTAAAAGAAGTAGTAATGGAAGGCGTGCAACCCATTGTTGACGCACTGACAGAATACGAAGAAATCAATCAGAAGTTCGGTTTGCCGGAGTACTACGAGGATCAGGATAAGATGGATGCTCTTTTTGCTCGTCAGGGCGAACTGCAAGATATCATTGATGCGACTGATGCATGGAATCTGGACAGCAAACTGGAGCGTGCGATGGATGCTCTCCGTTGTCCGCCTGAAGATCAGCCGGTAGAAAACCTGTCCGGAGGTGAACGTCGCCGGGTAGCTTTATGTCGTTTGTTGTTGCAGAAACCGGATGTGCTCTTGCTGGACGAACCTACCAACCATTTGGATGCAGAATCTATCGACTGGTTGGAACAACATCTTCAGCAATATGAAGGTACGGTTATTGCCGTGACGCACGACCGTTACTTCCTCGATCATGTTGCCGGATGGATTCTCGAACTAGACCGTGGTGAAGGTATTCCCTGGAAAGGTAACTACTCTTCCTGGCTGGAACAGAAGACAAAACGTATGGAAATGGAAGAAAAGACCGTCAGCAAACGTCGCAAAACACTGGAACGTGAGTTGGAATGGGTGCGCATGGCTCCCAAAGCCCGTCAGGCAAAGGGTAAGGCACGTCTTAACTCTTATGACAAGTTGCTGAATGAAGACGTGAAAGAGAAAGAAGAAAAACTTGAAATCTTCATTCCGAATGGTCCGCGTCTGGGTAATAAAGTCATTGAAGCGAAACAGGTGGCTAAAGCATACGGCGATAAACTGTTGTTTGACGATTTGAACTTTATGCTTCCTCCTAATGGTATTGTTGGTGTGATCGGTCCCAATGGTGCGGGAAAGACGACACTGTTCCGTCTGATTATGGGATTGGAGACAGTAGATAAAGGAGAATTTGAAGTAGGAGAGACTGTAAAGGTGGCGTATGTAGACCAGCAACACAGAGACATTGATCCGAATAAGAGTGTTTACCAGGTAATTTCCGGTGGTAATGAGCTGATCCGCATGGGAGGACGTGACATCAATGCACGTGCATACCTTTCTCGTTTCAATTTCTCCGGAGGCGATCAGGAAAAACTTTGCGGTGTACTGTCCGGTGGTGAAAGAAACCGTTTACACTTGGCGATGGCTTTGAAAGAAGAAGGCAATGTACTGTTGCTCGATGAGCCTACCAATGATATTGATGTAAACACACTGCGTGCTTTGGAAGAAGGTCTGGAAGATTTTGCCGGCTGTGCCGTAGTTATTTCGCATGACCGTTGGTTCCTCGACCGTATCTGTACACACATTCTGGCTTTTGAAGGAGACTCCAATGTATTCTACTTCGAAGGGTCTTATTCAGAATACGAAGAAAACAAAATGAAACGTTTGGGAAATGAAGAGCCGAAGCGTGTTCGTTATAGAAAGTTAATGACTGACTAGTGTAAAGTAATAGATTGAAGCATTTCTAATGCTTTCTGTTTCAAAATAAAAGGCTCTGCAAATATTGTAGAGCCTTTATCGTTTTATAACGTGGCGAAACGTTTATCTCTCTTAAAAAATTGTAGTGTAATCGTAATGTAGTTCTAAATATTATTAATTATATTTGTGCACAGTTTTTAAAAGCAAACAATTTATATTAACTAATCAACTACATTTATGTTAAAGAGAATGCGATCTTTCTTAGTGCTAGTAATGTTGTTTATTGCTGTCACGATGAGCGCGCAGGTTACAACAGCCACGATGAGTGGTAAAGTGACCGCACAAGATGAACCAATCATTGGAGCAACAGTCGTTGCGGTTCACGAACCATCAGGCACTCGTTATGGTACAGTGACTAACGTCAGTGGTCAATTTAATCTGCAGGGTATGCGTACCGGCGGCCCTTACAAAGTAGAAATTTCTTATGTTGGTTATCAAACAGCAATTTACAAGGGAATTAATCTTTTACTGGGAGAGAATTATGTTTTAAATGTTTCTTTAAAAGAGAGTTCAGAACTGTTGGACGAAGTAGTAGTGACTGCTTCTAAAGAGAGTAATATGAAGTCTGACAGAGCAGGTGCTATTATGAATGCCAATCGTGATATGATTAATAGTACTCCGACTATTTCTCGTAGTATTAGCGATATCATGCGTCTTTCTCCACAAGGTGCTGATGTTGGTAACGGTTTTGCAGTAGGTGGTGGTAACTATCGTCAGTCATTTGTAACAGTTGATGGTGCTGCTTTTAATAATACATTCGGATTAGGAGGTAATCTCCCGGCTAACGGATCTCCAATATCTTTGGATGCTTTGGAACAAGTTACAGTGGCTGTAACTCCGTTCGACGTTCGTCAGAGCGGTTTTACAGGGGGGGCAATTAATGCAGTAACCCGTTCAGGAGATAATCAATTCCGTGGAACTGCCTATATGTATTTTAATAATGAGAATCTAAAAGGCAGCAAGGTTGATGATTATGAACTTTTACGCTCCAAAGCTCAATATTATACTTATGGTGCAAGCTTTGGTGGTCCGATTATAAAAGATAAGTTGTTCTTTTTTGTGAATGGAGAATATGAAGACAATGTAACTGCGGGATCAAGTTATCGTCCTCGTACTGCACTTGGAGAAAGCTATAGCGGTGGTAATGTACATCGCCCTCTTCAAAGTGATATGGATGACATACGCAGTTTCTTATTAAAAAAATACGATTTTGATCCAGGAAAGTATAATGGCTATTCAACGGATACTCCTGCTTATCGTATTATGGCACGTGTTGATTGGAATGCCAATCAAGATAATAAGGTTAGTTTCCGCTTTACCAGAACGCATACTAAAGATTCTAACTTCCCTACTAGTTCAACCAATCCATTGTATTCATCAGATCTTTATCCAGGAGGTAAATCTAATGAAGTTATAGATGGTAAGCCTGTTGGTGACATTGCCAAAGGACAGGGACGTACTTCTAAATATGCCTTGAGTTTCTCGAATTCCAACTACTATCAAGTGCGTGACTTTACTTCTGTTGCAGGTGAATGGAACTCGCGTATGGCTCAAGGAGCAATGAATAATATGTTGCGTTTTGCATATTCCTATCAAGATGAGCCTCGTTCATTTGATGGTCCTCTTTTCCCGACAGTTGATATTTTACAAGATGGTGCCGTATATGCTAATTTTGGCGCAGACCTTTTCACAGCAGGTAATCTGCGTCAGACAAAAGTATTCACTATTACAGATGAGTTCAACTGGAATGTAGGTATTAATAAGTTTATGGCTGGTTTCCAATATGAGCATACGAAAGCTATTAATGGTTATATGTTAGGAGGTGCTGGCTACTATGTCTATTCAACTTGGGATGATTTTGTAAATGATAGAACTCCGCAGGCTTTTGCTATAACTCACTCAAATTCACCTGATATGTCTCAATTCCTTGCAGAATTGAAATTTCAACAATATTCTTTGTATTTGCAAGATGAGATCTCTATTTCAGAAAACTTTAAAGTAACAGGTGGACTTCGTTTTGAATTGCCGACTTATCCTTCTTTAAAGAATAATTATAATGAAGAGTTTGCCAAATTAGATTTTGGTGGTCAGCATTATTCTACAGATCAACTTCCGGGTGCGAAAGTATCTGTGTCGCCGCGTGTTGGTTTTAATTGGGATATAACAGGAGACCGTAAGTATGTACTTCGTGGTGGTACAGGTCTATTTGTTGGACGTATGCCTTTCGTATGGCTGATTTCTGCTGTAGGAAATTCAGGAGTGGGACAAACTACTTATTATTATACAGATGCTGCTACTGCTCAATACAAACCGAGTTTCCATGCAAACCGTGATGAGATACTGAAAGATCTCTATGGTGGCCAGACACATTCAAAAGTAGAGCTTCCTAAAGACCCTACCATTATTGATAAAGATTTGAAGATGCCTTCTACTTGGAAGACTTCATTAGCCCTTGATATGAGATTGCCGGGTGATATTAATTTTACATTAGAAGGAATTTATAGCCGTGATTATAATCCTGTTGTGATAACTAATCGTGGTTATGAGGTGCAAGATGCAAAATTAACTCTTTCTCCAAATGACGTTCGTGATACATATAAGATATATAATAAAGGTCAGAATGTTTATCTTTTAGAGAATTGGAAAAAAGGTGCATATTACTATTCAATTTCAGCTCAATTGCGTAAGAACTTTGATTTTGGTTTAGATTTATCATTTGCTTATACGCATTCAAAATCTCGTTCATATAGCGATGGTATTGGTGATCAGGTAACTTCTGCCTATAAAACTAATACTTATTCAGTAAATGGTATTAATGAACACGAATTGGGTTATGGCACTTATGTAGCTCCTGACCGTATCTTGGCTACAGTTGGTTATAAGAAAGAATATGGTAAGCATTTTGCAACCAGTGTTTCTTTATTGTATGAAGGAATGCAGATGGGATATGCCGGAACATGGGGATATAGCCGTTACTCATATACTTTCTCTGGTAATGTTGTTGGTGATGCGGGTGCAAATAGCTTATTGTATATTCCTGCAACACGTGAAGAATTGGATAACTGGAAGTTTAGTGATGCTGCTTCTTATCCTGCTACACAACAAAGAGATGATTTCTGGAATTATATTAACCAAGATAAATATCTGAAGAATCGCAAAGGTAAATATGCTGAAAGAGGTGGAGCTGTTATGCCATGGCATCATCAGGTTGACTTTAAATTGAATCAAGACTTCTATTTAAACGTTGGTGGTAAGCGTAACTTGTTGCAAGTAGGAGTTGATATCAAAAATCTTCCTAACTTGTTAAATAACAGTTGGGGACTTTATAAGCAAGTAATCAATTCTAGCTTGTTGCAATATAAAAATGGAGAATTCACTATGAATAAGAATGCTGGTGAGACGCTGACAAGCACTTATCGTGATTTCCAAAGCTTTAAATCTACTTATTCAGTACAGTTTAGTGTACGTTATATCTTCAATTAATAGTAGTTTAATATCATAATAAAAGAATGCCGGGCAATTTTTAAATTGTTCGGCTTTCTTTTATATTATAAGAATAATATTCAATTAAAGATTTACTTTAAAGAATAATCCCTTATATAGACCTTATTCATTATAATGAGGAAACTAATATAAGGGATTTCTTATCTTCTTTTATAACTTCACCCTCATCACCACCGGATTATGATCGCTATAAGTAAGATCCGGCGAGAAGTAATCCGTACTATTCACTTCCGGTGAATGGAGAATATAGTCGATTCTTAACAGATGCTTGAAGAACTTGAAAGTATACATATACCCATGACCACTCGTCTGAAAACCATCCTGCAACTTATCACCTTTTACAGTGTGATAAACATACGAAGACGGCAGAGAGTTAAAGTCACCGCAGATGATAGTAGGATAGGGAGAGGCAGCTATCAGTTGCTTTAGAGTATTAGCTTGTACGGCACGTTTCCGGAAATTCTCATGTAATCCGTCAATCAATCCCAAAGCAGCACGTTCCACCCTTTGAGAATCATCCGTGCGGAGTCCCTTTTCCAGTTTGCGCTTGTTCTGGCTCACTTCCGTTGTTTGGAGATGATTGTTGAACAGGCGGATAGTACGGGCATTAGTCTCAATATCACACCAGAGACTGCAATTTTTCGAATCAGGATAGACGATAAGATTCTCCTCCTTGATGGGGTAGCGGCTGAAAACAGCCAGCTGCAACAAATTTTTTCCTTCGGGAGAAATAGGGATATAATAATACGGCCAATCAGAAAGAACCGCAGCTATACTGTCTACACCAAACTCATCATTAATGCCAAACTCCTGAAAACAGAGAATATCTGCTTGCAGATTTCTCATGTAAGAGGCTATCTCTTTGCATGAATAACCGGTATGCTCATGATTAAAAGCGTCAACATTGTAAGTAGCAACAGTTAAAATACCAGGAGTATACGCGTTCATTTTGACCATTGGAGCCGAAGCCGGGCTGAAAAAAGGAGATTGAATCACACAACTAATATAGCTCCAGTTACTAAATATAGCAATCAGAGGGATGAAAACCCAACACCGCCAACGGATCGTCCAGTAGATGACAGAAGCAAGGTTAGCCAACAAAAGTATCGGTAAAATCAAACCTATGAAAGGCATAAATTTGAAACTATCCGGTGCGGCATTACCTACGAAGGCGCCCGCAATGGTAACTCCTGCCAAAATACTGGTCAGCACGATGGATATGTAATAAAACAGTCTGTAAAAGGCTTTCATCTAATCTAAGTTATTGGGTGATTATATCACTATTAAAGCGTTTTCTATACAATATGTACTCTATAATATGTGCCCTTTTACGGAGGCGACAACCATTTATGAATCATAGCTTTCAGCTTATCATCCGCTATCGGTTTAGCTATAAAATCATTGCATCCGGCCTCTTTTGCCGCTTTCCGGTCCTGCTCATAGGCAAAGGCACTTTGAGCAATGATAGGAACAGTGGCAGACAGCTCCCGAATGATTTTCGTTGCCTCCAATCCATCCAAATTCGGCATTTTGATATCCATCAGGATAAGATCGGGTTTCACCTCATCGAACATCGTGACAACCTCCATTCCGTCATGCGCACGAATAATCCGGTGCTCCTTACCTAAGATAGCCTCCAATAAATCAAAGTTACTGTCCGTATCCTCGGCAACCAAAATACAAGCATGCCGTGTATTTATAGCACTGCTCATACCTCCGCTTGTCTCATCACCATTCTCTTTCTCCGAATCTGCATTTACAGATTTTGCAACCGTATACGGCAAAGTAAATGTAAACGTCGTTCCCTTACCAAATTCGGAGCTGACGGAAATCTTGCCCCCGAGACGTTCAACGATAGACTTACAGATAGATAATCCCAACCCAGTGCCCTGTGCATGATTGTTCAGCTTGGCAAAACGTTCGAACACACGACCCACTTTCTCCGGCTCAATTCCTGTTCCGGTATCCGTTACGTGGAAAACAATCTGGTTATCCACCAGCTTATAACCATAACTGATACTTCCTTCTTTCGTAAACTTAACAGCATTCCCAATCAGATTCGAAATCACCTGGAACACTCGATTCTTGTCCGTCTCAATCATCAGACTCTCGTCCGAAGACTCATAGACAAGGTTCACTCCCTGCGGCGTACGGAATATATGGGCATCGTGTACTTCCCGGCAGAGATTATGGAGACTAGCCGGTCCGAAGGAAAACTCAATAGTCCCCGATTCAATCTTCGAGAGATCGAGAATCTCGTTGATAAGTTGCAAAAGACGCTCGTTGTTCGCGTTTACGATGTTGTAGTACGTCTTTCGTTCTTCCGCATCATCACTTTCGGCAATGAGATGCGAGAACCCCACAATAGCATTCAGTGGAGTACGTATCTCATGACTCATATTGGCAAGGAAAGCCGATTTCAAACTATCAGACATTTCCGCTTTTTCCTTCGAAGACAGTAGCTCCCTCTTCATCATTTCCAGTTCCGTGACATCCCATTCGATGCTGACGATGATAGGCGAAGACAATTCGTCCCCATCCACCCGGATCTTCCGCTTGTCAAGGATAATCAGGTTTCCGTTCCGGTCCTTTCCTTCCACCGTCCAGTGCATACCTTTTCCGCTGGTGGCCACTTGAATATCCTCCTGTCTCTTCTTCTCTGCCACGATAGGCGGGTAGAAATCGAAGTCATTCTTACCGACAGGATCGTTCTTGTAAAGATCGCGGTTATAAGCCTCCCGGTTCCGGTAAATGTACCGGAAATCATTATTGATCTCCTTCACAACAATCCCCGCGGGGAGATTATTGATCGTCGTATCCATGATTTGATTCAGCCGTTTGATTTGGGCTTCATACCGAATCCGTTCGGAAATATCATGGGCAAACGACCAGTAACTTTCTTCACCGGAATCATTGGTGACGTTGTACATCGTACCTTCGTAAGCCAATATATCTCTATTGATTTTCGACGGATGGTGAGCCACAAAGTTACTGCTGCCACCGTGTATGACATCTTTGCAACGTTCGTTCCAAGCCTCTTGCGTAGGCATATCTGCGGCAACATTGTAAATCTTTAATTGACTGATGTCTTCGTTTTCTGAAATACCATGATTGTACAGGAAACGACGGTTAGCGAAGATAATCGTGCCATCGGGTCTGGCGGCAAAGATACTTTCTTTGGCATTGTTGATGGCATGAGTCAGTGTGTTGATGTCATTTCTGCGATGCTGTATATCCGTGATGTTCTGAATATACCCTTCGATGTTGAAACTACCGTCGGGGCGCTCTTCACGCAAATAAGTCTGGATACGCATATAGAAGATTTCTCCGTTCAGGCGAACGCGATAACTGATGCTCTCCATGTTGAGCTCTTTCTCGTTCACGTGGCACCATTCAATAAAACTCTGACGATCTTCTTCTACAATCAGTTCCACATATTTCTCAATGGCAAGGTTTTGTACATTTTCCTCGCACAAAACACCAGTATATCCAAGATAATGAAAAATATTCTGTTTCGTATTATACGTCCATTGTCCTATCTGGGCTACCTTTTGAATGGCCCGCAGGGTGAGATTTGCCTGTTCCAACTGTCTTTTTACGTTGCTTCTTTGCGTGATGTCGCGATATTGGCAAAGCACCATACCGTCATAAGGGAACATGAGGCATTTGAAGTAAAAAGTTTCGTCTTTCAGCACCAACTTGAAGTTCTTGCTGATGCTTCTTTGTTCTTCGAGTACAATCTGGAAGATGGGCATCACCCTCTCTCTCGTATATTCTGGTAAAAGCTCAAATATATTTTTTCCTAAAAGTATATCCTCTTGCAGAAACCATAGATCACAATGAGGTTCAATGTCTACGCAGACTCCGTGCCTGTCAACCAATAGCATTGTATCTGCCGTCAGTTTCAATATTCTTTGTGCGTTATTCGCATCATGTAATATTCTGTTCATGTCTGTTTTTTATTAGATGATAGAGACTAATGTCTTAATAGTAAGGATAACAAAAGATAATAGTATTTGTTTTACCTTTCGGCACGCTTCGCCTTTTCCCAGGCTCCGCTTCCTTTTTTCTTTTTCAGATAACGGATGCCTTTCAATACATTGACATTCATAAATAGGAAATAGTAGGGGATAAAAAGCAACTTGTTTTTTATCTGTTTGGTGGATAGATAATATCCCCAATATCCCAATCCGTAAAAAAGAACCTGCATGGCAAGCAGCACTCCGTAGAATATCGCGGAACCGCCCAACAGCAGAATTACAATATTCAGCGGGAAGAGCGCGAACAACAGGAACGGAGTAATAGACCACCGCAATACCCGGTGCGACGTATATTGAAAGCTAAGTATCCCGTAACGGAAAGGATTCAGCAACGGACGAAGTCGCCAGATAGACTGCAATCCTCCGGCAGCGATGCGCACTTTCCGCTTTTCTTCTTCGCGCATATCTGCCGAACCGCTTTCGATGGCGTAAGCATTGGTGCAATAAGCAATGGTGTAACCTTTCATGGTGATCCGGAGCGAAAGAATAAAATCATCGAGCAACGTGTCCGGTTCCATTGCTTCGAATAGTTCACGACGCACGGCAAACAGTTCGCCTGCTGCTCCTACGGCCGAGTAGAGCCGTGCATCAAGTGCTTTCAGGGTTGATTCGTATTTCCAGTAAATACCTTCACCACCGGCAGCCGCCCCGTCTTTGGTCTGTACGGCGATCCGTTTTTCGCCGGCCGCGCAGCCCACTTTCGGGTCTTGGAAAGCAAGTACGATTTCCCGTATGGCTTCCCGGTTTACCATGGTGTTGGCGTCCGTAAAGACGACGAGCGGAGTGTCCACCAACGTCATTCCACGTGTCATTGCAGCCGTCTTACCCTGTCGTAGGGGTTGGAAGTGTACGGTCGCTTTCCCCTGCCAACGGGTTTGCAGTCGTTCGTTCGTACCGTCATCGCTTCCGTCCGTCACCCATACGATGTGCAGCTTGTCCGCAGGATAATCCAGCTCAAGACTGTTCTCCATCTTTTCGTCTACAACATCTTCTTCGTTGAATGCCGTAATGAAGAGGGTAACTTCCGGCAGGTCTGCGTCCGATGCCGGCAACGAACGCTTCACAGGCTTCACGAAAAGCTCTTTCAACTTGACAAGAATATAAAGCACAATTCCGTAGCCCAGGTATGTGTAGAATACAATGAACAGGGCAAGCCAGAAAATAATTTCAAGACAAAGGGTAATGGTTTCGTTCATAGCTATATTTGTTTATTTTTCTTGTATCGTTTACATTCAGCTCTTATTAGCCTCTTATTTCATTTTATTCAGCTCGTTTCTTCAACTCCGTCTTTTTATCCGAATCTTTCAGCATATTCACAAAGTAGTTGGCGTCCGCTTTGGCAGAAACATCTGTCGGATTCGCTTCATATCGTTTCACGAAATTCTCGGCGTGTTCCGCTAGGTATTTCCGGCAGTCGATATTTAGCATGAAGAAATCTTTATGGTCACCATAAGAGAGTCCTGTAACATCTTCATTTGATTTTATGCTTTCAATGTCCTCCATTTTAAGCCCGAAAATATTTACAGTCACGGAAGGGTAATAGAAAGGAGCGGAGTCCTCTCCATTCAGATTTAGTGTCAGTTTCCACGTGTGCGTATTTACCTGTTTGATTTCCGGTTTGCTGTGCAAACGATAGTAATAATATTCATAATATTCTTCCTGGTTGGTAAACCACATAGAGTCGTCACCATCTCGTCCGTATGTGTCGTTGAGCCATTCCAAGAAGTTTACCCAACCGGTATCTGTATTATGGGCACCTATAGAAATAGCTGCCCGCTCTTCTTTTGGATTTTCCATTTCCTTGAGAATAGCCGCCTTAATCATATCCGGATTTGTCAGCCCGCTACCTTCGGGTGGGTCATAGAAAGCTCTTTCGATCACTACTTGTTCAATATCTCCGTTTTCTTGAAATGGATAGAGTTTTGTAGCTCCGCTTTGTGCACACAGGGTTCTGATTTTATCATATCTCAAAGCCGCTTTGATATAATTTTTATCTCCATTAGGCTCTGCCAGCATTTTACAAGTTCGATTATTCAGTTTCTCACGTATCATGCTTTGAGCAACAGGAAATTGTGCCAGCAACTTATCTTCTGTTTTATCTTCGTCAGGTAGATTCAAGTCATGGAAAGCGATGCTTACTCCGTAATTCATCATTTCCTGCAAGTTGCCCCATACTAACATTGTTTTTTTATAAAAGCGGAAATAATCTCTTGTATATCCATTTTGTACCCATGTTTGTGTGTTCATTAAATCATCGTCGGCAGCCACGGTAGTTCCGAAAGAGAAACGTACTTCCTGTCCGGTACCATTGGTGGTAGCTAATGTTTTTCCCAATGAATAATAATCAGGAGGCAAATCACCGTTTTGCAGATGAGCCAGATCGCAGTAGTAAATATAAGATAAAGGTTTGCCATGAATGGCAGCCCATGTATATGAAAAGGCTGAATGCATACAGTCGTCCTGTGTCATCAGAAACAGCCAATCTTTGTTATATTTCAATGTTGGTATTTCCGTATACAGATATCCTACCTGTCTGTCTGCTTTCAGGTGGATGGTTATTTCTATTTCTTTATCGGCTGTTTCATTACCGAACGGGTATATGAATTCCGTTTCGCAGATGACATCCCGCCTCTTTCCATTATCCTTGTTTTCATCCTCGTCTTTATCTCCTTGATATAGATTCAGTTTGCGGATACATCCCGACATAACTAAGCCAATAATTAAAAATAAAACGATACCGATATTGAGATTCTTGCACATAGGCTTTCCTTTCTTACTTCTTTTTTACTAGATTACTCTCCTCATCCTTATATTCCTTCTTTTGGGTGAACAGTCCTCCGATACCTTTTAATCTGCTGACGACACGCACCTTGAAACTATTGAACAGAGTTCCGTCGGCTCCCACCGTCCCATATCCGGTGACGGCACGCGCACGTCTTTTCCGTACAAATGCAATCTTTCCAAATTGCTTGAGCTGCAAAGCCAGATATCCGTCTTCACCGCGGATAATATCCGTGCGGATTCCCGTTTTCCTCGCACATTCCGTCCGGTAAGCAAATACCAGTCCGCGCACACTAAGCTCCGGACGCTTGAAAGACTGCAACCATAAATGCAAGTCGCGTGCAGCCTCATAGATTTTCAGCCCCATCCAAGAGTGATCCTTGTCGGGAATATAACTCCAAAGCGAGCTGACAGCCACTACACCCGGCTTTTCGAGCGCATCCACCATTGTTTCCACATACTTTGCCGGATACATCGTGTCAGAATCAATGTTGATATGATATTTTCCACGGGCATGGTTCAGTCCGCAAAGACGGGCAAAACCACAACTATGTTGCGTTTCCGTGAAATAAGGCACACCGCAAGCCTCGTAAATCTCCGCAGTGCGATCTTTCGATTCGTTGTCCACACCAATGATTTCTACAGGATATTTACATTTCATCTCGCTCAACGACCAGAGACAGGCGAGCAGATGTTTTTCCTCATTGTATCCGATGAGTGATACAGTGACAAGCGGTTCGTTACTCTGCAATCCGGCCAGATTGCGGCGTACTTCCTCGATAACGGCTTGCGGAGCTTCCGCAAAAGGTTTCTCATAAACCTGTAAATACTTAGAATACCATTCCATAGATATTGAATGCTTTATTTGTTTTCATTAACCGGGATAATCAGGCTTTCAAATAGTTGTTTCCATTGTTCGGCAATATTTTCTATTCGGAAGCGCTGGACGTCCATACGCGCCTGCTGTCCCATTTTCTTACGTATATCTTCATTCTCTATTAAATAAGAGATTTTCTCCGCCAGTTGTTCGATATTCCCGTCTTCTACCAGCAGACCGTCTTTTCCGTCGCTGATAATATCACGCGGGCCGCAGGGACAGGTGAATGATACGGGCGGCACGCCACATGCCATTGCTTCTATAATAACCATTCCAAAACCTTCGAAACGTGATGAAAGGGCAAAAATTGAACTTTCACAGTACTTGTCGACAATATTGGAAACAGTAGGTTCCAATATACAACTGGCAGTAATTCCTAAAGAGTCAATCTGCTGTTGCAGTTGCTCACGCATACCGTCTCCGTAGATACGCAGTATCCAGTCGGGATGCTTTCTGGCAACGAGTTGCCAAGCCGGGATCAGGCGGTCGAATCCTTTCTGCGGAACATATCTCCCTACCGCTATTACCTGTTTATGGCTATTGTCAGATATTTGGTCGGGAAAAAAAGGAAGAGGGTTATGGATCACTTCAACATTATCCAGTTCCGTCCATTCCTGTGCATCCTCGTGGCTCAATACGATGAAACGTTTCAACTGGCGAAGTTGCCGGTATAACTGCTCTCTCCAATAATTGCTTACGATTGCCCGTAAGAATGCGGGCAGACGGCTGTTGCTGAAATCTCGGTAATTAGATTTGTTAAAGTGTATTTCACCCAACTTTGTGCTGCCGTCTGTCATCCGATTGATGAAATTGATGTCACGACGGAGCAGGGAGATAGTAATGTCCGGACGAATTTGGTGCAGACATTCGTTGAGTTTCTTTTTAAAACGTCCTTGTTTCGCAATATATTTAGGTAGTTTTTTATAGAATGACATTCCGTTCAATTCATCATAATCAATGTCAAGTTGATGAAGAGTGATGGACGGATGCAGTTCGTAGTACGGTTTCTTGCCCTTCCCGTCTGTGAGGATGATATGTATTTCATAACCAAACACTTCGGCGAAGTAATTTGCTTTCAGGGTCAATACTCGTTCCATGCCGCTAGGGTAGTAGAGGGCGGGGATGCAGTAGGCTATTTTCATGTTTATCAGAATATTGTTTGTTATTAATTGTGTTTTTGTTTATTTATCTTTGGTCTTTATGGCGTCGATCACTTTCTGCATTTGCGCCTTCCACGATAGTGGGCAGACTGATTCGCGTATCTCGGCAGGCGTCATTTTCAGCGTTTTCCGGAAGTCGATCAGTCCCTGAATATCCACCGGAGATTCGTCGGGTTCCACCTTCCATACATACGGCATGTGGTCGAAGTCGTCGTCGGTTTCCGAGTAAGTGAACGCGAAGCCACGTGCGGCATACTCTCGGTTTTTCAACGTTTTGATATACGTAATTCCGCTGCGGTGGCGTCCCAGGCTGCCAATGGCAAAATCTGCTTTTTCGAACATCGCATCCAGTTCGTCGCCATGCAAAGGACCATGCAGAAGAACATACGGTTCGAGATGGTTGTCACGGACAACAGGCAAGATCCCCGCCCGTTCCCGTTCGCCGGACAGCGGGCCTACAATATGGAAATATACTTTATATTCCGGATTGTTGCGGTAATAATCTGCCAATCCGCGCACAAGGCGGTCGAAGCCGTGCCAGTAGTGCACTTCCGCCACTCCGATCAAGTGCAACTCTTTCGAAGTGTCATTCTGCTGCTTCTTCATCGGAATCGCCTCAAAATCAATTCCGTTGGAGATGCGTATGGTGTTTCCGCCAAATATTTCTTCCGCATTGGAGAAAGTGACGATACCGTCCAGAGCCTTTGCGAGCTTGTGACGGAAACAGCGGTCGATGGCTAGATGAAATTTCATGGAACGGGTGACGTACTCCTGATCGTAAGGATAAGTAGGAATTTCCATCACCACTTTTGCGCCTGTACGTTTCAACGACTTCACCAGCCGGAGGGTGAACGGACTGGCATTGTGAAAAGAGCGCATATATACAAAGTCGATTCCTTCGCGGCGTGCATAGTCAAGAATAGGAGAGTAGTAGACACGTTTCCAAATCTTTGCGGCAAAGCCCGTGCCGAAATCAGCGATCACTTCGTCATCCACCATCCAACGCTGTTCGCCATAAGAGGTCACATCATAATGACACAAGCGAACATCCACTCCACAATCTTTGAGGGCTTTCACCTGATAACGTATCTTCTTACTAATTCCGTTGGCCTCATTGAAGCCGTGAAATATAAGGAAAAGAGCTTTCATTCTTATTTTCAGTATTCAATAATTGTTTATTCTGTTTTTTCTTTCTCAAATTGTTTTTCTTCCTCAAACGATTTGGGCGATGATTTGTTTCCGGTATTCTTCTCCGGCATCCGCCACTTCGCTGCCAATGGCAGTTTCGTTGACATATTTTCGTTCCAGTTTCACTTTTTTATGGGCTCCCATCCGCCACCATTCATACTCTACGTCCACATGACCAACGTCGATGGCCTGATAGCCGGCTTTAAACAAATCGTAGGCCAACACAGTGGCTGCAGGGCCGAGGGCAATCAGAAACAAGGCTTCTTTTTCCACTTTGCAGGCCTCCCGCTTGATGTCTTCCAGGCGTTCGAATGCATCTCTGGGCGGACAAAGAATACGCCGGATGCTCCGGGCATTATCGAAAAGATCGTTGCCCACTCCGAGCCGGCTTTTCTCCCCTTCGATGAAGACGATGTCCCGGTTGTCCCAAATGCCTTTCATGTCGTGAAACCATCGGGCGGAATCTTCTTTGCGGGCAAAGTCCATATAAGGACGGGTGACGAATGTATTGTAATATTTTCGTCCCGCTACCAGCAAACGGTCCCACCACGAACCGTACAGATAAAAATGAGTTCTCCAGAACCGGCGACTTTTGCGATTGTAGCGATACAAATCGCGGAATGCGTCGGAGATGCAGACAATATGTCCTTCTTCGTGACTTTGCAGCACTTCGGTTAGTCTTTTAGCCAATAACGGGTCACCTTTCTGGAAACGGATTTCCTTTTCCGGACTGGTGAGCAACACTTCACCATCGCCAAAACGGCTGACAGAGCAACGGTCGTCGATGATTTTACGTATCGTTTCGTCGATGGAAGCTACTTGCGGTGTGATTTTTCTCTTTTTTCGCAAGACGATGTACCAGAAATTGTACCATTCCACAGTGCTACCATAACTTATTTTATAACGTAGCGTTATAAAAATGTCGCGTATATTCATAGCTATAGACTTTTTTTTCTTAACGACCGCACTTTACCGATCATGTCATACTCATGCATCATCTGTATATAAATGCCAAAGATAATAAAACTAACGATACCTTTAGCAATAATTGTCACAAAAATATTCATCCCTTCCAGTGCATATTGCATTGGAATGAGGGCTAATGCTATCAAAATGCTAATCACCAACGGAGAAATAAGCTGACGGATGAACGGCCAGGCACTTTGCCGGAAGGTCACCCGGTACATCTGCCAATAACACTGTATAAAGTTGATGGTGAATGTCACCACAATGCAACTGGCCACTGCTGTCAGGGTTCCGAAATGGAAGATGCCGAGCAAAATTCCCGCCACGTTGAACGCGGACGAAAACACTCCGCACACAAACAAACTTCGTGTATCGCCTGCTGCCTGAAAGATGGAGCCGGACGAAGAGAGTATAATCTGAATCCCTACGGAGAGTGACAGTATCCGGAACACGGGTACGGACGGCATCCATTGATCGCCGAAAATAATAAGCGTCACTTCCTCTGCCGTGAAGAAAAGCAGCACGCTAAGCGGCAGACCGATAAAGGCGAGGAAACGGACGATGCGTTCGTAGGAACTCAACAGTTTTCCCTTGTCATTCTGGAAATCGCTGAAGATAGGGTGCATTACCGGAGTGATTACCTGCGTGATATTCTGCAAGGGCAGCATCATCAAGCGATACGATTTTTCGTAATATCCCAGATCGGACATACTCATATATTTACCAATCAGCAGTTTGTCCAGATTGCGGCTGAAATAGTTGATGACATTGAACAGGAATTGATAGGCGGAATAGGAAAATATCTTCCGGAGTACCGTCAGTCCGAGTGTGAAACGCAACCGTTGCGGGTAACGCTGAAAGGAAATTACGAAGATCAGTACGCTGGATACGATTGGATTGATAATCAATGCGTACAATCCTGCTCCGCAGAGGGCGGCGGTTACCGCGGCTGCACCTGCCGAAATCTGAATGACGAAGCTACGGATAGCAATGAATTTAAATTCTTTGTTCCGGTAGAACATGGCTCCCGGCACAATGGTGGCGGAGGCGAAGAACAGGTTGACGGACAGCAGTTGGCACAGGATGCGCAGGGTGTCACTTTGGTAGTAATCGGCGATGATCCACGAAGAAGCGAAAAACAGAATGCTGATTCCGATGCCCGTCCATATAGTAAATGAGAAGATGTCCGACAAATCATCTTTAGTCAGCGATTTGTGCTGCACGATGGCGGGAGACACTCCCATGTCGGTGAGAAGATTGAAGAAGGCGATGATGACGGTGGCAACAGCTACGATGCCGAAGTCGTCCGGTGATAGCAGACGGGCCAGAATTCCTGCCACAACAAGGGATATGACGACGCCACTGTATTTGGCCAGCGCTGTGTAAAATACCCCCGAAAATAGTTGACTCTTAATGTTATTAGCCATTGATTGCTTGTTTATATGTTTGCGCGTATGCTTGTCCCACTTTGCGGATGCTCATGTTTTCCATACCGTATGCGTAATTCACTTCCCCTTGTCCCCATGCGGCAAGTCGGCGGGCTTCTTCGAGTGCTCGCAGGATGTCTTTCTTGTCGTCGGGATCGAAAGTAGGGTTGCCGGTTTCGGAAAGCAGTTCGCCGATGTTTCCCACCTTGGGACCCACCACGACTTTGTGGTAGAGGAAGGCGAGGGGGACATTACCCGAATTCAGTATATCTTTCCGCTGGATGAATATCACGTCTGAAGCAGCCATATAGTAGGGCAGATCGCAGTTGTCTATCAGCTCGTCGTTGGCTCCCGCCTGTAGTTTATACATACGGTTGAGCAGCGGCATGAGCAGATAGTATCCGGCTTTTGAAATCCATCGTTTGATGAAATTCCTGCCATAGCTGTTGCGTCTCGAGAAAGGGTAGAGGCGCGGAGCCAGCAGCATCTTGTGCTCCTCGTCCCAGGCGCGGAAAGCTCCGAGCACCATGCGTATTTCTTCACGGTTGCGGAATTTTCCGAAAGCCGTGACGATGAATGCATCTTGCGAGAGGTTGAGATACTGACGTGCACGCTCTACGCTGATATCTTCTTTATAGGTATACTGGTAAATGTGATGAGGAATGACAATATTCTGACTGTCAGGATATTTTGTGAGAAATTCATCCCGGCTAAACCGTCCCATGTGTACAACGATATCACTCTGCGATTCGATAATGTCGTAGGCCCGGCTGATGATTCCGTTTGCGTAATGCGGGCGGATATTATGTCGTGTGTATACGAAATGGGCTCCCCGTGAGCGGAAGAAAGCGATGCGTTCTTTCAGACGGCGGATGACGTCGTGGTCTTCGCATATCCAGCCCACTACCTCCTCCGGCCATTGGAAATGGATGATGTCATAAGTGGTGTCCGATTCCCAAAAATCTTTCTTGGAGCATCTTACGTCGATTCCAGCCATTCTGATAGCATCGCATAAGATAGGAACAAATAGATTGTCGGTTTCTCCGTTTTCTCTGAAAACGATCAGTGCTTTTATTGATGGGCTGTCTGTTTCGCTATCAATCATTTTTTAAGTTTTAAAGACTTTTATTACATTGCAAATGTAATAAAACTTATGATAAGTTTCTCCTTTTCTGTGTTTTAATTGCAGTTTAAGTTGCTATTTGAGGAAATCTGAAACAGGTCTAATGTTTTTATAAGCCGTTTTTCTTCTTGGGTATAAGGAATGTGGTTGCTTTCGATATATTGCTTGAGGAAGAGACAAGCATGTATGAAAATGTCTGCTTTCATATAGCTGGTGAAATTTATGTAACGGTAGTAGGAGGCTTCACTGATGTTGATATGCACGCAGAGGTCTACTGTGGCTAGCCGTGATGTTTTCAGGAGCTCTTTTATCAGCATTATTCTGTTCCGATAATGCTCGCTTACTATTTTATTTTCTTCTATTTCTTCCAACGTTTGGTTGCGTTTTGTGTCCATATTGTTTGGGATTATTGATAATTTTTGGCAAAGGTCTGATAAAAAATATATAATCCCCCTCTCATTTTTGCGATAGCTGGAATAAAATACATTTCGCACCTTTGCGCCCCGGAAGTATTAAATGTGGAATAATAAATGATAAATGAAAATGAAGAAAGATCAGTATTTCAATTTGGAGGTAAATTTGTTGAATGACGACAATATTGCCAGTATGATGTCGGAGATGAATGCCGCGGAAGCACTCGGAATTTACGTGATCTTGTTGTTGCATCTGCGCACTAAAGATGCTTATGAGGCGTCGTGCAAACCGGTTTTACTGAAGGCCATGGCCCGGCGGTATGATGTGGATGTAGTTGCGGTGGAGCGGGTACTTCGCGAATTCGATCTCTTCGAACTGGATGAGGAACGACAGATGTTTCGTTCTTCTTACTTGGATAGGGTGATGAAAAGCTTGGAAGAGAAGCGGAAAATGGACATCGAAAACGGTAAAAAAGGAGGGCGTCCGAAAAAGGTGGCAAAAAGTGCTGAAACGCCCGTCAGTAAAGGGAGAAAACCCACTGAAAACCAGAAGAGGAGAGAAGAGGAGAGTAAAGAAGAGGAGAGTAAAGGAAGTGTTTCTGTTGTAAACAATAATAGGAGTGATATAGAAACACCGTCTCTTGTGAGCCGTTTGGCGGATGAAGGCAATCATGGTCCGTTACAACCCGTGTTGCCTTGGGAAAAGTTGGTGGACCAACTTTCTACTTTCCAGTCATATATGGAATTGGCCGGGCAACATTCCGGTTTGGGAAAGCTTTTTGTAGACCATCAAAAACTTATTTTGGAAATCTTCAAAAAACATATCCGGCTTTATGACAAAGGAGCCGGACTGCTTTTCCCGGAGGACGTGAAACGGTATTTTTCAAATTATATCGCGGCCGGTTCCGTTACTTGCCGCACGTTGAGGGAAACCTTGCTGAAAGAGCTTGAGAATACGGTCGACAAGGATGTGAACCGCTTTGAAAGCGTCGTCGACGGGCGGCGAACGTATCTGGGACATCTTATTCCGGCTGATGCGCCGCCACGTCCCGATGCATCGGCTGTGTGGGATGATGTGAAGAAAAGATGGGCGCATTAATCCGGCAGATGACTGGCTTCGTCCGGCAGGTGGCCGATGTTCGTCCGGCAGGTAACGGAAGTTCGTCCGGCAGGTGGCAGACACTCGTCCGGCAGGTAAGTCTTCTGCGTGTGAATGATTATTTTAAACTATTTTTTAATTAGAAAAAAGGAAAAAATTATGAGAAATTTTGCCAACTATGATGTCGACATCCACGGTAAATCGAGTGGAGTGCTCAAGACGATTTGTAAAAAATGTCTTCCTACCCGCAAGAATAAGCGCGACCGTTCGCTACGTGTCAACGTCGACACGGGCCACTGTCACTGTTATCATTGTGGCGCTGATTTTTATGTTCCCGATGATGTAGAAGAGCGTAAGAATGCCGAACGTGTGGCAGCCCGCAAGCGTCGTGCGGCAGCCATTCCGCAGCATTTTCAGCGTCCGATGTTCGATGTCTCGAAAACCACGCTTTCCGAAGACACGGAGCGTTGGCTGGTGGAGACGCGTTGCATCCCGCAGTCTGTCATAGCCGCTCTGCGTATCACCGAACAGGAAGAATTTATGCCGCAATCCGGCAAAAAGGAACGTTGCATCTGTTTCAACTATTTTGAAGGGGAGCAACTGATAAACACCAAATTTCGCGCTCTCCCGAAACTTTTCAAAATGGTGCAGGGTGCCGAACTGATTCCCTACAACATCGACTCCATTGTGGGGCAGACCTCCTGCATCATCCACGAGGGCGAACTGGATGCTGCTTCCTCCATCGCCGCCGGATTTCAAAGTGTCATCTCCGTGCCGGCCGGAGCCAATTCGAACCTCTCCTGGCTCGACCGTTTTATGGAGACGCACTTCGAGGACCTGAAAGAAATCATCATTGCCGTTGATGCCGATTCTGCCGGAATCCGGTTGCGCAATGAACTCATCAACCGGCTGGGAGCTGAACGCTGCCGGGTGGTGACTTACGGTCCGGAGTGTAAAGATGCCAACGAGCATCTCTGCAAATATGGTATCGCCAGTCTCCGTATCGCCATCGAACAGGCAGCAGAAGTTCCGCTCGAAGGTATCTTCACCGCTACCGACTTGCATGACGATCTGCGGGCTCTTTTCGACAACGGCTTCGGTCCCGGAGCGGAAACGGGATGGGAGGAGATGGATAAGATCTGCACGTATGAACGTGGGCGAAGTGTCTACGTCACCGGAGTTCCCGGTGCAGGAAAATCCGAGTGGGTGGACGAATTGGTGTTGCGTCTCTGCCTGCGGCATCAATGGAAAATCGGGTTCTTTAGCCCGGAAAATACCCCTATCGTCTATCATCTCCGCAAACTGATTGAGAAACTCACCGGACACCGTTTTCAAAACGGCTGTGGCATGACGGAGGGACTCCTTGCGAACTCGGAAGATTTTCTGACTGAAAACGTCTCTCATATCTCTCTGAAAGGTAATGTTTCTCCGGATCGTGTATTGGCCAAGGCTCATGAACTTGTTGTCCGCCGCGGCTGCCGCATTATTGTCTTCGACCCGCTCAACCGTTTCGACCATAACCCGCAGCCGGGACAGACGGAAACGCAATATATTTCCAACCTGTTGAATAAATTTACAGAATTTGCCGTGCAGCATAATTGCCTGCTCGTGGTCGTAGTCCATCCTCGTAAAATGAACCGTAATCCTGTCACGGGCATTACCCCTCGTGTGGAAATGTACGACATCAACGGCTCTGCCGATTTCTATAACAAAGCGGATTATGGTATCATTGTGGAACGTGACAAGGAGGTTGGTGTCACCCGTGTATATGTGGACAAGGTGAAATTCAAGCATCTTGGTGTCGGTGGAATGGCATCCTTTGTCTACGATCCCGTAAGCGGACGATACCTGCCCTGTGAAGAATCTCATGACCCTTCTCTCTCCGCTGACCAGCGTGTCCGAAATACGATGTTCGACAACTCCTGCTGGCTACCTGAAAAAGAACTGTTTTAGGGTATTAGGTATCAAGTATTAAGTATTAGATGTTAAGTATTATGATGTTAAGCATTATGATGTTATCCGTTGTTGTGATGCGTTTACCACGGTTAATACTTGATACCTAATACCTAATACTTGATACTTTAATTAGGGTTCTTGTAGCACTTCGATGATGAGCCTTACTTGTGCGGGAGTGTAGTATCTGGCGCGTGGATTCATGCCGGTGGCCAGGAGCCGTTCTTTTAGTCCGGGTGCAGCTTCAATCCATTCGTTGAATCGGTCTACTGCGCTTTGTTGCAGGATATTGGGGAGGTACAACAAGGCAAGTTCGCCTTTCCCATAGGTGCGGTATTGGAATGTTTTTTCTTCTTCTTGTTCGGGGAGAATCTTGTTTTTTGTTTTCATTTATAGTTGTGCCTTTAGATTGTTATATTTGAAGTAAAGTTACTCATTTTTAGTGGGATAGGCAAATTTTGAGAGCAGATGTTCGAGCGTATTCATAAAAGAATTGATACTAATAGAATACCGATTCTTGAAATTTATCGTATCTTTGTTTACGTTTCACGTTAAAAGCATAGAAAAAGGATGGAAGGAATATTCAGGCGTTATCCGATAGGGATACAGAGTTTCGAAGATTTACGCAATAATAATTGTGTGTATATTGATAAGACAGAGTTGATTTATCGTTTGGCTAATTCGGCTAAGACTTGTTTTCTTAGCCGTCCCCGACGCTTTGGAAAGAGTCTGTTAGTTTCCACTCTTGAAGCCTATTTCTCTGGTAAAAAAGACCTGTTCAAGGGTCTGATGATGGAACAGTTGGAGAAAGACTGGACGGTTTATCCCGTGTTGCATATTGATTTCAGTATCAGTAAGTATATGAATGCGGGGATGCTGCGCTCCGCTATCAACAATCGCTTGGTGGAATGGGAACGAATTTACGGATGCGACACGAGCGAAGACACTTTCAGTCTCCGTCTGAAAGGTATTATCAAACGTGCTTACGAGCAGAGCGGGCGTCAGGTTGTGTTACTTGTAGACGAATATGATTCTCCTATGTTGGATAGCAACAACAATGAGGAGTTGCAAGCTGAAATACGTGGCATCATGCGCGACTTTTTCAGTCCGTTGAAAGCGCAGGGAGAATATCTTCGTTTTCTTTTTCTAACCGGTATCAGTAAATTTAGTCAGATGAGCATCTTTAGTGAATTGAACAATCTTCAGAACATAAGTATGCAAGATGCTTATAGTGCCATTTGCGGTATAACGGAAAATGAATTGCGTACACAGTTGGAAGAAGATATAAGAAGGATGGCCGAGGCGAACGGTGAAACGTATGATGAAGCGTGTATGCATCTGAAGCAACAGTATGATGGGTATCATTTCAGTAAGAAATGTGAGGATGTGTACAATCCGTTTAGCTTGTTTAATGCATTTGCGCAGAAAAGTTATGAGAATTTCTGGTTCTCTACCGGCACTCCCACTTTCCTGATAGACATCTTGCAGCAAAGCGATTTCGATATTCGTCAACTGGATGGCGTTTCGGCTACTGCCGAGCAGTTTGATGCACCTACCAATGTCATTACAGACCCGCTTCCGGTACTTTACCAAAGCGGTTATCTCACTATCAAAGAGTATGACCGGGATTTTCAGATCTATACATTGGCTTATCCTAACAAAGAAGTTCGGAAAGGCTTTATCGAATCATTAATGCCGGCTTATGTGCATTTGCCTGCTCGCGAGAATACATTTTATGTAGTATCGTTTATCAAAGACTTACGGGTCGGCAATCTGGATCAATGTATGGAGCGGATCAAATCATTTTTCGCCTCTATCCCCAATGATATGAATAATAAGGAGGAGAAACACTATCAGACCATCTTCTACCTCCTGTTCCGGCTGATGGGGCAATATGTGGATGTAGAAGTGAAGAGCGCTGTTGGCAGGGCTGATGTTGTGATAAAGATGCAGGAGGCTATCTATGTATTCGAATTCAAAGTAGACGGTACTCCTGAAGAAGCGTTGGCGCAGATCAATAGCAAGCAGTATGCGATTCCTTATCAGGTAGATCATCGGAAAGTCGTTAAAGTGGGAGTTAATTTCGACAGTAGTACGCGAACTATTGGAGAATGGGTCATTGAAAACTAGGGAATGATCTTACATATTCCTACATATTTCCACATATTCCGGTATAATTTGTATAATTCGGTGTAATCCGTTTTAATCCGGCATAATCCGGTGTAGTCCGGTGCAATCCGGCAAGTCGTCAACGTGTTGTCGTATCTTTGTTTCACCAACAGAAAGGGAGAATGTACTTCTTTTCGTAGAAACAATTTTTAAATATGGCAACAGTTACAGTTGTGCGCTACAAGCGCAGAAAACGGCTCGGTGATGATAAATCACCGATGATGTATCTTCTCAAGCCCAAGGCTGGGGAGTCGAAAATCTATTCAATCGATTCACTGGCACAGGAAATCGAGTCTATCGGGTCGCTTTCGGTGGAAGACGTGTCGCATGTGATGAAATCCTTTGTCCGTGCGATGAAAAAAGTGCTTGTGGCAGGGAATAAGGTGAAAGTGGATGGACTGGGTATTTTTTATACCACACTGACCTGTCCGGGTGTGGAACAGGAAAAGGATTGTACGGTGAAAAATATCACTCGCATCAATCTCCGTTTCAAAGTCGACAACTCATTGCGTCTTGCCAATGACAGCACGGCAACTACTCGTGGCGGGGATAATAACATGATGTTCGAATTGTATACGGAGAAGAAGTCCGCTGCCGGAGGAAACGGTAGTGACGGCTCCGATGATGATGGTAAAGGCGATGGGGGAGAACCCGGTGGTGGTAGCGGTGGAGGAGAAGCTCCGGATCCGGCAGCATAAACCGCTTTGATTGACTCTGTTCTCAATTTATTAATTTATCATCTCAATCTATTAAAATGTTAGATAAAATTATCGAAATCATCATGACGATTCTGCCTTTTCTGGGCAGTAGCCGCAAGAAGCGCCAGATTATGGCGCAAGAAGTGAAAGAGTTCAGCGAACTAGTGAAAGACCAGTATACTTTTCTGATGCAGCAGTTGGAGAAAGTATTGAAGGATTATTTCGACCTTAGCTCGAAAGTGAAAGAGATGCACGCGGAGATTTTCTCGTTGAGAGGACAGTTGACGCAGGCTGCGGCTCTGCAGTGTAGCAGCAAGGAATGTGTGCAACGAGTACAGATGGTCGCTGAAACGGAGGGATGAATTTATGCGAACCATCAATTTGATTGTGATCCACTGTTCCGCCACAAGGGCGGACAGGGATTTTACGGAAGATGATTTGGAAGTGTGCCACCGTCGGCGTGGTTTCAACGGGACGGGTTATCATTTTTATATCCGTAAAAATGGAGATATAAAGACCACCCGTGAGATTGAACGAATCGGTGCGCACGCAAAAGGACACAACCAGAACAGTATTGGCATCTGTTATGAGGGTGGACTTGACTGCCATGGTCATCCCGCCGATACCCGTACCGAATGGCAAGTTCATTCAATGCACGTACTGATTCTTACGCTCTTACGCGATTATCCCGGCTGCCGGGTGTGCGGACATCGGGATTTGAGCCCCGATCTGAATGGAAACGGAGAGATTGAGTCCGAAGAATGGATTAAGGCATGTCCGTGTTTCGAGGTGAAAGCCGAGTGGAATGGTTAGATAAAATCACCTTCGCTACAACTATCTGTGGCGAAGGTGATTTCGTTAAAAAGGGTAGTTTTGACACATTCTCTTTTTGATTTAGTTATTGCTTTTTGGTATTTTACTTGGCAAGTTCTTTGTATATTTTCAGCAGCGATTCTGCCGTATTCCGCCATGAAAACAACTGGCTGCGTTGTATGCCATATTCCACTTGTTGCTGATAGAGTGTCTGGTCGTTTTCCAGTTGCAGTATTTTTTCAGTAATATCATTGGAGTTGAACGGATCTGCCAGTAAAGCCCCCTCGCCTGCAATTTCGGGCATGGCTGATGTGTTTCCCGCAATGATGGGCGTTCCGCAAGCCATTGCCTCCAGCATCGGGATGCCGAAACTCTCGCGAAGCGATGGATAAAGGAATGCGAATGCACCGCAATAGAGTGCCGCAAGATCAGTATTCGCAATGTATCCCGGAGCGTGGATATAACTCTTGATTTCTCTAATATTTTCTTCTTCCAATATCTGGTCGATAACATCTCCTTTGAGGTCGGCAATGAGCAATGGCAACTTTTGGGTGGATTGTTTCAGATAGTCGCTATATGCTTTCAGCACTCTGGGAGTGTTCTTCTTTGGGTCGGTGTTTCCCAGAAAAAATAGATAATTGTCTGCATCAATATATTTTCGGGTAATTTCCGGAGCTTTGGGTTGTATATGGAAATGACTGTTGAAACCGTTGTACACGGCTACTAATTGTTCTTCCGGCAGATGCAACACGTCAAGGATTCGTTCACGCTCAAACTGCGAGACGGTGATAATTTTCTCACAGTTGGCCAATACGCGTGGTACTACCATTCGTCGATAAAACCATCCCATTTCCTGATACCAGGTGAAGCTGGAAGAATGACGCTTTTCTAAATAAATAATGTCGTGTAGTGTTAGTATTAATGGTACGGGACATTGCAATGGGGCAGTATTGCTTGTGCAGTGCAATAAATCGGGCATGATTTTTTTTACTGCGCGTGGAAGAGCCACTTGTTCCCAAAGGGGGTAAGTGGGGCATTTTAGTTCGATAATATGCACATTTTCCGATTCTTCCAAGCATCTGTCTTCACCAGGAGCAACGAAAATGAAATATTCGTTCTCATGGTCTATTTTTTGCAATTCCCGGATAGTTTCAAGAGCAACGAAATCCATTCCGTGTTTATTAGTGCGGAAAATTCGTTGGGCTTCAATAGCGATTTTCATTGTTATTTTCTTGTTATGTTTGATTTTTATTTATGGTGTTCACCATGCTCCGTATGGATAAACTTTTTATTGGCTCCTTTCAATTTAAATAAGTTACCAATCATAGTAACAGCCAGCATAGGCATTTTGGTGATTGCTTTCCCTACCTGTTTGCTAAATAGTCTGCCGCCCGGTACGGGTAGCGTCATGGCCGCTACTTGTGCAGCCGACAATATCCACCATTTGATGGCTATCATCCATTCGTTGCTGCCATTGCATAGGCTCAATATAAGGCCGATAACGGTAAAGACAAAGGTCAAGCCGAATACTCCTGCCAACTGAATCAATCGTGGCGGAAGCATCCATTGGCATATCTTGTCGCAGTAATCGAAATTTCCTTGCAAAAATGCTTTGGGTAGGTGAGGCAGCGAAGCACGGAGTGCACCGAATTGTGCAGCTATCCAGCGTTTGCGCTGGTTGCTGATGGCCTCTTTCTTTTGCGTTTTCTCGTCGAACACAAGCAGGTCGGGCAGATAAACGGTATAGATGCGCTGTTGCAGGAGCATGGCTTCCAATTCTTTGTCTTCACCTGCTGTCTGGAGATATTTCACGTTCTGATGAAACCATTCTGCTTCGAATGCCATTCCCGAACCGGATAGCCCGGCAGAAAGTCCTACTGCGTTGTGTCCGCTGCGGAAGAATCCATTGTTTATTTCTTCGCTGGCGCTGTCGAGTACGGAAATGTCTGTGTTCAGATTCTTTCCTGTCCGGTGCGCCTGTACGGATTTTATGCCGCTGTCAAAAACACGGTTGATGGTAGACAGGAAATCGGGCGTGGTCATGTTGTCGGCATCCATGATGACTACAATGTCGTATGCATTTGTATCAATGGAATCCATGGCCATTGCCAGTGCTTTGGCTTTCGAACTTTCCTTGTAATTCGCCATCAACAGGCGGATGGGAAGGGCTGCCAGAGCGTCGTTTGTTTCCGGTCGCATCTGATCGGAAATGACTATGATCTCATAGAGTTCTTTCGGATAATCCTGTTCAAGAAAGCTCTGTATGGAAGCAACAATCACGCGGTCTTCCTTGTAGGCGGGAAAGAGCACGACGATGCGTCGGAGCGTACGTGCTTCGGGGTATTGGGGAGCCCGGTAAAACTTGGAGGCAATAGCGTATAGCAATAGGTAGCATACGCAAAATACCAGGGGAATGTAGAGAATCCAGTCAATAATGTTCATAGTATCTAGAGTTTTTTAAGTGTGCTATTGTTAGTATCTGATGAAGACATGAATAGCCCTGTGCAGACTCCATAATAGGTGGCACAAAACAGGTCGAAACGGCCTTTGAAAGCGAATGACAGACTGTTTTTGCCGGCTGCAATGGTGCTCTGGTAAAGTACGGACATCAATCGTTCCATGCCTTTCATATTACGGCGGGCATAGAGCAGGCGATTTCGTGTCAGGAAATAGGTGCGTAGTTTGCTTAGTTGACCGGTGCTTTGGCTTTCTTTATGAAAAACAGTGCAACGCGGCTCATACCATAGCTCGTAGCCGGCACGGGTCATACTTGTGCTCCAGTCGAGTTCTTCGTAATAAAGGAAGAAGATTTCCGGCATCATTCCGATTTTTTCGATCACTTCGCGTTTGATAATCATGGCTGCCCCGTGTAGATAGGGGGTAGGATGGGGGGTATCGTAACTTCCGTCATCGGGACAGTCGAAACCCAGCATATTGTTGCGCAATGTTATCTTTGTCAGCGGGGTAAATCCTGCAAACTGTATGTGTTGCGGCGGAAAGGCGAAACGTATTTTAGGAGACACGCCTCCGATTTCCGGACGACTTTCCAATCGTTCCACCAAGTAGGCGATTTCATCGGATTCGATATATGTATCGTTATTGATAAGGAAAATGTATTTGCCTTTTGCTGCACGGATGCCAATGTTGTTGCCACCGGAAAAACCTCCGTTCTCATTGCTGCGGATGCTGATAACCGTTGGGTATAATTCGTGTATTTTGGCTGCTTCATCTTCGCGTGAAGCATTGTCTACCACTATGATTTCATAGCTCACAGACTTCAGCTTTTTGTGCAGTGATTCTATCAGTTCACAGGTGTCTTTGAACCCGTTGTAACAGATGGTAATAAATGATATGTCGGGACTATTGTTTGTCATTCTTGTTCGTTGATTTCGTTATTAGATAGCTGCCGTTCTTTTTCTTCGCTTTCTTCTTTTTTTCACTGATGCGCTTGTCGATATGTGGAGCTGCAAAACAGAGTGCAAAGCCTATGTATACGGGCAACTGGTTGGGATACTGCATAATGTCGTTGACATAAGTGGCGATAAAAAATCCGGCATCCATACAGAGCCATGCCGCGATAAGTCCACGCAGGCCTTTGTTGCGTACTTTAAACATGAGTATCCAGGAGCACCAGGCAAAGAGAATACCGTGTATGGAAAGGTAGAGTATCAGTCCCACAATTCCCGTTTCCACCCATACGCTGACTAGCCAGGAGTCGGGAGGGTAGGGCATCTGCTCTCGTGAATCGAAGTTACCGGCTTTAGAAAGCCCAATGCCGTAGCCTAACGGTTTCTTTGCCATCAACTCTTTCATTCTTTGCCGGTTTTCGACACGCACCTGGTAGGAAGCGTCTTCGGACGGATGGAAAGAGGAGCGCATCTTGTGGATATATTGGTTCCCGCTTCCGATATTGGTATAACTGAAGAACACGAAAACGCTGATGGATATGAATATACCTGCCAATAACGCTTTCCAATTTTTGGCAATGACGGTTATCATCAACATTCCTCCCATGATGACTCCCATAGCTGCACGGGTTCCCGAAATACCCATTCCGTAAAGTCCCTCGACGGCGATGCAGAGGAAGTAAATGCGTAGCCATTTGGACTCCACAAAGAAGGCGGAGATGGCAAAGACTACAGCGGACATGGCGGCATGTACTCCGTAGTTTGCTGCGTCGGAGAAGCAGGAAAAATAGCGGATACCCGACCAGATGATATGTGTACGCCATCCACCCAGCACGTGCAGGAAATAGAGGTCTTTGGAGCTGAAACCATAGTTTTTTTGCCAGTAACCTTTTATCGTAAAGACGAGGACGAATACCGACCAGATGATTAATAGCAGCTCGATGTCTTTTTTTGTGCGGACAACGAGCGGAACAACAAAGGCGCATATTAAAGGTATCAGCGCATAAGGTGTAAGGTTGATGTTCCATGCTGCCAGCACGTTGTTGGGATTAAGAATTTCGAGAAGATAGAAGCACAACCAGATTGTGAACATATAGGTCATGATGTTTTGACCTGCTTTCCTGTTGGTTTGTTCATCATTGTTAAGTTGTATCAAACAGATAGTAGTAAATAACAAGATAATTATCATAGAGAATAACCCTATCTTGATATTTACTAACATACCTGCTGCAACCAACACAAATTGTAAAGCAAACAGGATATGGAAAGTCACTATCTTATTATTCGTCATCGTCTTCTTCAGTCTCTTTCGCTTTTCTACTTAGATTGAATATGATTTTTTCTGTAAGTGACAATTGGCTGAAACGATAGCTGACTCTGCGTAATAAGGTATATGGCGGAAGTTGTCCGGTGAAATCTTCCACTGCCTCACGCTTGGCGTTGGTCAGGCACACACGGAACGGAACATCCGTTTTACCCATTTGTGTCGTGAGCTGTTCGCAAAGTTGTTTGTCGATGGTTTTCCATCCGCGGTCTGCCGGGCTGACCAAAATGTTGACATTAGCGTCGTGCAACAGTGCAGTCGGGATATTGCTTGACGACAATGGCGGATAGGCAACGATCAGTATGTCTTCTCCTTGCAGGGTATAAAAATCGGTAATGTTTTTTGCAAGCAGGTATTGAGTAGAATCTGTGTTAAAATCTTCTCCATACGTGATGAATCTCGTATTTAACATTCGGCTTTGCATATATCCGCAGATCAGATTTCCAACGATGTCCTCACCGGAGTTTTCGCTGGTACTGAACAGGTTGATGATAAATACTCCGGGGGATTTCCGCTTTGTCAGGAAGCGGAGTATGGAGTTGCTCAATTCTTTGATGGAGAGTTGGACGTAAGTTTTGGCTAGTCCGCCATAACGGGAAGAGGAGGGGCTGGGAACGGCTCCTATTACCTTAAATCCGGTCACTCGTTTGGTTCGGTTTGCATCACGCAACGTTCTGTCAAGAATCTCGATTAATAATAATAGAGCGATGATTATCAGAAAACTACCTATGCAGGCGGCAATGACAATCTGCTTGCGGTTGGTTGAATTGGATGCAATCGGATAGGTCGGTTCATTGAGCACTTTCAATGTAGCAGAAGTCATTTCCAGATTTTTCTTTCTTAACAGGGCTTCGTTGTAGCTTTGTAACACGGTCAGGTAACTGCGTTCCGTAAAGTTGATGGAACGTTCTTTTTGCTTGATGGTGGTACCCACAGGGGCAAAAAATACATAACGGTCGTTCAATTCCTGACGGGCATTTTGTACAATTAGTAGTTCGGCCTTAGCTTTTTCAAACAACAGGGTTTGTTCCAGCCATTGGTCGATGATATTGGTCCGGCTGGCACCTTCTTTGGTGTATTTATGACTTACGTAGGAAGTGGTTAAATCATTTAATTCTTGTTTAAGTTCGCTCAACCGTTTTTTGTCACCTGTCAGAGATCCGGTATCTTTTTGTTTGGAGTCGCTCATTGCTTCCACTTCCGAGATTTTGCTGGTGATATTGGATGCTTCTCTTAATTTGTCCACAAATTCCATATTCTTGAGCACTTGCTTGGCATTGCTGTCCATGTGCTTCTCCAGTTCTTCGAGCATCGACTTGGTACTGTTGTATGCAAAAAGTGCATCTTGTTCCCGCAGCTCGAATTCTTTACTGATGGCCGCGATTTCTTTGGTTTCGTCCAGATAGTTGATGATACGTTTTTCTACGTTGTACTTGGTCAGGTCGTCTTCCTCCGAGTTGAGTTTTTTGCCGATGCGTTTCAACTCTTCCTCAAAGTATTTGATGACTTTGTCTGTTTCTCCGTAGCGAATACGGCGGTATTCTTCCACAAATTCGTCCATCAGGATGCTTACCGTGTTGTAGGCTATGCCGGGATCGCCGGAAGTATAGCTGATGTCCAGCAAATCACTCGTGAGCCGGCGTTGCACTTTGATGTTTTTCAAAGCGTTGTAGCTATAGAAAGGGTGATTGTAGTAGAACATTTCATAGATGTAGTTACCTTTTTTCGGACGCATATATGCTTCCAGATTGGCAACTGTTTTATCTTCGCTCGATTTGTCGATCAGCTTTAATATTTCCGGTCCATGCGGACTGTTTTTTAAGTGGTTATAGGTGTAATTGTAGCTGGATGGGGTGACTCCGTCATTGTCATTGTCCGGATTTCCCTGGATAAGTACACGGGCAAATAATCGCAGGAATACTCTTTTCAGGGTGCTCTCGGCTTGCATGATACTTATCAGGTTGTCCATCGAATTTTGTACTGTCGCCCAGTCTGTGCGTTTATCGCTTTCCAAGTTGTATCCCGAGGCTACTCCGGTATAAAGTGTTGCTTTCACGTCGTATCCACCTTGCATGTGACGCGTATAGTAGAAGACGAGTAACGTGAAGATAGCGGTCCCTACCAGTATTAGCCAACGGTGGCGAAAGAGGGTCCGTATGATAGAAATGATGAAGTTCATATCTTAGTTTTTTTATTTTCTTATGATGGGAGTACGTGAAATAACCTCGAGTATCATTAAGCTCTTTGTCAATTCAAACTTGCTATTCTCATATGCCTCACGTGCAGTTGACTGCCTTTCTTTATCTACGGCCAAGTCGGAAGATTCTATGGTTCCGTTGGCAAAATTCTTTTCAGAAATTTCATATTGCACATTAGCAAGTACCAAACTTTCACTTCTCATTTTAAGTACTCTTATCTGTGAGGTAGCCATCGCATACATCTCAATAATATTCTTCTTGATTTCGTCGTACTTCACTTCCCGTTCCAATTCTGCACTGCGTAATGTGAGCCTTTGCCGGCTGATTTTACCCTTGAGGTCGAATAGGTCGTCTAAGGGGATGCTTAGACCGGCACCTACTGTGTAGCCATTTTGTGCCTGGGTGGAGTAGGTGAGGTATGGGGCGAGTGCCACGTCCGTATAGGTGGACTCATTGCCGAACATTCCGTATTGATAGCTTCCCCGTAGACTGAAGAAACCCAGAAATGACCATTTCTCTTTTTGGAGTAATTTGCGCTCGATTCTCGCCTTTACGTCCGCCATCTCATAAATGGGGCTGTTCTTGGCATTTTCGAATAAAACGGATAGAGGGGGAAGTACTATTTTAGTATAATCTTCTTCACTTAGTTGAGAATAGTCAGACACTTCTTGTGCAACTACACGAGTGGTAGAGACGAACAGAAGTAATAACCCCGAAAAAAAACATATAAATTGCTTCATAAAAAAATCCTATTATTTGCTCTTGCTGTGTTATAGCTTGCGCAAATATAAGGATTAATTTCATTTATGTGCAGTCTTTTATTATCTATTTTACAATCTTTCTTGTAATTTGTGCACAATTTGTCGCGTAAATGGCGTCAAAAGGCTTCTGTCATGTTAAAGTAGAACAAATTCTGCTTGTTCACCATGTCTCTGCCGAAGTCAAGGCGTACATTCATACGGGGTTGAACTTCAACGCGTAACCCTAATCCGAGGTTGGGAAGCACACCTTCTATCTTGCCTGGAGTGGGTCCCATGAATCCGCATCCTCCCCAGGCTACATATCCTATATGACTTAACATCTTTTTTACCCAAGTGCTTTTGTCCGTATTTATCATCTGGCGGTATTCGGCCATCATGACATGCGAGGACTTGTCGCGAAACTGCCCCATGTAGTAACCGCGAAGATCGAAGGGGGTTCCGCTAAGTACATATTTTGTTAGGGGTACATCTCCGAATGCGTTTTTGCTTTGCACTGTCCAGGCTATCACTTTGCGGCGTCCTACTGTTTTGTATTGGCGGTAGTCGATTTCCAAACGGTAAAAGTTATTATCGCTGCCGAATACCTTGTTATACATCATTCCCCGAAAGTCGAGGTAGGTTCCGCTATATGCATTTGCAGGAATATCACGTGTGTCATACGTCAGCAGGAAACCAAGTCCGGAACTGAAATTTTTGTATCCGTGTTCTGTTCCTCCTGCCGCTATATATGAGGGCTCATTAACCATTCCGGCAGCCGGTTTGGTAATTTTATCATAGTTCAAATCGACTTGAGGACCTGCAAAAATATTGCTTTCTCCCAGACGGAACAGGAACCAGGGGTTTACTTGGATGCCGCTATAACGGTATTCACTGGTATCTTCTCCACGTTCATAATCTTTATTAGTGGAATATCCGATGCCATAAAAATTTTCGATTGTATTTTTATATGAGAAAGTTCCGAAGATACGGAAGCGGTCGCCTTTAAAAAAGAGCTGTGGTTTTGTCATCAGGTTCAAGCCGCCTTTGAACATCAAGGCAATGGCCATCGGCACTACCGAACGTCGTTGGGTGGTATCACTCGGATTCATCCGGAATGTCATCAGTGCGCTACCGCCCACCAGTAAACCAAAATCCGGCGTATAACTGGGACCACCCAATATGTTATAGTGTAAATTCCGGTTTGCCACGCGCTGGCGACGCAGCTCGCGCTTTGAAAGGACAGGAATGGTATCTGACGGGATGTCTTCAATATCTGTAGGAGTAGTATCACTGATAGAAGTTGTAGACCTTTGCAGTTCATCGCTCTTTACTGCCGTACTATCAGCCGCGGCTGACATCATATTGATGGATGGAAGCATCATCAATATTCCTATTATATATTTCTTCATAATTTCTCTGTGAGGAATTCGACTGCAAAGAAAACTCTTTTATTTTGATTAGTTTTGAAGTTCTTAGATAATAAATCTAAAAAAGAATCGTATTTTTGCGGAATATGATGTTTTTCGATATGCTGATAAATAAAATCGCATGATTTAATCTCATACATTTAAACCGTATTTATTAGTGTATCATGATCCGTCAGCCTATTAATTAATTACTTATATCAATGAATAAACAGATTTTATCAATATTTGTTTTATGTGCTTTTTCTTATTCTACACAAGCGCAAGAAGTGAAAGGAGGCATCAGCGACTCCATGATGCAACAAATCAAGCAGAGTTACGCAAACACTCCTACCGACAAGGCTATCCGCAATGCTATCGGTAGCAACGACATTCGTAAACTGGCTCTCAATCAGGATAACCTGAAAGGGATGGACACACATTTCTCCATCAAAGTGCCTTCCAAAGGTATCACCGATCAGAAATCTTCCGGCCGTTGCTGGCTTTTTACAGGTTTGAATGTGATGCGTGCCAAAGCGATCGCCAAGCATAACCTCGGTTCCTTCGAATTTTCGCAAACTTATCCTTTCTTCTTCGATCAACTGGAGAAAGCTAATCTCTTTCTGCAAGGTATTATCGACACCAGCAGTAAGCCGATGGATGATAAAATGGTGGAATGGCTCTTCCGCAATCCTTTGAGTGACGGTGGAACATTTACCGGTGTAGCCGATATTGTCAGTAAATACGGGCTTGTTCCCAAAGATGTGATGCCGGAAACCAACAGTAGTGAAAATACCTCCCGTATGGCAGGTCTGATCGCCCTGAAACTTCGTGAACAGGGGCTTCAACTCCGTGATCTCGCTGCGCAAGGTACCAAGCCTGCTGCCCTTGAGAAAACAAAAACAGAGATGTTGAGCACCATCTACCGCATGTTAGTGTTGAATCTCGGTGTTCCTCCTACTGAATTTACCTGGACTGAATATAACGCTAAGGGTGAGCCTGTGTCTACGGAAACTTACACTCCGCTTTCTTTCCTGAAAAAGTATGGTGACGAAAAACTGATTGATAATTATGTCATGTTAATGAACGATCCGAGCCGTGAATATTATAAGTGTTATGAGATAGACTACGATCGCCACCGTTACGACGGCAAAAACTGGACGTATGTCAATCTTCCCATCGAGGATATCAAAGAAATGGCTATTTCTTCTCTCAAGGATAGCACGATGATGTATTTCTCTTGCGATGTGGGTAAGTTCCTAAACTCTGACCGTGGTCTGCTGGATGTCAAAAACTACGACTACGAATCTCTTATGGGTACTTCTTTTGGCATGAACAAGAAGCAACGTATCCAAAGTTTTGCTAGTGGCTCCAGTCACGCCATGACTCTTATGGCCGTCGATCTTGACAAAAATGGAAAACCGACGAAATGGATGGTTGAAAATAGTTGGGGCCCTGCTGCCGGTTATCAGGGTTATCTCATCATGACGGATGATTGGTTTAACGAATATATGTTCCGTCTAGTAGTAGAAACGAAATATGCATCGAAAAAAGCTCTCGAGGTGTTGAAACAGAAGCCTATCCGACTTCCTGCTTGGGATCCTATGTTTGCTGAATAGTTCTTTTTCTTTGCTTCTGTCTTTTGTTCCGGAACAAAAGATAAAAGATTACGTGCACGAACACGAAAGGAATTACGGATATTTTTCCGTAATTCCTTTCTTTTTTCCTCCCGAATCCCAATCTTATTTATTACTTTTGCGGCAAATTTATGAAACCATTATTTTATCTAGCATGGCAAATGTAATAAAGTTACGTAAAGGCCTTGACATAAACCTGAAAGGTAAAGCTGCTGAAACGTACGCAACAGTAAAAGAACCGGGGTTCTACGCACTCGTACCCGATGACTTTCCTGGAGTGACGCCTAAGGTAGTCGTGAAAGAGCAGGAATATGTAATGGCTGGTGGACCCTTGTTTATCGACAAGTATCATCCTGAAGTGAAATTTGTTTCGCCGGTGAGCGGCGTGGTGACGAGTGTTGAACGTGGTGCTCGTCGTAAGGTGTTGAACATCGTTGTGGAAGCTGCTGCAGAGCAGGACTATGAAGATTTTGGGAAGAAGAATGTTGCTTCGATGGATGCTGAAGCTGTGAAAACCGCTTTGTTGGAAGCCGGACTTTTCGCGTTTATCAAACAGCGCCCTTATGACATCATTGCTGACCCGACGGTCACTCCGAAAGGAATCTTTGTATCCGCATTCGACACTAATCCGTTAGCTCCGGATTTCGAGTTCGCCCTCAAAGGTGAAGAAACAAACTTCCAGACAGGACTTGATGTTCTTGCCAAACTGGCAAAAACCTACCTGAATATCAGTGTGAAACAGAACGCTGCTGCACTGACACAGGCTAAGAACGTTACAATCACCGCTTTCGACGGACCGAACCCTGCTGGTAATGTAGGTGTTCAAATCAACCATCTCGACCCTGTATCCAAGGGAGAAACGGTATGGACCATTGATCCGCAAGCCGTAATCTTCATCGGTCGCCTTTTCAATACAGGCCATGTAGATTTCACCCGTACAGTAGCTGTGACAGGTTCCGAAGTGTTGAAACCTGCATACTGCAAACTCCAGGTAGGCGCATTGCTCACCAACGTGTTTGCCGGCAATGTAACAAAAGACAAAGACTTACGCTATATCAGCGGTAACGTACTGACAGGAAAGCAAGTTTCTCCGAACGGATTCTTGGGCGCATTCCACAGCCAACTGACTGTTATCCCCGAAGGTGACGACATTCACGAAATGCTCGGATGGATCATGCCGCGCTTCAACCAGTTCAGTGCCAACCATTCTTATTTCAGCTGGTTGATGGGTAAGAAGGAATATACGTTGGATGCCCGCATCAAAGGTGGCGAACGTCACATGATTATGTCGGGTGAATACGATAGGGTATTCCCGATGGATATCCTGCCCGAATATCTGATTAAAGCAATCATCGCCGGTGACATCGACCGTATGGAAGCACTTGGCATCTATGAAGTGGCTCCTGAAGATTTCGCTCTTTGCGAATTCGTCTGCTCTTCGAAGATGGAACTGCAACGCATTGTTCGTGCCGGACTTGATATGCTCCGTTCGGAAATGGCATAGGAGAATTAAAAAAGTAAAAAGTAAAAATTAAAAATGATAGTTGAGACTTTATGAAATTGTCTTCTGGTAAACACAGCGTAGCCTTTTCTCGATTCTCAATTTTCAATTCTCAATTTAATAAATGAAAGCGTTAAGAAATTATCTCGATAAGATAAAGCCGAACTTTGAAGAGGGCGGCAAATTCCACGCATTCCAGTCGGTGTTTGACGGCTTCGAAACATTCCTGTTTGTGCCCAACAAGACTGCGAAAACGGGAACGCACATACATGACGCAATTGATAGCAAGCGCATCATGTCGATTGTGGTTATTTCGTTGGTACCGGCTTTGCTGTTCGGTATGTATAACGTAGGTTACCAGCATTTCACTCACACGGGTGCTAGTGGTAGCTTTATCGAAATGTTTGCATACGGATTCCTGGCAGTACTGCCTAAAATTATCGTATCTTATGTAGTAGGTTTGGGTATTGAGTTCGTGGTAGCTCAATGGAAGAAAGAAGAAATACAGGAGGGGTTCCTCGTTTCCGGTATCTTGATCCCGATGATCGTTCCGGTAGACTGTCCGCTGTGGATTCTTGCCGTAGCTACTGCATTCTCTGTTATCTTCGCAAAAGAAGTATTCGGTGGTACAGGTATGAACGTATTCAACGTTGCGTTGATTACTCGTGCATTCTTGTTCTTCGCATATCCGACTAAGATGTCCGGTGACGCCGTTTGGGTGTCAGGCGACAGCATTTTCGGTCTGGGACAAAGCGTAGACGGACTTACCGTTGCTACTCCACTGGGACAAGCTGCTACATCTGGTAGTGTTCCTGCATTCAACATGGATATGATTACAGGTCTGATTCCGGGTTCGATCGGTGAAACCAGTGTAATTGCTATCCTGATTGGTGCGGTTATCCTGCTTTGGACAGGCGTTGCTAGCTGGAAGACAATGATTTCCGTGTTTGTCGGTGGTGCATTTATGGCATGGGTATTCAACTCAATCGGCATGGAAAACAATACAATGGCTCAAATGCCTTGGTACGAACACCTCGTTCTCGGTGGTTTCTGTTTCGGTGCCGTATTTATGGCTACTGACCCTGTGACTTCCGCACGTACGGAAAGAGGTAAATATATCTTCGGATTCCTGATCGGTGTGATGGCTATCGTTATCCGCGTACTGAATCCGGGTTATCCGGAAGGTATGATGCTTGCCATCCTACTGATGAACATCTTCGCTCCGCTGATCGACTACTGTGTAGTGCAGGGTAACATCAGCCGTCGCGAAAAACGCGCTATCAAGTCTAACCAATAAATACCGAAAGAAAATGAATACGAATAGTAATAGTTATACTATCATTTATGCTTCGGTAATGGTTATTATCGTAGCATTCCTGCTGGCATTCGTTAGTTCTTCATTGAAATCTACACAAGATAAGAATGTGCAGTTGGACACTAAGAAACAGATTCTCGCTGCACTGAACATTAAAAATGTGGAGGATGCGGATGCTGAATATAAGAAATATGTGAAAGGGGACATGCTGATGAACGTAGACGGTACGCTGACCGAAAATACGGGCGAATTTGCTACCAACTACGAGAAAGAAGCAAAAGAACAACAACGTCTGCACGTGTTTGTATGCGAAGTGGACGGTCAGACTAAATATGTAGTTCCTGTTTACGGTGCCGGTCTTTGGGGCGCTATCTGGGGATACGTTGCACTGAACGAAGATAAAGATACCGTTTACGGTACTTACTTCTCACACGCTAGTGAAACTCCGGGTCTGGGTGCTGAAATTGCAACCGAACATTTCCAAAACGAATTTGTAGGTAAGAAGACTTTGGAAAATGGAGCTATCACTTTGGGAGTCGTAAAAAATGGCAAGGTAGAGAAACCTGATTACCAAGTGGATGGTATCTCCGGTGGTACAATCACTTCAGTAGGTGTAGATGCCATGTTGAAGTCTTGCCTGAATAGTTACTTGAGTTTTTTAACTAAATAATAAGGAGGAGAAAGATAGAATATGGGACAACTGTTTTCAAAGAAAAATAAAGAAGTATTCTCTGCTCCGCTGGGAATTGATAATCCGGTAACCGTACAGGTGCTCGGTATCTGTTCTGCACTTGCTGTTACCGCAAAGCTGGAGCCTGCCATCGTGATGGGACTTTCAGTAACGGTGATTACTGCATTTGCCAACGTTGTTATTTCACTGTTGCGTAAGACGATTCCTAACCGCATCCGCATCATCGTCCAGTTGGTTGTGGTAGCTGCTTTGGTAACTATCGTAAGTGAAATCCTGAAAGCGTTTGCTTACGACGTAAGCGTACAGCTCTCTGTTTATGTAGGTTTGATTATCACCAACTGTATCTTGATGGGACGTCTGGAAGCATTTGCCATGCAGAACGGTCCTTGGGAGTCTTTCTTGGATGGTGTAGGTAATGGTTTAGGCTATGCTAAGATTTTGATTATCGTTGCTTTCTTCCGCGAATTGTTTGGTTCGGGAACATTGCTTGGTTTCAATATCCTGAATTATGAACCGATTCAAAATATCGGATACGTAAACAACGGCTTGATGTTGATGCCGCCGATGGCATTGATTATCGTAGCATGCATTATCTGGTATCAACGTGCACGTCATAAAGAATTGCAAGAACAAAGTAATTAATTATTTCTGATTTCTGAATTATGATTTATGTCTAGCTTTATAGTCATAGTCGCATGATAAGTCTGCTGAATCATAAATCATAAATTATAAATCATAAATCATAAATCATAAATCAAAAAGAATTATGGAACATTTATTAAGTTTATTCGTCCGCTCTATCTTTGTGGACAACATGATATTCGCATTCTTCTTGGGTATGTGTTCATACCTGGCTGTTTCGAAGAATGTGAAGACTGCCGTAGGACTGGGTATCGCCGTGACTTTCGTGTTGCTGGTGACGCTTCCGGTCAACTACCTGTTGCAAACTAAGGTGCTGGCTGCCAATGCTATCATTGAAGGTGTCGACCTTAGCTTCTTGAGTTTTATTCTTTTCATTGCCGTAATTGCCGGTATCGTGCAATTGGTGGAGATGGTGGTAGAACGCTTCACTCCGTCACTGTACGCTTCGTTGGGTATCTTCCTGCCGTTGATTGCCGTTAACTGTGCGATCATGGGTGCCTCTCTGTTTATGCAACAACGTATTAACGTTGGTCCGAGTGATCCGAAATACATTGGTGATATTTGGGATGCCCTCTCTTATGCATTGGGTTCCGGTATCGGTTGGTTGCTGGCTATCGTAGGTCTGGCTGCTATCCGCGAGAAAATGGCTTACTCTGACGTACCTGCTCCATTGAAGGGCTTGGGTATCACATTTATCACAGTAGGTCTGATGGCAATCGCGTTTATGTGTTTCTCTGGTTTGAACATCTAAAAAGAAAGGAATAAGACAATGGATATGAATTTAATATTAGCGAGCATTGGGGTATTCCTTGTGGTTATTCTGTTGCTTGTTGTAATCTTGTTGGTTGCCAAGAATTTCCTGGTACCATCAGGAAACGTAAAACTGACAATCAACGGCGAAAAGGAATTGGAAGTGGCTTCCGGTTCTACTTTGTTGAATACGCTGTCTGTAAATGGGATATTCCTGTCATCTGCTTGTGGTGGTAAGGGATCTTGCGGACAGTGCAAATGCCAAGTACTCGAAGGAGGCGGCGAAATCCTGCCTTCTGAGGTTCCTCACTTCAGTCGCAAACAGCAGCAAGACCACTGGCGTCTGGGTTGTCAGGTGAAAGTGAAAGGCGATATGTCAATCAAGATTGACGAATCTGTACTTGGTGTGAAAGAGTGGGAGTGTGAAGTAATCTCCAACAAGAATGTAGCTACATTTATCAAAGAGTTCATCGTTGCTCTGCCTAAAGGCGAACACATGGACTTTATCCCGGGTTCTTATGCGCAGATTAAGATTCCTAAATTTTCAATGGACTATGATAAGGACATTGATAAGAGCTTGATTGGTGACGAATATCTTCCTGCATGGGAGAAATTCGGTTTGTTAGGTTTGAAATGTAAGAACGACGAGGAAACAATTCGTGCTTACTCTATGGCCAACTATCCTGCCGAAGGTGACCGTATCATGTTGACAGTACGTATCGCTACTCCGCCGTTCAAACCGAAAGAACAAGGTCCTGGATTTATGGACGTAATGCCGGGTATCGCTTCTTCTTATATCTTTACTCTGAAACCGGGTGACAAGGTAATAATGAGCGGTCCTTACGGAGACTTCCACCCAATCTTCGATTCTAAGAAGGAAATGATGTGGATTGGTGGTGGTGCGGGTATGGCTCCGTTGCGTGCGCAAATCATGCACTTGACCAAGACATTGCATACTACTGACCGTAAGATGTCTTACTTCTACGGTGCCCGTGCGCTGAACGAAGTGTTCTATCTGGAAGATTTCCTGCAAATCGAAAAGGACTTCCCGAATTTCACTTTCCATTTGGCTCTCGACCGTCCGGACCCTGCTGCTGATGCTGCAGGCGTGAAGTACACTCCGGGATTCGTTCACAACGTAATTTACGAAACTTACCTGAAGAATCACGAAGCTCCTGAAGATATTGAATACTATATGTGTGGTCCTGGTCCGATGTCGAAAGCTGTAGAGAAGATGCTCGACGATCTTGGCGTTCCGGCACAGAACCTGATGTTCGACAACTTCGGAGGATAATTCGCAGAAGAGAACAAACCGGTCGGAACAATGACCGGAAAGGTTACATAAACACAGAGCGGGAAATCTGAAAAGCAGTAATGCTTCTTCGATTTCCCGCTTCTTTTTGGTATTATCTCATAATGTCTTTCCGTTATGGTTTGTATCTATTTTATGTCTGTTTTAAAGATAGTTCTCCTTTTTTATCCGTACTTATCTATTATATTCGTATATTTGGCTACACAATAGAATTATTAAAGTACAATAGGTTATGGAATATCATCGTATATCTTTTATTCACAATGATACAGAGTATTCATTTATCAAAGCTATGAGTTCAAGTTTAACGGGATATGCCTTGGTGACAGCTTGTAGGGCAGAAGTAACCATTTACATGAAAGAGAATAATCTGAAAGGTTATTATATATTGACCGGCATGGCTAAAGTTTGATTGTATTTTTATCTCCGTACTCTTTCCTTTTTGTATCTTTGCCCCCATGTTAGAGAAAAATGAAATTATACAGTCGGCTCTCCGCAATTTGAAGATTGAGGAGCTGAATCCGATGCAGGAAGCATCACTTGAACAAGCTACCGGAAGAAAAGACGTTATACTGTTGTCACCGACAGGATCGGGCAAGACATTGGCCTATCTGTTACCTTTACTCCTTACTCTAAAACCGAACGATGACAGCGTGCAGGTTTTGATTCTCGTTCCTTCGCGTGAGCTGGCCTTACAGATAGATTCTGTATTCAAAGCAATGGGGACATCCTGGAAAACCTGCTGTTGTTACGGTGGACATCCTATCGCCGAAGAAAAGAAAAGTATATTGGGCAATCATCCTGCTATCATCATTGGTACTCCGGGACGTATCACCGACCATTTGTCGAAAGGCAATTTTAACCCTGAAACCATTGAAACTTTAATTATCGACGAGTTCGACAAATCGTTGGAGTTTGGTTTCCACGATGAAATGGCAGAGATTATCACCCAGCTTCCGGGATTAAAAAAACGTATGTTGCTTTCAGCTACCGATGCGGCAGAGATTCCCGAATTTACAGGATTGAACCGCACAGTTAAGTTGAACTTCCTTTCGGACGATTCTGAAGAACAAGAGTCGCGCTTGAAATTGATGGAGGTGCTTTCGCCTTCCAAAGATAAGATTGATACTTTATATAACCTGCTTTGTACATTGGGGAGCGCTTCGAGCATCGTGTTTTGTAATCATCGGGATGCGGTGGACCGTGTACATCAGTTATTGGCGGATAAAAAACTACTCGCAGAACGTTTTCATGGTGGTATGGAACAGCCGGACCGTGAACGTGCGCTTTACAAGTTCCGTAATGGCAGTTGTCATGTATTGATTTCTACCGATCTGGCTGCCCGTGGACTGGATATTCCGGAAGTCGGACATATCATCCATTATCATTTGCCGGTCAATGAAGAAGCCTTTACGCACCGCAACGGACGAACAGCACGTTGGGATGCGACCGGAACGTCTTATCTGATTCTTCATGCCGAAGAGAAACTTCCTTCTTATATTCTGGAAGAAATGGAGATAGTAGTGTTGCCTGAAAACCCTCCCCGGCCTCCGAAATCGGTCTGGGCTACCATTTATATAGGTAAAGGAAAAAAGGAGAAACTTAGCCGGATAGATATTGCCGGATTCTTATATAAAAAAGGAAATCTGACCCGCGAAGATGTCGGAGCGATTGACGTCAAAGAACATTATGCTTTTGTCGCTGTTCGCCAGGCTAAGGTGAAGCAACTCTTGAATCTGATTCAGGGGGAGAAAATCAAAGGAATGAAGACTATTATAGAAGAAGCGAAGTAAAGATCTTTTCTGTAAGATACCTTACTTGACATCTATGGATAACAAAATGGTGTATATATCCTGTATAAACCAATAAAAAGAAAGGAAAATCTGCTTTAAAACAGTATTTTTATAAGGAAAGATTTGTGCGGCGGAAATAAATTCGTAAATTCGCAAGGTCAAAAGACAAAAGTAACGAAATTGTTAAACCAAAAACAAACTTCAAATGAAAAAGCATAATTTCAATGCAGGACCTTCCATTCTTCCGCGTGAGGTGATAGAGGATACAGCGAAGGCTATTTTAGATTTCAACGGCTCTGGTCTCTCTTTGATGGAAATCAGCCACCGCGCCAAAGACTTCCAACCTGTGGTTGACGAAGCAGAGGCATTATTCAAGGAATTACTCAATATCCCCGAAGGCTATTCGGTACTGTTCCTGGGTGGAGGTGCTAGTATGGAGTTCTGCATGGTTCCTTATAACTTCCTCGAAAAAAAAGCTGCTTACCTAAACACCGGTGTATGGGCAAAGAAAGCTATGAAAGAAGCTAAAGGGTTTGGTGAAGTTGTAGAAGTTGCTTCCTCTGCTGAAGCTACATATACTTATATCCCCAAAGATTATACAATCCCGACAGACGCAGATTATTTCCACATCACGACTAACAACACAATTTACGGTACAGAATTGAAGAAAGACCTCGATTCTCCGGTTCCGATGGTTGCCGATATGTCTTCTGATATTTTCTCACGTCCGATCGACGTTTCTAAATATATCTGTATTTATGGTGGTGCACAAAAGAATCTGGCTCCTGCTGGTGTTACATTCGTTATCGTTAAGAATGACGCATTGGGTAAGGTTTCCCGTTACATTCCAACGATGTTGAATTATCAGACTCATGTTGACAGTGGCTCTATGTTTAACACTCCTCCTGTTGTACCTATTTATGCAGCATTGCAGACGCTTCGCTGGATCAAAGCACAGGGTGGTGTGAAAGAAATGGAACGTCGTGCCATTGAAAAAGCGGATATGTTGTATGCTGAAATCGACCGTAACAAAATGTTCGTGGGTACTGCTGCCAAAGAAGACCGTTCACGTATGAACATCTGTTTCGTGATGGCTCCCGAATACAAAGACTTCGAAGCTGACTTCTTGAAGTTTGCTACTGAAAGAGGTATGGTAGGTATCAAGGGACACCGTTCTGTAGGTGGTTTCCGTGCATCTTGCTACAATGCTCTGCCGAAAGAAAGCGTACAAGCTTTGATTGATTGTATGCAGGAATTTGAAAAACTTCATTAATAATATTTTCACCACAGATTATACAGACGGACGCAGATTTTTTTTATTCTGTGAGAATCTGGGTAATCTGTGGTGAGTCTTTATAAACAGAATTAGATTATGAAAATACTTGTAGCTACTGATAAACCGTTTGCTAAAGTTGCAGTAGACGGTATCCGTAAAGAAATAGAAGCAGCCGGATACGAGTTTGCTTTACTTGAGAAATATACAGAAAAAGCCCAGTTACTGGATGCAGTGAAAGATGCTAATGCCATCATTATCCGTAGTGATATTGTTGATGCAGAGGTGCTTGATGCTGCTAAAGAATTGAAAATCGTAGTTCGCGCCGGTGCAGGATACGATAATGTGGACCTGGCTGCTGCCACAGCTCACAATGTATGCGTGATGAACACTCCGGGACAGAATTCTAATGCTGTTGCCGAACTTGCTTTGGGTATGATGGTATATGCTGTCCGTAACTTCTATAACGGAACTTCCGGTACAGAATTGATGGGCAAGAAATTGGGTATTCATGCTTATGGAAACGTAGGCCGCAATGTAGCTCGTGTTGCCAAAGGTTTCGGAATGGAAGTGTATGCTTATGATGCATTCTGCCCGAAAGAAGTAATCGAAAAAGATGGTGTGAAAGCACTTGATTCTGCAGAAGAATTGTACAAGACTTGCCAGGTGGTATCTCTTCATATTCCGGCAACTGCCGAAACAAAGAACTCTATCAATTATGCTCTGTTGAAAGATATGCCGAAAGGTGCTATGTTGGTAAACACTGCCCGTAAGGAAGTGATTAACGAAGCAGAACTAATCAAACTGATGGAAGAGCGTGCAGACTTCAAATATATCACAGATATTATGCCTGCTGCTAACGCAGAGTTTGCAGAAAAGTTTGCCGGACGTTATTTCTCAACTCCTAAGAAGATGGGTGCTCAAACTGCCGAAGCAAATATCAATGCCGGTATTGCTGCTGCTCAACAAATTGTGGGCTTCTTGAAAGATGGTTGCGAGAAATTTAGAGTAAACAAGTAAGATTCTGAATAAGTCTGCCGGATTTTTCAGGATAACTATGGTAGTATCTGAATAAAAACAATCCGTTGCAGAATGTCTTTTTTAGAAATAAGTAGTATATTTGAGCCACAGATTTTCAAGAAGTCTGTGGCTTTAATTTTTTACATATAAAATACTAATATCATGGCAATAATCAAACCTTTCAAGGGCATTCGTCCTCCGCAAAACCTCGTAGAACAGGTCGCTTCACGTCCTTATGATGTACTGAACTCTGAAGAAGCCCGCGCAGAAGCGGAAGGTAACGAAAAGTCTCTTTATCATATTATTAAACCGGAAATAGATTTCCCTGTTGGTATGGATGAACACGACGAACGGGTGTATGCTAAAGCTGCCGAGAATTTCCAACTGTTTCAGGACAAAGGCTGGTTGGTGCAGGATAATAAGGAAAACTATTATATCTATGCCCAGACGATGAACGGGAAAACGCAATACGGATTGGTGGTCGGTGCTTATGTTCCCGATTATATGAATGGTATTATCAAAAAGCATGAGCTTACCCGTCGTGACAAGGAAGAGGATCGTATGAAACATGTACGTGTGAACAACGCAAACATTGAGCCTGTTTTCTTTGCTTATCCTGATAATGAGAAGCTGGATGTTATTATAAAGAAATATACAGCAAACAAGCCGGTTTATGACTTTATCGCTCCGGGTGATGGCTTTGGACATACTTTCTGGATTGTCGACCAGGATGCAGATATTGCTACCATTACTGCCGAATTTGCTAAAATGCCTGCTCTTTATATTGCTGACGGGCATCACCGTTCTGCCGCTGCTGCATTGGTGGGAGCAGAGAAAGCAAAGCAAAATCCGAATCATCGTGGTGATGAAGAATATAATTACTTCATGGCTGTTTGCTTCCCTGCAAACCAGCTAACCATCATCGATTATAATCGTGTAGTGAAAGATCTCAATGGTTTGACTCCCGAGCAATTCCTGGCTGCACTTGATAAAAACTTTATAGTAGAAGAGAAGGGTGCGGATATCTATAAACCATCCGGCTTACATAATTTTTCACTCTATTTGGGTGGTAAATGGTACAGCTTGACTGCTAAGGCCGGTACGTATAATGATAACGACCCTATTGGTGTGCTTGATGTTACAATCTCTTCCTACTTGATTTTGGATGAAGTTTTAGGTATAAAGGATCTGCGTTCTGATAAACGTATTGATTTTGTCGGTGGTATCCGTGGATTGGGAGAGCTCAAGAAGCGTGTGGATAGCGGTGAAATGAAAGTGGCTTTGGCTCTCTATCCCGTATCTATGAAACAGTTGATGGATATTGCAGATACAGGCAATATTATGCCGCCGAAGACTACTTGGTTTGAACCGAAACTTCGTTCGGGACTGGTGATTCATAAGTTAGATTAAAAAATATCTGTAAGATGATGCGAAAATCATTGTTGATAGGGACTATATCAGTAGATGTGACGCTTGATTGATGTAGAAAAAATAGTGACGGGATATGCCCGGGATAGTGACGGTATCGTTGTGGTATACCGTCACTATTTTTATTGGATAGCGTCACTATTTTTAATTCCCCCAACTGCCTATCATCGATAAGTGGAACATTAATATTTCCAAATGATAGATTGACTTTTCTCATTAAAGCCGTATCTTTGCAACATGACTGCTGAAGATACTTATAAAACCATCATTGAGCCTTCCGAAGGTATTTATACGGAAAAACGAAGCAAGTTCATTGCTATAGCCCTTCCTGTGCGTACTCTCGATGAGATAAAGATGCATCTTGAAACGTATCAGAAAAAGTATTATGATGCACGGCATGTATGCTATGCTTATATGTTGGGAGCTGCGCGAAAGGATTTCCGTGCCAATGACAACGGAGAACCTTCCGGAACAGCGGGTAAACCTATTCTCGGACAGATAAACTCGAATGAACTGACGGATATACTGATTATAGTAGTTCGTTATTTTGGAGGAATCAAGTTGGGGACAAGTGGATTGATTGTTGCTTACAAGGCCGCTGCTGCCGAAGCGATTGCTGCCGCTACTATTATAGAAAAGACGGTAGATGAGGATGTGACGGTAATGTTTGAATATCCTTTTATGAATGATGTCATGCGCATTGTGAAAGAAGAGGAACCGGAGATTCTTAATCAGTCGTATGACATGGATTGTAGCATGACATTGCGGATTCGTCGTTCGATGATGCCTAAGTTGCGTGCACGTTTGGAGAAGGTGGAGACAGCGCGGATTCTTGATGATGAGAATATTTTGTAGGTAAAGTATTAGAAGTAGTAATAGAGATAGAGAGTGGATTGCATGATAAATAAATGTCACATAATTTTTAGTCTGTTTTTAAGTTCCTTTGTATGGATGAGCGTTCAGGCGCAAGCACAAATACAGGAAACTCAAAAACTGGCTCCTAATAATATTCCTGTTCCGTGGTATTCGCAGAAAATCGCGGGATGCCCTTACTCGCATTGCTCTCTGGCTTCTTCGTTAATGGTCTTTGATTATTTTAAGGGAATGACGGCTGATACACAACGTACAGCCCAGGATGCAGAAAAGAAACTGATTGAATATCAGCGGAACTACTTTCTGAAAAAACGTGCTCCTTTCCGTCGCCGTACTTCAATAGGGCAGGGAGGATATTATTCTTTTGAGATTGATTCGTTGACACGTTATTATGAAAACATGATAAGTGCCGAACATTTCCAGCAGAAAGATTATCGGATATTGAAAGATTATATTGATCGTGGCATTCCTGTGCTTGTAAATGTGAGATATACAGGTGCAGTTCGTGGTTTGCGTCCTGGTCCGAGAGGGCACTGGATGGTGCTTCGTGGCATTGATGATAAACATGTGTGGGTGAATGATCCCGGACGTTCGCCGGAGATGCGGACTAAAGGAGAAAACATCTGTTATCCCATTAAGAAACAGCCGGGTAACCCTTCCTATTTTGATGGTTGTTGGACGGGACGATTTATCATAGTCACTCCCAGAGAATGGATACGAAACTCCCTGTTTGCACAGGTAGGCAAGCTCCCTCCATTGGAGGAGGTGACTCATATAGTTCCTCCGATTGTGTCGTCTGTAATATCAGTAGTAGAATTAAGATAGAACATTTGTAGTAAAATAAAGAAGAACAAAAATATATGGCATTTGAAGCAACCAAAAAAGAATGGTGCGAACTCTATTCTTTCTTTCGTCTCTTAGCAGATGGAAAAGTAGTGTTAGGCACAGCAGAAGCAAAGGCGGGAGATACATTTTGGCCTGTTGCAATGATTCAACGGGAAGAACATGATGGAACACGTCAATATTATATTGAAGAAGATACGATTCGTATAGAAGGAGAGAATGGGAGTAAGTCCATGCCTCGTGAAGATTTTGGTATTGTAGCTGATCTGATATTACAGGCTGTGAAATCTTCGCCGGAAAATGATGTTGCTTCTCCAGAAGGAGTAGAAGAGTTTTTAGACGAAGCTGCCATTTTCGATTTGGAAGCAAAAACAGAAGATCGCACAGATTTTTCCATTACATTTTGGCATCCGAAAGCTCCGTTAAGAGGTTTCAATGTCCGTTCACGGTTGGGCGTAATGAATCCGTTGTTGGACGGAGGACGTGCAGCGAATCTTAAACTGGAACAGAGTGGAGTCAAATTTGCCACTCCAACAGTGAATAAAATCAATGCTTTGCCTGAATCTCCGAATGAAGTTGCCGAACGGATGATGATGATCGAACGTTTGGGGGGCGTACTTAAATACGCTGATGTAGCCGACCGCGTATTCCGCAGTAATCTTTTGATGATTGATCTGCATTTTCCACGTGTACTGACAGAAATGGTTCGTATCATGCATTTGGATGGTATCTCCCGTATTAGTGAGTTGACGGAAGTTATTAAACAAATGAATCCGTTGAAGATTAAAGATGAACTAATCAATAAGCATAAGTTCTATGAATTCAAGATGAAGCAGTTCTTGATGGCATTAGTATTGGGAATGCGTCCTGCAAAGATTTACAATGGATTGGATTCGGCAGTGGAAGGTATTCTATTGGTGGATGGAAATGGAGAAGTGCTCTGTTATCATAAATCGGAAAAGCAAATAATGGAGGATTTTTTGTTTTTAAATACCCGTTTAGAAAAAGGATCTTTAGAGAAAGACAAATACGGGTTCCTGGAGAGAGAGAATGGAGTCTATTATTTCAAACTGAATGCAAAGATTGGGCTGGTCAAACGGTAGAAAAGTATAATGTATTGATGCAGTTAAACTAATAATGATGGCATACTTATATAAAATACTTGTTATCCATGAAAACAAATGAAGTTTTAGAGAACATTAAAGCACGCCGTAGCGTACGGGCTTATACTGGCCAGCAAGTTTTAGAAGAGGATTTGCAGGCTATTTTGGAAGCTGCAACTTATGCACCGAGTGGAATGCATCTGGAAACATGGCATTTTACGGCTATTCAAAATATGGATAAGTTGACAGAACTGAATGAACGGATTAAAGGGGCTTTTGCAAAAAGCGACGATTCTCGTTTGCAGGAACGTGGACATAGTAAGACTTATTGTTGCTATTATCATGCTCCGACTTTAGTGATTGTATCTAATGAGCCTACTCAATGGTGGGCTGGTATGGATTGTGCTTGTGCCATAGAAAATATGTTCCTGGCTGCCCAGTCTTTAGGTATCGGCTCTTGTTGGATCAATCAGTTGGGGACAACATGTGATGATCCGGAGGTTCGTGAATTTATTACTGCTTTAGGTGTTCCTGCCAATCATAAAGTCTACGGTTGTGTAGCTTTGGGTTATCCTGATTCGAAGATTCCAATAAAAGAGAAAAAGGTAAAGGCTAATACAATAACTATCGTTAGATAGAATACAGCTTCTTGTCTGATAAAATAAGAGGCTGTGTCGAAACTCTCATATAAAAATCACCCTCGCCACAGAAAGTTGTAGCGAGGGTGATTTCGATAAAAGGGGAGTTTTGATACATCCCCTTATTTTTGTGAGGTGATTCTTTAAGAGACAGTGCTCTGTAAATCTCTTTGGATAGACCTCTTTTTACTCGAAAGTACCATAGCGAGTGGGTAGTAGCTTACGGTCTCCCAAGGTGTTATCTACGCGAGCTACATTTATCCAGAATTTATTATCACGTACACTTTCTATAGGATAAGCTGCTTTCTCGCGTGTATATGAGTGCTCCCAACGATCACTTACAATTTCATATTCTGGATGAGGAGCATTAATCAATACATTATCATCTTTATCCGCTTCGCCATTCTTCACTTCTTGAATTTCTTTCCAGATATTCAGCATGACATCTACGAAATTGTCTAGTTCTGCCAGACTTTCACTTTCTGTTGGTTCAATCATCAACGTACCGTGGACGGGGAAGGAGAGGGTAGGAGCATGATAACCGTAATCCATCAGGCGTTTGGCAATATCATTCTCCGAGATTCCTGCTTCTTCATGTACTTTCCGGCATTCCAGAATCATTTCGTGCCCTACGAAACCGTTGGCTCCCCGATAAACAACTCCATACGTATCTTTCAGACAAGTAGCCAGATAATTAGCGTTCAGGATCGCAATTTTAGTTGCCTGTGTCAGTCCTTCTGCACCCATCATGCGGATATATCCGTATGTGATAGGCAGAATACCTGCACTGCCGAATGGAGCTGCCGATACTTGATTTTGTGAATTGCCGAAGATTCCGTGTCCGGGAAGGAAAGGAACCAAATGTTCGGCTACGCAGATAGGACCGACTCCCGGACCTCCGCCACCATGAGGGGAAGCGAATGTTTTATGAAGATTCAAGTGACAGACATCTGCACCGATGAATCCCGGATTGGTTAATCCTACCTGTGCATTCATGTTGGCTCCGTCCATATATACTTGTGCACCACAGGCGTGAATGATGTCGCAAATCTCTTTTATCTCGGTCTCGAAGATACCATGTGTAGAAGGATAAGTAATCATCAGTGCAGCCAATTCATCTTTATTTTCTTCAGCTTTTACACGTAGGTCAGCCATTTCTACATTCCCCTGCTCGTCGCATGCACAGGTAACAGTTACGAAGCCTGCCTGTATAGCAGACGCAGGATTTGTTCCGTGAGCCGAAGCTGGAATCAAGACTTTGTTACGGTGTCCCTGACCGATACTTTCGAGATAGGCGCGAATCACACGAAGGCCTGCATATTCTCCTGCAGCACCCGAATTGGGTTGTAGGCTGACCCCTGCAAACCCGGTGATAACTTTCAAATCTTCACTTAGGTTCTTGATTAATTCACGATAACCTTCTGCTTGGTCTTCCGGAACCAGCGGGTGCATACCCATAAACTCGGGACGGCTTAAAGGCAACATTTCTGCGGCTGCATTCAGCTTCATTGTACATGAACCGAGGGAAATCATGGATTGTGCAAGAGAAATATCTTTGCGGTCCAGACGTTTGATGTAACGCATCATCTCTGTTTCCGTGTGATACTTGCTGAATACTTCATGTGTCAGGAAAGGAGTTGTACGTTTTAAATCCTTGTCGATGTTGCTTCTTTCCGGAATGTCGTCTACTTTCTGGTAATCTTTTCCGGCGGCAATGGCAAAAATCGAGAGCAACACATTGGCAGCTGCCACATCTGTTGTTTCGTCAATGCTGAAACCAACATTGCCATTTTCATAATAGCGCAGATTAACTTCTTTGGTAAGTGCTATCGTGCGGATTTGCTGTGCCGAAACGTGTTCGGGCAATTCGAAACGTAAGGTGTCAAAGTATTGAGCGTTGACTTGTGTATATCCGCATTTCTTTAATTGCTTTTCAAGAAATACAGTAATGCTGTGTATACGTGATGCAATTGTAGTGATACCCTCCTGACCGTGATAAACGGCGTAAAAGCCTGCCATAGTAGCTAATAATGCTTGTGCGGTACAGATATTTGAAGTTGCTTTTTCCCGTTTGATATGTTGTTCACGTGTCTGTAAAGCCATTCGGTAGCAGAGTTTGCCATATTTGTCTTTAGACCATCCGATGATTCGTCCCGGCATATTCCGTTTGTATTCGTCTTTGGTAGCAAAGAAAGCAGCCGATGGACCGCCATAGAACATTGGGGTACCCAAGCGTTGTGTGGTTCCGAATACAATATCTGCTCCCCATTCTCCCGGAGGAGTTAGCAGGGCGAGACTTAAAATATCAGCGGCAACAGCTACTTTGCAGTCTGCGGCATGTGCTTTTTCGGTAAATTCAGAATAGTCCTCTACGTTTCCATGTGAGTTCGGATATTGCAGAATACAGGCAAACACTTCCGGTGAAGGTTCAAAATCTTTATATTTACCTACACGTAGTTCGATGCCTTGAGGTACGGCACGTGTAGTCATGACAGCTAATGTCTGCGGAAAAATATTCTCGTCTACGAAGACTACGTTCGCATTGGCTTTCTGTTGCGCGCGGGAGCGTAAGGCATACATCATGCTTACGGCTTCGGCGGCGGCAGTTGCTTCGTCCAGAAGTGAGCAGTTGGCGAGTGGCATGGCAGTAAGATCACATACGGCTGTCTGGAAATTCATCAATGCTTCCAGACGTCCTTGCGATACCTCTGTCTGGTACGGAGTGTAAGAAGTATACCATACTGGGTTTTCGAATACATTCCGCTGGATAACGGCCGGAGTGATCGTGTTGTACCATCCCAAACCGATATATGTGGTATATAGTTTGTTTTTAGCTGCCAGTTCAGCGATGTGTTTTCCAAATTCGTATTCCGTCAGTGGACTAGTCAATGCAAGCGGCTCTTTCAGCCGTATATTGGCGGGAATTGTCTGATTAATCAGTTCGTCCAGTGAGTTCACGCCAATTTTGCGGAGCATTATGGCTGTATCTTGTTCATTGATGCCGATGTGACGGCTAGCTAACAAATCGGTTTTCATAATAATCAAGTATTAAATTAAGTATTAAGTATCAAGTATTAAGTATTACTGCGGTTAATGGGCGATTAGCCTTGTTAATACCTAATACCTGATACTTAATACTTCTTTTTTATTATCTAAAAAATGGGTTTTCAGCTTTTTCCATTCCGATAGTCGTGGGAGCGCCGTGTCCCGGATAAACGACTGTTTCGTTGGGAAGAACAAATAAACGGCTGCAAATATGTTCTATCAGTTCATCGAAGTTGCCTCCTGTGAGATCAGCACGGCCGATGCTGCCTTGGAACAGGACGTCACCGGAGAACATGCAGTTGTCTTCTTTGCAATAGTACACCAAGCTGCCGGGTGAATGTCCGGGCACGTGTATTGCTTCCAGTTTGGTATGTCCGAAAGTGATGATATCTCCGTCATGCAGGTATTTGCCCAGTGGTACAGGTTCTTCCTGCAACTGAAAACCAAACATTCTGCTTTGTTTCGGTGCTTCGTCAATCCAGTACTCGTCTGCTTTGTTTGCTTCTGCCGATAACCCGAATTCTTTCAGCATGAACGGATTTCCGAAGATATGATCTAGGTGTAAATGAGTATTCAGCAGATGCTTTACATTCAGTTCATTGGTAAGAATGAACTTTTTCAGTGCCTGCTTTTCTTCTTCATAGAAACAGCCCGGATCAATTACGACTGCTTCTTTAGTGTCATCCCATAATACGTAGCAATTTACGGGAAACATATTAAATTCAAATCTTTTTATTTTCATGGTTTCTCTATGATTTATCATCTATCAGAACATATAGTCTTGTTTAAATCGGAACATATACCACTTTTTTTGTTTTAAAGAACTCTTCCTCGAAGTTGTCGCTCAAGCTATGAATGACCGTTTTATGTTTGAACGGCATTGTTTCATGCTCCAGTTCACCGCCTTTGAGACAGATAAGTCCGTTGGGCAATGCATTCTGTTGTTTCGAAGAGATATTCTTTTTAATAATCTTAATCAAATCCGCCAAAGGCATTACGGCACGGCTGACAACAAAGTCGAACGTTCGTTTCTCCTCTTCTGCACGGGCATGGCGGAAAGTCACATTTTTCAGTCCGATGGCATTTGCCACTTCGGTTGCTACACGTACTTTTTTGCCGATACTGTCTACGAGGTGGAATTTTACCTCGGGAAACAGGATTGCTAAAGGAATGCCGGGAAAACCTCCTCCTGTACCCAAGTCCATGATGCTGGTTCCGGGGCGGAATTGGATGACTTTGGCAATGCCTAATGAATGGAGCACGTGATGCTCATATAAATTCTCAATGTCCTTGCGGGAGATAACGTTGATTTTTGAATTCCAGTCAGTGTAGAGGTCGTATAGAGCTGCGAATTGTTTGCGCTGCTCTTCCGTCAGATCAGGAAAATATTTCAGTATGATTTCCACTGTTTGAATTTTGAATTATAAGTTTTGAATGATAGATGTGGATGAATATCCTATTCTGTCACATGGAAGTGATAACAACAGGATATTCATTGGTGTTCAGCTTTTTATGATTTTTAATTTTTTAGCTCTCCCAGAATCGGGTTACTGCCTAATAGATGTTCCATCATAGCAAATGGGATTGTTACCTTTACAGGTCCCATAGAATAAGGAGTGATATCGTATACATTATAATAGAAGGTGATTCCTTCTTTGCTTAGATAGAAATTTTCTGTCGGAGCGATGTCCCCGGTGGAAGCATATCCCATATCTTCCAATGCTTCGTGAGTGGTCACTTTGTTATCTGCCATGAGCTGATTCCAGATCAGGTCGGTCAATGCGTCTTTGTAGTCTCCGACAAAAATATCATCGAGGCGGAGCGGACGCATCAGGGTGAGGTCCATATTTAAATAAGTTGCCATGTAAATTCCATGTGCACCTCCGGTATATTCGTTATAGTCGATGCGATATACAAGTAGATCTTTATCATACAGTTGCACATGGCTTTCTATACCTTTATAATAAGAATACCAGGCACCGATGGAAGATTCGTCTTCCTTGTCTTTCTCATCTTCGGTATACATAGGCTCGAGATCGCGACGGTATTCGCTGATATAATTCTCGGTATATTGCTTTACAACTTCTTCCGGTTTTTCGCCGATGTATTTATCTCCGAAACAGGCCGAAATGAAATAAGTATTCAGACTGTCTTTCAGCATATCATCCGATGATTTTATCGGATAAGCAAAATTAATAATAATATTGCAGGCCGGTTTGGCTGTATCATTGAAGAGGTGAGCTGTCTTATTCACTTGAATGCTATCAAACTGTAACGCACCTGTGTTTTTGTTCATCTTGTCATGACAAGAAAACAAAAAGCCGCTTACTGAAAGTATAATTGCAAGCAGACTGACATATTGTTTTTTCATACCCATTTTTTCTGTAAATTCAACATTTGTTTTATCATTCACTATTGACAAATATAGATGAAATTCGTGAATCGGGCTAATAAAAACAGAAAAAAATGCAGCTATTTATCCCCAAAAATGGGATTGGCGGATATTATCCGCCAATCAATGCTTGCAAACTTTAGTGATATCTACTGTGAATCCATCTTCAGCAGGCATAAATTTCCCTTTCATTTTCAGAAATTCGATAAGGGTATCTACATCCATGTTTTCTGCCGAGCAAGCATAAAAACGTTGCTGTGAGCCAAACTTCTTAATGATTGCTTCCCGCAATGATGATTCCGAGTAGCTATTTCCTTCCATCATGTGGAGGACTTCATGAGCATGTAATTGTTCCATAATCTTTTTTCTGCAAAGATAGGGCAGAGATTGCTTGGAAACTGTAACATATGTGACAAAACTGCATAATATTCATTGAAAATTGAAAATAACCATTTCACTATGCGTTCCTATTCTGAAGGGTGGTCCCCAAAGAGACAATCCGGAAGATACATACACGTGACTGTTTCCCCATTGGCGATAACCGTGGCTTTGCTCGAAGATATAATCGGTCACCCAATTAATAGGCCATATTTGTCCGTGGTGTGTATGCCCACTGAATTGCAGGTCGATGCCGGCAGCTTCCGTTTTTTCCAAATCAAAAGGTTGATGATCCAATAAAATGATAGGTTTGCTTTTATCGATATTCACCATTAACTCTTGCAGGGAATGACGCTTGCGGTTATGACGGTCATCACGTCCTATCAGTTGTATGCCGTTGGGAAGTGTAACTACTGAATCGCGCAATAATTGTATTTGAGTGCTTTTAATATATCGGATACTTTCATCGATACCGCTAATGTATTCGTGATTGCCGAGAACCATATAGATACCCATAGGAGCTTTCAAGTTAGCTAATTCTTCCGCCATATTCTCTGTATAAAGAGGTACGACGCTATTATCAATCAAGTCACCACTAATCAGTATCAGGTCGGGATGCTGCGCATTTATCATTTCCACATATTTTTTTAATGCGGCTTTCCCTGTACCATTTCCCAAGTGAACATCGCTGATTGCGACGATTTTAATTGCTTGGGGAGTATCTTCATATCGTTTATTGGTTAAAATGCTGACTACATTGGTTTCCGGGTGATGATAGTTATATACCCCACATCCCAGCAATCCCAACGTGAACACTAAAGACAGATAGAACCTATATTTGTAGACAACTTTGAATAATTTCAAGATATCAAACAAAAGCAAGAATAATGCCATGTATAGAGTAAATATCAACCAACTTGTTCCAATGGTGTACATTGAATGGGAGATAAAGACAGGCATCTCAAGGTTACGAGTTAGCATCGTGCCGAAAAAGGATAAAGCACATATCCAGAATAAAACGGTCAGGAATATTTTTACTCCGAGAGATTTAACTTTCAGAGCTTGCTTTGCTCTGATAAATATGTAGGCATTACCTGCCAGATAAAGAGTGATAATGATGAGTAAATATGTAAGCATAGCGTTTACTTAAAAATCAGAGAATTTATTGGGGCAAAGATAGGTTTTATTGTTGAGTAAAAAGAGTTAATAGTGCTGATATGACTCTAAAATAGCCAAATAAAGGAAAGAGAATGTGTCTGTATCGGATTGATTGAATCTTAATTACGAAAAATTATAGGAAAATCTGTTTTTATTCTTATCTTTGTCCTCTGAAATGAAAAAACTAGCCTACATAACAGCACTTATCCTTTCTCTCCTGATTATCTATTCAGGAGGTGGAGTCTCTATTGTGCATTATTGCTGTGTCCGTTGTGAAACGGTGCAGAGCTGTTGTGATACAGGCTGTCCGAAGTGTAAAAAGACTCATACTTGTGATTCAAAAAAAGGTTGTAAAGATAAGGGTTGTACAGCTATTATCTATAAGCTCGATTTGATGAAACATACTACTGAACTGACAACATCAGCTTTAGTAGTCGATCTTTTGTGTGAGCATTTTTGCTATCTGTTGACTCCGACCTATGCGGATAAATCGGTAGAATATGATAGTCTGACCTCTCCGCCACCTCTCTGTTCGAGGCAGAAGCTGGCGCTATATTCCACTTATATTATTTAGCCACTATTTCTTTCTTATTTAATCCTTTGCTTTCAATAGAACATGAAAGTAAAGCAGCACTGAATGCAACTAAGTTGCATGAGAAATGAATTAATTTTGTATCTCGAAAGTAACTTTAGAAAGAATGAAATATATGATAATAGGACTGTTCCTGTTATTTGCCGGCAATATATATGCGCAAGTACGGGGAACAGTGAAAGATAGTACCGGGGAGGCTATTCCGGGTGCCAATGTGTTCTGGATGAATACAGGACAAGGAGTGACAACCAAAGAGGATGGTAGTTTTTCTATTACTAAACCTTCTAAAAGCCACATGCTGATTGTCAGCTTTATCGGTTTTCAGAACGATACGATTCATGTGAGCAGTAAAAATCAACAACTGGATATTGTGCTTCGTGATGGAGTGGAACTGAATGAAGTGAATATTGTCACTCGTAAACTGGGAACAATGAAATTGCGCAGTAGCGTGATGAACGAAGACATGATAAGCAGTGCCGAATTGAGTAGAGCCGCTTGTTGTAACCTGGGTGAAAGTTTTGTGACGAACCCTTCAGTAGATGTGAGTTATTCCGATGCGGCAACAGGAGCCAAACAAATTAAATTGTTGGGGCTGTCCGGCACTTATGTGCAGATGTTGACGGAAAATATTCCGAATTATCGGGGAGCCGCCGCTCCTTATGGATTGGGATATGTCCCCGGTCCGTGGATGCAGAGCATACAGGTTTCCAAAGGAACATCTTCGGTGAAGAATGGTTATGAAGCCATCACAGGACAGATAAACGTAGAATTTAAGAAACCACAGTTGCCGGAAGCCGATTGGGTGTCTGCCAATCTTTTTGCAAGCACTACTAACCGGTATGAAGCCAATGCGGACGCTACATTGAAACTTTCCAAACGATGGAGCACTTCTCTGCTGGCGCATTACGAAAATGAGACCAAGGCGCATGATGGCAACGATGACGGATTTGTGGATATTCCGCAGGTGGAACAGTATAATGTGTGGAACCGGTGGGCATACATGGGCGACCATTATGTTTTCCAGGCAGGTATCAAAGCCCTTTCTGAAACACGTACCAGCGGACAGGCCAATCATGGAGGGACAATGCACTCCGGTGACCTGTATAAAGTAGGGATCGATACGGAACGCTATGAATTCTTCACCAAGAATGCTTATATCTTTAATAAGGAGAAGAATACGAACCTGGCTTTGATTCTTTCCACCACTTTACACAATCAGGATGCTACGTATGGACGCAAACTGTATAATGTGGATCAAACCAACGTCTATGCTTCGCTGATGTTTGAAACGGAATTTAATCCGCAAAATAGTTTCTCCGCAGGGTTGAGCTTCAATTATGACGCTTATGACCAACATTACCGTTTGGAAAATACAACGGACAATCCTCTCAAAGCCTTTGAAAAGGAAGCTGTTCCCGGTGCTTACGTGCAATATACGTTGAACCTGAATGATAAATGGATGGTAATGGCCGGTCTGCGTGGTGATTACAGTAACGAACATGGTTTCTTCGTGACTCCGCGTGCGCATCTGAAGTACAATCCGAATGATTATGTGAATTTCCGTCTTTCTGCCGGAAAAGGGTACCGTACCAATCATGTGTTGGCAGAAAACAACTACCTGCTTTCCAGCAGTCGTAAGGTGGAAATAGCAAAGAACCTGGATATGGAAGAAGCATGGAACTACGGTGCCAGCGTCTCTACTTATATCCCTATATTCGGCAAAACGCTGAATGTGAATGCAGAATACTATTATACGGATTTCCTGAAACAAGTGATAGTGGATATGGATAGCAACCCCCATGAAGTAGCTTTTTACAATTTGGATGGACGCTCTTATTCGCATGTGTTCCAAGTGGAAGCAAGTTATCCTTTCTTCAAAGGATTCACTCTGACAGGTGCTTACCGGCTCACGGATGCGAAAACGACCTACAAAGGTGAACGAATGGAGAAACCGCTGACCAGCAAATATAAAGGACTACTCACGGCTTCTTACCAAACTCCGCTGGGAATATGGCAGTTTGACGCCACACTGCAACAGAATGGTGGCGGTAGGATGCCTACTCCTTATGAACAGGGAGACGGACAGTTGTCTTGGGAACGTCGTTACGGCAGTTTTGAGCAGTTGAGCTTGCAGGTGACCCGTTACTTCCGCCGCTGGTCTATCTACGTAGGAGGCGAGAACCTGACAAACTTCAAACAAAAGAATCCGATTATCGATGCGGCAAATCCCTGGGGGAACAACTTTGATTCTACCATGATTTGGGGACCGGTGCACGGAGCAAAAGGATATATCGGAATACGTTTTAACTTAGCTAGAAATAGTGAGTAAAAGCAGGAAATAGCGAATGAAAGAAACGATCGCATAGAAAATAAAGAATACTAATTTTAAACTGATAGGAAAAATGAAAACAAAAAGATGGATGGCCACTTGGGTAGTGGCTCTTTTGAGTGTAACAGCTGTATTGGCAAAAGATATTCGTGTTGTTGTATTTAAAGTGTCGCAGATGCACTGTGAGAAATGCGAAAAGAAAGTAAAGGACAATATGCGTTTTGAGAAAGGGTTGAAGGATATTTCGACCGAAGTAAAAACGAAAATGGTAACCATTACGTATGACGCTGAAAAAACGAATGTAAAGAAGTTGCAGGCAGGGTTTAATAAGTTCAGTTATGAAGCCGAATTTGTAAAAGAAACAAAGAAAGACGATCAGAAGGCTGATAAGAAGTAATTGAACAAATACCTGTATTAGCTTGTTTCTATAAACAAATAAGGGTTCTTCCCCAACTCCTTTTTTGAGAGGAGGGGGAAGGCCGTAAACTATAATTATATGGGTAACACAACAAAAAAGGCATTTCCTGTGCTTAATATGCATTGTGCAGGATGTGCCAATAATGTAGAAAAAACAGTGAAAAAATTGCCGGGAGTCATTGAGGCTTCCGTTAATTTTGCTACCAATACATTGACCGTTTCTTATGAGAAAGAGCATTTGACTCCCGGAGAGATTCGTGCGGCTGTCCTTGCGGCAGGTTATGATCTGATTGTGGAAGAAGCCCACAAAGAAGAACGCCGGGAAGAGGAACAGCATAAGCGTTACACTCGTTTGAAGTGGAAAGTGATTGGTGCATGGATTTTGGTAGTACCGTTATTGGTATATTCCATGATACTGATGCATGTGCCATATTCTAATGAGATTCAAATGGTACTTGCTATCCCTGTTATGGTCTTTTTCGGAGGTGGTTTCTTCACCGGAGCCTGGAAACAGGCTAAATTAGGACGGAGCAATATGGATACTTTGGTTGCGCTTAGTACTTCCATTGCTTTTCTGTTCAGTCTGTTCAACACTTTCTTCCCCGAATTCTGGTATGACCGCGGATTGGAACCACATGTCTATTATGAGGCTTCTGCGGTGATTATCGCTTTCGTTCTTACCGGAAAGTTGATGGAAGAACGTGCCAAAGGAAATACCTCAACAGCCATTCGTAAGTTGATGGGAATGCAGCCAAAAGCGGCTCGCGTTCTGCGCAATGGAGTGGAAGAGGAGATCTTGATTGAGAAACTCCAGGTAGGTGATTTGGTGGTTGTACGCCCGGGAGAACAAATACCTGTGGACGGTCAGCTTTCCGAAGGCGACTCGTATGTCGATGAGAGTATGATTAGCGGTGAACCGGTTCCGGTAGAAAAGAAGAAAGGTGATAAAGTATTGGCAGGAACGATTAACCAGCGTGGCTCATTTATCATTTGCGCCGCACAGGTAGGCAGTGAAACCGTGCTTGCTCGTATTATCGCTATGGTGCAGGAAGCACAGGGCAGCAAAGCTCCCGTGCAACGCATTGTCGATCGTATTACGGGGATTTTTGTACCTGTCGTGTTAGGCATTGCCATTCTGACATTTGTATTGTGGGTTACCATTGGTGGTAGTGAATATATCTCTTATGGTATTTTGTCGGCTGTTTCTGTTCTTGTCATTGCTTGTCCATGTGCTTTGGGGCTTGCTACACCTACTGCGTTGATGGTGGGTATAGGTAAAGCTGCCAGCCAGCATATCCTGATTAAAGATGCAGTGGCTTTGGAACAAATGCGCAAAGTAGATGTCGTTGTTCTGGATAAAACGGGAACACTGACTGAAGGACATCCTACAGCTACCGGATGGTTATGGGCGCAGTCGCAGGAACCACATTTCAAAGATGTACTTTTAGCTGCGGAAATGAAATCGGAGCATCCGCTTGCCGGCGCTATTGTTTCTGCGCTTCAGGACGAAGAAAAAATAAAACCTGCCGTGTTGGATAGCTTTGAAAGCATTACGGGAAAAGGAATCAAAGCCTCGTATGAGGGACATACTTATTGGGTAGGCAGTCATAAACTCCTGAAAGATTTCAGTGCGACAGTAAACGATGTGATGGCTGAAATGCTGGTTCACTATGAATCGGACGGTAACGGCATCATTTACTTTGGACGTGAAAACGAGTTGTTGGCTATCATTGCTGTTTCCGACCCGATAAAGGCTACTTCTGCTGAAGCAGTGAAGGAACTGAAACGTCAAGGGATTGACATCTGTATGCTGACGGGTGACGGGCAACGGACTGCACTAGCCGTTTCTTCCCGTTTAGGAATCGAACGTTTTGTTGCCGACGCTCTACCGGACGATAAGGCCGAATTTGTACGTGAGCTTCAAATGCAGGGAAAGAAGGTTGCGATGGTGGGCGATGGTATCAATGATTCGCAGGCACTGGCATTGGCTGACGTCAGCATTGCTATGGGAAAAGGAACTGATATTGCTATGGACGTGGCTATGGTGACTTTGATGACATCGGACTTGTTGCTGCTTCCTAAAGCCTTCCAGTTGTCAAAGCAGACGGTCAAACTGATTCATCAGAATCTTTTCTGGGCGTTTATTTACAACCTGATCGGTATTCCTATTGCTGCCGGTATCTTGTTCCCGCTGAATGGTTTGTTATTGAATCCGATGCTGGCAAGTGCCGCAATGGCGTTCTCCAGTGTGAGCGTAGTGCTCAATTCGTTGAGCTTGGGAAGAAAATGAGAAATGAACTATAAAAAGACAGGAACCTGTAAGCTGTAAACGATGAATGGTAAGCTGTCATTTATGAACAGCGAACTGTAAATAATAGACGGTGAATACTTTGCGGATAATGCGCAATTTATTCACCGTTCATTGTTTTGCAACTCACCATTTATATTTTCTATCGTTCTTCGTGAAAATTATCTGTTTCTAAAGTCCAATGGTGTCATTCCTACATATCGTCTGAAATACTTGCCAAAGAAAGAGGCGCTGGGGAAGTTTAGAGAATATGCTATCTCTTGGATAGTCATATTGGTCCCTTTCAGTTTGGCTTTAGCATCCATGATAACGATATAAGCAATGGTATCTAAAACACTTTTACCTGTCACTTGTCTCACAGTCGTGCTTAGATGTTGAAGAGATATACCTAATTTATCTGCGTAAAACTGTGCACGACGTTCATTTTTATAATTCTCGGTGATGGCTTGAATCAGTTCCCGGCAGATTTCCTTTTTGCGGTTCGAACTGCTGTTTTCGCCCGGAAATTTATGATATATCAGTCGTATGCTTGTCAGGATGGTCTGAAGAGACAATTCGACCAATTCAGAATCCATTTCGAAGTTCTCATTGCAACTGGCCCGTGATAATAGAGCAAAATAGTCTTTCAGATAACTGGCTACTTCTTCATTAAGAGGAACTACCGGCTGTTCTATCAGTTTTGGATATGCGTTACCAATATTCTTCATGAGATTGATCCGTCCGGCACAATGAGCAGAGAAGCCGGCAAAGCAAAGGCATACTTTTTCTGTTCTCTCCCGAAACTTAATGATTGTTCCCGGTAATAATGTTATTAAGTCATTGGGGTGAATTTCGTAATCAAGCAGATTGATGGAGGCTTTCATCGAACCTTCGGTACAGATGGCAACAATACATGCTTGCAACCGACAAGATTGCTTGTAAATATTGAGAATGTCTTCTGTTACATTCGTCCATGCTAATACTTCGGTAGGCAAGTCTACCTGTGGAAAGTCCATTTTCATAGTTGTGTGTGTTATATTAGGCCAACAAATGTACGCATTTTCTTTTTATTTCTTACCTTTGTTTTTATGAAAACAGTTTTTATTGATTGGAATTTGATACCATACGCCGAAGCATGGCAACGGCAAACAGAATGGTTTGATAACATTGTCCGGGCAAAAGTTCAGGGCGAGAGTTATGAAAACCGTATTGTGATGTGCGAACATCCCCATGTTTATACATTAGGACGTAGCGGGAAAGAAAATAATATGTTGTTGAGTGATGAACAACTGAAAGCAATTGATGCCACCCTTTATCATATTGATCGGGGAGGGGACATTACTTATCATGGTCCGGGACAACTGGTGTGCTATCCGATATTAAACCTGGAAGAATTTCAGTTAGGATTGAAAGAGTACGTTCATTTGCTGGAAGAAGCGGTGATTCGGGTATGTGCTTCTTATGGCATTGAAGCCGGACGTTTGGAGAAAGCGACAGGAGTCTGGTTGGAAGGTGATACGCTTCGTGCGCGTAAGATTTGTGCTATCGGAGTGAGAAGCAGTCATTATGTCACGATGCATGGACTGGCTCTGAATGTGAATACCGATTTACGTTATTTCAGTTATATCCACCCTTGCGGATTTATGGATAAAGGCGTCACTTCTCTTCGTCAGGAATTAAAGCATGATGTGCCGATGGACGAAGTGAAGCAACGCCTCGAAGAGGAGCTTAGAAAACTATTCCAACTCCCAGTTGCCAGGTGCGGCGCATAAAGCAATCTTTATCAGCCAAGGCATAAGAGAAGTCTGCACGTATCGGCCAGAAGTTTATTCCGCAGCCTAGAGTGCCGTAGTTGCCTACTCCTTTGTCTTTGTCTCCGAAATGATATCCCGCACGGACAACACCATATTTCAGGAAATTATATTCGGCTCCTATGCCAGCCTGGAGATGACGGATTTCAGAGGGGAGCAGATAGTTGAAGTCGAGAGCCACCTGCAAACGGTTTTCTATGCTGAATGGCAGGTCGATTGTACCTCCCAATCCTAATCTGGCGGGTAACTTTTGTCCGTCCAGCTTTTTGCCTATGTTGGCAGCTTGGAAACCAATGCTCCAGGAAGCCATTTCGTCCAATAGAGCCATATTGCGATAGTAGGTCGCGCCGAAGTCCAGACAAACGCTATTCTTGCTGTCTGCGCTTTCCGCGGCTTTGGCTTGCAGGTATCTGAACGTTAATGAAAGAGACAGATTTTTGGCTACATTTCTGAAATAAGCAGCTTCTAAGTCCCATGCGTGAGGGCGGTAATCGAGCACCTTGGGATCTTTGAAATGCCGGAAACCTACAGCAAATCCATGTATGCCTTCCCTTCCGATCCGGTAGAAAAGAGAGGCGCTATGTAGCGCATAATCTTGGTTGATCTTAGCGTATGAATAACTCGCACCCATCACTTCTTGTGAGAAAGCGATGGTAGAAGCATTATGAAAAATAGCTGTACTACCGTTATCGGTGGTAGCTAATCCTGTACCTGCCATACCTGCCGATTGGGCGTCCGGAGTAAGTTCCAGAAAATAGGCGCTTGCCATTTCTTGTGCTCCCAGCAAAGTGGGGAATAAGCACGAGGCGAGAAGGAAATGTTTTACTCGTTTCATAATCAGTTATTTTTAGAGTGAGACATCCGGACAACACGTATGCCTGTCCACGATTTATTGTTGTTTAGCATGTGATTGAGAGGTTCGTCGCTGACAACTACTTTTCCCAATGTAGAAGAAGCGTGCAGCAGGTGCAGTTTTCCCTCTTTATATTCTGCTATTCCCACATGAGCAATGTCCAGTCCGGGCATCTTCGTTGTAATAGCAATAATGTCTCCATTCATGATCCAGGGCAATCCGGCTTCCGGCAGTTCGCTTTTCGGCAACCAATGTACGACTTTTCCGGAGATTGCTTTTTCATATTCGGCCATTTGTCGTACATTTTCCGGCGAATCAGCCAATTTTTTATATTGCTTGGGATGGGTAGACATATACGAAAGAGAGATTTTCTGGGTATGTGCACTGTTTTTGGCAGTAATGTCGGTGAGGAATCCGTGGCGGATTCCGTTCTCTATCCATTCGGAAGTATAATGCAACCGGGAAGGATATCCGTTGATGATGCCGTCCCGATAACGTATTTTTTGCAGATTGTCGGCAAAGGAAGAACCGAGTGCCTGTGCCAACGTGTATTCTACGAAAGTGAGGCAATCTACGGCATCGGTCCGGATCACTAATGATTCTTCTCCGTCTTGATCTAATGTGTTAACCACGTATTTAGTTCCCAGGTAAGATTTCCCGATTCGTAACATGGGTTCGGGATTTTCCGGGAATACAACGCCGTCGCGCAACCATTTCTCCAACTCCTGTGTCCATTGTTGCTTATATTTAAAATGATCTTGAAATCCCCAGCCATGTCCTCCGGTAGGATAAACATGGAGAGTTGCCGGAACCTTGTTTTTCTGTAAAGCAAGGTAATAGTTCACTCCGTGATAAGGTGCTACGGAAGGGTCGTCGGAGGTAAGAGCGATAAATGCTTGTGGAGTATCGGGCGTTACTTGCAATTCGGCAGAGAACTTCTGTATTTGTTCCATTGTGGGATTTTTGCCAAGCAATGCAGCTCTGGTATTTCCCCGGGTGACTTGCATCATCGTAACTACCGGATAAAGTAATATCTGAAAGTCCGGACGTGTTTCCGAATTGTAGTGAGTGGCGAGTGTAGCAGTTAAATGCCCTCCCGCAGAGGCTCCCATTAATCCTACCTTGTAAGGATCGACATTCCATTCTTTGGCATGTTGGCGTACCATGCGAATGGCTTGTTCGGCGTCTGATACGGGGACTTCCCAATGTCCGTTCGGCATCCGGTATTTTAATACCATATAGGTAATACCTTGTCCGCAGAACCAGGGGGCCATATCATACCCCTCTCCATCCATACCCAGTCCACGATAACCGCCTCCGGGACACATGATAATAGCCATTCCATTCGGCTTTTCCGGATGGTAGACCGTCAGGGTGGGATGCGTGACATTCGTGACAAAATGAGGGCGCGTTTCCTGCTCTTCTCCGGTTAGTCCACTGGAGTTGGGAGCACCGTCGGGCCACAAAGGTAGCTCGACGGGCTGCTGCGCAAATGATATGGCAGTTACAAGTGATACTATAATGGATAATAGTCTCCTCATAATGATTTATTTAACTTTCATTGAAGCCTTTATAAAATAAAGAATCAGTAAGGCATACGCTCCTAATGCCAACACTTCTGACCAAGTATTGTTCAACCATGCCTCATTAACCAGATTGATTCCACCAAAGCGCATCGCGGCACTGATTACTCCCATCAATGCACCTCCGGCAATGAAACCTGATGCCAGTAAAGTTCCTTTTTCACCTCTTTCCGTATTCAGAGATGCATCTTTGCTACGTGTTGTAACAAACCAATTCACTGCTCCACCCACTACCAACGGCACATTCAGTTCCAACGGAATAAACATACCCAATGCGAAAGCTAATGCAGGAATTTTACAAAGAGTCAGAATAATAGCTAAGACAGCCCCAATACCATATAACAACCAGGGTGCACCTACACCGCTCATCAGCGGTTCGATAACGGCCGCCATCGCATTTGCTTGTGGAGCAGCCAGTGCGCCACTTGTAAATCCGTATGTCTTATTCAGGATAATCATTACACCGCCTACTGTTGCAGCCGATACGATTGTTCCCAAGAATTTCCATGTTTCCTGTTTGGCAGGCGTGCTTCCGAGCCAGTAACCAATCTTCAAGTCGGTGATAAAACCTCCTGCCATTGACAGTGCGGTACATACTACACCACCCATTACCAATGCGGCAACCATGCCCGAAGGACCTTTCAGTCCGACAGCTACCATCACTACGGAAGCCAAAATCAGTGTCATCAATGTCATTCCCGAAACCGGATTAGTACCAACAATCGCAATGGCATTAGCTGCTACTGTGGTGAACAGGAAAGAGATGCCGGCAACCAGAACAATGGCTACCAATGTATGCAACAGATTCCCTTGCATGACATCAAGGTAGAAGAATAATACGATTAAGATCAGTGTGATGATGGAACCGATGGCGATAATCTTCATGGAAAGATCCCGTTGGGTACGGATAATGCTCTTCTCTACATTCCCTTTACCGCCCATCTCTTTGGCTGCCAGTCCGACAGCGCTCTTGATGATGCTCCAGGAACGGATAATACCGATCACACCCGCCATAGCGATACCGCCGATACCGATGCTCTTGGCATAATATTTGAATATTTCTTCCGGACTCATCATACCTACGGTAGAGGTGATTTCCGGATTCCATGCATTCAGTACACTGTCACCCCAGATAGCAGACATTCCCGGAATGATAATCCACCACACAGCCAATGAACCGGCACAAATGATGGAAGCATATTTCAGTCCGACGATATATCCCAAACCAAGCACGGCGGCACCGGTGTTTACCTTGAATACCAATTTTGCCTTTTCTGCCAGCATTTCTCCGGCACTGCAAACACGGGTGGTAAAGTTCTCGTTCCACCATCCGAATGTCGCTACGATGAAGTCATATAATCCGCCGATCATACCTGCCATCAATAACGGTTTGGCCTGACTGCCGCCTTTTTCGCCGGAGATCAACACCTGTGTAGTGGCTGTTGCTTCCGGGAAAGGATATTTTCCATGCATGTCGCTGACGAAGTATTTACGGAAAGGGATCAGGAATAGAATACCCAATACGCCACCCAATAAAGAGCTGATGAATACCTGCATGAAGGTAACCGTCATCTCGGGATATTTAGCTTGGAGAATATAAAGAGCGGGGAGGGTGAAGATTGCTCCGGCAACGATTACTCCGGAACAAGCTCCGATAGACTGGATAATCACATTTTCACCCAACGCATTTTTTCTTTTGGCAGCTCCGGAAACTCCTACGGCAATGATCGCAATTGGAATAGCTGCTTCAAATACCTGTCCGACCTTCAATCCCAGATAGGCAGCGGCGGCCGAAAAAAGGATTGCCATGGCAATACCCCATGCTACTGACCAGATATTAACTTCCGGATAATTTTTAGAGGGACCCATCAACGGGTTGTACACTTCCCCGGGTTTCAACTCTCTGAACGCATTCTCGGGTAACCCGGTGAATTTGTCTTCTTCTTGTTTCATAGTTTTTATAATTTGCTAATGTGTTAATTTACATTTCCGTCCTCAAAGTAAACAAAAAAAAAGGAGAACCGAAAGATTCTCCTTTATGTAATAGTCTATTTTTTCCTACTTTGCATCTTTTGCCGTCATATCGCCTTCGATATACAATCTTACCATCTCTGTTTTGGCGTTGGTACGCAAGGTGATTGATTTTTTGAAATGTCCCGGATATTTGCCTGTTCCGTTATAAGTTACCTTGATTGTTCCCTTTTTGCCCGGCATGATGGGCTCCTTTGTATATTCGGGTACTGTACATCCGCAAGAGGCTACCGCCTGATGGATCACCAGAGGGGCATCGCCGATATTAGTAAAGGTAAATGTGCAACTGACAACCGGGCTGTTTTCAGAAAACTTACCGAAATCGTGAGTTGTTTTGTCAAACTTGATATCTGCATTTGTTTGCGCAAATGCAAAGCTTACGCCCATTACTAACAGGGTCATTAAAAAAAGTATCTTTTTCATTTTTCCTTCTCTTTTTGATTACAAACGACAAAGATAATGCTTTTCCCCTAAAATATACTTTATGGAGTGCGAAATAGTATTAAACGATTCTCTTTTGCTATTTTGAGAGTTGGAATCCGAGCATCATTCCATCGTAATTTTCGGCCAGTGAACTAACTGTTTTCAGTGCGGTACTGCTACTTTTGCTGCCGATGAAAGCCATTAATTTCAACAGTTTGTCCGAGTTGAACAGTAACTCCAGTGAACTGGAACTGCAATTTACTTTAGCGTGCAGATTCAGAAGTTTCAAATACTTCAAATCAACTTGTTTGGTTGAAGCATTGTAGGAGTAAGTGCCTTTCAATGTTTTCTTGCCCACCGTGCTGGTGAAAGTACTGTCGGCATTGAAAGTGAAACTCATTTGGCCGTCTTTAATACCTATTTTGCTTAATTGTTCGTTCAGCTTATTTTCAGCCATAGTGGCTGCGGCAGCTCCGCCTGCTTTCATTAGTAAGTTATCCGATTCGAACTCTACGGCCGAACCTTTGTAGTTCCATGTTCCGGTCATGTCGATAGATTCGGTGGTTCCGGTGATGGCATTCACTACTTTTGAAATGTTGTCCTTATTAAATAAGTCGGACCATGATTGTGCCTGGCTGTTAGTCGCCATCAGCATAAATACTGCCATAAAGGCAATGGATAAAAAACTCTTTTTCATTCTTCTTTTCATTTTATATTGAGATCCTTGTTTATGTTTTCTATGTAGTTGAGTATTTCCATACGTCCCATGCGGTCTTCCGAGGAAGAAACGAAGTGAGGAGGGAGCTCTTCCCATTGTTTACTCAACTCACGTAAATAGGCATTGATATTCATTTTTAAACGTCCACCTTTGAGTTTATCGGCTTTGGTAAAGATGATAGAGAAGGGGATACCGTTCTCGCCCAGCCATTCCATAAACTCAAGGTCTATTTTTTGAGGTTCCAGCCGGCTGTCTATCAGGACAAAGAGATTAGTCATTTGCTCTCGTTCCAGAATGTAGTCTTCAATTATGGTATGTATCTGGTCTTTTCCTTTCTGTCCGCGTCGGGCGTAGCCATATCCCGGAAGGTCGACGAGATACCAATTCTTATTGATAAGGAAGTGGTTGATTAACATCGTTTTTCCCGGAGTAGAGGAGGTCATGGCCAGACCTTTACGACTGGTCAACATATTGATAAGACTTGATTTACCCACATTCGAACGGCCTATAAAGGCATATTCCGGGAAAATACCGGCTGGGCATTTCTTCACGTCCGTATTGCTAATCACAAATTCAGCACTTGTTATTTCCATTTTCTTGTCATTTATTTCTTTGTAAAATCGTTTATAATAAACTTGTTCATTGTTTATAATAAACTATTGCGCAGTTTATAATAAACTCTGCCATTATTTATTATAAACTTCGGAGTACCTGTTTTCATGGTACTTTCAGCGTTTTCCCTTTTTTAGACATACAAATTAACCCCGCAAAGGTAAGCGTTCCATTTAACATTAGCAATTCATAACCGAATTTATATCCGGTTTCTTTTCCAATCCACCAGTCGGCAAGATAGCAGATCAGTGGTGAAAGGATGGCTATGAGAGGAACCCACCGGTCATTCGTTTGCCTGCGTGTAAAAAGTCCGAAAGCAAACATTCCAAGCAGGGGACCGTATGTGTAGGAGGCGATGATATATATGGCGTCAATAACGCTCTTATTATTAAGTATTTCTACCAGGCAGATGAAGAATGCCAATAAGACTGATAGCGATAAATGCACTTTGTCTCTTTTGCGACGTGCCGTTTCTTCTGTGTCTTTTTCCGTATTTAGCAGATCTACGCATACACTGGTTGTCATGGCTGTCAGGGCGGAATCCGAGTTGCTGAAAGCTGCTGCGATAATACCGATTGTAAAAAGTACCAATACGGATTGTCCCAGATAACCTTGGGCTGCAAACATGGACAGTATATCATCATTCATGGCTGGCAGTTCGAGTTGCATTTGTCCCGCTAGTGCTATCAATAGAATTCCCAAGCATAGAAAAAGAAAATTTAGCGGAATGAATGAGAAACCGTAGCAATACATGTTTTTTTGTGCTTCCCGGAGGTTCCGGCAAGAAAGATTCTTTTGCATCATATCCTGATCCAGTCCGGTCATTACGATGACGATGAAGATACCGCTGAAGAACTGTTTGAAGAAGTTCTGTCGGGATACCCAGTCGTCAAATACAAAAATACGGCTATGTTCGCTGTTTTGGATTGTTTGCACAATGCCACTGAAGTTAAGGTCTAATTTTTGGATCGTAAAATAGATGATAAAAATCAGAGCGGCAATCAGGCAAAATGTTTGTAAGGTATCTGTCCACACAATGGTCTTTATTCCGCTTTTATGAGTATATATCCATACCAATGCAACCGAACCGACAGCAATCAGCCAAAAGGGAACGTGCATTTCTTGGAATACATACGTATGGAGAATAAGGCATACCAGATAAAGTTTGGCTGCGGTTCCCAACATGCGTGACAGCAGAAAGAAAAAGGAACCGGTGCGATAGGCGCGCACTCCGATGCGGGTGCCGAGATATCCGTAGATGCTTGTCAGATTCAACTTATAATATAAAGGAAGTAAGATATGGGCTACGACCATGTATCCGAAGAAAAATCCGAGTACCGTTTGCATATACGTCATATCCATTCCGCGCACCATTCCCGGTACAGAGACGAAAGTGACTCCGGAGATAGAGGCGCCAATCATTCCAAAAGAGACTATATACCAAGGTGATTGGTTCTCTCCCTTGAAGAACGCTGCATTCGATCCTCCCTTACGTCCGGTGATACGGGCTATTAGTAATAATACCGCGAAGTAGCAAAGAATAGTGACTAGTATCATCATAACAGATGCAAAGGTAGCAATTTTTGTAGGTATTAAAAACAATAATCTGTATCTTTGCAAGGTTTTATCGATAGAACAGCAAATATTATCTATGAACCAACAATATCCTTCTATACTGCTTGAAAAGGCAGTCGGCGAATTTTCCAAACTTCCGGGTATCGGGCGTAAGACGGCTATGAGGCTTGTTCTACATCTGCTCCGTCAGGATACGGCTACGGTGGAAGCTTTCGGAAATTCTATCATAACGTTGAAACGTGAGGTGAAATACTGCAAAGTGTGTCATAATATATCCGATACTGAAACTTGCCAGATTTGTGCTAATCCGCAACGGGATGCTTCCACTGTCTGTGTGGTGGAAAATATCCGTGATGTAATGGCGGTGGAGGCAACCCAGCAGTATCGCGGGCTTTATCATGTTTTGGGTGGGGTTATTTCTCCAATGGACGGAGTCGGACCGAGTGACCTTCAAATTGAAAGCCTGGTGCAGCGGGTGGCTGAAGGTGGAATCAAAGAAGTTATTCTGGCGTTGAGCACCACGATGGAGGGCGATACTACCAACTTCTATATCTATCGCAAGCTGGATAAACTAGGGGTTAAACTAAGTGTGATAGCTCGTGGCATATCAGTTGGTGATGAACTTGAATATGCCGATGAAGTGACTTTAGGACGCAGCATTGTGAATCGGACGCTTTTTACCGGAACTGTATAATCATTATTAATCATTTAAGAACGAACATGGAAGAACAGATAAGACGAGCTGTCAGAAATTTGAATATCAGTTATGTTTTCTTTTGGGTACTCCCGGCATTTTTGCTTGGGGCAGGAGAGTTTGAACTCTTTCCCGTAGGAGGTTTGGTAGATAACGCACCGGCTATCTACTATTTTGAGACGGTCGGCATTTTGCTCACTGCTTTATGTGTGCCTCTTTCTCTCAAATTATTTAGCTTGGTGCTTAAGAAAAAGATAGATCACATGACTATCACGCTTGCCTTGAAGCGATATGTGCAATGGAACATTGTTCGCTTGGGAGTGCTTGAAGTAGCTATTGTAGTGAACCTTTTGTGTTACTACCTGACGTTGAGCAGTACGGGTAACCTCTGTATGCTGATTGGCCTCACGGCGTCACTTTTCTGCCTGCCCAGCGAGAAGAGATTGCGTAACGAACTTCACATTGCAAAAGAAGAAAAGTTATGAGACAGTCTTTCTTAATGAACGAACGTATTTATCTTCGTGCAGTAGAACCGGAAGATATGGACATTATGTACGAGATGGAAAATGACCCTTCCATGTGGGACATCAGTAACTTTACGGTTCCATACTCCCGTTACGTGTTGCGCCAATATATTGAAGGTTCACAGTGTGATGTGTTTGCGGATAAGCAATTACGTCTGATGATGGTACGCAAATCCGACCAGTGTATCCTTGGTACGATTGATATTACGGATTTCGTTCCCCTTCATTCGCGGGGAGAAGTCGGAATTGCCGTTCATAAGGATTATCGGCAACAAGGTTATGCCACCGACGCACTGAAGCTACTTTGTGAATACGCTTTTGATTTTCTGTCTTTAAGTCAGCTTTATGCGCATGTCACGACAGATAATGACGTTTGTGTAAAGCTGTTCACGTCTTGTGGCTTCGTTCAATGCGGATTATTGAAAAACTGGCTGCAAGTGGAGGGCTGCTACAAAGATGCATTGCTTCTCCAATGTTTGAATCCTAAGAAATAAAATATTAGTTGAGAGTAGGCACTTGCGGGAAGCGTGACCACGTTTCGTACTTGCTGCCTAGCTTCTCTAAAGCAGTCCGCCACATATCCTTGATATTGTTTTTCATCAGATATGATTTTTCTTCTTCAGACACCAGCCATGTGTTTTCTCTGATTTCGTTATTTAACTGTTCGCTATCCCAACCGGAATATCCCAAGAAGAAACGAATGCATTCACTGATTTTATTCCCTTGTAATATATATTTCTTTATTTCATCAAAATCTCCATTCAGATAAAGCCCTTTACTGATAGAAATGGATCCGGGGATATCAGATAATGTGTGGAGATAAAATAGGGTATCAGTGGCAATAGGTCCACCTTTGTATAGAGGAATCTCATCCAGGTATTTAAATTCCATGATGATATCGTTAAGGAACAATGGCAGTTGCTTGTTGATAACCAATCCCATACTTCCTTCATCCGTATGATCGACCAGTAAAATTACGGATCTGCCAAACGTTGCGTCACGTAGAAAAGGTTCTGATATTAAAATCCTTCCTCTCGATGGCAACACATTATTCGATTGAATCTTAAATATGTCAGAGTCGATATTCATGCCACTAAAGTAAGAAAAAAAACGGAATAACAATCGTTCTTTCCGTTTTTTTTCATTTTAAGAATGGCTTTTATGAATATCTTATGTCAAATAATCAGGCTATCGAATGATTTTCAGCAAATAGTTTCATTCTTTCATCCAGTTGAGCATATTGGTGGTCTTTAATGAAAGAGGTACACGCGCGCAATCCTTCCTGATGGCTTCCTGTAGTTACTAATGAGATAGCGCTGACTCCGTAGTATATCAATTCTTTCGCCAGTTCGCCACTGGTCATTCCCGGATAACCGATGGTGAAATAAAATCCGTCTGCAATCGGCTCGCCCAGATCGTTGTCATATACCAGATGAAAACCGTGACGGAGGAAGATTTCTTTTAATTTCCGTGCTCTTTCACCGTATATCTTCACTTCGTTAAGGAAATTATATTGTCCTTCGTTGGCAGCTTTCAGCATGGCGGCCATGGCGAACTGTGCAGAATGACTAGTTCCTGAAGAAAGCGCATAAAGCACACGGTGAATGAAAACCGTTCCGAAAGTTCCGCCACCATATCGTTTGGTCAGTCCCGGATAGCTTCGGTGGTATAGTTTATCAGAGATACAACTTACCCCAATACGTTGCCCGGCGTAGCTGAATGCTTTTGAGCCGGAAATCAGCAATACGTAATTGTCCGTATAATGGGCAACTGATGGCTGGAAAGGAGGTTGATACGGTTTACTTAAATCTTGGCGGAAGTCCATGGCAAAATAAGCCAAATCCTCCAGAACAATCACATCATACAGTGTTGCCAATTCACCGATAATCCTCAATTCTTCTTCTTTCAGGCAAATCCAGCTGGGATTATTGGGATTTGAATAAATGATGGCTGATATATTTCCTTTTTTCAGATAGCTTTCCAGTTTCTCTTTCAGTTTTTCTCCGCGGTAGTCATACACATCAAATGTTTCAAACTTTTGCCCCATTACAACCAACTGCTGTTTCTGTACCGGAAACCCTGGATCGATAAACAAAATCGTATCTTTCTTTTCGTCACATTGGCTGCAAGTAAGAAATGAAGCGAATGTACCTTGCATGGAACCAGTGACAGGCACACAACCTTCCGGACTTAAATCTACGTTGATGAATGCTTTGATAAAGTTGGATGCCTCTTTCTTTAGTTCCGGCAATCCGTTGATGTCGGGATATAGACTGGCAATGCCATTTTGTAATGCTTCAATTTCCGCTTTCACGCCTACAGCGGAAGGAGGAAGTCCCGGAACACCCATTTCCATTTTGATAAATTCAACTCCCGATGCTGTTTCTGCTTTTGAAGCAATAGCTTTCACTTCACGAATGGTAGCTTTGGAAAAATCGACAATTTGAAACTCATTGATGGTTTCGTCAATCAGATGTCGTTCAATTGGTGTATTTTTCATTCTATTTTCTATTTTATTAGTAGCTGCAAATGTACACGATAATTCTTAATAAACCCACTTTTTCAGAAAAAAGATACTGAAGCTATTGCAGGTTTCAAAAAAATATCTACCTTTGCATCCGCAATCGAGAGAGATGCTAAAGTGAATATTTTGGTGCGTTAGTTCAGTTGGTTAGAATACATGCCTGTCACGCATGGGGTCACGGGTTCGAGTCCCGTACGCACCGCATTAGGAAATAAAAAATCCTCTGATTTACTGAAAATCAGAGGATTTTTTATTTTGAAGATAGCGAATAATCGCTATCTCTTTTTTCCATCATATCCCCATTTCACATAGATGGCTCCCCATGCAAATCCTGCTCCAAATGCAGTAAGAATTAGGTTATCTCCTTTTTTGAATTTATCTTCAAAATCCCAGAGGCAGAGTGGGAGAGTGCCGGCACTAGTGTTACCGTATCGTTCGATGTTGACCATGACCTTTTCGACAGGAACTTCCAAACGTTGTGTTACGGCGGTGATAATACGTTGATTAGCCTGATGAGGAATTACCCAGTCGATGTTTTCTTTGCTTAGATGGTTTCTTGCAATGATAGATTCACAGGCATCAGCCATGTTGGATACTGCATATTTGAATACAGTACGTCCTTCCTGATAGATATAATGCATTTGATTATCCAATGTATAATAAGAAGGAGTACATATAGAGCCACCCGCTTTAATGTGCAAAAAAGGCAATCCTTTACCATCTGTTCTTAACACAGCATCCATAATGCCAAAATCTTCAGTAGTAGGTTCAAGCATGACAGCTGCTCCGCCATCACCGAAAATCGGACAAGTTGCCCGGTCGGCATAATTTATTATTGACGACATCTTTTCAGCGCCTACAACTACCACTTTCTTGTAATTTCCAGAACGGATAAAATTGGCTCCAGTCTCCAGTGCATATAAAAAACCGCTGCAAACAGCTTGCATGTCAAAAGCAAAAGCTCTTTTCAGTCCCAGTCTTTCACATAAAATAGAAGCCGTGGAAGGAAAGCGGTAGTCAGGGGTTGTTGTAGCTACAATTATCAGATCAATATCATCCGGATTTGTTCGGGTGCGTTTTATTAACTGTTTGACAGCTTTACGAGCTATGTAAGAAGTTCCCAGTCCTTCCTCTTTCAAAATACGTCTTTCCTTAATACCAATACGCCCCATAATCCATTCGTCGGTAGTATCTACCATTTTGGAAATCTCATCATTGGTCAAGATGTAATCGGGTACATATCCTCCGACTCCTGTAATTACTGCGTTTATTTTTTCCATTCGTTTTATCTAGTTTTGGTAAATTGAATAAGGAGGTTCATTCGAAAATCAAAAATGCGGGCGCAAATATATGGAAAAGAGACCGAATTCCAATAGTAGTTTGTGAAACTGTAGCCTTTTTAATTAATAAAAAGGAATATTTGACCAAATTTTGTCTAAATTTTTAGCAGGCAATTTTTGTTTAAATGAATGAGTTGTTGTAAATAATTGATTCATAGGTAATTGTGAATGTTGCTCCGGTATTGCTAACTACGAAGTTTGTCAAACAACTCGTCATTGTATAAAGATGACTTATTGGTTAGAGACTATTTAAATTTTATGCAAATCATATTTTCGCTTCCTTTCTTGTCTTGCAGGTTCAAGATTTTCTTGATGACTTGCAAATGTGTGTTCTTCTAAATCCATACTGCCATCGGTAATGTATGGTAATAGTCAGTTATTCATCAAGAAAAATATTGTATATGTGAAAATATACACAGCGATATGATAACCGGCAGAAGCTGCAGTACGTGCCAGATGCAGTGCAAATGCTGTTTTACCTACCGCAGGACGGGCAGCAATAACGATCTCCTCACCGGGTTGCCAGCCGCATGTCACCCGGTCAAGGTCGGCAAATCCAGTAGTCAGTCCTGTAGCACTGTTCTTGTTGCTGGCCATGCGGGCCTCTATCAACTTATAGTGTCCTCTATGAGTTGTGACGTGGAACGGAGATGTTCGGCAGTACCACATTCATTTTCCAATCGGTCGAGGAGGGTATGGGCATTTGCCAGCGTATCGTCTATATCAGTTATCCTGATAGTTGGGAAAATAAGCCACTGCCATCTCGGATAGTACGTGGCAACCGTGAAGCAGCCAGTCAAAAGATTGATTATCCATTGTTTAAAATATTTTAGTACGCCGCAAAATAATGACTCGTTTCATTGGATGAAAAAAACGTTTTTCTGATGCTGGTAATTTAAATGTAAAATAAGTATGAATATTTTTAAATAAAAATCTAATTATTTAAACAATCTTTTCTATATTTGCATTTGAGATTAAATTTTATGTGGCAGTTTTGTCGATTAATAATCAGTAATATCAAACCATTTATATATAACTAAATTTTATAATGTTGAAAGGAATAGAAATAATAAAAGATCGTTTACAACGAAAGCGAAAACAGTACATCCATCAGGGAGAGAAAATAGAACAAATGAAGTGTACAATGCAAAACACCGGTGAGGAAATTGAGCAACTGGAATATGTGCTTAATGAGATGGAGCATATAGCGGATGTAAATCGTGCGCCACGAGTGATTCCAAATGCTAGGGTGGAGGAGGTGTTTGCATATCTCTGCCGGGTGTTTGAGTTTTTGCAGCACCGTTTAAAGCTGCATTTCAAATATAAATTGGCATGCGAAGTCATCTTTGCCTACTATCAGTTTAAAAGTCGGTTGCATACTCCTGGACGGGAATATTTAAGCTTTGCAACTATACTGACTTACTTTAAACGTGAAAGAGGAATGGCGTATGGGTGATTTCAAAAATATCGAAATATAGAGATAATAGTGTGAAAAACAAATGTTTTAGGAACAGAAATGACGAATTTGATATTTTTTCCTTATTTTTGTGTGTCCATTTTTGAATGATATGATACAGATAATACGATTAAAAGGAAAAGACAAACACTTATATCGGCTTTTAGCGCCGATGGTGATGGATCCCGAAGTGATACGCGCAAACAATAATTACCCTTTCAAGACGGGCGAAGAGTATGTGTGGTTCATTGCGATTGAAGATAAAGAAGTGGTGGGCTTCGTCCCCGTGGAACAGAAAAGCCGGAAGAAAGCTGTAATCAATAATTATTATGTGAAGGCAGAAGGCACCGTACGGGAGGAAATCCTGTCACATCTGTTGCCCGCTATCGTTGCGGAATTTAGGCCCGAGAGTTGGTTGCTCAATTCGGTCACACTGGTACAAGATAAAGAAACATTTGAAAAGTTTGAATTTGTATCGATGGACAAGAAATGGACACGGTATGTAAAAATGTATAGATAACTTATGACGAAAAAGAAAATAGCAGGCACAAAGAATGTATATGAATTAGCACAAGAACGACTGAAAGTTATATTTAATGAATTTGATAATATATATGTGTCATTCTCCGGAGGTAAAGACAGCGGGGTACTGCTGAATATGTGTATCGATTATATCCGGAAGAATAACCTGAAGGTACGTTTGGGAGTTTTTCACATGGATTATGAGATCCAGTATAAAATGACCATTGACTATGTAGACCGGATGCTGGAGGCCAATAAGGATATTTTGGATGTATACCGGGTATGCATCCCTTTCCGTGTGGCTACCTGCACCTCGATGTATCAATCTTTTTGGCGTCCGTGGGAAGACAGCAAAAAGAATATATGGGTTCGTTCCATGCCGAAAAAGGCAATGACCAAAGAAGATTTTCCTTTTTATAATACAACCATGTGGGATTATGAATTTCAGATGCGTTTTGCGCAATGGATACATAATAAAAATGATGCAGTGCGCACTTGTTGTCTGATCGGGATTCGTACACAGGAAAGTTTCAATCGGTGGAGATGTATCTATATGAGCCGTAAATTCCAGATGTATCATAAATATAAATGGACTTCAAAAGTAGGGAACGATATTTATAATGCCTACCCTATTTATGACTGGAAAACAACGGATGTATGGACTGCCAATGGAAAATTCCAGTGGGATTATAATGTTTTATACGATCTTTATTATCGTGCCGGAGTCAATCTGGAGCGTCAGCGTGTAGCAAGTCCCTTTATTAATGAGGCACAAGAGAGTTTGCAGCTTTACCGGGTGCTTGATCCTAATACCTGGGGTAAAATGGTGGGAAGGGTGAACGGTGTGAACTTTACCGGTATGTATGGTGGTACTCATGCAATGGGATGGCAATCGGTGAAACTTCCCGAAGGATATACATGGCGCGAGTTTATGTATTTTTTGTTGTCTACTCTGCCGGAGCGGGCGAGGAAGAATTATCTACGGAAACTTTCAGTGAGCGTGAATTTCTGGCGGACAAAAGGCGGATGCCTGAGTGATGCCACCATCCAAAAGCTGATTGATGCGAAAGTACCAATTATCGTTATGGACAACAGTACCTACAAAACGTTGAAAAAACCGGTACGTATGGAATATCAGGATGATATCGACATTCCGGAATTCAAAGAAATACCCACGTATAAGCGAATGTGCGTTTGTATTCTTAAGAATGACCATGCCTGCAAATATATGGGATTCTCACCTACAAAGGAGGAGATGAGTAAGAGAAGTCAAATTATGGAACAATATAGAATCATAGTATCATGAGTGTAGATAAAAGCCCTGTTTACGAGGTAAAAGCGGTGCCCGTAGAAAAAGTATATGCGAACGATTATAATCCGAATGTCGTTGCACCGCCTGAAATGAAGTTGCTGGAACTTTCTATTTGGGAAGATGGCTTTACGATGCCATGTGTATGTTACTACAATAAAGATGAAGACCGTTATATTCTGGTGGATGGTTACCATCGCTATACGGTATTGAAGACTTCCCAACGAATCTATAAGCGTGAAAACGGTTTGTTGCCGATTGTGGTGATAGACAAAGACTTGTCTAACCGTATGAGTTCAACAATCCGGCACAACCGTGCGCGTGGAATGCATAACATTGAATTGATGTGCAACATTGTTGCGGAGCTTGATAAGGCAGGTATGTCCGATCAATGGATAATGAAAAATATTGGTATGGATCGTGATGAATTGTTACGTCTGAAACAAATTTCAGGACTTGCTGATCTGTTTGCTAATCGCGAATTCAGTATTCCTGATGAGGTGGCACCTACGGAAACTGAGCGTAAAACCTTATAATCTGATAGTTATATATATACAGAAATTGAGTATTTTGTCATTTAGGCACAAATTATACAAGTTATTAGCTTATTTTGTTGTATAAAATAGCTAGTTCTTTTGTCTAATTTGTGCCTAAGTTGTGTCTAAATGACACGGAAAACTATAACTTTCCTCTATTGTCCAAGTTTTTATGAAAGAAACTTGGGAATTTTAAAATGTTCGCATATCGAAAGAAATGAGGATATTGAATATTTTTGTTGTGAATTTCGTAACCTTGTTGTTCGCTACCTACATAATTAGTCCCTTTATTCTAAATTGATTCTCTGTAACAGAAATGAATACAATTTTGTATCTCCTTTAATATTCCGAAATTTGCAATATGAGATTTGGACAAAAATATTGTCCTGAGAGAAAAGCAAAAAGAGAAATATATAAGAAGTAGAGGAAAGTATATTAGAGAATTAATGAGAGAAATAACAAAACTTACAATCAGTTTTTTATATTTGATTTTTTTATTATCTGTGGTGTGTGTGTGCAGGGGTCGAATGTGATCGGCACTCTCTTTCAATTAACACCGAAAGTGACAACTTGTGCGGATATATATGCCAAGTTGTTGATTATGCCGTTGAGCAATCCTTGGCTTGGCTCTCTCTCTTATAGTGACACTCAAGAATCAATCTCCATGAATTATATTATGTATGAGTCCGGCATTCAGAACAATACCTGTCTGCACATCAAGGGACTTGGTCTGGTAATAACATCGGTAACAGATGGGGCTGACTGGTTGATGTAGTATGAAGAAGGACAAAGAGAAACAGGTGACAGGATGATGTGTATCTAACATTAAAAACAGGAAATTTGGAAAAAGAAGTTCATATTAGACAAAGGAAAGCTGTTCCTGCTGCGGGAAGTACGCTTCAGCTCATGCCTGCTGAAAATTCAAATTCGGAGGTGCATGAAATCAATTATTTCTGCCTTACGGGCGAAGTGGATGAAAGTGCTAAAAATTGGATCCGTCTGTATTCTTCCGTAATGCCGGAGGAACATACAGGAGAAGAACGCATTATCGTTGAAGACGGTAAGATATATATTAAGGTATTGCCCAATATAGAGGCGGATTCCAGAAACGGAATCGTACATCTCACAACAATGGCGTCTTCCGTTAAAACGGGCATCAGTAATGTGCAACGCATAAAAATAGATGTTACTCAATTGGGGCAATAAATAACAGTAAATGTGATATAAATGAAGAAAGTTGTTATACCCATATTATTCATGCTCGGATGTGCTATTTCCGAGGGTTATGCCCAGAAGGTTGCGTTGAAAAGCAATCTGCTGTATGATGCTACCACTACCATGAATTTGGGGTTGGAGATCGGACTGGCGCGTAAATGGACGCTGGACATTCCGGTCAATTATAATCCGTGGAAACTTTCCGACGGCAAACGCCTCCGTCATTGGGGGATACAACCCGAAGTTCGTTACTGGTTTTGTGAGAGTTTTCGCCGTATGTTTATCGGAATGCACGGACATTATGCCGATTTCAATGTAGGAGGGTGGCCCGACTGGTCTTTTATCAGTGACAATATGCAGCATACGCGTTATCAGGGATATCTTTATGGCGGTGGCTTTTCCGTAGGATATTCGTGGATTCTGAAAAAACGCTGGAGTATAGAAACGTCTGTCGGAGTGGGATATGCGCACATTGTATATGACAAGTATCCTTGCGCTACCTGTGGTACGAGATTGAAGGAAAGCAGCAAAAATTATTTCGGACCTACCAAAGCAAGTGTGTCACTTATTTATGTAATTAAATAATGAGGAGTATGATGATAAGAAATATAGGTTTCCTTGTGTGTATGTTGGTGGTTTGCAGCCTGAATATAAACACAGCTATGGCTCAATCCCGCTCTTACGAAGGTGGCATTACCGTGAATCCGGTGCAGTTGGAACAGAAAGGTGATTTTATTCATGTCGATATAGATTTTGTTTTGAATAATGTGAAAGTGAAATCTGCCCGGGGAATGGATTTAATTCCGCGGCTGGTGACTTCCGGGTGCACTCTGAATCTTCCGAAAGTTTCTATTAAAGGTCGTGACGAGTATTTGGCGTATGAGCGTGAGCTTGCGTTGATGAGCGCCAAGGAGAAGAGAAGCTACGAGAAGCCATATATAGTGGAAAAAGCCGGAAAACTAAGAAATGATACGATTCGGTATCAATATCTGGTTCCGTTCGAATCATGGATGAAGGATGCGCGTCTGGACGTGCAGCATGACGAATGTGGTTGCGGCGAAATGGCATTAATGAACATCGAGGAATTTGGCAAAGTGACGTTGGAACGTGTATGGACGCCTTACGTAGTGGCTCCTCAGTTTGCTTATCTGCAACCGAAAGCGGAAGAAATCAAACAACGGGATGTTCAAACGGAATGTTTTCTGGATTTCGAGGTGAATAAAGTCAATATTCGTCCCGAATACATGAATAACCCTCAGGAACTGGCTAAAATCCGCAAGATGATCGATGAGCTGAAGTCCGATCCGAATGTGAAAGTGAACCGTTTGGATATTATCGGTTATGCTTCTCCGGAAGGAACATTGGCAGCGAATAAACGTCTGTCTGAAGGACGTGCCATGGCGCTCCGGGATTATCTGGCATGCAGATACGATTTTCCGAGAAACCAATACTACATTGTCTTTGGAGGTGAAAACTGGGACGGACTGGAGAAGGCGCTTGAAACAATCGAATTGGAATATAAAGACGAAGTGCTGGATATTATCAGGAACATACCTATTGAAAAAGGAAGAGAAACAAAACTGATGCAACTTCACGGAGGGACGCCTTACCGATACTTGTTGAAGTATATTTTCCCAAGTTTGCGTGTGGCTATCTGCAAAGTGAATTACGAAGTGAGGGATTTTAGTGTGGAGGAAGCAAAAGAGATTATCAAGACGCGTCCGCAGAATTTGAGCTTGAATGAAATGTTTTTGGTAGCTAATACCTATCCGACAGGCTCGCAAGAATTTATTGATGTGTTCGAAACGGCTGTCCAGATGTATCCGCAGAGTGAGATTGCAAATATAAATGCTGCTACTGCCGCTTTATCACGTAATGAATTGGTTTCGGCTGAACGTTATCTGGACATGGTGAATTCGAATAAGAATTTGCCGGAATATAATAATGCTATGGGAATATTAATGTTAATGAAGGGAGATTATGAATCATCGAAGAAGTATTTGAAGTTTGCAGAGCAGTCAGGTCTGGATGCAGCTAGGAGCAATCTGGAAGAATTAGTCAGGAAGAAGGCTAATGCTGCTAAAATGAAAAAGAATGGTAAGTAAAACTTACTGATTAAGTGGGAAATTATATAAGTATTAATTCTAATAATTTTTTGTATTATGCTAAAGATTAAATCAATTTTAGTTTCGTTGCTGGCTGTTGCGGCACTGGCAAGTTGTTCAAATGAGAATCTGGAGGAAAATCCGGAGGTTGAAGGGGGAGCAGGTTATGATGTAGCTTACGTATCAATTAGTCTGACTAATCCCAAAGTGCCTGGTTCACGTGCTTCTGGTGAACAGACGGCTTTAGAGGAGGAAAGCGCGATTAATGAGCTCTATTTGATTACGTTCAATGCGAGTAAGGTGGTGACTAAGGATGAAAAGGCAACTAAGTATGCCACGGTATTGGGATCAAGTTCTTTTGGAACAAATAATGGAGTTACGACCCCGAATACTCCGGTTAAAGTGGATCCGAATACTAAGTATTTGCTTGTTATAGCCAATCCGGGTTACCAATTAAAGGATCGCTTGGATAATCTTTCAGCGGGTGCAACCTATACTACCATCAATGGAATGATTACAGTTCCTGAAAACAATACTAAGCCCAACAATGCTTATCTGGTAGAGGAGGTTGTACATTCCAAAGGCTGTGCAATGATTAATGTTGGATTCTACGATGACTCCGATTCAGATCCATCCAATCATGCATGGGAGGATGAATGTCTGCTCGATGTATCGGATAAGATTGTTTTGGTCAGCGACTATAAATCGGAAGCGCAAGCTCAGAATGCAGCGAAAAGTAATCCGGCTACCCTTGAGATAGAACGCCTTGCTGCAAAGTTGGAGGTTATGATTGGCGGTTCATTAGAAGTAGGACCTTTTGAAGATGGAACAAATGCAAGTCTTGGACAGTTTGATTTTGGAAACTGGACTATAGACTATTATAACTCTCTGTTCTATCCTTTTGCAAAGAAGACTACCACAGCATCGTCTCATACTACCGGATTCTACAAAAGTAACTTCTATACAGTCGACCCGAACTTTACGACTGCGGGTGGAACCGAATATCTTACAGGCATTATTAAGAATACACTCGATGCTGCAACTCGCGAACCTAAGGTGGAATGGGTTGCTGAAAGTGCGACTGCAGGTGATAATTACAAATACTGTATCGAGAATACGATGGCCGCAGGATATCAGAAGTTCGGTGCGGCTACGCGTCTGGTACTTAAGGGACAGTATGCACCTTGGAAGTCTGGTGAATTTACTTTAGGAAATGACTGGTATCGTCTTCCTAATGGAACTAACTCTGTAAACTTCAAGAGTTTTGCCGACTTGCTGGCTGCTTATACGCCTGCCAAAGCTAAAGAAACAGCCTCAGACCCTATGACCGCCCAGGAGAAACTTTTAGTTTCGGCATGCGAACTGTTCTATACTCAGATAAAATCTGAACTTACCGCCAATGATCCGGGTGATTTTGCATCCCTTACGCAGGCTATTCTTGACGACAACAACATTCAGAATGGTGGTGAACTGTGTAAAAAAGAAGGTTGCATCTATTGGTATCCAAAGAGTCTCAACTATTACTACTATGAGATTCGTCATGACAATGCAGCTAACTCTTACATGGAGTATGGGAAATACGGTGTAGTACGTAATAACTATTATACGCTTACGCTGACAAAGGTGAATGGTAACGGTACACCGTGGTATCCTGGTGGTGGTCCCGAAGATCCGGATGAAGAAGAAGATATCGATAAGAAAGGTGCCTATCTCCATTTTGAGATTAAAGTTGCTCCGTGGATATACTGGACTACAAATTTCGAAATCTAAATAAATTCTTTACTTTCAAAGAAAACAGGGCAGTGCGGACTGCCTGCCCTGTACTTTTAAAATAGATATTCCGTACGGAACAGACCGCCGAAAAAAGTAAAAACAAGTCGGTGACAGGCTTCCCAAAAACAGCACTGAAATATACCGGCGCATCCGAGATGCAATGAAATGCAAAGCGCGCCCCAAAAAGAGGAAATAACCGGAGGTCACAAAATAGAGATCTCTGACAATATAAAATGGCAAACCGATAGGGTTGCCCCCTAAAAGAAAAGATATGTTCGGAAAAACTAAATCGCTGTTCCTTATCGTTGCTTCGATGCTATGTATGGCTTCGTGCGACAGTATACGCGAAGACCTGCCACGGTGCGAGCTTTGGTTGGAATTTGTATTTCGACTACAATATGGAATATGCGGATGCATTTAATCCGCAGGTTAAATCGGTGGATGTACTTGTGTTCGACAGCGATGATAAATTGCTTTTCACCAAAAGTGCCGAGGTTGCTGCGCTGGTTGGTGGAAGCCGGATGTCGTTGACCGACGAGCTCGATTTCGGAAGTTATAAAGTACTGACCGTCGGAAGTCTGTCTGACAGATTCCGGCTTTCGGACAATACAGGTAATAAACTAGTGCCGGGAACAACCACCCTCCAACAAGTCATTGTATCCCTGAAGCGGGAGACGGATGTTGTTAATTTCGAATTTCAGCATCTTTACTTCGGAGAAGTTGTGGAAGTGGATCACCTGCCATCCAATACCAACCATAAAGTTTATCCGGTGAACCTGATACGTGACACCAATCGGTTTAATCTCGCGCTAATGGGATATGAGGAAAATAAAGTGGATGGCACACAATATACATTTGAAATTCAGGCACCGGAAAATGCGGTTTATTCCTGGGAAAACGAACCCACAGGACAAGGGCCGATTACTTATGTGCCTTACTATACAGGTCCGGGTGAAATATCCGATGTGGTTATGTCCGCACGCCTGAACACGATGCGTTTGCTCAACAGGAGCGGATGGGATTATGAATTTATTATAAGGGATGCGAATACCAAAGCCGAAGTCTGGAGCTACAATCTGATGACACTATTGAGTATTGCCCGGCCGGTTTCCCGTTACGACGGAACGGAACTTCCCTTTCAGGAGTATCTTGACAGGCAGAGTGAATGGAACCTGATATTTACAGTTGTTGAAAAACCCGGAGGAGGATTCCTTCAAATTGGTATTGTCGTGGGGACCTGGATTCATTGGCTCCACGGGATGGAAGTTTAAGAATGAGAAAAAAGCTATTACATATCATTTATCTGGCATCCACCATCCTTTTGTTCTCATGCAGTAGAGAAGCTGATGTGGCTTATGAGTTGCCTGCCCATACTACCCGGGCGCAACTTAGCATCGATTTGGTGAATAATGGGGATGTGGAACAACAGGAGAAGATAAACTCCATGCGGTTTATCGTATTCGGCAGCACGCCCGGTGGCGTGAGGCTGGATGTGAATGAACACATCCTGTTGAGCACTCCGGAGACAGCTACTGATATAGATGCGCAACTTCTCGAAGTGACTTCCAGCAATGATATCCTGGTCGTAGTTATTGCCAACGAACCGCAGAGTCTCACAAGCCAACTTGACGGTATAGCTAATCTTTTGACGTTGCAAGAGATGATTTACGACATCTCCAGCATACTGAATAATGACGGGCAGATTATTTCGGCGACCGGAATGCCTATGACAGGAGTGATCCGGGATATATCCATAGCACCCGATGAAACCAAAACAGTGCAAATGATGATCGAACGTGCCGTAGCCCGGGTAGATGTCTTTATCGAAGCTATAGACGGCGGGGCAGTGACCGGATATACTGCCGGAAGCACCAGTGTCACCTTGCATAATTTCTCCCACGATAGCTATTTCGTGATGGGAAATGTGGGCAACGGCACGCGTGATAACGCCGACTCTTCAAAAAACTACGGAAAGGTGAAGGAAGACGTGTCGGAAAGCAATTTATTAACGCATAGCTGGACGGCTGCGACTACAGAAACTTGGGCATACTCATCGGCTCCCGGAGCTGAAAACCGGAAGTTGCTTTGCTCGTTCTACACAGCCGAACGCCTATTCAAGTCGGATTATTCCGACCGACTGTCTATCAGTATGGCTAATGTCCCAAAAGGGCCTTCGGACGTCACCGGAATAACCGGGAAAGTAATTGAAAGCGTAACAAAGGTTGACGGCACAGGTAGTCCGACAGCGCAACCTTTTACGGAGATCCGTCGGAACAACGTGTATCAGGTAACGGCACGCGTAGGAAAAATAGGTATTCAGATACTGACGATAAGCGTAGAAAATTGGGGTGAAAGACAAGACATTGATTTGGATATGGACTTGTAATATCTTTCGCTGATTGTTTTTAATTTCGGAAAAGAAGTAAGATGATAAAGACTATAAATAATATTAGGATGATTATGGCAATGGCTGTCCTTTCGGTTGTCCTCTTTTCGTGTGTCAGAGAAGAGATGACGTGTGATAAGGAATTAATTGTTGTGCAACGTATCGGTGAAGGCGGCTATGTCTACACTCGTGGTACGGTAATCTCTTCGAATACCGATCTGAAAGAAGAGACTTTCGGTCTTTACGGCTCACTGACTCCCAATGCTTCTGTTCCCCAATCATACTTCAATGCAAGTGCTACGGTTAACGCCGACCTGACAGCCACCATCTCGCCGTTGCAATATTGGCCCGGATTGTTGAATGCGAGCATGAAGTTCTTCTCCTGGTATCCGTATAGTGATGCGAATGCGCCTACTGCGAGTTTCATTGATCCCGGAGAAATGGTGCTGAATTATACAGCGAATGAATCTGCCGCCAATCATGTCGATGTATTGGCGGCTATATCGGGCCCTGTATGGGTTGAAGGTGTGAATATACACTTCTACCACACATTGACCAAGGTTACCTTTACATTCAAGAAAGTAGCTCCTGTACCGAATGAGGTGACTATCGAGAAAATAGAATTCCAGAATGTAGGAAAAAGCGGTAACCTTGCGATGACTGAAATTCCGACTACCACGACGAAAAACGGCAAACCGAAGTTTGTCTGGAGCGATGTCGCCACCGGGGAGGTCGCTTCTACTCCCACCGGTAACAAAACGGTTACTGAAAATGCCACCTTGATAGGTGATACATTCCTCATGTTGCCGACTGACGCTTTCTCCGCAACCGCCAAAATCGTTGTTACCACCAACTTTGGCGATCGGGAATTCCTGTTCAGTGATATTCTCGCCAAGAATCCGCATTCTTGGGAATCGGGCGAGTACATCAACTACAATCTTACGATATCCAACGAAACCTATCAGCTTTCAGCTACCCCACTTGAATGGACGGAAAGCCCGGTGAATGTAATTTTCGATAAACAGTATTATCTCAAATTATCGCAGACCAAGGTACAGACGGCTGGTGATGGGGTCACTGTCAATATAGAAGTGAAAACGAATTATGATGCTAATCCGGATACAGGATTTCTGCCGGGGGCGTCATTAAACAAAAGTACCATGGATACGTGGCCGACAGTTAATATGACTCAGATATCCCTTTCGGAAGGAGTGTATACGTATAATATCCAGGTTGTGATGCCCAAATTTAATTCAGGAACCGGAACTAAGCGGGAAACAGGCTTTTATATCAATGCTGGTAATCTGCAGCACCATGTACTGTTGAGCCAGTGGAGAGAAGACGGAGAGTGGCTGACCTCAAACGTAGAGTTGGACAGCAACGATAATGGAACCGGAAATATGCGACGTCGCAAGATTGTTTTTACTTCGGGTAATCCGGGAATATGGGAGTGGAAGATAACCCAGATACAGGATCCGGATAAAATTCTGCTTAACAGTGAGACAATGCTCGAAACAAGTGGCGTGAGTGGTGATGCGGTTTACTTCTACTTTAGAGCCGATGCTGTGTCCGGTGATACGGCTAGACTCACACTAACCAATACGAATGGTGATAATCTGCCAATAACGGTGACATTGACCGCACCATAATGACGAATATGCAATATCAAAGTTTAAGGAAAGGAAATAGAAATATGCAATATGGGTTTTCAATAAAAAGAAAGTGCTATCTTTTGTCTGTTCTGTTGATGACGGTATGGCTTACCGGATGCGTACAGGAAGAATTTGAGTCGACACCTTCTCCGGCAGGAAACGGTATTCGCTTTACATTAACGGTTCCCGATGTAAACCTCCCGTCCGTATCTTCGCGTACGATGACCGGAACGGGAACAGCAAAGAAAGAAGACGAAATAGAAACGGTGGATATTCTTGTTTTTGATATGTCAAAAACGCCGGCAGTATTTCTGGAATGGGTCAGCGCTACAGGAGTTACGCAGGACTTGGCTGACAATTCCACTGTGAGTTTCTCTGCTGTGCTTTCTCCCACTACCGCATCTACCTGCATCGTGGTTGTGGCAAATAAGGAACTTGATAATATTGTGTCGGGCTTCACGAAGGGAGCGACCACCAAGGTTGAGGCAATGGAAAAGATGCTCCACACCCAAACCGGCAAATGGCTGGCAGACGGCTCGACAACCGGTGGGTATACGCGGATTCCGATGTACGGGGAGAAGGTAATAAGCAAAATCACTCCTTCGATGAATCCGATAACCGAAATTAATATGAAACGTATGCTGGCGCGTATTGATATCCGTAATAACAGTGTCACTTCAAATTTCACGGTCGAAGAGGTTTACCTGGCCAATTACAATACCACCGGATATATTGCTCCGGCATGGAACACGAACGGGCAGGTTACTGAACCGGCTCCGGATACTCCTGTTCTCCCCACGGGCAGTGGTAAAATGACGGAGGAAGGGGATGCAATCCGTTATTCCGTAAATGGTAACACACCCTACGATGGGGAGATTTATACATTTGAATCCCTGGCGGCAGAGGATGCCGGTGGTGCGGGAGCAGACGGAGAAGCGAGCCGTAAGGATGCTACTTGCCTGATTGTGAAAGGAAGGATCGGTACGGGTGAATCGACATTTTACCGGGTGGATTTTACCAAAAACGGAAATACAGGAGAGCAGGTGGAATATTTGCCTTTGAAGCGAAACCATAAATACATCATTACCATTACCCAAGCATTGGGAACCGGTTATAAAAGTTTTAGCGAGGCGCTGGCATCATATACAGTCATGTCCAACCTGAAATTCCGGTTGATACACTATGATCGTGATAAGGTCAAAGATATAGTCTACAATGGGCAATATATGCTTGGAGTGGGTGAATCGGAGGTCGCTGTAACTCAATACCAGAATAATAGTTATGCTATAGACGTTTTTACTGACAGTCCCGGAGGCTGGAAGGCCACCATTACTGCAGGGAACGACTGGCTCAAATTTGAAGGTGGAGCTGATGCGGCATCGGGCATTGCAAACGATGATACCCAACTCAAATTGAAGATTCCATATTTTAATAATGAAAATATTGGTGTTGGGCGTAAGGCTACTGTTACGTTGACGGCAGGGCGCCTGACTCACAATATTGAAGTGACGCAGTATACAATAGATCCGGGAATTATCAAATTTGTCGATGCATACGGAAATGTGTTGGAGAGAGATCTTTTTTTTCCAATTCGAAATCCTGATGGCGACGAACTCCCTCTCGAACCGCAGACGGTGTATGTCATGTTTTCCGTGGATAGGATAGAAGGTAAGCTTTATGGCACTGGCGGTGTCAATATGGTCCAATATAATGCCGGCGGTTTGATTCCGCAATTAGACAGGACGAATGCGATACCGTTCAGTGAAAGGGTACAGGCGTTTACCATACAGCCTAATCCGCGAAGAGCAGGCGATGGTACTGTTGAAGATGGTGCAGGCTGGTGGTGGCGTTGGGACTTTATGTTGTTCGACCTGTACGATAAGGAAGGATACCTTACTCAAGTACAATTCCCCATCAATCAGGGGGAGCTGGAGTTTTCACTCCGATATCTTTCCACTACAGTCAATAGTCGTACTTATAAAGTCAATCTGGGTGCGGAACAATACTTGCAATTGTTTGTCAATAACAATTGGGAAATTATGGATATTGAGGAATTGAATATAACGAACGATGATGGCACCGGACTGATTCGGACCGATTCGGATAATGATGTAATTATAGGTAGAAAGAATGCGGACGACAAGATGTATCTTGAGTCTATCATAGGCTATGATGACGGCAAGGGAAATGATGTGGTTGGTCATGGATACGATTTCAGGCTGAAGCTTCACCCCGGCAAGTGGAAAGAAGGAAAAAGCGGAACGATAAGAATCACGTTCAGAAATGTAATGCATACCGTGGCGGATGAAGAATTCCCGTTTTATCGTACGATTGACCTTCAGATGGTGTCCGAAACCAAATCTTACACAACTGCCGGGGAACCTCTTTTCTATCTTTATCCGCTTCGGTTTGATAATAGGAGATATTATAACGGAACTAACCAAAGTGTGGGGCGATTGGAAAATGTAGCCGATGCGGAGGATATCTGTAGGAATATAGGCGATGGTTGGCGTCTGCCTACTGCTAGTGAACTGTTGCTGTCATTTGTCTATGAAAATGCTTTGGGTGGTAATGCGATTAACAGTAATTATCATGACGGTCAGAATATATATGGGTGGTATCAAAACTGGACAGGTAACTACTGGTCTTCATCATACTATGAGGCTAAAGGCTCTACAACACGTTTTGGGATGGAAATGTCGGCAGGTTATCCGGATTCCGCACCTGTTAGTAATAATAATTATTTTCGTTGCGTAAGGGATAATACAAATAGCGGAAAGAAGTACCCTTATTTGATGGTAGAATCCTCGGGGGTCACTATTGTCTCTCGCGATGCCAGTGGAGGAACAGATCCTTCGGTGTTATTTGCTTCAGGTGAAACTCCGGATACAAGTGGCGCAATGAATAAGGTTGCTCCTAAGTTTCAGATTGAAAATTCCAGTAGTAATGGTAAAACTTGGGCGGAAGCAAAAGCGGCATGCGAAAGCAAAGGGAGTGGCTGGCGTCTACCTACTCAGCGTGAGATGTATTTAGTACTCAGTATGGGAGGGGCTGTTACCAATATCGAAAACCAAGGTTTCGGTGACTCGACTACTTGGACAGGGAACGGATTCAAGAAGATTAGTGCTGTGCACTGGACATTGACTTCACGCGATAGCAACTATTGGCTGGTCGGACATAATAATGGTGAATTCGGTGCATGGGCTACGGTAGAGTCCACAACTTGGGCTTGGTATCGTTGTGTGCGCACAATAGAATAAAAGCTAAAAGAACTGTATCAGAATGTTGTTTGTCTTCATTCTGATACAGCTCGTCTATTAAATCCTTTTCTTTTTATTCCTAGAATCCACAATGTTTAGTGTGTTTCCCTTTGTTTACAACGTATTGATAACTTCCAACTGCTTTTGCAAGAAAGCAATACGCTGTGCTTCTCCACTTTCCGAAACCAGAATAGAGTGGCGCTTCAACGATTGAATCCAATTGCGTTGCATCTGGCAGATATATGAGCTTTGCGAATCCATCGAGTTGATAGAATATACCCGCAGCAGACTGACTTGGTAATCATGTTTCTCGATATAGCTGTAAGTGGCTTCGAAACTGATATTGGACAGATAGAAAGACACTTTCTTGTTTTCGCTGAACTCTCCCTTTATGGACAGATGTTCTACCACGCCAAGTAACTGAAGAAGTTCTTCTTTCAAATGCATGACATCGTCCTTGTTTATCAGATTCAGGCTGGCAAAGTACTTGATCTCTTTCACAAAAGAATAAAAGATATTTGTGTCCCAGATGAAAAACGTTTTTGGACACTGTCTTATACTTTCACTCAGCTTCTTATGCACATTGACGATCCGTTCATCCACAGACATGTCTTCCAAAGAATGTGGCGTCTTTATATCCCCATTCTGATACATCCATCGGCAAAGACGGAATTTAGACAAATTCTCATAGGAAGAATAAAGTGTAAAGGGAAGGGAATTGGATGCAGTATACACCTCCGTCGTATTATCTGTTTTCACATAGTCGAAAATTTGCAGATAACGGTTGATTATTTCGTAATAACTTTCCAGCGCACTAGTGGCATGAAGTAAGTTCAGGTCGAAAGTAACTTTATTAGATACATGGCTACCTACAATCTGGTCGATAGAAATACCGAGTTTTTGAGAAAGCAGCGCTACTTCGTCTATTGTAAAAGACACCTCACCCCTCAATCTGCGATAGACAGCTTCCTTTCCCATGCATAAAATGTCAGCCAAAGTATTGGCCAGATTCATATCTTGAGGAATTCGCTCCCTCATTGTAGATATTAATTCGTTTAGAATACCATTTTTCATTGTTTGTTCCTTTAATTTTAATGTTAATAATCTCTGTGATACATTCTATGCAAAATTACGTCTTGTGTTTGAAAGATTTGTGTGGAAAAACAGAGATGAATGTATGTGTCTTTTTCTGATTGGGAATCAAACGGAAGCGGTGAGGACAGGGAATGAAAAAAAGTAGATAAGAATCTTATCTACTTTCATTTATTGGAACTGATTTTTTTTTGAAGTTCTAATCTGCGAAAATAAAATTAAAGAGCGTCAATAATTTCTCGCTGTTGCTTGAAGAATTGAATACGCTGCATTTCACCGCTTTCGGATATCAAAGTGGAGAACTTTTTCAGAGATTGAATCCATTCTTTCAAGGTACAGAAAATTTCGTTGTCCATCGTGGTAATGGAGTTGATGGAATAAATACGTATGAGGCTCATTTGCAGGTTATTGGTGTCTACATAGCTATATGTTGCCTCGAAGTTGATATTCGACACATAGATGCGTACACGATTGCCATCGGCTGTCTTGCCATTGATAGCCAGTTCTTCCAGTTCGTCCGCCAATAAGAATAATTCATTTTTGATTTCTTCTTTTGTTTCGTCGGAAATGAGATGGATGCTGGCGAAGTATTGGATATCGTTGATAAGGTGTTGGAAAATCATATTATCCCATATATAGTCTATGGAGTGGATATGACGTGTCATTGCTACATAGTCTTTCTGGATATTGACCAGTTTCGGTGGAATATCCAATTCTTCGAAACTCTTGCAATCAATATATTTATTCTGGTACATCCATTTGAATAAACGGAATTTTGCCAGAAGTTCATGTTTCAGATAGAGAGTCTGGGGAATAATGTTGGCAGAAGTTCCCATTACAGAATTCGGGTCATCCGGCATCGTATTGATTAGCGAGACATATTTTTCAAAGATATTGTAGTAACTCTCGAACGGGTCGTCATAATCTACAATGTTTATATTAAACATGGCGTTCGATTTGAAACTTAGTCCTATAATCTTGTCTAGCGATATACCCAGTTTTCTTGAAATAAGGGCTGACTCTTGTAAGGTGAAAGGTACTTCACCGCGCAATCTTCTGTATACTGCCTCTTTTCCTATGTATAGCGTGTCCATTAACATATCTGCCAGTTGTCCTTTGAGCGGAAGCTTTTCTTTCATCGCTTCTATGAGGTTTGCATTTGGATTATTTGTCATCATAATAGTTCTAATAAATAATACTTTTCTATTATAAACATTTGTCAGTGGCAAGTTGTTTCGGAAATTGAAACTATTTAAATCTTCTTTTTTTTAAAATATCCTCTCCGAAAATTGTTTATTTTAAGCAAATCGGTTACATTTGTGACCATAAACAAAACGAAGAGACAGCGTCTCTTTAGTAAACAATAGAAATATTTAGAATGAAAAGAATATTGGTAAGTGGCGGAGCCGGTTTTATAGGCTCTCATCTCTGTACTCGGCTTATAAACGAAGGTCACGACGTGATATGCCTGGATAATTTTTTTACGGGTTCGAAAGATAATATCATTCACTTGATGGATAATCATCATTTTGAGGTGGTGAGGCATGATGTCACTTATCCTTATTCGGTTGAAGTAGATGAAATTTATAATTTGGCTTGTCCGGCATCTCCCATTCATTATCAACATGACCCGATTCAAACTGCCAAAACATCTGTGATGGGAGCCATTAATATGCTGGGATTGGCAATGAGACTGGATGCCAAGATTCTGCAAGCTTCTACGAGTGAGGTATATGGAGATCCAATCGTTCATCCGCAACCGGAAAGCTACTGGGGGAATGTGAATCCGGTAGGTTACCGGTCTTGTTATGATGAGGGGAAGCGTTGCGCAGAAACGTTATTTATGGATTATCACCGTCAGAACAGTGTGCGTGTGAAGATTATCCGTATTTTTAATACGTATGGTCCGCGAATGTTGCCAAACGACGGCCGGGTTGTTTCTAATTTTATTCTTCAAGCGTTGAATAATGAAGATATAACTATATATGGTGATGGAAAACAAACACGTAGTTTCCAATATATTGATGATTTGATTGAGGGAATGATAAGAATGATGAATACGGAGGACGGATTTACAGGCCCTGTGAATTTGGGGAATCCGAATGAGTTTCCAGTGTTGGAATTGGCGGAAAGGATCATTAGCCTGACCGGCTCATCTTCGAAAATTGTATTTAAGTCTTTGCCGGATGATGATCCGAAACAGCGACAACCGGATATTACATTGGCTAAAGAGAAACTGGGTTGGCAGCCTACCGTTGAACTGGAAGAAGGGCTGAAGCGTATGATTGAATATTTTAAAAATGTCTGAAGCATAAAAAAAGAAAATTATGAATATGGAAATTAATCCTTCCGAATATAAAGTCCTTATTGTGGACGATGTAATATCAAACGTCCTTTTATTAAAGGTACTTTTGACCAACGAGAAATTCAAAATTGTGACTGCCGGTAATGGAACACAGGCGTTGGAACAAGTGAAGAAGGAAAATCCGGATCTAGTATTGCTGGATGTGATGATGCCGGATATCAGTGGATTTGAGGTGGCTCAACAAATGAAAGCGGATCCCGAAATGGCTGAAATTCCCATTATCTTCCTGACTGCTCTTAATAGTACGGCGGATATCGTTAAAGGATTTCAGGTGGGTGGTAACGACTTTATCTCAAAGCCATTCAACAAAGAAGAGCTGATTATTCGTGTGACACACCAGATTTCGTTAGTTGCAGCGAAAAGAATCATTGTTGCACAAACGGAAGAGTTACGTAAGACTATTATGGGACGTGACAAACTTTATTCTGTGATTGCACATGACTTGCGTTCGCCTATGGGGTCCATCAAGATGGTATTGAATATGCTGATTCTGAATCTGCCAAGCGAAACAATTGGTGAGGAGATGTATGAATTGCTAACGATGGCCAATCAGACAACTGAAGATGTATTCTCATTGCTTGATAATCTACTGAAATGGACGAAGAGCCAGATTGGTAAGCTGAAAGTGGTTTATCAGGATATTGATATGGTAGAAGTGGTAGAGGGCGTAAGTGAAATCTTTACGATGGTGGCCAGTCTGAAGAATATTAAGATTGTACAGGATGTACCTGTGGAAAATATGGCTGTTCGTGCTGATATTGATATGATTAAGACGGTGATCCGTAATTTAATCAGTAATGCGATTAAGTTTAGTAATGAAGGTTCGGAAGTAGTGGTATCACTGGCAGAAGAAGACGGTATGGCAATCGTAAGTGTGAAAGACAGCGGTTGTGGTATCGATGATGAAAATCAGAAGAAGTTGCTGCATACCGATACTCATTTCAGTACCTTTGGTACAAACAATGAGGAAGGTTCGGGACTCGGATTATTATTGTGTCAGGACTTTGTTGTCAAGAATGGCGGTAAACTTTGGTTTACTTCAAAGAAGGGAGACGGGTCTACATTTAGTTTCTCAATCCCATTGTTGGAAAAATAAGAATAACTAGAGATAACACGGACTAGAAATAATAAGGGCACGGTTTGCATGAATATGTAAATCGTGTCCTTATTTAATGGTATATTCTATTTTCGGCCTATCGTTTGCAGATAGCCTTAAAATCGCAATACGAACATTTTTTAGTATCCTCTGTCTGCGTAAAAGTCTCTTCTTCGCTGAATATTTCTTCTAATAATGCTTGCAGGCGTTCACGGAATTCATCTTCAAAGAAAGCGAAGTTGTTTACCGGTATTTTCGGTTTACGGGGTTCTCCCATTTCGATAACAGGCGAATAGTTTTCCGATGCTGCCCGGTGGATGTAGAGCAGGGCAGGAGCTACCATCAACGATTGTTGCCGGCTCATGATAGCGGCATACAGAAAAGTCTGGAAGATATAGTTCGGGCGTGTTTCCGATGGGGTGAACAGTTGCTCGATATTAGCAGGTATTTTAGGGCTTCCTCCTGTTTTGTAGTCAACAATCCGCAGGGTACTTTCTTTTGCATCCATACGGTCGATTGTGCCACCCAGACGGAGAGTGAACGGTCCTTGTCCTGTTTGTATAGTAATCTCTTCTGAAACTTTCTTTTCCATAGCGACCATTTCGAAAGGGGTATATTGAAGGTCGTTGCGCAGCAATTGTTTCAGATAGGAAACAATTACTTTGGAGTTGATAAGTTGTATACCGTTATATTCCGGTTTTTCTTCGGGAGAAACCTTGAATAATTCTTCTTTGAAGGCTTGGTCAACGTAGCTTTGTAGCTTCACGTCATTGCGTAATAAGCGTTCAAGATCTTCTTTCTGTATCGTTTTTCCAGCTGCAGTCAGGTCGGTGTATGCCAATTGGGCGGAGAGGTGAAAAATGGTTCCAAATAGGGCGGAATCAATTTCAGCACTAACTTCGTCCGGTGTTTTCAAACCCGCTATATACCGGTAGTAGAATCTCAATCGGCAATCCAGATAAGCATTAAGGGCGGAAGGAGAGAGAATCACTGAATTTGGATTGGTGCTATCGTAAGCACGATAGATTCGTCTTAGTACTTCAGGTGTTTTTTCTACTCGTATCTCTTGGGTACTTTGCGGAGATTGTCCGGCTTCCAGATACTCGCGAGTGATATCATGTGGACCTTCTACAAGCAATTGCAGCATGAAGCGGGATTCTTCTCCACGGTTGAGACCGTCCGAAGAAGTATTGTAGAGTAGCGTGATATTCTCTGCCCGTTGTATCAGTCGATAAAAGTAGTAGGCATACACTGCATTTTTGTGTTCGATAGTGGTCATGCCGAATGCTTTCCGGAGATTATAGGGAATAAAAGAGGAATCTCCTCCGGATTTTGGAAGTTGTCCTTCGTTGAGAGACAATATAATGAGATTCCGGAAGTCCAGATTACGTGTTTCCAATACTCCCATGACTTGCATTCCGATAGCAGGTTCTCCGTGGAAAGGAATGTTAGAAGATGTCAGTACTTTGGTAATCAGTCGTTTCAGAGTATCGGTGCGTATATTTAGTTCTCCGCTTTCAATCAAACTGTAGAGACGGTTGATTTTGGTATGGCTTTGAAAGAGCGATTCTCTATATAGTTGATTGAAAATATCATTATATTCTCCTTCTTTCCGATAAATGGTTGAAATGTTTTTGATTAATTCGATCAGATAATCGCATAGTTCTTTTATACCATTACGGGGAGTGAAGAGGGTAGTTAGGAAATCATCCTGTTTAAGTTCCGACGGGAGTGGATAAAAACGGTTTGTTTGGGTCAGTTCACGTTCCAGGGGACCAGCATGGGATGATAATTGCTGGGTATAGGGATGTTTCAATATGGCGGATACTGCCTCGTAAGTGAATCGGCCGGTGTCGGAGCGGTAACCATTGGTTTGCAGTTCCATTGCGGCATTGATAAAGCTATAAACAGGAGTTTGTGCCAATGGGAATCCCATGGTGATATTGACATTTTTCACTTCCTGCGGAATGGAATGAAGTACAGGGAGAAGCAGAGCTTCATTACAAAGCACTACAGCATTTTCTTTTTCCTTTTCTACGGCAATTTGTGAATGATCGTTTGTTATCGCCTTAATCCATCCGGGAAGGAAACGTGCCTGGGCATTCTCGGTAGAAGCGGAAATATAACGTATTTTCTTCGGTTCTTTAAAGGTGTTGAACAAGCTTTCCGGGAGTTCGTTCGGAAATTCCTCGAGATTACGTTTTAGGAATTCTCCGGCCTCATGTTTTTTGATTTGTTGGGTGTAGAAAATATCATAGTCCCAATAGAAAAGTGCCTTGCCCGCATCTTTCAGTTTTCTGAAAAAGTCATTTTCTACTTTATTCAAAACATTGAACCCGACAAATATGTATTTGTCGTATTTGAGTTGTTCGGTATCAAGTTGTTCGATCACGTTCCGGTAGAGCATACCTTCGTAAGCAATACCTAACTCTGTCAGGTTCGCACGGTAACGATGGTAGATAGTACCTAGCTTGTCCCAAAGGGAAATAAATTTTTCTTTTAGTTCGGTCCGTTTTTCAATGGAGAAATTCTGAAAAAATTGTTGTATGGCTTCTTCCTGCTCTTTGTCAAGGAATTCATAGTCATCCATCAGATTTTTCAAATCTTGTAGATTACTGAATAATTTGTCGGCATCGACCATATTCTTATCTACATCATCAAAATCACTAATCAACAATTCGCCCCAGAAGTAGAAATCGTCCAATGTTTCCTGACTCCGTGTTTCCTCTTTGAACACTTTATAAAGTTCGCAGACCAATCGAATAGGATCGCCGCTTTTCTGTACGGATAGTTTCTGAAACAGGTCGCTGATACTCATGGCAGCTGGTGACCAAATCGGTTGATCGGATTCTCCGGCTAAATATTCATTGAAGAACAAGTTAGCACGTTTATTAGGGAAAACGAGTGCCGTACGTGACAGGTCGTTTCCTATCTTGGTATATAAATCATGAGCGACTAGTTGGAGAAATGATTGCATATTGATTCAGTTTTTTCTAATTCATATATTTATTGTGCCCGGAACATAACCGGAACGGTGAAATAAACGGCTACTTTAGTACCATCTTCCAGTTCTCCGGGTTTCCATTTGGGCATTTGGTTGATGACGCGTAATGCTTCCTTGTCCAGGTAAGGATCTATGCCACGTGCAACTCTGGGTTTGATTATATTGCCTTCTTTGTCAATGATGAACTGAATTATAACACGTCCCATGCACATATCTCCCTGTGCTATTGTGGGATACTGGATTTTTTTTGCAAGAAACTGCATGAGAGCTTGCTGGCCTTCAGGAAATTGAGGCATAACTGGAACTTCCTCGTAAACGTTAGGATAGTTTATACGAATATAAGTGATTCTCAATTCCGGGCCATACATCGCACTGAATGAGAGCATCAGATTGTATGTCACTTGTACTGTCTCATTTGCCAACATGCCAGGTGTCCAACGAGGAATGAGAGACATGACCCTTAATATTTCAGCTTCAACTTTGGGATGTGTCTTGCGAGTAATCTTTGGGTTGATAACTTGTCCGTCATGATCTATAGTGAATTGTACATCAGTGTATGTATTATTAGCAATACTATCTATTTCTGAATAACGAAGATTTTCTTTCAGAAATTCTATAAATTTTGCTATTCCTCCGGGAAATTCCGGTAGCTTCTCCGGACCATAAAAAGGAGCTTCTCCTTTCATGTCTTTTTCTTGTATCAGGCTGTCAGCAGTAATGGTCCAATTCATTTTAGGGCATTGTAGTGTTTCTGCGTTCAATGAAGTAGGAGGTATTATTGTAAGTATGCCAGTTGATAGTCCAAACAGAGTGATAGCCTTACCTACACGGCGTTTTCGTTCAAGCTGTTGCTCCAAATATCGAACTTCAGCTTCGCATTTGGGGCAAGTACCCAAACAATCTCCTTGATACTGACATTCAGAAGTAATGAATTCAATATCATTCGCTTCTGCTATCTGCCGACGAATCTCTTTTAAGATTTTACAGGTTTGTTTTCCTCGTGCCATGGCATTAATCATTAGGGGTTTTATAGGTGAATCGGTCGAATCGGGTGATTCCCATTTCTTCCAAAAGCTCTATGCTGTAGTCTACATCTTTCTCCGTATTATAAGAAGGAATGAGCGGTGTTCGAATGATAATTTTTCCGGCTTTGCCTTCTCCGATTAAATACCGGAGATTGCATAAAACCCTTTCATTACCTTTTCCGGTATATCGCTGATAAATGTCATTATTCATGTCTTTGATGTCGACGATATAATTATCTACAATAGAAATCAACTCTTCTACATTCTGTAGTGGAACATTGAGAGACGTTTCGACAGTGATTCTCCATTCCGGTCCGCAAAGTTGGCGAAACTGCCGGATGAACTCATTTTGCAATAATGGTTCTCCACCTCCAAATGTGACTCCTCCGCAGCTCGCCAGAAAGTAAAGTTCGTCTTTGCGTACTTCCTCGTAGAGTTGGTTACAATCGTATCTCTCCCAAACGCCATCAGGCTGTAGAGAAGTTGGATTGAGACAATATTTGCAACGCAACGGACAGCCATGGAAAGCAACTAATGTTGTAACTCCTTCACCGTCAATCGTTAGTCGATGGCGGGCAATGCCGATGAGAGGAACAGCTTTCATACTTTTTCTATTTTTTCTTCATCCACATACCACAAGTAGCCGGTGATATTCTTATATCCCATCTTGGTAAGAAGTTGCATATATCCTTTCACTTGTTTGTTATATTTAGGATTTTCCTTACCAAACTTGAAATCGACTACAACAACCTGATCGTCTTTCATCATTACACGATCCGGACGACGGGTTTGCAAAACTCCTTTTTCTTTATAGATAATAGCACATTCATTAAACAGTGTCCATTTTCCGGAATACCAATCTTGAATTTTAGGAGAAGAAAAAGCTTTCTTTGCAACTTCACGAGCCACTTTTTCTTTCTCGTCATTTCTGATAACTCCTTCAAAAATAAGCCGTTCGATGGCTGGATCAATATCTTCTGCTGTTTCGATGACAGAAAATAAAGTATGTAACATACGTCCGCGGTTGATAAAGCGGTCGTCCGAATCTTCTTCTTCAATGCCCTGAATGAAGTCAGCAGAGCGGTTGGACTGACGAAATTCAATATCATGCCGCATGGATTCCATCCGAATAGGGAGTTTCTCTGGTTTCTGGGTTAGCTTGTTTGTGGATGTCTTGATTCTTTCTTTTTCGGAAGGGCATAGTTGTCCTTGCTCGTAACAGTCTTCTTCCCAGTCAATCCCTTCTTCTTGGGCTACTATCGGTAGGGTGTTTGCCAATAGTTCGGACATGGTACCTTTTTGACTTTTTCTACTCCAGATAATGAGATTTTTTCCAGCGCGGGTAAAAGCAACGTATAGTAGATTGAGATTATCTACCCAAAGTTGAAGACGTTCTTGCAGGTAGTCGTTACCATAAATCGATTCAGCCATTTGGGTGGAATAGTTAATAGGAAGAATATCCAATGTATTGAATGGTGCTGTTTGCGGGGCACACCATACAAGCTGATTATTGGTTTCATTCTCCAGTTTCCAGTCGCAGAAAGGAAGGAGTACGGTATGGAATTCCAATCCTTTGGATTTGTGTATGGAGAAAATCCGGATACCTTCTACTTCTCCACTCGGAATTGTTTTACTGCATAATGTTTCGTCCCAATACCGGATGAATCCGTCTAGCTCGGAAGAGTTGCTTTGCAGATAATCGATCACCGCATCAAAGAAAGCAAATAAATAGGCATCCTGATCTTTGATAAGATTCATCTCAAATATGCTGAAAAGTTCTTCTAAAAGCTCATAGAGAGGCATTAACCTTAGTTCCTTTGTCTTTTCAAGAAAAGCGGCGGGAAGATAATTCTCGGCAGGGAGGAGTAGGAGAGTATTCCAATCCAGTCCTTTCTGTAAAACCTCGTTTTGATAGGCTACGGCCAGTTGGGCACGTGCTATTTTATTATTTTCATCGGAAAGGAATCGCAGTGCATCCAACATCATACAAATGGCAAGAGAGGCGTCAAGGCGGAAGGCTTCGTCTGATGCCACTTTATAGTGTAGCTCCTTATCGAAGTAGTCGGCGATTCGAGGAATGCTTTTATTTTTTCGTACCAGGATGGCTATATCATTCAGTTGTACTCCGGAGGTGAGGAGATGTTGCACTTCTTCTCCCAAGCTAATTAATGTCTGTTCGGTATAATCATGTTCTTCGTCGGGTTCGAGAAAAGAGACTTTTACATATCCTTTTTCTGTACTTCGGGGAGATTTCTGCACAACGTCGGCATAAGCTTTCTGCAGATCCTCACAATCCTTGCCTAACTGTTGCTTATATACTCCGTTCAGATAGTTGGCGGCAGCTGTGAAGATTTGGTTATTAAACCGGATAACATTGGTTTCACTTCTCCGGTTGGTAGCTAATGTCTTGACGCGGATCGGGAAATGTTCGATGTGATTATTCAGGCTGTTGAGAATTCCCCAATCGCCATTTCGCCAACGATAAATGGATTGTTTAACGTCTCCTACAATCAAACTGTCTGCTCCTTGAGACAATCCTTCCAGTAAGAGCAATTTGAAATTTCCCCATTGCATCCGGCTGGTATCCTGAAACTCATCTATCATGACGTTATGGATATTCGTTCCTATCTTTTCGAATACAAAAGAGGAGTCACCGTCTTTCACCAGTTGATGGAGCAGGGCATTCGTATCTGATAATAGAAAACGATTGTTGTCGTGATTCAACTGACGTACTTCTTCATCGATATTGGCGAGGAGTTGCACTTTGTTGAGATGTTGCAGGGATAATCGGCAACTATTCAGTAACAAATTATTCTTGGAACGTAACTTTTCAGCATCTTCCAGAATTTGCATGAGACTAGAGTTGGCTAAATTAATGATGTCCGCGTAGCGGGGAGAAGTCTTGGTTGCCCAGTTCTTTGCGTCTTCCAGACATTTTTCTACTGTAGCATTACGGATATCATTGCCTAAAATACCATTATTAAGTTTACGAAAATAACTTCCGATTCCGCGTGAACCGTTTTTCAGATCATCAGCAGTCAGTGCGTGTCCATCCAGTTCTCCTTCGAATTGGTCGTAGAATCCTTTCATTTGCTCCAGAATTTCCGTTTCCAGCGCTTTCAGTTGCTTGCGATACTCTTTGATGGTATCAGGGTTTCGTAACCGTTGCCGGAGTCCTTCTCCCTTTTCAATATAACCTTCATCGAAAATATTGCGTCCGAAACTTTTTACTTCGTCCGACACGTTCCAACGTTTATCGTCGGCAATTCGTTCGTTGATATAATCGAGTAACCATGCGAGAACGGGAGAAGTGGGTCCTAGTTTCTCAATCATGCTATCTACAGCGTCACTAAGAACTTCGGTGTTATTTAACTCAATATTCAGATTCGGGCTAAGTTCCAGTTCCCGTGCGAGATTGCGCATGACAGATTGAAAAAATGAGTCGATAGTCTCTACCCTGAACCGGCTGTAATCATGCAGCATATAGCTAAGGGCGACGCCTGCCGCTTCCCGTATCTCCTGTTCGGTTTTTCCTGTCTCTTCTTTAATTCGGTTGAGGTAGGCTTCGGAATCTTTATCGCCTATCTGTATGCCGTAAAGCTGACTAAGAATGCGTTCTTTCATTTCTGCAGTTGCCTTATTGGTAAAGGTGACAGCGAGAATTTGCCGGTAGGCGCGGGGATTGAGAATTAACAGTTTGATATATTCCACTGCCAGGGTAAATGTCTTACCCGAACCTGCGGAGGCTTTATAGACTAAAAGTTCACTCATGTTTCTGTTTATGGGATATATTCGATTTTAGCAACAATGACCCGTATGTCCTCCGGTTCTTTCCCTGCCTTTACCAATGCCTGATGAAAGTTTTTGGGGAAGAACATGAAGAATGTATCCGGAGTGGAATCTACATATTTTATTTTCTTGGCTTTGTAGAAAGTAACATCCGGTTTGTATTCAGTGATAGGCTCTGCATATTCTGCTGAAGTAATTCCGAAACGTTCGGTGCCTTTCACTACATATTGCAGATCAATACCATGGCGGTGTGCTTCGATTTTACGTTTACTGACATCTTGTGTTGTTGCATCCTGTACATTGATGTAACAATGTTCGCCATCCACTTCATATCGTCCGGCAGGCATATTCGCAAGGTCGTGGGTAGCTAGCCATTGGAAAGTCTTGTCCCACACTTTCTGGTTCTTATGATATTGTGACGCAAATTCCTGATAATCGGTTGTTTTATGAGGCATTGCCTTCAGTCCGTTTGCCCATTCTTGTTTTTGTGTCCATTGACGGGCTTGTTTAAGAGTCCAGTTATCAGCGGATTCTTGTGAACACACGTTTTCAGTGAAGAAGAAAAGAAAAAGTCCGATAAACAGGCTTGAACTACTAAATACAAATTTTGATTTCATGATTGTTCGAAAAAATTAGGTCCGAAAATAAGTATGAATAAAGGTAGATAGTCTTTTAAAGCTACTCGCAATAACTTTAAGGCTTGTCCAATCCTGTAATTAATCGTTTGTGGAGATACATTCAGCTTCTCGGCAATTTCTTTATGCGTCAGATGTTGATTGCGGTTCATCTCGTAAGCTTCGAGATATTCTTTCGGAAGTTTTTTTAGTGCTTCTTCATATAAACGGAAAAGCTCATCACTCAAATAGAAGTCCGGGTTATTGAACTCACTATCATATTTATCAACGATTTCCTGATGAACTTTTCGTTTGATCTCAAAATGGGAAAGACGGTTGAGAGCTTTGTTCTTGACAATCGTAAAAAGAAGTGTTTTGAGTGTCAACTCTTCCATAAGAGTGCAACGATTTTCCCACAGCCACATCATCGTTTCTTGTACAATCTCCTCTATTTCTTCCTGCTCACCTACATACTGGGAACAAAAAGCACATAGCCTACGGAAATAATGTCTGTAGACGACGTCAAAAACTTTTTCTTCTCCTGCTTTTAGGGCAGTGATAACGGACTTATTATTATTAATATCCAAATATATCGGAGATTGTGACATTCTCTTTTAATTTATGTAAGACAAAAATAATGAAAGAAGTAGATAAATGAAATAAAAATGCGAGAAAAAATATTTTTTTCTTTTTCTCTTTAGTATATTTGTGCTCACAACTGTATTACTACAAAGGTATTATAGTTTTTTTTGTAAAAAGATAAAAGAGCATGGATGAAACTATCTTGGTGAATTACCTGCAAGGTGAATGTAATGATGAAGAAGCTGCTCGGGTGGAAGCTTGGTGCGAGGAAGGGCCGGAAAACCGGAAAACTTTGGAGCAACTTTATTACACTCTCTTTGTAGGTGAGCGTATAGCGGTGATGAATACTGTAGATACAGAGGCGTCATTGGATCAATTTAAATCAGCTATCAGAGAAAAGGAGAAAAAGGCTAAGCGGAAAAGTATTTCAATCCGTTGGGGACGTTATGCTACTGTGGCGGCTGCTTTTCTTACCGGACTCGTTTTTGCCGGTGGAATTGCCTGGGGATTACTTTCTAATAAGCTTTCGGATTATGAGGTGATAACTGCTGCCGGACAGAGAGCGCAGACTGTGTTGCCGGATGGTAGTAAGGTATGGCTGAATGCATCTTCAAAAATAGTTTATCATAATTCTTTATGGAGTTCGGATCGTCAAATCGATTTGTCGGGTGAAGCCTATTTTGAAGTGTCTCATGATAAACATGCTCCATTTATAGTAAATAGTAAGCAAATCAAGACTTGTGTGCTTGGTACGAAATTTAATGTGCGTGCACGCCAAGATGAGAATAGGGTAGTGACTACCTTGCTTCAAGGACTGGTACGGGTAGATTCTCCGCGAACGGAAGAGAATGGTTATTTGTTGAAACCGGGACAGACATTGAATGTAAATACGGATACTTATCAAGCAGAGTTAATTGAATATAACCAACCTACAGATGTGCTTCTCTGGATTAATGGCAAGTTGGAATTTAAGCAACAGTCTTTATTGGAAATAACCAATATTATGGAGAAGTTGTACGACATCAAATTTATCTATAAGGATGAAGCATTGAAATCAGAACGGTTTACCGGTGAATTCTCTACTGATAGCACTGCTGATGAGATACTGAATGTATTAATGCATACCAATCATTTCTCTTATAAGAAAGACGGACGGATTGTCCGAGTGATGAAGAAATAAGAGATAGGTTAGTGTTTCTAAAAGGCTGTCTAATTAGATCTTGACAGATTAAGGTTTGTTCGTTATATAAAGATGTGAAGTGCTCCCAAAAGTTAGATACATAACTTTCTGGGGGCATTTCACATATATGTAGTGGCAAACTGATTGGAATGGGATTTGATTAGATAGTCTTTAAAACGAGAAATCACCCTCACTACATGACTGAACTGCACTCCTTAAGTTTTGTGTTCAACTTTTGGGGTGCAATTCATTGTAATGAGGGTGATTTTATGAACTTAAGGCCTGTTTGATAGCCTCTATTCTATATTTTTATAGTTATCTATTCATAAATACTTACTCACTTTTGGGTTCGTAAACATTAAATTCTGTAACATCCGTACGACCGTTTGTAGAGATAGTAATAATCTGATATTTCAGATATCGCGTAGTAATAGGAGAAATGAACGTAATATTCTGTGTACCACCGGAGATTGCTATGAACTCAATGATTTCCATGTCGTACCATTTTCAGACTGTAATATTTCCACTTCTCTAGGAGCATATGCATTTCCCCAGTGATTCGTTTTGATGCCTGTTAAAACCTTAGTTTCTCCTAAATCAACGGTGAACCAGAAGCCTTTATTATTTAGAGCAACGTCAGTTCCAGTCTTGCCATCAATTAAATTATTAGGTGCGCCGTCTACTCCTTCTTCCACATTAACAATCCAACCTGCACGATTACTGATAAGTTGGCTATTGCTAGGAGTACCACTTTTTAGATTACAGTAGGCAGCTTTATTAATGATGACAGGTAAGATACTTAAATTACTGCTAATGACAGTGTTCTTATCATTGGTAGTTACATTACTGATTGATACACTGAAAGAGAAACTTGTTTTTTCCATGATACTGGCGAATATCGTTGGATCGACCGTTGCAGTGATTTCTTCAGAAGTCATCTGTCCTTCTTTGAGAGTAACCTGTGAGGAACTTAAAACGATCTGGCTTGCATCAAGCCCTTCTGTTTCACTTTTTGCACTTAATGCGATAACCATATCTGTAGAGACTGCTTTCTGTGTTTTTACAGTAAAAGCCATCTTAATTTCATCTCCTCCGATTCCATTCGCATCATGAGTCAGATTGAACTTTTTTACATTCCCCGATAAATAGTCATTTCTCTGTAGAGACACATACGTAGCATTCCACTCGTTAAAAACTTCTTCATCATCACTACAGGACGAAATGAATGGGACAAACAAGCCGAGTAGGGCTGCTATTGATAGTGATTGAAATATATTTTTCATATGTACATACGATTAAATTATTACTATTTCCATTCGGTAGATTTGTCTGTAGATAAAATACCGTCAATCCAGGTAGGAGTAGCAGAAGTTGTCAAAGTATGACCTTTACCGGTTGCATCTTCGAACACATTACCTTGTCCTTCATTGAATCGCCAATAAGCTTCCAAACCTACAGATTTAGGGCTAACTTGCGTCATGTTATTCTGAATTTGAGAAGCGGAACGAACTACGGACCAAATACGTGCTTCACTCATCAAAATTTTACAGTTTCCCCATCTACTATAAGAATCATCACCTAAGCAGAACCAATTTACATCAGAGAAAGTTGTAGCTCCTGTTGGTATACTCAACACACCCGAATCAACTCCGTTTATGTAAAGTCGATAGTTGGAACCATCACAGACCAATGCTAAATGTTGCCATTCGTTTGGCTTGAAAGAATTACTTGGATTCAAATAAAGCCGGTTACGTCCTACAATCTGTACTAATGAATGTGCCTTATAATTTTCATTGTCACTTTGAGGATCCTCAAAACGTAAAAGGATGAAGTTTGCATCATCTCCTCCGTTCTTAAAGACTGCACGGTCACGGTCAGCTGTGTTGGCTACCTGAAAACGAACCTCTATCGTATATTGTGAATACGTTTCGGGAGATTCTGTGAATTTATTAGCTTTTAAACTAGGAGCGCCAACAAACATTGGAGCTGAAAATTCGATAATACTTTCTGCCAAAATAACAAAGGTTCCGGTATTTTCCATCGGTGAAATACTTCCATCCTGCAATACAAGTTTTACAGGCAGTGCATATGATTCTCCTGACTTCATCATTTCCTGGCTAAAAGCTTTCAAAGCAATAGAAAGGGCATCAGTAGCATATTGTCCGGCTTTCACTGTAATGGTTTCCGGTAATGTATAATATCCTTCGGGCAACATTATATATCCGGTTCCATTTATATGGTTATAAGCATCCAATACTGATTGATCTGTGACCAGCTTATAGTGATTATCAGTAGAAGAAAGATTACTTAGATGCACATTTAAGGTAGTAAAGCTTTCTCCAGAAGCTTGTACTGTTACTTTCTGACTTGTACTGGAAAGAGCTTCTTCAATATAAGCATGTGTATCTAAAGTATCGTATTTTGCATCTCCACAACTTACTATACTTCCTAAGCCTGTTATGACTGCGGAGAAGCATAAAATTTTTATATAATTCATACGTTTCATAGTTTACATTAATTTTTAAGTAATGAATGTGATGACGGGTTCATAATTTGAATAGCACGGCGTATATTTTTATATTCTGGTGAAGTTCCATACTCTGCTTCCATATGATAGGTTCCTGCACCACCTTTACGGAATCCGTTACTTGGTTGCCAGCGTGCCATTCCTTCGAGAGATTTCATTTTGTTACCATAACGATCAGTGTAATCATATCCACCGTCCATAGCAGCATCGGTAGCCTCGAAATTCTCGGTCATGATGGTCATCTTCGTGATTTGTTCTTCAGACATGACACTGCTATACGTCTGAACAAGTCCTGCACCTGCTACGCCGCCTGTGATAAGACGTTTATCGAGTTTAGAATCACTGCCAGGACTACTATTATTGTAAGCCTGAATGATAAAATAGTCAAAATATAACCCGACTTCAGGTCTACCTGTTATGCTCTGTGGTTCGCCATCGATAACTAATAATTTACCAGTTCCTGATTTCGGACCGAAATATTTGCCTAGTTCATCAACAAATGCAAACATTCTATCGTCTTCGTCTACGATATTACCGGGGTTGCCAAAATTAGGTTCATAATCGATATCAAAGCCGTCGTAACCATATTTGTTTACTGTATCGGCAATGGCGCTTGCATATTTGCGAATGGATGCTTCTATTGCTTCCTTATTTGATTCATCGGAAGGCCATCCCCAAAAATCATTCACAGCTTCTTTTTCGGATGAAAATCCCATATTTTCCCAATTTTCACGAATATTCTGCGGAGTAATTTGATCGCCTACACTTCTGATAATAAAACACATGGTAAAACGAGTACCTTTAACTTGTTGGCAAAATTCCAGATCTTTTTTTTGAGCTTCTGTAATGTTCGACCAATTTCCCCAAATAGAAACAATATCTACACTATCAGGAATACCGGCTAAAGAACTTTTCATATAGGCACCTTCACCACTCCAGCCACCAAACCAACCAAATGCAACTTGGTGATCTGTCTGTTTATAGGCACGCAAGGCCGCATAATATTCATCCGATACGATCGATTCGGGAAAAGTTTTTGCTTCTGACTCCGTCCAGTCACTGCAACCGATCAATGAGGTCGTTGCCAGTGATATGAGTACAATGTATAATAAATAAATTTTCTTCATAAAAGTCCTTTTTATGCATTATATAAATTAGTTCTTTTTAGCCCACTTTAAGTCAGTAGCTTCGTTATCAGCACCGCCTAGTTCTGCTACTCCCAGATCATAATTGGCTTTATTGTTTTGTGCCTCTGTATAAGGGAAACTTAGACGACGCATACCGCGTTGGCTGCTCACACCACAATCTGATAGATTGTCGATACAAGGATAAAGTTCCGGATAACCTGTACGGCGATATTCAGCCCATGCTTCCAATCCTAATGGATAATTGGCGATCCATTTTTGAGTAATGACACGTTGGAAATTCTTTCCATTTACGTTGTCAGCCTCGCTGTCATCCCACATTACACTCACAGTATTGGTAATTGTAGCAGTAGCATTTTGCACAACATCACTTTCATGTGATACGACAGGAGCCTCGTCAATCTTCATGTATTCAGTGGCTGAAACCTGATATTGTTCCATTGATAAATTAATACCATCTTCGTAATAGGCTTTTGCTGTTTTAGAACCGACATTCCAACCACGCAATTTTCCTTCTGCACGTAAAAACGCTGTCTCTGCAGCACAGAAAACCATTAATTTAGAAGTTGCCGTATATGCAGGAATAGAGAATCCTGCTGCATCTGCCTTTTTAAAATCAGCATCTCCAGTACGCATACCTACATATTTATCTGTTTTCCCGGCAAGGGTAGACTTATTAAAGAACTTCGGCATACGTGGATCGCCATATGCATTCATATAATCTACAATATTTGCATTCACACGCAGATCACCCCAACTTACAGCTGCCAGTTGATAGGGATTACTCTGCGTGCCACAAGAAAGCATAGCATTATCCGAATTACTTTCAATCAATCCTGCTTTATGTGTTACTGCTGCTTCAGCTGCCTCTTGAGCAATGCCAGGCCATGTTCCGCTGATTCGCATTGCAACACGTAAACGCATTGAATTGGCTAGCTTAGCCCAACCTGAATAATTTCCATCAAAAACCGGATCATTGGCTCCCAATGGGGCATTACCATTTGTTTCTACATAATAGTTGTACAAAACATCGGCTGCATTGGCTAAATCACTTAATATACTGGTATAGACCTGTTCCTGGGTATCATAAGATACATAGAAATTACCCTTCTTTACTTGGCTGTAAGGCATCGGTCCATAACAATCCGCAACGCGAAGCATTGTTATTGCACGTATCATACACGCAAAAGCATAATAATGTCCCGTAGAATTTGTCGCTTCTTGTATTTGGAAAAAGTTTCCATATATTTTTTCAAACGGAGTGTTCCAGGGGGTAGCATTCCAGGCATCACTCTGATTGAATGTGCTGAAGTTTGTACCACTCCATGTGTTAGAACAGCATAGATAGCCACCTAACTGTCCCACCATCTGATCTTGCATTTGAGAGTCATTCTGCTGAATATTCACAATTGTTTCAATCATAGATTTCATCAAAGTCGCAGGGTCTGCATCATGAATTTGATATTGATTCGTATTATACTCCTCAAATTTATCGGTACAACTTCCTGCCAGTAACAACAGAGCGGCACCGACTGTGATATTTCTTAAATATTTTCTCATAACATTAGCTTTTTCTTTTAGAATTGAACTTTCACATTAAAACCGAAGTTACGCAAGCTGGGTTGCATAAAGTAGTCTACATTCATATAATAGTTACTGGAGGTAGAGGCAGACAATTCCGGGTCAAATGGGGCTTTACAATAAATCATCCATAAATTACGTCCTACAATACCCAAAGTAACATTCGCCACATTTTTAAACCATCTTTTAGGAAGTGTATAGTTTAGACTCAATTCCTGCAAACGTACATTGGTTGCACTATATAGATAATAACGACCGTAGCCACCTTCACCCGTACCAATAGTCTGGTAATACTTTTGGGCGTTAACTTTGCCGTTATTAATAGGTATACCACCATTATCACGAGCTGTTGCAGATGTTTCGGATACTCCATAATAATCTAAAATACCTTGAGTAGCCGAATAAGCTAATCCGCCTACACGGGCTGATAATACAACTCCTAAATCAATTCCTTTATAAGTGAAATGATTGGTCCATCCGAGGTTGAAATCAGCATCCAGATTACCTACTTTTACCGGAGTGTTTGATGAAGTGATACCCAGATTACCATTCTGATCGACTTTTATATTACCGTTATTGTCTTTTGTCAGCTGGTTGTATACATAGATATCAGTCATGGAACCTCCTTCTGTCAGGATGACGCGAGGAGCTACATTCTCTTTACCTAACCAACCCACATTCATTTCATCCATTTGGATAGCTTCTCCTGTCACAGGATTCACGCTACCGCTTGCCAGTCGTTTCACCTTGTTACGGTTTAGAGTGAAGGTTGCATTAGAAGACCATCCGAATCCTGCCCATTTATCACTGAATCCTAAAGCCAATTCAAGACCTTGGTTTTGCACGTTACCAGCTTGTACAATCGCTTGTTTATATCCGGAAGAAGAGGGAATATCTACCTTAAATGTTTGGTTCAGTGTGTTAGAACGATAGTAAGTTGCGTCTAAATTGAAACGGTTTCCCCAGAATTTCAAGTTCAAACCGATTTCCCAGGACTTAGTCTTTTCAGGTTTCATGTTGTCCATCGGGTAAACGGTCGGATTCGCCCAGTTATGTGTCTGGCTGTTGTATTCGTAACCCGGATTAGTAAGGAAACGATCGAAAGAAGAGGCTACCACTGTATATGAACCGCGTATTTTAGCATAAGAGATCACCTCGGGCAGTTTAACCATTTCTGATAATAAAGCCGATAAACCGACTGACGGATAAAAGAACGATTTTTGTTTGGAGAATGCGAGTTTTGAATCCCAGTCATTACGTCCGGTTACAGTTAGATACAGTTGATTTTTCCAACTTAATTCAGCACTGGCAAAAATACTTTGAATTTCATCTTCATATCCGGTAGGATCCGGTTTATAGTTGGCAGAGAAATTAATATTGTTGATCTGGAAGAAGTTGGGGATAACCAGGTCACCTGCAATATATAACTGATCCATTGAAGTATGATATATGGAAGCACCAACATTGGCTGTTAAATGAAAATCACCAAATGTTTTATCTATATTAGCCAGGAAATCGGCATATAAAGAACGTTCCTGACGCATGGCATCTTCAAAACCACCGCTTACACCACAGAATGTTGTTAATGTAGAAGCAGATTTTTCGTTTTTATTCCGGTAGTCGGAGTTGTCCAGATTGACACGACCGACAACATTGAGCCAATCTGTAGCCTGCCATTTCAAAGAAGCGTTCATCATATAACGTTTCTTGTTGGAGGTACGGTTGATGCGATTTTGTATCCAATATGGATTTTGTAATGACAAACTTGCATCACCATAAGGCCAATATTGTTCCATATAGCCGTAGTTAGTATTATAACGTTCATACAAACGAATTTCGTCAAAGTTGTCTCCACGAGGGAATAGATACAGTGATGGGAGAGGGTTATAATACTGTCCTTGAGAAACCATGTTTTTGTTGTTCTGAACGATATATTGTGCACCGATATCCAGAGTAAGTTTATCATTCAGGAAATGGGTGGTATTACGTGCCGTAAAATTATAACGGTTATAGGAGTTATTCGGAAGAATTCCACCGGAGTTAGTTGTAGAAGCAGAAAGATAGGTCTGGTTTTTGGTATTTCCTGTAGATAATGCTACCGAATTGATAACATTGGATCCTGTTTCAAAGAAGTCAGATGGGTTATATCGACGGTTTGCCAATTCTCCCCAGCTGAATAATCCGGAACTTGTACCATAACGGTTCTGCATATCCGGCATAATATATGCTTTAGAGAAAGTAGTACTGTTGGATACTGTTATGGTAGTTTTCTCTGTTTGGCCTTTTTTAGTAGTAATTAAAACAACACCGTTTGCCGCAGCAGAACCATATAATGCTGCCGCAGAAGGACCGGTCATCATACTAATACTAGCAATATCATCCGGATTTAAGTCAGCAACAGCATCTGATCCTCCCATCTCTCCAAATAATCCTTCGCCACCGCTTTTTCCTGTATTAAAAATAGGTACACCATCAATTACATACAATGCATTGTTATCTTTAGTCAGAGATTTCATACCACGCATAACAACACGTGTGGCACCACCAGCACCGGTTGCACCACTATTAATTTGAACACCGGCAACCTTTCCTGATAGTGAATTCATAAAATTGGCGTCCTTTACAGCTGTCAATTCGTCACCTTTTACCTCTTGTACATTATAACTTAACGCCTTAGTTGCACGCTTGATACCCAATGCAGTAACAACTACTTCGTCCAATACTTGCGTATCTTCTCCTAAGGTTACTTTTATAGGTTGTGCGTTGGCAAGCGTGATTGTTTGGGAGAAAATCAGTTTCATATACTTTCTCTAGATCCAATTCTTGTTAGATAAA
>OAVS01000014.1_pt1 | contig 205469 bp, 143 predicted proteins | sample 1550601 | NCBI WGS metagenome assembly OAVS01 (sample SAMEA2580093, study PRJEB22360) | human gut metagenome | biome: human gut; feature: human-associated habitat; material: faeces | place: Denmark | collected 2008/2010
CCCGCCGAAGGCGAGACTTCGTTTCAGCGAAATCCCACCAGACAAAAGCACGGCCGCAGCAGAGCAAGCCGTCGGAACAGAAGAAACCCCCGCGCGACCTTTGCGAAGCAAGGGGGAGCGCGGGGGTTTCTTCTGTTCCGACGGCGATGCGCCGGGTTGCAAGGACGATGCGACTACAGCGCGAAGTCGCCGCCGACGAGCGTGGAGACGGGCTCCTCGTGGTAAACGGCGGAGATGGCCTGAGCGAACTCCTCGGCGACCGAGATGGTCTTAATCTTGCCGCCGACCTCGACGGGGATGGCGTCGGTGACGACGCACTCGACGATCGGGGCGTCGTTCAGGCGCTCGATGGCCGGACCGGAGAAGATGCCGTGGGTGGCGCAGACGTAGATGTCGCCAGCGCCCATGGCCTTGAGCTCCTTGACGTTGGCGCACAGGGTGCCAGCGGTGTCGATCATGTCGTCATTGATGACGCAGGTCTTGCCCTTGATGTCACCGATGATGCCCATGACCTCGGCGGCGTTGTGGCGCGGACGGCCCTTGTGGGCGATGGCCAGGTCGCAGCCGAGCATGTCGGACAGCTTCTTGGCGGCCTTGGCACGACCCACGTCGGGGGAGACGACGACCAGGTTGTCGGTGTCGAAGTTCATGGCGTTGTAGTACTGGCCAAACAGCGGCAGTGCGGACAGGTGGTTGACCGGGATATCAAAGAAGCCCTGGATCTGACCCTGGTGCAGGTCGAGGGTGATGATGCGGTCGACGCCGGCGCGCTCGAGCAGGTTGGCGACGAGGCGGGCGGTGATGGGCTCGCGCGGACCGGCCTTGCGGTCCTGGCGGGCATAGCCGTAGTGGGTGATAACGGCGGTGATGGAGCGGGCGGATGCGCGCTTGGCAGCGTCGGTGGCGATGAGCAGCTCCATGAGCATGTCGTTGACGTTGCCGCCGGCCACGGACTGAATCAGGAAGACGTCGGCGCCGCGGACGGTCTCGTCGTAGCGGGCGTAAATCTCACCATTGGCGAACTGCTTTAGCGTAAGGCCCGAAAGCTCGACCCCAAGGTACTCAGCGATCTTCTGAGCGAGGGGACGGTTGGAGGAACCGGAATACACGCGGATGGACTTGCGCATATTCTCCGACTTCTCGGGATCATTAATCGGCATTACCCTTCTCCTTTATACATCGAATGCCATATAGATGCCTTGTTGCATTGTAACCGCGCGACGGGGCTTATTGAGTCTTGATAACGTCTTTACCGTCAACGGACACGAACCGACCACTCATCCGGTCGCGCAGGTCACGATAGAAAAAGGAGCCGTCCCCATGGGAACAGCTCCTTTTGTGCTTGGTAAAACGTTATGCCTCGTCGTCCTCGTGCAGGCGGCGGCGGTAATCGGCGGCCCAGCCCTCAATATTTACCTGACGGGCGCGGCCCAGGCCGAGCGCGTCTGCCGGGACCGGCTCGGTGATGACGGAGCCGGCGGCAACGAGCGCGCCGTCGCCGATCTGAGCGGGTGCGACCATCATGGTGTCGGAACCGATGAAGGCGTCCTTGCCGATGACGGTCTTGTGCTTGTGAACGCCGTCGTAGTTGCAGGTGATGGAGCCCGCGCCCACGTTGACGCCGGAGCCCATGGTGGTGTCGCCGATGTAGGACAGGTGCGGAACCTTGGAGCCCTCGCCGATCGTGGACTTCTTGATCTCCACGTGCGTGCCGGCCTTGGAACCGTCGAGCATGTGGGTGCCCGGGCGCAGGTAGGCGCGCGGGCCGCAGTCGACGCCGTTCTCGATGACGGCCTCGATGGCGATGGTCTCATCGATGGTGCAGCCGCTGCCGACGGTGGTGTCGGTGAGGCGGCTGTTGGGGCCGAGCTGGCACTCCTCGCCCACGGTGACGTGGCCGATCAGGTGCGTTTGCGGCCACACGACGGTGTCGCGGCCGATAACGGCATCGGGGCCGATCCAGGCCTGCGTGGGATCGATGAAGGTAACGCCCTCGGCCATCCAGTGCTCGTTGATGCGGTCGCGCGCGATGGCGGTGAGCTGCGCGAGCTGGATGCGGCTGTTGACGCCCAGGCCGTCGCGGTAGTCGTCACAGTGGAAGATGGAGACCGCCTGGCCGTGACCCTTGAGGATCTCGAGCATGTCGGGCAGGTAGTACTCGGACTGCGCGTTGTCGTTGCCGATCTCGTCGATATGCGCGGCAAGCTGAGCGCCGTCGAAGGCGTAGCAGCCGGCGTTGCACTCGAGCAACGTGGCGGCCTGCTCGGGCGTGCAGTCCTTCTGCTCGATGATGCGCTCAATCTGGCCGTCGGCGCCCAGCTTGATGCGGCCGTAGCCGAAGGGGTCGGGCGGGGTCATGGTCATGACGGTGCAGGCGAGCTCGCCGGTAGCGACGGTCTGCGCGAACTTGGCGACGGTGTCGGCGGTGATGAGCGGCAGGTCGCCGTTGAGCACGACAACGGGGCCTTGCGCGATGCCGCAGGCCTCGAGTGCGACCTTTACGGCGTGGCCGGTGCCCAGGCGCTCGGTCTGCTCGACGCACTCGACCTTGGTGGCGCTGTTGGCGTAGGCGCCGTCGATAAGGGCGCGCATCTCGTCGGTGTGGCTGCCGATGACGACCACGACGCGGCTGCAGCCGGCCTTGATGGTGGCGTCGACGATCCACTGGACCATGGGCTTGCCCAGGATCTTGTGCGAAACCTTGCAGTGGTTCGACTTCATGCGGGTGCCCTCGCCGGCGGCGAGGATAATTGCGGTTGCGTCCATGTGATCTCCTGTTACGTTATAGAGACGTGTGTTTGGAAACGATACACGGCGCAATATGATACCGCAGGCATATGATGAGCGCGTAGCGATTGGCGCGTGACGGCCGATGTCGCTGCTGCCGGCGTGGTGTTTGCGCTGGCTGTGCGTGGCGGCGGCGCTGCGGCGTTGGCGTTTGAGCGAGAGGATGGGGGTGCCTGTGGACATCATGCGAGAGGAATCGGGCAACGAACCCGTCGCGGCATTTTCGATGTCGCATCCGGCGGTGCCAGCGCTCTACATGGTGCTGACGCTGGGACTCACTATGTTCTCGATGCAGCCGGTGCTGATTGCGCTGTCGCTTGCGGGCGGGCTGGCGTACGGGTTTGCGACGCGCGGCGCCGCGCGCGCGTTGGGGGCGCTTCGCTGGCAGCTGCCGGTGATTTTGATCATCGCGGTGCTCAATCCGCTGTTTAGCGCCTCGGGCTCGACGGAGCTGTTCCGTATTGGCATGCGTGCGGTGTATCTGGAGAGCATGGTTTACGGCCTGTGCATGGGCGGGCTGTTTGTGGCGAGCGTGCTGTGGTTTGAGGCCGCGGCATCGATGCTTGGGTACGACAAGGTGCTTGCGCTTTTGGGTAACGCCGCGCCGGTGATCGCGCTCATGATCTCGATGTGCATGCGGCTTATCCCGCAGTTTTTGCGCCGCGGTCGTACGGTGCTGGCGGTGCAGGATGCGATTGATGTGCCTGGCCGCGCGCCGGCCGACCCCGTGCGCTCGCGCCTGCGGGCATCGAGCGTGTTGATGGGCTGGGGCATGGAAGATTCGCTGGAGCGCGCGGACGCTATGCGCTCCCGTGGGTGGGGCGCCGCGACACGCCGCACGACGTACGCGCGGTATCGGCTGGGGCGCGGCGATGTTGCCGCGCTGGTTGGGCTTGCGCTGTTTGGCGTGGCCACGACGGCAGTGGCGTGGACCGCGATGGCGCAGTATTCGTTTTACCCGCAACTTTCGGTGCCGGCGCCGTGGCTGGGCTATGTCGTATATGCGGCCTGGATGGCGCTGCCCTGCGTGCTGTACGCGATTGACGAGAAGAGGTTTGGCTGATGGCTCGGTTGGATAGCTGCTCGGTAACGGGCGTGGCGTGCGGCTCTGATGTACCCGCGATTGAGGTACGGGGCCTGAGCTTTACCTACCCCGGGGCTGAGGCGCTGGTGCTCGACGGGCTCGACTGGTCTGTCCCCCAAGGTGCGTTTGCACTGCTCGTTGGCGGTACCGGGTCGGGTAAGTCGACGTTGCTCTCGTTGCTCAAACCCGAGATTTCGCCGGCGGGCGAATGCACTGGCGAGCTGTGCGTGCTGGGCGAGAGCGTTGCCGATATGGACGTTCGGGCGTCTGCGGAGCGCGTGGGCTATGTGTTTCAGGACCCCGAGAACCAGATCGTGTGCGAAACCGTGTGGCACGAGATGGCGTTTGGCCTGGAAAACTTAGGCATGTCGCGCGACGAGATGCGCCGTCGCGTGGCCGAGACCAGCTATTTCTTTGGGTTGGAGGATTGGCTCCACCGCGACACCGATACGCTTTCGGGCGGACGCAAACAGCTGCTGTCGCTGGCGGCTGTGCTGGCGTTGCGCCCGCGCGTGCTGCTGCTCGACGAGCCCACGTCCCAACTGGATCCCGTTGCCGAGAAGAGTTTTCTGCATGCGCTGTTTCGCGTGAATCGCGAGTTGGGTTGCACGGTTGTTGTGGCAACGCACCAGCCGCGCCCGATGCTCGAATACGCGACGTGCGCGTACCGGATTGAGGACGGACGCGTGTGCGAGGTGGCTGACATTGCCTCCCTGGGGCACCGTGAAGAGCTGTTTTCTGACGAGGTGTCGGGGTGGGGTGCCTCGCGGCGTGCAAAAAACGGAGTTTTCAGCAGCGCCAGCGGCCAGCTGGGCTCTTTGGACCCGCGCACGGGCGCTCCGGGTGCAGAAAAAGGGCTGAAATCGGACAAATCGGGTGAATTTGAGGCGCAAATACTGCCGCAAGACGACTCGGGGGCGTCATCGCGTGCCGGTGGATGCCGAATACTCCCAAAAATGCACGCCGGGTCGGCCACCACCCTGGCAGGGAGCTGGTTTCGCTACGATCGGGCGTCCGGCTGGGTGCTGCGTGGGCTCGATGCGTCGTTTTCGGCAGGCGCGGTGCATGCGGTTGTTGGCGGCAACGGCTGCGGCAAGTCGACAATGCTTTCGGTGCTGGCCAAGACGGTCAAGTTGCAGCGTGGTCGTATGGTGCGCGCGGCGGCCTCGGCTGCACTGCTGCCTCAGAATCCCAAGGCGTTGCTGGTTGCCGAGACGGTGCGCGATGAGCTGATGGAATGGGCTTCGACCTGCGGATATGACGAGGCTGTGGCGCGGGAGCGCGCGGCGAGCCTGGGGCTGTCGGGCCTGGATGGGCGCCACCCGTACGATCTTTCGGGCGGACAACGTCAACTGCTTGCGTTGGCAAAGCTGCTCCTGATTGGCCCCGAGCTGCTATTGCTCGATGAGCCCACCAAGGGTTTGGACCTGGCCAGTCGCCGCATCATCGCTCGCGCCCTGCGTGACCATGCAGAGGCTGGCGGCACCGTCATCATGGCCACGCACGATCTGGATTTTGCCGAGCAGGTTGCCGATGACATTGCCATGATGTTCGACGGTGAGATTGCCTGCATGGAGCCGCCGACCGACTTTTTTGCCGACAACGTGTTCTACAGGGCGTGATGGGATGACGGATTATCGCGTCTCGCGCCTACTAGCAAAACTGGAGATTCCACTGCTGCTGGCGGTGCCGGCGGTAATGGCCGCGGCGTTGCTGGCGGGCGTTGAGCAGGCGGCGCTTGCCATGCTTGTCGTGGTGGCGCTGGTGCTTGCGTTGTTCTTTGCGGGCTACGAGGCGTCGCGACCGGGCCTGCGCCAGATTATGCCAACGCTGGTTTTGGCGGCGTTGGCCGCGGCGGGGCGCATCTTGTTTGGCCCCATTCCCGACTTTAAACCCGTGAGTGCCATCGCCATTATCGCCGGGGCGACGCTCGGTCGTCGTAACGGCTTTATGGTCGGTGCGCTGGCGGCGCTGACCAGCAACTTCTTTTTTGGACAGGGCATGTGGACGCCATGGCAGATGTATGCCTGGGGCCTGGTTGGCTATGTTGGCGGCGCGCTGGCGTATGCGGGCGCGTTCGACCGTGCGGATGGAACCGTGCGCATGCCGGCGCTGATGGCGTACGGTTTTGCATCGGGCCTGCTCTACGGCGTGGTAATCAACGCCTACGACATCATCGGTTTTGTGCAGCCGCTCACGTGGGCGGGCGCCGTGGCGCGTCTTGCCACGGCAGTGCCGTTCGATATCACACACGGCCTTGCGACCTGCGTGTTCTTAGCCGCCCTGTACAGGCCCTGGTGTCGACGGATCAACCGCGTCGTCGTGAAGTACGGACTGTAGGGCTGGTTGCGTTCCCTTACGAACTTGCGGTGGAATAGTTCTCGTTTTTGGCTATTTGCTGCCCAAACAGGAACTATTTCACCGCAACTTATAGGGAGAGAGGGGTTGCATGATCTGTTTCCCTCCGTCCCCAGGGGGTCAGTTGGGCTAGAGCTCTAGCGTAAGGGTGACGGGGCAGTGGTCACTGCCAAAGATGTCGCCGCGGATGCCGGCGTCGCGCACATTGCCGGCGATTGCGTCGCTCACCAGGAAGTAATCGATGCGCCAGCCGGCGTTGTTCTTGCGGGCATTAAAGCGGTAGCTCCACCAGCTGTAGACGCCCTCGACGTCGGGGTTTGCCGCGCGCCAGGTATCGGTAAAACCGGCGTCGAGCAGCTCGGTAAACTTACCGCGCTCCTCGTCCGAAAATCCTGCGTTGCCGCGGTTGGACTTGGGGTTCTTAAGGTCGATTTCCTCGTGCGCCACGTTAAAGTCGCCGCAGGTCACCACAGGCTTGCCGGTCTCGTGCTCAAGCGCGCTCAAAAAGCCGCGATAGGCATCGTCCCAGGCCATGCGCACATCGATGCGCGCGAGCTCATTTTGGGCGTTGGGCGTATAGACGTCGACAAACCAAAACTTTTCGAACTCGAGCGCGCAGACGCGGCCCTCGGTCGCGGCCTGCGCCACGAGCTCTGCCGTCTCGCCCTCGCTAGCGTAGGGTAGCAGCGCATCGGCGTGCAGTGTGCGCAGCGGTTCCTGGCGGCTAAAGACCGCAGTGCCCGAATAGCCTTTGCGCTCGGCGTAGCTCCAGGTTTGGTGATAGCCGGGCAGGTCGATATCAGCCTGCCCCTCCTGCAGCTTGGTCTCCTGCAGCGCCAGGATATCGACATTGAGTTCCTGCGCGATTTGAATAAAGCTTGGGTCCTTTTTGAGCACGGCGCGCAGGCCGTTGACGTTCCACGAGGCGAAAGTGTAAGTCTGAGGCATGGTGTCCTTTCGACGGGGTTTGCAGGCTTAAGATTAGCGCAACAGGGGCGGGGTGGGCTCCGCGCGTGCTGACCCAAAGGCTGCATGCCGGGATGTCGCCCGACGCTGCCCGACCAACAAGGACGGAGGACTCATATGACGCAGGCGATATCGGACCCCAAGCAGGCCTCCGCCGCACTGGCGGAGCTGTTCGGTACCCACAAGCGTGTGGTGTTCTTTGGCGGCGCCGGTGTTTCCACGGCGAGCGGCATCCCCGATTTCCGCAGCGTGGACGGCCTGTATCACCAGCAGTTTGCCTATCCGCCCGAGACCATGCTCTCGCATAGCTTTTATGAGGCGCATCCGGCCGAGTTCTTCGACTTCTACCGCACCAAGATGATCGCGCTTGGCGCCAAGCCCAACCGCTGCCACACCAAGCTGGCCGAGCTGGAGCGCGCCGGCAAGCTAAATGCCGTGGTGACGCAAAATATCGACGGCCTGCATCAGATGGCCGGCTCGCAGCGCGTGTTCGAGCTGCACGGATCGGTCCATCGCAACATTTGCCAGTCGTGCGGCGCGGTCTATAGCGCCGAGTGGATTTGCTCGCGCGAGCACGAGGACGCCGCGGGCGTGCCCGTGTGTCCTGCGTGCGGCGGGCGCATTAAGCCCGATGTGGTGCTCTACGAGGAGCCGCTCGATGAGCGTGTGCTGACCGGCGCCGTTGCCGCCATCGCCGCGGCCGATGCCCTCATTGTGGGCGGGACCTCGCTCGTAGTGTATCCGGCGGCGGGCCTTACGCGCTACTTTACCGGCGATACGCTGGCCATTTGCAATCTTGCTCCCACCGATCAGGATGCAAATGCCGACCTGCTGATTTCTTGCGACATCGCGGCCGCGTTTGCGTTCTAGCCCGTGTGCGCGGATACAATAGAAAGACTGATTGCAAAGCGACCCCGCCGCCTGCGCCCGAGCGCGGCGGCGCGGGCATTTTAGGAGGATGTTCATGGCGAACGATAGTAAGACATGGCGGTGCGGAAAGTACGAGCTCAGCTTTGACCGCCCGCGCATCATGGGCGTCCTCAACGTGACGCCCGATTCGTTTAGCGATGGCGGGGAGCACTTCGACCCGGATGCCGCCATCGAGTACGGCCTGGCGATGCTCGACGCCGGCGCCGACATCATCGACGTGGGCGGCGAGTCCACGCGTCCTGGCTTTACCCCGGTCAACCCCGACGAGGAGGCTCGCCGCGTGCTGCCCGTGGTACGCGCGCTGGCCAAAGAGGGTGCCATCGTTTCGATCGACACGCGCCACGTGGCGGTTGCCAAGGCGGCCGTGCGCTGCGGCGCCTCGATTGTTAACGACGTGACGGGCTTCACCGACCCCAAGATGGTCGAGTTTGTCGCGACGAGCACCTGCGGCGTCATCGTGATGCATGCCGGTGAGGTCGCGGCGCCTACGCGCACGCATGCAACGGTGCAGCTCGATACCTCGGCCGCGGCGTTTGTTGCCGAAAAGGCGCGCGAGGCGGCCGCCGAGGCTGCGCGCGAGGCCGAGAAGCCTGCCCGCCGTCGCCGTGGCAAGTTGCTGGGCGAGCCCAAGCCCGAGGCAAAGCTCCCGGGTGGCGTGGTGCAGCCCTCGCTGCCGTTCGGCGATCCGGAGCCTGCACCCGAGCCTACGGACGAGCAGAAGCAGGAGGCACCGGCCGCCGAGCAGGCTATCCCTGTCGCCGAGGCCGTCGCGACCCCCGAGCCCGCGCCAGAGCCCAATGACCACCTGGCAGCCATGATGCGCCGCAGTGCCCGCCGCGAGGAAGCCTACGTGCCCACCTCTCAGCTCCGCCGCTTTACCCTGCCTGATTCGGCGCCCATCATGCGCCGTGTCATGGGCTTTCTGTCCGACCAGGCCCGCGCGCTTATCCATGCCGGCGTGTCGCGCGACCGCATCTGCATCGATCCCGGTCCGGGCTTTGGCAAGACGGCCAACGAGGACATCGTCATCCAGCGCGAGACCGCCAAGATGGCGTCGCTGGGCTATCCGCTCATGTGCGCCGTGTCGCGCAAGCGCTTTGTGGGCGCCGTCTCGGGCGTGACCGAGGCCGCCGCGCGCGATGCCGCCACGTTTGGTGTGTGCCTGGGCGCTATCCAGGCCGGTGCCAACATCGTGCGCGTGCACGACGTCACCGGCTTTGCGCAGTTCCTGAACGGTTACTGGGCTGTCGCCAAGCCGCAGCCGCGCCGTGCGTTTGTGGCCGTGGGCTCCAATCTGGGGCATCGTTGCGACAACATCCGCGCCGCGCGCGACATGATCGCCGAGATTCCGCTCACCTGCGTGTCCAACTGCTCGCGCATCTACGAGAGCGAGCCGGCCTACGAGACGCGCCAGGATGCGTTTGCCAACGCCGTCATCGAGATCAAGACCGAGCTGGCGCCGTTGGTGCTGCTCGACGAGCTTATGAAGATCGAGGCCGAGCTGGGGCGCGACCGCTCCAAGAAGGCCAAGGCCAACGGCCCGCGCACCATCGACCTGGACCTGCTGTGGATGGATGGCGAGACCCACGGCGGCAAAAAGCTGCGCCTGCCGCATCCGCTGATCGGCGAGCGCGACTTTGTGCTGGTGCCGCTCGAGGACCTGATGCACGACCCGGCGCGGTTCTTCCGCTACAACGGTGTCGAGGTCAAGGAGCCCGAGGAACGTGTGGGCCATATCGTGGGCGAATTGGGGCGTATGTAGATGATTGAGATGAATGCTGTAGCCGTCGGTACCGAGCTTGACGCCGCGCGCGACGCGGGCCGCGAGGGTGCGTCCGCGGGCTGGTGCGCTTGGAGCGCGGGCGAGGCGTCGTTGACGTTTTCGCTGGTCATGCGCCCGGATGTGAATATGCATGCCTTCCACGGCCTGCCGTTTGTGGCGGCGATGGGCATGATGGACGCGCTCGTGGGCACAGCGTCGACGCCGGGCCTGGACCTTGCCGGCAAGGTGGGCATTGAGTGGCCGAGCAATATCGTGTGCGGCGCGCCCGCGTTCGAGACGTCGTTCGCGCGCGTCGCCGTCAACGGCGGCGCCGGTGCTGCGGGCATGTTCGGTGCCGTGACGGTGGATATTGAACGTTCGGCGCTGAGCGAGCTCGGTGTGGATGCGGCCGACGAAGCGCTGGTCGAGGAGTTGGCTGCCGCCGTGCTGACCCGTGTGGACGCCTGGGCGGCTGTTGCCAACACGCCGCAGGGCGCTGCCGGTCCGCTGGCCCCCGTGTTGGGCGAGTACTTCGACATGGTGCCGCTGCTGGGTCGCCAAGTTGCGGCGGTGTCGCCCAGCGGTTTGCCGCTTGCGGTTGGTGTATTTGCGGGCCTGGACATCTGGGGTCGTGCGACCATCAAGACCGATGCCGGCGAGCAGGAGTTTCCGCCCGAGGCCGTACGGATTCGCGGGCTGTAACGCGAGGCGCCAGCGCTCAAAGATAACGATGACAACAGAAGCCCTTCTCGGCTTGCACCGGGGAGGGCTTCTGCGTGACCCGAGAGAATAGCCGCGTCGGTCCTATTCCTCAAAATTGAAAATTTTTCGGTTTTGAGGAATAGACTTGGCGAACGTTTGCGGGGCTGTGACATCGGGCGTGCTCGACTTAAGCCCCGTCTTACCCCAGCTCCTGCATGCGGCGGTAGATTTCGCAGATACCCTTGATGGTGAGCTGTCCATCGACCACGTCGAAGGCATCGGTCGAATCGGCGACGATGCCGGCGAGACCGCCCGTGGCGATAACGGTGGCGTCCTCGCGGCCCAGCTCGCGCTTCATGCGCGCGACCAAGCCCTCGGTCATGGCGGCGGCGCCCGTTACGGCGCCGACCTTGATGCACTCCTCGGTATCGCGGCCGATGGCGTGCTCCGGCGCCTCGAGCGGAACGCTGGCGAGCTTGGCGGCACGGGCGGCAAGCGCGTCCATGGAGATGCGGATGCCCGGCGCGATCGCTCCGCCAATGTAATAACCGTCCTTATCGATGACGTCGATATTGGTCGCGGTGCCAAAGTCCACCACGATTGCCGGGGCGCCGTAGAAGGTCTCGGCCGCAACGGCGTTGGCGACGCGATCGGCACCCACGGCCTGAGGGCGCGCCGCACGCAGCTTGGTTACGGCGGCCGTCTGCGGCCCGATAACGACGGCGTCCGCCGCGATGCGGTCGGCCACGGCGTGCCACTCGCGCGAGAGCTGCGGCACCACGCCGGCAAAGGCGATCGCGTCGACCGCGTCGAGCGAAAGGCCGTACATCTTAAAGAAACCCATCAGGCGCACGTGGATCTCGTCGGCGGTATAGGAGCGGTCGGTGGGCATGCGCCACGACTGCACCAGCTCGTCTCCGTCAAACAGGCCCATGGCCGTCTGCGTGTTTCCCATATCGATAGCGAGCAGCATGTCTACTCCCGGTGTTGGCATAAAAGGACGCGCACCATTGTATACGCGCCGTCGACGGCGCTCGGCTGCGATTCGGTTACAGTGATATGGGCTGAGGGGTTTAAATATGAAGGAATTATGCTCTACGAGATTTTCCTTGCCGTTTACCGAACTCCCACGTAATATTCTTTCTTGCGCACATGAGGCGCCCAGACATTGCGGGGTGGAGCAGTCTGGTAGCTCGCCGGGCTCATAACCCGGAGGTCGTAGGTTCAAATCCTGCCCCCGCGACCAAGAACTTGCAGCTCGTCGGTCAAGCCGGCGAGCTTTTTTGTTATCCCGGGATCGTTTCTTCGGTTCAATTCTCAGCCTCTCAATCAAAGATCTCGATCTGTAACACCAAGACCCGATTTGGGCGGCTAGGTGTTACAGATCGAGATATACCGGCGGTTTGGGCCGCGTTTGTCTAAATCTGTAACACGAGGGACGGATTTTGCCGGGCAGCTGTTACAGATTGAGATTTTCTAGCAGGCGGGTCCCGTTTGTCTTGATCCGTAACATCTGGGGCCCATTTTGCCGAGTAACTGTTACAGAGTGAGATCTTTCGGCAGGCTAGATTGGTTTGTCTCGATCTGTAACAGGTAGGGGCCAAAAGTGGGCCTAGCTGTTACAGACCGAGATTGTTGAGGATGTGTTGAGAGGAATGTCTCGATCTGTAACAGTAAGACCCGGTTTTGCCGAGTGGTTGTTACAGATTGAGACAAACCGACGGGCCGTCCCGCCCCATCCACCTGCCGCCACCTGATATTCGCCGATTTTCGTTGTGCCGCTGTACCCCCATGCCATATCCTCTAGACAACTACGCGGCATCATCGCCGCCGCGCCTACAAGAGAGGAATGTCCATGACCGCACCTGCATCCAAACTGCTCCAGCCCATTACGGTTGGCCCCCTTGAGCTCAAGAACCGCATTATGTTCCCGCCGCTGACCACCGGCTACGAGGAGCGCGACGGTTCCATTGGCGAGCGCAGCCTGGCTTTTTACGAGCGCCTGGCCCGTGGCGGCGTGAGCTACATCGTCATCGGCGACGTCGCCCCCGTTATGACCGCGAGCCCCACGCCCAAGCTGGCGACTGACGCCCAGATCCCCACGTTTAAGGCGCTGGCCGACGCCGTCCACAAGCACGGTGCCAAGGTCGCGCTGCAGCTGTTCCACCCCGAGTACGACGTGCCCGGCGTCGGCCGCATGGTCATGGGATCCATGGCCGCCGCCAAGGCCGCGCAGGAAGCCAAGGCCGCCGGTGACGAGGAGGCCTTTGCCGCCAAGATGGCCGAGTCCAACGAGATCCGCAAGCAGGCATACGCCAAGCTGCACCACGACATGCAGCACTTTGTGAACGAGGCGAGCGTAGAGCAGCTCACCCAGATCAAGGAGGCCATCGCCGCCTCGGCCGCCCGCGCGCAGCAGGCCGGAATCGACGCCATCGAGGTCCACGGCGACCGCCTGGTGGGTTCGCTGTGCTCGGCCATCCTCAACAAGCGCACCGACGAGTACGGTGGCTCGTTCGAGAACCGCGTTCGCTATGCGCTCGAGGTCGTCGCTGCCATTAAGGAAGCCGCGCCGCAGCTGATGGTGGAGTACAAGCTCCCTGTGATTATGGAGAACCCCGACGGCACGCCGCGCGGCAAGGGCGGCCTGCAGCCCGACGAGGCCTGCGAATTTGCCAAGCTGCTCGAGGGTGCGGGCATCGACATGATCCAGGTCGCGCAGGCCAACCACACCGGCAACATGGGCGACACCATTCCGCCCATGGGCGCCATGCCCTACAACTGGACGCTGCCCGTGGCCGAGCGCGTCAAAGCCCTGGTCTCCGTGCCGGTGGCAACCGTCGGTCGTGTTGTCTCGGTCGAGGCCGGCGAGAAGATTCTGGAAGACGGCGCGGCCGACATCATTGCCTATGGCCGCTCGCTCATGTGCGACCCCGACATTGCGCTGAAGGCCGCCACGGGTGAGCCCATCCGCGAGTGCCTCAACTGCAACAAGGGCTGCGTCGATGCGATTCAAAACCGCAAGTACATCTCGTGCGTGCTCAATGCCGAGAACGGCGACGAGGCGACCATCGCCATCAAGCCGGGCGAGGGCGACAAGAAGATCGCCGTGGTGGGCGGCGGTATTGCTGGCCTGGAGGCCGCACGCGTGGCGGCCAAGCGCGGCTACGATGTGACCGTCTACGAGGCGAGCGACCATCTGGGCGGCCAGATTGTGCTGGCGGCCGCGCCCCCGCGCAAGGACGAGATCATGCGCTCGGTCGAGTACTACGAGAAGATTCTGCCCGGCCTGGGCGTGAAGGTTGAGCTCAACCATGCCGCTACCGCCGAGGACCTCAACGCCGCCGACGCCGCGATTGTGGCCGTGGGCGCGCACGACGTGGTCATCCCCGTTCCGGGTGCCGACTCGGAGAAGGTCGTCTCGAGCTGGGACGTGCTGGCCGGCAAGGTGGAGCTTACGGGCCGCGTCGCCGTCATTGGCGGCGGCCTGGTGGGCACCGAGACTGCCGAGTACCTGCTGCAGCACGGCTGCGAGGTGGCGATCGTGGAGATGCTCGACAAGATTGCCGCAGGCGAGTCCGACACCATTCTGCCGCTGATCATGAGCGACTTTGCAGAGCACAACGTGGAGCAGCACGTGAAGACCCGCTTGACCGCCATTACCGACGAGGGCGTGGAGGCCGTGCGCACTGCCGAGGACGGCGCCGAGGAGCCGGTGAAGATCGCCTGCGATTACGTGGTGATGGCCGTGGGCTCCAAGGCCAACGCGTTTGACCTGGACGGCGTGACGGTACCCGTGACCTACGTGGGCGACTGCTCGGGCGAGCGCACCGCCGACATCGCGAGCGCCATTCGCACGGCGTATCACGCGGCCAACGAGCTGTAGCCGAGAAAGCCATCGCGTATTGAGTGGACGGGGAGTGCCGTATCGGTGCTCCCCGCCTTTTTGTCGATAAGAGTGCCTCTGACCAGCGGGTTCAGAAAATCCGAATCTTGAGCACCCGAAAATCCGAATCCTCAGAACATGAAAATCCGAATCGCTAACACCCGAAAATCCGAATTTGGTGCAAGGGGATTGGCGCAAGTGGTCATGTTTGTTTGCGCCATGTTGGCACGAAGTAACCTGACCACTTGCACCAAGGGTTTGACTTTTAAGACATCATTAAGGTTTGCGTTGTGGAGCAAACCGCAGGTCAATGCTATTCTTTTACCTTATCGTATGGTGTTGTATTCTGCCTGAATTCTCTACCTGCGAACAACAGACAAACGCGACCGAGCGGAAAGGATGGCACGCCCGCAAGCAGGGCAAGCGTAAGCGATGAGTGGCATGGACCGACATAACGAGCTCCAGCAGCACAAGACGGCGGTCGAGTACCGCCAAGCTGCCGACGAGCACGTGCGGACCCTCAAGGATTTCTGGAAGGATTTCCTGGTGAGCGGTCTGTTTGTGCTGGCCGCCATCGTCGCTATCTTTGCGTGCCTGGCCTGGTTTGCCGCGAACAATCGAGTGAGCGCCACGGGGAGTACGATCGGGGCCAAAGCCGCGCGCTATAGCCTTACCGCCGCAGGCGAAGGCGACGACGGCGCCCATGTGGGCTATTACGAGCGCACGGACGCCGAAAAGCAAAACATTGCGAAGCTCGATACGACCGACGCCATGACGGTAACGCTCGGCTCCAACCTCAACAACGAGTCCGCTGGCTCCCTGTATCCGGGTGCCCGTGGCAAGATTACGTTTACGGTGACGCCGCTGGTGGATGACCTGAACGGGGTCACGATCAACTTGTCGCGCGTGCTTAAAGTCACGGGCAATGACGTTGTTGGGGACGGGGGAACGCTGGCGCCCGAGGCAGCGACGCTCCTTGGCTTGGTTAAGGGCCATGTATTGTTCTTTACGAGCTGCGACCAGAACGGGTATTACTCGGGCCGCGTGGTTGATAGCAAGATCGAGATTCCCAGGAAAGCATTTTGCGAAAACGGCGATGTGACCAAGCCAACGAACAAACCCGTCACCATCAATCTGTACTGGGTATGGCCGGAGTACTTTCAGAACTTCGTCCTTATCGGCAACACGAATTACTACAAGAATCTGTTTGCGGCGGCGGGCGACGCAAAGTCTGACTACGGCGCTCTGCAGGCGGACATGAACGAGCATAAAGCGAACTACTTCTATGGCGCGGCAAACGGCACAAGTGCTGCCAACGCCCCCGCGGTTTCGTCTAGCATGTCCTTCAGCGACACCGCCATCTGCTCGGCGCTGTACAACAATGCCGACGAGCAGATCGGCAATAAGGTCAAATACATCCAACTTAGAATTAGCGCTCAGGAGGGCGTGAGCTCATGAGCACCATGCAAACGCGCCTCGGCGATGCCCGCAATTGGATAGAAAACCACCGCGCACAAGCCCTTGCGGTCCTGATGCTGCTGGCGGCAATCGTTCTTATCATCGGCTTGTCGCTCTCGTGGTTTGTGGGCAGTAAAAGTCTGTCCACGGTGGGCAAGATCCAAACGCCCGCGCAGCTCAAGATCATGGGTCCCAACCAGACGAGCATCGAGCCCATCGAGATTTCGTATGACGAGTCGCGCGGTGATGTGAAAAACTCCAACGGCACCGTGACCGTTCGTCGCGCGTTTTGTGTGCGGAGCGACAATGGCGATCCCGCTGCCGGCGGTCAAGCGTTTGAGCTGCAGATTGCCAACACAACGAATATCACGGGGCTGACAATCAACGTGTATCACGTGACGGTCAATAATCCGAACGATAAAAACGGCACCGTGGTCGGCCTCGACGGGCTCAACCGCACCTACTCATGGAGCAAGAAGAGCAGCACCCCGATTGAGTTCCATTTTATCGACTCCGCGGACGGGACAAGTGCGTTGGCTAAAGAGCTTGAGGCAAACGACCCGACGTACGGCTCGTACGCGAAAGTCCAGAAAAACGCCCGTCCGCTGTATCGGTATCAAAAGTTCGCAGGGAGTGGGCTCGATGGCTGGAATGGCAACACAGCCAACGCCGCCACGAACTTCATCATCGAATGTACGTGGAATCCAGGCGTTGTGACCGTAAACGGAAAGACAGTCTCCAACGTTAAAGAAACCGACATGGTCTATCTAATCGCTCGCGTCACGAGCGACAACTAATAAGTAGGAAGGGAGGGGTGCCAGATGCGGAAAGACAAGAACGAGCAAAATGAAATCGCGAGGCCTGTTGGCAAGCACTTTGCGCAGGTAGATGATTCTAAGGCAGAGCCTTGCTGCGCAGGGTCGGCGGCCCCTGCTTCCAAAGTGCGTAAGCGCCTATGGGCAGTTGCGGTGCTGCTGTGCGCTGTCGCGATTGCGATGGGTACCTACCTTACCTACACGGCCTTTTTGGCGGGCGACTTTCTTAAGTCGGTTGCTGTTTCGGGCACGTCGCAGGCGCTGTTTGCCTCGGACATGCTTACGGGCTACACGAATGAGACGCTGAATGACGAGGGTATTGCCGTCCGAAGCGTCATCGCCGACACGAGTGGGGATACTTGCTCCTTTACCTTCCGCATTTACAACCATCTGTTGGGCGACAAGAACAAGGTTAACGACAAAGACGTCAACGCGACGCTGAGCGTGAGGGCGACGGGCACGACGGGTACTTGGAGCATAAGCGGTTCGCCCACGCTGACGGCGGGCGGCACGGTCGACCTTTCCTTCCCTGCCAACAAGGCAACCATGTATACCTATAAGGTTACGTTTTCCAAGGCGGACCTCAACAAAGCATCCTTCACCGTTAAGGCCCAGGTCGGCTCCAATAGCCCTGGCACCAACCTTAAATGGCTCGCCGCCAAGATTGCGCCTTCCGAGCGTGCAGAGGTAACGGCTTCGGGCGTTTCGGGCGAGTGGGTCGATAAGAGCGATAGCATTGGTAGCTTTGACGCTTATAACTACCGCGTGACGGTTACGGGTGCCCCAACAAAAGTCAAGCTTACATGGGGCGACAAGGTTGAGCTTGACCCGTTTTTTAAGAAGAATCATTCCGATGTGAGCGTTGATGGAAAGTCTGTCACGTTCACCATGGATCCCGGGTCGGAAGTCATCACCTTTTACCGAGCGAAGGATACCGCACCCGACAGCTGGGATGACATCGGTGTTACATACGGGGCCGCGTAGGCCAACCGCGGACGGTGATTTTGAGACCCCATACGGGGCATGAGATAGAACGAGGTAGGACCAGATGAGAACGGCAAAGCGCATAACAACCGCATGCCTGACTGCGATCATGATTTTCCAGGCGCTTGCGCCCTCCACAGAGGTGTTCGCGCAAGAGCTCGACGCCGTTATGGAGGCATCCGTCTCCGCCGCGCGCGCCGCGGGCAACACGGCGCGCTCCGTACAGGATGGCGTGGCCACCGCGCTGCAAGATGCCGATCAGGCTGCACCTGATGATGCCGCAACGACTCCGGGCGCCGATGCGGGAGCCACCGAGGGCGGCGACGGTTCTACCAACGCTGGCGAGTCGCAGGACTCCACGACCGATGGAACCACCAGCGGCGATGCTCCAGCGGAGGGCGACGCGTCCCAAGACGATGCGGCTGCCGATGAGGGCGCTGCTGACGAAGAACAAGCGGATGACGCGGACGCGGATGCTGCTGATCAGGCAGACGCCAACTACCCCATCGCTACTGTCGAGGCTCTCAGGCACGCGTTGGGCGACGGCGATGTCACCACCGACGACTCGGACGCCGTCACGGCCATTACCTTTGAGTCCAACGCCGACCTTATCGCCATCTCCAACACCGATCCCGCCATCTACCAGAACGCGAACATCTCCAAAGGTGGCTCGACCGGCATCGACTTCGACGTGTGCGGCGCGGAGATCGTGGACGGCCTGGGTAGCCTCACGTTCCAGGGCTTCGGCAGCGATGCCTACCCTTTCAAAGGCGCGCTCAACCTCGGCGACAGGACCCTGACTGTCAACAAGACGCTCTTCAACAACATCGAGCTCAGCGACGCCAACAGCACCGTAAAGCTCACCTGGAAGGGTACCGATGCCCAGCCCATCGTGGCCGCAAAGGTCACGGGCGCGGACAAGACGCTTGCTGCCACCGTTACCGTGGGCACGCCCAAGAGCGATACCGAAAAGGACATCTGCAAGCTCACCTCGCCGCTTGTGGGCGAGGTCACGGGCGCGCTCACGCTTAACGCCATCTACACGACAAGCGCGAACAGCCCCCTGGCAGTCGATATGCAATCGAGCGCAGGCAACATGGGCTTGCTTGCGAACACCCTTGCCGAAAAAGCATCGTTTACGCTTGCGGGCCTCGCCCTGCCGGACAACCTCGACGGTACGCCCACCATCAACGCGACAGCCGATGGCACCAACGCAGGAGGCCTTATCGGCGAGGCGCAGGAGGGTGCCACCGTCGCCCTACCAACTGGCATCGATGTCTCGGCGCTGAGCGTCGCAGGTAAAAACGCGGCGGGCGGTCTTATCGGTAAGGCGACTAAGCTCACGCTCACCGTGGGCAAGGATAACAGCGGAAAAGACACCTCGGGCAAGGCCATTGCCATCAAGCCCGCGTATGCGGTTGGATCGTCATCTGCCGGGACGTATGCAGGTGGCCTTATCGGCGACGCCTCGTTTGCCGACGCATTTACCATCAACAGCGGCATCTTCGACTTTGGCAAGGGCGTGGCGCTCAGCGTGTCCAACACGAGCGCTGCCCCTTCCGCCGGCGGACTGTTCGGCGTACTCGACATATCGAACGGCGACGTGGTCGTCAATGGCGGTTCGTATACAAGCACGCTACAAAACGGCAAGGATGACAACAAGCACGGCAACTACGGCGGCTTGGTGGGTAAGCTGTGGGGGCAGAAGAACGGCGACGCGCTGCATGCCTTTACGGTGCAGGGTGATACTGCGGTGTCGTTCGGCGTGGGCTCCAACGGCAAACTCACCTACGCAGGCGGCCTAGTAGGCTACCTTGGCGAAGGCGGCGGGAGTGCTAACGTGTCCGCCGTGGTCATCAGTGATGCAACAGTGACATGCTCAACCTCGGGCTACGCCAGTGCAAATGGCAAATACGGCGGCGCCGTGGGCGTCGTGGACACAAACAACGTTCTAGAAGTGCGTGGCCTGAAGGTCAAAACCGCCAGCGGCGCTACCATCGGCGGCACAAACGGCGGCTTTGCCGGAGTCGTTGGGTCGTCGTGGCTCGGCATCATCAAGTTCAGCGGTATCACCGACCTGTCGGATGCCACCTTCGTAGAAAATGATCACGCTGCGCAGCTGATTTATGAGAACTTCAACTCGCTGATTTTTGCCGCCGGTAGCGGAAGCGATAGCGGCACCGCCGCAGGCGATACCACGAAATGGCAATATAAGCGCCCCTCTACGCCCGTCAAGATCGATGACGTGTACAGCTACGGCCAGGTCATTCGCTTGGGCAACCCGTTGAGCGAGGACCTCATCTCCATCAACGAAACGCACCAGTGGAACTTTAGCTCTAAGCTCGTAAAAACTGGCGATGCATTTGCGCTGGCAAGTATCGACGATTTCGCAAAGCTGGCGATTACCTGGCAAACCAACGGCTGCTACTCGATGGTTGACGGCGTTACCGAAAACAATCTGAACGGCTTGCAGTCCTCGACCATTACGGTGAACGGCACTATTGATCTCAAGGGCACGGGCCTAACGGGTTTCACGCAGGATCGTGCAGACGGCTCGCAAGTTTTCTCGGGAACGTTGAACGGTGGCGGCACAAATGGCAACGGCACAATCAACCTTGCCGTCGGCGAGCCGTACGGCAAGCGTGGTGAAGCTGTGCTCGACGGCAATGACACGAGCGACGGCAACGGCAAAATCTACCGCCACGGTCGCTTGGGCTTGTTCGCGGCCGTCAACGGCGCAACCATCTCCAACGTCACAATCGCTGGCTCCATGAAGTTCGATAACGGTTCGGCTATCGATGCCGGGTCGCTTGCAGGTACCATCGTCGGCAACCTGTCTTTGTCTGGCGTAACGTGCAAAACGAATATCGCGTGCGATGATACGTTTGCCAATGACGTGAACATTGGTGGTATTGCGGGCAGCGTGTCGGCGGCTTCTACGGTTGCGTTTGAGGGCAACAGCAAGGCCCAGGCGACCATCACTAAAGCTCAAACGCTTAACGGCAATATGCGCATTGGCGGCGCCATCGGCAATGTGGGCGACTGTACCTCGACATTCAATGTTACGCGCCTCGAAGTCGGCGGCAAAATCAAAACTGGCGATTGCGCCGGCGGCAAGATTGCACAGGTCGGCGGCCTTATTGGCCGCATTGTGCAGGGATCGAACGAGAAGAACGTTACCATTACCGGTCTTAGCTTTAGTGAATTCGCTATGACCGTGGGCAAGAACGGCGACAAGCTCAACGGCGCCGGTGGTCTTCTGGGCTACAGCTGGGGCAACGCCATCGTCACCATTGGCGATGCTGCGAATACCAGCGGCAGCACCTACGCCCTAAAAACTTCCAATAACACTACCGTGACTGCAGAAAACTCTACCGAGGTCGGCGGCCTCGTATACGCCGCCAGTGGCCACTGGATTATCAATAATTATGCTATCAATTTGGCCAACGCTTCCTTTACCGCTAATAGCGCAACCACGCTTGGCGTTCTTATTGCTCGCGGCAGTACATCCGATTCAAATAGCTTTGGTGCCGAGACCAACTATAACGGTCTATATCTGGAGGACAGGGCTTGGTGGGGTACCGCTTATGCTGTGAATGGCGTGTCTATAACCGCCCCAAAGGTAAAGACATACGACGAATGGCTTGCAAATGGCGTGAAGCCCGAAAGTAATCTGATCGATAACGGCTGCAATGCGGTTGTCTCGCTTCATACCGAGGACCAAAAGCTGGACATGAGCGGAGATCCCGCTAGAGATAATAGTTATCGAAATCGCATCGCCCCCGCTAATCCTTCTGATAGCTTTCCACAAACAAATGGTTCTGTTCGCTACTACTACAATCTTGACAAAGCATATGCGGAGGTAGGCAACAAACCGGAAAACGCTAGCAAAGACAATTGGATGAACTCCGCAGAGTACTTATTACTTTGGTGTGCGTACCTGTATGCTCCTAGCGCGATTCAGGGCTATATCATTCCGGGAAATCAGGCTATTTTCCAAGGAAACAATATTGGCACGAGCGATAGCGCGGGCGTGGAAATCAATTTAGATGGATACAGTTTCTATCCTACTGACCCCGCGAAGGGCTCAACGGTTACTGTGAATAATGCAACGATTACGTTCCATTATTCCGACATTAAAGCTGAGCAAGAAGGTAACAAAAAGAATAGCGAAGCCACGCAGCACGAAAATATGCACTGCGCTCTCATCGGAACCCATGCGGGCAGCCTCAAGGTTAAAAATGTCACGCTTGCAGGCACCGTGGGCTCTGTTGTGAACGATGCGGGAAGTTCGTCCGGTGCACTTGTGTGCCGCTGTATCTATGGGCCCATCAATGAGACTAACGTGGCGCAGCTCGAGATAGATGGTCTGACACTCGACGGCTTGAAGGTCGACGGTGTGAACGGCAATACCAGCTACGCTCCTCTGCTTATCAACGAGATGCAGACATGCGTGAACCTGAGCGCTAAGAATATTTCTTCAACCCTTAGTTACGCGAAAGGGGCCACGGCGGCAACCTCGCTCTTCGGCAGACTCGGCGTGGGAAAAAATTCCGATCAGGTGACGGCGAAGTTTGAGCGAATCAGCTTGCCCAGCCAAAAGGGCAATTCGATTTTTACTCATGCGAGCCTGCTGGAGAGTTTTGGCTACGGAAGCACGAGCACGGGCTCTGCGGACTACACCTTTACTAGGGCTGAAGCCGATGCGGGCAAGGTGACCTACGGATCCGAGATTGATGGGAGTACGGAGTACCCGGGCAAGCAGCTTTGGTATTACGACGAAGCGACGTATGGCGCCAATAGCGGCTTTGTGACGGTTGACGGTAAGACGGATAATGACGTCAGACCTTGGTTTAGTGGCTACCTGCCTTATGTTTATAAGGGGAAGGCCGCCGAGAACAACGTCCAATACCACGAAATTAAAGTCAACCAGCGCATTTCGAACCTGATGACGGGATGCGGTACGTATGGCGATCCGTACACCGTTAAGGACGCGACGGAAATGTACACCATAGCTAACTACATCAACAACAGCGTGGCGTTGGATGGCTGGGAAGTCACTATTGTCGCCGATCAGTCCAGGCTGTGCGAGCGGCTTAACAAAACGAAGACCGACAGCGCGAGGACCGACAACGAGGTCGTGTACGTCTATAAGCAAAACAATCCAAGCGAGAGTAAGTGGGAGAAAAAAGTAGACGATACGACCGATCCCTCGCAGACGCTGAGCGACGAAACCATGCACCGCTATGTACAGAGTGCGTATTACAGCATTGAGCCTCCTGAGGGCAATAAGATTACCGTCGATGCGGCCTCGTTTGGCGGATTTGGCAACAAGGCTAATCCGTTCCGTGGCGTTATTGTTGGCAACCCTCGCTCATCTGGGTCTGCAACAATTGAGATTGAAAATAACAAGGGCGAGCTTCGCGGCCTCATTCCCTATAGCTACGGCAGCGTGGTGCGCAATCTCAACATCAACTATGCGAATGCGCACGCGACTATTACTTATTCTGATAAGGATGCGGACGGCGTTCCGACGGCGTTTTTCGGCGGCGTTATCGGCTGCATTCTTGGCGGCGATAACATTATTGATGGCGTGGTCGTAAACGATCCAAATAGCGGCTCGACGACGTACGACTTTATCGTTGCTGGCGACTCGCACCTTGTTCCCATCGGCGGTTATGTTGGTGCCATTGCGGGTGGCGGCGTGATTTTCCGCAACACGGGCACCTCGTGGCGTGGTGGTACAAAGAACAAAAAGTACAAGCCCATTGAGGAAGATGCCGCAAAGTATGACCAGTACGATAACCCTTACGTTGGCCGCGTGATCGACGGCTATGCCTTTAGCGAGGGCTGCAACGTCGATAACGGTGACGCCAACTACAAAATCAACGAGCTCATAAACAAGGGAACCCCCTGTGTCACCACCACGGGCACCGACAACAAGTACCTCGGCACTAACGCCGAGGCTCCTGTGACCATGGTGAAAAACGCCCAGGGCCTTTTGGTGCTCTCGGCCATCATCAGCTCGGGTGCGGGTGCTGGCGCGGCACATACCAACTACTCCAATAATGGCGTGTTCCGCGGTTCCAAGGCTTACTGGGGCAGCGATTCGCAAGACCCGGCGATATGCGGCTACCTGTTTGGCAACAAGGAATATGGCAAGGTACGGAATGCTAACTACGCAAATGTGGGCAAGCCTGAGAGTGTTGCCGGCGATTTCGAAATCGCCAAAAACGACGACCAGAAGGCCCCCGGCAAGCAGGGGTGGCACGGCCCGCTCGACCATGATGACGATGTAAATTCGCCCTACCTGGTGGCGTCCTACGCTGCCGACTACCAAACGGGCTATGTGTGCGCGTCGAAATCGATCGGCATGAGCTTGGAGTTCAAGCAGGGCGACACCTACGATATGACCGACTACGGCACGGGGTACGTGGGCCTAAACGGCCGCTACTATTCCAATGCCTGCAATTCGAACCAGCCGGGCACCGACCGCGACCGTATTACGCCGCACGTAGCCACGATCGACGGTAACGGCGCCACCATCACGGTGGGTACCGAAGGCACCGCCTACGGCGTCGTCGAATACGCCGACGACGACTATAAGGTCTCGGGCGTGGGTGGTCTATTCAGCACCGTGATGTTCACCTCCACCAATGTGGGGCAGAGCGTCACCGCGAACGACGGCGCGCAGGTCAAAGACCTCACCTTTAGCAACTGCAACGTAGCGCTCACCTATATCGACACCAACGGCGAAGCCAAACCAGGAGAGGCGCCGAACGACCTTACCGGTGCCGGCCTTTTGGCGGGTGCAACGGCCAACTACGACGACGGCACGTGCGGCATCTACCGCAACGTGCAGATGAAGAACTGCACCGTGTCGGGCGCAAAGAGCGTAGGAGGGCTTCTTGGCAGCTCGGGCCGCGCCAGACGAACTACGAGCGAAGACAGAACCTATATGGTCGAGTTCGGGGACGGGTGGGGCCCCGCGTATCTCTATGACTGCTCATACACTGGCCTTAACGTCACGGGCGAGAAGAATGTCGGTGGCTATGTGGGTACGGTCGCCTCGGCGTGCGGTGTGTGGACAACCGCAGGCACAGGGGTGAGCGAAAGGACCGTTGGCAAAAACTCGACCATAACTGCCACAGGGACAGTGCCCTACGTGGGCGGCGTGCTCGGCTATGTCGAAAGAAGCGATATCTCGGTCAACACCAACATCGGCACCACCACAGCGGCCCAGTCGTCGTGCACGGCAGTCATCTCTGGGGTAAACGTGCTAGCCACCGGGTCGAACTCCGATGACCATATGGGCGCCGGCGGCGTGGTCGGACGCGCCCGTGGCGGCGTTATTTCTATGAGCAACGTGCGCATCGATGGCAGAGTCGGCACCGAGAACGCCGTCATCGGCGATGAGACCGGAACGAACAATAGCATCTACAATGCGGGCGGCCTGATTGGTGAGGTTACGAGTAGCGGTAGCCTCAACAAGTACTGGTTCGACGACTGCAATGTCAAGAATGTCAGCATCGCCGGCACCGGCAAATGCTCGGGAGGGCTTATCGGCTACTTCTACAGCAATGTGAATATTGCTTGCAACAACATTGCGATCGAGAACGCTACGATTAAGGGCAGTTGGAGCGGCGGTCTGCTTGGCGCGAATAACGCGTCTAACAGTGGCTCCGTCATCATCAATGTCACCAACACAAAGGTATCCAACACCACGTTTAGCGAAAAGTCCAACGGCGGCATTATGGGCGATGGGCGTGGCCAGTTCCATCTGGTAAACGTGCTCATGGACAGCAATAGCTACAATGCGGGCAAAACCCAGGGCGTACTCTTGGGCGAGGTTGACACGGGGGATGGTAAGTACAGCCTTTCCGCAGCGGGCGTGGAAGTAAAGCCCGGTAGTGGCAAGACCACGAGCGACCTGCCGCCGATGGTTTACACGACCAATACGAATACGGCTGCTGTTAACGAGAAAACTTATATTGCCTTCGGCGACTACAACGGCACGGCTGCCGCGCCCGCCAAGAACACCACGCTCTACGGTGCGGACAAAACCGCTACCACGGCGACGAAGCCCTACGTGACTACGAGTCCGGTGAGCAAGCTGGCGGTGCGTGCCTCCGACAACGACACCACCGATCGCTACCTGTTTGGCGACGGCACCACCATCGACACCGCGGCGACCATCCAGAGCGAGGCGGGCACTAGCGTTGATGGCCGCTACACCTACACCAACATCTGTGGCCTCAATGATGACGGCACGTACCAGAACACGAAAACCTATAACGCGGACAGTTCAAAGAGTACTTTCAACACCAACAACGTTACTTCGCGCAAGAAGGTCGCAACCGACTTCCCTGTACTCATGATTCCCGGCAACGACACGACGACGGTCGAGAAGTATCTGAACATCGTGACTAACGGCGGCTTTTCCGATGCCCGCCGCCTCAACGGCAGCGCCAAGCACGTGACCGCCACCGCTGAGGTCTTCTCGCTTGCCGATAACGGCGCCTTCGTCAAGGACGCAACCGCCTCGCAAACGCCCACGCTCAAGGTACTCAACAACGGCACGAGCTCCATGGTATTCCGCGCGAGTACCGACTGGGACAACGAGCGGGGCCGCTTCACGCTGCTCACGGTAACTTTTAGCGAGGCCGGCCAGAGCTACCGCGTGCAGGTGCCCATCATCGTTAAGCGCATGCTCGAGATCGACTTTACCGCCACCTACTCCGAAGGTGCGAACTTCAAGGCTGCCGACTATGCGACAAAATACGACAAGCACGTGCTTGTGAGCAGCGGCGACACCATGACCGGCTACCTTACCTGGACCTATGGCAGCGCTCGGGGCGAGGCGGTCGAATACGGCTGGAACACGCTGCTCGAAGCCGGCGGCTCTATGGGCCCGCTCAACAAGAGCATCACCTTTGGTGCCACGCTGCCCGAGGGCACGCAGCTTACGCTCGTGGACATGGCCAACAACAACCGTGAATGTCACTACACGGTGAGCGCGGGCGGAGCGGCGTCAGTCAAGCTCACCGAGTTTGTGGACGCCAGCAAGAATGCCTACGTCGAGCCATGGCTGAGTGAAACCGTGGGCGTGAAGGCCAAGGAGGATAAGGAAAACGGCGCTTGGGTCAAGCTCACCGATGACGAGGTTGCGAACAAGAGCCAGGTCGAGCTCGCGAAGACGGCTGGCGCCAAGGTTGATGGCGCGTACTACCGCGCGCGTACATCTTCCGACACGATGGGCACGTTCTACACCCTCTCCGTTGCCAAGGAAGAGCCCAAGAGTGAGAACTTCTACTTGGTGGTGCGCACGCCGGCGGGCTCTGCGGGTGTCAACGGCTACACCGCAACTACGGTGGACACGAGCCTCAACGAGCACATCAACTACCTGCTGCGAGGCAAGAAAGCAGCCGACGGCAAGGCTGCCGAGGATGGGCACCAGAATACGGCCTCGACCTACAGCGTGGCATCAAACTACACGCACAGCCTCGTTGACAACAAGCGTAACCTCGTCGACAACAGGGACAGCATCAACCGGATGGAGCTCAAGGAAGCCACCTATTCGCTTTCCATGAACGTGAGTGACACCGTGACGTTTGACTCGAGCCAGCAATACACGAGCTCTGACGCGCTGTATTACCAGCTCGATTCGTCGCTTGTCACCTATCACGATGGCGTCATCGCGGGCTCGGTAGGATACCCCACGGGCACGCAGGGCACGTATGAGTTCTACGTTAAGGTGGGTGATAACTACTACACCTGGGGCGGGTCGGGTTGGAATCTGGCCGGCACGAAGGAGACCCCAGTGGTGTCGGGCCTTAGTTGGACTGCGAACGGTGGCGACATGTCACTGGTGCTTGCCGATGCTGAGGGTAATCCCATCGACATGTCGGGCCTGCGCGAGATCGCCAAGAACCATGTCAACGCCTTCACCGTTACCATGAGGGCCGCGCTCACCATGACGGAGCCTGCCTGCCAGGCGGGTATCGTGGCCTCGCAGAACAGCGGCACCGACCGCTACACCAAACCCAACTACCGCGCGTACCTTTCCACGCATGCCGACACGCTCAGCACCAGTAGCAACTCGGCATACAACGATGGCGGCGCCGGCTACTACCGTATGGATGTGGGCTCATCGACCATCGCGCTCGAGGCGTCTAAGAAATCCCAGTTGGGCATCAACATTGATGACCTCAAGTCCGCTGACGGCGAGATCGCTCTGGTGGGTACCTACGACCTGAGCAAGCTCACGGGCGCCGAGGCTAAGATCGACGCCGCAAGCACGGTGACCTACACGCTGAGCCTGGAGCAGCGGCAAGATAATGGCGGCTATGCTCCGGTCGGCGATATCTCGAACTACATTACGGTGCTCGGCAGCGATTACCTAGGCACGGGTGCGGCATCCGCCGACGGCAACAGCTATGTGTTCACCGACACCAAGACCAACGGCGCGTTCCTCACGCGCGACGGCAACAGCCTTGCCTTTAAGCATGCCTTCCGCGTTAAAGTGAATACGAATGTTGAGGGTGAGAACCAAACTTACGCAAACTACCGCTTGGTGCTTACGGCCAATATTATGACCGGTAACGTTGTCGACGACACACCGGTCAACGTTAGCAACCTTGATGGCTATTCGCACTCCGACTACGTGACGTACACGCTAGCGCGCATCAACACCGAGGGCATTCGGCACGAGACGAAAACCAACTAGCTACGCGAGGGGCGGCAACCACCCGGTTGCCGCCCTTTTTCTTGTTCGCTTGGCCTACTGCTGCCCCAGCTCTCCACCAACTTTCCAGCTTTCCACTTAACTTACCACTCAAGGTGGAAAGCTGGAAAGTTAAGTGGAAAGCTGGTAAGTTAGGTGGAAAGTTGGAAAGTTGGGAGGTTCGGCATGAATGAGGAGTGGTTGGCGCAGGTTATCCATCATCTGCGGGCAATAGGAAACGACACCCAGCAGTACGAAGTAAAAGAAGCCAAGGGCGCGCTCCCCAAAAGCATCGTCGAGACGCTTTCGGCATTTTCCAACGCGCAGGGCGGCTTTATCATCCTCGGCATTTCCGAAAAGAACGGGTTTATGCCCGTCGAGGGTTTTGATGCCCGCAAGATGCAAGACGCCCTCTCTTCTGCATGTGAAAAGCTGACGCCCGTTGTGAGGCCGGATATCCAAGTGCTCCCCTTCGAGGGTAAGCTGGTGCTTTGCGCGCGCATCAAAGAAATGCATCCACGCGATAAACCCTGCTATATTGCGGCACGCGGAATGTACGATTCGTCCTTTATCCGTACGGGCGACGGCGACCGGCGCATGACTCCCTACGAAATCGATCGCTTTATGGAGGAGCATGTTCAGCCTACATACGACGACGAGCCGGTCGAAGGTGCCACGCTCGATGACCTTGACGCCGATCTTTTGCAAGGGTTTATAAAACGCCAGCGCGAGCTACACCCTAGGCTTTTGGGCACCAGAAGCGACGATGAGATTCTCCTTGACCTGCATGTGACCAAAAGGGTGGACGACGCAATCGTGCCGACGCTTGCTGCAATTGTCGCGATGGGACGGTTTCCGCAAAAGTTCTTCCCACGTCTCAATGTGACCTTTACGGCGTACCCCGGGACCACAAAAACGCAGCGAGTAAGTGATAACAAGCGTTTTGTGGATTCTCAGACCATTTTGGGTCCGATCCCTTTCATGATTGAGGACGTGCTTGCCGCCGTTGCGAGAAACACCCGAAACGCAGCGGTTATCGAGGGCGCGTTCCGGAAAGATGTGCCCGATTATCCGCCCGTGGCGCTGCGCGAGGCGGTGGCGAACGCGCTCATGCACCGCGACTACTCTTCCGCCGCGCGCGGCTCACAAGTGCAGGTCAACCTGTATATCGACCGCGTCGAGATTCTCAATCCCGGCGGGCTGTACGGCGACGTAACGATCGATTCGCTGGGAGTTTCTGGGGTTTCGTCATCCAGAAACCAGTTCCTTTCAAATATCCTCGAGACCACGCCGTACCCAGACGGTGGCTACGTGGTCGAAAATCGCGGCACTGGTTATCAGGAGATAGGTGAGCAGCTCGAGCGGGCAAACATGTTGCCGCCCGAACCAAAGAACTCGACAGTTTCTTTTTCGTTGACGTTCGATAAGCGAAAGATAATGCGGGCGGAACAGGTGACGTCTGTGGGGCATGTGGACGAGGCGATCTTGGATTACCTGGCAACACATTCTTCGGCCTCGACCAAGGAGCTCACCGACGCTTCGGGTTTGAGCAGGAGCGCCGTTTCCAACCACATAAAAGGCTTGATTGGTGCGGGCAAGATTGAGGCGATGGAGCCTCCGCGCAGCCCGCGACAACGGTATCGACTCGCGAAGTAGGGCTGTCCGTCGCCCATGCTTCGGTCTCCCAACTTCTTTCCAGCTTTCCACTTAACTTTCCACCTAAGGTGGAAAGCTGGAAAGTTAAGTGGAAAGCTGGAAAGTAAGTGGAAAGTTGACATGTTGGGTGCGGGCTGAAGAGGGGTTAATAATTGCACAAACCATACCAGCCAAACAAAAAGATACCAATTTGGTTGGTAAAACACCGTCAATGAGCCGCGAGCCAACTAGCTGCGTAAATAAAGCCTAAAGAACTGTTGCAAATGAATGGCAAATACCAAGATGCCGCCGTTACGATTTTCAATTAACTGTTACGCGGGAACAGCAAAATGCTACTATCTAACAAGCACGTAAGAAAGCAGATTAACGGTTAAGGCTAAGAAGTGGCAGGTATGTCGGAAGCAACAAGGACTCGCGCGCATGCGCCCGAGGTTAGGCAGCGCGCCGTCGAGATCCTCCAAGAGGGGGTCGGTCACCGCGCCCTCGCCGCAAAGCTTGGCATTCCCCAGGCCACGGCTCGTCAATGCGCCCGTGCATATGCCGTGGGCGGTGCCGACGCCGTGCTCAATGCGGGCGCTCGTCATCACACCTATTCGTACGACGTAAAGCTCGCCGTGGTTAAGGACCGTCTGGAAAACGGCCTGACGGTTCGCGAGGCCATGATCAAGCACGGGATTCCCAGCGAGTCTTCGGTTAAGGCCTGGTGCCGCCAGTATCGCGAGAGCGGTGAGTCCGCGCTGGTCGATAAGCCGCGCGGTCGCAAGCCGCGCGTTAAAAAGGCGGAATAGCGAACGGGATGGTGCGCCCACAGGGGCGCATTTTTCTTGCCGCCCCTCTGCTCCAAAGCGGACGTACCCTTACCCCGTACGCCTAAAACTCCCCAGTTGACCGAAAACCCGCCGCCGCTACTCCTCAATTGAGCTATAACGTTAAACAATTGCAGCGTTTTTGCATGGGGGAGTGATGGTATGACGCTACTGTATTTCCTTACCCTGTTTCCGCTGGTACCGGCGCTGGGCATGCTGCTCGCGCGCGGTGACCGCGCCCGCGATGCGGTGGGGCTCATAGGTTCCGGCATTATTATGGCGGTGACAGTTGTAGTCGCCGTCATGTTTTTTGGCGCGGGCCCGCAGAGCTTTGAGGTTGCCTCCGACACCTCGCATGTGCTCTCGATCATCAGCTCCGCCATCGATGTCATCCTGTGCGCCGTCATCCTGTACAACGCGTACAAATATAGGAACGCGCTCACCACGGTGCTCGGCATAGTCCAGCTGGTGGGCTCGCTCGCCTTTGCAGCCATGACGCTGCCCGCGGCCGAAGCCGTCACCGCAACGCCGCTCTACCTGGACTATATGAGCGTGATCATGGTCCTCGCTGTCGGTATCGTCGGCAGCCTGATCTGCGTGTATGCCCTGGGCTACATGAAAGACTTCCAGGCCCACGACGAGCACGAGGCCGCGCTGCGCGGGCAGACCGCGCCCGACCGACGCCCTCAGTTCCTGGCGCTTATGTTCCTGTTCCTCTCGGCTATGTTCGTCATCGTGACGAGCGACAACCTTGAGTGGCTGTTCTGCGGCTGGGAAATCACCACCGTGTGCTCGTTCCTTATGATTGGCTATACGCGCACGCCCGAGGCCATCAAGAACGCCTTCACCCAGATCATCCTCAACATGCTGGGCGGCATCGCGTTTTTGGCCGGCCTCATGTACCTGCACGTTAACGGTATGCCGCTGACCATCTCGGGTATGATCGAGCTTTCCGGCGCCGGAACCGCGCAATCCGCGCTGCTGGTGATGCCGGTCATTCTGCTGTCGCTCGCCGCACTCACCAAGGCCGCACAGATGCCGTTCCACACTTGGCTGCTTGGCGCCATGGTTGCCCCCACGCCCACGAGCGCCCTGCTGCACTCGTCAACCATGGTCAAAGCCGGCGTGTTCCTAATGGTCAAGCTGAGCCCGCTCTATGCCATCTATCCCGTGACCGGCTTTATGGTCACGAGTGTGGGTGCCATCACGTTTTTGCTCGCTGCCCTCATGGCCATCTCGCAGAGCAACGCCAAGCGCGTGCTCGCGTACTCCACCATTTCCAACTTGGGTCTCATCAGTGCCTGCCTGGGTGTCGGCGCGCCCGAGGCCGTATGGGCGGCCATCTTCCTGATCCTGTTCCACACGGTGGCAAAGTCGCTGCTGTTCCTGTGCGTGGGCACGGCCGAGCATCATATCGGCAGCCGCAATATCGAGGACATGGACGGTATGTTCAGCCGCATGCCGCACCTGACGCGCCTGATGATGCTGGGCATCATGGGCATGTTTGTGGCGCCGTTTGGCATGCTCGTGTCCAAGTGGGGCGCCCTGGTTGCGTTTGCGCAGACCGGCAACGTGCTCATGATCATGGTGCTTGCCTTTGGCTCGGCCGCGACGTTTTACTTCTGGGGCAAGTGGCTTGCCAAGCTTTCGGGCGTCGACCCCACGGCTCAAAACGTTGAGGTCAATGTCCATAAGACCGAATGGATGGCGCTCAACACCATCGCCGCACTGCTGATTCTGTGCTGCGTGGCGTTCCCGATTATCTCGAGCGGTCTGGTGTCGCCTTACTTGGCCATGGTGTTTGGCCGCGTGCCGTACGTTATCGGCAAGGACGCCATGTATCTGATGGTGGTTATCGTGGCTTTTATCGCCGTGGTGCTGCTGACGTCGTTCCGCGTGAGCAATAAGCCGCACGTCAACGTGTACCTTTCGGGCGTGGGAACCGACAAATATCGCCATTTCCGCGGCTCGATGGGACACGAGGTGAAGGCCGAAAAGCGCAATTGGTACTCGGAGGACGCCCTTGGCGAGAAGCGTATCGGCCCCGCGGGCAGCGTCGTGTGCTGCAGCATTATCTTGTTTGCGCTGCTGTGTTGCGCGTGGATTGGACCCGAGCGGCTTGCCATGAGCGCGCCCTCGGTGCTGCGCGGCAAGTATTTTGAAGGTTCGGGCGTCGTGGGCATCTTTATTGGTACCGTGGCGTTTGCCTTGCTGGCGCCTTTGGTTGGTGGCCTGATCGACGGCGTTGACCGTAAGCTTTCGGCTCGCATGCAGGGCCGCGTGGGCCCGCGCTTGCTGCAGCCCTTCTACGACGTTGCCAAGCTGTTGCGCAAGGCTCCTGCCAGCGTAAACACCATGGACGATACCTACATGGCGTGCGCGCTCATCTTTACCGTGGTGGGCGGCGGCATCTTTGTGTCGGGTTCCAACACGCTGTTGTGCGCTTTTATGGTGACGCTCGCCGCGATCTTTGTGGTGTTGGCGTCCGCCTCGACGCAAAGCCCGTTTGCCCAGGTCGGCGCCGACCGCGAGCTGCTGCAGGTTATGAGTTACGAGCCCGCCGTTCTGCTGATGAGCGTGGGCCTGTATCTTGCCACCGACAGCTTCGATTCCATTGCCGTGACGGGGCAGTCGGCCCCCATCGTCGTGTACAGCGCGCCCATTTTCTTCGCGCTGCTCGCGGTGCTTACCATCAAGCTGCGCAAGTCGCCGTTTGACCTTTCGTACTCGCATCACGCGCATCAGGAGATTGTCCAGGGCGTCGCCACCGAGATGAGCGGCGGCACGCTGGCAAAGATGACCCTTATGCACTGGTGCGAGACCGTGCTGTTTTTGATGTGGGTGGGCATGTTCTTTGTTTGGGACAACCCGGTGAGCTGGGTCGTGGCCCTGGTCGTGATGGCCGCGACGTATTTTGTCGAGGTGCTGATCGACAACACCTTCGCACGCAGCACCTGGCGCAGCTGCTTTAAGCTCGGATGGGGCGTGGCGCTGGTGTTTGGCCTGCTCAACCTTATGCCCATCCTCGTCGACGTGTTTATTTAGGAGGCGGCATTCATGGATCATAAAATGTCGCGCTCGCCGTGGGTTATTCATTACGACGGCTCGAGCTGCAACGGATGCGATATCGAGGTGCTGGCCTCGCTCACGCCGCTGTTCGATGCGGAGCGGTTTGGCGTGGTCAACACCGGCAACCCCAAGCATGCGGACATCTTTTTGGTGACGGGTTCGGTCAATGCCCAGAACCTGCCCGTCGTGCGCCAGATCTACAACCAGATGCTCGAGCCCAAGTGCGTGGTGGCGTGCGGCATCTGCGCGTGCTCGGGCGGCGTATTCCGCGATGCCTACAACGTGATCGGAGGCGTGGACCGCGCGATTCCCGTGGACGTATACGCACCCGGGTGTGCCATTCGTCCCGAGACGGTGATTGATGCCATCGTGGAGGCGTGCGGCATCCTGGATCAGAAGGAGGCCGTGATGCGTGCTGGCGGTGACCCGCTTACCGTGGGCGGTGCTGCTACCTGGGATGGCGGCGTTGAGCTGGGCGAGGACGGATTTGTGGCTGCGGGGGCCGGGGCTGACGGTGCCGGTGACGCGCCTGCCGGGAAGCCCGCCGCGCCCGTCGCTGGCGACGCATCTGCTGAGACGCCCGCCGCTGCAAAGGAGGCCGAGTAATGCAAAAGGCTATCTATACCACCGTCGGGATCGACGAGCTCCTGTCGCATGTCCAGGCGCTCAAGGGCGTCGGCGCGCGCTTTGTGCAAATGCATGCCGAGCGCAACGTCGACGACGGCACGTATCGCCTGGTCTATACGTTTATCAACGTTCGTGCTGCACAGGAGCAGATCGCTCAGGATGGCAGCTATGCGATCGAGAACCTGGTGGTCGAGGGCATCGACCAGTACCAGGAGATTCCGTCCATCAGCTCGTATTATCCGGCGGTATTCCCGTTTGAGAACGAGGCGCACGACCTGTTTGGGCTTGCCATTACCGATATGCAGATCGACTTTAAGGGCTTTTTCTACCAGGTCTCGACTGCCGAGCCCATGAGCGTTATCACACCCGAGGTGAAGGCCGCGCGCGAGAAAGCCATGAAGGTCCGTGCCGCCGCAGAGGCCAAGGCGCGCAAGGCTGCGGCCGAAAAGGCCGCTGCCGCTGCTGCTGCGGGGGAGGGCGCCGCAGGCGCCGGCGATGCTGCGGGCGCTGCCGTCGCCCAGTCCGCTGCGGCTACCGGCTCCGATGCTCAGCACGATGGGGCTGCTGCGAAGGCCGCGCTCAAGGCTGCCGAGATGGAGGCAAAGCTCGCAGCCATGGATCCCGAGAAAGCGGCCAAGGTCCGCGCGGCACTTGCCGCCAGGGCCGCCCGCGACAAGCAGAAAAAGGAGGCGTAAGGTCCATGGCACATCGCTCCGTTATTCCGTTTGGCCCGCAACACCCGGTGCTGCCCGAGCCGCTTCATCTGGACCTGGTGATCGAGGACGACCGCGTCATCGAGGCAATTCCGCAGATCGGCTTTGTGCACCGCGGACTCGAGAAGCTCACCGAAAAGCGCGACATGCACCAGTTTGGCTACATCGCCGAGCGCATCTGCGGCATCTGCGCCGTGGGCCACAGCTACGGCTATGCCAGCGCCTGCGAGCGCATGCTCGACATCGAGGTGCCCGGCCGCGCGCAGTATATCCGCACCATTTTGCACGAGCTTTCGCGCATCCACTCGCATCTGCTGTGGCTGGGCCTGCTCGCCGATGCCTTTGGCTTCGAGGCGCTGTTCTATCGGTCGTGGACCCTGCGCGAGCAGATTCTCAAGATCTTCGAGAGCACGTGCGGTGGTCGCGTGATTCTGTCGATCAACGAGATCGGCGGCCTTAAGCACGACATTGAGGACTCCGAGCTGGCGGGTATTGTCCAGACGCTCGATGCCATGCGTCCCGACTACGAGGCCCTGGTGCATACGTTTTTGGACGACAATAGCTGCGGCGAGCGCCTGCATGGCGTGGGCGTGATCAGCAAGAAGGACGCGCTGAATCTGTCGATGGTCGGCCCGTTCGGTCGCGCCTCGGGCGTGGATTACGACGTGCGCATGTTTGGCGACGGTGCCTATGCAGGCCTGGCAGCATTTGAGCCCATCGTTGCTACCGACGGCGACTGCTATGCCCGCTGCCAGGTGCGTTGTGCCGAGGTCACGCAGGCCATGGACATCATCAAGGAGCTTGTGGGCAAGATTCCGCACGACGGTATCGGCGGGCGCACCAAGCTCACGCCGGCCGACGGCGCGCGCGGCGAGGTTGTGATTGAGCAGCCGCGCGGCGAGGCGTACTACTATGTGCGCGGTAACGGCACCAAGAATCTGGACCGTTTTCGCGTGCGCACGCCGACGTCGCAAAATCTGGCGGGTCTGACGCATGCGTTGCAGGGCGTGCTCCTTGCCAACGTGCCCATGATTATCCTGACCATCGACCCCTGCATTAGCTGCACGGAAAGGTAGGCGCGGCATGAGTTTACTGACATTTGCCAAGACGGCCTTGGGCTCTATGGTCAAGCAGCCGGTCACGGTGTGCTATCCGCAGGAAAAGCTCGTGGCGCCCGAGCGCCTGCGCGGGCACATCGTTAACGACATGGACGTGTGCATTTGCTGCGGCATGTGCGCGCGTCGCTGCCCGGCGGGCGCGCTTGCGGTCGATCGCAAGGGCGGTACCTGGTCGATCGATCCGTATGCCTGCGTGGTATGCGGCGAGTGTATCGAAAGCTGTCCCAAACACTGCCTGACTATGGACACCGCCCGCACCCCAGTCGCAGCGAACAAGACTCCCACGGTAGAAGCTAAGTCGGAGTAGCGCTGGAATAGAGCTGGAATAGGGGTCGGTGGGGCTAAATTGCCCCACCGGCCCCGCACTTAAATGCGCGGTTATGCTGCTGCGAACAAAACTATGCCGGTTTACTACGATAAATCGCCTACTCTCAACCACACCGCATTTGGCAAAACAAAAACCGCAGGTAGACGGCTCGCAGTTTTGCGAAAAAGCCGCGTGTGATCGGCGACCACGTTTTTATCGTAGTAAACCGGCATAGTTTTGAAATGCCACCATATCAGTACCAGCCCCTGATCTCCCGTGGACAGAGGGAAACGGATCATTTTGGTCCCGCGAGGCTTGCGGAGGCACCCGTGCAGGGCCGCCCGAACAAAACTATGTCGGTTTACTACGATGAATTCGACATTCCCGACCATGACTGCATTTTTCTAAATATTGCAAGCGTTCTACCTGCGGTTTTGCAAGCGCGCAATTTACCGTGGTCGAAGGTGGGCGATTCATCGTAGTAAACCGGCATAGTTTTGAAATGGTATTAAATCGGTGGCAGCCATTTTGCTATGCCGGGGTGGTCGGTCGTTGGGTAATTACCCTCGCAGGTAGGCGATGGCGATTTGCGTGCGGTTGCGCAGGCCCATCTTTGCCAGGATCGAGCTGATGTGGTTGCGCACGGTGCCTTCGCCCATGTAGGCGGTGGCGGCGATCTCCTTGTTGTCGAGGCCACGAGCGATGAGCTCGGCGACTTCGAACTCGCGGTCGGTCAGGCTGGCGAAGGCCGCGGGCCGGCGGAGCGTGTCCGCCTCGACGCCCGTTCCGTCAAAATCGATATCCTCGATCGCCTTACCCTCGAGTACGCGCTTGCCGTCCATGACTTGCACCAACGCTGGCGGAATGGCGGCGACATCGGTCTTGATCAGGTAGCCGCGGGCGCCCAGTTTGAGCGCCGACACAATGTACTCGTCATCCGAGAATGTCGTCAGAAACACCACGCGCGCCGCAGGGTCGCGCTCAAGGATTTCGCGTGCTGCCGAAAGTCCGTCACGCCCCGGCATCTGAATGTCGAGCAGCGCGATGTCGGGCGCGTGCTCGGCGTAGAGCGCGACCGCGTCGTCGCCATTGGCGCCGGTGCCCACTACCTCGATTTGCGGCTGGGCGCCCAGGATAATCTTGAGCGAATCGACCACCAAGCGGTCGTCGTCGACAACGATGAGCCTCATCGGCCCTCATCTCCTTGCTGTTTGGGAACGGTGGCAAACACGCGCCAGCCGCTGGCGCCGGCACGCGGGCTGGCGGAGAAGGTGCCGCCAAGCGCCTCGATGCGCTCGCGCATGGAGGCAAGCCCCATGCCCTCCGCGGCGCCGCGGCTGCTTGCTTGGACCTCGCCCGCGCCATCGTCGGTAACGATGAGCTGGTAAAACGACGGATGCTCCATGCACCGTACGGTGACAGTATGGGCGCAAGCGTGGCGCATGGTGTTGGAGAGCGCCTCGCGCAGGACCGCCGCAAAGCAGTTGGCGACGTTTGCGGGTGCATGCTCGGCCATAACTTCAAGCTCAATCTGCGGACCGCCGTCCGAGCGCGCGCCTTCGACAATGCGTTCGAGCTGCACGGAAAGGTCGACGGCGTTGTCGTTGAGCGCGTGGACGCTGGTGCGCACAAGCTGGAGCGCCTCGTCAACCGTGCGTTTGACGTCGGCGAAATCGGCGGCAACCCTGGGCTCGTCGGCGTGCACGACGCGCAGGGCCTCGGTCTGCAGCGAGGCGCGCGTGAGCTGGTGGCCGACGTTATCGTGGATCTCGCGCGCGATACGGGCGCGTTCGGCGAGTGTCGCGAGCTCGACTTCGTAGTCCTGACGATCGGCAAGGTCGCGGTTGCGCGCTTCGAGCACGAGGGCTCGTTCCTGCAGTTCGTCGCGGGTACGGCGCATGCGCTGCTGCTCGCGCTCCAACTGGGCGGTACGTAGCGATAGCAAGGTGGCGGCAACCGAAAGGATGGCGGTCAGCAGGAGCGTTCGGGCGGTGAGCGCATCGGCGCGAAGGTCCGCGACGAGCGCAAAGACAAGGACGGAGCCAATGCCCAGCGCGACCCAGGCATGCTCGCGGTGCGCGCGCCGCGCGATGTCATAGAGGGCGAGAGGCGCAAACGGCACAAACGGCGGCGCAAAGACGGCCGCGATGATGTAAGCGTAACTCGTGGCCTTGCTTACACGGCGTGTGCGTTCCCCCTGTGCGATCTCGGCCAACGAGGTGGCAATAACGCCAAGGCAAAACGCCGCGACCAGGCGAGCGTCCACAGCAAGGCCCGTAGCGGCCGCAATGCAGCACGCCAGCACGATCGATTTGTCGAAAAGCCTGTTCATACGGGTATTGTACGCGAAGCCGCGCGTGGTGGAGGGGCCGCCTGCGCAACCGTGACATTCCTCCCGTACAGCAAATTGGGGGCGCCGGCGGGCCACGCGGCCAAGCCTCGCACTCGTGACAAAGCTCACTGGTGCGCGCCGGCGGCTCCTGCGATGATGCAATCGTACCGGGCCGCAATCAACAGGAGGGCCGCCTCATGACAGACATCGTCCACGTCGAAAACCTCGTCAAGCGCTATGACGACCTTATTGCGCTCGACCACTTTAACCTGAGCATCGCCCCCGGCGAGATCTTTGGTCTGCTGGGTCCCAACGGCTCGGGCAAGACCACGTCCATCAACTGTATTCTGCAGCTGCTTGCCTACGACAAAGGCACCATCGAGCTGTTCGGCGAGCCCATGACGCCCGCCCGTTATGATCTCAAGCGCCGCATCGGCGTGGTGCCGCAGCAGGTGGCGGTGTTTGACGAGCTTACGGTGCGCGAGAATATCGACTATTTCTGTAGCCTTTACATCAGCGACCGCAAGCGCCGCCGCGCGCTCGTGGACGAGGCGATTGACTTTGTCGGCCTGGGCGACTTTACCAAGTTCCGCCCCGGCAAGCTCTCGGGCGGCCTGGCGCGTCGCCTCAACATTGCCTGCGGCATCGCGCACAAGCCCGAGCTCATCTTTTTTGACGAGCCCACGGTGGCGGTCGACCCCCAGAGCCGCAACGCCATCCTGGAGGGCATCTGCCGCCTGCGCGACGAGGGCGCCACGGTGGTGTATACCAGCCATTACATGGAGGAAGTCGAGCAAATCTGCAGCCGCATCATGATCATGGACGGCGGCCGCGTGCTGGCGCAGGGCACCAACGACGAGCTCAAGCGCATGATTCAGATGGGCGAGCGCGTGACCGTCGAGGTCGGCGCCGTCGAGCCCGCCACGGTCGAGCGGCTGCGCGCCCTCGAGCACGTGCTTTCGGTTGAGCTGTCTGGCGGCGAGCTCGTCTGCACCTGCGAAGCGAGCCCACACAATCTGGTCGACATCCTCGACACGCTGCGCGCCGCCGATGTGGCGCTCGGCCGCGTGTGGAGCGAGCCGCCGACCCTCAACGACGTGTTCCTCGAGATCACCGGCCGCGAGCTGCGCGACTAGGGGGCAGCTATGTTCAACACCATTATCATTACGGTCAAGACGCTGATGCGCCGGCCGAGCACGTGGGTTTGGGGCGCTCTCTTTCCCATCGCGCTTTCCACGATGTTCATGTTTATGTTTGCGAACCTCAGTTCCGACGGCACGGTCGACCCGGTGCCGGTGGCCGTCGTGGCGGATGAGGCCTGGGACGCCTCGACCTTTAAGGACGTGGCGACGTCGCTTGCCAAGGAAGGCGACGACCAGCTGCTCGAGATCCACGAGTGCGACGACGCAGCCGACGCGAGCCGTGCGCTTAAGGCCGGCGAGGTCGCGGGCATCTATACGGTCGACGACGCGGGCACGCCCAAACTCACGTTGCTTTCGAGCTACGACAGCTCGCGTGCCTCATCGGTGCTCACCGACCGCAGCATTCTGGAGACGGTGGCAAGCTCGTATACGCAAAACGCCGAGCTCATGTCCCAGATTGCCCAGGACAACCCGGCGGCGCTCGCCGACCCGGAGGCGGTTGCGCGCGCCCTGTCGCTCGAGGGCGGCACCCGTCGCGTGAGCCTGACGCGCACCACGCCCGATGGCACGGTCATCTACTACTACGCGCTCTTTGGTCTGGTGGCGATGATGTCTGCCGAGTTTGCCGCCTTGAGCGTCGTCGATTTGCAGCCCAATCTGTCGGGCCTCGGCGCGCGTCGCTGCGTGGGCGGTCTTTCCAAGACGGCGTCGCTGGCTGGCATCTTTGTCGGCTCGTGGCTGGTCTCCTTTGCTTCGATGGCGATCGCGATCGGCTACGTGCGCCTAGTCGTGGGCATCGACTTTGGCGGGCGCGAGGGGCTGTGTTTGGTGGGCGCCGCCGCTTCCGCGCTTGCCGCCACGGGCTTGGGACTCTTTGTGGGCACGCTGCCCGTTAAGGGCGGCAAGGCGTCCAAGTCGGGCATCCTCACGGGCTTTGCCACCACGTGCGCCCTGTTCGCCGGCCTCTACGGCGAGCCGGCGATGGCGCTTGCCGACGACGTCGCCCGCGCCTGCCCGGCCGAGTGCTGGCTCAACCCCGTCAAGCTCATCTGCGACATGTTCAATCGCCTGTATTTCTTTGAGGACCTGGGCCCCTTTGCCGTTCGCGCCGGCGCACTGGTCCTTATGGCGCTGCTGTTCGTTGCCGCCGCCACGCTGATCTTTGGAAGGAGCCGCTATGAGCACCTTTAAGACTGCGCTTCGCATGGCGCTGGCGCACCCGTTCTATCTGCTTATCTATACGGTGTTCATCTCGCTCATGGGCGTATTCATTGCGGCATCGGTGAGCTGGAACTCGTCGCAGCTCACCGAGTACAAGCCCTATGATGCCAACGTGATCGTGGTCGACCGCGACGACAGCGACCTTTCGCGTGCGCTTACCAAGCATCTGGGTTCGCGCTTTGAGCTGGTCACGGGCGTCGACGACGATACGTACGATCTTGCGGACGCGCTCTCCAAGAGCAACAGCGCCAAGGGTAGCGCCGACTGCGTGTTCTTTATCCCGGAGGGGTTTGAGGGCGACCTCGTTGCAGCCGCTCGCGCGGGGGAGTCCCTGCCCAAGCTCGATGTGACCTACGGTGCCGGCACCATGGCGGCGGCGCTTTCGTCTGCCGAGGCCTCGCGCTGGGTCTCGCTCGCGGGCGCTGCGGCCGCGCTTGAGCCCACTGCCTCCAACGGTGACGTCGCCAAGGCTGCCGATCATGCGGCCGCGGAGCGTGCCAAGGTCGAGATCGAGCAGGTCAAGGTTGACTCGACTGCCGCCGCCACGCTCGAGTCGTACTTCAACTTTGGCGCGTACGCGATTATATCGTCGGTCATCGTGTCGGTGGGGCTGGTGTTCTCGGGCATGAACGAGCCCGAGCGCGTGCGTCGTATGGATGCCGGCCCAATCTCCGAGCGCCAGCGTTCGCTTGCCGTGTTTGCGGCCGCCGCCGTACTCACCGTCTGCATCTGGTTTGTGTCGAGCATGATGGGCGTCGTGGGCTTTGCCGGCGCGGTCGCCGAGGTCGGCGTGGGCCGTGTGTGCCTGGCGCTGGCGGCGACGTTTGCCCTTGCGTGCACGCCTCTGGCCGTTGGCTTTGCCCTTTCGAGCCTGGGTGCGCGCGAGGAGCTGCTCAACGGCGTGGGCAACCTGCTCGGCATGCTCATGACGTTTTTGGGCGGCGCCTGGATGCCGCTGTCGCTCATGGGCTCGGCCGTGCAGACCGTTGCGCATTTTGTGCCGACGTTTTGGGTGAACGACGCGATCAGCAAGGCGCTCGCCGCGGACCTGACGTCCGCCGTGCTGGGGGACATCGCCTGCGACCTGGGCGTCACGGTGCTCTTCGCCGTCGCCATCGCCGCCGCAGGCCTGGCCCTCGCACGCGCCAAAACCCGCGCCTAGCCACCTAGTCATCGGGGACGTTCTTAAACGACTAGTCATCGGGGACAGTCTTTGCCGATTCGCCGGCTCGCCGGCCGCGTTGGCAAGGACTGTCCCTATCTGCCGGCAGAAAAGGAACGTCCCCAGCTGTTGGGTGGCGAGGCACTCATTTAAGTCTGTCCCCAATGAGTAGCATCGGATTTCACCGTGTTGGGCGACATCGCCTGCGACCTAGGCGTCACGGTGCTCTTTGCCGTGGCCATCGCCGCCGCAGGCCTCGCCCTCGCACGCGCCAAATTCCGCGTCTAGCCACCTAGTCATTGGTCATTGGGGACATTCTTAAACGACTGGTCATTCAAGAACGTCCCCAATGACTAGTCGTCATTTAAGAACTCCCCCAATGACTGGTCTGAAATAAATCCCCGGCCTCGCTCCAAAATAGTTCGCCAAGGTTTACTATTACGCTTATAAAGTAGTATGAGGCTAACAATGGGGGATACCATGGCAACGCAGAAAGCCTACGTCCAGGTTAAGGATCTCAAAAAGCACTACGGCGACGGTGATGCGCGCCTGACGGTACTCGACGGCATCGACACGTCCATCAACCGCGGAGAGATCTGCGTCATGCTGGGGCCCTCGGGCTCGGGTAAGTCGACCTTTCTTAACCTGATCGGCGGCCTGGAGGATGCCGACGCCGGCTCTATTCTGGTGGACGGCTGCGACCTCACGGTGCTTAAGCCTACCGATCTGGGCGAGTATCGCCGCCGTGAGCTGGGCTTTGTCTTCCAGTTCTACAACCTGGTGCCCGATCTCACCATCAAGGAGAACATCGAGGTCACGGCGCACCTGTCCAAAAACCCGCTCAATGTCGACGACCTGCTGCGTTCGCTGGGCCTCTACGAGCACCGCAACAAGTTCCCGCGCCAGGTCTCGGGCGGCCAACAGCAGCGCTGTGCCATCGGCCGCGCGCTCGTCAAAAACCCGGGCCTGCTGCTGTGCGACGAGCCCACGGGCGCGCTCGACTACAAGACGTCCAAGGAAATCTTGCAGCTCATGGAGGATGTCAACCGCACCTACGGCTGCACCATCATCATTGTCACCCACAATGCCGCCATCGCGCGCATGGCCAATCGCGTGCTGCGCCTGCGCGACGGGCGCATCGTCGAGGATGAGCTCAACGAGTCGCCCGTCGCGGCCACCGAGCTCGATTGGTAGGCGGCGCCATGACACCTCTCGCAAAACGTCTCCCGCGCGAGCTGCGCCGCAATATCGGCAAGTATCTGGGCATCTTTTTGCTTATGTGCGGAAGCATCGCCCTTACATCGGGCTTTTTGCTCGCAGCGCATTCCATCGGTTGCCTTATCGACGACATGCGCGATGCGTACACGATTGAGGACGGCCGCGTGACCACCTCTTTCGAGGCCACCAAAGACCAGCTCAAGGCAGCCGAGGGTGCAGCCGGCGACGTCGGCGGCGTCACGCTCTACAAGAACTTCTCCATCGACGCCATCATCAAAAAGGCGTCCGGCGACGACGGCACCAAGCGCACGCTGCGCACCTATGCGCACCGCACCAAGGTCGATATCGCGTCCTACTGTGAGGGCAAGGAGCCCAAGACGGACGATGAGGTGGCAATCGACCGTGTCTTCGCCACCAACAACGATCTCGCCGTGGGCGATAAGGTCGAGCTCGAGGGTCGCACCTACACCATCTGCGGCATCATGACTCAACCCGATAGCCAGGCGCTGTTCCTCAACAACTCCGACTTTACGGTGAACACCATCACGTACGGCGTGGCCGAGGTCACCGATGCCGGCTTTGCCGCGCTCGAGGATGCCGGTGGCGCACCCGCCTACACCTACTCCTTCGCCTTTGCCGATCGCGACCTCCCCACCGCGGATCGCATCGACGCCGAGCAAGATATGGTCGAGGCACTGACCGACGCCGATGCGCGCGTGGATGACCTCATCGACGCCGATTCCAACCAGGGCATTGGCTATGCGCGCGACGACGTAGACGGCGACTCCATGATGTGGATGACGCTGCTCGACATCATCATCGTGATCATGGCGTTTGTCTTTGTGGTGCTCACTGACGCCACCATCGAGGAGGAGAGCGCCATCATCGGCACACTGCTCGCCAGCGGCTATCGCCGTCGCGAGATCGTCCTGCACTACCTGGCGCTTCCCGCCATCGTGGGCGTGCTCGCGGCGCTTTTGGGCACCGCGCTCGGCATTGCGTTCTTTACCGAGCCCATGCGAGGCCTCTATTACGGTTCGTACAGCCTGCCGCCCTTCCAGGTGTACTGGAGCTGGGAGATCTTTGTGAAGTGCGCCGTGGTTCCCGCCGCCGCGCTCATCCTCATCACGCTGGTGGGTCTGCTTCGCAAAATGGGCAAGACGCCGTTGCAGTTCCTTCGTCACGAGGCGAGCGGCAAATCGGGCACCAAGCGCGGCCTGCAGCTGCCGGAGCGCATGGGCTTTGTTTCCCGCTTCCGCTTGCGTATCTTCCTGCGCAACCTGGGCAACTTTGCCACGCTCTTCGTGGGCATTGCGTTTGCCTCGCTGCTGCTGCTCTTTGGCCTGGCGATTCTGCCCACGATGACGCACTACGCCGACAACCTCGAGACGAGTCTGGTCGCCGAGCACCAGTACACGCTCAAGGCGCCGCTGGAGCTCGAGGGCACTGCCGAGGAGCGCGAGCAGTGGTCGGCACTCGAGCGCTTGCAGTCGGTTGACGGTGCACTGCTTTCCGCCGCCCAGGATGCCGATGACGAGCTTGACGACGCGGCCGATGCGGCGCAGACGGCAGCCGATGCCGCGACGGCATCTCCGTCTGCCGAGAGCCTGGCCGCGGCGCAGGACGCGCTCGCCAGGGTCCAGGACAAGAAGGATGCGCTCTACGCGCGCCTTGACGATCTTGCCGATGCCCTCGGCTGCGACCGTGATGAGGCTATCGACCTGATCGACAAAGCCTCCAAGATTGACAATGACAACGACGATATTCACCCGGTCAATACGACCGACAACGGCGCGGGCGCAATCGCGCAAGCCGAGAAATACGCCGTCTACCAGCTGCAATACGACCGCGGCGATGGAAATGGGCAGGAGACGATTTCCGTCTATGGCATTTCATCCGATTCGCGCTATTGGAAAGACCTCAACGTCGGCGATGGGCGCATCGTCTTTGGCGGCGGTCTGCTCGATAAGTTTGGCTGGAGCGAGGGTCAGAAGGTCACGCTCGGCGACAAGTACGAGGGCGAGCATTATTCCCTTGAGTACGCGGGCAAGGACTGTGCCTGGGGCTCCAAGTCGGACATGAATATCTATATGAGTATCGACGACTTTAACGAGCTGTTCGACAACGACGCCGCCTACTTTAACGGCTATGTGAGCGACGAGAAGCTCGATCTCGATGCTCGTTACTTTGCCGGCGACACCACGCCCGACGACATGCGCGCCGTGGGCGACCAGTTCATCGGCATGATGAGCAAAATGATCGGCATGATGGTCGGGCTCGCGGTGTTTATCTTCCTGCTGTTTATGTACCTGCTGACCAAGGCTGTGATCGACCACAGTGCCCGGTCGATCAGCTACATGAAAGTCTTTGGCTATCGCGATAGCGAGATCTCGCATCTGTACATCCGCTCGATCACGCTGTGTGTGGTGGCGTCGCTCGTGCTGAGCCTGCCGGTCATTATTGGCTCGCTCACGGCCATCTTCCGCTCGATGCTGCTCGCCTACAACGGCAATATCGAGATCTACGTGCCCGCTTGGTCCATGGTTGCATGCGTCGGCATTGGCTTTGCGACCTACCTGGTCGTGGCGCTGCTACACACGCGCTCCATCAAGCGCGTGAGCCTGGCCGAGGCCCTCAAAGTGCAGGAGTAGTCATCGGGGACGTTTCTAAAAGACTAGTCGCTGGGGACATTCTTTCGCCGCCCGGCAGGAAAGGGACGTCCCCAACGACTAGGTTTCGCGCTTGACTTTGACCCTACTTCAACGGGTACCATCCTCTATGTCTGTAACGCCATATAGACCGAGGGGATATAACTATGACCGCAACTGCACCCGCAGCACCCGCCAAGGTGTACTTCACCAACCTGCGCACGCATGCTCGCGAGAGCCAGCTCGACAAGCTCAAGCGCCTCATCCGTCATGCCGGTATCGAGCAGATCGACTTTGAGAACAAGTTTGTCGCCATCAAGATTCACTTTGGCGAGCTGGGCAATCTGAGCTTTCTGCGCCCCAACTACGCCCGCGCCGTCGCGGATGTCGTGAAGGAGCTGGGTGGCAAGCCCTTCCTCACCGACTGCAACACGCTCTATGTGGGTAGCCGCAAAAACGCGCTCGAGCACATCGACACCGCCTACCAGAACGGTTTTACCCCGTATGCCACGGGCTGCCAGATCATCATCGCCGACGGCCTCAAGGGCACCGACGAGGCACTCGTCCCGGTCGAGGGCGGCGAGTACGTGCGCGAGGCCAAGATCGGTCAGGCTCTCATGGACGCCGATATCGTGATCAGCCTCACCCACTTTAAGGGCCATGAGCAGGCCGGTTTTGGCGGTGCCATGAAGAACCTGGGCATGGGAGGCGGCAGCCGTGCCGGCAAGATGGAGCAGCATGCCGCCGGCAAGCCGAACGTCGCGACCGAGCACTGTGTTGGCTGCCGTGCCTGCGAAAAGGTCTGTGCGCACAACGCTATCTCGTTTGACGACACCCGCGAGCGCGAGCTTGCCAACGGTAACACCCGCACGGTCCACGTGGCCGCCATCGACCACGATCGCTGCGTGGGTTGCGGCCGCTGCATCGGCGTGTGCAACCAGGACGCCATCAAGCCCGGCTATGACGCCGCGGCCGACGTGCTCAACTGTAAGATTGCCGAGTACACCAAGGCCGTCGTCGACGGCCGCCCGAGCTTCCATATCTCGCTCGCCATGGATATCAGCCCCAACTGCGATTGCCATCCCGAAAACGACACGCCCATCGTCAACGATATCGGCATGTTCGCGAGCTTCGACCCGGTCGCCATCGACCAGGCCTGTGCCGATGCCGTCATGGCGTCCGAGCCGCTTCCCAACACCGAGCTCACCGATAGCGCGGTCAAGATGGAGCATAACCACGAGCATCTGGAGGGCGAGCAGGCCAAGGACCCCTTCTGCATCACGCATCCCGACACCGACTGGCGCGCGTGCATCGCGCATGCCGAGAAGATCGGCCTGGGCACGAGCGAGTACGAGCTCATCGAGGTCAAGTAGCGCCTTTCTATTGGACAAATCAAGCGCTTTTGTAGCGCAACGTTAGCAAAAGCCGCCCGTGAGCACAGTGTCCACGGGCGGCTTTTCGGAAGTATGCGGCAAATTTCGAGATCGCCGAGCACACGACATTTTTTGGCAACAAAACCCCTGATAAATTGTTGGTAAAACTGCGGTCTGGTCGGCAGTTCCAGATTTTGCCGCATACTTCCGAAAATAGGGGGTCAGATAAAGCCCCAGACGTTGCTTTTTACCTAAAAATACTCGTCGAGGAAATCGTTGACTGTGTTCCAGTAGAGCTCGGGGTCAACTTGCGCACTCTTGGCGTGGGTGGCGCCATGGATGGTGAGCTTTTGCTTGACCTTGCTGGCGCACGCGTCGTAGTTTTGGTCGAGCATGTCGTACGGCACAAAGGTGTCCTGGTCGCCGTGGATAAACAGCATGGGAACCGTCGCGTGTTTGAGTTGCTCCACACTGCTCGCCTTATGAAAGTCGTAGCCCGCGCGCACGTTGCACACCAAGTTTGCTACATCGAGCAAGGGAAAGCTGGGCAGGCCGAACACGTCCTTGAGCTGCAGGGAAAACTCGTCCCAAACACTCGTATAACCACAGTCCTCGATAATGCATTTTACGTTTGCGGGTAGAGATTCCCCCGCGACGTTCATGGCAGTTGCTGCACCCATCGACTCGCCAAAGACCAGGATGCGCGCCTCGGGGTCAGCCTGAACGATCCGCCCAATCCATGCAACGACATCGAGCCGCTCGGGCCAGCCCATGCCGATATAGTCGCCGCCGGAGCGCTCGTGGGCGCGGGCGGCAGGCGCGAGCACGTTCATGCCGCGGTCGTGGAAGCGCTTGGCGTATCGGGCCATGCCGATGGGCTCGTTGGTATATCCATGCAGGCAGACGGCGTAATCGTGGGTGTTCTCCGAGGCGGCAAAATACCAAGCGGCGAGCTCGGTTCCGTCATCTGCGGTGAGGCTGCTGCTCTTGCGGTTTTCTTTAAACCACGCCCGCGCCTCGGTTTCCTCGGCATCCGGCTGCTCGCCTTCTTTGTCGTTCTTGCTATCCTGCATCATCTTCATGGTGTACGGCGCTTGGGGATTCAGCGCGAAGTCAAACAGAAAGTTGCCGGCAAATCCGAGCAGCGCAACGACAACCACCAGTGCAACGATGCCGGCTATCTTGAGCTTTCGATGGGAACGTGCGTTTTGAGCCATGCGGTATTCTCCTATAAGATGTTAATACATCAACATTTAATGCAAGCGCATTATGGACGTTCGCCGTTGATGCGTCAACAAGCAAAGAATGGGTAAACAAAGGGTCACATATGGTGCAAATTTCGCACGTACCCAGACGCTTTGATATAGTGTTGAGAACTCTTTACGTTGGAGGATGTAACCGGCATGTCCGATTCGAGCGACAGTTCTAAGCCGCGACCCAAGACCGCGGCCGTTCCACACTACACGGTGGGCGAGGAGATCATGAACTCCGTCACCCATGGTGTCGGCTGCCTGCTGGGTATCGCGGGTCTGGTGCTCCTGATCGTATTCGCCGCCCTGCGCGGCGGAGGCCCGGCCCACATGGCCGCGGCGATTGTCTATGGCGTCAGCATTATCCTCGAATACCTTGCCTCCACGCTCTACCACGCGATTCAGCCCGCGCGCGCCAAGCGCGTGTTTCGCATCATCGACCACAGCTGCATCTACCTGCTCATAGCCGGCAGCTATACGCCGTTTTGCCTCATCACGCTCGCAAACGATGGCGGTCCTGCGCTGTTCTTTGCCGTATGGGCCATCGCCATTATCGGCATCGCCCTCGAGTGCTTTATGCGTGAGCGTCAACCGCACTGGGTAAGTGGCCTGGTCTACCTGCTGATGGGCTGGCTCGTTGTCTTTAAGCTGCCCGAGCTCGTGTCGCTGCTCAACCCCGTGGCACTTGCCCTGCTTGCCGTCGGCGGCGTGTGCTACACCGCGGGCGTGCCGTTCTATATCGCCAAAAACGTGCGCTATCTGCACAGCGTGTTTCACCTGTGGGTGCTCGCCGGCAGCATCTTCCAGTTCATGGCGGTGATCCTCTTCGTAATCTAGCGACCATGCCTGCGCGCCCGCGTCCTCGCTTGGGCGCCGGCGCAATTGCCGTATCCGTCATCAACGTTTTACCCTGACGCCCGAATCTTGGAGGTTCGAGAAACTCCCGATGGACATAACCATCTCCCTTATCACCACCCTCGTTTTGACCCTCATCAACGGCTACTTCTCTATGTCCGAGATGGCGCTCACCACGGCAAAGCGCGCTGTGCTGGAGCACGAGGCCGAGGAAGGCGACAAACGCGCCGAGCGCGCCATTAAGCTGGCCGCCGATTCCGACCAGCTGCTCGCCACCATCCAGGTCGCCATCACGCTCGTGGGCTTTGCCTCGTCCGCCGTCGCCTCGACGAGCCTGTCCGACCCGCTTGCCACGTGGCTCATGAGCTTTGGCATCGCGCCGCTCTCCGCCATCGCGCGCGGCCTGGCGCCGGTCATCATCACCGTCGCCGTCGCCTTCGTGTCCATCGTGATCGGCGAGCTCGTGCCCAAGCGCATCGGGCTCGCTAACGCCGAGGGCGTGTCCAAGCAGGTCGTGGGACCGCTCTCCGTGTTCCAAAAGATCGCCCGCCCGCTCGTGTGGCTGACCGGTGCCTGCTCCGACGGCCTGGCCCGCATCCTGCGCATCAAGAGCGCCGACGACCGCCAAAACGTCTCGGAGGAAGAGATCAAATACATGGTCTCGGAGCAGGACGATCTGCTCGACGAGGAAAAGCGCATGATCCACGAGATCTTCGACCTGGGAGACACCGTTGCCCGCGAGGTCATGGTGCCGCGCGTGGACACCACCATGTGCGAGGACGACGAAACGGTCGCCGACGTGCTGTCCGCCATGCGCCAGACCGGCTTTAGCCGCATCCCCGTCTATCACGAGGATCCCGACAACGTCGCCGGCATCGCGCACATCAAGGACCTGATCCAGCCTTCGCTCGACGGCAAGGGCGACCAGCCCATCGCCGACTTTTTGCGCGACGCCACCTTTGTGCCCGACACCAAGGACATCCTGCCGCTGCTGTCCGAGATGCAGACCTCGCACGACCAGATCGTAGTGGTCGTGGACGAGTACGGTGGCACGGCCGGCATCATCACCATCGAGGACATCGTCGAGGAGATCGTGGGTGAGATCGAGGACGAGTTCGACCCCGACAACAAGTACCTCACGCGCCTTTCGCGCCGCGAGTGGCTCGTCGATGGGCGTTTTTCGTGCGATGACGCGATTGAGCTTGGTTGGCCGCTCGAGGAAAGCGATGATTATGAGACCATCGCCGGCTGGATTTTGGAGCTTTGCGACTCGGTGCCCGACATCGGAGAGGTGTTTGAGGTTGCGGGGTACAAGTTTAAGGTGCAGTCGATGCGTGGCCAGCGCATCTCGCTCATTCGCGTGATCGCTCCGGCCGAAACCGATAAGAAGGATTCCGAGTCCTCGGCAGATAAGCCGGCGGCGTCGGACGCGGGTTCTGCGGACCCGCACGATGGCGACGAGTAGGGCGAGGAAGAGTAGGGGAGAGTTATGGCAGGCCTGTTCAACATCCTTAAGGTCACCGTCAGCGAGGACAAGATCTGCGCGCATGTGCTGGTGAACCCCGGCATGCCGCTCATGACCTCGGAGGACATCGAGGCTACGGCGCGCGTGTACTACCTGGTGCCCGCGATTGCCAAGCACCTGTGCCTGGGCGATTCCGGTCGCGAATTCCAGGACTGCATGGGCCAGACCGAGCTTTGCCATCTGCTGGAGCACGTGACGGTCGAGCTCATGAACGAGACCGGTCTCGCTGGCAGCATTTCGTGCGGCCGCACTCGCGTGAGTGAGCACGATGAGCGTGTCTTTGAGGTCGAGCTTTCGTGTCCCGACGACGCGCTGGCCATCGGTGCGCTGTCTTCGGCGACCTTTATGATGGATTGGGCATATCTGCATGCCGATCAGCCCGCTCCCGACGTGGACGGTACGGTCGCGGGCCTGCGCAACCTGGTACTGGGCATGCGTGCCGAGGCCGAGGGCAAGGACCCGCACGAGGCCGTCGCCGCCGCGAACGCCGAAGGCGAGGCCGGGGACACGACCGAGGGCGAGGCGCCTGCCGAGGCTGCCGCCGAGTCTGTCAACGATGCCCCTGCCGAGGAGACCGTCGAGGCCGAGCCCGCGGAGCCCCAGGGCGTCCCGAGCTTTGACGACGAGCCGCAGGAGGCAATCGATACCGAGGGCGCGACTGCCGAAAGCCACGAGGCCCCCGCTGCCGTCTACGGTGGCGCGGCGACGGCTCCGGTGGCCCCCGCGCGCGAGGGAGCGCTGCCGCTCGTTGACGGCGCCGGCGAGGACCCGGGCGCTACAGTGGCCATGCCTGCCATGCCGCAGGAGTAGGCTCACCCGCTTATCACCATCATGTACCTGCGCCTTTACCGTACGCAGATGAGCAAGACGGCAAGCGCTGTGCTGCGGGTATAATGGACAGCATTCAAACGGTGGGCGCCGAGGTGCCCGCAGGAGAGGAATGAACATGGGTAAGACTTTCAACTTTATCTCGGGTGCGCTCTTCGGTGCCGCCGCCGGCGCCATCATCGGCGTTGCCCTGGCTCCGCGCTCGGGCGCCGAGACCCGCGCCATGGCTGCCGATATCGCCAACGACGCCTGGGATAACATGCGCGACACCTACGAGCACGGTGCCGAGGAGGCCCGCGCTGCGGTCAACGATTTTGGCCCGATGGTCGACGCCAAGACCGATGACCTGCGTGCCAAGGTTGACCTTGCCCGCGAGCGCATGGACCAGCTGCGCGAGCAGCTCAACGACGCCATCTCGGGCGGTAACGTGACGCCCGCCGCCGATGTCGTGGTCGAGAACGCCGTCGAGGCCGACGCCGAGGCCGCGGAGCCTTCGACCGAGGCATAATGCGCGCCGGGGATTTTGTCGGCGCCAAGATCTATCGCAAGCCTACCGAGGATAAGCGCACCAAAAAAGACGGCACGCCGCGCAGCCCTAAAAAGCTCGGCAAGATTCACTTTCCGGTCTTTACCCCGGGCGGTACGCGCGTGGTGGGCTTTATGGTGCGCCAGTCCGATATCGCGGGCATGATCGAGCGCCCCGACCGATTTGTGGCGCTCGATGCCATTGGCGTCTACGAGGGCGCCATCGCGGTTGACGACGTCAAGGGCACCTACGATGCCGCTGCGGCCAAGCGCCTCGACATCAACCTGGACGATTGCATTATCTGGGTTGGCATGGACGTGCGCACGGAGTCGGGCGATGTCGTGGGCTATTGCTCGGATGTGGAGTTCAAGCCGCGTTCGGGCATCGTGCAGACGTTCTACGTGACCGCCGGCACTGCCTCGAGTGTGCTGGTGGGCGATACGCAGATGCCGCCGACGATGCTGCGCGGCTATGCGGACGGCGCAATGATCGTTTCGGACGAGGTCAAGTCGCTCGGGTATTCGGGCGGCGCCGCCGCAAAGGCTGCCGAGGCAAGCGTCGTGGTGGGCGATAAGGTCAAGAAGGGCGCTAAGGTGCTCGATGACAAGGGATCGGTCGCCGTGGACAAGGGCAGCCGTGCACTGGGCAAGCAGCTCGGCAAGACGCGTGGTATGTTCAAGGCCTTTAAGGACGAATATCAAAAGGCGAGCGGTGGCTCGTCGAAAGCTAGCAAATAGCGACGTACCAAATGATGGGAGGCAAGCCGGAGACCTGTTGCTCCGGCTTGCTGCGTTTATGGGGGAGGGCACATGCGCCAAAACGGATCATATTCACACGGACGCTCGGGCTCGCGTCCGACGGCGCGCCGCGATCTGGGGCAGCTGCCCAGCGGTCAGCGCAAGCGTCACCGTAAGCCCGGCGCGATGTATCTCAACCATAGCCGCGGCTTTAGCGACCGCAGCGCTCGCATCGGCAACGGCCGCACGCCCCGCCGTCCGTCTCGCCTGCCCTATGCGCTCATCGCCGTGGGTTGCGCGCTCGTGCTGTTTATCGCTGCCGTCGTGGGCTACGTCAACCGCAGCGTGGATGTCGTCCTCAACGGCCAGGAGACTGCGGTGCGCGTCGGCTCTACGCTGCAAAATCTCATCGACGACCAGGAGTTGACCGATACCTACGACGCCGGGGACTTGCTGGCCGTTGACGACAGCGTGCTTACTCGCCATGGCGGCGAAAAGCTGTCGGTAAAAGTGGACGGCAAGCGCGTAAAACAGGGCAAGTGGAAAAGCCGCGAGCTTACGGGCGGCGAGAAGGTGACGGTCAAAGACGGTCGCGACACGTATGAGAAGCATGAGGTCCAGGCGACGGTTATCGAGCCCAAGCTTAAGGTCGAGGGCACGGGTGCCATCGAGTATGTCAAGACGTGGGGTATCCAGGGTCGCTCTGAGGTGTGGGTCGGCGAGCAATCGGGCAAGACGCAGGACCGCGGCGAGGTCGTGCCCGCCACCGATTGCGTGGTCGAGTGCGCGAGCGTGGCGCCCAAGGGCAACGAAAAGTACGTTGCGCTGACATTTGACGAGGGCCCGAGCGGCGCGACCAAGCAGATCTTGCAGGTGCTCAAGGAAAAGGGCGTCACCGCGACGTTCTTCCTGTTGGGCGATGCGGCCGAGGCCTCGCCCGCCACGGCCAAGGCGATTGTCGATGCCGGCTGCGAGGTCGGCTCCAACAGTTACAGCGACGAATCGCTCAAGGGCAAGGATCGCGATGCGGTGCGCGAACAGGTTTCGAAGGGCACCGAGGCGATCAAGTCCGCGACCGGAACGTCGACGATGCTTTTGCGTGCTCCCTACGCAGCCTTTGACGAGCAAAACTGGATTGATGCGATGGACCTGGTGTCTGCCGTGGTCTCGTGGAATATCGATTCGGGCGACTGGCTGCTCAACGGTGCCGACGAGCAGGTCTCGACGGTGCTCGATTCGGTGACGCCGGGCAACATTGTGTTGCTGACCGATAACGATGAATGCGCCGAGCAGACGCTCGAGGCGCTGCCGCAGATTATCGACGGGCTTATTGCCGACGGCTACAAAATCGTGACATTGAGCGATCTGGTCAAGACGGATACATCGCTGAGCAAAAAGCTCACCTCGCTGACGAAGGCCGCCATGCCCAAAAACGCCGTGTTCCCCCAGCTCGCCGAAGATGACGACACCACAGACTAGTCATGTAAGAACGTCCCCAATGACTATGTCACGGATGCGTCAGCGTTTGGTATGCCTGCGATGTTTGGAGCATAAATTTGGCGCCACGGCGCGATGCTGATGCTATAGTTACTGCGGATAACAAGGGTCAAGAGAAAGGTTGCAGGTGAAATCCAAACCTCGACCATACAGTCGATGACCCCATGCAGGTGCTTCTTGCGCATGTACGGGGTGTGAGCGCCGAGCGGCGTGCCGCCCGCGCATGCGTATACATATCTAAAAGTCCACGGACGGCGTGCCGGCATGGCCGCAGTTCGAAGGGATAATGATGGGGAGCACCAGTGAATTATCTGAGTGAGATGCTCAAATTGCCGGTCTTGGACGTCGATGGCGAAAAGCTCGGCGTTGTGAACGATTTTGGCATTGCTACCGGCGAAGTTTTTCCGCACGTAACGTCGCTCGCGTTCCGCGGACCCGGCAAGACGCCGTTTATGATCAGCTGGCGCAAATGGGTCGACCGTATCGACGAGACGGGCGTACACCTTAAGTCGCCGGCCACCGAAATCCGTTTTTCGTACCTGCAGCCGACCGAACTTTTGCTCGCGCGCGACGTGCTCAACAAGCAGATTGTCGACACGCAGGGCATGAAGGTCGTGCGCGTCAACGACATCAAGTTTTCCATGTCGGGCGAAAATCAGCTGCGTCTGCTGGGTGCCGAAGTTGGCGCCCGTGGTCTGCTGCGCGCGATCAGCCCCGCCCTCGAGCATGTCGTCGAGAGCTTTATGAAGCACCTGGGCAAACCGCTCGGCGAGGACATCATCGCCTGGTCCTACATGGACCTGCTCGACCGTTCGACTAAGAACATCCAGCTTTCGGTGTCGCACAAGACGCTTGGCGAGCTGCACCCTGCCGACATTGCCGACATTATCGAGCAGCTCGACCCGCGTCTGCGCGCGCAGGTGTTCGCGCAGCTCGACACCGCCCAGGCCGCCGAGGCCATCTCGGAGTTCGATGACGACGAGCTTATGACCGAGATGCTCGAGGGTCTGTCCGACACCGACGCATCGTCGATGTTGGCCATGATGGACCCGGACGACGCCGCCGACCTGATCGACGAGCTCGATTACGAGAAGGCCGAGAAGCTTTTGCGCCTGATGGGCGTTCAGGAGGAGAAGGCGATTCGTAACCTGCTGGGCTATGAGGACAACACCGCCGGCCGCATCATGACCTCGGAGTTTGTCTCCCTGCCCGCCACGGCGACGGTCGGTGACGCCATCGAGGCGATTCGCAAGCTTGATGAGGATTTCGAAAGCGTCTATTACGTCTATACCGAGGATCCGAGCGGCATGCTCACCGGCGTCCTTTCGCTGCGCACGCTCATCGTGGCCGACCGCGATGCCACGCTGGGCCAGCTGGCCTATCGCGACCTGGTTTATGTGTCGCCCGACGATGACCAGGAAGACGTAACGGACGAGATGACCAAGTACGACTTGGTCGCCATCCCCGTTTGCGACGAGAACCGTCATATTTTGGGTATCGTGACCTTTGACGACGCCATGGACGTTATCGCCGAGGAGCACCAGGAGGACCTGCAGATCGCAGGCGTCGGTTCGGGCGATAGCGCGTCCGACGACTCGACGAATGTGCTCAGCTGGTTTGTGCATCGCCAGTACTGGGTTGTCGTGTGGGGCATTGCCTCATGCATCATGGCAACAGTGCTGGGGACGGCGCTGGGCTCTGCGCATCTGGTGGTGTTCCCCATGTGCGCCATGCCGCTCGTGCTGCTGGCTGCCTCGCGTATGGTGTCGTTCGTCAAGAACTACTTCCTGGAGTACGACGGCCATGACGATGAGCCCAAGCCGTATCTGGGGTTCTTCTTCCAGAGCACGGGCATGGGCCTGATCCTGTCGCTCGTGACCTACCTGTGCGCCCAGCTGGTGCGCACCGCCGCATTCCCCGACGCGCCCATGTTTGAGGAGCAGCTCTTTACCGGCTGCTTTAACATTGCGGCCATCGTCTGCCTGATTGGCAACATGAGCGCCGTGATTTACCTGATGGTGCTGTTCTGGCGTGACGAGCACGACCTCAATACGTCGGGTACCGCCATGAACGTCATTGCCGTCATGATCTCATGCGTGGCGTACTGCATCGCCGCTGTGCTGCTCACCATGTCGGTCATGGGTTAGGTGGTCGCGTGCAAAACACGAAGCAAAAGGCGAGCACCAAGCAAAAGCTGACCATCGCGGCCATCTTTGGCGCCATGGGCCCTGGTCTTCTGGCGGCGCTTTCGGGTAATGACGCCGGCGGCATCGCCACGTATTCCAGTGCCGGTGCCAGCTATGGCTACAAGATGCTGTGGATGCTTCCCGTCATGACCGTGCTGCTCATCGTGACGCAGGAGACCGCGGCGCGTTGCGGCTGCGTCACAGGCAAGGGCTTGGCCTCGCTCATCCGCGAGCGCTTTGGCGTGCGCAGGAGCGTTCTGGCCATGGCGGCGCTGCTGATCGCCAACACGGCCGTTACCATCTCGGAGTTTGCGGGTATCGCGAGCGGCCTTGCCCTCTTTGGCGTGCCGGCGAGCATCTCGGTGCCGCTGGTGGCCCTGCTGGTTTGGATGCTTACCATGTCGGGCAGCTTCCAGCGCATCGAGAAGATTCTGCTGCTGGTGAGCTGCGTGTTTGTGACCTACATCGTCGCTGCATTTATGGCTGGTCCCAGCTGGGGCGAGGTGGCGGTCGACCTGGTTGTGCCCAACATCCAAAATGACCCCAGCTACGTGTCGCTTGTGGTCGCAACGATCGGTACCACCATCGCGCCGTGGATGATCTTCTTGGCGCAGAACAACGTGGTCGATAAGAATGCGGGTGAGGACGATATCGTGCTGCAGCGCATTGATACCGTGAGCGGCTCGATTGCCGCTGATATCATTGCCGGCTTTATTATCATAACGACCGGTACGGTACTGTTCCCCGCGGGCATTCAGATTAGCGACGCTGCCGATGCCGCCCGCGCATTGGAGCCTATCGCGGGCCAGTGGTCCACGGTGCTGTTTGCCTCGGGCCTGGTCGCGGCGAGCTTCTTGGCCGCCTGCGTGCTGCCGGGTGTTACGTCCAGCGCTATCTGCGAGGCATTTGGCTGGGAGCGCGGTGCCGATCGCAGCTGGGACGAGGCCCCGGTCTATCGCGGCATTATTACGGCCATCATTGGCATCTCTGCCGTGCTGGTGCTCATGCCCGGCGTCGACCTGTTCCAGATTATGATGACCTCGCAGGTCATCAACGGCGTGCTTTTGCCTGTGGTCCTGGTGTTCCAGGTGCTTATTGCCGCTGATCGACACATTATGGGCGCCAACCGCAACGGCCGCGTGTGGAATGTGCTCACGTGGGCGACTATCGGTGTGATTACGGTGCTGACGGTCGTCATGTTTGTTCTGCAGGCGATGGGCTACAGCGCGTAGTGCCTCTATTAGACTCTAAACAGGCCGCCGCCATGGGCTGCGGCCTGTTTTTTGCCCACGGCCTCTCGGAGTCGGCTCGAAAAGAGCGATTTTGGGTTGTTTGCTGCGGGTGGAAGCAGATTTGGCTGCGCGTTACTTGTCGGTGCCTAGCTTGTGCGGTTTGTAGGCGAGGGCGCTGACGAGTGCATCGGCAGCGGATTTGACAGCCGCTGGCTGCGGATCGTTAACGTGGTCCTCGGGGTGCACGGGCAGGCCTTTCTTGACGGCATCGTGGATGAGATTGAGGTACTCGGTCACACCCGCGTTCGACAAGTGCGTGCCATCGCCATCGAACAGATCATTGCGGTTGGCACTATATCCGTACCAGTCGATAACGCGTACATTCTTGTAGCGCGTGGCGGCGTTGGCGATGGCCTGGTTCGTGGACCCGACCCACGGCTGCGGGCTACGCGTGTTTACAAATACGACAATACGCTGCTCGCCGGCGTCGGCCATGATTGCGTCGACCTGGGCGTCCGTTACCAAACCGTTGGTGCCCAGGGCAAAGACCACGATCTTGCCGGCAAGGTTCTGCTGGATATAGCCCTCAAATGTCGCGCGGCCCGCATCAAACTGGCGACCCTTTTCGGCATCGATATGGCTGTGCGGGAACACACCGTCAAAGGAATCAACGGCGCGCAGCGACACGGAGTCACCGATCATCAACAGGTCGTAGGAGCCATCGGGGAAGCCGTCGTTGTCCTTGTCGGTGTCGTCGGCCGCCTGCTGGTCGGTGGGCGCGGTGTTTTTGGCTTCCTTGTTCAGAACTTCTGCGCCCTCGCCGCTCAGTGCAGACGTTTCGGGCACAAAGATCAGGCCGCCCAGTGCAACGACCAACACGACAGTGCAGGCTGCGCAGACAGGGACGTGCGCGCGTGCCCAGTTGGCGGGCGTGGTGGTGCCATCGCGGAATTCGGCGACAGTGCGGCCGAAGGCGCCCTTCCTAAACGGAGTCTCGATAAAGCGATAGGAGCACTCGGCTACGGCGACCACCACAAGTACCTGTAAGATGTACTGCCACCAGGGCGTATCGCTGATGTTGGCGACCGGGTTCATAAGCAGCAGCAGTGGATAGTGCCACAGATAGATACTGTACGAGCGCTTGCCAACCCACACGAGCGGCTCGGCGGACAGCGCGCGGGCAACCATTCCCTGGGGCTGCACGCAGGCCGCGATGACCATGAGCGTGAGGATGGAGCATAACAGCGTGCCGCCGCGATACTGAAACGCGGTGTAGCCGTTGGTGAGCGCGACCATGGCGGCAAGGCCAACCAGACCCACGACGCCCAACACATCGATGGATGCGGGCGAGGACCAAAAGCGCACGAGGGCGCTCGGCTGTGCCGGGGTGGTATCGGCTGATTCGTCGACCTTCTTGCCAGGCTTGTCCTCGGCGTTCTTGCCATGCTTGGCGGCGCCAGCCAGGCGATTGAGTCCCAAACGATGAGCGAGACGCACCGGCGCCAGGTCGCGATCGGGGATAAAGGCCATCCAGGCACCCAGCAGCAGCGAGAACACGCGGGTGTCGGTGCCGTAGTACACGCGGCTGGGGTCGGCGGCAGGGTTGTAAAGCACCATCATTGCGAGGGCGGATGCCGCGGCAAGGCCCAGAACCACGCGGCGCGTGTTGGGCTTGCTCACATGCATGGATACCATGGCAAACAGCAGTGGCGGCCAAATCAGGTAGAACTGTTCCTCGATGGCAAGCGACCAAAAGTGCGTGAGCGGCGAGGGGTCGCCCAGAGCATTGAAGTACGAGACGTTTTGGGCAATCTGCCACCAGTTGTTGAAGAACAACAGCGACGGCAGGATGTCGGGGCGCATCTTGGTGAGCATCACGTGGTTAAAGATGGTGCACAGCGCGCAGGTCACGAACACTACCGTTACCACGGCGGGGACCAGGCGACGGATGCGGCGAATCCAGAAGCTCTTGAGGTCGATGCGGCCGGTCTTAGCGACTTCGTTGAGCAGCAAGCGCGTGATCAGATAGCCCGAAAGCACAAAGAAGATCGTGACGCCGAGCAGGCCGCCCTGAGCCCACGTGAGGTTGAGGTGATAGAGCACCACTGCGACGACGGCAAGCGTGCGCAGGCCGTCGAGGGCGGGGATATAGCGAGATTTGGGGCGCGTGGGCGCCTGTTCTTTTGCGGCGCTGTTGGTGCGGTCACCCTTGTTGGCGGGCACGCGATGAGAGTCTGCGGCGCGGCGCGGCTCGGTGGCTTGTCGGTTAGCGCGCGAACGTTCGTGCGGCGCTCGTTGATCGCTCGCGTGGCGTGAGCTGCGTGAGCTCGATCGCGGGAATTGTTCCATAAAACTTCATCCAATGACGAGAATAATCAGCACGCCTTCATTGTAGCCGCCTGCTCCTGTGAATGCTTGCTGCCGGTGCAAGCTCAAGCGCGCGTTCACATCAAAGTGAACTAAAGTTATAGAGGCGCGAGAGCGCACGATTGACGGCCAACAGCGGGTGCAGAGCTCGCGGACGAGGAGGTTTCCATGGCAGATTGCGGCATCGTTGCGGTGTTCGGCAGCATGAACATGGACCTTTCGGTGGCGTGCGAGCGCATGCCGCGTGCGGGCGAGACCGTCGGCGGCAGCGGATTTGTCAGCAATGCCGGCGGTAAGGGCGCCAACCAGGCCGTGGCAGCTGCGCACATGGGCGCGCGCACGTGCATGATCGGCGCGGTCGGGCGCGATGCATTTGGCACGTCGCTCGTGGCGGGGCTCCAAGATGCTGGCGTGGACTGTGACTTTGTGGCGCGTCGCGATGATGTAGAGACGGGAACGGCGACCATCATTCGCTGTGAGGGCGACAACCGCATCGTGCTGTCGCCGGGCGCCAATCATGCGCTTGCGGGCGAGGACGTTGCTCGCGCGCTGAGACGTCTGGTGGCCGATGAGCTCGACGGCGACGCCAGCGAGATTGCCCCGGCTGCCGGAAGCGTCTTTATCGCCCAGGGCGAATGTGACCTTGCGGCGACTGCCGAGGCGCTTGTTTGCGCTCACGAGCTGGGGTTCTATACGGTCTTTAATCCAGCGCCTGCCTGTGAGTTGCCTGCGGAGGTCTGGTCTGCAGTCGACCTGGTCTGCCCCAACGAGACTGAGTGCCAGGTGCTGACGGGCATCTTGCCCGCGGATGATGCGAGCTGCGTCGCGGCGCTCAATGCCCTGCTCGCCAAGGGTGCTGGAGCTGCGGTCATCACGTTGGGCGGCGCCGGGTCGGTTACGCTTGGCGATGACGGCGAGCTGCTGCGCATGCCGGCGCTTTCGAGTGCGGTGGTCGATACGACGGCCGCGGGCGATACATTTATCGGTGCGCTTGCTGCAGCTCGTCTGGAGGGCCTGCCGCTCTTTGAGTGCATGGCGGTGGGCGCACGCGCCGCGGCGGTGACGGTGTCGCGCCTGGGCGCACAGCAGTCGATTCCCACGCGAGCCGAAGTTGAGCGCGTGTTTGATTTAGACGATTTAGTACAAGACGGAGAAGCGGAGTAGAACAATGGCAATTAAGAAGCTGATCCTTGATCTGGATATGGGTGTGGACGATGCGATGGCGCTTGCCTATGCCATCGCGAGCCCCGAGGTGGAGCTCGTCGGCATTACCACGTGCTTTGGCAACGTGCGCGTCGACCAGTCGGCGCATAACTGCTTGGCGGTGCTCGACCTGTTGGGTCGTCCCGAGGTGCCGGTGTACCTGGGTGCCGACCGTCCTCTGCAGGCGACTGAGCCCTATACGCCGCCGGCGTCCACCGCGCTCATTCACGGCAAGAACGGCATCGGCGGCGCGAGCGTGCCGGCGTCGCCCTACGAGCCGGTGGGGGCGACGTCTGCCGACGGTAACGCTGCGGTCGATTATCTGATCGATGCCGCGCGCACCTATGGTCCCGATCTGGTCTACGTAGCGACCGGCCCGCTCTCCAACCTGGCGCTTGCCCTGGAGCGCGATGCGGCAGCGGTGATGTCTATCGGCCGCGTGGTGGTTATGGGCGGCGCCCTGACCGTGCCCGGCAACGTGAGCGCGGGCGCCGAGGCCAACATGGCAAGTGATCCCGAGGCGGCCGACGCCGTGCTGCGTTCGGGCCGCAAGCTCACTATGGTGGGTTTGGATGTGACGCATCGCGTGGTGCTCACGCGTCGCGACATTGCCGGCTGGACGGGCTCGGGCACCATGGCCGGTTGCGCGTTTGCGAGCATGGTGGAGCACTATATTGGCTCGTACGAGATGAACGCCCCCTACCTTGGTGGCTGCGCGCTGCACGATCCGCTTGCCGTCGCCGTGGCGATTGACCCCACGCTCGTGGGCGCGCTCGGCTGTAACCTGCGCGTCGACCTGCTCGGCGAGTATCGCGGCCGCACCATCTGCGATGAGCGCCGTGTGGCCGACCCCGACAAGAGCGCACTCGTGGCGCTGACTGTTGACGCTCCGCGCTTCCTGTCCGAGTTCAAGACGCGCATGGCCCGTGTCCTTGGCTAAGTTGTCTTTTTGGATGGGGCTTTTTTTGACTGGTATGATTGGTGCGACCATTCGAACCAGCTAAAAGAGCCCCGTCCCAAATTGACTATCGAGAGGATCTGCTATGGAGCGCATCGCGAGCTTTTCCGTTGACCATCTGCTGCTTGAGCCCGGCGTGTATGTGAGCCGCATCGACCGCGATCCGGCGACCGGCGCCGCCGTCACCACCTTTGACCTGCGCCTGACCACGCCCAACAAGGAGCCGGTCATGAACACGGCAGAGTGCCACACCATCGAGCACCTGGGCGCGACGTTCCTTCGCAACCATGCCGAGTGGTCGAGCCGCATTGTCTACTTTGGCCCCATGGGCTGCCGCACGGGCTTTTACCTCGTCGTTTTTGGTGAGCTGACGAGCGAGGAGATTCTGCCGCTCGTGCGTGAGCTGTTCGAGTTTGTCGCCGGCTTTGAGGGCGATGTCCCCGGCGCCGCTCCCGAGGAGTGCGGTAACTACCTGGACCAGAACCTCCCCATGGCAAACTGGCTCGCGCGCCGTTACCTCGACCGTGACCTGGCCGATATCGATGAGAAGCACTTGCACTATCAGCAGGCGTAAGGGCTTTGCCGCTCAAGACGTGCGCAACGGGCGCCTTCGCTTATGCGGGGGCGCCTTTTTGTTGAGTGGTCGGGACGAGCGTTCAAAATCGCTCATGTTTGTTCTAGAATGTTCATACTGTCACATAAACGAACAGGAGTGAACATGCATATCTATTCTGTCGAGGATTCCGAGTTCAAATCCTATGGCAACGTTTGGGATGACGTTCCGTCCGAGCTCACGTCGTCCATGCTCGAGGCGCTCTCCGCTACGCCCATCCCCGAGGGCAGTAAGTACGTGGCCTCCGCGCCCGAGCTCGAGCAGGTTGAGGGTGCCGACACGCTCGGCTTTCTCATGTTTGGCGGTCGTCCCTTCCAGTTGGGCTGGTGCAACGGCCACAATACACGACTCAACTGCCTGGAGTATCACCGCGCCAGCGAGTTCAACCTGGGTGCACGCGACTTTATCCTGCTCGTGGCACATCGTTGGGAGATCGAGGGCGGCAAGCTCGATACCGCGTGCGTCAAGGCGTTCCGCGTGCCGGCGGGTACGGTCGTCGAAGTCTTCAACACCACGCTCCACTACACGCCCTGCATGGTCGATGACGGCGGCTTCCAGGTGATGGTGGCGCTGCCCGCCGGCACCAATGGACCGCGCCCCGAGGCTGCGGCCGACATGCCCGCGGCCGGTGACAGCTACTGCTACTGGAAGGCCGACAAGTGGGTCCTCTGCCATGCTGACAGCCCCAAAGCTGCCGAGGGTGGCTACGTAGGTCTCATTGGCAAGAACCTCGACATCACCGTGGACTAGAATCTTCTGTCTCGATCTGTAACATCTAGCGGGCTAAATCGTCTCTACCTGTTACAGATTTAGACAAACTGCAGGGGACAGGCCGAACAATCTCAATCTGTAACGCCAGGCCCGGTTTTGGCGGCCTAGCTGTTACAGATCGAGACAAACGGGCCCAAACCATCACAAAGGTGTCTGTCCCCTTTGTGGCAGCTTGGGCAGGCGGGTATCAAAAAGTGTCAGACGGGACGGTTGCCGGGCACCTGTGCGCGAAAAGAAGTATCGGCCTGCCCCGTTGTCGTTGAGCGACGCGTTGTTTGCAGGGATACTGAGCCTATGACAACAGCGTGCGAAAGGATTGATGCATGGCTTTCCGTAATGACTTCCTGTGGGGCGGCGCGACGGCTGCCAACCAGTGCGAGGGCGCCTACAACGTGGACGGCCGCGGCCTTGCCAACGTGGACGTGGCTCCGCACGGCCCCGAGCGCTACGCGGTGGTCTCCGGCCAGCGCAAGATGCTCGACTTCGAGGACGGCTATTACTATCCTGCGCAGACCGGCATCGATTTCTATCACCATTACAAGGAGGACATCGCCATCTTTGCCGAGATGGGCTTTAAGACCTTCCGCATGAGCTTGGCGTGGACCCGCATTTTCCCCAACGGCGACGAGACCGAGCCCAACGAGGCCGGCTTGGCTTTCTACGAGGACGTATTCCGCGAGTGCCAGGCGCACGGTATCGAGCCGCTCGTGACCATCACACACTTCGACTGCCCGATTCACCTCATCAAGGAGTACGGCGGCTGGCGCAACCGCAAGCTCATCGACTTCTACAAGAACCTTGCAACCACGATCTTCACCCGCTACAAGGGCTTGGTGAAGTACTGGCTTACCTTTAACGAGATCAATATGATCCTGCACCTGCCGTTTATGGGTGCCGGTCTGGTCTTTGAGGAGGGCGAGAACAAGGAGGCCGTCGAGTACCTGGCCGCCCACAATGAGCTCGTCGCCAGCGCGTGGGCAACCAAGATCGCCCACGAGATCGACCCCGAGATCAAGATCGGCTGCATGCTCGCCGCAGGTAGCTACTACCCCTACAGCTGCCGTCCGGGCGATGTACGCCAGGCGCAGCTCGATAACCAGAGCAACTATTTCTTCGTCGACGTTCAGAGCCGCGGCTACTACCCGGCCTATGCCGTCAAGAAGCTCGAGCGTCTGGGAATCGATGTGGGTATGACGGACGAGGACCGCGAGATCCTGGCCGCTAACACCGTCGACTTCATCAGCTTTAGCTACTACAGCACCCGCTGCTCTGCCGGTGCCGATAACCCCGATGTCGAGCGCACCCAGGGCAACGCCTTCGCCGGCGCCAAGAATCCCTACCTGCAGGAGAGCCAGTGGGGCTGGGCCATCGATCCGCTGGGCTTCCGCATCACCCTTAACGACCTGTACGACCGTTATCAGAAGCCGCTGTTTGTGGTCGAGAACGGTCTGGGCGCCAAGGATGTTGTCGAGGAGGATGGCTCCATCAACGACGACTACCGTATCGACTTCCTGCGTCAGCACATCGCCGCGATGCGCGATGCGGTGACCGAGGACGGCGTTGACCTGCTGGGCTACACCACCTGGGGCCCGATCGACCTGGTCTCGGCCGGCACGGGCGAGATGTCCAAGCGCTACGGCTTTATCTATGTGGATCGCGACGACGCCGGCAACGGCACCCTCAAGCGCTTCAAGAAGAAGAGCTTCGACTGGTACAAGAAGGTTATTGCTTCTAATGGTGAGGACCTTTCCTAAGGGCACTGAGGCGCTCAACCTTGGGGCTCCAACCCTCCTCGCGTACCTAAGTACGCTTCGTCGGGCTTGTCGCTCCCAATCTTGAGCACCTCAGGCCCTTAGGGGGGCGGGCCTGACCGCTGTGAATTTCGCGTGCTCATCCTCATAGCCTCCTAACCAAGGCGCCCGGCGAGCAGTTAATGCTCACCGGGCGCCTTGCCGTCTGCGGATTTTGGGACATGCGGCCCGCTTTTTCGACCCATCTGTCGGTACACTAAAGGCACTATGGGTACCCGCGAGCGACATATCGGCCACGCGGCCGCCCGGACCGCGCCGGTTGCGGATCCCAGGGGCGGCAGGTTGTTCGCTATGCCGCGATTCCTAGTTGGTATAACGCACCGTGCATATCGCCATCGCGTCTTTGCTATCGCCGGTGTCACCACCGCGCTGTTCCTTATACTTTTGGTGGTCTTGCCGGCGTTGTTCGCCTCCGATTCCAAGCTTTCCAATGCCGTGCCCGCCTATAGCGAGGTGTCCGAAGAGGTCGTGGATGCGCTCGTCCACTCGAGCTCTCTCCCGCTGCTTGTCGCCGCAATTATATTTTCAATCTGGGGCGTATCGGTCTATCTGCGCTGTTTGGACTATGTGTTGCGCCGCCGCCTTGTTGCCATCGCCACCATCTGCGCCCTGTGGATGATCGAAGTCATTCTCAAGTACAAGTCGTTCACGCCGTTCTATGCCACCGTGCTGTGGTACCTGTACTACGTGCCCATGACGCTCATTCCGCTGCTCTATCAGTTATGTGGTCTGCGCCTTGCGGGCCTGGAGCAACACCGTCTGGGTCGCCGCTACTGCGCTGCGCTGTGGATTGTGGCCATCCTGCTTATCGGATTTGTGCTCACCAACGATTTTCACCAGCAGGTCTTTCTCTTTGACCGCACAATCGACACCTGGAGCAACGATTACACGTACGGCTGGGGTTATTTCGCCGTCCTCGTGTGGACGGCCTTTGACTTCGTGGCCTTTTTTATCCTGGTGGGCCGGTCCTCGTCCTTTCGCATCCAGCGTTTCTCGGGCACGGCGGCGCTCGTGCTGCTGGGCGGCGCATTCTTTGCCATCTCGTATGCGTTGCGCGTGCCTTGGGCATGGAGGCTCAACTTTTCGCTCGTCTATTGTGTCCTGTGCGTGGTGGCGATGGAAATCTGTCTCGATTGTGGTGTCATTCCGTCGTATCACGACATCGCCGGCATCTTCGACACCTTGCCGCTTGACCTCAAAGTTCTAACGCGCGACCTGCAGGAAGTCTATGCCACGCCAGTTTCAAAGCCAATGCCGGTAGGCGTGCGCGAGGAGTTGCGGACCCAGGAGCACGGCCGCGCCCACGCCTTTGCCGTGGCGTCCGATCCCGATGTGATGTACCGCGCCTTTCCACTGCTGGGCGGATCGGCCCTGCTTGCCCAAGACGTGTCGGAGCTCAATGAGCTTAACCGTGAACTGGCACATCGTCGCATGGAGCTGCAGCGTCAAAACGAGCTACTCGCCGCCGACTACGACCTTAAGACGCATTTGGCAGACCAAGAGGCCGAGACCTTGCTGGTCCAAGACGTAGACCAGGCGCTTGCCCGCGCGTTCGAAGGGATGTACGACCTGCTGAGCTCGCTGCCGCCGTTGACCGACGAAGCGTCTTCGCGCGAGCGTTACCGCATGCTGCAGCGCGCCAAGATGCTCGTCGCCTATTGCAAACGCAAGGGGTCGCTCACGTTGGCACAGCACGGGGAGAGCGGTTTTGATCGCGACCGCATTCAGCTCATTGCCAACGAGCTCGCAAGCGACCTGCGCACCATCGATATCGATTGCGCCTCGATTATCGCCATACGGCGCCCGATGCACGCCAGTACGGTAAGCGCCCTGTACGACTGTGTGTATGACTTTGCGTTTTTTGCCTACACCACCGACCATCCGGCGCTTATGTATCACTTGGGCGACCATGACCGATGCAGTGTCGAGCTGCGCGCCACGCTTTTTTCCAACGATGATGCAGATCTTTCGCAGACGTCCGCTGCGCAAGAGCTCGAAAGCGCTCTGCAAGGGCGCAACGTGGCATACCGCCTTGAGGGTGAGCCCGGCCAGCTGCGCATGATCGTCTTGATGCCGAGAGCGGGTGAGTGACGATGCAGATTTCGCTCATTCTTCCCCAAATTGTTGCGCTCGATGTTGTCTTTGCCCTGGCTGCGTGTCTGCAGACGATTCACGTCCCGCTCATCGCATCGCGCCGCTCGTCCTATAACCGTAAGGTGATTTGCGCCTACGAGGCGAGTCTTGTGCTTCACCTGATGATTTCGGCGCTCATCTTATTCGCGTCGTCTGGCTCGTATCTGGTGGCGCCGCTTGACGTTTGCGCCAGGGCAATGGGCGGAGCGTTGTGGCTCAATGCCGCGATCTTTGCCTATGGCGTGGCACTTATGGTGCGCTATCGTCGCCCCGTCATGCTGGTCGAGCTGCTGCTTGTTGTCGCCGTTACACCGCCGGTGGTTTTTGCCATGGGCTCGGCGTGGGCCGTTGTCCTTATCGCAGAGGGAGCGTTCTTCCTGTTCCGTTCCATCGCGGCGCTCTTGATGGACGTCCGTAACCGCCAGGAGGATATCACCGCGTTCTCGACGATCGAGACCATCAACGTGATTCCCGTGGGCATCCTGTATCTGGACCCGAGGGGCCGTCCGCTGCTCATGAACCGCTGCATGCGCAAAAACCTGGTGGAACTTCATATGCCTACCGATCTGTGTGACATGAGCAGCACATGGAACGACCTGCGCAAACTTAGCATGCAAATGCCCGAAAGCAGTAGGAACCGTGTGCGGATTAACTTGGACCGTTTTGGTGAGGCTCGCGCGGTGATCGAGATTTCTCCCGCCGAGATTCGCCTATTTGTGCACGACGAGGTTATGGTTTCGGGCCGCCTCTTTGAGCGCATTATCGGACTGGACGTGACGGAGTATGCGCATGCCCACGACCGCCTGGCGCAAGCCAATCACCTGCTTGAGCTTGCGGGTAAAGAACTCCAGGCCCAGATCGAAGAAGTCAAAAAGGTTGCCGACAATGCGGCCTACCTACGTATGCGTGCCCGCGTTCACGATGTAATCGGGCAGCGTCTGTCCATTCTTCATCGCTATTTGGAGGAGGGGCGTCTGGACGATGAGTCGCTCGAGCAGATTGACCCGTTGCTACGCTCAATTGCCGCCGATTTGCGTAGTGACGGTGCCAGCGAGCCTGCAGAGCAGCTGGGTGATATCGTCCATGCTTTTGGCCTGGTGAGTGTGCAGATCGATGTTGAGGGCGCGCTGCCCGAGGACGCGCGTGTCGCGGCGACCTTTTTGCAGATTATCCGCGAGGCCTCGACCAACGCCACCAAGCACGCGCAGGCCCACCAGGTCCATGTGCACCTGTGGCAGGAGGAGTCGAACGGATGCGACATCGCGCGCATGACCATCTCTAACGACGGCTCCCCGGCCCCCGTATCGTATCGCGAGGGAACGGGTATCCCAGGTATGAGGCATGTCGCGCAAAATCTGGGTGGCAGCCTAGAGGTCCACGCCGCCCCGCCCTTTACGCTTACGGTATCCATTCCGCTTAACGCCAACGACACGTCCCAAAGGAGAAGCTCATGATTCGCGTGCTAATCGTCGAAGACCAGGCCATTCTGCGCGAAAGTCTGGCGCGCTCCGTTGGCGACCAGCCCGATATGACCGTTGTTTCCGCCATCGCCGATGCCTCCGAGGCCTTGGGTGTCGCGCTCAGGGAGCGCCCGGACATGATACTGATGGACGTATGCACCGAACATGATTCCAACGGCATCGTGGCGGCGGCGCGCATCAAGGAGCAGCTGCCCGAGTGTCGCATCATTATCATGACCGGCATGCCCGAGATCACCTTTGTCGATCAGGCCCGCGAGGCGGGCGTCGATAGCTTTGTGTACAAGAACGTCGGTATCGACGAGCTGTTCGCCGTGATGCGCTCTACGCTGGCGGGCTATTGCACGTTTCCCAAGCCGCCCGAGAGCATTTTTTCGGGTACGGCGGCACTCGACGATGTCGAGCTGTCGATTTTGCGCCTTGCCTGCGAGGGCAAGAGCCGTCGCGAGATTGCGGCCGAGCTGTTTATGAGTGAGGGCACCATCAAGCGTCGCATCTCGGAGATCCTAAGCAAGACCGGCTACGACAACATCATGCGCCTTGCCGTGCATGCGGTGACCGAGGGCAGCATCGTTCCCAACATGGAGCGCTAGCGCTCGTTACGCATCGGCATAAAGCGGCGGGGCCGCAGGATTATCTCCTGCGGCCCCGCCTGACATGTGCGCGGATGTGTCCGCCAATCCGCGGCTGATGTTACGTGCCGTTACGCGATGGTTGCGCTGTAGGAGGCGACGTCCTCGTAGGAATCGGTCAGGTAGGCGTCGATGCCGATGGTCGTATTGACGAGGTCGTCAAGGCTATCGAGCGTGCCGTTCGAGAACGTGAATTCCTCGGTGGCGTTGGTGCCGGGCATCAGGTGAGCCGAGAACCAGGGTTCCTTCATGGTGCCGTTGACGTTGGTCTTGCCGGAAGGAGCGTAGAAGGTCAGGTCCTTGTCGCTCTTGTTGGTGATGTTGACGACAAAGCCGATGTCGCCCCAGTCGTCCTTGAACTTCTCGGTGATGGTGATGGTGCACAGGTCGTCATCGGCGACGGTGACGGCGGGGGAGATTTCGATGCTCTGGACGTCGTCGTCTTCGACGGCCTCATCGATCTCTTCTTCCTTCTCGGCGTTCTCGCGATCCTTCTTCACCGTACCGGACAGATCCTTGTCGGACTTCGTAAAGATAAGCTTGTCGCCGTCCACCTCCAGGACGAGCTTGTCGTCCTTGAGCTTCAGGTCGTGCGACTCATCTTCGGCGGTAATCGTTACGGTGGTGGCGTCCTTGGCCTCCCATTTCAGGTCGGCGACCTCAAGGAACATGTCGAGGACGCCCGTGCCGTCTTCGTCGAGGATCAGGATACAGTTGAGGCCCCACTCCTTGAGCATCTTCATGTACTCATCGGTGAGCTCTTCGCCGTCCAAGGTTCCACCCGAGTACTGCCAGCTGCCGACGAAGTTGGCCTTGGGGTCTTTGCCGCCGCCGCTGCAGCCCGTCAGGGCAAAGGCGAGCGCCAAGATACATGTCAGGAATGCGAGCGCGGACTTTTTGAACGTTGTCTTCATGGTGTCCTCCTTTATCGAACGAAACCCATAGAAGCAAATGCGGGGGTGGCGGATCCCCCGCCAATTACCAGATAGAGGGGTTAGGGCCTGGGCGTTCCGCAGTTGCTGCAGAACTTGCCGCCGTTTTCGCTGCCGCAGTTGGGGCAGAACCACTTGGCCGGTGCCGGGGCGGGTGCGGGGCTGCCGCACTCGGAGCAGAACTTGCCGGTGTTGGTGGCGCCGCAGCTGCAGGTCCATGCGCCGGCCACAGGTGCGGCAGCGGGTGCCGGTGCGGGGGCGGGAGCCGGAGACGGCTGCGGGGCAGCCTGCTGCTGTGCCTGGCCGGCGGCAAACAGCTGGCTAGCGTTCATGCCGCCCATGCCACCTGCCATGCCCATGCCCATAAAGCCTGCCATCGCGCCGTTGGGGTTGGCCGCTGCCGCGCGCATCGCGTCGCTCTGGGCGCTGGCGATGTTGGCGGCCGCCATGGTGGGATCGCGCATGACTGCGGCCTTCTGCAGGTCCTTGATCATCTGCTCGTCTTCTTGCGAGGCGGCGATGGAGTTGACGCCAAAGCTCACGATCTCGACGCCACGTAGGTCGCGCCAGTCGGCCGAGAGGACCTCGTTGAGCGCGCGGGCGAGCTCGGTGGTGTGACCGGGGATGGCGCTGTAGCGAATGCCCATTTCCGAGATCTTGGCAAAGGCGGGCTGCAGAGCGGTGAGCAGCTCGGACTTAAGCTGGCTGTCGATCTTATCGCGCGTGTAGCTATCGGTCACGTTGCCGCACACGTTGGTGTAGAACAGCAGCGGGTTGGTGATGCGGTACGAATACTCGCCGTTGCAGCGCACGGAGATGTCGACGTCCAGGCCAATGTTGTTATCGACCACGCGGAAGGGCACAGGCGAGGCGGTGCCGTACTTGTTGCCGATGATCTCCTTGGTGTTGATGAAGTAGACGCGCTGGTCTTTGCCCGCGTCGCCGCCAAAGGTAAAGCGGCTGCCGATATTGGCGAACGTCTCCTTGATGGAGTCGCCCAGGTTGCCGCTAAAGACGCTCGGCTCGCTGCCGGTGTCAAAGACAAACTCACCGGGCTCCAGCGCGACCTCGATGATCTTGCCGTTTTGCACCACGAGCATGCCCTGGCCGTCGTTGACGGCGATGACGGAGCCGTTGGAGATGACGTTGTCCTCGCCGCGCGTGTTGGAGCTGCGGCCGCCGGTGCGCTTGCTGCCCTTGCAGGCCAAGACGTCAGCGGGCATCGATTCGCAATAGATAAATTCCTTCCACTGGTCGGCCATGACGCCGCCGGCAGCGCCCAATCCAGCTTTCAAGAGTCCCATGGTGATCTTCCTTTCTCGTCAAAGGCCGGGTGGTATTGGTCAGAATGGCTAATCGTCCTTGTTGTCCTTCATGACAACGGTGGTCTCGGTGTGGCTGAAGGTGTCGTGCTTCTCGGTCAGGTCGAGCTCGCCGCAGTAGCAGTCGGCGTGGGTGGCCTCGTTGGCCGTCTTGAGCTGGCCTACCAGCAGCACGTCTGCGATGATCACGATGATCAGCGGCGCGACGATGTTGATGAGGATGCCCTCGACATCAAAGGTGAGGTAATCCGGATCGAAGGCGTTCTCGCCCATAAAGAGAATCTGGGAAAGGACAAATCCGATCGCAAAGAACAGCACCGAGGCGATAGCGAGCTTGGGCTTGGAGCAGGGAAGCTCGCCGACCATGCGGCCGGTTTGGCCGTTCATGGCAAACAGGTAACTCTTGCCGTTCCACGAGGTAGAGAGCATCCACACGGGGAACAGAGCATAATCGTTTTCTTCCCAGGTGTAGTCGAGCTGCTTGCTTTCGACCGTGGCGTCGTCGTACTCGTCGACGACGGTCTCGCGCAGGGCCGAGATCGTGCTCTCCTCCATGCGGCGCTCGGCGCGCGCCTTGCAGGTTTCGCAATCCTCGTCATAGCGGTTGGCGATGTAGCCGGGCATATAGGCGACCGAGAACGGGCGCAGCGCGTCGTAGTCAAACGGCTCGATGGCGTCCATGTGGCCGTCGGGCATCTTGGACGATCCGTCGACGGGCACGCGCTCAAACGAGATATTGCCCTTACGGTAGGCGTCGTAGTGGTCGGTGGTCGTGACGGTGCGGTCGGATTCCTCGGTCACGGTCTCGTTGGTCGCGTCAAAGTACACTTCGCCGTCAACGCGGGCGCCGTAGAGCCAAAACGGCACGTAAACGCCTTGGACCTCGTCGATGTGGTTGCCGGTGACAAAGCTCTTGGGCAGCAGGATTTTACCCTTGTAGTGGTCTTTGAGCGCGGCCATGACATCGTCGCGCCCGAGCTTAAACGGAATCACCAGGTCGGGTGAGAAGTCGCCCGAGAGCTGGCCGGGTGCCACGGCGGAGTTGCCGCAGTACGGGCAGGTGGTGACGGCGACGGTGCCGTCGGACACGAGCTCGGCGCCGCACGACGAGCAGATGTAGCCGGCGTTTTGAGCCAGCTCCTGCACGGCATCGTCGACAGCAGGCTTGGGGGCCGCGGCTGCGGCATCGGCTTTGGCATTTGCCTTGTCCTGGCGCTCGCGATAGAGGGCCTCGACTTCTTCGACTTCAAAACGCGAATCGCAGTAGTCGCAGACGAGCTTTTGCTCGGCACTGGCAAAGTGAAGGGGGCCGCCACACGCGGGGCACTGATAGTTGACGCTCTCGAAGGCCATGATCGGTCCTTTCGCTGCCGGAGGCTATGCGCCGATGGCGCCGCCGCAGTATTCGCAGCGCCCGCTGGCATCGGGAATGGTGGTTGCACCGCAGAAGGGGCAGGTGACCGCGGTCTTGGGGGCCTTAGCGGCCACGACGCTGTCGCGCGTTTCCTGACGCAGCTGCACCAGCGCGTCGCGGACCTCGGTTGCCTGGCGCTTGGCCTCGCGGTATTCGATGGAACCGCGCTGATCGATGGTGGAGTCGTTCACGCGCAGGTTGATCTCGGTAAAGTACGGCGTGTTGACGTGGATGGTCAGGTTAAAGTCGTAATCCAGGTCGTAGCGCGGCGGATTGTAGCTCTCGCGCTCGCCGTCTTTTGTCTCGCGATAGATTTCGGTGCGGTGCTCGTCGATATCCATATCGCAGCCGAGTACCTGCGAGAACTCGATGATGTCGGGATTGGCGTCGCGCCAGCGGCTCTGCGAAGTGATGATCAGCAGGCCCGCGTCTTCGTCGAGCATGATGTTGGTGCGCCCGGCCGAGAGTGTGCGCGTGGGGTTGAACGACGCCAGGCGCTCGGCATTGGCCTCGCGGTAGGCGAGTTGCTCGCGGATATCGTCCGCGGTGCTGGAGCGATAGCCGTGGAAGTAGGGGGAGAGCTTGCCGGCACACTCTTTGCACAGGTAGCCTTCGCTGATCTTGGTCTTTCCCAAAAGTCCCAGCTCGGTACCGCAAATCGCGCACTCTTTCTTCTCGAACATCTTGTCAAAGAAGCCCATGGCTGCCTCCCATCAACAGGTAGCGTGTGTCACTTTTGATGATGGGGGAGTGCGCGATCTTTCACGATACCCAGACGGCTCAACGAGTCTCCACAACTGGGACATATGGCCCATTTTTACCTAGTCATTGGGGACGTACTTAAATGAGTGCTTCTCATTGGTGACGTGCTTAAATGAGTGGCAGTTGGGGACGCTCCTTGCCGAGTTAGAGGTCGCGCGTGCCCCTTCTGGGCCATGCGGCTCAAAATCGCGGCGTCATGCGGACGGCTGTGATCGAATTTGCAGCATTTCGAGCTCGGCTTCGATATTGAGATTGGTTCTTTATTAAAATAGGTCTCCAGACAATTGAGCTGCCGGGGGTTAACCATGAGGGGCGTGGAAGACACAACCGCATATTTGCGTCGGGGCATTCGGGAGATTCTGTGCCTGGCGCTGTTCTTCTTCACGTTTTTGGCCTGCGAGTATCTCTTTGATGCGCGCATGGCCGAGTTCGTGCCATCGAGTGAGGTCGTCATCTACGAGAGCATCGTTGTCGGCGCGAGCGTGATCGGCTTTTTCGTGCGCCCATTTCTGTACTATTGCCGTCCCCAGACGATCGATGCGACGAGCGATATTACGGGCGTGCTGTTGGTATCGGCGTTGCTGCTGATGATTATGGCAGTGCGGTTTGAGGTGGTAATTGCCGGCGGTTTGGTGGCGTGCTGTGCGCTGGGCTATTGCGGGTCGACCGCCCATGCCAATCTTGCGCGGCGTTTTGCGCAGACGCCCTGCCTGGCGCGCGCCGTGGCGGTTTCCTATGCTGCGGGCATTTTGGTGCAGGTGCTCAACCATATGGTGGTGCCTGCGGGCATTCCCCAACAGTCTGCTCTCATTGCCTGCGCGATTGCGCTGGTGGGGCTGCTTCACGGTGCCCGCCGCGCTAAATTGCGTGATGAGCCTGCGCCCGAGTTCGAGGCCGAGATTGCCGAGCTATCGGTCGATGCGTCGGAGCGTGGCGCCAGGTGGCACGATGACCCCGAGGCAAAGGCGGCCTTTCAGGGTGCCGCGGTGCGTCTGACGGTGGCGACTGCTTGCCTCACCGGCGTGTTCGCGGCCCTCAATGCCGGCCTTACGACCTCGCATGCTGCTGGCGCTATCGATCTGGGCGACTGGCCGCGCTTGCTGCTGGTTGTGAGCGCCCTTGCCGCCGGCGTCCTGTATGACCTGCGTGGGCGTTCGTATATGAATATCATCATGACGTGCGCCGCCATGCTGTCCACGCTCTCGTTCTTTGTGCTTATCACCGATGGCAACGGCGGCAACACGCTTGCCGCCACGATCATCTTTTACCTTGGCACGGGCTTTTTCGTGGTGTTCTTCACCGCGAAGTTCGCCGCGATTTCGATGTATGCCCGCTGGGCGTATCTGTGGCCGTGCATGGGCCGTGTTATCAACAACGTTTGCTCGATACTCGTGACGGCTCCGGCGGTGGCGATTATCTCGAGTCAAAACGTGCTGGCGGCAGTGAGCGTCGTGCTCGTGCTGTTTGTCGGCATCGCAATTTCGCTGTTAGGACAGTTTGGACAAGACGGTGAGGGCGAGGTGACGCACGGCGGGCTGGCGCTTGCCACCGACGATCTTGGCGTGAGCTGTGAGCCCGGCCAGGCCGACACGGTGCCCCTGGAGGCGCCGGCGCTTTCGTTTGACGATCGGCTCGATGGCTTCGTTGCCGCCTTTGGGCTCACCAAGCGCGAGCGCGATGTTCTGGAAGCGCTGGTCGTTTCGGACGACAGCGTGCAGGACGTGGCGGCGGCACTCTTCCTTTCGCGCTCCACGCTCTATCGCCACATCGCTTCGATCAACAAAAAGACCGGTGCCTCCTCGCGCATAGCCCTCATCAACTTCTTCTGGTCCTGGACACCCCAAGACTAGCTAACCACCACAAAGGGGACGGGCACCTTTGTGGTGGTTTTTTACCTGCAAAAATATGAATATGAGACATTTGTCACCTGCCGTTTTGGTGCTCAAAGGCATATGAATGTGATGCTGAGCAGAGCAGAACGGAGGGGGTGCACCTATGGCGTCTCGGGGTTGCGCGTCTAATAAAACTGCGGGCGCGCTTATCGCCGTGGTGGTCTTTGCCGCGGCGGTGACACTCATGCGAGTTTACGTTGCCGGCGACCATGGCGCTCAAGGAAAGACTGCCGCGCAAGTGTCGCTCAACGATTGCGCTGCCGTTCCGGTGGCGGTCAAGCTTATCGAGGACGGGGAGGCGCGGACGGTCTATGAGACCAACGATGCCGAACTGGTCGCATCGACTTTTGCCGCGCTCGATGGCTGCACCGTGGGGGATGCGGTGGATGAGCGGATGAGCGATGCCGGCCGAACGCTCGTCTTTATCTATACGGATGGCTCGGAGCAATCGGTAGAACTTGAGGGCAAAAACATCGTGCTCGATAAGACGGCGTACCGACTTAACAGTGCCGATGAGTTATGGCGGCAGCTTGCCGCGATCAAAAACAGCTAACGAAATTAGGGATGTACGGGATGAGTGACTTGAGATTCTGCCCGGCGTGTGGGGCGCAGCTGCCTCGGGTCGCCGGCGTGCCGGTGCGATTTTGCCCGGGGTGCGGCGTCCGACTTGAGGGCGTTGTGGGCTACTCGGGCGCCGTGGGGGCTACAGATGGGGCGACTGCCGATGACGATGCGGACGAAGGCGGCGACCCGAGCGTGGACGCGCCGGCTGATGCGCCGGTGGAGACTGCCGGCGTCGCGTCGTCGTCTCGTGACGCGGCTACGACGGATACGCCTCACATCGGTGACCTTGAGCTTCATGCCGCATGCGATGCCTCTGGCGGGCAGGCACTCGCGCAGGTGGCGCTGCCGCGGGGCTGGCATATCGAAGAGGCGCATCTTGAGCGCAGCGGTAGCTTCGACTGCCCGATTTCGGTTGGCGTGACGGCAGCGGGTCCGATGGGCGAGCGGATTATGTACCACTCCGAGCTCTGTTACGTGGATGCGGGTACCGTTGCCAAGCGTATCCCCACGCAAACCGAGCACAAGGCGTTTATGCACGTGGAGGCAGCTTGCGACGAGCTAGCTCAGGCCTGCGCGGCACAGCTGGGCGCACGGGCGGAGGTTGTGGCCGAGCAACCGTACCCATCGAGCGCGGCGGTCGATATCGAGCGCGAGCGTGCCCGCGTAAAGCGCGAGGCGGCAAACGACTTTGCGATTCAGGGCTTTTCGATGGAGCCGAGCAATGTGATCTATGAGTGCCGCATGCGTCGATATCGGCTCGCGGACGCCCCAGTGCCCACCGAACTCGCGGTGGCGGCCAAAGTCGAGGGCTATGTGGCCTCGATCGTCGGCGTCGCGGGCTCTATGGGTAAAGGCATTGCCGCTGGGGCCGAGGCGCTGCTGGGCGCAGGCCTTTCGAGTGGGCTGATCGGCGGTGTTTTGGGCAAGCGCCTGCGCGAGCGCCAGGCGGCGGCAGCGGCGGGACAGGGCGTCGCGCAAGAACAGCCCACGGGTCGAGGCGGTTGCCCGGACGGAGCGTCGTTCGAGCTGGGCGCGGCCGACCTGCTGCAGTGGCGTATCAGGGACAGCTTCTGTTTGGTTGCGCCAGAAGGTCGCCTGGACGAGGCGGCCTCCACGGCGCTTGCATCAATGGCGTCGACTCTGCGGCTCAATCCGGCGATTGCACGCGAAGCGTCAGCTCAAAAGCAACAGATGGTGCTTGAGCAACGCCAACGCACGCAGATGAACATTGCCCAGCAGCAACAGCAGTTTGCAGCCTGGCAACAGATGCATGCCTCGCAACAGGCGGCGTTCGACAGCTACCAGCAGGCGTGGTTCGATCGCAGCGACCGTCAGCACGCCGCGAATATGGCTGCCAGCGCCGCCAATTTTTCCAGCGCGGGCGTGGGGACGGGCGCTGCCTCGTATTCCGATGCCATTCGCGGGGTCAACCATTACGTCAGACCCGACGGCACCGATGTCGAGGTCTCGGTGATGGCCGACCAGGCCTGGGTCAACGGTTCGGGCGATGTGATCGGTACACGCGATGGCTTTGAACCCGGTTTTGGCTGGACGGAGCTGCCTCGTCAATAGCGTGAGGCGGCTTATGTGTGAATCGATGCCGGGTGTGTTTCTCGGCAATGTGATAAAGAACGGGAAAGGAACAATGATGAGGGAGACGGTACTTTCGCGCACGGCATTTGTCGCGGCGGCGGGAACGGCGCTGCTGACGCTTGTGGGGTGCGGCGGACAGCGGACGCAGGATGCGACGGGTTTTAACGACGACCGCCCGGTAAAGGACAAGATGGACGCGGGTGCGACGTCGGGCGATTCCGACGACGCGGACAGCGGCTCGTCGGATGCGTTCGATACGTGGTCGGATGATTGCTGGGATGCGCACCGCAACATCAGCATCGCGGCGCTCCTCGAGCTTAAGGGCTGGCAGTTGCAGGAGTTTGCCTCGCAGCAGGGCTATACCTGGCAAGACGCGCTCGAAATGTACGAGGACGAGGCGGGACACGTGCTCAGCGTCTGCAATATCAGCAAGGACGGCGCGACCGAATGGCTCGGCGAGGACGAAATCGGAAAGCTCGACAAGGGCGGCACCGGAAGCACCGTGATGTTCACGCTGCAACTTTCGGGCTATTCGAGCTGCGAGGATGTTATCGCGGGCTTTTCCGTGCCGGTCGAGGACCGGGCGCAGATTACTTCGGGCTCATGGATCGCGTGCGTATACGGTTCCAACATGGCGCGGCACGTTGCCATGGCGAGTCCGATGGAAAACGGTGACTACCGCTTGGATCTCATTACCGAGGAGGCTATCAAGACCGGTACGTTTACCCAGGGCGGCGGTTCTCCGACGATAGACGAATTTTGGCAGGAAAAGACTGGACGCGCGCTCGGCTAGGTGCGACGTGGCCAATACCATAGCGAGGAACGAACATGATGAATGAAGTGACGATGAGCCGTGCGGCCTTTGTGGCAGGCGCGGGTGCGCTGGCTTGTGCGCTGGCTGGCTGCTCGGGCGGATTGGGCGGCGCGGGCGGTGCCAAGAAGGCGACCACGGCGGACGCCGCCTGTGTAGACGACAACGCCAACGTGACGGTCTATGCTGCGATTAACTTGGACGGCGCCGACCTGGTGCGCCTGCTCAAGCATCAAAACTATGAGTGGCAAGGCGAGAGCGTGGGCTACGGTGCCGCCGATGACGCGGGACTATTCGCCTTTACCTTTTCTAAGATTTCGGATGATGTGGACGAACTTGCGAACAGCGCGATACCGCTTTCGGAGTCCGAGTACAAGGAACTTGAGCCGGGCGGCGGAGACGATAGCGTGGCGATTTTGCTCTCGGTGAGCGGCTATACGACGGGCGATCGTGCGCTCACCGGCGCAATCGGCGATGCGGCGATAGTGCAGGAGAAGTGCACAATCGACGATTCCGTGTATTGGCTGGTTAAGGCGCTCGACGGCAGCCGTTACGTGATTTCGGCCTACGACACCGAAGATGATGGCGACAGCGCGCATGACATCTATATCTATAGTGAGTCTTTTATTCACACCGGTTATCTGAGCGGCGGCGACCAAATCGATATTGACGAACTCTGGAGCCGCCTGACCAATGCCTCGTAGCGCACCAAAACCACCACAAAGGGGACAGGCACCTTTGTGGTGGTTTTGCCGGTTGACGACTCGGCAAAGTGCGCCCGCATCGACGCCCTGCCTGCGCTAAACTGGAAGGCACGCACGCGATTACGAGAGGAGCCCGCATGGAGGCTTACAAGCAAGAGTTCATCAAGTTCATGGTCGAGTCCGACGTCCTTAAGTTCGGCAGCTTTACGCTCAAGAGCGGCCGTCAGTCTCCGTTCTTTATGAATGCCGGCGCTTACGTGACGGGCTATCAGCTCAAGAAGCTGGGAGAGTATTACGCCCAGGCCATCCACGATAACTTTGGCGATGATTTTGATGTACTGTTTGGACCGGCCTACAAGGGTATTCCGCTGGCCGTCGTGACCGCAATTGCCTACCACGAGCTGTACGGCAAGGAGGTCAAGTACTGCTGCGACCGCAAGGAGGCCAAGGACCACGGCGCCGACAAGGGCAACCTGCTGGGCTACGAGCCCCAGGACGGCGACCGCGTGGTCATGGTCGAGGATGTCACCACCAGCGGCAAGTCCATCGACGAGACCTATCCCAAGGTTAAGGCTGCTGCCGACGTCGAAATCAAGGGCCTGATCGTGTCCCTCAACCGCATGGAGGTCGGCAAGGGCGGCGTGACCACCGCACAGAAGGAGATCGAGGCCAAGTACGGTTTCCCCGTCGCGAGCATCGTTTCCATGGCCGAGGTCGTCGAGACCCTCTACAACCACGAGATCGATGGCAAGGTCGTCATCGATGACGAGCTCAAGGCCGCCATCGACGCCTACTACGAGCAGTACGGAGCTCGGGAGTAGGTAGTTACGCGGGTTTACCAACCCGCGTAACCAGTTGACGCTGCAAGCCCGCCAGAGCGGCAATCTGCCTTTCAGCTTCGGCGGCATGACCAGAAGGTCAATGCCGCCTCGTTTCAAGGCACCTTGCTCGCTCTGACGGGCTTTCGCTGTCGTTGCCAAAACATCGGCGTTGCCGGAGTAGTCATTGGGGATGTTCTTAAATGACTAGTCAGAAATGAGCGTGGATAATCTCCCGGTTTTGGCCTGTGTGCGGGCTCAAAGTGGGAGATTATCCACGCTCGTTAGATAAGCGTCCGAAAATCCGCGCTCGTCGCTACTTGAGCCCGGGCAGACGGGTGTAGGGAAACGAGCGCTCCAGGAATTCGGAGCAGCGGGCGTAGTCTTTGGCGAAGTAGCTGCTGTAGAGTGAATCGAGCACGTATTGCACGGCGATGTGGCTGGCGAACTGCGTGATGCGATGCGTCATACTCTCGTGGTCACTTACCGTGAGGTAGGCGGCAAAGCCAGGGTGAATGCGAGCGCAATAAGGCGTGCCGATGACGATGACCGGGACATGCCGGCTGCTGAGAATCGGCAAGATGTCCTTGAGGTTGGGGGCAAGGCCGCTGTAGGAGATGACGATTGCCGCATGGTCGGGACCCGAGGCGAGCGCCGTACGCACCTGGACCTCAGCGCCGTCGTGGCACGTTGCGCTTTTGCCGGCGGAGAGCAGACGGTCGCGGAACATTCCTGCTGGATAGAGGTTGTGCGAGCCCGTGTAGATGTCGACCTGTCGGGCGTTTGCGATGAGCTTGGCGGCGTGGTCAAGCTGCGTGGGGTCGAGTAGTTCCTGCGTTTCGGCCAGCGTGGTCTGGTAGAGCCCTTCCATGCGCTCCATAACCTGCGCAGGGGTGGACGTAGCGTCGAAGGGAAAGTTGATGTCCACGTCTCGCCGGTTTCCCGCCTCGGTTGCCAGGCGGATGAGCTCGACCTTGAGGTCCTTAAAGCCCTCGAGGCCGAGCTTTTTGCAAAAACGGTGCACGCTCGCGACCGAAACGTTGGTGCGTGCGGCAAATTCCTTAATGGAAAGCCCGCGGATGTCCTCGCCCATGGCAAGGGCCGAGATGCCGAGCTGTTGCTCGGTGGGGGTGAGGCCCTGCGCCTCGGTGATCTTGCGTTTGATATCCATCCGAACTCCCACACTCGGCAAACCTGCCAAAAAGGGACAGGTTTATTTTGGCACGTTTCGGTCGGTATCAGGAAGTGTCAGGGGCGGGGCGGCGGCGGTCTGTGGGCGCGAAAAGAAGTGTCGGGTTTGGCGTGCCCGCTTCTGCCCGTCCCGTGCGCAGGCGATACTCAGCTTATCGACCCGCGATGCAAAGGAGATACTCATCCCACGAGCACTACCGGGAAGGGCTTGCGATTCGAGCCCTCACCTTAGCAATTTGATCATTTGGCACTATAATCACCATAGGCATGCGCATAACGTTGCGCTTAATCAAGAGGAGAAAACATATGGGTCTGTTTGACATGTTTAAGAAGAAGGCTGAGCCCGCGGCAGCTGCTGCTCCGGCCTCCATCTCTGCTTCTGCTGGCGCCGACGTGCTGTGCTCGCCTGTCAAGGGCAAGGTCATCAAGATGGCCGACGTGCCCGACCCCGTCTTTGGTGGCGAGGTTCTGGGCAAGGGTTGCGCTGTGTGGCCCGAGGACGACCTGGTCTACGCTCCCTGCGACGGCAAGGTGACCGTCACCATGGGTCACGCCGTAGGCCTGCAGTCCGATAGCGGCATCGAGGTTCTGGTGCACGTTGGCGTCGATACCGTCAACATGAACGGCGACGGCTTCGAGGGCTTCGTCAAGGCCGACGACGTCGTCAAAGCTGGTCAGCCCATACTCAAGATCGACCGCGCCAAGATTGCTGCTGCCGGTTACAAGGACTGCGTCGTCATGGCCGTGTCCAACACCGCCGAGTTCGCTGACGTCGAGCTCGCCGTCGAGGCCGAGTCTGCCGTCGCCGCCGGTGACGCTATCGTTAGGGTCGTCCGCAAGTAGTCTGCGGCAACATAAGGATGTGCAAGGGTGGTCGGGTTATCCGGCTGCCCTTTTTTAATAGACTGAGCAGGCGCATTTTATTGCAGGGGGGCTTGCTTTACGGGCCATTCGTTCGTCAAATTGAGCCGTCCGCGCTTTTGCGACGTAGGGGTCTGGACGGAGCCGCTAATATGGACTTGCTGTTACGACGTGCGCTGCGCAGGGAACGCGGCGCCGCTTGTTTGGAGGAATGTCATGAAAAAGAAGCTGCTGCTTGCGCCCCTGATGGCTGCCCTGGTCGCGTGCGTGGTTTTGCTTTCCGGCTGCGGAGGGCCTTCGGTGGAAGAGCTCATCACCAACGACCTTACGAGCCAGTTTGACGAGATCAAGAACGGCGGCGATGATTTCCTCTCCGGTCTGGAAGAGGCTTCGGGCGACGAGTTTGAGCAACTGGGCATCGATCCCAAGGAGTACGCCAAGAGCTATCTCGAGGGCTTTGATTACAAGATCGGCGATGTGACGGTCGATGAGGACAAGGGCACTGCGACCGCCGAGGTTACCATCACCTGCAAGTCCATGAATAAGATCGTCGAAGATTTCGCCACCCAGTATCAGGAGAAGGTCGCCGCACTCGATACGATGCCTTCCGAGGATGACCTGTACAAGATGGCCGGCCAGGTCATGGTCGACGTGACCAAGGCCGCTAAGACCAAGGACACCAAGGTCACCTTTAAATATTCCGCCAACGAGGATAACGAGTGGTCTGCCGACGATTCCGCAACCACCGAGATGATGAATGCGATGATGAGCTAGGGGGTTACGCGGTAGTTCGTTACGGCGTTTTACCAAACGCCGTAACTGCTCGACGCTGCGCGGGCACCAGAGCGACAACTTGTCATTCAAAGAGGACGGCATGACCAGAAGGTCTATGCCGTCCTCTTTTCATGCCAATTTGTTCGCTCTGGTGCCCGCTCGCTGTCCGTCCTCTACCTGCGGCGTTGCCATGGTGCGGCGCTTGGGGGACACTTCTTTGGTGCGGGGGCAGCTAAAAGAGTCCCGTCCCACATTAGCTGCCCGTGGGGGGATGTGCGGTTACTCGCCCAGTACCAGCGCCGTGAGCTCTGCCTGGGTGTCCACCACGTAGTCGGCGCCGGCGGCTTCCAGCTCTGCGCGGCCGCGGAAGCCCCAGCTGACGCCCGCGCTCTTAAGGCCGGCGTTGTGACCGGTCAGGATATCGACATTGGAATCGCCCACATAGAGCGTGGTTGCCGGATTGGCGCCCAGCTCCTCCATCACATGCAGCGTGACGGGTGCTTCGGGCTTGGGCGGAAACGCATCGACACGGCCCTGTACCAGCGCAAAGCGCTCGGGACCAAAATACTTCTCGATAAGCGGAGCCGCCGAGACGTGGTCCTTGTTAGTGAGCACGGCTAGCTGCACACCCGCGGCGCGCAGGCGGTCGAGCATCTCGATCGTGCCGGCATAGGGGGCGGTGTGGTCCTCCTTGTGCTCGCCGTAGTAAGCCCTAAACTCGGCAAGCGTCTGCTCAAACATACGGCTGTCGCCCGCATACTCGGCAGGCATAAAACGCTCAACCAGCTTGAGCATGCCGTTTCCCACCTTGTAGCGGTACTCGTCGACGGCAAACGTGGGCCAGCCGTGCGTCTCGCAGGTATGGTTGCCGGCGGCCGCCAGGTCCTCGAGCGTGTTGAGGATGGTGCCGTCCAGGTCGAAGATCACATGGGAAAAAGCTGCTGCCATGAAAGCTCCCGTCATTGGATTTAAAACGCACCTCATAATACTGGGCTTCCGCGTTGGGCGTGCTTGGAATCTGAACATCTCCAGGGATACCAAGCCGCATCGCGCCGACCGTGCGGTTCCGCCCTAGCAAATTCTCGGCAGCTGCTCTCCCACGAGCATGTCGAGGATACGGGTCGAGCCCCAGCCGGTGCGCACGCGCACGGCGGGACGGGAGCCCTCGGCAAGTGGCAGCACGCGACCGATGATGGCGGCATTCTCGCCGTAGCGGGCGGCGCGCATGGCGCTCAACGCGGCATCGGCTTGCTCGGCCGGCACGACGGCAACCATCTTGCCCTCGTTTGCCACCTGCAGCACATCGTAGCCGAGCATCTCGCAGGCGGCCTGCACGTCGGGACGCACGGGCACGGCATCCTCGTCGACCTCCATGGCAACACCGCTGGCCTGGGCAAACTCGTTGAGTGTGGACGCCAGGCCACCGCGCGTGGGGTCGCGAAAGCAATGCGTGCCGGGCGCTGCGGCCAAAACGTCGGCAATCAGGTGGTTGAGCGGCGCAGCGTCGCTTTCTATCGTGCTCGAAAACGCCAGGCCCTCGCGTTGGCTCATGATGGCGATGCCGTGGTCGCCCAGCGTACCCGATACCAGAATGACATCGCCGGGCTGGCAGTTGGCACCGCTGAGCGCCACGCCCGCGGGAACCTCGCCCACGCCGGCGGTATTGATGTAGACGCCGTCGGCCCCGCCGCGCTCGACCACCTTGGTGTCGCCCGTGATTATGGACACGCCCGCTTCGCGCGCCGTTTCGGCCATCGTCTGCACAATCTGGCGGAGCTTATCCATGGGATAGCCCTCTTCGAGGATAAATCCGCACGACAGGTAGCGCACGTTGGCGCCCGAGGTCGCGACGTCGTTGACGGTTCCGCACACGGCAAGGCGGCCGATGTTGCCACCGGGGAAGAACTGCGGCGAGACTACAAAGCTGTCGGTCGACATGGCGATGCGCCCGCTCGCGGGCAGCGCGGCGACGCCGGCGTCGTTGCCCGCGAGCAGCTCGGGCGACCCAAAGGCATCCAAAAAGACCTCATCGATGATGCGTTTCATCATCTGACCGCCAGAGCCGTGGCCCAACAGGACGGTGCTATCGGTGGTGCTATGGGACATATCCAAAACTCCAATCGTGGGTGGTGCCGGCGTGCGGGTGCGTCCGGGCTAGTCGCGATAACGGTAGTACGCCGCGCAGCTGCCCTCGGAGCTCACCATGCACGGGCCGACGGGGTGCTCGGGCGTGCAGGTGCGGCCAAAGAGCGGGCAGCTGTTCGGCGTAATGGCCCCGCGCAGCACGTCGCCGCAGCGGCATCCACGCGGCTCGACCGTCGCCTCAACGGGCACGTCAAAGCGAGCGCGGGCATCAAAGCGCGAGAACTCGGGGCGGATAGAAAGGCCCGAGTTGGCAATCGGCCCCAGCCCGCGCCACGTGGTGCCGCATGGCTCAAACACCTGCTCGACCAGCTGGCGCGCCACGGGGTTGCCGTCTGCGTTGACGCCACGGCGGTAGGCGTTGTCGATCGCGGGTCTGTTCTCGACAACCATCTGGACCAGCATGCAGATGCCCTGCAGGATATCGACCGGTTCAAATCCCGTGACCACGCCCGGGGTATTGAACTCGTCGACCAAAAAGCTAAAGGGCGCCAAGCCCGTGATGGTGGCGACGTGGCCCGGCAGGATAAAGCCGTCGATGGCGGTCTCGGGGTCGTTGGCGATGGCGCGCAACGCCGGCGGCGTGGTCTTGTGGGCGCAATAGACCGAAAAGTTCAAAAGCCCGCGTGCCTCGGCCTCCAAGATGGCGGCGGCGATGGTGGGCGTCGTAGTCTCAAAGCCCACGCCCATAAAAATGACCGGACGATCGGGGTTTTGCTCGGCGATGTCGAGCGCGTCGAGCGGGGAATAGACGATGCGGATGTCGCGCCCTGCCGCCTTTTGCGCAGCGAGCGAGGTGGACGATCCGGGCACGCGCATCATGTCGCCAAAGGTGGTGATGATGGCGCCGTCTATGTTGGCGAGCGCGATCGCGTGGTCGATGTCGCGGTTGGCGGTTACGCAGACGGGGCACCCCGGGCCACTCAGCAGCTTGAGCCCGGCCGGCATAATGGAGCGAAAGCCATAGCGGCCGATGCTCACGGTGTGCGTGCCGCAGACTTCCATAAGGTTGATGGTGCGGTCGCCGACGAGTTCATGGATGCGTTCGATGAGCTCGCGGGCCAGCTTGGAATCGCGAAATGCCGAAAAGTCGATACCGGAGCGAGCCGGCTGTCCGGCCGCCACTAGTATGCCTCGGCCGGGTTGCTGGCCAGTTGGTCTTCTACGACCAGTTCGGTCATGGTGTTGACCAGGTCGAGCGTCTCCTGCGCTTCCTGCTCGTCGACGATCTGGATGCCAAAGCCGGCGTGTACGAGAATATAGTCGCCAACCTGCGCCGTCGGCACGAGTCGTAGCGACACGGGGCGCTCGATGCCCATCATGTCGACGGTGGCCTTGAGGTCGTCGTCGCGTTTGACTACTTTACCGGGAACGGCAAGGCACATATTGTTCCCCTTTTAGACGCTTTGCGCTGGATAGGCGCTCAATAATCCATCAGTTGATGGTAGCGCTCGCGGGGTTTGCGGGCAAACGCGTTACGCCTGTGAGACGGCTGGGCACAGCGGCGTGTGAGGGCGAGCTACTGCGATGCAATCTGCGCAAGACGAGCGCTTGCGACCGCCGCCTGACCGTAGGCGATGCAGCCGTCATTGACGGGTATGGTGTGGGGGACCAAGACAGCAAGGCCCGCGTATTTGAGCTCGCGGGTGAGGAGCTGGAGCAGAAGTCGGTTCATGAACACGCCGCCCGAGAGCGCGACGGTGCCAATGCCCTCGCGCGCGCAGATTTCGGTGGCGATGCGCGCCGAGGAGCGCGCGATGGCGACATGGAAGTCGAGTGCGAGCCTGTCGGCGGGCGCTCCGGCTTCGATTCCCTCCAAAAGTGCCTCAAAGAGTGCTTTCTGGTCCAGCACATCGGGGCCGTCCAACCACGATGGGCCAGATGTGGAATAGCCGACGTTGTCGTCGGGAAAACGGGCGATTTTGCCGTCCAGTGCACGCCAAGCGGCGGCTTCGAGCTCGATGGCGGGTTCGCCCTCGTAGGTTGCCTGGCCGCAAATGCCCAAAATCGCGGCTGCGGCATCAAACAGGCGACCCATACTGCTGGTGCGCGGACTGTTGATGCCGCGCTCGATCATCGTTGCCGTTATGCTGCGCGTTTGCTCATCAAGGCTGTTCAAGAGCCCCACGGCTCCTGGGTGCTCGAGCAGGTCGAGCTCGCTGAGCAGGGCAAAGGCGTTGCGGCGGGCATCGTGTACGGATGCGGCGCCACCGGGAAGCGCCCAGGTGCGCAGATGCGCGACGCGCTCAAAATCGGCGAGATGGGCGACAAGAAACTCACCGCCCCATATGGTGCCGTCGGTGCCGGCACCCGTGCCGTCGAAGGCGATGCCGAGGACGCGTGCATCGGGCGCAAGCCGGCCTGCGGCAATCGCCTCTGCCATGACGCTCGCGATGTGCGCATGATGGTGCTGGACTTCGATAAGCGGCAGATTGTGCTCCCGTGCCTGCTCGCGCGCCCATTGGCTCGACAGATAACTGGGATGCATATCGCATGCCAGGGCGGCAGGCGCCAGGTCAAAGAGGTTATCCAGACGCGAGCGCGCGGCGCTCCAAGCATCGAAAGTCGCACCGTTTTCGACATCGCCGATATGCTGCGACACAAAACAGGCTGCCTCGCCGTTCGTCCCTTCGCGCGTGAGTGCGATCGTGGCTTTTTGCTGCGGCCCGCAGGCGAGCACACAGGGCGTGGCGTTGTCGAGCGCCGGCAACGACAGCGGCTGCGGCGCATATCCGCGTGCGCGGCGCACGGGCATGACGACCCCGTCGACTACGCGTACTACGGAGTCGTCGTAGCGCGACAGAATCGCGCGGTCGTTACCGAGCAGCGCATCGGCGATGCCGGCGGCAACAAGGTGCTCCCATGCAAGGGCATCGTCGGTCTCGATGGGCTCTTCGCTCAGGTTTCCGCTGGTCATGACGATTGCGTGCATACCGTGCGCCGCAGCTGCGGCGAGCAGCAAATGTTGAAGCGGGGTGTAGGGGAGCATGACGCCGAGCTCGGGCAAGTCGTGCGCGACGGATGGTGCGAGTTCGAGGGCGTTGAGGGAGCCGTGGGCGTCGTTGCCGGCCGCGCGGCGGCGTAGCAGTACAATGGGACGAACGCTACCGGCCAGCAGGTCGCGCTCAACGCCATCGACATGGCACAGGCGCTCGGCGTCGGCAAGGCTGCGCACCATAACGGCAAGCGGCTTATTACTGCGACGCTTGCGACGGCGCAGCTCGCACACCGCCTGTTCGTTGGTGGCATTGCAGGCCAGGTGGAATCCGCCCAGACCCTTGATGGCGACGATGCCGCCGCCTGTCAGCAGCTCGACGCAGCGTTCGATGATGGCATCGCTGGCCTCGCGCGTGGAGCCGACGGCTGGTGTTGCGTCGACACCCGCTGACACAACGCCGCGATTGGCCTCGCGCCACGTAATATGCGGTCCGCAATCAAAGCAGGCATCGGGCTGCGCGTGAAACCGCCGATCGAGCGGGTCGGCATACTCTGAGGCGCAGGTGGGGCACATGGGAAAGCGATCCATCGAGGTAGCCGCTCGGTCATAGGGCAGCGAGCGGATGATGGTAAAGCGCGGTCCGCAGTTGGTGCAGTTGATAAAGGGATAGTGAAAGCGTCGGTCGGCGGGGTCGAACAGCTCGCGCAGGCAGTCGTCGCACGTGGCGATGTCGGGCGAGATGAGCGTCGTGTGGGCAGTTTGATCCTGTGACGCCACAATGCGAAAACCCTGCTCGTTAGCGGCGTCCCAGTTGCCGGGTGCTAGGTCCATAACCTCGACATGTTCCACGCGAGACGCCGCAGGCGCATGCTCGGAAAGCGCGTCAACAAATTCGTCGAGCGACTCGCTGAGAGCGTGCGCCTCGATATGCACGCCATCGCCCGCGTTAAGCACCCAGCCGCAAATGCCGTGCGCCATGGCCTCGCGATACACAAACGGTCGCATGCCGACACCCTGCACAATGCCCGTTACATGGATATGCGCATGTCGCATGCGACCCTCCTTCATTGAAATGTGTGCTGTTACAGCCCCAGGCTCTGCTCGGTGGCGGCGCAGGTGAGCTCGCCGTGTTTAACCCCGCGCAGGCCCAGCAGACGGTCTGCCAGCTCGTAGACGCGCTCGCCGCGACCCTTAAGCGCCAGAATCTCCAAACAGTTGTGGTGATCCAGATGCACGTGCATGGTCGATACGATCTCGTCGGTGTAGTCGTGTTGCACCTCGTCCAGGCGGCGCGTCAGGTCGCCGGTGTGATGGTCGTAAATCATGGTGAGCGACCCGATGACCTGCTCGTCGGGCGTTCGCATCTGCTCCTTGGCAATCGAGGCGCGAATCAGGTCGCGCACGGCCTCGGAGCGGTTGGCCACGTCACCGCGGCGTGCGATCTGCTCGTCAAAGCGGCGCAGCAGGTCGTCGGGCGCGGTGACCGAAAAACGGACCAGCTCGGAGGCGGAGCCGCTGCAACGGCAGCCCGCGTCGCCGGTCGGCCCGTGCGAATGCTCGTGCCCGCAGGTGTGCTCGTGCTCGGCCACGCTACACCAGCTTTACGGAGCCAACGGAGTTGTGGTCGGCCTCGATGGCCTCCTCGTAGCCCTCGAGTGCGTCGTGCGCCTCGTGGAGCGCCGCCATGGCGGCCTCGAGCTTGGCACCAATGCGCTCCATATCAAAGTTCTCGGTTGCATGCAGCAGCTGATGGCTCCACTCGTGGGCGAGCTCGATCGTGTCGTCGACCTGCTTGACGCTCATGGCAAGCTGGCTCATGTTCATTCCGACGTCATGCATGGGAAATCTCCTTTTGTACGGGTCTATTCAGTGGTTCAGATTCTACTACGCCCGCTTTGCGCATCGCCGCATAAGAAAACGGGTGCGAGTCCGTCTGACCCGCACCCGTTCACTGGGGGCTGTTTGTGATTACCATACTATCCGTGGTCGCGGGCGCAGCACCCGGCTCTCCGGTGAGCGGCGCAAAACCGCTCATGGACGGCAGCGCATGACCGGCGTATTACAGGTGCTTCTCAAGCAGCGCCTGCAGCCTGGCCTTGGGCAGCGCGCCAACGGAGCGGTCGATTTCCTCGCCGTTCTTAAAGACAACCAGCGTGGGGATGCTCATAACGCCAAACTTCATGGCCAGGTCCTGATTGTCGTCGACGTTGCATTTGGCGACGGCGAGTTTGCCGGCCAGCTCGTCGGCCACTTCGTCAACAATGGGCGAGAGCGAGCGGCAGGGACCGCACCACGGTGCCCAAAAATCAACCAGCACGGGAAGGCTGCCGTTAACGACGGAATCGAAGTTCTCGGGGGTAATCTGCTTAATGTCAGCCATGGTGACCTCCATAGTGCGACGCGGCTCGGCCGCGTAAAACTCAGTACGACCGTGCTTATACCCAACGGCCCGCAATGCAACCACTCGCGGGCGGCTCTTTTATATAATGGTGGGCACGCAAACGATTGGAGAGCGCATGCCCACGTCACAAAGCCAGAAAAAAGAAGCTATCGCCCAGGCGACCGAGCAGGAGCTCGCATCGCTTGCGCGCCGCGGCGTGCGTATCGCAGGCAACGCGTGCTCGCCGATTGTGCTGGTAAAAGGCGATTTAGACGATGCCGAGCGTGCGGGCGGCGAGCTGGCTGCCGGTCCGGACGGTGCCGCCCTGCGCAAAGCGCTCGGCGCCATCGGCTACGCGCCAGAGGATTTTTGCGTGCTGGCAAGTGTTGCCGGCGCGGGCGATGGGGCGGTTGCGACAGGCGAGGGCCTGCCGTGCGAGCTGTTCCGCGAGGCGCTCGAGGCCTTGGACCCCGAGGCGGTCCTGCTGTTAGACGATCGCGCGGCCGATACCATGCGCGAGACCTATGCCGACATGCTCGTGGCAATCGACGACTTCGATACCGCCATGCTCAAGCCTGGCTTGGTCGCCCATGTGCAGGGTCGTCGCGTGCTCGCGCTCGACGGTTTTGAGGCGGCGCTCACTGACAAAGCCGCCAAGCAGCGCATGTGGGCATACATCAAGCAGCTGACCCCGGCAGCCGCGCCGCTGTAGCGGACCGGAGCCGGCAAGGCGGCCCTGACGGGTCGAGCGCGGCGCCGACTTGTCGCGCCCTTACATCACGGCGCGCAGCTCAAACCGGTCGCCGTTGATGCGAAACTGGCAGTTGCCGTTCATGCGTTCGACGGCAAGCTTAATGCTCTTGGTTCCAAAGCCGTGTCCGGTGTGCCCGGCTACGGGCATGCCGTCGACCATGCGCGGCGGGCGCCCAAACGTGTTGGAGACCAAAAGGAGCAGTTGCCCGTCCTCGCAACGCAGGTCCAGATCGACAAATCGCTTGCCCTGGGGAGCGGCGCTTGCGGCGACGATGGCGTTGTCCAGGGCGTTTGAGAGCACGCTAAACAGATCGACGTCGGCTACATGGACGCTCTCGGGCACGGCAGCGCGCAAATCGGCGGTGATGCCGTTTCGGTTGATATCGGAGCTAAATGACGAAAGCACGATATTGACCGTGTCGTTGGCGCAGTAGCGGCGCACGGCGGTGCGGTCGTTCGTCTCGCAGAGCTCGTCGATGCGCTCGAGTGCCTCGTCGATGCGGCCCTCTTCGATCAAAGCCGCAAGGCCGCGCAGGAAGTGCCGCATGTCATGGCGGAGAGCCGAAAGCTCGCGTCCAGATTGACGCCAAGCCTCGAGCTCTTTGATGGCTGCGTTGTCGCGGGTCGCAAGCATCCAGCGCTCGCGCTCGGCGGTTTCCTTTGCCTCGTATTCGCGCAGATACACAGCAAGAAACATAAGGTAGAACGCGCAAAGCGCAAACGCCAAAAACTCAACCGTCACCACGGAGCCCGAGTGGAAGAGCGTGGTGTAGACGTTGGTGGCGTAGTCAAAGATGTAATAGACGAGCGGCAGGATGAGCAGAATCTCGAGCTCGGTGGGGGTTTTGACCGCCAAGCGCGGACCGATGTCGCTTGCCCAATGCAGCAGGATCGCAAAGACGACGGCCGTGGTGATAATGCGTGCCACGTAGTACGCGATTTGCGAGTCGGTGGCGGTGAGCGCGGCGATGCCCATCCAGTTGCTGAACTGGCAGCTCAGATAAGCACTGGTGACGCCCAGCATAACGAGCAGCGGGCTCAGGCGATAGCGTGCGCACAGATAGATGACGAGCGGCAGATGCACGACGAGTGGATATACCTGACGGGCGAAAAGCTCGCCGCCGACGGCATTGGCGAGGCCGAATGCGCATCCGGTTGCGGCGCCGACCATCACCAGCTCAAGCACGTGACGCCGGTTGATCTCGATACCGCAGAGCGCCGCCGAGGCAAAAACGCCAAAAAGTAGGGTTGTTGCGTGGTGAATTGCCCAAAGCATCATCTCGGTCGTGGGGAGCATTAGCGCCTCCCGCCCTCGAACCGTGCTGCAAAGTAGGCATCCTGGAAACCCTGCTTGCAGCTGCGCGCCAGCGGGATGCAAGCGCCCGAGCGCATGACGATATCCGTACGGTTGAAGTGGTCGATATTGCGCAGGTTGACCTGGTAGCTACGGTGACATTTAAAGAAGCTTGCGTTTTTGGCCAGCTGGTCCTCGATGTTGCGGAACGGCTCGAGCGCCTCGATGTCGCGCCCGTCGCGCAGGTGGAATACCACGTGCTTGTTGCGGGCCTCGGCATATTCGATATCGGACAGGCGCAGGGCATGGTAGCCAAAGGACGTTTTGGTTACGAGCTCGTCGGTCACGGCGGGTCGCATGCTCGAAAGCTCGTCGAGCAGTTGCGCCAGGCGTTCGTACGTTACGGGCTTGAGCAGGTAGTCGAAGGCGCGGACCTCATAGGACTCCAGCGCGAACTCGGGCGATGAGGTGAGGAACACCAGACGCACGGCGGTATCGGATTGGCGCAACTCCCGCGCGGTGTCCATGCCGTTGACGAGCGGCATGATCATGTCGAGCAGAATGATGTCGGCGCGCGATGCAGCATGGCGGGCCAGCAGGTCCTCGCCGCGCGTGACGAGCGCAACGTCGACTGCCGTGCCCGTCTCGGTCGACCAGCGGTCGATCATTCGGTGCAGTCTATCTAGAAAAGCGACGTCGTCGTCGCAGGCGATAATCTTGAGCATTCGAGCCCCCTTAGTAGTTCGATTTTGCCACATTGGGTGCGCGCCGCCCGCGGAGGCGTGTCCCATTTGCGCCCCAAGGCGTGCAACTCGCGCCAAGCGGCAGGGCGTCAGTTTTGACGACCGCACAATACTCCATGGATACACACGTCAATCGATGCCGGCGGTCGGACGGGGAATCATGCCGGCCGCCGGCGCCAAGCGATAACGAACATTGCGAAAGCATAGGGGTAAGGGGAGCTGTGATGAGGGAGAAGAAGATGGGGATGCGCACCGTGCTGACGCGCCTGCTGGGCATCGCAACCGTGGCATGCGCGCTCGTGGCAACGCCAGCGGTGGCTGAGGCGGCGACTACGGCGGATATTCCTTCGAATGTGAAGATAGCCCAAACAAAGAGCACTAACCCCTACGTTGCCGACACGGTGACGCTCGAGGCGGGTGAGGATTACGTTGTCGGTGGAGAGATCAAGATCAACCATTACATCGTAAAGGGCGGTACCGAGCAAGATCCGACGCGTATTTATCTTACCGAGCATGCATGTCAAGGTCGCTGGAATGGTTCCATTAAGGACAAAAGAGGCAGCGGCTACGACGAGCTCTTTGTGCTTGACGGCGGCTATATCGAGTTCATTGGAACCAACGGGGATGGCAGGACTCCCGTCTATTGCAACGGCAAGAGCTTTTTGTCCGACAATGCCGGCAGAAAAGACGGTTACGGCGATGGTGCCGATAAAAACAGGGTCCCCAACAGCCTGAACCTTAAGGTTTCCGGCATCGAGCTTATAACGGTAGGCTCAGGGGTGTCTAAAAGGCCAATTGCGCTGTACGGCACGATGGTCGATGGCGAAACCGCGACCTTCGACAATGTCAAGGTCAGCAAATGGGATTGCACACCGAACGGTGCGACTTATGGCAGCAGTCACGCTTACAGCAACATCGCAACAGAATATGAAGCCTCTCCGGCTCCGGTAACGATTCTCAGCTCGGCGAACGGTGCAAAGAGTTTGGACGTCACGTTTAGCAACTGTGAATTTACGGATAATGAAGATGACTGCGCTGGTGCGCTAAGCGTCGTAGGCCGTGGGTGCAGGCCCAAGGTTGTGCTCAACAACTGCACCTTCAAGAACAATCAACAAGAATCGATCTGGTGCAAAGAACTTAACGTGCAGGATAAAAATGAGCATACCCATGCTGGCAACATTGTTGTCAATAATGCGGACATTACGCTGAACGGTTGCACCATCACATCGACGCAAGAAGCGGCGAACTATACGCAAGATATGGTTATGACGAGCGCAATTGCGGTGGCTAAAAATTCGACATGCACGCTTAACAATACGCAGGTGAGCGACACTTATGCAGAGGGCACGTACTACCATTCCGATGCGAACACGCGTCGAAACACTGTGTATGCCCGCGGAACGGTGACGCTTGCTGGCAATACGACCATTACAACTAACGGCGAGAAGGGCGCCCGAGGCCTTGCGCTCGACACGCCGGGGATTAATTACTACGGCAAACTGAATATTACCGAATCCTTTGCAGGCAAGGTTCAGCTGTCGCTTAAGGACGATCAGTTGGGCTCCTATACGGGCACACAGTGGAAGCTTGGCACCTGCGGCATCGAAAAGGGCGACCTGCTCGCCCGTGTCACTACGGACGACCCGAGCGTCGGCATCGGAAAGACAGACGACGGATATGTGTACGCCTCGCGCCTGCCGCACGAGCATGTGTGGTCGGTGGAAAAGGCTGCCAACAGCTCATATCAGCTGAAGGTCACCTGCTCCGGCAAGATGCGCCCGAGCGATTGCAACTACAAAAATGGCTATTCCGTCGAGCTGGGTATCGATGGGGCAACGCCGGATAAGGGAAAGCTGGGCGTTACATACAGCGGCGGAGAAGTCACTCCAACGCTGATGATGTCGAATAAGGACGGCTATGCTAGGGACGATATCGTCTCGAAAGGCGACGTCTATATCTCCGGCTCTAGGTATTACAAGCTTACGAAGTGGGGCGACAGCGCGGGCGAGGCGCTGGAGCATGTTCCTACCGATGCGGGAATTTACCGTATCGAGTCTACAGTTAAGGTCAAGGGCCAGGAGGGCGACCTGACGCTTGCTCGCGAGTTCCAAATAAGACCGCTGGAGTTGAGCAAGGTCAGCGGACTCACGTTTGAATTCAATGACGGCGGAACAGACACCACGGTTGATGGTGAGAAAGTCCGTGCGTACCCGTGGACGGGTAAGACGATCAAGCCCAGTTTCTCTGTCAAGATTTATAACTACGGCTCTCAAAGCTGGTCGTACTTTGTCAAGGACAATGACTACGTGATTGACGGCGATTCGACGTATAGCACAGTGAGTGCGATCGATCCTCCCAGCTCCAATTCCTACTTCCCGTACTATCAGGTCTATATCAAGGGTACGGGTAACTATACGGGTTCGGCATATGCAAACTGGACCATCACAGGTACGCAGTTTGAGAACGTGACGGCAGAGGGATTCGAGGGCGTCTACGACGGACAGCCTCACGGCGTTAACATTTCGGTGTCAAATGCCCCTGCCGACATGACGATCGAGTACAGCTTTGATGAGGGCGACAGCTGGACAACGGAGGCGAAGAGCTATACGGACGTTCAGCGTAACCGTAAGGGCGAGATCTGCTCCGTAACGGTCGATTACCGCATCACCGCGAAAGACTATGTGACAAAGAGCGGGTCGGTTGAAATCAAGATCACGCCGGCCAGACAGCCTGTTCCGTGGCGTTATATCGCTAGCGAAGGCACGGGTGTCAAGGTCAAGGACCAAAGTGCGCATTTGCTCGAGGATGGGTCGCTCTCCAACTTGAATAAGACCTATGAGTGGAGAAAATACGGGGAAACATACTGGGAGTCCATCGGTGCCGGTAAAACTTCGGTCGATGGACTGTCTGCCGGGAAGTATGAGGTGCGCTTCAAAGAGGATAACAACCACTACGCTTCGGGGGCTAACGTCTTCGAAATTGCGGAGGGTCCTTGCGCGTCCGCTGACGGTACTTGGTATAAGACCGAGGGTTCGAATGGCGCTCACTGGCAGGTGTGTCGATGCGGCAAGAAGCTTAACGAAGACACGCATGTCTTCTCTTGGGAGGAAGTCACGGCTCCTACCACCGAGAAGCCCGGTCTAAGGCGGTATCAATGCTCCACGTGCGGCTATGTCCTGCGCGAGGAGGAGATTCCTTCGGCGTACATCGGCGGTTATGTCGGCGTGTATGACGGCAACGAGCATGCCGTGAGCGTGGACCTTAAGGCTGGCGCGACGGCTCAGTTCAGCATCGACGGCGGCAAAACGTGGAAAACGGATGCCCCCACAATCAAAAACGTCGGCAAGACCACGGTCGATTATAAGGTGACCACCCCTGGTGCTTCTGACATCAAGGGACAGGTGACGCTCGAGGTGACGCCGTGCCCGATTACGGTGGCTCCTGCCACGGCATCTAAAACGTATGGTGATCCGGATCCCGATTTTACCTATAAAGTGACGGCCGGCTCTCTTATGGAGGGCGATACGCTTTCTGATATTACGTACAAGCGTGATGAGGGCGAGAGCGTTCTGACCGGTTATAAGACGTACAAGGTGACGGCTTCTCAGGAAGAGGGCGCCAACGCTAATTACGACATTACGTTTGAGGCGGGCGAGTTCACCATTACGCGCCGTACTATCGATGTGAAGTGGACGGTTGGACAATACGTTTACAACGGCCAAGAACAGGGCCCTACGGCAGAGATAACCAATCTGGTTAACAACGACGACGTGTCTCTCAAAGTTGTGGATGCCGCAAAAGTAAATGCTGGCTCGTATACAGCGAAGGTGAGCAAGCTCGTCGGTGAGGATAAGGTTCTCGCTAATTACAGTAAGCCTTCGGGCATCGAGTGCAAGTACGCTATTGCCAAGGCCGATAGGGAAAGCGCTCCTGAGGTAAAGGCGACGGCGGAGACCGTGAGCGGCAAACACGACGGCACGATTGAGGGTGTCGATACGTCGATGCAGCTGGGTAAGCCTAGCAAGCAGATGATGTTCATCAAGACAAGTGATCTGGCCGATGGCGACAAGCTTGAGAATCTTGCGCCCGGTTCCTATCGCCTGTGCTACGGGGCGACGACGAATTACGAAGCCTCCGAGATCGTTACCGTTACGATTGCCGCTGGCCGCAAGCTCAAGGTAACGCTGCCGGCCGAGCAGGCGGGCTACACGCTTACGGCTGACGCGACCGAGCTCGACTGGCATGGCCCCGCGACGCTTAAGCTTACGGTTGCGGATGGCTATTACGCGACCAAGGGTCTTTCCGTTAAGGCAAACGGAGAGACCATCAAACCCAGCGAGCAGGGTGTTTACCAACTGTCTAAGGTTGAGAAAGACACCGTGATTACCGTTGAGGGTATCGCCAAGCACGAACCCGATGGTACCGACTGGGAGAGCGACGGTTCTTCTCACTGGCATGTTTGCACGTGCGGTGAGCGGATTGACGTTGCCGAGCATTCCTTCGAGTGGATAATCGACGAGAAGCCTACGGTCGAGAAGCCTGGGTCTAAGCACCAGCATTGCTCTGTCTGTGGTTACGATTCTCCCGAGAAAGTTGTAATCCCGGCGGCCTCTGTTGCCGGCTATTCCGGCGAGTATGACGGTAAGGTTCACTCTGTCGATGTCTCGGCTCTGCCCGAGGGTGCGACGGCCACGTACAGCATCGACGGTGGCGTTACTTGGTCCGCCGCTGCCCCTGAGATCAAGGGCGTCGGTACCCTGCCGTTCAAGTACAGCGCGACCGTCGACGGAGCCGCTATCGAGGGCGAGGCGGAACTTGTGGTCACGCCGCGCAAGGTCACTGTGACGGCGTCCGATGCCTCCAAGACGTACGGCGACGATGATCCCGCGCTGGGCTCGGAGGTCACTGAAGGCAAACTCGTGGAGGGCGAGTCCCTTGAGGGCATCACCGTCTCCCGCGAGGCCGGCGAGGCCGTGCGCAAGGGCGGCTACGCCGTGACGGCATCGCAGTCCGAGGGCGCTAACCCCAACTACGAGATTACGTTCGTTGATGGCAAGTTCATCATCACCAAGCGCGAGCTCACCGTGGAGTGGGACGCCACCGCTGAGTTCACCTACGATGGCGAGGAGCACTGCCCCATGGCGGACCTCGGCAACGTCATGGGCGATGACGACGTCTCCGCGTACGTCGACGGTGCTGCGGTCAAGGCCGGCGCCTACACGGCGGAGATCACCGAGCTGATGGGCGCCGACAAGGGCAACTACAAGCTGCCAGCAACGGGCTTGACGTGCAAGTTCTCCATCAAGAAGGCTCCCAAGGGCGCACCGGTGGTCCAGGGTGTGGCCAAGACCGTCAGTGCCAAGGCTGATGGCAAGATCACGGGTGTCGACGTCGCTATGGAGTGGCGCGCCAAGGACTCGGGCGAGTATCAGGCTGTGCCCGAAGGCGCGACCGAGCTCAGCGGTCTTGCCGCGGACACGTACGAAGTGCGCTACCGCGCTGATGACGACCACGAAGCCTCCGCCGCGACCAAGGTTACGGTTGCCACGGGCCGCAAGCTCGCTGTGGCGCTGCCCGCCGAGCAGGTCGGCTACAAGCTCACGGCTGACGCGACCGAGCTCGACTGGCATGGCTCTGCCACCCTCACTATCAGCATCGAGGACGGTTACTTCGCCGATCCCTCCGCCTACGTCGTTAAGGTCAACGATTCCGTCGTGGCACAAAACGACCGCGGCGAGTTCGCTGTCCAGGACGTCGAAGGCGACGTGAACGTGACGGTCGAGGGCGTGCGCAAGCACGAGGCCGTGAACGATAAGTGGCTCTCCGACGACAGCACGCATTGGCATAAGTGCGCCTGTGGTGACAAGGTCGACGAGGCCAAGCACGCCTTTGAGTGGGTTGTCGACAAGGCGCCCACGGCAACCGAGGCGGGCTCCAAGCATCAGCAGTGCACGGTCTGTGGACATGCGTTGCCTGCAGTCGAGATTCCGGTTGCCGCTATCGTTGGCTACTCCGGCGAGTACGACGGTGCGTATCACACGGTCGATGCGACGAGACTGCCCGAGGGCGCGACGGCCCAGTACAGCGCCGATGGCAAGAACTGGTCTCCCGAGGCCCCCAAGATCAAGGACGTCGGCACACTGACTGTTTCCTATAAGGTGACGATCGACGGTGTGAAGGCCGAGGGTGAGGTTACGCTCGAGGTCAAGCCGCGCGCGATTACGGTCACCGCCCAGGACGATTCTAAGACCTACGGCGAGGCTGACCCCGTGTTTACGTGGGCGATCACATCCGGTGAGCTTGTCGAGGGTGAGAGCCTTCAGGGTATTGAGATCGAGCGCGAAGATGACGACAGCGTGCGCGAGGGCGGCTATGCTCTGAAGCTGACGCAGCCCGAGGGTGCAAACCCCAACTACAGCATCACGTTCGTCGATGGCATGTTTACCATCAACCAGCGCCTGCTCACCGTGACGTGGGGTACCAGCGAGTTTGTCTACGACGGCAAGGAGCACTGCCCCGAGGCGACGCTTGGCAACGTCATCGGCGATGATGACCTCGGCGCGTTCGTCGATGGCTCCCAGACCGAGGTCGGCGCCTATACGGCGACCCTCGTCGAGCTGACGGGCAAGGCTGCGGGCAACTACGCGCTGCCTTCCGAGGGTCTGACGTGCAAGTTCTTCATCAAGAACGCCCCGCAGGACGCGCCGGTGGTCCAGGCCACCGCCGAGACCGTGAGCGGCAAGAAGGACGGCAAGATCACGGGCGTCGACGCCACCATGGAGTGGCGCGCCAAGGGCGCTGCCGAGTACCAGGCCGTGGGCGAGGGCGTGACCGAGCTCAAGGATCTCGCCGCCGGCGTGTACGAGGTGCGCTACCAGGTCAAGGCCAACCATGATGCCTCGCCTGCCACCGAGGTCACCGTGGCCGCCGGTCGCAAGTTGGTCGTGGCGCTGCCGGCCACCCAGGAGGGCTACTCGCTCACCGCGACGGCAACCGAGCTCGACTGGCACGGCGCCGCAACGCTCACCATGAGCATCGACAGCGCGTACTTTGCGGGCAAGGACTACGCCGTAAAGGTTGACGGTAAGGCCGTTAAGCTCTCCGACGCCGGCACCTTTGAGCTTAAGGGCGTCGAGCACGACGTGAACGTGACGGTCGAGGGCGTGCTTAAGCACGAGCCCGACGGCTCCGGCTGGGCGCACGATGCCACGAATCACTGGCATGTCTGCCGCTGCGGCGACATCATCGACAAGGCCGGGCACACCTTTGAGTGGGTCGTCGACAAGCCGGCGACCGTTGAGGCCAAGGGCGAGAAGCATCAAGAGTGCACCGTCTGCGGCGAGAAGGGCAAGACCGAGGAGATCGCGATTCTGAAGCCCGAGATCATCGACGGTAAGGGTCAGGCGATTACGGTCGACACCGCCAAGAACCTGAGCTTCCGCTCGAACGCGCCGATCAGGTACTTCCAGAAGGTGTTGGTTGACGATAAGGAGGTCGCGGCCGAGAACTACGAGCTCACCGAGGGCTCTACGATCGTGACGCTCAAGGCGAGCTTCCTAAAGACGCTCGGCGTGGGCGAACACAAGCTGAGCGTGGTTTCGGCCACGGGCACGGCCGAGACGAACTTTACGGTTGCCGAGGCTGCCAGCCCCACGCCGACGCCCGATTCGAGCCAGGCCACGACCACCACCACGACTACGACTTCTAAGTCCAAGAAGAAGACTGGCAAGGAGGCGTTGCCTGAGTCCGGCGACAGCGCGTACGTCATGGCTGGTGCCGTGCTCGCTGCCGGTGTGGCAGCCCTGCTGCTGGCGTGGGCCATGAAGCGCCGCGCGTAGTCGCGCGCCAGTCCCCAGCGGGCCCGGATCGAGCGATCCGGGCCCGCTTTTGGGGTCTGCCGGAAACCCGGTGGTCAAAAAAGGCCAAACGCCCGCTCGAATCATGCGGCAGGTCCATTTTCGACTATCCTCAGCTTGCCAGTTCGAAAATGGACCTGCCGCATGATTGAATCTTTATTTCAACTTTACACCTAGGTTTACAGCTATCTTGTCAGCTGTAAACCTAGGTGTCATACTAAAGCCCCAAGATTCGCCAAAAGAGAGGGGCCTTGATGGCACAGAGCGCGAACATGGATGCATCGGAGCTTGCACGCGATATCGCGGCCGGCCTGGCATCGGCAACGACGGCAACGGAGCGCGCGGCGCTGGTACCCGCAGAGCTCGTCGAGGCCATTCATCAGCTAAAAACCCAACGTGACGCAGTGATCCTGGCGCACTATTATGTGGCGCCCGAGGTCCAAGCCGTTGCCGATTACGTCGGCGACAGCTTCTACCTGGCAAAGCTCGCCAAGAGTCTGCCGCAGCAGACTATCGTGCTGTGCGGCGTGGAGTTTATGGGCGAGAGCGCCAAGCTGCTCAATCCCACCAAGACCGTGCTGCTGCCCGAGCCGGGCGCGGACTGTCCCATGGCGCACATGGTCAAGCGCGAGACGGTCGACGCGGCGCGCGCCGAGTATGGCGACGACCTGGCCGTGGTGTGCTACGTTAACTCGACGGTCGAGATCAAGAGCTGGAGTGATGTGTGCGTTACCAGCTCTAACGCCGTCAAGATCGTCTCCGAGCTGCCGCAGCAGCACATCTTGTTCATTCCCGACCAGAACCTGGGCCGCTTTGTGGCCGAGCAGGTGCCCCAAAAGCACGTCATCCTCAACAACGGCTACTGCCCGCGTCATCACATCATCACCGTCGAGCAGATCGTTGACGCGCAGGAGGCACATCCCGATGCGCTCGTACTGGCGCACCCCGAGTGCAAGGCCGACGTCCTGGCCGAGACCGACTACATCGGCTCCACTGCCGGCATCATCAAGTATGCCGAGGAGTCGGACGCCAGCGAGTTCATCATCGTGACGGTCCGCGGCGTGCTCTACGAGCTCGAGCGCCGCTGCCAGGGCACCGGCAAGAAGTTCTACTTCCCTGCGGTGCAGCCCACCTGCGTCAACATGGATCTCATCACGCTCGAAAAGCTCGTGCACTGCCTGGAGACGGGCGAGGGCGAGGTGCAGATTGGCGTGTCGGACGAGGCAGCCGATCAGGCCAAGCTCACGCTCGACCGCATGCTCGAGTACGCGGCGCGCTAGAACGATGTGACATGAGGGGCGGTCCCTTATGCCACATTACAAGGGAGAGGATTCCTGTGGAAACCAAACAATACCCCGATATGGAGTGTGACGTCGTCATTGCCGGTTGCGGCGTGGCGGGCCTGTATGCGGCTCTCAATTTGCCGACGAGCACGCGCATAATCATGCTCTCCAAGGGTGCCATCGACGAGTGCGATTCGATGCTCGCGCAGGGCGGCATCTGCGTACTGCCCGAGGGCTCTGACTACGATGCCTTCTTTGAGGACACCATGCATGCCGGCCACTACGAGAACCGCCGCGAGAGCGTTGACATCATGATTCGCTCGAGCCGTTCGGTCATCAACGACCTGCTGGCCATGGGCGTGGATTTTGAGCGCAAGGCCGACGGCAGCCTCGACTTTACCCGCGAGGGCGCGCACAGCCGCCCGCGCATCGCCTTCCATGCCGATATTACGGGCAAGGAGATTACGACCAAGCTGCTCCAGGCTGTTCGCAAGCTGGATAACGTGCAGATTCTCGAGCACGTGGCCATGACCGACATCCTGACCGCCGAGCGCGATGGCGCCACGGTGTGCACCGGCGTCGTCGCCGTAGCCGTGGACGAGGACAACTCGGTTCGCCCCGCCGACGAGCTGGCAAATGCCGCTGAGGGCGTGCACGCCGGTAAGCCGTTTAAGATCCATGCCCGCCACACGCTGTGGGCAACGGGCGGTATCGGCGGCGTGTACGACCACTCGACCAACTACCCGCAGCTCACCGGTGACGCCTGCTACATCGCGCAGGAGCACGGCATCACGATGGAGCACCTGGACTACGTGCAGATCCACCCCACGGGCCTGTTCTCGCCGCAGCCGGGCCGCACCTTCCTGATCAGCGAGAGCTGCCGCGGCGAGGGCGCGATTCTGCTCAATGCCGCTGGCGAGCGTTTTACCGACGAGTTGCAGCCGCGCGACGTTGTCGCCGCTGCCATCCGCGAGCAGATGAAGCAGGACGGCACCGAGCACGAGTGGCTGAGCTTTGCCCCCGTCGAGCGCGACGTGGTGACCGGGCACTTTGCCAATATCCGCGCGCGCTGCCTGGAGGACGGCCGCGACATCTTGGACGAGCCCATCCCCGTCACGCCCACGCAGCACTATTTTATGGGCGGCGTGTGGGTCGACAAGGACGGCCGCACCTCGATGCCCGAGCTCTACGCCGCCGGCGAGACGGCCTGCAACGGCGTTCACGGCAAGAATCGTCTAGCTTCCAACAGCCTGCTCGAGTCCCTAGTCTGGGGTCGCCGCGCTGCTTGGCGTATGCGCACCGGCGAGTCGCTTGCCGTGGAGCAGGCGGGCGAGCCCGCGCTCGATGGACGCCATCGCGCCCTGAGTTCCGATATCCTTGCAATCGATGATTTGGCCCGTGCCGCCGGCACGCAGGCCGTGGAGGAGTAGGCCATGAATCCCATTACCATGAAGCTCGTCGTCGATGATCTGATTTTGCAGGCTCTGCGCGAGGACATCACGTTTGAGGACGTGAGTACGGCGAGCGTGTGCCCCACGGCGCGCCCCGCTACCGTTGAGCTCATCGCCAAGGCCGACGGCGTTATCGCCGGCCTGGACGTATTCGCCCGCACCTTTGAGCTGCTGGATCCGCAGAGCTCCGTGTTGTTCGATGTCGCGGACGGCGACGAGGTACACGCTGGCGACCATGTGGGCCAGGTGCGCGGCGACGCGCGCGTGCTGCTTTCGGGCGAGCGCGTGGCGCTCAACTACCTGCAGCGCATGAGCGGCATCGCCACTTACACGCATCGGATGGCGGCTGCGCTCGAGGGCACCAAGACCGTGCTTGTCGACACGCGCAAGACCACGCCGGGCATGCGCGTCTTCGAGAAGGCCGCAGTCGAAATCGGCGGCGGCAGCAACCACCGCTATAACCTGTCGACGGCTGTCATGCTCAAGGACAACCACATCGACGCCGCCGGTGGCGTGGCACGCGCGATTGAGATGGCGCGCGCCCATGCGTCGTTTACCACGACGGTCGAGATCGAGTGCGAGAACCTGGACATGGTGCGCGAGGCAGTTGAGGCCGGCGCCGATATCATCATGCTCGACAACATGACCCACGACGACATGGCCGCCGCCATCGAGCTTATCGCCGGTCGCGCCAAGACCGAGTGCTCGGGCAACGTGGACGCCAACAATATTCGCGCGCTCGCCGACCTGGGCGTTGACTTTATCAGCTCGGGGGCGTTGACGCACTCTGCGCCGATTCTCGACCTCTCGCTTAAGCACCTGCGTCTGCTGGACGGTAAATAATGGACGCCCGCGAGCGTCGCCGTGCCATCGTGGCCGTGCTCGAGAGAGCCAAAGGTCCCGTCTCGGGCAGCGCGCTTGCCCGCGAGGTGGGCGTGAGCCGTCAGGTCGTGGTGCAGGACATCGCCCTGCTGCGCGCCGACGGGCACGATATCGTCGCCACCAATCGCGGCTATGTACTACAGGAGGCGCCGAGCAGCCCGGCTGTGCCCACGCGTCTGGTCAAGGTGCGCCATGGCGTGGAGCAGGCGGGCGATGAGCTCACGAGTATCGTCGACGCCGGCGGCGCCGTGCTCAACGTGATCGTCAATCACCGCGTGTACGGCAAGATCACGGCCGACCTGGACATCCGCAATCGTCGCGATGTTGAGCGCTACCTGCACGATATCGAGAGCGGCAAGAGCTTTCCGCTGCTAACGGTAACCAGCGGCTATCACTTCCACCGCATCGCAGCAGAAGACGAGCAAACCCTCGACGAGATCGAGGCCATACTCAAGGAGAAAGGCTACTTGGCAGACCTGATGCCCTACGAAGACGATCTCTCTTAGCCGACGCTGCAAACGCCCCTAAGCGGCAATCTGACGTTCAATCGTCGGTCGCGTACCAAAGTACGCTTCCCTCCTCTTTCACGTCACCTTGCTCGCTTAGGGACGTTTTCGCTGACGTGGGCTCAACCTGCGACGGTGCTAAATTAGCTATCCGTACAAAAAAGGAGGCCTCCGCGGCGATGCGGAGGCCTCCTTTTTGTGCACGGCGTACTTTTGAGTGTGCAAGTGGGGAGTTGTTACTCCTCGACGATCTCGGTGATTGCGCCAGCGGGGCAAGCGTCCTGGCAAGCGCCACAGGCGACGCAGGAATCCTCGTCAGCGACGGTAGCGACGTCCTGGAGCTCCAGAACGCCAGCGGGGCAGGAGTCGACGCAAACGCCACAAGCGATGCACTCGTCGGCATCAATTACGGGATGAGCCATGGTAGTTTCCTCTCTGTTGACCGACGCTACAGGCGATGCGCGTCGGTTTGATTCGGGCAAAAACATACCACGGGAGCGACCGTTTGCAATACCCTCTGACCGGCATCTTCATACCGTTCGCCGAGTATGCCGCGGCTTACTAAAAAACATGCAGGTGAGGCCGTTGAGCTGCGCAAATGTTAGCTATAGGTGACTTGAAATATAGGGCGATTGAGCGTGCTTGCGGAAACCGCATCCCGTAATCCACGTCCAAAACGGGACACGGCTTCAGGCTCGCACCTCAGTCAACTCTACATAGACCTCAATAGATCTGCCGAGAACTCAAACAGTGCATCTACCTGCGCATTTGCGAACCTAAACTCTCGACAATAAGAAATCTTATATGAATTGACTTAGATTTTGTATATTCCGGCCCATAAGGGGATACACTACATCCTGAAAGACAAGCCGAAGCGCCGCGCGACAGACCGTCGAGGCGGCGCGAACGCAAAAGAGAGAGGGAATTTCTAATGAGTAAGATTCTTGGTATCGACCTTGGTACTACTAACTCCGCTATGGCCGTCCTCGAGGGCGGTTCTCCGACCATTATCGTGAACGCCGAGGGCGACCGCACCACCCCGTCCGTTGTGGGCTTCCGCGCCGACGGCGACCGCGTCGTGGGTAAGGCCGCTAAGAACCAGGCTGTCACCAACCCCAAGAACACCGTGTTTTCCATCAAGCGCTTCATGGGCCGCAAGTACTCCGAGTGCACCTCCGAGATCAAGACCGTGCCGTATGAGGTCAAGGAGGGCCAGGGTGGCCGTGCCGTCGTCGATATCGAGGGCAAGGATTACACCGCCGAGCAGGTGAGCGCCATGACGCTCGCAAAGATGAAGGCCGACGCCGAGAAGTATCTGGGCGAGACCGTCACCGACGCCGTCATCACCGTCCCGGCCTACTTCAACGACGCCCAGCGTCAGGCCACCAAGGATGCCGGTAAGATCGCCGGCCTCAACGTCAAGCGTATCGTCAACGAGCCGACCGCTGCCGCTCTTGCCTATGGTCTGGACAAGCAGGGCACCGACCAGCGCATCCTGGTCTTCGACCTGGGCGGCGGCACCTTCGATGTCTCCATCCTCGACCTCGCCGACGGCGTGTTTGAGGTTCTGTCCACCTCGGGCGACAACCACCTGGGCGGCGACGACTGGGATCAGCGCGTCATCGACTGGATGGCCGACAAGTTCCAGCAGGAGAACGGCGTCGACCTGCGTCAGGACCCCATGGCCCTGCAGCGTCTGAAGGAGGCTGCCGAGAACGCTAAGAAGGAGCTCTCCGCAGCCCAGCAGTCCACCATCAACCTGCCGTTCATTACCATGAACCAGTCCGGCCCGCTGCACCTCAACTACACGCTGACCCGTGCCGAGTTCGAGAAGATCACCCGCGACCTGCTCGAGCGCTGCAAGCAGCCTGTCACCAACGCCCTGCGCGACGCTAAGCTCAAGCTCTCCGATCTGACCGAGGTCATCCTCGTCGGCGGTTCCACCCGTATGCCCGCTGTCCAGGATCTGGTCAAGACCATGACCGGCAAGCAGCCCAACATGTCCGTGAACCCCGACGAGGTCGTTGCCGACGGCGCTGCCGTCCAGGGCGGCGTGCTCACCGGTGACGTCGAGGGCATCCTGCTGCTCGACGTAACCCCGCTGTCGCTGGGCGTTGAGACCATGGGCGGCATCATGACCAAGATGATCGACCGCAACACCACGATCCCGACCTCCAAGACCGAGGTCTACTCCACCGCAGCCGACAACCAGACCAGCGTCGAGATCAACGTGCTCCAGGGCGAGCGCGAGCTTGCTCGCGACAATAAGTCGCTCGGTAAGTTCCAGCTGACCGGTATTCCGGCTGCCCGCCGCGGCGTGCCGCAGATCGAGGTCACCTTCGACATCGACGCCAACGGCATCGTCAAGGTCTCCGCTAAGGACAAGGGCACCGGCAAGGAGCAGCAGATCACCATTTCCGGCTCCACCGCTCTGTCCGATGACGAAGTCGATCGTATGGTCAAGGACGCCGAGGCTCATGCCGAGGAGGACAAGAAGCAGAAGGAAGAGGTCGAGGTCCGCAACCAGACCGATAGCCTGTGCTACTCCACCGAGCAGACCCTCAACGAGCTGGGCGACAAGGTTTCCGCCGACGTGAAGTCCAAGGCCGAGACCGCTATCGCCGACGCCAAGAAGGCGCTCGAGGGCTCTGACGTCGAGGCCATCAAGGCCGCTGGTGAGTCCCTGCAGTCCGTGGCCTACGAGCTGGCCCAGGTTGTCTACGCCGACGCTCAGCAGCAGACCGACGGTGCCGCCGGTGCCCAGTCTGCCGACGATGACGTCGTCGACGCCGACTACGAGGTTGTGGACGACGAGGACAAGTAATCATGTCCGCCCGTAAAGCTCGCACGGAGGCGGCTGCCGCTGGCGCCGCCCCCGTTGACTCTGAGGAGAAGGACGTGAAGATTCCCGTAGAGGCCGTCGACGATACCGAGGCCAACGAGGCCGAGGCCGCCGAGGCTGCCGAGAACCAGGTAGAGGATTCCAACAAGGAGGCGACGATGACCGAGGACGAGATGGTGGAAGCTGCTATCCGCGCCGGTGAGGAAGCCGCCGACAACGACTTTAAGCTCAAGTTCGAACAGGCCCAAAAGGAGCTTGCCGACGTGCGCAATGAGCTCGATGCTGCGGCAGAGGCTCAGAAGGCCGCTGAGGACAAGGCAAAGGACGCCACCGAGCGCACCGCCCGTCTACAGGCCGACTGGGAGAACTTCCGTCGCCGCACCGCCAACGAGCGTATCGCCGAGCGCGAGCGCGCGACCGAGAAGCTCGTCACTGCGCTGCTGCCGGTGGTTGACGATATCGAGCGTGCAATCGACCATGCCCGTAGCCAGGAGCTTTCCGACGATTTTAAGCAGTTTGTCGATGGCGTTGACGCGGTGCATGCCAAGCTGCTCGATGTGTTTGCGCACGAGGGCGTTGAGCCCATCGACCCCAAGGGCGAGGCGTTCGATCCGCTCGAGCACCAGGCCGTGGGGCGTGTCGAGGACGCATCGCAGTACGACGAGACCGTCAACGACGTGTACCAGAAGGGCTACCGCATGGCGGACCGCATTCTGCGCTCCGCGATGGTGACGGTGACCTACGGCGGCGAGAAGCGCCCCGCACCGGAGCCCGAAGCGGCGCCCGAGGATGCCGCGGCCGATACGGCCGAGAGCACCGAGGAGTAATTGAGAAGGGCCCCGGGGCAACACCCGGGGCCCTTTCTGGCCTAGTGCCATATGACAGTATGAGCCGCCGTCCGCAGGGGCGGCGGATATAACAGGAGAGGAGCTACGATGGCTGCAGGCAAAACCTTCTATGACATCCTGGGCGTATCCAAGAGCGCCTCCGACAAAGAGATTAAGAGTGCGTTTCGCAAGCTCGCGCAAAAATATCACCCCGATGCCGGCGGCGACGAGGCCAAGTTTAAGGAGATCAGCGAGGCCTACGAGACGCTTTCGGACGAGAAGAAGCGCAAAGAGTACGACCAGATGCTCATGTTTGGCGGCATGCCGGGCGCGGGCGGCGCGTATGGCGGCGGCTACGGTGCCGGTGCGGGCGCCAGCGGCTGGGGCGACATCTTCGACAGCATCTTTAGCGGCAACGGCGCCTGGGGCAGCGATTGGGGCTCGGGTTTCGCCGGGGCTGCGGGCGCTGCCGGTGCGGGCGCGGGTCGCAGCCGCGCTCGCAAGGGCGGCGACCTGTCGCTGACCGTCGATGTTACGGCCGAGGACGCGTTTCGCGGCGTGACGCACAAGGTCACCTACCGCATTCCCTCGACAGGCGAGCAACAGACCATTACGGTCTCGGTGCCCGCGGGTGCGGTCGACGGCGGCAAACTGCGCTACAAGCGTCGCGGCGAGTATGGAGTTGCCGGCGGCGAGCGCGGCGACCTGGTCGTGACCACGCACGTGGAGGAGCACCCGCTGTTTAAGCGTAAAGGTGCCGACGTGACCATGGAGGTACCGGTCTCGGTCTATGAGGCGGCGCTCGGCTGCACGGTGGACGTGCCGACGCCCGGCGGTGCGACGGTTCGTCTGAAGGTGCCCGCGGGTACCCAGACGGGCAAGAAGTTCCGCTTTAAGGAGATGGGCGCGCCCGACGTTAAGCACCGTGGCCGTACGGGCGCGCTGCTCGTCGAGATCAAGGTGCAGGTTCCCACGAACCTGTCTGATGACGAGCGCGATGCCATGACCAAGCTGCGCGAGGCCGACACGCGCGACTATCGCGAGAAGGTCAATCGTTACAAGGCGACGTACTAGGGCGGTCGCGGCGCACGACCACGCCCGCGGGCTTATGATGGACGATAACGAGACGGAAAGGGGTCAGGTAGCATGGCCGAGGACAATAGGAACAAACCGCTGTACATGATCAGCGTGGCGGCCGAGCTGACCGGCATGCATCCGCAGACTCTGCGCGTCTACGAGTCCAAGGGCCTGGTGAACCCCCAGCGCTCGGGCGGCAACACGCGCCTGTATTCGCGTGCCGATATCGAGCGCTTGGAGCTCATCAACCAGCTGACCGACGAGGGCATCAACCTTGCCGGCGTGGTGCGCATCCTCGATATGAAGGAGCGTGCCGAGGAGCGCGAGCGCGAGAACGAAAAACTCCGTGCCCGCGTGCGCCAGCTCGAGGACGAGCTGCACGAGTACAAGATGCAGAAGAAGATCACCGCCCTGGCCCCGCGCGACGGCTCAGTTAACCCCGAACAGGTCATGCGCAAGCTGCTGGGCGCCGGAGGGGATTTGTAGTTACGCGGGTTTACCAACCCGCGTAACCAGTTGACGCTGCAAGCCCGTCAGAGCGGCAATCTGCCTTTCAACTTCGGCGGCATGATCAAAAGATCAATGCCGCCTTGTTTCAAGGCACCTTGCTCGCTCTGGCGGGCTTTCGCTGTCCGCGCCAAAATATCGGCGTTGCCATGGCCCGGATGCGGCACTTGGGGACGTTCCTCACTTTGGAAATACGGCCCGCTCGCTGTCCGTCCTCTACCTGCGGCGTTGCCTTGCTCCGGATGCGGTAGTCATGGGGGACGTTCTTAAATGACTAGTCGAAGGGACACTCTTACACCAAATCTGCCGGCCCTCGCCGGGCTCGTCCTTTACTTTACCGAGATAAAGTGAACGTGCAGATTCGTAACCCACTCGCAACCGTTCTATGGCACGATATTGAACGAATGTATGCTATGCGCCCAAATCTTTTGGGCAGAGTGGGAGACAGTATGGTCAAGCTGTACGAGGACGGCATCTACCTGCGCGGCGGCAGCGAGGTTGTGCCTGTGGCCGAGGCTGCCGAGCGCGGTATTACGCAGGCACCCGAGGATGCCAAGCGCGGCACCATCGCGTATTCGATCCTCCAGGCACACAATACGTCCGGCGACCCCGAGGCGCTCAAGATTCGCTTCGACGCCATGGCGAGCCACGACATTACCTTCGTTGGCATCATCCAGACGGCGCGCGCCTCGGGCATGGAGCAGTTCCCGCTGCCCTACGTGCTCACCAACTGCCATAACTCGCTGTGCGCCGTGGGCGGCACCATCAACGAGGACGACCACGTCTTTGGCCTCTCGGCGGCCAAGAAGTACGGCGGCATCTTCGTCCCTCCGCACATCGCCGTCATCCACTCCTTTATGCGTGAGAACTTTGCCGGCTGCGGAAAGATGATCCTGGGTTCCGACTCGCACACCCGCTATGGCGCCCTGGGCACCATGGCCGTGGGCGAGGGCGGCGGCGAGCTGGCAAAGCAGCTGCTGCGCGACACCTACGACGTTGCCTATCCCGGCGTCGTCGCCATCTACCTCACGGGCACCCCGCGCCCCGGCGTCGGCCCGCACGATGTGGCGCTCGCCATCATCCGTGCCGTCTTTGCCAAGGGCTACGTCAAGAACAAGGTCATGGAGTTCGTGGGCCCGGGTATCGCGAGCATGACGACCGACTACCGCAACGGCGTCGACGTCATGACCACCGAGACCACTTGCCTGTCGAGCATCTGGGCTACCGATGAGGACACGCACGCGTTTCTGACCATGCACGGCCGCGGCGACGACTACCGCGAGCTCAAGCCCGCTGATGTCGCCTATTACGACGGCTGCGTCGAGGTCGACCTGTCGAGCATCAAGCCCATGATCGCGCTGCCGTTCCATCCTTCCAACGGCTTTGAGATCGACAAGCTCAACGAGAACCTCGAGGACATCCTGCATGAGGCCGAGCTCGAGGCCGCCAAGATCGGCGAGGGCAAGACGCACTTTAGCCTGCTCGACAAGATCGTCGACGGCAAGCTGCACGTGCAACAGGGCGTTATCGCCGGCTGCTCGGGCGGCAATTACGACTCCGTGGTCCAGGCTGCCCGCGTGCTCAAGGGCGCCAACACCGGCTGCGGCGAGTTCTCGCTGTCGGTCTATCCTACGAGCCAGCCCGTGGCACTCGAGCTTACGCGCCGCGGCTATATTTACGACCTTATGGAGGCCGGCGCGATTGTGCGCACGGCATTCTGCGGCCCGTGCTTCGGCGCCGGCGACACGCCTGCCAACAACGGCCTTTCGATCCGCCACACCACGCGCAATTTCCCCAACCGCGAGGGTTCCAAGCCGGGTAATGGCCAGCTGAGTGCCGTAGCCCTGATGGACGCCCGCTCCATTGCGGCGACGGCTGCCAACGGTGGCGTCCTGACGCCGGCAACCGACCTGCCCGAGGAGACTTGGGACGAGGCCTGCGAGTACACCTTTGACGACGCCCCGTACAAAAAGCGCGTGTACTGGGGCTTTGGCAAGGCGGAGCCTGCTGACGAGTTGGTCGAAGGCCCCAACATCAAGCCGTGGCCCGCGATGGAACCGCTCGGCGACGATATCCTGCTCAAGGTGTGCTCCAAGATCATGGACCCGGTTACCACGACCGACGAGCTCATCCCCTCGGGCGAGACGAGCTCCTTCCGCTCCAACCCGCTGGGTCTGGCCGAGTTTACGCTCAGCCGCCGCGATCCGGCCTACGTCGGTCGTTCCAAGGAAGTCGATGCCGTGGAGAAGCGTCGCGTTGCCGGTGAGGCCGCGGGCGACCTGGCGGCGCTCGATGCCGAGCTTGCTGGTGTGTTTGAAGCACTGGCCGGCGCGGGTGTCGCGGCCGATGCCAAAACGACCGAGTACGGCTCCATGCTCTATGCCAAGAAGCCGGGCGACGGCTCTGCCCGCGAGCAGGCCGCGAGCTGCCAGCGCGTGATTGGCGGCCTGGCCAACATCGTCCACGAGTACGCCACCAAGCGCTATCGCTCCAACGTGATGAACTGGGGCATGGTGCCCTTCCAGATGGAGGCCGAGCCCAACTTTGAGGTGGGCGACTACGTCTTTGTGCCGGGTATACGCGCTGCGCTCGATGGCGACCTGAAGGACATTGCCGCCTACGTGGTACGTGCCGATGGTGCGGTCGAGCAGATTGAGCTCTACATTGCCGATATGACGGCCGAGGAGCGTGCCATCGTCAAGGCCGGCTGCCTGATCAACTACAACAAGTTCAAGGCCGCTGCCGAGTAACGCACTTAATTGTCCGCCCGGGGCTTACCCTTTCCCGCCCGCTCACGCGCTTCGCGAGGGTCGCGTTCGGGAAAGGGTAAGCCCCGGGCTACAGTTCTGCGTTCTCGTTGGGTCTTGAGGGACGCTAATAAATAGACTTGCTTGATGCCGCCTCTGTTAATGGGGCGGCTTCTTTTTGTCGAAAACCGCCACAAAGGGGACAGGCGCCTTTGTGGTGGTCCGCGGTTTGTCTCGTTCTGTAACAGGTAGACCCTTATTTGCCGAGTAGTTGTTACAGATTTAGATAAACGGGAACTGCTGAACATTTCGTCTCGATCTGTAACATCTGAGGTCCAAAACGGCAGCTAGATGTTACAGATCGAGATGGTGAACGCCGGGGCCGAAGATCATCACAAAGGCTCCTGTCCCCTTTGTGGTGGTGGGGGCGAGCTCGATGTTGCCGTGCTCGTTGAACGACATTCTAATGAGCGTCTCTACAGAATTTCATCCGGGCTGGCGGGTTTGGTTGTTTTGGGGATGCCGAGTTTGGATGACGCGAAATCGTCAACATTGTCCTTAATTCCGTCTTTGGTGTAGACAGTGACCATATAGGTGCTGTGTCCGAATTCGCCCTTGTCGCGTGTTGCCCAGGCATCCCAGTAGGCGGCCCCGTTTCGCCCTTTGATTTTTCCGACACGGCGGAGTTCTGTTCGCTTTAATTTCTGGTTGCTATAGATGGTTCGACCGACCTCCTCGGTGAGCCCGCACTGTCCAAGCATCTTGTCGAGGACTTGGTTCATGTGGCGCTCATCGGTGTTTGGTGCGTAGTCGTAGGCGAGGGTGATGGAGTCAAGGGGCTGGTCGTCGATCAGATAATTCATTGTCTGAGGTTCGAGGCAGAAATAAGGAGAGCATCCGTCGACCTTGCCGAGCAACGGTAACTTGGACTGCCAACTTCCGGTGGGAATTGCATATTCGTAGAACACGCCACGGCAGACAAAGGAGAGCGAGGTGGCACGCGAGCCGGCGTCGATCATCCCGCAAAGATCGAAGGGCGAGGCGATACCAAAAGAAAAGGGCGTGATGACGATAAGGAAGAGCATCACGATGGGTATGGCGAGAATGGCGATGACGTTGCGACCGGTGGAATGAGACGGCTTCATATGCGCTCCTCGAGACAAAGAGCTGTTGAGGATAGGCAGAAATGGATATGTTCAGAGAACAATTCAAGTTTAATCTCATGGCGTGAGATGGTCGACCGTTAGCGTCGAAAACCACCACAAAGGTGCCTGTCCCCTTTGTGGTGGTGGGGAGCGCGCGGCTTCTTTTGGTAATAGTGTTAGCTGGCGGTATCATTAGTGCAGGTGGCGAAGGTTTGCATTGTGGGGTGTTTTGCCGTGAGCCGTTCTGCCCGTATTGGATTGATTGTCTTGGCGCTTGCGATCGCTGTGGTTGGCGCGGGCGCTGTCGGTATGGCATTTCTACCTGCTGCGGTGACGGAGCCGGTGGTCAAGCCTGTGACTCAATCTGTCGAACTTCTGACCGGCGACGACAAGCCCGAGGCCATTACCGTTGATTTTGATGAGCAGCCGGCTGTGCTGGGTATTAGCAATTATCCGCGTATTCAGCTTGGGGCCATGCGCTATACCACGGATACAAGCCTGATCGATAGGGCGTCCGAGCTACTCAAGGGCAAAACATTTAAGCGTTGGTACGGATATGCGTCCTATCGGGCAAAAGCGAACGACATGGTTGGCGGATGCCACTCTTCCATCGAGCTGGACACTGCAAACGGCGCCAAGTTATGTGATGTCTCGTACGATCCGGGCTACGAGGGCAATGAGGGTCCGGGCATCTACATCATGGACGGCGATGTCGCCTATGTCATGGAGGGCGACCAGACCGAGCTCAACGATTTTATGGGTCAGTGTATCCAAGATGCCTATAAACAGACCTGCTTGCCTGACCCGCAGACTGCACGCGATAGTGGGTCTGCCCGTACATGGCTGTTCGAGGATGAGATGCCCTGGACCGTCGAATCGGGAAGTACGGGTTCGGCGAAGGAGTAGAGACCGCGACCACCACAAAGGTGCCTGTCCTCTTTGTGGTGGTTTTCGGTCTGTCTCGACTTGTAACATCTTGGCCGCTAAAAGTGGGCTTGGTGTTACAGATTTAGATTTTTGATCCGGGTGTTTTCTGTTCGTCTCGATTTGTAACAGATAGAGCTCTATTTGCTGACTAGATGTTACAGATTTAGATAAACGGGTGCCGCTGGTCATTTCATCTCGATCTGTAACATCTGGAGCCGGAAACGGTCGATAGATGTTACAGATCGAGATAGTGAGGGGACGAGGCCGCAGCGGGTGAGCGTGCCTGCCCCCTATCTCTTAATCACTCAGAAAATCTTATATATAGAGACTTAGATTTGTGTATAAGATCGTACAAAGCTGGCAACAATACATCTCGAACAACGTGAAGCCGCCCCGTAGGGCGGCCACCCCAAGAGAGGTGATTCCATGAGAATCGATAAGCTAGCAATGACGTCGCGCGAGGCGCTGCAGACCGCCATGAGCACGGCTGCCGATGCGCAGGCCGGCGCGGTGGAGCCGATTCACCTGCTGTCTGCCCTGCTCGGTGCCGGCGAGCGCAATATCTCCGTGATCATCGAGCGCATCGGTGCCGACCCGGCCCAGCTCGCACGCTCCACGCAGGATGCCATCGACCATGCGCCTAAGGTTTCGGGCGAGGGCCAGCAGATGGGTCTTTCCAATGAGCTCGTCCGCGTCATCGAGAAGGCCGAGAAGAAGGCCACCAAGATGGGCGACAGCTTTGTGGTGACCGAGCATCTGCTGATGGCACTTGCCGAGGACAAGGGTGAGGCCGGCCGCGTTCTGCGCGACGCCGGCGTGACCAAGGAGCGCATCGAGCAAGTCTACGAGGAGCTGCGTGGCGATGACCGCGTGACGTCTGCCGAGGACAAGACTCAGTTTGAGGCGCTGGAGCAGTACGGTCGCAACATCTGCGATCTGGCCCGCGCCGGCAAGCTCGACCCGGTCATCGGCCGTACAGACGAGATCCGCCGTACCATCCAGGTCCTGTCCCGTCGCACCAAGAACAACCCCGTGCTCATCGGCGAGCCGGGCGTTGGTAAAACGGCTATCGTCGAGGGCATCGCCCAGCGTATCGTGGCCGGCGACGTGCCGAGCACGCTGCGCGACCGCGACCTCATCGAGCTCGACATGAGCGCGCTGGTCGCCGGCGCCAAGTACCGCGGCGAGTTCGAGGACCGCTTGAAGGCTGTGCTCAAGGAAGTGCAAAAGTCCGAGGGCAAGGTCATCCTGTTCATTGATGAGCTCCACACCATTGTGGGTGCGGGTGCCACCGAGGGCTCCATGGACGCCGGCAACATCCTCAAGCCGGCGCTCGCCCGTGGCGACCTGCATGCGATCGGTGCGACCACGCTCGACGAATACCGCAAGTACATCGAGAAGGACGCGGCGCTCGCCCGTCGTTTCCAGACCGTGATGGTCAGCGAGCCCACCGTCGAGGACACCATTTCGATCCTGCGTGGCTTGAAGGAGAAGTACGAGATCTTCCACGGCGTGCATATCACCGATAGCGCGCTCGTGGCAGCTGCCGACCTCTCCGATCGCTACATCGCCGACCGTTTCCTGCCCGACAAGGCCATCGACCTGGTCGATGAGGCGGCAAGCCGCCTGCGCATGGAGCTCGACAGCATGCCGGTCGAGATCGATGCCACCACGCGTCAGCTCACCCAGCTGCAGATCGAGGAGCAGGCGCTCATGAAGGAGACCGACGATGCCTCCAAGGAGCGTCTGGAGGCTCTGCGCCAGGAGATTGCCGAGGTCCAGGAAAAACTCAACGTGCAAAAGGCTGGCTGGCTCAACCAGAAGAACGCCATCGACCACGTGCAGGAGCTCAAGGGCCAGCTTGACGAGGCCAGGAGCGAAGAGGAGCGCGCGACGCGCAACGGCGATTTGGGTCGTGCGTCCGAGCTGCGCTACTCCGTGATTCCGGGCCTGCAGCAGCAGATTCAGGATTCCGAGGCCGCGCTCGAGGCACAAAAGCAGCAGGACGGCGAGGGCCTCAACGAGCAGGTGACCTCCGATGAGATCGCCGAGGTCGTGAGCGCCTGGACCGGCGTGCCCGTGTCCAAGATGATGCAGGGCGAGCTCGACAAGCTCAAGGGCTTGGAGGGTGAGCTGCATAAGCGCGTCATCGGCCAGGACGAGGCCGTCTCCGCCGTCGCCGCAGCCGTGCGCCGCAGCCGTGCGGGCCTCTCCGATCCGGACAAGCCCATCGGCAGCTTCTTCTTCCTGGGCCCCACCGGCGTGGGCAAGACCGAGCTCGCCAAGGCGCTTGCCGAGTGCCTGTTCGACGACGAGCGCGCGCTCGTGCGTATCGACATGTCCGAGTACATGGAGAAGTTCAGCGTCCAGCGTCTGATCGGTGCGCCCCCGGGATACGTGGGCTACGACGAGGGTGGCCAGCTCACCGAGGCCGTGCGCCGTCGTCCGTACTCCGTGATCTTGCTCGACGAGATGGAGAAGGCTCATCCGGATGTCTTTAACGTGCTGCTGCAGGTGCTTGACGACGGCCGTCTAACCGATGGTCAGGGTCGCCAGGTGTCCTTCAAGAACACGATTATCATCATGACGTCCAACGTGGGCTCCAAGGCCATCGCCGAGCTTTCCGGCAAGGACGAGGAGGAGATGCGCCATCAGGTCAACGTGGCCATGGCTCAGACCTTCCGCCCCGAGTTCCTCAACCGTATCGACGATATCGTGGTGTTCCATCCGCTCGGCATGGCGCAGATCGAGAAGATCGTCGACATCCAGCTCGCCGACGTCCGCGCGCGTCTGGCCAAGGAGCGCATGACGCTTGCCATCACCCCGGCGGCCAAGCAGATGCTCGCCGTGGGCGGCCTGGACCCGGTCTTTGGCGCCCGTCCGCTCAAGCGTCTGGTCCAGCGCGAGGTCGTGGATGCCATCGCCGCCGCTATCATCGACGGCACGGTGCGCGAGGGCGATCAGGTGACGGTCGATGTCGACAAGGACGGCGGCTTTACCGTCGTGTGCGACAATACGCCGGCGGCCACCTACGAGGTCCCCGACGCCGAGTAGATTTTGGGCCATGCCTTAAAATCTGCCTTTTGAGCCGAACGCCAAGGGCGGCGGATCCGATTGGGTCCGCTGCCCTTTTTCGTGCGACAATCGATGGTGTTGAACGTGAGCACATGGCAAGGAGCTATGCAGATGAAAGACGAGAACAAGACGAACGCACCGGTGGCTGAGGCGGCGCCCGCCGCACCGAAGACTCCGCCTAAACCGGCGCCCAAGCCGCGCGACCCCTATATCCGTGCCGAGAACGAGGACGATGACGGTTACGATCCCTACAGCGATCGCCGCCCCGAGCGCGAGCCAATGTTCGAAGCCGATCCGTGGCGCTGAGTGCCACCCAAAAGGTCACCAATAAGTTGCGGTGAAATAGGGACTGTTTTGCGGTTTGACCAGCAAAAACAGTCCCTATTTCACCGCAACTGCGTAGGGGGATGTGGGTGTTGGGCGGCTGTCTTCGGGCCGGCTAGTCCTGTGCTTTGATGCTCGGCAGGAGAATCTGGGCGAGGTAGTCGGTCTCGAGTTTGGTCGCGGCGTCTGCGTTGCCGTCTTTGCCAACCAGGTCGTTCTTAATCTGGCTATAGGTGTAGCGGTTGCCGGTCGTAAGCTCGACAAGTTCAATAGCCTGGTCCATGGGATAGGTCGACACAGGGTCCTGCGTGCGTCCATTAACGGTTTGCGGAATCACGTACGGATAGACAGGGCCGCTGGCGTAGACGGTGTAGCCGTTGCCTAGGCTGACCGTGCCCAAAACCGTATCGCCGTCGTCGGGCATAAAGGTCTCGCCGTCGCGCACTGCGACAAGCGTCACGAGCGGTGTGTTGGTGTCGCTGTCCAGATAAATGCACAGCGTGCTGCCGTTTTGCCAGGTTGCGACCTTGCCATACCACTCAACCGGAATATCGAGCTGATACAGGTTCGTCGCCTTGTGCCGAGCGTCGGCATCGCGGGCGGACTGAGCCTCGCTTGCGCTTACGGCGTTGGCGGCGGCATCGCGGCGCGTAATTGCCGCCTGCTGGAGTATCTTTGCCGCGGCGGCAGAGCTTGCGCCCCCTTCCTCAGCATACTTGGCGGCGGCATCGATCTGGTCGTCAGTCACCGTGTCGGCCGAAGGTACCTTGAGCTTAAAGGTGGCCTGGGCACTCAAATCCTGCCCATCGCTCTTAATGGTGACCTGCGCCTTGGTGGTCGGGACGGTGTAGATGGTGCCGTCTTCCGCGATGGGGGATCCAGCAATGGAGAGCGTGTAATCGCCGGGCAGCAGCTTAATGCCGCGACCGTGCTCGTCAACGTAGAGCGTTTCGCTCACAGAAGAGCCGTCGGAGTCCTGGCCACTCACCTGCACGGGGATCTTTGAGTCGGTGGAGCAGTCGAGCCCCGCGGCATGTACGCCAATTTGCACCGACATCATGGTATGGGCGTTTGCGGCAACCACGGCGGCCTGCTCTTGCTGGTATCCGTTCCAAGCCGCATAGCCCGCGCCGCCGGCGACGAGCGCGATGGCAACAACGCCTGCCACCATCAGGTTGCGTCGCTTGGGCGACATCTTGCGATGGCGAACCTCGGCTTCGCGTGCCGAAGGAACGGACGGTAGGGGGATATCGCCCATGGCGATGGTCTCGTCCACGGCAGGCGCAGAGCCTAAGCCAGGGAGCTCGCGGGTCAGCGAATCTTCGGCGGGCAAGCTGTCGAGCAAGATGGTTTCCTCGCTCGTGTCGGATTCGGGCTGGTCGTCGCCCTTGCTATCGTCCTCTTCGGCTTCGGCTTCGGCTTCGGCTTCGGCTTCGTCAGGAGCGTCTTTGGCGTCGCTGTCTTCGTCCTCGGTGCCTTCATGCGCCTCGTCCTGCGTGTCGACGGCCGAATCGCTAAACGAGAGCTCATCTAGCGCAATCCGGTCAAGGCTCTCCAGGGCCTCGGCACACGCTTCTGCATCTTGGGCCGCATCCTCTTGGCCCATCGTCTCATCTTTCATATATCCCCCAAGCTCAATATCGGGACAACACTGTACCCAAAAATGGAGCTATATAAAGCGCATGCGAAATATAAGATCCGATTTAACCCGAGTGCATCGTTTAGCCGCATCCTCGCGGCAGCAAAAAGCCCCCGGAACGCGGACGAATCACATTCCGGGGGCTCTGCAATGCGTTGAGTTGCGCGGAGCCGGCTACTCGGCTTCGTACTCAAGCGATGTTTGCGCCAGGCGCGTTACTCGGCGTGAGCGTAATCAACCTTGGCGCGACGAGCGGTAGCCTTCTCCCAATCGCTGGTGCCCTCAAAGACATCCTGCTTGTAGGGATTGCGGCCGAGCTTCTTGGCACGGTAGGCGATGTAGATGATTGCGGCGACGTTGGCGATCAGCGCGGCGACCGAGACCGCGGTAGCGGCGCCGGGGTCGAGCGTGGAGTGGGTCACAAAGATGGACTCCTCCTGGAAGTATGGGAACACCTGGGCAAACATGCACCAAATGGCCAGCGTAAAGGCGCGGTTCTGGATCCAGCCGCCTTTGTTCCAGATAAAGGCGGCGACGGTGGGCGCCAGCAGCAGCGCAAAGCCGCAGAACCAGGAGTGGGTGGGCAGACAGTTGTAGGTGTAGCAGAAGTTCCAGATATCGTAGGCGATGATGTAGACCCAGGTCATGTCGGGCCACAGCATGTCGGTCTTGTCCTCGGAGGCGTAGACGCTCCACCAACCGGTCATGCAGAAGATGTTGATGAGACCGGCGATGCCGTTGAACACGTTGTTCCAGCCGGCCAGCTGCCTGGCGCCCTCGGAGGTGACCCAGGTGGACTCGCCCAGGACAAAGAAGTGATAGGCGCTCTCGAAGTCGGACACGACGGCGATCAAGATGTTGATGGCGACGATCACAAACGGCCACGCGCGGAACCAATGCGCCTTGCCGATCTTGCCCCACTGGTACTTAATGGCAATGAAGCCCCAGCAACCGGCCAGCGCCGCGTACACCTTGGCGTAGTGGAACCAGCTGTTCTGGTACACATGGGTGGGGTTGGTGAGCGCCCACTCGGCACCCTGCGAAACGCCGACGGCGATGGCGACGCAGTAGATGGTCATGGCCAGCGGAGCCACGCCAAAGATGATGGCTGCGCCGAGCTTGGTGCGGCGGCCGACCTCGTTGAGCACGATCAGGCCAATAAAGACCATGGCCCAGCCGGCCCAGTGGATAAGGGTATCGCTACCCCAAACATCGAACAGCATGCTGCTCTCCTTTCACACGCCCGCGGCCCCTCTTCTGATCGCGGACAGTTTGGCCAAATGTCGTCAGTTCTGGGGCTTGCGCTCCGGATACTTGGCGGTGTAGCCCTCGATGTGGAGCGTCGAGGCGATGATTTCCTTGACCGTCTCGTCGGGCACATCGGGGTGCGTGCGGATATACATCAACAGTCCCATGATGAGGGTGTAGAACGTCTCGTAAACATGGTCGATGCGTAGCTCATGATGGGCGACAAAATCCACCACGGTGGTGTCGCAGATATACTGCGCCACGCGCTGGACCACGTTGTGCAAAAAGCCGCCGTAGAGCGCGCCGCTGCTCGAGGTGAGCGTGCTTGGCAGCTCGTGGCCGCTCACGACCAGGTGCTTAAAGAGCGGGGCGACGGTGTCGAGTGCGCCTTCGATGTCGCCAACTGTGCGGCTGGCGTTCCACTGCTCGAGCTCGGCGATAAAACCGTCGATCGCTTCGTCCATCACGGCGGTGACGGCGGCGTCCATATCGGCGAAGTAGTGGTAGAACAGCGAGCGCGTGCAGCCGGCTTGCTTGGTCACGGCCGATACCGAAAGATGGGACACGCCCAGCTCGGAACTCACGGTGCGCACGGCATCGAGGATCTCGCGACGGCGTTCGTCGCCCGTCAAACGCTTTGCCGTGCTGTCGGGCGCGGGGACGGCGTCGGCCACAGAGGTGTTCGCTGCGTTACTGCTCATGCGCTTGCCGCCTTTCATCCGTTTGAGCCTGACCGTTCGCCTAACAGTCTTGAATATTGTTGACGGTTCGTCAATACTGTTTTTGACACAATGTCAACAATAACGGGTGAACGGCGTGGGGGCATGTCGAGCCCGTAAAAAGAGGGGCGCTGCGTGCCTGCCAGGCTGCGGCAAGAGAAGGGACGACTATGATTCTCAACGGACCGGGGATTAGCTACACCGAGCCCGACATCGGTTCGGAGTTCGTGCCGCCGCTGCCGGAGCATCCGCGCGAGGCCATCGTCAAGCTGTGCGAGCACTGCACCAACCGTCTGCTGCATCGCGATGAGCTGCTGGGCTACGAGTACTGGTCGTTTGCCGAGGCCGCGACTGACGAGCAGGCCGAAGTGCTCTGCAAGATGAAGATGCGCCGTCCCTATACGCTGCCCGAGATGGTCAAGCTCACCGGCATGCCCGAGGCCGATATCGAGAAGATGCTCGACGACATGAGCTACACGGGCCTGCTCGAGTACAACTGGGAAAACCCCGAGCGCGCCAAGCAGTGGGTGCTGCCCATGCTGGTGCCGGGTTCTGCCGAGTTTCTCAACATGCGCGTGAGCCAGCTCGAGGAGCATCCGGTCTACGCTAAGTTCTTTGAACAGGCATCCAAGGGCCCGCTGTCCAAGGCCACGCCGATGGTGCCGCCCGGAGGCGCCGGTATCGGCATGCACGTCATTCCGGTCGAGAAGGCCATCGATGCCGCGAGCACGTCGGTGCCTATTGAGCATATCGAGCATTGGCTCGACAAATACGAGGGTAAGTATGCCGCCAGCACCTGCAGCTGCCGCGCGAGCCGTCGCGTGATGGGCGAGGGCTGCGCCGACGACCCGGCCGATTGGTGCATCGCCGTGGGCGATATGGCCGACTACGTGGTCGAGACCGACCGCGGCCATTACGTGACCCGCGACGAGGTCTACGACATCCTGCGCCAGGCCGAGGACAACGGCTTTGTGCACCAGATCACCAACATCGACGGCGAGAACAAGATCTTCGCCATCTGCAACTGCAACGTCAACGTGTGCTATGCCCTGCGCACCTCGCAGCTGTTCAACACGCCCAACCTGTCGCGCTCGGCCTATGTCGCCAAGGTCGAGAAGGACAAGTGCGTGGCCTGCGGTCGCTGCGTTGAGGTGTGCCCGGCCGGTGCCGCTAAGCTGGGCCAGAAGCTCTGCAGCAAAAAGGCCGGCGGACAGGTGCCCGAGTATCCGCGCCAGGAGCTGCCCGATGCCACCAAATGGGACCACACCAAGTGGTCGCCCAACTACCGCAATGACAACCGCATCGAGACGCACAAGTCCGGCACCGCGCCCTGCAAGACGGCCTGCCCCGCGCATGTCGCCGTTCAGGGCTATCTGAAGCTCGCGGCTCAGGGCCGCTATGACGAGGCCCTAGCACTCATTAAGCGCGAGAACCCGCTGCCCGCTATCTGCGGCCGTGTGTGCAACCGCCGCTGTGAGGATGCCTGCACCCGCGGCCGTGTGGACGCCGCCGTGGCCATCGACGAGGTCAAGAAGTTCATCGCCCAGCGCGATCTGGACGCCGCGACCCGCTATGTCCCACCTGTGGTGACTCCGACGCGTGCCGGCGGCTTCGACCAGAAGATCGCCATTATCGGTGCCGGCCCGGCCGGTCTGTCCTGTGCTTTCTACCTGGCCGAGAAGGGCTACAAGCCCGTCGTGTTCGAGAAGAACGAGCGCCCGGGCGGTATGCTCACCTACGGTATTCCCAGCTTTAAGCTGCAGAAGGACGTTATCGAGGCCGAGGTCGAGATCATTCGCCTGATGGGCGCCGAGTTCCGCTATGGCGTGGAGGTCGGTCGCGACGTGACACTCGACGAGCTGCGCGAGCAGGGCTTTAAGGCCTTCTACGTGGCTATTGGCTGCCAGGGCGGCCGCCTTGCCGGTATTCCGGGCGAGGACGCCGAGGATGTGACCGTGGCCGTCGACTTCTTGCGCGAGGTCAACAGCGGCAAGATCGACGCGCTGCCCGGCCGCACCATCGTGGTGGGCGGCGGCAACGTGGCCATCGACGTGGCCCGCAACGCCTGCCGCCTGGGCTCCGAGCACGTTGAGATGTTCTGCCTGGAGAGCGAGGCGCAGATGCCCGCCAGCGAGGAAGAGCGTCGCGAGGCCATCGAGGACGGCGCACACATCAGCTGCGGCTGGGGTCCCAAGGAGGTTCACCTGGACGAGACCGGTCGTGTGTGCGGTATTACCTTCAAGCGCTGCACGCGTGCCTTTGACGACGAGGGCCGTTTTGCGCCCGAGTATGACGAGAACGATCTGCGCCGTGTCGATGCCGACCGTGTCGTCATGTCGATTGGCCAGTCCATTGTGTGGGGCGACCTGCTGGCTGGCTCCAAGGTGGAGCTTGGCCGCGGCCAGGGTGCCCTTGCCGATCCCCAGACCTACCAGACCGCCGAACCCGACATCTTTGTGGGCGGCGATGTCTACACCGGTCCGAGCTTTGCTATCGACGCCATCGCCGCCGGTCACGAGGCCGCTGTCTCCATCCATCGCTTTGTGCAGCCGGGATCCACGCTCACTATCGGCCGCAACCAGCGCCGCTACACCGCGCTCGACCGCGACGATGTTGTGATTGAGAACTACGACAACGCGAGCCGCGAGGTTGCCCACGTGGACCGCGAGCGCGAGAAGGCCGCGCCGTTTAGCGAGTACGTCGAGACCTTTACCGAAGAGCAGGTGCGCGCCGAGACCGCCCGTTGCCTGGGTTGCGGTGCCTCGATCGTCGACCCCAACAAGTGCATCGGCTGCGGCCTGTGCACCACCAAGTGCGCGTTCGACGCCATCCATCTGGATCGCGACCGCCCCGAGTGCTCCACGATGGTCAAATACGAGCAAAAGCTCCCAAGCCTTGGCAAGTACGCGCTCAAGCGTGCAATTAAAATCAAGTTCGGTCGTAAATAGGTAACCATGGCGGATAGGGGGACGGCGCAGACTAGATTTCGCCGTCCCCTTGCTTTGAGTTTGCATCGCATCAACCGTTGTTGAAAGGTTTCTACCTTGCATGAATTAGGGATTGTGTATCACATCATTCGCGATGTTGAGAATGTGGCGCGCGCCAATGGCGTGCGTCGCGTTTCGAGCGTGACGTTGCTGCTGGGCGAAGTCTCGGGCGTCGTTCCCGACTTGCTGCTCGACGCTTGGCGCTGGGCGGCAGATAAAAAACCCATCACCGAGGGTGCGGAGCTTATCGTGGAGCCCGTCGAGGCCGTGACGCATTGCGAGGCGTGCGGCCGCGACTATTCGACAGTCGAGCACGGCAAGACCTGCCCCCATTGCGGTAGCGGCGAGACATACCTGCTGCAGGGCCAGGAGGTCATGATCAAGCAGATCGAGACCCCCGACGAGGACCCGGCAGGCGCTGCCCCCGACGGCCCTTCCGACGCTCCCGACGCCGTCGACGCCGCCAACCCCCTCCACATCGCCTAACTTGGTCGTTGGGGACGTTCTTAAACGACTAGTCAAACAAGAACGTCCCCAACGACAAGTCGTTTAAGAACGTCCCCAATGACTACTTGCGCTAGAGCATAAGTCACGCTAATAGTCAAGTTATGTCTGTTTAAACAAAATAGCAGCAGTACAAGCGCATTCACGCTTGCCTAAAATCGATATTAATGAACAGCCTGCTTGTATCTGTAAAATGCGCGGCTTGATGAGCGGCGCCTTGGCGGGTAATGAGTGAAAAACCAGCAACGTAATCAACTTGTAACAAAGCTAGACGTTTAAACAAATAATGCAACCTTTTGCAAATTTAGCGACAATTCCACAAACTAAACAGGTATACTTCCTTAATGTCGTGTAGGGAATACGTAGACAAAAAGGAGGTTATGTGATGGTAAGTATTGTTCTTGCTAGCCACGGGGACTTGGCAGCTGGAATCAAGCAGACGGGCTCGATGGTCTTTGGCGATCAGCCGTCTGTTGCCGTGGTCTCGCTCGAGCCGAGCATGGGCCCCGACGACTTCCGTGCCAAGGTCGAGGAAGCAATCGCTTCCTTCGAGGACCAGGAGCAGGTGCTCTTCCTCGTTGATTTGTGGGGCGGCACGCCGTTCAACCAGATCAGCGGGCTCATCGAGGGCCACGATTCCTGGGCTATCGTCACCGGTGTCAACCTGCCTATGCTCATCGAGGCATATTCGCAGCGCTTTGACGCAAAGAACACTGCACATGCGATCGCAAAACATCTCGTGACTGAGGCTAAGGCTGGCGTGCGCGTCAAGCCCGAGTCTCTGGAGCCCGAGGAGAAGAAGCCGGCTGCGGCCGCCGCTGCTCCTGCAGGCGCCATTCCTCCGGGAACGGTCATCGGCGACGGGCACATCAAGATTGCCCACGTCCGTATCGACACCCGTCTGCTGCATGGTCAGGTGGCCACCACGTGGACCAAGCAGATCAACCCCAACCGCATCATCGTGGTTTCCGACGGCGTTGCTCACGACGAGCTCCGCAAGACCATGATCGAGCAGGCTGCCCCTCCGGGAGTCCATGCCAACGTCGTGCCCATCAAGAAGATGGCCGAGGTCGTCAAGGACACGCGCTTTGGTGACACCAAGGCCATGCTGCTCTTTGAGAACCCGCAGGATCTGCTCAAGGCCATCGAGGCCGGCGTCGACATCAAGGAAGTCAACATCGGCTCCATGGCTCACTCCAAGGGCAAGGTCGTCGTCACCAACGCCGTCGCTATGGGCGATGACGACGTTAAGACCCTCGAGGCCCTCAAGGCCAAGGGCGTCAAGTTCGAGGTCCGCAAGGTTCCTTCGGATGCCTCCGAGGATCTCGATGCCATGTTGAAGAAAGCTAAGGCCGAACTGGCCGCTCAAGCATAGTAAAGGAGGGTCCGATACATGTCTGCAATCACTATTCTGCTTGTTGCGATTGTCGCGTTGCTTGCCGGTATGGAAGGCGTTCTGGATGAGTTCCAGTTCCATCAGCCGCTCGTGGCATGCACGCTTATCGGTCTCGTAACCGGTCACCTTCAGGAGGGCATCCTCCTGGGCGGTTCGCTCCAGATGATGGCCCTTGGCTGGGCTAACGTCGGCGCCGCCGTCGCGCCTGACGCCGCTCTGGCCTCGGTCGCTTCTTCGATCATCATGGTGCTCGCCCTCAACGGCGGCGCCACTGATTCGGCCAAGGCCGTTACCGCGGCCATCGCCGTCGCCGTCCCGCTGTCGGTCGCTGGTCTGTTCCTGACCATGATCTGCCGTACCATTGCTACCGCTATCGCTCACGCCATGGACGGTTGCGCCGAGAAGGGCGACTTCTCCGGCATCGAGCGCTGGCAGTACGCTGCCATCCTCATGCAGGGCCTTCGTATCGCCATCCCGGCAGTACTTCTGTGTGTTATCCCGGCCGAGGCTGTTACCAACGCGCTTAACGCTATGCCCGACTGGCTGTCCGGCGGCATGGCCGTCGGCGGCGGCATGGTCGCTTCCGTCGGTTACGCCATGGTCATCAACATGATGGCCACCAAGGAGACCTGGCCGTTCTTCATCCTCGGCTTTGTCCTTGCTGCCATCCCTCAGCTCACGCTGATCGCCCTTGGCCTCATCGGCATCTCCCTTGCCCTCATCTACCTTGGCCTTAAGGATCTGGCCAAGCAGGGTGGCGGCACGGGCGGTGGCTCCGGCGACCCGCTCGGCGACATTCTGAACGATTACGAGTAGGAGGGGAGTGATACATATGGCAGAGAACAAGATTCAGCTCACCAAGGCTGACCGTAAGAAGGTTTGCTTCCGTCATCAGTTCCTTCAGGGCTCGTGGAACTACGAGCGTATGCAGAACGGCGGCTGGTGCTTCGCAATGATCCCTGCGATCAAGAAGCTCTACACCAGCAAGGATGACCAGATTGCCGCTCTTAAGCGCCACCTGGAGTTCTATAACACCCACCCCTATGTTTCCGCCCCCGTCATTGGCGTTACCCTCGCCCTCGAGGAGGAGCGCGCCAACGGTGCTCCGATCGATGACGTCGCCATCCAGGGCGTCAAGGTCGGTATGATGGGCCCGCTCGCCGGCGTCGGTGACCCCGTCTTCTGGTTCACCCTTCGCCCGATTCTGGGCGCTCTGGGCGCTTCCCTGGCCATGTCCGGCAGCATCGTCGGTCCGCTGCTGTTCTTCTTCGCGTGGAACATCATCCGTTACGCTTTCCTGTGGTACACACAGGAGTTTGGCTACAAGGTCGGCTCCTCTATCGCCAAGGACCTCTCCGGCGGTCTGATGGGCAAGGTCACCGAGGGCGCTTCCATCCTGGGTATGTTCATCATCGGCGCCCTGGTCGAGCGCTGGGTGTCCATTTCCTTCACCCCGATCGTCTCCACGGTCAAGCAGTCTGCTGGCGCCTTTATCGACTGGGCTAGCCTGCCCTCCGGTTCTGAGGGTATCAAGGAAGCGCTGACGATGTACAACTCCGTCGGTGCTACCGCCCTTGACCAGATGAAGGTCACCACGCTCCAGGGTAACCTCGATCAGCTCATCCCCGGCCTTGCCGCCGTGTGCCTGACCCTGCTGGTCTGCAAGCTCCTCAAGAAGAAGGTTAGCCCGATCGTCATCATCCTGGCTCTCTTCGCCGTCGGCATCATCGGTCGCTTCTGCGGCTTCATGTAAGCACGCTTCGGCTTAAGACCGAGAGTTGCTAGGTAAGGGCTTTTGAGCCATTGAAACGGACCGCACCCGGTGGGTACACTGGATGCGGTCCGATTGTTTTTATTGGAGGGCGAGGCGCGTATGGCGCAATCTCAGAACAGCACGGTCGATCTGGCAACGCCGGCAACCTGCCTGATGGGGCTTACCAGCCACGGTAACGTGATGGTGGGCAATAAGGCGTTCGAGTACTATAACGAGCGCAATCCCGAGGATTATATTCAAATCCCGTGGGACGAGGTCGACTATATTGCCGCCGAGGTTTTGCGCGGCACCAAGAAGATCACGCGTTTTGCCATCTTCACCAAGGACAACGGTCACTTTACGTTTTCGACGCGTGACGACAAAGAGACGCTTCGCGCGGTCCGCAAGTACGTCGACGAGAATAAGCTCGTGCGTTCGCCCGACTTTATCGATGTGACGGCCAAGGGCGCCAAGAGCATTCCCTCCGTTATCAAGGGTCTCTTCCACAAAGGCAACTAGCTCCCCATAAGTTGCGGTGAAATAGTTCTTAAATACGGCTTTAGATGCTTTAGGCAGGAACTATTCCATCGCAACTTCGAAGTCTAGTCATGCGACGTATAGCGATGCAGTAAATCTGCTACACTAGTACAACATGCCTCCGTAGCTCAGGGGATAGAGCACCGCTCTCCTAAAGCGGGTGTCGACGGTTCGAATCCGCCCGGGGGCACCAGAAGTAAATGCAGGTCAGACGGTATAAATCGTCTGACCTGCTTTCTTATATAAGGGCATCGTTAACGTCAGCTGGGTAGAATTTGGGTAGAAAGTTTTTTTGTGAAGGGCTATGTCCAAAGTCCGGTTTTCAACCCTTCCCACAGCCTACGGGCTTATAAGAAGCCCTTCGGCCATGGAAAGCGTTGAAAACCTAGGGTGACGTTGCTGTGAGATGGGCGAGTTTCCAACAGCCCCGGCGTCTTCGGGTTTCGCCTGGGACCCTGCGACACCGTGGACCGTTGAAAACTCGCCCTTCCGCTTGGAAGAGGGCTTTTACCCCTTAAAATTGTCCGAAAGTGACAACGACGCAGGAGGTCCGGTATGCCTGCCAGCAAGAAAGAGGCAAAGGAGTTCGTCAAACGGTGGAAGAAGCGCCTCGGTGCCATCCCCGCAGGCTCCAACAACGAGCAGCAGGATACGCAGAAGTTCTGGGTCGACCTGCTCATCAACGTCCTGGACATCCCGTCCAACACCATAGACAGCTTCGTCGATTTCGAGCGAAAGGTGAGAGGCCGTCGCATCGACGTGTTCGTCTCCGACCACAACTTCCTCTGCGAGCAGAAGTCGTGGGGCATCGACCTCGACAAGCCAGAACCCAGGAACGGCGGCATGGAGACGCCGCTCCAGCAGGCTATGTGGTACGCGCGGCACCTGCCGTACTCCGAGCGCCCCCGCTGGGTGATGACGTGCAACTTCGGGACCTTTCGCCTCTACGACCTCGACAACGAGCGGCCCGAGGATACCGTGCAGGAGTTCTCCCTCGAAGAGCTCCCGGACAGCCTGTATCTTCTGTCCTTCCTGACCTCCAACGAGACGAGCCGCCTGCACAAGGAGCAGCAGCTTTCCATCGAGGCCGGGGCCTACGTCTCCAGGCTCTACGATGCCCTCGCCAAGCAGTACCACCACATTGAGGAGAAGGATGAGCGGGCGCAAGAGGAGCAGCGCTCCCTCAATGTGCTCATCACCCGAATCATCTTCTTGCTCTACGCCGAGGACGCCGACCTCCTGCAATCGCACCAGGCGTTCGGCAGGTACTGCGAGGGAGACCCCGCGAAGCTCCGACGAAAACTGGTCGATTTGTTTGAGACGATCGACACGCCCCTAGAGCAGAGGGACGAGTACATGGACGAGGACCTCGCGGCCTTCCCCTACGTGAACGGCGGTCTGTTCGCCGACTCCTCCATCATCGTCCCGCAGATGACCTCGGAGATTCTCGAGGCCATCACTGACGCGTCCCAGGACTTCGACTGGCGCGAGATCTCGGGCGTCATCTTCGGCGGCGTGTTCGAGGGCACGCTGAACCCCGAGACGCGCCATGCCGGGGGCATGCACTACACGAGCGTCGAGAACATCGAGCGCTGCCTCAGGCCACTCTTCCTCGACGAGCTGTGGGATAAGCTGCACGAGGCCGAGGGCGAGAAGACAGCTGCCAAGCGCAAGCAGGCCCTGGCGAGGCTGCACGACAAGGTGGCCTCCATCACCATCGGCGACCCGGCATGCGGCTCGGGCAACTTCCTTACCGAGGCGTACCGGCAGCTGCGCACCATCGAGAACCGAATCATCGAGGACGAGCTCAGCGAGGAGACCGGCAACGCGGGACAGACGTCCCTCGTCGTCGCGCAGGACAGCCCTGTCCGCGTGTCCCTAGACCAGCTGTACGGCATCGAGATAAACGACTTCGCCGTCTCGGTCGCCAAGACCGCCCTTTGGATCACCGAGGAGCAGATGCTCCGAAAGACGCAGGAGATATACGTCGGTTATGACTTCGACTTCCTGCCGCTCAGGAGCCTCAGCAACCTCCATGAGGGCAACGCCCTCAAGACCGACTGGTCCGAGGTGTTCCCCGATGACCTCACGTACCTCGTGGGCAATCCGCCCTTCCTCGGGGCCCGCAACCAGTCCAAGGAGCAGAAGGCCGAACTCCTTGAGGTCTTCGACGGCGCGAAGAACGCGGGCAACATCGACTACTGCGGGGCCTGGTACATGAAGGCCGCGAGGTTCACGCAAGGGAAGCGCACGCGCTGCGCCCTGGTCTCGACCAACTCCATCTGCCAGGGGGAGCAGGTCGCCAACCTCTGGAAACCCCTGCACGACCTGGGAATCCATATTGACTTCGCGCACAACACCTTCCGTTGGGACAACGAGGCGGCGGACAAGGCGCACGTGTTCTGCGTCATCGTCGGGTTCTCGCGCGAGAGGTGCGAGAAGAAACTCTTTATCCATGACACACCGGACGCCCCGGAGGTCAAAAAGCTACCGAGTAATATCAACGCCTATCTCGCTGATGCTCCGGACGTATTCATCTGGAACCGGAACAGGCCCCTTTGCGACGTTCCCAAGATTGGAATCGGAAACAAGCCCATCGATGGCGGCTTCTACCTGTTCACCGATGACGAGAAGGCCGATTTTCTAAAGGCCGAGCCGGGTGCTGTACCGTACTGCCACAAGTGGATTGGTTCTAGGGAGTTCCTGCACGGTGAGGGCCGTTGGTGCCTCTACCTTGGAGATGCTACCTTTGCAGAGCTGAAGGGGCTGCCGCGTTGTCGCGAGCGCATCGAGGCCGTTCGTGATTATCGCCTGGCGAGCAAGAGCGCACCGACCCGAAAGCTCGCTGAAACCCCTGCACATTTCCATGTCGAGAATATGCCCGCCGGGAATTCGATCATTATCCCCAAGGTGTCGTCCGAGCGGCGTCGGTACATTCCCATGGGTTTCGTCGGACCGGAAATCTTCTGCAGCGACCTGGTTTTCTTAATGCCAAATGCCACCCTCTATCATTTCGGCATTCTCCAGTCGCAGTTCCACAACGCATGGATGCGAACGGTGGCAGGTCGCCTCAAGTCTGATTACCGTTATTCAGGCGGCATTGTCTACAACAACTTCGTCTGGCCTGACCCAGCGGAATCGCAACGCGAGGAAGTCGAGCGCTGCGCCCAGGCCGTGCTCGATGCCCGTGACGCCCAAGAGGGTGCGACGCTCGCGGACATGTACGATCCCAAGAACGAGACGTTCTTCCCCGAGCTGATGGCAGCGCACAAGGCGCTCGACGCTGCTGTCGAAGCTGCCTATGGCGTCGACTTCGGTGGGGACGAGGAGAAGATAGTCGCCCATCTTTTCAACCTATACGCCAAGAAGGTCGGTGATAGCGAATGATCCACCCCACGCGTTTCTCCTTGCCTGACGAGGAGTACCTGACCCTTCTTGGGGAGGCGGTATACGTATTCAACTCGAACGTCTCCTTCTTTGTGGAGAATCTTATGCACGCCGGGGCTCCCGATTGGTGCGGGCTTACCGACATGATGACGGGGCGGCTCAAGGACGAAGGAAAGAAATGGCTTGTGAACGAAGAGGACGTTAGAATCCTGGAACTGCTCTGTGATCTTGGAAATGAGAGGAACAGAATCATTCACAGTTTTCCGGTGACGCATGATGGGCGACAGGAGCTCCGAACGAAGGTTAAGGCCAAGGACAAAGAACGCCCAAACTATCAATACCAGATTGACCGTGAACTGCTCTGCTCCTTCATCGACAGAAATCAAGAATTGAGCGACGAGCTATACAAATGTAGAGATAGGAATACCGCCAATGCCTAACTCCATCTATAACCCCATATCGCTGGAAGTTGGTAACATCCTGAAGGATGTTCAGACGGGCAAGATCGGTCTGCCCGACCTGCAACGACCCTTCGTGTGGGGCAACGAAAAGGTCCGCGACCTGCTTGATTCCATGCTCCGCGGATACCCTATTGGCTATGTGATGCTGTGGGACTCTCCGAGCGACAACGCGGGCAAGAAGTCTGCCATAGGCTCGAACCAAAAGGTGTATGCCGTCCCCAAGTCCCTTGTCATCGACGGACAGCAGGGACTCACTGCCCTTCTGAGCTCCCTGTACGGTGTGTCCGTGCGAGACAAGAACTTCAGGGAGCGAACGGTGAAGGTCGCCTACGACCCCATCGCACGCTCATTCAAGAATGCCGACGCCTCGACCGAGAAGGATTCGCGCTATGTGCCGGACGTATCCGAGGCCTTCGCGGCGAACCACGACAACAAGCTGAGCGCCTATCGCAGGGCGTTCATCAAGCGCCTTAACGAGGCGAATGCCAAAAAGGGAGAACCCGAACTCGACGATGACGGCGAGGATGCCGTCGAGAGCGGGCTCAACGCATTACTCGGGCTTGAGCGTTATCTTCTGCCGACGCTGGAGATTTCCGAATCGGCTGACGAGGAGACCGTATCGGACATCTTTGTGCGTGTGAACTCGCAAGGGCAGGCGCTTAAGCAGGATGACTTCATCATGACCCTGCTTTCGGTCTACGAACCTGCCATGAGGGAGCGTATAGAGGAGTTCTGCGCCATGAGCCATGCGCCCGCAAAGGGCACCTCGTACAACCCGCTCATGACCGTCTCGCCGACGCATATCATTCGCGCCACGGTGGGCGTGGGGTTCAAGAGGGGTCGCCTGCGTTATGCCTACCAGATTCTTCGCGGGCGAGATCTCAAGACAAAGGAAACGACGCCCGAGACGCGAGCCGAGAACTTTGCCACGTTCGGTCGCGCCCTCGATCTCGTGCTTGACCTGAACAACTGGCACGCCTTCATCAACACGCTGGCGGAGGCGGGCTACGTCTGCTCCGACCAGGTGGGGTCGGGCAACGCGCTCATGTTCTGCTATGCGTTCTACCTTATCGGGCGCTATGAGTTCGACATGGAGCCACTGGCTGTGCGTGGACTCGTGCGGCGCTGGTATTTCGCCGCAGCCATAACGGGGCTCTATGTGGGGTCCTTCGAATCCGAGTTCGAGCAGCAGCTTAACGACGTCTCGCGCCTTGATACTGCCGACGAGTTCCAGACGTACTTCGACCGTAGGCTTGCCGCCATCATGACGGACGATTATTTCTCCATTACGCTGCCAAGCTCCCTCGATGCAAACGAGGCGACGGGTCCGACCTGGTGGGGCTTCGTCGCGGCTCAGGTTGTGCTCGGTGCCAAGGCGCTGTTCAGCACGGCCCCTCTTTCTCAGCTGCTGCTTACCGGTTCGTCGGGTTCCAAGAAGGCCCTGGACAAGCACCATCTGTTCCCAGATAACTACCTGAAGGCCAAGGGCTACCTTTCGCAGCGCAGCAACCGAGGTAACTTCACCCTCGTTGACTACCAGAACAACATTTACATCTCGGATGATGCCCCGAATGAGTACGTTCGTAGGTATCGCGACGCGCTGGGGGAGGACGAGTATCGCCGCAACTGCGAGGAGCACGCCCTGCCCGTTGGGTTCGAGGACCTCGATTACGAGGAGTTCATCAGCAAGCGAAGGCAGCTTATGGGCGAGCTTGTGAAGAGAGCCTACGAGCGGCTTTAGGCTTACGCTGTGAACCTGCGATTGGGGGCTAAAGTGACGAAGGTTTTCATATCCTATGCATGGGAGAGCGAAGAACATCGTGCATGGGTTAAGGCGCTGGCAGACCGTCTGCTAGCCGATGGTGTCGAGGCAATTGTGGATCAATATGACCTTGAGCTTGGCGATCGGTTGCCTCAGTTCATGGAGCAGTCGGTTAGGTCGTCGGACTATGTTCTTATTGTCTGCACCCCAGCATATAAGCAGAAGGCCGATGAACGAATCGGCGGGGTGGGCTACGAGGGGCACATCATCAGCGGAGAATTGTTCTCTGGGCATAATGAGAGGAAGTTTATCCCGGTAATAAAGGAAGGGGGCGTTGAGGAAAGCCTCCCGACCTTCCTCAAGGGGAAATTGGCGGTCGACTTGGGCGATGGGGTCGAGTCTCGTGGCTATAACGATTTGCTTGCGACCCTTTATGGGGCCAAGAAGAAGCCGTCGGTTGCGCCCAAGCGCCGCATCGCTCAGACGTCTTCGAAAAAACGCGAAGAAGAGGGCGAGGGCTCTGAGCCCATCAGAATCGTCGGTATTGTGGTCGATGAGGTGGGAGAACCGAGGAACGACGGAACGAGGGGGAGTGCCCTGTACGAAGTGCCGTTCCGATTGTCGAGACGCCCCAGCTCTCTGTGGCGCGAACTCTTCTTGAAGTCTTGGGACTTGCCGCCAAGATTTACCACCATGCATAGGCCCCATATCGCATCGGTCGTCGGCGACGAAATAATCCTTAATGGGACCACCATCGAAGAAGTTAGGGACTATCACCGTGACACCCTCGTCTTGTGCGTGGAAGAGGCTAACAAACTTGAGGCCGAATATCTTGAGAAGGAACGGAAACGCCAAGCTCGCGAAGAGGCTGCTCGGTCAGCCTATCGGAAGAACGTCGAGGACGTTGCAGGGACGATAGACTTCTAGACCGGCTTCCATCGTAGGACCGCCATAACAATTGGCCTTGAGGCCGATGGGTCCCGCTTATGGGCGGGACCCCCGCGACACATGGTGTCGCTCTCGCTGCGGCTCCCCGGCAACGCTCCCCAGGGTCGCGTTTCGTCCGCCTCCGCTCACGCCGGCCCCGCCCGCCGAACGGCTTCGCTCGATGGCTTCCAGTAGTCGCCATCGCTCCGCCGTTGTCGCCGGGCGGGGCCTCTCGCGCCGGGTCGCCGAGCGCCGTCGTGCGACGCTCCCCATCGATCGCGTCTTCTTGGCGTCGGCTCAACCGGCGCTCACCTGCCTGGGCTCGCGTTGCCTGGCCAACCGGCTCGCTCCCGGCGGGCAACCGCGACGCGCACGCGGGCGCTCTCCAAGCGCTCGGTCTGTCCCTTGTGGGTCATGTCGCGCTCGGCCAATTCGGGCCGTCGACACCCGCGTCACCAATTTCCCCGCGGGGGGGGGTTCGAATCCGCCGGGGGCACCAGAGATTTGTCGAGCCCGGTACCGCAACGGCGACAAGCCTTGCTGGTTTTGGAAAGCTCGTCGTTGGCGCCCTAGCGCACTGCCGTTTAGCGCCGATTCTGCCATGTCCGCACTCTTAGCGAGGGTGAGGAGCGTGAATTAATCGGAGAGGGCCAACCACTCTGATAAAATCGTCCTCGCTGTCGGCAGCCCTCGTGCCGGGCAGAGCCCTCCATCCGATGGGAGGTGATGCCCATGACCGATTTCACCGAGCTCGTGAAGCTCCTGACCGCCATGGTCTCGCTCCTCACGGCCCTTGTCGGCCTTTCCAAGGCACTCAAGCAGGGCTCGAAGCCCAAAAAGAAAGGCCACCGTCGCTAAGACGATGACCCAACTTCATTAAGCAACGGCTCTGCCCAGCTCTCTACAACTTGGGCTGCCGTCGGCACCATTTTACCCTCCTGGCGAGGAATTCGTCCATATTTCAAAAAACAAATCCGGCCTGCTATCGAAGCCGCCCTTTCCGCTGCCCTAGATAAAGAAAGCGCCCGCTTGCCGGGGAGCAAGTGGGCGCTTCTGAGCGAATATGTTTGCAGCGTTCGCTGCCGCAGGTAATAAGCAGCCGACTAGTTGCTTGTACCGGAATCGTCCCCGGAGCCAGAGCCAGAAATCGAAACCGTCAGCGTAATCGTGCTGTCGGTGGACTGCTTGCCGGTGGGGGAGACACCCGTGACAGTTGCGTTCTCGTTGCCGCTCACGGGGTTGCCGTTCTCATCGCAGAATGCGATGTTGTAGAACCCGGCGTTGTTGAGCGCGGTGACGGCGGCGGAGATGCTCTTGCCGTACAGGTTGCCCGGAACGCTGGCCTTGCCGGACTTCTTGGCGATGACGACGGTGATCGTGGCACCCGGCTTTTGCTTACCGCTGGGGTTCCAGCTAATGACGGTACCCTCGGCGACTGAGTCGTTCTCCTGGTAGCTTACGTCGACGCCAAAACCGGCCATGTCAAGCGCATTGCGTGCCTGGGCCTCGGTCATGTCGGTCAGATCGGGCACCGAGGTGGTGTCCGGGCCGCTCGAGACCTTATACGAGATAGTCGTGCCCTTCTTAACCTCCTTGCCGGCGTCGGTACCCTGCTCAAAGACCTGACCTTCGTCGGCCTCATTGGCTTCCTCGGAGGCGCTGCCCTTCAGGCCTACGCTTGCCAGCGCTGCTTCGGCTTGGTCCTTGGTCAAACCGACGAGCTGCGGGACCTCAACCTTTTCGGAGGGCTTGGGACCCTTGGAGATCACCAGGTTCACCCTTGTGCCCTTGGGCTTTTTGGTGTTGCCGTTGGGGGTCTGCTCGGCGACCTTACCCTCGTCGACGTCATCGTTGTAGCTCTGGTCGACGGTACCGACCTCCAGGCCGGCCTCCTGGATCTGCTCGACGGCGGTCTCCTGATCCTTGCCCAGCACATCGGGGACCGTAACCTGGTCGCCGCTGAACATGCCCGTGGCAAAGGCCACGACGATACCGATGACGGCGATGGCAGCCACCACGGCGGCAATAATCTTGTTCTTGTTGGACTTGGGCTTCTCGGCCTCGTAGGAACCGGTGGAACCCGAGACGGCGCTGCGGGGGTTGGTCTGGCCGCTCACGCCCGAGACGGGGCGAACCATAGCGCGCGTGGAGTCAGACAGCTCGCGGGTCTTGGTAGCGCCCAGGTCGCCGGCGGCACCGATAATGCGCGTGGGCTCCGAGACGTTGACGGCTCGACCGGACAGGTAGCTATTGAGCACCTGGCGCAGCTCATCGGCCGTCTGGAAGCGGTTGGCCGGGTCCTTCTCCATGCACTTGAGGATGATGCGCTCCAGGTCGGCGTCGACGCCGGAGTTGATCTGGCTCGGCGGGATAGGCAGCTCGTTGACCTGCTTGAGTGCCACCGAGATGGCGTCGTCGCCGTCGAATGGCACACGGCCGGTAGCGCACTCGTACATGACGACGCCCAGCGAGTAGATATCCGAGGTGGGGCCGAGGTCCTGACCACGGGTCTGCTCGGGGCTTACGTAGTGGGCGGTGCCCAGCACGTTGTTGTCCTGCGTGAGGTGGCTGTTCTTGGCGCGCGCGATACCAAAGTCCATTACCTTGATGTTGCCGTCGGGCAGCACCATGATATTTTGCGGCTTAATGTCGCGGTGGATGATCTCGTGCTTATGGGCGACCGAAAGCGCGGAACTGATCTGCGAGCCGATCTGTGCGACCTTTTTGGGATCGAGTGCACCGTGGCTCTTGATGCCGCTTTTAAGGTCGGTACCGCGCAGGTACTCCATGACGATGTAATAGGTGTCGCCGTCCTTGCCCCAATCGTAGACGCCCACGATATAGGGGGAGGACAGGCCTGCTGCTGCCTGGGCCTCCTGCTTAAAGCGTGCAGCGAAGGTGGCGTCGCCGGCATACTGCGGCAGCATGATCTTGACGGCAACCGTACGATCGAGGACCTGATCCTGTGCACGGAAGACGGTCGCCATGCCGCCCGTTCCCACCTTATCCTTGAGGAGGTATCTTCCCCCGAGGACCCTCTGTTCCATTCCTGCTCCTAACATAACAATTCGCTCAACGTTGTGTGTAGTACCAAATATGTGGCCGCTGGGGCCGTGTGGCGCGTTGCCGCTAGCTCATCGGCCGTGGTGCGCCCCGAGTATCCGCTTCGATCACGGGCATCACGCTCCCTGTGCGGCGAGCGCCGCGGTCAGGACGATGCCGGCGATTTTGGCGGCCTTGACGTCATGCTTGTCGTAATCCTCCAAAGCCACCGAGATGGCGACCGTAGGTGAATCGTAGGGGGCAAAGCCGATGAACATGGAGTTGACGTTGGTGCCGCCGGTCTCGGCCGAGCCGGTCTTGCCGGCAACCTTGACACCCGGAATCTGGGCATCGGTGCCAGTGCCAGACTGGACGACTGAGAGCATGGCCTGCTTGACCTGGTCGGCCGTGGCAGAGCTGACAGCCTGACCCAGCGAACGGGACTGCATGGTCTTAACCACGGTTCCGTCTGGGGCGAGCACCTGGGACACAAAGAACGGATCCATGACGACGCCGCTGTTGGCAATGGCGGCGGCGATCACGGCGTTTTGCATGACCGTGGTCTGCGGGCCGGGCGTGTGGTCCATACCGACAGGCTGACCTGCACCTGCCCAAGCGGTCTCCCACTCGGTCATAAGCGACGGGTCGGCCATGATGGAAGCCGCGGCGGTAAGGTCCTGGCCCAGCTTTTGCCCATAGCCAAAGGCGTTGGCAAACTGTACCAGCGAGCTGGCACCGACCTCGTTGGCCACCTGGCCAAAGACGACGTTAGACGACACGGCGAAGGCCTGCTGCAGGCTGATGGTGCCGTAGCTTTCGTTGGCGTAGTTGGTGACCGGAGCGTTGCCGATATCCATGGAGCCGGGCGCCTGGTACGTGCTGGTAAGGCTGGCGGTGCCGGTTTCGAGCGCCGCGGAGAGTGTGACGACCTTAAAGGTCGAGCCCGGGGTATAGAGAGCGTCCATGGCGCGGTCGTACATGGAGCCGTCCTCGCCACCGCCCGACTGCATCAGGGCATCGATGTTGGTGTTGTCATAGGTGGGCGAGCTTGCGCATGCGAGGACCGCGCCGGTGCGCGGATCCATAACCACCACGGCACCCTTAAAGCCCTTGAGTGCCTGCTCGGCAGCCGTCTGGATGCGCGAGTCGATGGTGAGCTTGGCGGTGTTGCCCGGTTGGTTTTGGCCCGCGAGCGACGCGAGGGCGTTGTCCCAGCTGGAGTAATCCTTGGAGCCGGTGAGCGTTTCGTTCATGACGCTCTCGACACCAGCGGTGCCGTACTGCTGGCTTACATAGCCCACCACGTGAGCGGCCATGTTTCCGTTGGGGTAGGAGCGGGCGTAGGTGCCGTCTTCCTGTTGCAGCGACTCGGCCAGCGTCACGCCGTCGGACGTGATGATGGAGCCGCGCTGGATGTACTTGGAGCGGGCGATGGTGTGGTTGTTGGTCGGCATGTCCTGATAGTCCTTGGCCTTGATGACCTGGACATAGGTGAGGTTGCCGATAAGGATGGCGAATAGTGCCGTAAAGGCGAGCACGGCACGGGTCAGTCGATTGGCGAGCGCCACGCGGCCGAGCACACCGGATTCGGGCGTGTCGAGCAGGCGACGGCGCATGCGCGAGCCGGCGGAGTGGCTGCCGCGGGCATACGAAGACGAAGTGGCGAAGCGCGTGCCAGCCGGGGAGGCCGCCGAGGCGACCTGGTCGTCGGTGATGGCGGCCATGGTGCCGGTGCCGGTGAGCTCGGCCTCGCGACCGGTTGCCTCGTCACCGGCGCGCAGCAAAAGCGCGACGATGATAAAGCTTGCCAGCAGCGAGGAGCCACCCTGGCTCATAAAGGGCAGGGTGACGCCGGTCAGCGGGATCAGGCGGGTAACGCCGCCAACGATCAAGAACGCCTGGAAGCTGATGGCGGCCGTAAGACCAGTGGCGCTAAAGGCGGCAAGGTCGGACTTGGCACGGGCTGCCGTGGTCAGGCCACGTACGGCAAAGAGCATAAACAGGATAAGAACGGCGCCACCGCCCAAAAGGCCCATCTCCTCGCCGATAGCCGAGAAGATAAAGTCGGACTCGACGACGGGGATGTTGTTGGCCATGCCGTTGCCAATGCCGACGCCAACAAGGCCGCCGTCGGCCAGCGAGAAGAGGGACTGGACAATCTGGTAGCCCTGGCCCTGTGCATCCTTAAAGGGATCGGCCCAGATCTGGAAACGAACCTGGACGTGCGACAGGAACTTGTAAGCGCCCACGGCCCCCACGGCCAAGAGCACAAGGCCGATGATGACATACGAGAAGCGACCCGTGGCAACGTAGAGCATCAGCAAGAAGATGGTGTAGAACAGCAAGGCCGAGCCCAGGTCACGTTCGAAGACAACGACGAGCAGGCATACACCCCAGACTGCGAACAGCGGCAGCAGCAGGCGCAGACGCGGAATCTTAAGACCCAAGATCTTGCGGTTGGAGATAGAGAGCAGTTCGCGGTTCTCGGCCAGGTAACCGGCTAGGAACAGCACGATAAAGACCTTGGCGAACTCGCCGGGCTGAATGGTAAAGCCGGCGATGCGAATCCACAGTTTAGAGCCCGAGATCGTGGTGCCGATAAAGATGGGCAGCATCAGCAAGATGATGCCGATGATGCCAAAGGTGTACTTGTAGCGCATGACTACGTCGAGGTTTTTGACCAGCGCAAGCGTACCTACCATCAACGCCACCGAGATAAACAGGATGACGAGCTGCGAGATGGCGAGCGTGGGCGCCAAGCGCGTCACAAACGTGATGCCAATGCCCGAAAGAACAAAGACGATGGGCAGGATGGCCGGGTCGGCGCCGGGTGCCAGAATGCGCACGGCGATATGCGCCGCGGCGAAGGCGGCAAAGAGACCGATCGGAACGGCAAGTGTCTCAAACGAGATGGCGGCGCCTGCGGTGAGCACGTACATCGCATACAGCAGGATGACGGGGAACGCCGAGGCGATGAGTAAGAGCAGTTCGGTATTACGGCGACTCATAAGCGGCACTCCCTTTCTAATTCTTATCGGAGGCTTCGGCCTCGGCGGACTGTTCGGCGGTATTCTCGGAATCCGATTCGGAGGTCGAACCCTGGTCGGTGTTATTGCGGATCGTTTGCGCGTCGATCACCTGACGGGTCTGCTCCTCGTCGATCTGATGGCGGTACTTGGAGATGGTGTCCTGTGCGTCGTCGATGCTCGTCTGCTGAATACCTGCCTTAAGGCGATTTTGTGTGTCTTCGGGCAGGTCGGACAGTTTGATGGTGGTCGTGCTGTCGAGCCAGTGCAGCTTAAGGCCGAGCGGCTTGCCGGGAATGCCCCGGTAGACCGCGACGGTGTCCTTGTAGGTGCCCAGGTAGTACGAGCCGGTGATGCCTGCGTAGGCCCAGATGGCTGCCGCCAGCACAAAAGCGATGCCCAGTACGGTGGCAATGGTGATGTTGCGGCGGCGGACGCGCTTTGCCTCGCGCATGACGCCATCGTCGACCAGGTCAACGACAAGCACGGTGACGTTGTCGTGCCCGCCGGCGACCAGTGCCGCGTCAACAAGGTTGTCGACGCAAATCTGCGCGGTCGAGGACTGTGTGGCGATGTTTTCGATATCGCTATCGGGAATCATGCTCGAAAGACCGTCCGAGCACAGGATCAGGCGGTCGCCTTCCTCGATATGCAGGGTAAAGTGGTCGGCATACATGGCGGGATCCGAGCCCAGCGCGCGGGTGATGACCGAGCGGTTGGGGTGGACGCGAGCCTCGTCTGCCGTAATTTCGCCGGCGTCCACGAGCTCCTCCACATAGGAGTGGTCGCGGGTCACGCGGATGAGCGTGCCCTCGTGGAGCAGATAGGCGCGCGAGTCGCCCACGTGGGCGATGGCGAGCATGTCGTTTTCGATATAGGCGCAGGTTGCCGTGCAGCCCATGCCGGGCTTGCCAAGCCCGTTGAGCGCAGCCTCGATGACCGCGGCGTTTGCAGCTTCGACGGCGGCCGCCAGTCGTGCGGCGTCGGCTGCCTGCGGCGCTGTCTTGGCAATGGTCTCGACGGCGATGGAGGAGGCTACCTCACCGGCGGCGTGGCCGCCCATGCCGTCGCATACGCAAAAGAGCGGCGATTGCACCAGATAGGAGTCTTCGTTATGCGGGCGCACACAGCCAACATCGGAGCGGGCGCCCCACATGAGCTGCGTGGTCGTGCCGGCGTCGTAGGTCGAGTCAGTCTCGACGCGCTCGTCGGTCAGCGGCTCAAAACTCATGGTCGAGCCGGGGTCCTTAAGCTTGGCCTCCACGGCGGCAACGTCAATCTCGGCCGTATCGCCGGGCGAGACGGTGTCGGCATCGTTGCTCGGGTCGTTGACGTTGGGCGTGGCGGGCTCTTCGGTTGTACGGTCGACAGGCTCGTCGTCTTGCGGGGCGACGGCTGCAGACTCGGGCGTCGCGAAGTGCGCGGGCGCGGGCGTGCCGTGGGATTGGGAGACATCCTCCGTCGTTGCTGCGGGTACGTCTTCGGTTACAGACTGCATGGCTTCGGGCGCCGATGCGTCCGCGGGGGAGGGCGCCGCCGCGGGTTCCGGTGCAGATGCGGACTCGGGCGCTGCGGCGGGTGCCGGCGCTACGGGAAACACCGGTGCCGCGGGCTCGGGAGCCGCAAATACCGCGGAGCTCTCGGTAATCGCCGTGGCGACGGGTTCGGCAAAGTGAGCCGGCGCGGGCATGTCTTGCGGGACCGCGGGCTGCTCGGCAGCGGCGTGCACGCCGATGGGGGCGGTGCCGCCGTCAGCGTTGTCCTCGGCATCCTCGTCGTCGGTCAGCGTCGGATATTCTTGCGTTACATGCGAAAGAGGCAGGGAGAACACAGTGTCCTCGGGCTCCACGGGCGCAGGGCCCGTCGGGGCGGCATGAGCCGGCGCGGCCGCGGGGGCGGCCGACGTCTCTGGCATGGTTGCGGACTTGTTCTCCTCGTCGATCATCGACGGTTCACCTTCATGACCACGTCGCCAATCTGGACTTCGTCGCCCTCGCGCAGCGTTGCGGGTTCCACCAGCTGGCGGCCGTTGACGAGCGTGCCGTTAAGCGAGTTGAGGTCCTCGATAATAAGTGCCGGACCCTGCAGCGAAAAACGCGCATGCGAGGCCGAGACAAACGGTTCGTTGATGCAGATGTCCGACGACGGCGAACGGCCGACGATGACGGGGCCGAGCATATCCACGTGGATGCCGCGGATGCCGCGCGGGCCCTTGTCCACATCGATCGTCCAGATGGCCGAGTCGCGGCGCTGGCCGCGGACGAGCCCCACGCCGGTCTTCATGACGGCAAACAGGAAGATATAAAGCAGGACGACCAGGACGATGCGGCCTGCAAACAGGACGATATCGATGTTCATAAGCGACTATCCCCTAAATTCGAACGTGCTCAGGCCAAACGTCAGCAGATCGCCGTTGCGCAGCGGGCAGCGCGTGATGCGACGGTTGTTGACGAGCGTGCCGTTGGTGGAGTTGAGGTCCTCGATCGACCAGTCCGAGCCGGTAAAGGTGAGCTGGGCATGACGGCGCGACACGTTGGGATCGCGCAGGGCGATGTCGGAAACCGAGCGCTCGCGACCGATGGTCACCTGTGCGGAGGTGATGGCGTGGCTCTCGCCGCTCACGACGTCGACGAGCTGGGCGAGCGGACGCTGCGGGGCGCGAGAGCTTGCCATGTTGGAGGCGATGCTGGCTGCGGCACCAAGGCCAGCGGCGGCGCCGGTCGCGGCGGCTCCGCCCATGCCGGCAAGCGCGTCGCGCGAGACGGTTTGGGGCACGGGAATGGGTGCGGCGGCGGGATCGGGCATATTGGGCGCAAAGGGGTCGGCCACGGCAAGCGGGTCGGGAGTGGCAGCACGAGGTGCCGGCTGCTGCTGCGGCATAGCAGCGGGGTGTTGCTGCGGGGCGGCAAACTGCTGCTGGCCGGCGCGCGGGGCGCTGGCGGCACGGCTCGCGGCTGAGTTGTTCTGGCCCAGGCCGTTTTGGTAGGCGCGCTCTTCCTCGTACAGGCGACCGAGCGTGGGGGCATCGACGTTCTCGGCAAAGACCGAGAACTTGCCGCCGCGCAGCTGCGGGTCGATCATAAAGCGAACGAGGGGCTCGCCGACAAAGACGTAGCGGCGCTTTTCGGCCTGCGCTTTCACAAACTCGCGGACCTCGCGCGAAAGCTCGGGATAGAACGGGGCGAGCATGGGATCGTCGTCGGCGGCAATCAGGATGGTATAGAGCGCCGGCGCGGTGTTGACGCCGTTGATCACCAGAGTCTGATCCTCCATGTCGCGAGCGGCCTGCTTGGCAAGCTTCTTAAAGGAGAACGGGGCACGGGTGGCACCGAAGATGCCGGCCACGTGGTCCTCGAAGATGTTCAGGAAGTTCACGAAAGATCACTCTCCGTATAGGTTCTTTGGTATCCGAGCAAATAAAGGCATATCCCGACGATTATAGAGGATAGGATTCCCGTAACCGCCGCCTTGGCGACGACCGGGCCCGCAAGGCTGGCAATTTCCATATGGTGTGCAAGACAAAACGATACGGCCGAGCCGATGCCGGCGACGGCAATTGCGACGATGGCGGCAAGGTTCGATCCCTGCTCGGCGCGCTTGGCATGAGCATTGAGCAGCAGCGATGTTGCCGCGGCTATTGCTGCAACCAGCACGATTGCAGCGAGAAGGAGCGCGTCTCCCAGCGCTGCGGCGACATTGCTAAGCCCCAGTACGCCTCCCGCAGAGAGAGCCGCTGCAACAAGGCGGGCAAAGAGTGCGCCCATGCCCGTGGCCGCCGCGGCGCTTGCCGGGCCGAGCCAAAACGCCGCGATGCTCGCGGCGGCTCCGGCGGCAAGGAGGGCGTCGCCGGTTAGGCAACCCAGCGCAAGCGCGCAGGTGAGCGTCGCGCTCGCAGCCGCCTCGGTGCGTCCCCAAGCAATCCACCAACCGGACATGGCAGCGGCAAAAATGACCGCGACCGGCAGCATCGACAGGATGCCCTGCGCCTGCATGGTGGCGTTGGCCATGAGCACCAAAAAGCCCACGGCCGAGATGGCCGAGCCAATCTGCGGGGCCAAGCCTGCCGCCGCGCCAATGGCGACGGCCGCCACGACCAGCCCGGGGAGCGCCGCGACGCCGGCTGTCTGCATAAGCAAAAAGCTGAAGGCTCCGCACGAGAGCGCCGAGATGCCGCGCATGGTGTAATTGCGTGCGCGGCCCCAGCGCGTGCCCGCCCAGCCAAGTGCGGGGTCGACCTCGACGGTGTCATCCTCGTAGGGTAGCGACTCCATATCGTCTGCCGCGCACTCGTCATCTGAAAGTTCGCCCACCATCTGCTCCAAGCTGCGACGGCCTTCGCGCACGCTTCCTAAGCCGGCAAGGAGTCGGTCGCAGAATGCCTCGATGCTATCGGGGCGGTCTTGCGGCATGGGGGAGAGGGCGCTCATGAGCGCCGCCTCGGCCCCCGGGGGAAAGTGCGGGATGAGCTCGCTGGGATAGGTGGCGCCGCCGATGATGCGGTCGAGCGAGTCGGCAGGCGTGGCTGCCACAAAGGGGGCGCTGCCGCACAGGCCCTCGTAGATCACGCAGGCAAGGGCAAAGACATCGGCGCGCTCGTCGACCGTGCCGGTCTCGATGTCGAGCTGCTCGGGCGGCATGTAGCCGATGGTGCCGCCGCGCGATCCGCCAAAGCCGCCGGCAGACGACAGCCGCGCCATGCCAAAGTCGGTGAGCTTTACATTGCCCGAATGGTCGATAAGTACATTGGCGGGCTTTATGTCCAGATGAAGCACGCCGTTTGCATGGGCAAAGGTGAGTGCCTGACCCAGCGCGTCGGCAATGGCCGCGGCCTCGTCAAAGGTGAGCGAGTGGCCGTCCACGCGATGCAAAAACTCGGCGAGCGACATACCGTCGACATATTCCATGACCAGGTAGGCATAGGCGGTGTCGTGCGTAAAGTCGATAACCTGCACGATATTGGGATGTTGAAGCATGGCGGCGGTATGCGCCTCGCGCAGCACGTCCATGATGTCGCTGGCGGGCATGCCGGCGCCGTTGATAAGGGGGATGCGCTTAATGGCCACGCGACGGCGCAGGTGCGTGTCGCGGCAGATCTCGATGGAGCCAAAACCGCCGGTCGCAAGCGTCTCGAGCGGCTGGTACCGCTTGAGCAGCTCGCGAGAGCTAGTGCCCTCCAAGGGAACGTCCGGCGAGAACCGGGCGGTATGTTGCGAGAAAAGCGGCATGGCCAACCCTCGTGCGTTTAAAGTTCGTTTGCGAGTGGCGGGCGCGGGGCCGAGCCGTTCGCGGTGGCATAGATGCTGCTAGTGTAGCACGCTCAGGCGGATGGCGAGGATGGCGGGATGCGAGGCTGCCTGTCTGACTTGGCCTTAGCGCTTCTTCTTGTTCTTCTTCTGCTTGCGTCGCTTGCCCTTGGTCTCCTGGGGCTGGTCGCCCTGCTTGGCCTCGGCAGCGGCCTTCTCAGCCTTCATCTTCTTGCGTTTGGTCTCGATGCGCAGCTTTTTGTTGATGCGCGCCTTAAGGAAGGAGCCAAACTGCTCGGCATCACCACGCACAAAGGTGTCCTTAGGGATCGTCACGCCCTGGTCGGCGAACATGGCCACAAAGATGCGCTCGCCGTCGAGTACGTGGTCGAGCTTCTCAAACGGGAAGAACTGCGACTTGCCGCTCTTGCCCCAGACCATCAGGCCGTCCTCGTTGGCGGCGACGCGGCGGTAGCGGCCGCCCATGGATTCGTCTGCCTCGACGGCTTCGATAAAGTCGCGCGCGAGCGTGTGGTGCAGATTTTTGCTCCACCAGGCCAAAAAGGCGCCGAACACGATCAGGACGACGCCAAACTTGATCCAGTTGCCGCCGGCCACCAGCATGCCGATGCCGATGAGCGCGGCAATTGCCGCGGCGACATACAGCGAGCCGCGACGCCTGGGCGAGGCGACCAGACGGGCGAAATCGGTGACGAGGTCGTTTTCGTACTGATACTCGTTGAGGTACAGGATGCCGTCGTCGGCTGCGGCCTGCTTCTCGAGCGCGACCTCGACCTGGTCGGCTGCTTCGGAGGGAACGAGGTTGCTCTCTGCGTCTGCCATGCTCTTTGGACTCCTATCGCGGCGGGCTCGCCGTACGGGTTATTATGAATGCAGTATGCCGTGCGACCGCATGGCCGCCGCGGCAACAAGACTCAGTATACCCGGGGGAGCACCCATGGAATCGTTGTACCGAAAGTATCGCCCGCTCACCTTCGACTCCGTGGTGGGCCAGCAGCATATCGTCTCGACGCTCGAGCACGCCATCACCGAGGGGCGCCTGTCCCACGCGTACCTGTTTTGCGGTCCGCGCGGCACGGGCAAGACCACCATGGCGCGTATTCTTGCCAAGGCGCTGCTCTGCCGCAATGCCGAAGCGGCGCGCGCCGAGGGTGCGAGCGGCTGCATGCCCGACGGCACCTGTGAGGAATGCGAGCTTATCGCCGAGGGCAACCACCCAGACGTCTACGAGCTCGATGCCGCAAGCCGTACCGGCGTAGACAACGTGCGCGAGGAGATCATCAACTCCGTCAACTTTGCCCCGGTGCGCGGCAAGTACAAGATCTATATCATCGACGAGGTCCACATGCTCACGACGGCGGCGTTTAACGCGCTGCTCAAGACGCTCGAGGAGCCGCCGGCGCACGTGATCTTTGTGCTGTGCACTACCGACCCGCAAAAGATTCTGGAGACCATCCTCTCGCGCTGCCAGCGCTTTGATTTCCACCGCATCGGTAACGAGGATATCGAGCATCGCCTGTCCTACGTGTGCGAGCAGGAGGGCTTCGACTACGACGACGAGGCGCTTGCCATCGTGGCACGCCATGCCAAGGGCGGCATGCGCGACGCGCTCTCCACGCTGGAGCAGCTGAGCGTCTTCGGCAACGGCACCGTGCATGCGGACGATGCCCGCTCGCTTTTGGGTGAAGTTTCGGACCAGATTCTGGGCGAGTTTGCGCGCGCCATTGCTGATCGTGATGTCGCCGAGCTGTATGGGCTTATTCGCGCGCAGGTCGAGGAAGGTAACGACCTGCTGGAGCTGACGCGCGATCTGGTGGCGCATGTGCGCGATGTGTACGTGGCCTGCGTTGCCGGTGCCCGTGCCGAGTTGTTTGAGGGCGGCGCCGAGCAGGCCGAGGCGCTTGCAGCCGAGGCCGCTGCCTTTGGCGAGCATCCGGCCGACCGTCTGGCCCGTGTGCTGACGGTGCTCGACGATGCCGCGCTGGAGATGAGGGGCGCGAGCGACGTGCGCTTGGTGCTAGAGATCGCCTGCACGCGCCTGGCGCGTCCCGAGGCCGATTTAACGATTGAGGCTTTGGCCGAGCGCGTGGCACGCTTGGAGGCCATGGTTGCCAACGCCGCGGTGCCGGCGAGCGTGGCTGCTGTTCAAGCGAGTGCGCCTGCGGCTGTCGCGGCTGCGCCTGCGACGACACAACAACCGACGCTGATCTCGGGTGCCCGAGCTGCTACTCCTGCGGCGACCGCCGCCCCCGCTGCTACGTCCGCGCATCAGGGCGGCATGCCTTGGGACCGCGGCGCTGCTGTTCCGGCTGCCCAGCCTGCGCCCAAGTCCGCGGCTCCGGCTCCCGCGCCTAAACCTGTAACGCCTGCACCTCAACCCGTTGCGGCTCCGACCCCCACGCCTGCTGCATCGACCGTGCCGGTGTCCAAGCCCAGCAACGCCGCCCAGGTTGCCGCCGCCGGTGCTGCCGAGACCCCCGCGGTCGAGGACGCCGGCGAGCTCCAGCGCAAATGGGTCGAGGTCGTCGAGCGCGTCAAGGCTCGTCAGGCATCCTACGCAGGGCTTTTGCTCAACGCCCGCGCCACGGCCGACGACGGCTCCAAGCTCACGGTCTCGTTCCCCGCGGGCTCGACCTTTGCCATCAAGATGCTCGGTCGCGCCGACACGCAGTCGGTGGTCCTGCCGACGGTCTGCGCGGTATTCGGTCGTCGCACCGTCGACTACGTCCTGGATGGAGGTGGCACGCCGGCTCCTCAACATGAGGAGCATTCTCCATCTGCACGGGCTGCGGCATCTGCGGACCCGCAACCCGTGTCCTCGGCGGTCCCTGTATCCTCGAGCGCCAGCGCTCCGCAGCCAATAACAGCGCCGGTGGTGGTACCGACCCCGTCGGCGCCTGAGCCCGCGGCGCCCAAACCGGCTGCTCCGGTCCCCGCACCCAAGCCCGCTGCCGCGCCTGCGCCCAAGTCATCCGACCTGGCTAAGGCCCCCTGGCTGCGCTCCGACAACCCTGCCGGCGCTCCTGCCACGGGCAAGCTCCCGACCGAGCCCGCGCCCCGTGCGCCCGAGCGCGCGTCCGCTCCCAAGGCTCAGCCGTCTGCACAGGCTGCACCGTGGGAATCCGAGCAGGTTCCCTACGACGACGCCATGGTCGGCGGCTTTGCTGCCGATGCCGGCGGGGACGATTTGCCCCCGTTCGACGTGCCGGGTGCGGCGTCCGCGCCCAAGCCCGCTGCAGCTGCCCCCAAAGAGGAGGACGCTCCTGCAGCTCCCTGGGAGTCCAACCCTGGTGCCGGCAGCCCCTTCGGCCACCAGGGCGCAGCCCCGAGCATCCCGCAGACCGAGGATGAGGCCAAAGCCCTCATCCGCAACGTCTTTGGCCAGGCCACCATCTTCAAGCCGGTGGAGTAACCGTGCGGGCGGGTATACCGCTCAAGAAGAGGGCTCAATGTCCGGGCGCATCTGTATTTCGGACATGTGTAGTGTGGTGCCACGTATCTCGCATTCGAGCAGGCAGGTACGCGACGGTCGGTCTAGGATGCTGAGGTCGATACGATACGCCGCATAGCTGTCCGTGTGCTCGACTTGCTCGGCGTTGAGGGTTGCTCCGATTGTCAAGAAAGAGCCCGGTTCGGCATCGACAATCTTGGAGTCCTTTATCTTGACCTTGAACTCTTGGTAGAGGGACGGGCTGTTGTAGTAAATGGTTCGGGTTCCGTCGGTGCACTCATCGGTCGCTTCCCATTTGACGACGGGCTGGTCCGAGCTGGCTATCAGCAGTTCTGCTCCAAAGGCTATGGCATGGGTGATGACAACCAGCAATGCCCAGCCGACAAAGAGGTAGAGAACCACATATGCAACGGGGTGTTTTGAGCGGATGTTTTGGAGCGCGTCGGGGGCATTCATGGGGCACCTCCAAATTGCTATCTATGGCAATCAGATTATACCCCGCCGTCATGAGCGCCACCTCGAGTAGTGGCTCGGCATTTAGCCATTTAGTGGTACGCATTAAATGTCGGATTCCGGCTCTACAAGATTTAGCTTTCAATATTATGCAGATGCGAATTATTCAACTTTGCATAATCTTTGGGTGCGGCTTGCACTCCAGGACATGTATATCGACTGAGGTAGCGTGACCGCCCCGCTCGCTGGCCGCGCGCCGTGGTACGATTTTTGAGTTTGAAAGCCCCGCCGCGCTCCGGCTGCCCTTGCAGCTCGTTGCGTGGCCGCACGTAAAGGAGCCATTATGGCCGGTATGAACATGCAGCAGATGATGAAGCAGGCTCGCAAGATGCAGGAGCAGCTTGCCGCCGCGCAGGAGAACCTCAAGTCCCAGACCGTTGACGCCTCTGCCGGCGGCGGTATGGTCAAGGTTACCGTTAACGGCGAGATGGAGCTCGTCAACCTCACTATCGATCCCGATGCGCTCGATCCCGAGGACGTCGATATGCTGCAGGACATGATCATGGCTGCTGTCAACGAGGCCGTCCGCGGCGTCAACGAGCTCGCCAACAAGCAGATGGGCGCCATCACCGGCGGCCTCAACATCCCGGGCATGCCGTTCTAAGACACGCATATATATGAGTGCGAATCACAGTCTGCAAAAACTGCTCGATGAGCTGGGTCGTCTGCCGGGCATTGGTCCCAAGTCGGCCCAGCGCATCGCCTATTACCTGCTCGAGGCCGATGCCGAGGAGGCCCGCCGCCTGGCCGAGGCCATCCTGGAGGTCAAGCAAGAGGTCCACTTTTGCAGCCGTTGCTTTAACTACGCCACGGCCGACGAGTGTTCCATCTGCCAGGACCCGATGCGCGATACCACTCGCATTTGCGTGGTGGGCGAGCCACGCGACGTCCAGGCGATTGAGCGTACGGGCAGCTACCATGGCCTGTACCATGTGCTGGGCGGCGTGATCAGCCCCATGGACAAGATCGGTCCCGAGCAGCTGCATATCCGCGAGCTGCTGGCGCGCTTGGGCCACGAGGACATCCACGAGGTCATTATCGCCACCAACCCCAACATTGAGGGCGAGACCACGGCGAGCTACCTTGCTCGCACCATCAAGCCATTGGGCGTTGAGGTATCGCGTCTTGCGAGCGGCCTTCCCGTGGGCGGCGACTTGGAGTATGCCGACGAGCTTACGCTTGGCCGCGCTATCGAGGCCCGCCGCGCGATCTAAGCGGCGTCAGCTCCGCGGCATGTCCCGTCGGCCTGCCGCACGGGACGCTCATAATTGGGTGCGCGTTCATACATTTGTTGTGCAACAAACCTGCTTTTCATCCGCTTATCGCGTGGATGGGTCCGGTCGCACCTCGTATTTGCCCATTCGTTGCACAACCTTTTGGGTTCGCTGATACACTCAGATGTGGATGTGAAAGAATGCGCCGCTTTTAAGCGGCGTGTTTTTGTTGGAGGAGATCGCATGCGGCCCGGGGGCACTCAGACAAAGCATGGCGCCGCGGTGCGCATGCGACGCCGGCTGGGCCTGGCACCTCGGGCGTGTGTGCTGCTGTCTTGCTCGCTCGTGCTGGTCATAGCCGGTGTTTCGGCTTATGGCATGACGGTGCCGTCCATGGTGCAGGCGCATGCTGCGCGCGAGCTGCATATTGGGCGCAAGGCCAAAAGCGACTTGGGAACGACAACTGGATATGCATGGGCGAGCGTGGTCGGGCGCACCGTGTTTGGCGTCGATCCCGCAGACGAGGGTGAGCAGGCGTCCAACGAGATCACGCTGGCAAACGGCAAGACCATCGTGCTCACCAACACCAAGGTCATTACGAAGCTTTCCAATAACAGCGTGGCTTCTGTCGTTAACAAGGTGGAGCAGCAGAAGGAGCGGGATACGCAGCAGACGGGCAAGCCCGGCGGCTCGGACGGGTCCGGTTCTGGCAGCGGTTCGGCGGGCTCGGACGGCGGTTCCGGTTCGGGCTCCGCCTCTGGCGGTGGATCTTCGAGTGGTGGCTCGACGGACGGCAGTGCCGGCGGGGACGCGGGCTCGGGTGGCCTCTCGGCTGCCGAGGAGGAGAGTATTCACAGCTGGCTCGTGACCAAATACAACATGCTCGATGGCTATGTCACCCGCGCCAATAGCGTGGTTTCGACCTATAACGCTACGGGCGATACCGGACCGTGCGACACCCTGGCGAATGACATGTTTGTTATCCGTGCCGAGTTCGGTCGGCAAAGGTTCTCGACCAAATCTAAGTGGTATCGGCAGTATGCCAATCTGTGGGGCTGCTATACCAACCTGTGTCAATGGGTTGGACACTACGGCGATGACGACGTCGCGCTCAACAACTTTAACACCAATGTGGCGGCGATCGCCCTATGACGAACGACCTCGCTTCTACGGCGGCCCAGTCGCTCAACCGTGATCCCATGGTGGGCCTGCGCCTGGCGCGCGTCGACGGGTTTGAGCCGGCCGTCGCCCTGGGCACGGACGAGCTTCCCGCCTACCTGCGCCGTTTTACGATGCTGTTTGCCGATGACGCCACCATGCGCCGCGGCGGTATCGGCCGTGTGACGCGTGCCGTCAACGCGCAGGGCGAGGCCGTGGCGCTCAAGCAGCTCATCTTGCCAGCGCGCGACGAATTTGATGACGATGTCGCCCACGAGGCGCTGGTCACCAAGTTCAAGGCGGCGTTTCGCGAGGAATATGAATGCCATCGTGCCCTTTCGGGCCTTAAGGGCTTTCCCCGCTTATACGGGTGGGGCGAGGTTGACGGCGTGCCCGCGATTGTCATGGAGTGGGTCGAGGGCGAGACGCTCGCTCGCCTGCGCCCGCGCCTTGCCGTGGACGATGCCGGGCGTCTGTCGCCGCTCGTGGCGGCGCGCCTGGGTCGCGACCTGTTCGATCTGCTCTGCCGCATGAGCTTGGTAGGCGAGGGGTTCGTCCATCGCGATATCTCGCCCGCTAATATTATGGTGCGCACGGCGCGCCTGCCGCTCGACCGACAGCTTGCCGAAGGCACCTTCGACCTGTGCTTGATCGACTTTGGCTCGTCGCTGGCGCTCGAGCCCGCCTCTGCGGTGGCCGGCACCGGCGGCAAGGCGTCGTTTACCGAGCGCTATGCCACGTTGCGCCGCGCGACAGTGGCCTACGCCCCGCCCGAGATGCTCACCGACGATATCCCCGACCTGCGCATGCTTCGCATGTCGCCGGCGATCGATGTCTACGCAGCGGCGAGTACGGTCTACGAGCTCATCGCCGGTGTCGCGCCGTACGAAGTAGCGCCGGGTGCATCGGGTACTTCGGGCTCGCGCAAAAAGACGCGCGATATCGCCAGCCCTTATCGCCTCAAGATGGATACGCTGCCCGATTATCCCGTCGGCGCCCACGCGCCCGGCTGCGATTTGACGCAACTGCTGCGGCGCGAGCCCGATGTGGCACTTGCCGCGGCCGAACAGGCTCAGCAGTTGGGGCTCGATCCAAATTCCGAGGATCTGCGCGATGCGCTGGCGTTTGTCGACGCTCAGCTGTTCGATGTGGTGATGACCTGCCTGTCCTGCCATCAGGAAGATCGCCCCGAGCCGGCTGCGGTGGAGGCGGCGCTCTCGGCATTTTGCGACCACTATGCGCAAAATGTCGCCCGCTCGCTTCGCGCCGAGCCGCTCATGCCGTGCCCGATGGAGGTATCGGGGCACACGGCCCGGCGTGCGGCGATGGTTGGTGCGACGACGGTATGCGGCGTACTTTGGACTGTGGTCGTGGTATCAGCGGCGCTGTTGGCGTCGGGCGCCCATGTGACGCTCGTCGTGGGACCGCTTATGTGGTCCGGGAAGCTGCCGGCCATTATCGCCGCGCTGGCGTTGGCGCTGCCGAGCATGGTGGGCATCGCTGCCGGGGCCTTGGCACGCGACCGCCGTGCGGGATTCCTGCAGGGCGTGTTGGCCCTTTCCGCCTGCGAGGTTCCGGCGCTGGCCGCACTCGCGTGCGCCGTGTTTTCCCAGCATGCCGTGGCGGGTGGCCTGGTGGCCGCCATAATTGCAACCTATGCGCTCACGTGGTTTTTGCTGGCGATGGGGTTTGCCTTTGAGCTTCCCGTCGTGTCAGCACGACGTGCGAAAATTCCCATGGCGACGCCGCTTGCCGGCGGAGCCGCGGCTGTCCCCGCCTTTGGCGGGCCGGCCGAAGTATCCGACACGATCTCTGCGACCAAGGAGGGCTAAGCCATGGCTTCTCAAGCTGAGCTCACCCCATGCGGGGCAATGTTTGACATCTTTAAGCGCGCAGCGCACCTGAGCCATATCGAACTGTGCGGCCTGGTGCTCTCGAGCCGCCCGCTCGCCGACGGCCGTAGTCCGCAGAGCCGTGCCGCCGATCGCTCCTGGGTTTCGCGCTTTATCGTGCGCGCGCCGGTCGGCACGCTGCAGGAACGTTATTTTGCCGATTACGGGACCTCGGCCGCGCGCATTATGTCGCAGCTGGCTCTGCGCCGTCGCAATCCCATGGACGCCGCGGCCGTGACCAATATGGTGTGCGGCCCCGCTGGCGAGCCCATGGTGCGCGCACTCGAGGAATGCCACCAGGACACGAATCTCTATTGCAATGCGCTCGAGCGCCTGTCGCAGGCGGCTGAACTCATGCCCGCCGAGCGCGCCGAGGCCATCCTGGTACTGTTTGTCGCCGTCGGCTGCTCGGCAGATGTTCGATCCTCGGTGACCTATGCCATCGACTATGCGCACGCGACTTGCGGCGGCGCCACATCGACCCCGCGCTCGCTGAGCACATCTTCGGTCGCGGGCGAGCACGAGGTCGCGCCGGCGCATCCGCTGGGATTGCTGCGCGTGCAAAACGGCTACGTGGTGAGCGCCCCGCGCTGGATTCAGCCGAGTGAGGAAGGCGTCGAGATCGGCGCGCTGGCGACGGGGGAAGGCGACATCACCGACGTCGGCGACGACGTCTCGGCCCGCCATGCCCATATCTGGTGCGACGATTCTGGCACATGGTTTGTCGAGGACCTGGCGTCCACGAACGGCACCGTGGTGGTAAACGGGGCCACGAGTGTATGTATTCAAGTAGAGCCTGGCCGCTCCGCCCAGCTCAACCCCGGCGACGAGCTCAAACTCGGCGAATCCACAACCTACGCCATCCTCCTCGGCGCCCTCTAGTTCATCCCCTCAATGAGTTGCGGTGAAATAGGGACTGCTTAAGGCCGCGACCGGCAAAAACAGTCCCTATTTCACCGCAACTGCTGCGTGGTCCCCGGGGGATTGCGTTCGTTGGCATCGGCCGTGCGATAGTCACCCGAGGTAAACCTTTACCGCCCGCCTATATTTGTCGAAATTACACTTGACGGCGGGGTACAATAAACCCGCATGCGGATTTCCGTTGCGGGCGCCTCCCATCGCCGGGGCGTGCCCGGGAGCATCCGGTATGCGGCCTTTGCGGCGCTCGGTCATGTGCAAGACGGGTAGCTGGGCCTGTGGAGCGCGTGCAGCCCTCCTCGCCTTGGCATGCCTTCTCTCCACGCCATGTACCTGCTGCTCAGTCTGCCTGCCAGATGATTGGAAGCAACAGCGAAAATCCCATCACGCCAACATCCCGGCGATCGCCGGGGCCTGTATACCTATATGAGAGGAGAGGGGTATATGGCGCGTAAGTTTAAGTCTATGGACGGCAACGAGGCGGCCGCATATGTTTCGTATGCGTACACCGAGGTAGCGGGAATTTATCCCATTACGCCGTCCAGCCCGATGGCCGACCATGTCGACCAGTGGGCGGCCCAGGGTCGCAAGAACATCTTTGGCACCCCGGTCAAGGTCGTCGAGATGGAGTCCGAGGCGGGTGCAGCCGGTACCGTTCACGGTTCGCTGGGCGCCGGCGCTCTGACGACCACCTACACGGCTTCTCAGGGCCTGCTCCTGATGATCCCGAACATGTACAAGATCGCGGGCGAGCAGCTCCCGGGCGTCTTCCACGTCTCCGCGCGTTGCGTCGCTTCCCACGCCCTGAACATCTTTGGCGATCACTCCGACGTCATGGCCTGCCGTCAGACCGGCTTCGCCATGCTCGCAGAGGGCAACGTCCAGGAGGTCATGGACCTCTCGCCGGTGGCTCACCTTGCCGCCATCGAGGGCAAGACTCCGTTCCTTAACTTCTTCGACGGCTTCCGCACCAGCCACGAGATCCAGAAGGTCGCCATGTGGGACTACAAGGATCTGGCCGAGATGTGCGACATGGACGCCGTCCAGGCTTTCCGCGATCACGCGCTCAACCCTGAGCACCCGCATACCCGCGGCAGCCACGAGAACGGCGACATCTTCTTCCAGAACCGCGAGGCCTGCAACAAGGTCTACGACGAGCTTCCCGCCGTCGTCGAGGGCTACATGAAGAAGATCAATGAGAAGCTCGGCACCGATTACGGCCTGTTCAACTACTACGGCGCTCCCGATGCTGATCGCGTCGTCGTGTGCATGGGCTCCTTCTGCGACGTGCTCGAGGAAGTCATCGACTACCTCAACGCTCACGGCGAGAAGGTCGGCCTGGTCAAGGTTCGCCTGTTCCGTCCGTTCTCCATCAAGCACTTTGTCGACGTTCTCCCCGAGACCGTCAAAAAGATCGCCGTCATGGACCGCACCAAGGAGCCGGGTTCCATCGGCGAGCCGCTCTACCAGGACGTCGTCTCCGCTCTCTACGAGGCCGGCAAGACGGGCATCAAGGTCGTCGGCGGCCGTTACGGCCTGGGCAGCAAGGACACGCCTCCCGCGTCCGCGTTCGCTGTCTTCGAGGAGCTCAAGAAGGACGAGCCCAAGCGCGAGTTCACCATCGGCATCGTCGATGACGTGACCAACCTGAGCCTGCCCGAGGCCGAGGATGCGCCCAACACCGCAGCCCCTGGCACCATTGAGTGCAAGTTCTGGGGTCTGGGTGGCGACGGTACCGTCGGCGCCAACAAGAACTCGATCAAGATCATCGGCGATCACACTGACAAGTACGTTCAGGCCTACTTCCAGTACGACTCCAAGAAGACCGGCGGCGTCACCGTCTCGCACCTGCGCTTTGGTGATTCTCCGATCCGCTCGCCGTACTACGTGACCAAGGCCGACTTTGTCGCCTGCCACAACCCCAGCTACATCGTTAAGGGCTTCAAGATGGTCCGCGACGTCAAGCCGGGCGGCACCTTCCTGGTCAACTGCCAGTGGAGCGACGAGGAGTTCGCCGAGCACATGCCCGCCGTGGCCAAGCGCTACATCGCGAACAACAACGTCAACGTCTACCTGATCGACGCTATCGACCTGGCCGCCAAGGTCGGCATGGGCAAGCGCACCAACACGGTGCTCCAGTCCGCCTTCTTCGCGCTGGCCAAGGTCCTGCCCGCCGAGGACGCCCTGCAGTACATGAAGGACGCGGCCACCAAGTCCTACATGAAGAAGGGCCAGGCCATCGTCGACGCCAACCACAAGGCCATCGATGCCGGCGCTACCGCCTTCCGTAAGTTCGAGGTTCCGGCCGACTGGGCAACTGCCGAGGATGCTGCTCCCGTCGAGCTCTCCGAGGAGACCAAGTCCGCCATCGCCCAGCAGGTCAAGAACCTGCTCGAGCCCATCGATCGCATGGATGGCGACAGCCTGCCTGTTTCCGCCTTCGTCGATTGTGCCGACGGCCAGTTTGAGCTGGGCGCCTCCGCATACGAGAAGCGCGGCGTCGCCGTGGTCGTCCCTCACTGGGACGAGACCAAGTGCATCCAGTGCAACCAGTGCGCCTATGTGTGCCCGCATGCCACCATCCGTCCGTTCGCGATGACCGAGGACGAGGCTGCCGCCGCGCCCGAGGCTACCCGCACGCTCGACGCTATGGGCCCCAAGGCCAAGGGCATGAAGTTCACCATGGCCGTGTCCCCGCTCGACTGCATGGGCTGCACCAACTGCGTCAAGGTCTGCCCCAAGGGCGCCCTCGAGATGGTTCCCACCGAGCAGGAGATGGACCAGCAGCCCGTTTGGGACTACATGGTCGAGAACGTCTCCGAGAAGAAGGAGCTCATCGCGGCCAACGTCAAGGGCAGCCAGTTTAAGCAGCCCTACCTGGAGTTCTCCGGCTCCTGCGCCGGCTGCGCCGAGACCGCCTATGCACGTCTGGTGACCCAGGTCGCCGGCGACCGCATGTTCATCTCCAACGCCACCGGCTGCTCCTCCATTTGGGGCAACCCCGCTGCCACCGCTCCTTACTGCAAGGACAAGGACGGTCACGGCCCGGCGTGGAACAACTCCCTGTTCGAGGACAATGCCGAGCACGGTCTGGGCATGGCCGTCGGTTACGAGGCCGTCCAGAAGAAGCTGATCGCCGCTACCCAGGACATCATCGCTGCCGATGGCCCGTCCGATGAGCTCAAGGCTGCCGGCCAGGCTTGGATCGACTCCGTCAACGACGCCGAGGCCTCCAAGACCGCTGCCGCTGCCTACGTTGCCGAGCTCGAGAAGTGCGGCTGCGACGCTTCCAAGGCGATCCTCGCCGACAAGGCTTACCTCACCAAGAAGTCCTTCTGGATCTTCGGCGGCGACGGTTGGGCCTACGACATCGGCTTCGGTGGCCTGGACCACGTCCTGGCTTCCGGCCACAACGTTAACGTCTTCGTCTTCGACACCGAGGTTTACTCCAACACCGGCGGTCAGGCCTCCAAGGCCTCGAACCTGGGCCAGGTCGCTCAGTTCGCCGCTGCCGGTAAGGTGACCAAGAAGAAGTCCCTGGCCGAGATTGCCATGAGCTACGGCTACGTCTACGTGGCGCAGGTCGCCATGGGCGCCAACCCGGCTCAGACCCTCAAGGCCATCCACGAGGCCGAGGCCTACGACGGCCCGTCCCTCATCATCGGCTACAGCCCCTGCGAGATGCACTCCATCAAGAAGGGCGGCATGCAGAACTGCCAGGCCGAGATGAAGAAGGCTGTCGAGTGCGGTTACTGGAACCTCTTCCGCTTCAACCCCGAGGCTGCTGCCGGCAAGAAGTTCTCGCTCGATTCCAAGGAGCCCGCGGGCGGTTATCAGGAGTTTCTGATGAACGAGGCCCGTTACGCTTCGCTGACGCGTTCCTTCCCCGAGCGCGCCGAGGAGCTCTTCAAGGAGAACGAGCAGGCCGCCATGGACCGCTACGCTCACCTGCTGAAGCTCAAGACGGTGTACAACGAGGCCTAAGTCTCCCACCGCAGGATCTGAGGGCTAACCTTCGCGGACGTCCTCGGACATGAAAGAACCCCCGCTGCGCACTACGTGCGGCGGGGGTTCTTTCGTCCTGCGGAGTGTCCGCGAAGGCCAGCCCTCAGATCCTGCTACGACTACGTCCTCGGATTGTGTGGGCTGATGGAGGACGTGGTTGTGGGGGCCTTTTGTCCCCTTCGCTGTTTCGCGGCTTTGCCGCGAAACCTCGCGCCGCTTTGGGTATGGATGGAGGTTTTGGCTGTTGTTGCCTTCTATCTCCGTGCTTTGGGGCTGGTTGCCTTTTTGGAGCTCATCTTTATTCCTTATGCTGAATGAAAAGCCCCATGTTTTTGCAGGGGTGCATACTCGTCTTATTAATGCATAGAATCTCGTATAGTGCGAGTAAGATATTACGCTGTCTGTTTTGTGTTTAGCAGAGATATAGTTTGCATAATCTGGTCGAATCCCTGCTCTATTAAAATAAAGTCGCACGTAAATGGCGTAGATATGCCTAAGCTGGGCTTCTTTACGCTGAGCGGGTAAAAATGACCGTTCACCGTTCAACTGTTTTCAAAATGAATAAAATAAGGGATAACAGGAATATAAACCTTAATAAACTCGTGTATCGCACGGACACGGGTTATTAATGGGTTGTAGGCCTTTTACAGAAAGGATTCCAGCAATGTCTAAGCCTCTTGGCAAGCCCGATCGTATTGTCGTCGCCCTTGGCGGCAACGCCCTCGGCAACAACCCCGTTGAGCAGATCGAGGCCGTGAGCAACACCGCTCACGCTCTTCTCGGCCTGATCGAGCAGGGTAACGAGATCATCATCACCCACGGCAACGGCCCACAGGTCGGCATGATCCAGAACGCCTTCGCCGCTGCCCACGACGCCATCGGCACCCCCGAGATGCCGCTGCCCGAGTGCGGCGCCATGTCCCAGGGCTACATTGGTTATCACCTGCAGCAGGGCATCGGCCGCGAGATGCACAAGCGCTATAAGCGTTGGCACGCCGCCACCGTCGTCACCCAGATCGAGTGCGACCCGGATGATCCCGCGTTCAAGAACCCGACTAAGCCGATCGGCCCCTTCTATACCGAGGAGCAGGCCAAGGAGTTCATGGCCGAGGATCCCTCCAAGGTCTTCGTCGAGGATTCCGGCCGCGGCTGGCGTCGCGTCGTCGCTTCCCCCGATCCCAAGAAGATCGTCGAGGCTGACTCCATCCTCAACCTGCTCGACAACGAGTTCATCGTCATCGCCTGCGGTGGCGGCGGCATCCCCGTCGTCCGCGACTACGAGAACAAGGGCTGCTACAAGGGCGTTCCCGCCGTCATCGACAAGGACCTGGGCGGCGAGCTGCTGGCCGAGGACTGCGATGCTGACGTTCTGTTCCTGCTGACCGCCGTTGAGCATGTCGCCATCAACTTTGGCAAGCCCAACCAGGAGGAGCTCGAGGAGCTCACCGCCGACGAGGCCGAGCGCCTGGCCGACGAGGGTCAGTTCGGCAAGGGTTCCATGGAGCCCAAGGTCCGCGCTGCCATCAAGTTCGCCCGTTCCCGCAAGGGCCGCACCTGCATCATCGGTGCTCTGGACAAGGCCGCCGAGACCATGGCCGGCCTCTCCGGTACCCGCATCCACGAGTAGTCTCTACTCTGTTGCATCTCTCGTGGGCGCCAGGCAAAGCGCCCACAAACTAGCCTCTCTTCATGAGCCCCGCAGTCCGCTCCGACTGCGGGGCTTTTGCTTCAACCCGGCACTTAGGGACGTTCCTTTCCTGCCGGCAGCATGGGACAGTCCTTAAAGGCTGTCCCCAACGACCACTCATTTAAGTCTGTCCCCAATGATTAGTAGTAGGCCCACATGGCTTCGATTTCATTGAGGACTTCTACGACGCCCCAGCGGCGGGCGCTGCGGCTTTGCGAGTTGGGGTCGTAGACTCCCACTTGATCGGCATCGTCGATGCCCCAGAGCACGATATAGTGTCCAACGCTGGTAAAGGTTCCGGGACGAACCGATGCGATGATGGGTGCGCCCGAGCGCAGCGCCTGGGTGATGGAGCTGCGACCGATATGGAGCTCAGTTCCGTCAAGGCCCAGCTGCCATGCGCCGCTCGTCATAAACGACCACTCGGTGGCGCCGGTGGGCGCATAGTTGCCCGCCTCGGAAAGAGCGCACATATCGACCGGCGTCATATCGGTGTGGCCGGTCTTATAGATGTAGACCATGGTAAGACAGGTAGGGCCGCAGGCATTTTGGCGGATGGTACCGCCGGCGTAGGGCAGCTCCGACCATGCCGGGTCAATCTGATAGATGTGGGGCATGGTGCCGGCTTGCCACTGCGAACGCGGGGTCGAAAACGCAAACGAATAGCCGGGCGCGACCGGGGCCTTGAGCAGCTTATCCTCGGCGGTTGGATCGAGGCCGGCCGAGCCGTGGGAGATACAGGAGCTCATAAGCACAAAGACCAGACAGGTGAGGATAGAGCACAGTGCGAGGCGAAGTCGACGAGCTGACAGGGCGGGGGCATTCACGTACGATGTCGAGCGGTGAGGCTTGCCGTCGCGTCCGCCTTGGGGATGCGAAAAGAAGCGGTTGATATGGATGCCGGGCTGACGTGCGCCGTTGCGGCGTAGTTGCGGAACCTCGGCCTGGCGCTGTCGAGTGCGCGCGCCCAAGCGGCCATCTTGCTGCGCGCTTGTGGCCGTACTCGGACGACCGCTCTGCCGCGTTCTGCTTGCCTGCTGCCGAGACGAAGGCCTGGGTTGCTCTTGAGGGCGTTGCGGATTGCTGCTCGTGGCACTTCTGGGCGTCGGCGTGGTACGGCCAGCAAGGCGAACGCTTTGTCGCCGTTGATCACCGTCGTTGTATCCGTATGCCATTCGTACCGCCTTGTCTCATGTATAACCTGTCCATCCTACAAAAAAGATGTGCAACAAATGGGCCTGCGCGTCAAAAGCTCGGTAAACGGTACGAAAGGCGCAAAACACACGGCCTCAAAAATATCTCTATATGCGTCCGATGAGCGTACGCCCGTCGGGCGGGCGGCAACAATGAGCGGCAAACCGTGCCGTTCGTCCCAAAAACGGCGCCGCTCATATGCGAGTTCGGCCTTCGGTCGAGCCATGGGCGGCGCTGCTGTGCCAAGGCCGTATCTTAAAGCCACGAAATAAAAGCGCGCGGCGAAACGGACCGCGCAAGGGGTGACGTCAAGGGGCGTCAAAAAGGAAAGGAGGGGAACAATGGCGGACAAGAACACAGAAGTTGCAGTCGAGGATAACGGCGGCATGAAGAAAACGCTTTCGCTCTGGAACTTCTTCACCATCGGTTTCGGTGCCATCATCGGCACCGGTTGGGTTCTGCAGGTCGGCGACTGGATGGTCGTGGGCGGCGGTCCCGTTCCCGCTATGATCGCATTCCTCTTGGGTGCAATCTTCCTCGTGCCCGTCGGAGCTGTTTTCGGTGAGCTCACGGCTGCTATCCCCATCTCGGGCGGCATCGTCGAGTATGTCGATCGTAGCTTTGGCCGTACGCTGAGCTACATCACCGGATGGCTTTTGGCTCTGGGCAACGGTATCCTGTGCCCGTGGGAAGCCATCGCCATTTCGACCCTCGTGTCCGAGATGTTCGGCAGCCTGCCCGGTCTTGAGTGGCTGCGCGCCGTCAAGCTCTACACCATCCTGGGCGCTGACGTTTACCTGTTCCCGACGCTGATCGCGCTCGGCTTTGCAACCTACGTCATCTTCCTCAACTTCCGCGGCGCCAGCTCGGCCGCCAAGCTCCAGGCCTTCCTGACCAAGGCCCTGCTCTGCGGCATGCTGCTCGCCATGGGCGTCTCGCTGTTCACCGGCTCGCCGGACAATGCTATGCCCGTGTTCTCCCAGGTCACCGGCGCTGGCGGCGGCAAGGCCGCTACCGAGGGCGCCAGCCTGTTCGCCGGCATCGTGTCGGTCCTGGTTCTGACTCCGTTCTTCTACGCCGGTTTCGACACCATTCCTCAGCAGGCTGAGGAAGCAGCCGAGGGCCTCAACTGGAACAAGTTCGGCAAGATCATCTCCCTGGCCCTGCTGGCCGCCGGCGGCTTCTACATGGTCTGCATCTACTCGTTCGGTACCATCCTCGACTGGCATGAGTTTGTTAAGAGCCCGGTTCCCGCGCTTGCCTGCCTCAAGGGTATCAACATGCTCCTGTACCTGGCCATGCTCGTCATCGCCACGCTTGGACCCATGGGCCCGATGAACTCCTTCTACGGCGCCACGAGCCGCATCATGCTCGCCATGGGTCGCAAGGGCCAGCTGCCCGAGAAGTTCGCCGAGGTCGACCCCAAGTCCGGCGCTCCCAAGCTCGCCTGCGTCGTCCTGGGCGTCATCACCGTCATCGGTCCGTTCCTGGGCAAGAACATGCTCATCCCCCTGACCAACGTGTCGGCTCTCGCCTTCATCTTCTCCTGCGGCATGGTCGCCCTCGCCTGCCTGCGCATGCGCTTCACCGAGCCCGACCTGCCTCGTCCCTACGAGGTGCCCGGCGGCAAGTTTGGCATCGGCCTCGCTATCGCTGCCTGCGCCATCATCATCGGCCTGCTCGTGATTCCGTTCTCTCCCGCCTCCCTCAACATGGTGGAGTGGAGCATCGTGATCGGCTGGTTGGCTATTGGCCTGGCCCTCATGGCTTTCACCAATTCCCGCAAAAAGTAACGCCGAGCCGGGGCGGATCGGGTGCGCGGTATCCTCTCTCCCGCGCACCGAACCCGGCACCACTTGGGTAGCTTTGTGAGGCCTTAACCCAACATGGCCTCGCCCACTATATGGATCCATAAGGAGGAACCATGTCCACTAAGTATGCAATCGTTGGCGGCAAGCTCATCGACGGTACCGGTGCCGAGCCGGTCGAGAACTCCCTCGTTCTCGTCGACGACAACGGCAAGATCGAGTACGCCGGCGCTATGCAGGACCTTCCCGAGGGCGTTGAGGTTATCGATGCCGCCGGCAAGACCGTCCTTCCCGGCCTGATCGACACCCACCTGCACTTCTCGGGCAACCTGACCGACGATGACACCGATTGGGTCATGCAGCCGCTCCTCGAGAAGCAGGCCGTCGCCGTCAAGCAGGCCTACGACTGCCTCACCCACGGCCTCACCACCGTCTGCGAAATCGGCCGCTTTGGTATCCAGATCCGTGACTGCATCGACAAGGGCGTCTTTAAGGGCCCGCGCGTTCTGGCCACCGGCCTCGGCTTCTGCCGCGTTGCCGGCCACGGTGACTCCCACCACTGCACCCAGGAGCTCAACAAGGAATCCCATCCCTGGGGCGACCAGGTCGACGGTCCTTGGGATCTGCGCAAGGCCGTCCGTCGTCGCCTACGCGAGAACCCCGATGCCATCAAGATCTGGGCTACCGGTGGCGGCATCTGGCGCTGGGACTCCGGTCGCGACCAGCACTACTGCTCCGAGGAGATCCAGGCCGTGGTCGAAGAGGCCAAGATGGTCGGCATCCCCGTGTGGAGCCACTGCTACAACAACCACGCCGCTGCCTACGATTCCGTCCGCTTTGGCTGCGAGCAGCTGATTCACGGTTTCGATATCGATGAGCGCACCATGGACCTCATGGCCGAGCAGGGCACCTTCTTCACCCCGACGATCGCCTTCCTGCCCACCTGGTACGCCACCTATCCGCCCGTCTACGTCCCCGAGCTGCACGACAAGTACGAGGGCACCCTGGTCGAGAAGGAGCTGCAGCGCAACTACGACTGCCTGCGTGAGGCCAAGAAGCGTGGCGTCGTCATGACGATCGGCTCCGACTCCTTCTCCTTCGTCACCCCGTACGGCACCTGCTCCATCGAGGAGATGTACGAGTTCGTCGACAAGATCGGCTTCACCCCGGTCGAGACCATCACCTGCGCCACCCTCAACGGCGCCAAGATGTGCCACATCGAGGACGAGACCGGTTCCATCGAGGCCGGCAAGTGCGCCGACCTGCTGGTCGTCAACGGTGACGTCGCCGCCGACATCCATGTGCTCAACACCGACAACATGGACGTCATCATGAAGGACGGTTGGATCGTCGAGGCTGGCACCTTTGGCGAGGCCAACAAATACAGCGCCTAAGATACCGTTTGTCGATGACTGGATGTAAAACACAGTTTTTGATTGCATAATGCAATGGAGAGGGTCGCTTGCGGCCCTCTTTATTGCTATGGGTGTGGTAGATAAAAGGGGATGACGGTGGATTTAAACAGGCTGATTCTGGGCAAGAGTTACAACTCTACCAAGGTCTTTCGTACGGCCCAGCATGTGGTCCAGGCTATCCTACTCGGTGTTGTCGTTCCGGCGCTTATTCTGCTGCTTATCTGGGATTTAACCGATAATCCCAATCCCGTTCCGGGCGTTGTCGTTATTGCCGGCCTGGTCATGCTGTGCTTCTTTTTCTCGTATGTCTTTGTGGTCCCCGACGACCTCACATCGAGCGCAACCGACCGTACGCTCGCCATCGCATCAAAAATATTCGCCTATACGTCGCGCGGCCTTACGCCTGAAGCGGCCCTGGGTGCCTCTAAAATTATCCTATCCGAGACCATCGCCTCCGCCATCTGCTTTACCGATGGCAAACAGGTGTTGGCAAGCTGGGGCGAGGACTCGGCAAAGTGCCCTGCCGGCACCCCGGTCGTGCTCAAGACCACGCTCAACGTGATTGAGACGGGTGAGCAGAGCGTGTTTTCGCGTGACACCTCCAATGAGACGGGTGGCTATTTTCCCCGCCTGCGCGCCGGCATTGTCGCGCCGCTTACCGTGCGCGGGCATTGTGTGGGCACACTCGAGCTGTATTACCCCCGCCTGAGCAGCATCGATATGCGCCAGACGGCCCTTGCTTCGGGTTTTGCCGATCTCATTTCCACGCAGCTCGCCAGCTTTGAGCTCGAGCGCCAGGACGAGCTCACAGCTCGCGTTGAGCTACGCGCCCTGCAGTCGCAGGTCGACCCGCATTTTCTATTCAATACCATTAGCACGATTGTGTCGCTCGTTCGAACCGAGCCCGACAAGGCGCGATCGCTGCTGATCGACTTTTCCAACTACTATCGTCAGACGCTTTCTGATTCCGATACGCTCACCACGCTCGAGCACGAGGTGGAACAGGGCACTCGTTATATCAATCTTATGCAGGCCCGGTATGGCGACGGCCGACTGCGCGTTTCGGTCGACATCGACTTCGAGGTGCGCGACAGCCTGGTACCGCCGTTTATCTTGCAGCCGCTGCTCGAAAACTGCATCAAGCATGCGCAGCGCGAGACCGAGCCGCTTTCTATTCGTGTTAGGGCTTTTGAGACCGATGACGGCTTGGAGATCATCGTCGAAGATGACGGCATCGGTATGAACGAAGAAGTCTGCGCGCATCTGTTTGAGCAGCATCGCCGAGAGGAGCCCGAGAGCATTACCGCCGACGGCTCCGTCAAGCGAGGTTGCGGTCTGGCGCTCTTCAATGTGCTTCAGCGCATCCATTTCTTTTACGGAGAAGATTCTGGCATGCGCGTGAAGTCCCAGGAGGGCGTGGGAACACAGGTCATCGTTGAGTTGAACGGCGAGCCGCATGAGCCGGCGCCGCTAACGGTGTAGCACGCGGTTGGATTGAGAGAAAAAGAGGGGAAGCGCATGTGTCCGAAGGCTGGAACATCTTGGTGGTTGATGACGAGCCTCCCATTAGGGCTGAGCTACGCTATCTGTTGGAAAAGGATACGCGTGTGGGACAGATTGCCGAAGCGGGCAATGTCACCGAAGCCGTGGAGTCGATTCTGTCGAACAAGCCCGACGTGCTGTTTTTAGACATTACCATGCCCGGTCGCTCGGGAATTGAGCTTGCCGAGACGCTGCAGAACCTAAAGACGCCGCCAGTCGTGGTGTTTGTGACGGCATTTGCCGAGTATGCGGCTGATGCCTATAACCTCGATGCTGTCGATTACATCGTCAAACCGGTCGAGGATGCCCGCTTGTCAAAGGCACTCGACAAGATCGAGACCGCCCTGGGCGCTCGCCGTGTCGTCCATGCTCCGCGCCAGCCTTTGCGCCTGACGGTGGACCGCGGGGGTAAAAAGGTGTTCATTCCCGTGGCGGATGTCTGCTACTTTGAGGCGCGCGCCGATTTTTGCAACGCCGTCTGCGCCGAGGGAACATACCTGATCAATGAGTCGATTTCCTCGCTCGAACGGCGCCTGGCCTCCGAGGGCTTTATCCGTGTCCACCGCAGTTATCTGGTCAATTTGGAAGACGTGCACAATGTCGAGATCGGTTCCACGGGTCTTATGGAGCTCAGGCTCGATCGCGTAACCTCGACGGTGCCTGTGTCCCGTCGTCGCGCTGCCGAGGTCAAGGCGCACTTGGGGCTTGCGTAGGCAGTCTGCATGCCATCGTTTACCGCCGCAGGTTTGGCATGACCGTGCGGTGGGCATAATGGGTGACATCGAATGAAATCGAAAGGATCATTATGCCCGCGCTCATTACGCATCATCTGTTTGGCGAGGAAAGCATCGACCGTCTTCCGCAGGGCGTTATTACGTCCGACGAGGAGCGCATCGCCTTTATCCTGGGAAACCAAGGTCCCGACCCGTTTTTCTTCCACATGCTTACGCCGCGCGTTTCCGACTGCACGTCGCTTGCTCAGGTCATGCACCGCTCGCGCATGTCGCGCCAGTTCTCGTGCCTGCGCGACGGCGTGTCGCACCTGCAGCCGCGCGACGCCAATCTGGGCCGCGCCTTTGCGCTGGGCCTGCTGTCTCACTATGTACTCGACCGCAATGCCCACCCCTTTGTCTACGAGCAGCAGTTTGGCATTGTAGATTCCGATCCCGAGCTCGAGGCTTCGGGCAGCCAAGTTCACGCCGTGCTCGAAAGCGATCTGGACGTGCTGATGCTACAGCTCAAGCGCGACGGTGCCACGGTCGAGGATTATCCGCCGGTGGGCGAGATCGTCACCACCGACCGCATCAACCGTGTGGCCGGCGTGCTGATGAGCTACATCGCCGGGCGCGTGTACGGTATCGACATCCCGGCGGGGGAGTACGCCGGCGCCGTCTCGGACATGCAGATGCTCTATCGCACCATTGAGCCGGCCGGCTCGGTAAAGACGCGCGCGATTGCCCTGGTTGAGGGCTTGGTGCATGACTACTCGCTGCTCGACGGCCTTGCTCATCGCGTGACGACGGAGCTGCCCGAGCGCACCGGCAACCTGGGCCACCTGACATGGAAGAACCCCTTTACCGATGAGGTCTCGACCGAGAGCTTCCCCGAGGTCTTTGAGCGCGCGCTGACCGATTACGAGCTCACCGTTGCCCGCTTTATCGAGACCGGTGACATGGATGCCGTGACCGGCCATATCAACTATAGCGGCCGCGTACTCGACGCCGACGAGGAGTTCGACCGCGAGGAATAACAAACCGTTTCAATAAGTTGCGGTGGAATAGTTCCTGAATGAAGCCCCGGAGGGCTAAACAGGAACTATTTCACCGCAACTGCCTTGATGGGATGGTGTTTCGCCCTGCGTGTCCGTATGACCGCTCCTGCCCCTTTGCCGAATCCTTACCAGCGCTTCTGTGCAATTGGGGTACGATGAACTAACTGCATATCGGGCGAATACGAAGGGGCCCTGTCCATGAAATACACCAAGCTCGAGCGTAACTGGGTTATGTACGATGTGGGCAATTCGGCCCTCGTGTTGCTCAATACCTCGGTGGTGCCCATCTACTTTAACGCCATCAATACTGGTGCTTCCTCGGCAGACCTGGTGGTCGCTTGGGGCAACGCTCAGACGATCGCCTCGCTGGTCATTGCCATGCTCATGCCCATTCTGGGCGCGCTTGCCGATTACGCCGGCAACAAGATCAAGTTCTTCTTGGGCTTCTTCCTCACGGGCCTGGTTCTTTGCCTGGCGCAGGCTATCCCAATGTCCGCCATGGCATTTTTGACCGTGTACGTGCTGTGCACCATCGGCCTTAACTCTTCTATGACGTTCTACGACGCCATGCTGCCCGACATTACCACCGACGAGCGCATGGACGCCGTGTCCAGTTCGGGCTATGCCTGGGGCTACATCGGTTCCACCGTGCCGTTCATCATCTGCCTGGCGCTCATCATGGGTGGCCCCGCTCTTGGCGTCCCCACCATGCTGGCAACGCGTCTGTCGTTTATCATCACTGGTGCCTGGTGGCTCATCTTTACCCTGCCGCTCATTCGCACCTATAAGCAAAAGTACGGTCGCGAGCGCGGTCCCGAGGACACCATCGGCCACATCGTGGGCGGTGTGTTCTCCGAGGTCGGACACACCATGCGCGAGATCGCCCACAACAAGACCGTGCTGGTCTACATGATCGCGTTCTTCTTCTATATCGATGGCGTCCACACGGTCATTTCCATGGCTACCAGCTACGGCTCGGCTTTAGGCATCGACTCGACCCAGCTGGTGCTGGCGCTGCTCGTTACGCAGTTTGTGGCCTTTCCGTCCGCCATCATCTACGGCAAGCTCGCCGGACGCGTGGGCACGCTCAACATGATCCTGGTGGCCGTCGCCGCCTACATGGGCATTGTGCTGTTCGCCGCATTCTTCCTAAAGACCGCCTTCGAATTCTGGGTGCTTGCCATTATGGTCGGCCTGTTCCAGGGCGGCGTGCAAGCGCTCAGTCGTAGCTACTTTGGCCGCATTATCCCCAAGGAAAAGTCCAACGAGTACTACGGCTTCTTTGACATCTTTGGTCGTTATGCAAGCGTCATGGGCACTTTCCTGGTGTCGGTCGTCACCTCGCTGACCGGCAACCCGTCGCTGGGCGTCCTTTCCATTGGCGTGCTGCTGATCGTTGGCTTTATGCTGCTGGTTCGCCTGTCCCGCATGACTCAGGCGGCAGAGCAGACCGCATAGGAGCGAGCGGCTATTGGGCCTGTCCGCGGTACTCTTTTGGGGTTATCCGCAATAAACATTGCGACTTGCGAGCAATGATTTGCCCAAGTGGGTATGATGGAATCAGCTAGGTCGCGGGGCGTCGCCTGTGTTTGGCGGCGCCCCGTTTTTGTGTTGCAGGGAGGGAAGGCATGAACGCCACGGTTGTGATTCCAACATATTGGGCAGACGACGAGGCCCATGCAAACGCTCCCGGCGTCTATGACCACTCGACGAAGCTCAACGCCACCAATCCCGAGCTCGACCGCTGCCTGGCCTCGCTCGAGCAGGTGCGCGACATTCCGAGGATTATCCTTTTGGTGGTCTGCCCCATCTCGGCTACGGCTGATGTGTCGAAGCGCGTCCACGAAATCGTCGACGCGCACCCTACGCTCAAGGTCACCGTGGTTACCAACACCCAGGCATCGCATATCGCCGACCGTGTGGCGCAGATTGCTCCCAAGGGCTCGGGCGAGTGCGTGAGCCTGCGCGGATACGGCGCCATTCGCAATATGGGGCTTGCCTGCGCTGCGGTGCTCGGCCACGATGCCGTTGTCTTTTTGGATGACGACGAGACCGTTATCGATGCCGACTTTATGAAGCGCGCGACCTATGCACTGGGCCAGCAGACGCGTCAAGGCCTGCCGATTTTGGTTAAGAGCGGTTACTTTTACGATCGAGACGGATCGCCGTTGGCGCCCACAGACAAGGTGGGCATCTGCCATCGTTGGTGGACCAAACGCATCGAGTTTAATCGCTGGATGAAAAAGGCGCTCTCGGGCACCCGTATTTCGCGTTCAAACTACGTGTGCGGCGGCCTTGTGGCGCTTCATGCCCGCGCCTTTACCCGTGTGGCGTTTGACCCGTTTATCACCCGAGGCGAGGACCTAGATTACCTCTTTAACATGCGCATGTTTGGCTACGACGTGTGGTTTGACAACGAGTGGGTTGTTCGTCACCTGCCGCCCGAGTCCGAGAAGCGCTCGCCGCGCTTTATGCAGGATGTGTACCGTTGGTACTACGAGCGTGCCAAGCTGACATTTGCCGCGCACCAGCAGGAGCTCGTTCCCGTCACGGCCGCGTCGCTCATGCCCTATCCGGGCCCGTGGATTTCGCGCGAGCTCGACGACCGCGTGCGCAAGACCGCCATGGTTCGCAGCATGTTTACCCGCGAGCACGAGGGGTACCTGCGCATTTGGCGGCACGGTATTGACGAGGCCAAGACCTACGCGCGTCAAAACGCCGCAAGCTACCTGCGTTTTCAGAGCTTCTGGCCCAAGATCATGGACGGGCTCTGGCGCGACGCACAACTGACCAGCATCCTGGAGGGGACTGAATGATCGACCGCCGCGCCCAGCGCGATAATTCAATATCAATCTTTCGCGTGATCGCCGTTGTCTGCGCCATTTGCGTGCTGGTGTACTTTATTTTTGCCCTGGCGACTGGAATCGAGCCGATCGCGACCGTGGTCGCCTGCGCACTGCTGTGCATCTTTCTGTGCATTTTTATCTATTTGACGCTCAATCCCGATTCGGTGCGTTCGCAGTACACCGAAGAGACGCTCTCGGTGGCCTCTGCCATGCTCGAGGACATCAAAGGCGGTCTGACGCAGGAGTCGGCGCGTCTGGTGTGCCAGCGCATTTTGCCCGAGACGCGTGCCATGACGGTTGCCATCACCGACGAGAGCAACGTGCTGGCCTGCGCGGGCGAGTTTGAGGAAAAGCTGCTGCCCGATTCGCCCATCCACACACTTGCCACGCGCTACGTCATCGAGCACGGTATCGTCCAGTCGTTCAACCGTGTGGTGGACGTGGTGGGCTCGGATGGCTCGCACAACCATGTTCCTGCCGGTATCATCGCTCCTATCAAGGTGGGCGACCGCACCGTCGGCACGCTCAAGTTCTACTACAAGACCCCGCGTGCCGTCGACCGCACTCAGTACGCGCTTGCCTCGGGTTTTGCCGAGATCCTGTCCACGCAGCTCGCCATCCACGAGCTCGAGGTGCAAAAGGAGCTCACGGCCCGTGCCGAGGTGCGTGCCCTGCAAGCGCAGATCAACCCGCACTTCCTGTTCAACACGCTCAACACCATCGCGTCGTTTACGCGTACCGACCCGCTGCGCGCCCGCGAGCTGCTGCGCGAGTTCTCCTCGTTCTATCGCGCCACGCTCGACAATTCGGGCTCTCTCATTCCCGTGTCGCGCGAGGTCGCGCAGACCAAGCGCTACCTGACGTTTGAGAAGGCGCGCTTTGGCGAGGATCGCGTGCTGGCGACCTTCGACGTGTCCGAGGACGTCGAGGACACGCTGGTGCCGGCATTTGTAATCCAGCCAATCGTCGAGAATGCCGTGCGCCATGGTATGGGCGACGACGATGCACTGAGGATCGACGTGTCGGTCCACAGGGATGGCGAAGATGCGATTTTGATTGTGGTCGCCGATAACGGCGTGGGCATGGACGAAGGCACCGCTGCCAGACTGTTTGACGAACGCTCCGCCCGTCCCGACGCCAGCTCCCCGCAGGGCGGCGGCGCCGGTGTGGCCATGCACAATATTTCGGAGCGCATCCATCGCTTTTATGGACCGCACTCTTATACACGCGTCGAATCGGCCCCGGGCAAGGGCGCTAAAGTGCTCCTGCATCTCGATTTGTCGGAGAGCATCTTCGACATTCAAGAGTAGAATGATAGGTTACGGGTTTAACGCTAGTTGGCGGATGCCCGACGTAGTTAGTTGACGAAAGGTTTTATCCCTATGCTGCGTGCGATGATTGTGGATGATGAGGCCCCGGCCCGTTCGGAACTTCGCTTCTTGCTCGAGCAGACGGGCAAGATCGGCACGATCACAGAAGCGTCGAGCGTTCGCTCCGCTATCGAGATGCTTATGGAGAGCCGCGTCGATGTTGTGTTCCTCGATATCTCGATGCCTGGCGCTTCGGGTCTGCAACTTGCCGAGGCACTGCATAAGCTCAAGAATCCGCCGGCGATCGTATTCGTAACCGCGTACAGCGATCATGCGGTCGAGGCGTTTGATGTGGATGCCGTCGACTATCTGATGAAGCCGGTCGAGGAGGCTCGCCTGGATCGAGCGATCGATAAGGTTATGCAACGCGCCAAGCCTGTCACGGACAGCAAGGTGACCATCGAGCGCATCCCGGTGGAAAAGGGCGGCCGCAAGGTCCTCATCCCCGTGGACGACATTCGCTTTATTATGGCCAAGGACGATTACTCCTGTATTTATACGGTCGATGACCGCTTTTTGTCCACGACCTCGCTGGCACAGTTCGAGGCCAAGCTCTGCGACTTTGGCTTCTTCCGCGTTCACCGCCGCTATATCGTCAACTTGGCGTGTGTCACCGACGTCGAGACGGTTCCCTCGGGCGCTATCCAGCTGGGCATTACGGGCGTCGACGAACGCGTACCGGTTTCGCGCCGTCGCGTCGTACCGCTCAAAAAGGCCCTGAGCCTCTAGTACACCGGCCCCGCAGCCCTGTAGACCAAAATCGTCTGCGGAGCCGTGGGGCTTTTTGCATGAATGCACCAAATCTTTTTGCGGAAGGGATCCCATGAACAGTGCAAGCGCCAAGCGTATCGACATTATCTCGGACACCCACGGCTATCTTTCGCCTGCGCTCTTGGACGAGCTTAAGGGTGCGGATCTGATTATCCACGCCGGTGACCTTACGTCGGAGATGGACTACGAGCACCTGCGCACCATCGCCCCCGTGCGAGCGGTGCTGGGTAATAACGACTACTACCGCGACTACGGCCCCGATGTGGACCGCTTGGCGCTCTTTACCTACGAAGGCCTCAAGTTCGCCGTAGCCCACTACCGCGAAGACCTTCCGGTGGGATCCGTAGACGTAGCCATCAACGGTCACACCCACGTAACCAAAGAAGCCCAAGTGGGTCGCTGCCTGGTCCTCAACCCAGGCAGTGCCAGCTATCCAAGAGGCACCCGAGGCCCCACCATGGCCAGAATGCTCGTCAAGGACGGCAAGATTCTGAGCACCAAATTTATTGACCTAGAGTAGGTGCAACAAAAACGGGGGATGCAGATTGCATCTCCCGTTTTTTATGAGCCAAAGGCCGAAGTTCAACAACAATCTTAGACAACCGCGCCGAGGAGAACGGGGACCTCGAGCCGCGGAAGCGGCGAGGAACAAAGTCTTTGAAGCAAGTGACGGCAGGGAGGGTCTCCGGGGCCGGCTGGCGCGGGTTGAGTTTGTCGCGAGTTCCGCACGCAAAGGAAAGCACTTAATGTGCTTTCCGTCTTGCGCAGGACTGTAGAGCAGCAAACTCAACCCGCGCCAGCCGGCCCCGGAGACCCTCCCGGAGGGACCGAAAAACTTTTTCAAAAAAGTTGTTGCGCGGCGGACAGACTTCTGTGTATACTAATCCCCGCAGCGCACGCGAGCGGAAACAAACGCGAACGACTGCCTGGGGAGTTAGCTCAGTTTGGTTAGAGCGCCGGCCTGTCACGTCGGAGGTCGCGGGTTCGAGCCCCGTACTTCCCGCCAACGCAATTAAAGCCACGTCTTCGGACGTGGCTTTTTGCGTTTAATAGGCCCTCGATCTCATATGCCTCTTTATCCAAATCACCGCATTCGCAACGAGCGAGCCGGCCTCTACTGATATATGTGTTCAAACAGGGGGTTTGTTGCGCAACATCTGTTCAATGAAGCAGGGGGTTCGATTATACTAAATTGCACTTTAGGCCGTACCTGATTCAGCCAGTCTTCAAGTGCGGCATTCAGTGAACACCCATATTTATAATTTGGTTGTTCAGGCGGTCATTTGGCGTCTCGACACAAGCTCGGCCCCGGAGCTCGTTCGAGCTGTTCGTATTCCTTGAAAGGGGAAACATGGACATATCGAGGAAGACTGATTATGCCCTTCGCATGCTTGCGATGCTTGCCGAGGAGCCGGAGCGGTTGCTTTCTGTTCGCACTGCTGCCGAAGAGGTCAATGTTCCGTATTCGTTTGCCCGTTCGATTCAGCACGGCTTGGTTCAGGCCGGCATTGTGGAGAGCCTGCGTGGTGTTCATGGCGGCATGCGCCTTAAGGTGAGCCCCGACGATGTCACGATCCGTCAGGTCGTAGAGGCCGTTCAGGGCCCCATGGTTATGAACGATTGCACCGCGCCCGATGGCGACTGTGCGCGCATGGGCACGTGCTGCTATCATCCCCTGTGGGCCGGAGCCCAGGCGCTGATGCGCGACTATCTCGATTCCGTTTCGCTCGGCGATATCGTCGCCCATCGCCGGTTCCCGGCCGTCGATCCCAAGTTCGCCGATCGCGATGCGTTTCCCGAGTACGCTGCCTGCGCGTACGCTTGCCGGGAGGAATAGCGCGCATAAGGAGCATTGCCATGATTCAGGACCCCTTTCGTTCGATGATTCGTTCGGAAGGGGTCCTGCGCTATCGCGACCTTCCGTGGCGCCGCACGCGCGACCCGTATATCATCTGGCTCTCCGAGGTCATGCTGCAGCAGACGCAGGTGCCGCGCGTGGAGACGCGCATGCCGGCGTGGCTCGATCGCTTTCCGACTGTCCAGGCGCTTGCTCAGGCCGCCCCTTCCGATGTCTTGGATGCGTGGCAGGGGATGGGCTACAATCGCCGCGCCCTGGCGCTTCACAGGGCTGCACAGTGCGTTGTGGAGGGCTGGGACGGGGAGTTTCCGCGCGAGACGCACGACCTGGTCGCGCTGCCCGGCATTGGCCCGGCAACGGCGCAGGGCATCCGTTCGTTTGCATTCGATCTTCCGGGCGTGTATCTGGAGACCAACGTGCGCACGGTCTTTTTGCACCATTTCTTTCCCGATGTGCCGGCCGTTCCCGATCGCGAGCTGGTGCCGCTGATTCAAGCCGCCTGTCCGGCGGCCCCCGGTGCGCCGGCGGATGAGATTGCGCCCTTTGCCGTGCCTCAAGACGATGCCGACACGCCGCGCGCGTGGTATTACGCGTTGCTGGATTACGGCGCGTATCTTAAAAAGACGCTGCCCAATCCGTCCAGGCGGTCGGCGGGTTATAGTCGTCAGTCCAAATTTGAGGGCTCGCGTCGCCAAAAGCGCGCCCACATTGTGCGCATGCTGCTGGCAGCGCGCGATGGACAGCCGGCAGGTATTACGCTTGATGAAGCCGTTGCAGGCGTTAACGAGATGGAGACGGCGGCCGGCCGAGAGCCGGTCGAGCGCGAGCTGGTCGCAAGCATTCTTGCCGATCTGGAGCGCGAGGGCTTTTGCCGCTCCGAGGGCGATCGTTGGTTGAGTATATAGCCCGCTCAAATCTGAAGAACAGGATTGTAAGGTTTAGATTCTCGGCATGAGGGCATCCTAAAGACAAGGTCGCTCAAAGCCTATGGGCGGCATGCGTTGAAGGGAAGTACACCTATGGATTTTGAGAACTCTCAGACCAAGAAGAACCTCGAGACCGCTTTTGCCGGTGAGTCCCAGGCACACACCAAGTATCGCTACTATGCATCCAAGGCCAAAAAGGACGGCTACGTTCAGATCTCGAACATCTTTGCCGAGACGGCGGGCAACGAGTCCGAGCACGCCAAGCTGTGGTTTAAGTATCTGCACGACGGCGCCGTTCCGGGCACTCTGGACAGCCTGCGCGACGCCGCCGCGGGCGAGAACTACGAGTGGACCACGATGTATGACGAGTTTGCCAAGACCGCCGAGGAGGAGGGCTTTGCCGAGATTGCCGCAAAGTTCCGTGGTGTCGGCGCCGTGGAGAAGGCTCATGAGGAGCGCTACAACAAGCTCGTCGAGCGCATTGAATCGGGCGAGGTGTTTAAGCGCGAGGGCGTAAAGGTGTGGAAGTGCCTGAACTGCGGGCACCTGCATGTGGGCGCCGAGGCGCCCGAGGTGTGTCCGGTGTGCAACCACCCGAAGGCGTACTTTGAGGAGCAGGTGGTGAACTACTAGCGCGTGGCGCTGGCTGCTGCGGAGCGCAGGGCGGGGAAATACCTTTCCCTCTCGCTCACGGCTCCGCAGGGTCGCGCGAGGCAAAGGTATTTCCCCGCCCTGCGCTCCGGCTTCGGGTCGTCGCGTGCTCGTTACTGAAAAGCTGATTAGAAGTTTGTGTGCCGCCCCTTATGGGGCGGCACGTTTTGTTTGGGGTCCCTGTCTTCACAATTTCCGTCAAGCTTTTGGTCAGCTTTTGGTTAGTTGGCGGGTTGGTGGAAGGGCAAAAGATCATTCGACAAAAAAGCTCAGAGAAAGTGCTGGTAGGGGAGTTGTTGAGCTTTTCGACAGTTTTCTGACTATAGAATCTTTGCGGCTATTGCCGCGGATTTCGTTGCCGCGGTCGCGATGGTGCGGGATGCTGGGCGCAAGCGTCGAATGCTCCGATTGAGGAGGCCAACATGGATCTGTTTCTTGAGACCCCGCGGCAACAAGCCGAGCGCATGTTGCGCCAGCAGCAACGGCTTATGGAGATGCAAATGCAAGGGGCGGCCGTCCAGCCTCCTGCGCAAAACGCCGCGTCCGCGGTATCGTCTGCGGGTGAGGCGGACCCAGGAGCCTATTCCGTACAGCAAGATTCATATGCCCAGGAGCTCGCGTTCGATAAACGTCGTGCACGCCGCCGTCGCTGGGCCCAGCGCCTGCGTACGCTGGCGATGATCGTGCTGATCCCGTTGGGACTCGCGGCAATCTTCTTGGCCTCATATGCCCTCACGTGCATTCTCAACGGCGCCTCGCCCAGCGAGGTGCTTGAGCACTTGGCGGTTCTCGGCCAGCGCCTAAGCGATGTCGTAGCAACCATCCGCGCCGGCTGGGAGAGTTAGCGTTTTAGTGCCTGTGGCCCAAAATCCATTTGTCCGATTGCCATGTGACGCCCGGTGCGTGTGGCGGGGTAAGATTGATCGCGGTTTTGATTGATGATCGATTGAGTTTGTTGGGCGGAGTCTATGTCTGCTATTGATATCGTGCTTGTTGTGACCGCCTTGGTGGCGGTGGGGGTTGCTGTGGCTTGTGCCCTGCAGCTCAAGGGCCTTCGCGTCGAGCTGCAGGAGCGCGGCGATAGCGGGGCAGAGATGCTGGCTGCGCTCGAGCAGGCCAACAATGCGCTCGACACCCTGAACGTCGCTTTGGCCGAAACCCGCCGCACGGCAAATGCCATCGCGCAGCAGCAGACGACCGATGCGGCCGTAGAGCAGCAGCGCTACCTGACCATCGCGCGTGAGTTCTCGCAGGCCGGCGACCGTATGGATGACCTGCGCCGCGAGACAGCCCAACAGCTTGGCGCCAACCGCGAGGGCATCGAGCACCGCCTGGACAAGGTGCGCGAGACGGTCGATGCCCAGCTGGGCGCCATACGCAAGGACAACAACGTGCAGCTCGATCAGATGCGCGCGACGGTGGACGAGAAACTCTCCCGTACGCTCAACGATCGCCTGTCGGCATCGTTTAAGCAGGTGAGCGACCAGCTCGAGGCTGTGTACAAGGGTTTGGGCGACATGCAGTCAATCGCCACCGGCGTGGGCGACCTTAAGCGCGTACTGGGCAATGTAAAAGCGCGTGGCATTTTGGGCGAGGTGCAGCTGGGTGCAATCCTGGCGGACATCCTTACGCCCGACCAGTATCTGGAAAACGTCGCTACCAAGCCCGGCGCCTCGGAGCGCGTTGAGTTTGCCGTCAAGCTGCCGGTGGACGAGGGCGATCCCGTGCTGCTGCCGATCGACTCCAAATTCCCGGGCGACGCGTACGAGCATCTGCTCGACGCGCAAGAGTCGGGCGATGCTGAGGCTGTGGCCACCGCGCGCAAGACGCTCGATGCGATGGTGAAACGCGAGGCAAAGGACATCTGCGAAAAGTACCTGAGCGTGCCCGCGACCACCAACTTTGGCATCATGTTCGTGCCGTTTGAGGGCCTGTATGCCGAGGTCGTCAGTCGCCCCGGGCTTATTGAGACCCTGGGCCGCGACTATCACGTCAACGTTGCCGGCCCCAGCACCATGGCGGCCATCCTCAACAGCCTGCAGATGAGCTACCAGACGTTTAGGTTGCAAAAGCGCACCGACGACGTGCTGCGTGTGCTTTCTGCCGTCAAGGCCGAGCTGCCGCGCTATCAGGCGGCGCTGCGCCGCGCCCAGCAGCAGATCGAGACCGCGGGTAAAACGGTCGAGGGCATCATCACCACGCGCACCAACGTTATGGAGCGCAAGCTCAAGGATATCGACGCGCTGGAAGACGCGCGGGAGGCCGACGAGATTTTGGGCTTGGAGTCCGCAGGCTTGCTCGCAGACCAAAAAGACGAAGACTAGCTGCATCTGACGGCGGGGTGCCTGCACAAGCACGGCGCGGGCGCTTTTCGCATCGTGCTTGCCTGAAGTGCGCTTTAGTGTGCAACAATGGCGTTTCGCCCTATCAGACGCGAAAGGAAGCCCATGTCTCAGAGAAACACCAGTCCGCTCAAACGCTCCACCGTGCGCCGCACGCTACAGCGTTTTTGGGACGTCACGCGCACACAGCCGCTGATCGTCTTTCTCTCGGTGTTCTCGTCGGCGGGCTACATCTTTTTGCTCACGTTTGCCAACACCTACGTGATGGCCCTTATCGTCGACCGCGTCCAGGCCGGCCCCGTGGCGGGCGACCAGGTGTTTGAGGTCTTTGGTCCCTATATTCTGGCGCTCGTGTTCGTTAACCTAGTGGGCCAGATCCTCTCCAAGCTGCAGGACTACACCGTCTACAAGCTCGAGATTGCGGGCAATTATCACCTGGCGCGCCTGTGCTTTGACACGCTCTCCAATCAATCCATGACATTTCACACCAGCCGCTTTGGCGGATCGCTTGTGAGCCAGACGAGTCGTTTTATGAGTGGCTACACGGGCTTGGTCGACGTGACGGTGTATTCGCTCATTCCCACCATCACCTCGGTTGTCTGCACGGTGGCGGCGCTCGCTCCGGTGGTGCCGACGTTTACCGTGATCCTGGTGGGCATCATGGTCGTCTACATTGCGTTTGTCTGGCTTATGTACAAGCGCATCATGCCGCTTTCGGCCGCGACGTCCGCCGCTCAGAACAAACTGTCGGGCGTGCTGTCCGACGCGGTCACGAACATCCTGGCCGTCAAGACCTGTGGGCGCGAGGACTTTGAGCGCGACCTGTTCGATACCGCCGACCGCGCCGCGCGCGATGCTGAAACGGTTTCGATGCACGCCATGATGCAGCGCAACTTTACGACCTCGGGCCTTATCGTCATCACCATGGCCGTGGTGAGTGTGTTCGTCGCGGGTGGCAACGCGTGGTTTGGCATCTCGGCCGGCGCGCTCGTCATGATCTTTACCTATACGTACAACCTCACCATGCGTCTGAACTACGTGAGCTCCATGATGCAACGCATCAACCGCGCGCTGGGCGATGCGGCCGAGATGACGCGCGTGCTGGACGAGCCGCGTCTGGTGGCAGACGACGAGAATGCCCCCGAGCTCAAGGTGGGCGAGGGTGCGATTGATTTTGAGCACCTGAGCTTTGCATACCGTGATGCCGCGGCGGGCGAGAGCGTGTTCGACGACCTGACGCTCCATGTGGCAGCGGGCCAGCGCGTGGGCCTGGTGGGCAAATCGGGCTCGGGCAAGACGACGCTCACCAAGTTGTTGCTGCGCCTGGACGACGTACAGGGCGGCCGCGTGCTCGTGGACGGCCAGGACGTCTCGCGCTGTACGCAGCAGAGTCTGCGCCGCCAGGTTGCCTACGTGCCGCAGGAGGCGTTGCTGTTCCATCGCTCCATTCGCGAGAATATCGCCTACGGCCGCCCCGATGCCACCGACGAGCAGATCCGCGAGGCCGCGCGCCTGGCAAATGCCCTGGAGTTTATCGACCGCCTGCCCAACGGCTTTGACACCATGGTGGGCGAGCGCGGCGTCAAGCTTTCGGGCGGCCAACGTCAGCGCGTGGCCATCGCCCGCGCTATCCTGACCGATGCGCCGATCCTGGTGCTCGACGAGGCGACGTCTGCCCTCGACAGTGAGTCCGAGGCGCTGGTGCAGGAGGCGCTCGAGAACCTGATGCGCGGCCGCACCTCCATTGTGGTGGCGCATCGCCTGTCCACCGTGGCGGCGCTCGACCGCATCGTGGTGCTGGCGGACGGCGAGATTGTCGAGGACGGCACGCATGCGCAGCTTGTCGAGGCAGGCGGCGAATACGCAAGCCTGTGGAGCCGCCAGACCGGCGCATTTTTGGAGGCGTAAAGACCCCATACGTGGGACAATCGTGCCCATAGGTTTGTTATGCCGTTGAGCCGAGGAGTCGTTATGCCACGCGAGACCAATGCCGCCAAACGCGAGCGCGCCATCGAGGTGTGCGAGCGCCTCAACCGTCGCTATGGCCCGGTCGAGTGCTTTTTGGACCACGAGAATCCCTTTAGGCTGCTCATCGCGGTGCTGCTCTCGGCGCAGACGACCGACGCACAGGTCAACAAGGTGACGCCGAAGCTGTTTGCCCAGTGGCCCACGCTCGAGGCCATGGCGGGGGCGAGTGTGGTCGATGTGGCGGATACCATCAAGTCGCTTGGCTTTTATAAGAGCAAGGCCAAACACGCCGTGGAGGCCGCGCAGATGATCGTTGCCGATTACGGCGGCGAGGTACCTGCCGACATGAAGGAACTCGTCAAGCTGCCGGGTGTGGGGCGCAAAACGGCGAACATCGTGCTCAACGTGGGGTTTGGCATTGTCGAGGGCATCGCGGTCGATACGCACGTCAACCGCATCGCGCACCGCCTGATGCTGAGCCCCAAGACGCATGCCAAGGAGCCGCTCAAGACCGAGCAAGATCTGCTCAAGATTTTGCCGCACGAGTATTGGGAGTCGGTCAACCACCAGTGGATCACCTTTGGCCGTGAGATCTGCGACGCCCGCAAACCCAAGTGCGACGAGTGCCCGCTGGCGGATTTGTGTCCCAGCGTGCGCGTAGCGGGGTAGGGCGGAACGCATCTTCGTCTGGCGTTTTTTGCGGGGCTGGGTTTGCCCTTGAGCCGGAGTCCTTTCCATGCGCTACCATGACAGGCAATGAAATCCGCCGCATACCCGCCGAGCTTGCCCCGGCGGGCTTTTGGCGTTGCGATGCCGGAGGAACAGCATGCTCATTCACCGTATAGCCGCGCAGCTCTACACTGCCGAGGCCTTGCAGACCGTCGAGGCCGGACTCGATGCCGGCGAGGACGTGACGCTGGCTGTGTCGCAGTCGGGCCGCACGCTTATGGCGGCCGCCCAGTTTGCGCGCCGCCCGCGCCCCACGGTCTACATTGTGAGTGGCGAGGATGCGGCCGATCGCGCCGCGCGCAGTCTGGCCGCCTATGTGGGCTTGGCGCATGTGTGCCGTTTTCCCGAGCGCAAGGACTATCCGTGGCGCGAGCAGGCGCCCGACGACGCCGTGGTGGCGCAGCGCTGCGAGGCTCTGGGGCGCATCGTGCGCGGGGACAACTGCATCATGGTTGCCTCGGCCCGCGCGCTGCTGCGCTGTGTGCCGCCGGTCGAGAGTCGCTATTGGGAGTCCACCACTTTTGCGGTGGGCGAGGAGATTCCTTTTGACGAGGTGCCGCAGCGCCTGGTGGGCATGGGCTACACCAATGCCGGCGCCGCCGACGCGCCCGGCCTGTTCCGTGTGCACGGCGACACCGTCGAGGTATTTCCCGCGCAGGAGAAGGCGCCCGTGCGCATTGAGTTCTTCGGCGACGAGATCGATCGCATTCGCCGCATGGTGAGCTCAACGGGGCAGACCATCGGCAACGAGGACAGTATCGAGATCTTCCCCTGCCGTGAGCTGGCGCTTACCGACGATGCCGTTCACAACATGCACGTGGCGCTCTACCGGGCAAGCCAGGACGATAGCAAGCTGGCGGCGCTGCTCGAGATGGTGGATGCACGCATTGTCACGCCTGAGCTCGACCGCTTTTTGCCGGTGATGTACGGCCAGACCGTGAGCCCGCTGGCACACGTGAGTGGCAAGGCGCTCGTGGTTCTGTCCGAGCCGCGCTCGCTGTTCGACGACTGCCTGCGCGCCTACGAGGATATCGAGGCGCGTGCCGGCGAGGCGGGGATTGACCGATTGGACGGTCTGTACGTGCGCGCTCAACAGCTCGATTTTGGTGCCCAGCAGCGCCTGAACTACGTAAGCCTCATTCGTGCCGGCGGCGCGGTGACGGCCGAGCTCAAGATTGAGCAGCCGGCCATTGCGGGCTCGGACAATCGCTTTATGACGCGCATCCAGGAAGTCGTGGGCAAGCGCTATGCCTGCGTGTTTGCCATTCCCGACCGCGGTGCGCGCGAGTCGATGGAGCTCACCTTTGGCGACGAGGGCATTACCTTTGAGGAATCGCTGACCGCGGCGCCCGAAAATGCCGGCGCCATCGGCGAGCGCGTACGCGTGGCAACGGCGGATTCTGCCGATCGCGCTGCCCGCCAGGAAGCCCATGCTGCAATTCGCGAGCGTAAGGCCGACGCACTCAACGCCCGCTCGCTCGAGGCGGGCGCGGCCCAGGCTGCCGCCGGTGCCGCCGTGCCCACCATCTCGCGCGGGCGCGTGACCTTTGTCGATGCCGCCCTGCCGCAGGGCGTGGTGGTGCCCGATGCCAACCTGGCCGTGTTCTCGATCGCCGACCTCAACGCCCGTATGGATGCCAACCGCGCGCGCAGCCGCCGCAAGGTGGACATTACGCAGATCACCTTCCCGTTTAAGCCGGGCGACTACGTGGTGCACGCCACTCACGGCATCGCACTCTTTAGCGAGATTGCGCGTCAGGAAGTGGGCGGCAAAGAGCGCGACTACTTTTTGCTGGAATATGCCGACGGCGACAAGCTCTACGTGCCGCTCGAGCAGGTCGACCGTATCACGCGCTATGTTGGCCCCGACGGCGACAAACCGCGCCTGACCAGGCTCAACACAGCCGACTGGACGCGCGCCACCAACAAGGCGCGCAAGAATGCCAAAAAGCTGGCGTTTGACCTGGTCGACCTGTATACGCGCCGCTCATCAATCGCGGGTATCGCCTGCCCGCCTGACACGCCCGAGCAGATCGAGATGGAGGAGAGCTTTCCTTACGACGAGACGCGCGACCAGCTGGAGGCCATCGCCGACATTAAGGCCGATATGGAGGCGCCCAAGCCCATGGACCGCCTGCTGTGCGGCGACGTGGGTTTTGGCAAGACCGAGGTCGCCCTGCGCGCGGCGTTTAAGTGCGTGGACTCCGGCCGCCAGGTCATGGTGCTCTGCCCCACGACCATTCTTGCCCAGCAGCACTACGAGACGTTCTTTGGGCGCTTTGCCCCGTTTGGCCTTGAGGTCGAGGTGCTCAGCCGTTTCCGCACGCCGGCGCAGCAAAAGCGCGCGCTCAAGGCGTTTGCCGAGGGCACGATCGACGTGCTCATCGGCACGCACCGTCTGCTTTCGGCCGATGTGAACCCCAAGAACCTGGGCCTAGTGATCATCGACGAGGAGCAACGCTTTGGCGTGCAGCACAAGGAGCAGCTCAAGAACCTGCGCGAGCAGATTGACGTGCTCACGCTTTCGGCAACGCCTATTCCGCGAACCATGCAGATGGCCACGAGCGGCGTGCGCGACATGAGCCTAATCACCACGCCGCCGACCGGGCGTCGTCCCGTGATCGTGCACGTGGGGGAGTACGACCCCGACGTGGTAAGCGCGGCGATTCGCCTGGAGGTGGGCCGCGGCGGCCAGGTGTACTACGTGTCCAACCGCGTCAAGACCATCGACGACGCCGTGGCGCGCGTGCACGAGGCCGCGCCCGAGGCGCGCGTGGGTGTGGCGCACGGCAAGATGAGTCCGCGCGAGGTCGAGGACGTGATGATCGAGTTCGCGACCAAAAAGATCGACGTGCTCATCGCCACGACCATCGTGGAGAGCGGTATCGACAACGCGACCGCCAACACGCTGATCATCGAGGACTCGCAGCGCCTGGGCCTGGCGCAGCTCTACCAGCTCAAGGGTCGTGTGGGTCGCTCTGCCACGCAGGCCTACGCGTACTTTATGTTCCCGGGCGAGCTGCCACTCACCGAGGAGGCGACGGCGCGCCTGACCGCACTTTCCGAGTTCCAGGACCTGGGCAGCGGCATGCGCATCGCCATGCGCGACCTGGAGATTCGCGGCGCCGGCTCGCTTATGGGCGCCGAGCAGCACGGCAACCTGTCGAGCGTGGGCTTTGACCTGTTTACGCAGATGCTGGGCCGGGCGGTGGCCGAGGCGCGCGGCGATGACGACGCCGGCGTGGAGGCGGCGAGCGTGGGCATTAACCTGCCGGCCGACTACTTCTTGTCCGAGGAGTACATGCCGGCGGTGGACCAGCGCGTGCTCGTGTACCGCAAGCTCGCGGCTGCTGAGGACCTGGAGAGCATCGATGAGGTGCAGGAAGAGACCGAGGCCGCGCATGGCGAGCTGCCGTTGGCAGGACTCAACCTGTTCAATCGCGCACGAATCCGCATTCGCGGCGAGCGCCTGGGGCTCGAGAGCGTTACGCTCAGCGGCGGTCGCATCACGTTTTTGGGCATCGACGTGCCCAAGAAGGTGGCCTTTGAGCTAAAGACCCGCTATGGCGCGGTGAACTTCCCCAAGAGCCGCAAACTGTCGGTGCCCTACAAGGCGGGCGCCGGCGCGGGCAGCGGCCTGGGTCGCGGTCTCGACGCCAACGACGGTACCGGCCCCGTGGCCGCGGCACTCATGCTGTTGCAGCAGTTGGGTGCGAGCGACGACGACTAACGGGTCGACGCTGCAAACGCCCCATTTGGGCACTCTGGTTCCATCGAAAGGAAAGCATGTTCGGATACATCTATAAGAAAGACGTCGCCATTATCGCGGTTGTCCTGTGTCTTTGTCTGGGCGTGGGCAGTTTCTTCGACTATCAGATTTCGAGCGCGCTGTTCAACATCGGCAGCATGTACGGTCGCTTTGTCGAGGCGGCCGGCGAGCCGCCGGTCGAGCTGACGGCGAGCATCGCGGGCGTTATGCTCGTGCGCTCGGCACGCCCCGATTCCAGGGGGAGCAAATGGCTCGCTGCGCTGGGCGTTTTGATCAACGTGGGTCTGGTCGGCTACGAGATTATCGGATCGCTGCGCGTCGGCGGCAAGCTCATCGCGTTTCAGCTGGTGCTGACGTTTGTGCTGGTCATTGCGGTTAACGATATTGCCTATCGCCTTACGCGCGACACCGCGCCCGACGAGCTTACGCGCTGGGCGTTGATGGTACTTGCCGTGTGGGTCGCTCAGGCCATTATCCTCAACGTGATCGTCAAGCCGCTGTGGTCGCGCCCGCGCATGCGCGTGATCGAGGTCACGCCGGGGCTCAATTTTCAGCCGTGGTGGGTAATCGGCAATCCCGACAAGTGGACCTATATCGCCGCCGGCGTGATCAAGGACGGGTTCAAGTCGTTCGCGAGCGGGCACACCGCGCATGCGGCGATCGGCCTTATGCTCGCCGGGCTTCCCGCGGCAGCCTTTAAGGAAAAACCTTCGCGTCGCCGCGTGATCTTTTGGGCGGCGGCTGTGGTCGCGGCGCTCGTCGCCTTTGGCCGTATCGTGATCGGAGCTCACTTTTTGAGCGACGTGAGCTGCGGCTTTGCCCTGGTGTTGGCGCTTGAGTGCCTTGCCGCGCGCGTTGCCTATCCCAACGGCGTACAATAGCCCCGTTTGAATCATCGGGCCCGTGCCCGGCTAGAGAGGATTGCCATGCTCGCGTTTAACAACGACTATTCCCACGGCGCACATCCGGCAGTGCTGCAGGCGCTCGTCGACACCAATATGGAGCCGCAGCCCGGCTACGGTACCGATGCGCACACCGAGCGTGCCAAGCAGCTTATCCGCGAGGCCTGTCAGGCCCCCGATGCCGACGTGTTTTTTCTGGTGGGCGGCACGCAGGCCAACGCGACGGTGATCGACATGCTGCTTGCGCCCTACGAGGGCGTCGTTGCTGCCGAGACTGGCCACGTCGCCTGTCACGAGGCGGGCGCCATCGAGTTTGGCGGTCACAAGGTGCTCACCATCCCCGGCTATGAGGGTAAGATGCGCGCCGAGGACCTCGAGAACTATATCCAGGTGTTCTACGAAAACGAGAGCTACGAGCACACGGTGTTCCCGGGCGCTGTGTACGTGAGCCTATCGACCGAGTACGGCACGCTGTACTCCAAGGCCGAGCTCGCGGCGATTCACGCGGTGTGCCAGAAGCGCGAGATTCCGCTGTTTGTGGACGGCGCCCGTCTGGCCTATGCGCTGGCAGCCGACGAGTGCGACATTACCCTGCCCGAGCTGGCGCAGCTGTGCGACGTGTTCTACATCGGCGGCACCAAGTGCGGCGCGCTCTGCGGCGAGGCCGTGGTGTTTTGCGGTATGCACGTTCCGGCGCATCCCATTCCGCGCATTAAGCAGCACGGCGCGCTGTTGGCCAAGGGCCGCCTGACGGGCGTGCAGTTTGAGGCGCTCTTTACCGACGGCCTGTATTTTGAGATTGGTCGCCAGGCGATTGAGACCGCTCAGGCGCTGCGTCGCGTGCTGCACGAGCGCGGCTACCAGTTCTTCTTGGAGACGCCGACCAACCAGCAGTTCGTGATTCTGCCCAACGAGGATATGGCCCGCATTCGCGAGCATGCCTCGATCGAGTACTGGGAAAAGTACGACGAGACCCACACGGTGGTGCGCTTTTGCACCAGCTGGGCCACGACGCAGGAGGACATCGACGCGCTGGCGGCTGTCCTGTAGCCTGATGTAATGACGAGGGGCCGCCATGCGCTGGGTTTGGCGCAGGGCGGCCTTTGCTTTTGGGGGAGAAGGGTTGTATGACCGAGATGTCCGAGCCGACGATTCGCCTGGCGACTCCCGAAGACGCGCCGGCGTTGCTTGCCATCTATGAGCCGTATGTGCGCCAGACGGCGATTACCTGCGAATACGAGGTGCCGAGCGTTGAGGAGTTCGCCGGGCGTATCGAGCGTACGCTCAAGCGCTATCCGTATTTGGTGATGGAGTTGGACGGGCATCCGGTGGGCTATGCCTATGTGAGTCCGCTCAACAGCCGCGAGGCATACGACTGGTCGGTCGAGACATCGATCTACCTGGCGCGCGACGTGCGCCACGGCGGGCTGGGCCGCAAGCTGCACGATGCGCTCAAGCAATGCCTGATCGCGATGGGCATCACCAACATGTGCGCGCTCATTGCCGTGCCGCACGACAAGGACGACGAGTATCTAACGCACAACAGTCAGGATTTCCATGCCCATATGGGCTACCGCCTGGTGGGCGCCTTTGACCGCTGCGCCCAAAAGTTCGGCCGCTGGTACGACATGTGCTGGATGGAGCTGGTCCTTGCCGAGCGCACGCCCAACCAACCCAAGCCAACCTGGTTCCCCGACCTCCTCGCCTAAAACCACCACGAAGGCGCCTGTCCCCTTTGTGGTGGTTTTGGCAGGTTAGCCGATGGGCTCGGTGTATTTGGCGCGGTCGGTGCGCTGGATGCGCTTGGAGACATGGAGCGGGCGGCCGTCGGTGTCGTAGACGTAGTCGGTGATCAGGATCAGCGCCTGCCCACGCTCAACGTTGAGCAAAAACGCCTCGTTTTGCGAGGCATAGCACACCTCAAAGGTCTTATGTCCCTGTGCCGGCGCGCGATGGAATTCCTGGCGCAGCGTGGCGTAGAGCGAACCGTTGATATCGCGGTCGATGAGTGCCTCAAAGCTCGGTGGTAGATAGGTGGTCTCCAGGCACAGTGGCGCATCGTCCAGATAACGCAGACGGACAAGTTTGACGAGCTTGCTGCCCACGGCGGCATCAAAGAACTTGGCTATGCTGCCGCCCGCCTTGGTAAAGCCCGAGTCCACCGTGCGCGTGGTGGGCTTCATGCCCTGACCCTGGACCTGCGCCGTATAGCTCGAAAACACCAGGTTGTTCTCGTGGAGCGCCGGCGTGTCGGCCACAAAGGCGCCGCGCCCGCGCTCGGTTCGAACCAGACCCTCATCAACGAGCACCTTAAGGGCATGGCGTACGGTGCTGCGCGACAGCCCCGATTCGTCCATGAGTTCCATCTCGGACGGCAGCTTGTCTCCGCGCGCGTAGCTGCCGGCGGCGATGCGGTCGCGCAACATGCCCGCCAAGCGCTCGTACTGGCTCAGTTTCTTTTTAGATGAAGCGTTCATGCGATCAACCTGTATCTAACTTGTATGCGAGTCTAATCAAGCATGTATTCAATACAACAATAAAACCGCTGGTAGCTAGTTATCGAAAACCGCATCAGCAAAATTTCTAAGACAAATATAGCATACAACTAGTCGACATAGCCAAAACATGTATGTAACTTGTATGCCATCGAGAGCATCAAACGAGAAGAAAGGCTGATGCACGATGACTACTCAGGAACAGGTTAAGGACGTCGTCTCCCAGGTTTTGGCTGACAAGGCTGACAAGGGCGGCATCAAGCGCGTCGTGTGGATTGGCGCCGGCGGATCCAACGGCGGTAACTATCCTGCCCAGTACTTTATGGAGCACGAGGCCACACAGGTCGTGAGCTCCAGCTACACCAGCAACGAGTTCGTGCACGCAACCCCTGCCTATGTCAACGAGAACACTCTGGCCGTCGTCGTGTCCATGCGCGGCACCAAGGAGACCATCGTCGCCGCCCGGGTCGCCAAGGACCACGGCGCCAGCACCATCGCCATCTATGTTGACGAGTCCGGCCTCACCGAGGTCTGCGACTACAAGATCCAGTACGACAGCCTGGCCGTCGACGAGTCCTGCATGGGCCGCACCAACTCCGCTGTCGTGACCATGATCGCCATGGAGCTTACGCAGCAGACCGAGGGCTATGCCGAGTACGAGACCGCCATGGCCGCCTTCGACTTGGTCGACCCTATCTATCGCAAGGCCGTCGAGTACACTCGTCCGCTCGCTGCCAAGTGGGCCGAGCAGAACGCCGACAAGCCCTGCATCAACGTCATGGCTCAGGGCCCGCTCTTTGGTGCCGCCTACGTCTTTAGCATCTGCAACGTGCAGGAGATGCTGCAGATCGACTCCTGCACCATCAACACCTGTGACTTCTTCCACGGCCCCTTCGAGATCCTGGACAAGCGCACCTCGCTGTTCCAGCTCATCAGCGTCGGCCGCAGCCGCTGCAACGACGAGCGCGGCATCCGCTTCGTCAACCAGTACGGTGGCGAGCGCGTCTATCAGCTCGACGCCAAGGAGCTCGGCCTCAATGACATCAAGGACAGCGTGAGCGAATACTTCAACCACCTGATCTTTGCCCCGATTCTCAACAACGTGTACATGCGCGCGCTCTCTGCCGTCACCCACAAGGACTACATGACGCGACGCTACATGTGGAAGCTTGAGTATTAGTTACGCCGTTCTACCGAACGGCGTAACGGCTCGACGCTGCGCGGGCCGCATTTGGACAATCTGGCGTTCAACTTCAAGGGCGCGACCAGAAGGTCAGCGCCCTTTCGTTTCACGCCACCTTGCCTCAAATGCGACCCGCTCGCTGACTTATGCTCAACCAGCGGCGCCTTAGTCGTTGGGGACGTTCTTAAATGACTAGGCATTCAGGAACGTCCCCAACGACTAGTCATTTAAGAACGTCCCCAATGACTACCCAATGAGTATGTGGGGAAACAGTTTTCCGCTCACCGATTTGTGTCTTGAAAAATGTATATAACGACTATAACGTAGTGTGAAACATATTGGAAACAATACCGAGGGGGCTGCGTTGAAGAAAAGCAATCTGGGCTATGTGCTGGTGCTGGTCGCCGCGCTTATGTGGGGCAGCATCGGAATCTTTGTAAACGGCATCTCGGCCATGGGCGTTTCGTCCCAGAGCATGGCTGCCTTTCGCTTGTTGGTCGGAGCGCTTATCTTGGCGCCGGTCCTGATGTTTATGGGCTGCCGTCCGGGTGAGGGGTCTACCGTGGCTCAGGGTCCCCTGGCCCTGTTCAAGGCAAGCCCTAAAGAGCTTGTTCCCTGCGCACTTGTCGGTATCGTTGGTCTGGCCGCCGCCAACACCTGCTATTACGAGTGCATGGGCGAGGTCGGCATGTCCACGGCCTCGGTGCTGCTCTATACCTCGCCGGTGTTTGGCGTCGTGCTCGGTCGCGTGCTTTATCGCGAGGACGTGACCCCCAACAAGCTCGTTGCCATTGTCTTCAACATCGTTGGCTGCGTGCTTGCAGTGACCAATGGAGACCTTTCCGGTTTTCATTTTTCGGTTTGGGGCGTCACGTCGGGCGTGATTGCGGGCTTTTGTGGTGCGTCGCTCGCGGTGTTTAGCCGGATAGCAACCAAGACGGTCCACCCGCTGGCTGTCACGTTTTGGGGCTTTGTTTTTGGCGGTGCGGTTATGGCAGCTATCGCGGCTCCGTGGCCGGATGTCGCCGCGGCAATGTCGCCACAGCTGCTGCTGCTGTTCCTTGGCTTTGGACTCATCCCCACAGCCGTGGCTTACATCTTATATATGCAGGGTCTGTCCATGGGGCTCGAGACATCGAAAGTTCCCGTCGTAATGTCTTTCGAGACGGTCGTCACCGTACTGGTGGGCATTGGTGTCTATGCCGAGCCCGCCGGCGCGATCAAGGTCCTGGGCATTGTGCTGGTGCTCGCGTCCATCCTGATTATGAACACCGACTTCTCCAAGCTGCGCAACAGTGTGTTTGTCGGTCATGTCGTTGAGAGCATGACCTTTAAGCCCAACGCGTGGTGGACGGAGAAATCGCAGGACATGGATCTGTTTAAGGAACGCACTGGCATCGCGCTGGAGCCCACCGTGCAGGAAAGCCCCTGGTACTTCGTGCGATAGGGGATTGGCGAGGCGTCTGATCGGGCGTCGCCAAGACAGCGCCGACCTACCCTGCACCAACGTTTCGATTGCGTTAAACCCGTCAACGGTCGATTTTCACCCGCGAACGGTCTTTATACTAATTAGCAATATAAGCAACGTATAAGACGTTATAATGACCATAACGAAAAGGAGGAGGCAAGATGAATCAGATCATTCTCGCATCTCATGGCGGCCTGGCCGCAGGCGCCAAAGACACGCTCGAGATGGTTCTCGGCGACGTGTCGAACGTCCACGTCGTGTCGCTTGCTCGTGACGACAAGGAGCCCATCACCAATAAGGTGGACGCCATGATCGCCACGTTCAACGCGGACGACAGCGTCTATGTGCTGACCGATATGCTCGGCAGCTCGGTCAACAACAACATGGTCGAGCTTTCCAAGAACGGCACGAAGTTCACGGTTGTCAGCGGTTTCAACATCCCGCTGGCGCTCACGCTCGCTATGAGCCCCGTCCCCGTCAAGGGCGCCGAGCTCGCGGCCCTCATCAACGAGGCCCGCACCGGTCTGACCAACCCCAACGCACCGGTCGAGGCCGCCGCGGCTCCCGCCAAGAAGGCCAAGGCGTCCCGTCACAGCTCCGGTCCCGCCAAGATCGTCCTCGCACGTCTTGACTACCGTCTGCTGCACGGCCAGGTCGTCTTTACCTGGACCACCAAGGTTCAGGCCGAGCGCATCATCGTCGTCGACAACGCTGCCGCCAACGATGACATCAAGAAGGGCGCTCTTAAGCTGGCCAAGCCCCAGGGCGTGCGCCTGAACGTCTTCACCGTCGAGCGTGCCCTCGCCAAGATGGACAAGCTCAACACCCTCGGCGAGCGCGTCATGTTCGTCTTTGGCAACACTGCCGAGATGCTGCAGTTCTGCCAGGGCTACAAGCTCGACGCCATCAACCTGGGCGCCACCGCCAACCACGACGGTGCCGATCAGGTCGGCGGCAAGGACAGCTCCGTCTTCCTCGACGCCACCCAGAAGGCCGACGTCAACCAGCTGCTCGACATGGGCATTAAGCTCTACGTCCAGCAGACCCCTACGTATCAGAGCGTCGACATCGACGCCAAGCTGTAATCAACCAGGCTTTTGCCTGACTGAAAGGAGAAGGGTATGAATACGTTCATCAGTGCGGTGCTCGTCGGCCTCGTCGGCGTGTTCTGCATGTGGGACTCCCGCCTGCTCGGTCGTCTTAACTTCGAGCAGCCCCTCGTTGGCGCTACGCTCGTCGGTCTGCTGCTGGGCGATGTGCCCACCGGCCTTGCCGTCGGTGCCGCCGTCGAGCTCGTGTCCATGGGCCTGGTGCAGGTCGGCGCCGCCGTTCCGCCCGATATGGTCCTGGGCGGCATCGTGGCCGCTGCCTTTGCGTGCCTGACCGATGCTTCCGCCGAGACCGCCATGACGATCGCCATCCCGGTCGCCGTCCTGGGTCAGCTCCTCGGCATCGTGTTCCGTTCCATCATCGCCGCCCTTACCCATGTGGCAGATAGCGCGATCGATAACGGAAAGTTCAAGACCGCCTACCGCATGCACATCTGCGCCGGCTCCGGTCTGTACGCCGTCATGTACTTCCTGCCGATCTTCCTCGCCGTCTTTGTTGGCACCGACCTGGTTCAGGCCATCGTCAACATGGTTCCCGAGTGGCTGTCCACTGGTCTTAACGTTTCGACCAAGATCATGACCGCCTACGGCTTGGCCCTGCTGCTCACCATGATGATCAAGAAGGGTATGACTCCGTTCCTGTTCATCGGTTTCCTGCTCGCCGCTTACCTCAACCTGTCCGTCATCGCGGTCGCTCTGATCGGTGTGTGCCTGGCTGTCGTCTTCATGGGCTTCAAGTTCAACGGTTCCCATGCAGCCGCCGGTGTCGATTCCGACTACGATCCGCTCGAAGACGACGAAGACTAAGGAGGAACACACTATGGCAACCGCAACCAAGGACGTGTCCCTGAACAAGAAGGTCAGCCAGTTCTTCTGGCGCTCCTGGGCCATCCAGGCCTCTTGGAACTACGAGCGTCAGATGAACATGGGCTTCCTCTACGGCATGGTTCCCACGCTCGATCGCCTCTATCCGGATGAGTCCGACCCCAAGCAGCTCGCTGCTAAGAAAGAGGCTTACCACCGTCACATGGCGTTCTACAACTGCACCCCGCAGACGAGCGCTTTCATCCTGGGCCTCGCCGCCTCCATGGAGGAGGAGTACGCCAAGGATCCCGAGAACTTCGATCCCGATTCGATCAACGCGGTCAAGACCTCCCTCATGGGTCCGCTTTCCGGCATCGGTGACTCCTTCTTCCAGGGCACCATCCGCGTTATCGCCTTTGGCCTGGGCGTTCAGCTGGCTCAGCAGGGCTCCATCATGGGCCCGATCCTGGCCATGCTCATCTCCATCGTCCCCTCTGTGCTGATCACTTGGTTCGCAGCCAAGATGGGCTATCAGGGCGGCCACGAGTACCTGAGCAAGCTTCAGGGCGGCGACCTCATGGAGAAGCTCATGTATGTCTGCGGCATCGTGGGTCTTATGTCCGTGGGCGGCATGATCGCTACGCTGATCGGCGCCACCACCCCGCTGCAGTTCGCTGAGGGCACCGTCGTGATCCAGGACATCCTGGACGGCATGATGCCCCAGATGATTTCCCTTGGCCTCACCGGCCTTATGTACTGGCTCATCAAGAAGAACGTCAACACCGGTTGGCTTCTCGTGATCGCCATCGTGGGCGGCATCGCCCTCTCCGCGGCCGGCATCCTGGCCTAGTCGCGACCAAGCGCCTAGCTGCTTTCCCCCGGGGGCCTGCCTGGCATCCCATACCCCAGGCAGGCTTCCATCCCTAAATGTGTCAATGGGACAGTCCCCTTGTCGCATCCTCAACGGGCCGGCGACTCGGTCCAAACCACGGTAACCCTGCGAGCGCCCGGCAATGTGGCGCCGCAAAAATCGAAAGGAATGTGTCAGATGTACGAGATCGACCTTAACCTCCCTAAGCAGATCGTCGCTGACGTCCTGTCCAACCACGAGATCCACAGCGTCGCCTTCGTCGGCTGCGGCGCTTCCATGTCCGACCTTTACCCCGCCAAGTACTTCCTGGCCAACAACACGGACAAGCTGAACGTTCAGATCTTCACCGCTAACGAGTTCAACTACGACACGCCTTCCTGGGTCAACGAGCACACCTTCGTGATCACCTGCTCCCTCGGTGGCTCCACGCCCGAGACCGTCGAGGCCAACAAGACCGCCAAGAAGCACAACTGCCCGGTCGTCTCCCTCACCAACAAGGCTGGCTCCGCTCTGACCGTCGACGCCGACCACGTCATCGTCCACGGCTTCCACGCCAACTACGCTGCCAAGTGCGAGAAGCCTGGCTACGCCATCGCTCTTGCTCTCGAGATCCTTCAGCAGACCGAGGGCTATGACCACTACGAGGACATGATCACCGGCCTCACCAACGTCTTCGAGCTCTGCGAGAACGCCGCTCAGCACTGCAAGAAGCTCGCCAAGAAGTTCGCCGAGGACTTCAAGGACGACAAGATGATCTACTTCATGGCTTCTGGTGCCTCCGAGAAGATGGCTTATTCTAACGCCGCCTTCCTGTTCACCGAGATGCAGTGGATCGACGCCGCCGCCTACAACACCGGCGAGTACTTCCACGGCCCGTTCGAGGTTTCCACCGAGGGTAAGCCCTACGTCTTCCTCATGTCCGATGGCGCCACCCGTCCGATGGACGCCCGCGCCCTCACCTTCCTTGAGCGCATGGGCGCCAAGGTCGCTCTGATCGACTCCAAGGACTACGGCCTGGCCGACGCTGTGCCCGCAAGCGTTGTCACCTACTTCAACCCGCTGCTGCACCTCGCCGTTATGCGCGAGTACGGCAACCAGATCGCCGAGGCCCGTCAGCACCCGCTGACCATGCGTCGCTACATGTGGAAGCTTTCCTACTAATCACAAGTAAGTAGACCTTACGGGTTGATTGAGAGGGGATGGGGTTTGCGCCCCATCCCCTTTTTGCTCTGGGGAGGGCGTGTTCGTCGCCCCATAAAACCCCAGATAAAACCTACCAAAATAAACCTGTCCCTTTTTGGCAGGTGGGGAGGAGATGCGTATGATCAAGGCAGTGCTGTTTGATATGGACGGCGTGCTGGTCGATACCGAGTGGTTCTACAATCGTCGCCGCGTGGCGTTTATGGAGGAGAAGGGCTTCCACTTTGACGAGATCCCCGATCTTTCGGGGTCTAACGAGCCCGCCATTTGGAAGGCGCTGGTGCCCGACGATATTGAGCTGCGTGAGCGTCTGCGCGTGGAGTACAAGCAGGTCTACAGCCTGGACCACCCCGTTCCGTATGCCGAGCTGCTCAACGAGCAGACGGAGCCGGTGATGCGTGAGCTGCACGAGCGCGGCGTGAAGTGCGCTATCGCGAGCTCGTCCTATCGTGAGCTGATCGACGAGCTGGTGGAGATCGCCGGTATCGCCGACGTGCTGGACTACACCATCAGCGGTCACGAGTGCAGTGCGTTTAAGCCCGACCCTGAGATCTACCTGCGTGCCATGGAGGCGCTGGGGGTGGAGCCTGCCGAGTGCCTGGTTATCGAGGACTCGCCTTTGGGTATCGAGGCCGGCAAGCGCTCCGGCGCCCGCGTCCTGGCGCTGCGCCCGCACGAGGGCGTCAACCTGGACCAGTCCGCCGCCGACGTCGTCATCGACAACCTGACCGACATCCTACCTGCCATTTAGGGACAGGTTTATTTTGGCAGGTTTTATCTGGGCAAATGCCGAATTCGCCGTGAAGGGACCGCTCTCTTCACGGCGTTTTTCTTTTGGGCGGTCTCACGGTCCTTCTGATGGTTGTCGAGGGAGGGTGAATTGAAGCGCTCCCGCACGCTCCATGCTACAATCGCGGGCATGCCTCACAACTGGATCTGCCTTCGAAAGGAGCCTCCGTGGCGAACGCCATCGATCAGCTCACGGACCGCGTGCTCGTGCTCGGCCGCCTCACCATCGTTCGCCGCGCCATCACCGCCGTGGCGGTCACCATTTCCGCCGTTCTCCAGACATTCCTGATCCAGGCGTTCATTCGGCCCGCCGACCTGCTTCCGAGTGGTCTCACCGGCGTCGCGGTCCTGCTCGATCGCGTTACCTCGCTTGGCGGCGTTCACATCGACATCTCGCTCGGTATGCTTGCACTCAACATCCCCGTGGCGCTCCTATGCTGGAGCGGCATTAGCAAGCGCTTCGTCATCTTCTCGATGATGCAGGTCGTGCTTTCATCGCTGTTCCTCAACGTCTTTCACTTCGCTCCGTTTTTGGGCGACAAGATCATGCTCATCATTTTTGGCGGCGTGGTCTCGGGTCTGGGCGCTGCCATCGCGCTCAAGTCCGGCGCATCCACCGGCGGCACCGACTTTATCGCGCTGTGGGTCTCCAACCACACGGGCAAGACTATCTGGGGCGTCATCTTTGGTTTCAACTGCTTTATCCTGGCGATCTTTGGCTTTATGTTTGGTTGGGACAACGCAGCGTACTCCATCGTGTTCCAGTTTATTTCGACCAAGACCATCGACAGCTTCTATCGTCGCTACGACCGCGTGACGCTGCAGATCACGACGCACAAGGCAGATGAGGTCATGACCGCCTATGTTGACCATTTTCAGCACGGCATTAGCTGCGCCGAGGTCATCGGCGGATACAGCCGCGAAAAGATGTACCTGCTGCACGCCGTTGTCTCGACCTACGAGAGCCAGGACATTATCAAGCTGGTGTGCGACATTGATCCCGGCGCCGTGATCAATGTGTTCCACACGCTCAACTTTGTGGGCGGCTGGTGGGGCGGTCATGTCGACGAGCCCATGCCCACGGCCGTACCTGATCCCGACAAGCCCGCGCGCATGGCCAGCAGGCAGGCGCGCCTCAGCGAGCAGGACAGCCTGCAGCAGGACGACGGCAGGTAGGGTATTGGCATTTTGCCGGCCTGGCGCAACCCTTCCGTATGAGCCCCTCGAAAGCCTCGCTGCTTTCGAGGGGCTTTCGTTTTCCCAGATAAAACCTACCAAAATGAAGCTGTCGCTTTTTGGTAGGGAGGGTGTATCGTTTTATCATTATGAGGTAACATGAAACTAGACGTTATATACGTATTAGTTATTTCGATATTTCGATAAGAGTGATCAGATATGCCCGCGCCCAAAAATGCACCGCTTTACCAGCAGATTTACGATGAAATCAAGGATGCGATCGAGAAAGGTGTTTATGCACCCAAGGAGCGTATTCCGTCCGAGCTTGAGCTAGCCGAGCAGTACGACGTGAGCCGCATTACGGTGCGCCGCGCCGTCGAGGAGCTGTGCTCCGATGGCTACCTGGTTAAGCAGCAGGGCCGTGGTACCTTTGTCTCCACGCCGCACATCAATCGTCAGTTCCACGCTTCGACGCTGCAGACGTTTACCGCGCTGTGTGCCAGCAACGGCATGAAGGCGGGCGCGCATGTGGTCGATCGCCAGATTGTGCCGGCACGTCAAAACGAGATGGAGTTCTTTGGCCTGCAAAAGGACGCGCTGCTGCTGCATATTAAGCGCGTGCGTACAGCCGACGGCGAGCCCATCTTTGAGGAGAACATCTTTGTGCCGTTTGACGCCTACCGTGAGCTGTTGACGGCCGATCTTGAGGACAAGTCGATTTTTGCCGAGGTCGAGCGTGTTGGCGGAACGCCGATTGTCTCGGTTGGCTACCGCACGGTCGAGGCCGTTCGTGCCAATACCGAGCAGGCGGCCGAGTTGGGCATTGCTCCGCACGATCCGCTGCTCAACCTGCGTGCCAGCTTTACCGGTCCCAATGGCGAGCCGGTTCTGATGGGTAAGCAGTACTACGTGGGATCGCGCTACGTCATGGTGATGTAAGTTACGCGGTTTTACCAAACCGCGTAACGGCTCGACGCTACAAGCCCGCCAGAGCGGCAATCTGCCTTTCAACTTCGGCGGCATGACCAGAAGGTCAATGCCGCCTCGTTTCAAGGCACCTTGCTCGCTCTGGCGGGCTTTCGCTGACATTGCCAAAACATCGACTACCCGCAGAATGAGCGTGGAAAATCTCCCGTTTTTGGCTTGGTGACGGGCTTAAAGTGGGAGATTATCCACGCTCATCAGGAAAGTGTCCAAAAATCCACGCTCGTTCGCCTTGGATTGCATCGCCCGTGGCCGGCAGCCGCGCGGCACCGGTCCGCGTGGCGGCGTATAATCGGCGGCAGATGACTTGGACGTTAGGAAACCATGACCGATAGCATGCAGCAGATGGCGCTCGACACGCTCGGCGCCTATTTTGGCTACACCTCGTTTCGCCCGGGACAGGACCGCATGGTCGATGCGATCCTTGCCGGTCGCGATGCGCTGGGCGTTATGCCCACGGGCGCCGGCAAGTCCATTTGCTACCAGGTGCCCGCGCTCATGCTGCCCGGCATCACCTTTGTGGTGAGTCCGCTGCTGTCGCTTATGGAGGACCAGACCCGTGCGTTGCTCGCGGCGGGTGCGCGACCCAGCTATCTCAACTCCAGACTTACCCCGGCCCAGCAAAACACCGTGCTCAAGCGGGCGCGCGAGGGCCGCTACCAGCTTATGTACGTGGCGCCCGAGCGCCTGCTCGAGCCGCGCTTTTTAGCCTTTGCGCAGGAGGCCGCGGCGGACGGCGGCATTGGCGTGCCGCTCGTGGCCATTGACGAGGCCCACTGCGTGAGCCAATGGGGCCAGGATTTCCGCCCCGCCTACCTGCAGATTCGCGAGTTCATCGATTCCCTGCCGCAGCGCCCCATCGTGGCGGCCTTTACCGCTACGGCGACCGAACGTGTGCGCGCGGACATTCAGCAGATGCTCGGCCTGCAAAATCCCGCGACGGTGGTGACGGGCTTCGATCGCAAGAACCTCTACTTTGGTTGCGAGGAGATGGGCGACAAGGCCAAGGCCGCGTGGGTGCGCGACTATGTGATCGCGCATTCGAGCGAGAGCGGCATCGTGTATTGCTCGACCCGCAAGACGGTCGATGCGCTGGCAGGCGAGCTTGCCGAGGCGCTGGGCCCCAGCGGCATTCGCGTTGGCCGCTACCATGCCGGCATGGGCAACGACGCCCGCCGCCAAAGCCAGCGCGCCTTTATCGACGACGATATCCAGGTGATGCTTGCCACCAACGCCTTTGGCATGGGCATCGACAAGCCCAACGTGCGCTACGTGATCCACAACAACGTGCCCGAGAGCATTGAGGCCTACTACCAGGAGGCGGGCCGCGCCGGCCGCGATGGCGACCCGGCCAGCTGCCATCTGCTGTGGAACGGCAACGATTTTCGCATGCGCCGCTTTCTGATCGATCGCGGCGATGCTGCCGATGAGGCGCTCGACGACGAGCAGCGCGCGTGGGCGCTCCAGAATCGATATCGTCTGCTCAGCCAGATGGAGGGCTACTGCAATACCACCGGCTGCCTGCGCGAATACATGCTGCGCTACTTTGGCGACGAGGTCGCGGCCGAGCATGCCGCGGCCGGTACGGGCGGCACCGCCGCGGACGAGGCCGAGGGCTGTGGCAACTGCAGTAACTGCCTCACGCAGTTCGAGGCCGAGGACGTCACCGATATGGCCCGCGCCGCCGTGCGCTATGTGGCCACGCGTCCCATGCGCTTTGGCAAGTCGCTGATCGCCGACGTGCTCCACGGCGGCAACACCGAGCGCATTCGCCAGATGCATCTGGACGAGGACCGCGGCTACGGTGAGCTGTCGAGCGAATCGGTCGGGCGCATCAAGGACATCATCGGCCAGCTGTGCGGCCGCGGTTATCTGGCTACCTCGCAGGGGCAGTACCCGGTCGTGGGGCTGGGTCCGCGCGCCGGCGAGGTCGAGGACGAGGCGTTCACCTTTACCGTTAAACGTCGTGCGTCCAAGCGCAAGGCCTCGGCCCGCGCCCGCCGTGCGGTGGATCTGCTGCGCGAGGAGGCCGAGCTGGATCAGCGCCCGCGCGTGGGTGACGATGCCGAGCTGTTCGAGCGCCTGCGTGCCCTGCGCAAGGATATTTCGATCGAGCTGGAGATGGCGCCGTACATGGTCTTTTCCGACAAGGCTCTGCGCGGTCTGTGCCGCCTACGCCCACAGACGCGCGACGAGCTTATCCAGGTCAACGGCATCGGCGAGAAAAAGGCCGACGCCTTTGGCGAGCAGTTTATGGCGGCGATTGAAGAGTTTGAGTCCGAGCATGCACGGAATGGAGCATAACGATGACATCCGACGATAAAACCGAGCGTACTGAGGTGTCTGCCGTGCCGCTGTACCAGCAGGTTATGGACGACCTAAAAGGCGAGATCGCGCGTGGCGTGTACGCATCCGGCTCGCGCATTCCTTCTGAGATGGAGCTCGCGAAGTACTACGGCGTGGGACGCATCACCGTGCGCCGCGCCATCGAGGAGCTGTCGCGCGCGGGGTATCTCAACCGTCAGCAGGGGAGGGGCACGTTTGTGTGCGCGCCCAAGCTCAAGCGCAAGATTGTCCAGAAGGGTGACGTTCAGAGCTTTTCCGAGGGTTGCGCTGCCAACGACATGGTGGCCGGAGCACGCCTAGTGTCGCGCACGGTGGTTGCGGCGACGCGCGAGGACGCGGTGTTTTTTGGGGTGGAACCCGGCTGCGAGCTCATCGTGGTCGAGCGCGTGCGCACGGCAGACGGCGTGCCCGTCATGCTCGAGAACAACGCCTTTGTGCTGGCCGACCATCCCTATCTGCAGACGCTTGCCGACAAGGACCTCACGGACAATTCCATCTTTGCGCTCGTTGCCGAGCATTCGGGCCGCGCGCCGCTCAAGTCCGACCCCTGTACCGTGGAGATTGCGCTCGCCGATGCTCAGGCGGCCTCGCTGCTGGAGGTGCCGGTCGGCGAGCCGCTCTTCTATATGGAGGCGTACTTTACCGATGAGGACGAGCGGCCCTTGCTGCTCGGACGCCAAAAGATCGTGGGTTCGCGCTACGTGTTCGACATCTAACGTCCACAGATAGAACGATATAGAACAAATTTGGTGAAATGGCTTCACGGGCGTCGTCATGCGTGCTATAAATAGGACAACATAGAACGACCGCAGGTACGAGCTGACGTCGTTCAAAAGCGCCACACAAGGAGGAGCATCACCATGAACGCACGCGATCTGATTCAGGAAATTATCGAGCGCAAGGGCAAGATTGAGAACGTCTTTTGGATCGCCTGCGGCGGTTCGATGATCGACCTGATGCCGGCCAACGAGCTGCTCAAGCGCGAGGCAACCACGTTTACCTCGACGGTCTACACGGCGCGCGAGTTTTGCCTGATGGCCCCCAAGAGCCTTGGCGAGAAGTCGCTCGTCATCGCCTGCAGCCATAGCGGCAATACGCAGGAGGTCGTCGACGGCTGCGAGATGGCGCTGGCTGCCGGCGCCGAGGTCGTGGCCATGACCGACTGCGAAGGCTCCAAGATCGATAACGGCAAGTGGACCACCTGGGTCTATCCGTGGGGCGAGGGCGTGCCACAGGCCGAGGTACCGCAGGGTATCGGCGCTCTGATCGCCGCCGAACTGCTCGACCAACAGGAGGGTTACGAGGCGCTTGCCGACATGTACGCCGGCCTTAAGCAGATGGATGCGCTGCTGCCCGCTGCCCGCGAGAAGGTCAACGCCGAGCTGGGCGCCCGTTTTGCCGAGCTCTGCCAGCAGCATAAGTTCTTCTATATCCTGGGTTCCGGCCCCAACTTTAGCCAGACCTACGCCATGGCCATCTGCTCGCTCATGGAGATGCAGTGGCAGCACTGCTGCTACATCCACTCCGGCGAGTACTTCCACGGCCCGTTCGAAGCCACCGAGCCCGGCGTGTTCTACTTTGTGCAGCTCGGATCGGGCGAGTGCCGCCCCATGGAGGAGCGTGCGCTCGCGTTCCTCAACACGCACACCGATACGGTCATGGTGCTCGATGCGCTCGAGTACGGTGTGGGCGAGGTGCCCGCCAGCGTGCGTTCGTTCCTGGAGCCGATCTTCTTCTACAACATGAGCTGCGAGCTGCGCGCCGCCCGCGGCAAGGTGTTTGACCACAGCCCCGAGGTTCGTCGCTACATGGGCATCGAGCAGTACTAATCGAGCGGTATTAAGTTACCGGGGTAACAACTTCTCACGTCGGGGCCTGCGGGGATGGGGACGCGCCTTTTTTTGCT